>Ga0082335_1000045_pt1 | contig 385223 bp, 318 predicted proteins | sample Subgrocontami58m_FD_72375 | JGI IMG/M metagenome (GOLD analysis project Ga0082335, IMG submission 72375) | Subsurface groundwater microbial communities from S. Glens Falls, New York, USA - GMW37 contaminated, 5.8 m (SPADES assembly) (version 2) ... | reverse complement strand
GGAAGAGGGCCGCGGGGGGGGGGCGGGGGGGGGCGGGGGCCGGGCCGGCCCCGGGCGCGGCACAAGCGGGGGGGGGGGCGGGGGCGCCCCCCCCCGGGCCCCCCCCCCCCCCCCCGCCGCGAGCGACGGCCTTCAAAGGCGCCGACTACTTCTTGGTCTTCGCCTTCTTGACGCCTTTCTTCGGAGCAGCCTTCTTGGCCGGCTTCTTCGCCGCCTTCTTGACTGGCTTCTTTGCGACCTTCTTGGCCGGCTTCTTGATGGCCTTCTTCACGGCCTTCTTCGGCGCGGCCTTCTTGACCGCCTTCTTGGGCGCGGCCTTCTTCACGACCTTCTTGACCGGCTTCTTGGCTGCCTTCTTCACCGCCGCCTTCTTGACCGGCTTGGCCGCCTTCTTGGGTGCCGCCTTTGCCACCGGCTTTGCCGCCGGTTTGGCTGCTGCCGGCTTGGCGGCCGGCTTGGCCACCGCCTTGGGTGCCGGAGCGGCCACCACAGGGGCGGAAACTGGCACGGCAACCGGTGCGGCCATCGGCTTCGGCATCTTGGGCTTCTTCTCACGACGGGGTTCGCCGAGGCCGGCACCGAACAGGTCGGCGTCCTCCTCTTCCTCGCCCGCGTCGATCAGCACACCCGGCTCTTCCTCGTCCTCGTCGTCCGAATCCTCTGCGCTGTCCCACAACGAGTCGGAGTGATCCTTGTTGATGGCCCAGCCGCCGTCTTCGTCGTCCTCCTCGTCATAGCTCATGCCGCCGCCGTAGCCCGAATCCTCGGGCTCGTCGTCCCGGTCCGCCGCCATGCGCCTGTCGTTGAGATCGCCGCTCCGCATGAATCCCTCCTGATTCCTCAGTCAGTCAAAGAAAGGTGTTCGTCGCTCAACCGCTGAATACACTCATCGCGCCGCGACGTCAAGCGGGGGTTCCGGCGTCCGGTTCGGCGACTACGGGCCGCCGTGCGGTCCGCGCGCGTCCACGCGCCAGGAAGCGCTCGGCCGCATCGTCCAGAATGGTGTACATGGCGGGGACCACGAACAGGGTCAGCAGGGTGGAGGTAATGAGCCCCCCGATGACCGCGCGGGCCATCGGCGCCCGCTGTTCCGCCCCCTCGCCGATGGCGAAGGCGAGCGGCAACATGCCGAAGATCATGGCCATGGTGGTCATGATGATCGGACGCAGGCGGATGCGCCCCGACTCGAGAATGGCATCGAGGCGCGACTCGCCGGCCTCACGCCGCTGATTCACGAAGTCGATGAGCAGGATGCCGTTCTTGGTGACGAGCCCCATCAGCATGATGATGCCGATCATGGACATCACGTTGAGCGTGCCCTTGGTGATGAGCAGAGCCAGGGCAACGCCCAGGAAACTCAGCGGGAGCGCCAGCATGATGGCCAGCGGCTGGGTGAACGACCCGAAGAGCGACGCGAGGATCAGGTAGATGAAGATGACGGCGAGGATCAGCGCCTCGGCCACGTACCCCTTGGTCTCTTCCATGTTCTTCACGTCGCCGGTGAAGACGGTGCGGTACCCGGCGGGAAGAACGAGGGAGTCCAGCGCGGCGCGCGCGGCGTCGGCGACATTGCCGAGCGGCGTACCGGGGATCACCTGCACGTCGATCTTGACCTGCCGCTCCAGCGCCCGGCGCTCGATCTGCTGCGGGCCGATGCCGGGGCGCACCTCGGCGACCTGCGACAGGAGCACTGCCGCGGGGAGCCCCGTGCGGGCGTCAAAGCCCGTGCCGTTCACCGAAATGCCCTCGACGTCGGAGGCGCCGGCGCGCAGCGAGTCGGGGTAGATGACCACGACATCGTGCGAGTACCCCTGCGCATCCTGATACGTGGTGGCGCGCTGGCCGGTGAAGAGCGGCTGCAACGTCTGCGCGATGCTGGCAATGCCGAGGCCGGCCGCCCACGCCTGCTGGCGGTCCACCCGCACATCGAGCTGCGGCACGTTGCCTTCGTCGCTCGAGCGGGTGCTCGCCACGCCGGGAATGCCCTGCAGAACCTCATTGACCTGCGACGCAATGAGCTTGAGGCGCGTGGCCTCGGGGCCCTGCACGTTGACGGAGACCGGCGCCCCGCGTCCGCCGAAGATGGAGCCGCTGCCGCTAATGTTCGCCGAGAGGCCCGTGAACCGCGGCAGCTCCTTGCGGATGGCTTCCTGGATCTCGAACTGGCTGCGCGAGCGATCCGCCTTGTGCACGAGGCGGACACTGACATTGCCGCCGGTGGCACCGCCTCGACCGCCAATGGAGAAGGTCGTGAAGTCCACCTCGGGGAAGGTGCGCACGAACTCGTCGATGGGCTTTGCCCGGCTCATGGTGTAGGCGAGACTCGAGCCGGGCGGCACGCGGAAATTGACCGAAAACTCGCCGGTATCGGCATCGGGCATCCAGGTGAACCCCAGTTTGGGCACGATGGCCAGGGCCACCGCCACCGAGGCCAGGGCGCCCACCATGACGCGCCACCGGTGCGCCAATGCGAGGCGCAGCCATCCCGGGTACTTGTCGGCGATGCGCTCGAAGCCGCGGTCGAAGCGGAGTGCGATCTTGCGAATCGGGCCGGCATGCCGCCACGCCTCCTCGCCCTTCTCCTCGGCGTCCGGGTCGTGCCAGATGCTCGACAGCATCGGGTCGAGCGTGAACGAGACGAAGAGCGACACGGTGACGGCAAACGCTACCGTCACGCCGAACTGGAAGAAGAGCTTGCCGATCATCCCGCCCATGAAGGCCACGGGGATGAAGACGGCGACCACCGCCAGCGACGTGGCAAAGACGGCGAGACCGATCTCGTCGGTGCCGTCCTTGGCGGCTCGATGGTGGTCTTTTCCGAGCCCCACGTGTCGCACGATGTTCTCGCGCACCACGATGGCGTCGTCAATCAGCAGGCCGATGGCCAGCGAGAGCGCGAGCAGCGTCATCGTGTTGAGCGTGAAGTTCAGCGCCCACATGGCGAAGAACGCCGAGATGATGGACACCGGCAGCGTGAGCCCGGTGATGACCGTCGACCGCCACGAGTTGAGGAACAGATAGATGATCATCACCGTGAGCACGGCGCCCAGCACGATGGTGAGCTGCACATCGGACAGCGCCTCGCGGATGCGCCGCGAGTCGTCGCTCGTGAGCCGCAGGCTCACGTCCTCGGGGAGCGTCCGCTCCACGTCGGCGATGATTGCCTTGACGCCATCGGCGACGGCAACGGTGTTGGCGCCGGAGATCTTGAGCACCTCGATGGTCAGTGTCGGCTCGTCGCCGAGCAGCGAGGCCGACCGGCGCTCGGCGATGGTGTCGATGACGCGACCCACATCGCGAATGCGGATGGGAGCGCCGTTGCGCACCGAGACGACGATATCGGCAAAGGCCCGCGGGTCGGTGATGCGCCCCGTCACGCGCACGCTGCGCTCGCTGTCCCCCTTGCGAATGCGTCCGGCGGGCACTTCCTGGTTCTCGCGGGCGAGCGCCGACGACACGACATCGGGCGTCAGGCCGAAGCTGCGCAGCGAGACGGGATCGAGCTCGATGTGGATCTCGCGGCTCGCCGCGCCGTTGAGCGTGACGCCGCCGACCCCCTCCACCGCCTCGAAACGCGGGCGGATGACCTGGTCGCCGAGGTCGGTGAGCTCGCGCAGCGACCGTTCCTTGCTGGAGACCGCCACCGACATGATGGGCCGGTCATTGGGGTCGAAGCGCATGATGATGGGTTCCATCATGTCGCGCGGGAGCTGCCGGCGGATACGTCCCACCTTGGCGGACACTTCGGGCTGCATCTTGGTGGGATCGACGCCCAGCTTGAACTGCAGGCGCACATTGCCGCCGCCTTCCGACGACGTGGACGTCAGTTCGTACAATCCCTCGACCGTGTTGAGCGCGGTCTCGATGGGGCGAATGACATCACGCTCCACGACTTCGGGTGATGCACCGGGATACGACGCCTGCACGCTGATGACGGGATAGGTGACGTCCGGGTACTCGTCGACGGCCAGCCGCTTGTAGCTGACCACGCCAATCACGACGAGCGCCAGCATCATCATGGTGGCGAAGACCGGGCGCTTGATCGAGATGTCAGAGAGGAACATGGGCGGGGAGACGGTGGACGGCGGACGGTGGACGGCGGACGGTGGACGGCGGACGGAAGACGGAAGACGGAGGACGGAGGACGGAAGAGGGTGGATCAGGCGCTCGGCTTCGTGCTGCTCTTTGCCTTTGATGCGCTGTCCGGTGCGGCTTTTCCAGGACCGGCCTTTCCGGGAGCAGCCTTCCCCGGAGCGCCGCCCTCGCGCGCCTCACCGCCGCGCGCACCGCCGGGAGCGGTGCCGCGTTCATTCCCGATGATCTGCGCCTTCATGCCGCGTCCGAGCGTGCCAACGTTGCCGACGACGACCTGGTCGCCGACCTGCACACCGTCCTTGATCTCGATGAGACTGCGCGCTTCATCGGTGACTCCAACCGTCACCGGCACCTGCTCGAGCTCACCACCGGTGATGCGATAGACGAACGGCTTGCTGTCCTGGCCGAAGCGCACGGCGGGCTGGGGAACGACGAGCACGTTCGTCAGCGTCTGGGCGATGATCTGGCCGCTGGAGAACGTGTTGCCCTTGAGCTCGCCGTTGGGATTCGGGATCTGCACGTAGGCGGTGATGGAGCGCGACGCCTGGTCGATGGTCGGGCTCACTCGGGCCACCCGCCCCGTGAACGTCTTGCCGTCGGCGAGGAAGCGCACCGCCTGACCGGGCTTCACGTCATTCGCCCGGCGCGCGGGCAGGGCGGCCGTGAGCTCGAGAATCTCGCTGCGGACCAGCGTAAAGAGCTCGGCGCCGCGGCTGATGTGCTCACCCCCCTGCACGCGGCGGAACTGAATGGTCCCGTTCACCGGCGCGACGATGCGCGTGTCGCGCACCTGCGACTGCGCGGCCCGCAGCCGCGACTCGGCCGCCGCCTGCTGCGCCTTGGCCGAGGCGGCCGCCTGCTCCGTGGCGCGCAGGTCGCGCTCGGCGATGGCGCCCACCTTGAACAGGTCCTTGGACTGGTCGTAGTTCCACTGCGCCGTCGATGCCGCGGTCTTCGCCGAGGTGACGTCGGCTTCGGCCGAGCGCAAGGCGCTCTCGAAGTCGATGGCTTCGAACCGCGCGAGCGTCGCACCGGCCTTTACGCGATCGCCCTCGCGGACATACACCTGCTCGACGTTGCCCTCGAGCCGGGACTTGAGACTGAGCGTCTCGATGGCGCGCAGGTCGCCGGCAATGGGAATGCCGGCCTCGATGGAGCCGCGGGTGACCTTGGCGACGTCGGCAGCGCCGAGCACGACGGAGGCCGTACGGCGCGGCGCACCGGGCGCACCACCAGGGGCGCCCGCGGCTGCGCCTGCGGCGCCACCGCCTGACGACGCGGCCGGGCCAGCGGGAGCGCCGGCCGCGGCGTCCTTGGGCTTGCCGTCACAGGCGGCGGTGAGGAGCGCGGCGAGCGCGAGCGCGCTAGCGAAGCGGAGCGGAACCTGAAGTGGCATTTCGGGAGTCGGTGCGTACGGGAACGGTCGCGCCGTTCGGCAGCGGAATGTCACGGCCGCGAACTCGGGCGAGCTCGGCAGTCGCGAGGTAGAGGTCAAACGTCGCCTTGGCCTCAGTGGATCGCGCGGTCAGCAGCGCGTACTGGGCGTCGGAGACTTCAAGTTGCGTACTGAGGCCGCGCTGGTAGCGCAGTTCGGCGAGTTGAAACGCTTCCTCCGCCTCGGCGGAGTTCTGTTGCCGGGCGCCGAATGCCGCGGTGGCGCGCGCCAGCTCGTTGCGGGCGCGTGACACCTCGAGCGCGGCCTGCTCGCGCACCTGATTGAGCGTGATGTCCGCAATCCTGGCCTGCGCCTGCGCCAAATCGAGATTGCCCTTGGCGCGCAGACCGTCCCAGAAGTTCCAGGTGAAGGTCACGCTGAAGTTGCGGTCCGCGAACCAGCCGTTGTTCTGGCAGAGTCTCCCGGGCGTGGAACCCGGCGGGCACGCGTCCTCCGTGACCTTGCCCATCACCGTGGGAAAGCCGTTGAGGGTTGGCAGTGCGAGGTACCCCGTGTTGAACGCCATGTTCACCTGCGGCAGCATGTCGGCGCGCGCCACGCGGATGCCGGCACGCCGGGCCTTGGCCGTCAGCTCGGCGGAACGCACCGAGGCGCGCAGGGCGTCGGGCTCCGCGTCGGCTCGCGCCCGCTCAGCCAGGGCGCTGACCGTCTTCGGGTCGAGCGCCGTGGTGAGCAGGAGCGGTTCGTCCACCGGGATGCCGAGCAGGCGCCGCACTTCGAGGAGCGCGATGTCGCGGTCCGACGCCGCCTGCAGCGAGAGCGGCTCGATGTTGGCCCGCTCCACGCGAGCACGCAGGACGTCGAACCGTGCGGCGCGCCCGGCCTTCTCGAGCTGCTCGGTCTGCGTCACGCGGCTGGTGGCCAGCGCGAGGTTCTGCGCCTGCAGTTCGGCAATGCGTGCCAGGTACGAGGCGTTCAGGTAGGCGCGCTGGATATCCAGCGTGAGGCGGGCGCGCGTTTCCGCGAGGTCGAGACGCACGGCGCCGCGCGCGCTGGCCGCCGCCTGCGCCGCCGAGAAGATGCGCCCGCCCTGGAAAATGGCCTGCTGCGCGTTGAGGGTCGTGTTGTAGGTGTACTTCTGGCCGAAGATCTGGCTGACCATCTCGGCGCGCGCGTTCTTGAGGACCTGCTGGTAGCTGCTGGTCAGGCGCAGCTGAGGGAGGCCGGCCGCACGCGCCGACATGACCTGCGCGTCGGCGATCTCGACCGATTGCCAGGCGGCGCGGGCCTCGTCGCTCGAGCGCAGCATCCGCGTGACGGCGTCCTCGATAGAGAGACGCAGCGTGTCGGAACGCTGGGCGAGGCCAGGGGCCGGGGAAGCCGCGAGCATCGCGGCGGCGAGGTACACGAGGTGCGTTCGCATCAGTAAGTATGAAAACGCGCCGGTACCGGCGCGCGTTGGTGTCGGACGCAGGGACCCGGCGCCGGGATGAGGCCGGCGCCGGACTTGCCAAGGTCCAGAAATGCCAGTGACTTGCGACGTTTCGCCGAGAAGCCGTGCTGCGATCGATGCCGACGGCCCGTTCCGAGCCGCCAAGCAATCAATCAACGAATTCGGCCGTCACCTGGTTCGGAATGAGCCCTGCCTTCCACGCGCGATCGAGAAAGAGGCGGATGGCTTCGCGTCCGCGCGGGCCGTAGTCGAGCGTCCAGTCGTTGACGTACATGCCCACGAACTCATCGGCCTTGGTGCGATCCAGCCCTCTGGCGAACTTCATGGCGTGGTCGAGCGCATCGCGGCGATGTTCTAATGCATACGCGATACTGGCGTGAAGATGTCGCGAAATCTTGGACATCATCTCGGAGCCGAAGTCCTTGCGGATCACGTTCCCGCCGAGCGGAAGCGGCAGGCCCGTTTCCTGGAACCACCACTCGCCCATGTCGGCGACGAGGTGCAGGCCGGAGTCCTGATACGTGAGCTGCCCCTCGTGGATGATCAACCCCATGTCAACGACCCCGGCGAGCACGGCATCCTCGATCTGGTCGAACTGCGTGGGGACGGCGATGAAGTCGGGTTCGTACAACTGGAGCGCGAGGTAGGCGCTGGTGCGCACTCCCGGAATCGCGATGCGCTTGCCCTTCACGTCGGCGCGCGTCGCGGGGGTCGGGCTGACGAGACGCGGGCCGTACCGGTCGCCCATGGAGGCGCCGCTCGGCAGGAGCGCGTACTTGTCGGTCAGGTAAGCGTAGGCGTGAATCGAGACCGCCGTGACTTCGAGTTCGCCTTCCAGCGCACGCTGGTTGAGCGACTCGATGTCCTGCAACTCGTGCTCGTACGTCAGCCCTTCCGTGTCGATCTTCCCTTCGGCGAGGGCGTAGAACATGAACGCGTCGTCCGAGTCGGGACTGTGGGCGACGTGAATGGTGCGTTCGGTCATTGGGTTCCTATGGCTTGCGGGCGCGCGCTTCCTTGAGCGCTGCGTCAATGTCGCTGCTGTGAAACTGATACTCCTCGCGCGGGAGTTTGCGTTCGGCCGGCTCGGCGGCGATGAGCCGCTTGGCGAAGTCGCTCGCGGAGGCGTTGTTCTTGGCTTGCTCGGCCACGCGCATGGCGAGGGTCAGGCCAAGCAGGTCGTTGCGGTTCCCGCTGAGAATCGTGTCGGCCTCGGCCTTCGCCCGACCCAACTGGCCGGCGACCATGGCGACGAGCCCCACGTCGTAGCGCTGGTGCACATTGAGCGGGGCGAGCCCGGCAAAGGCCTGGAGCGCCATGGGGGCGAAGATGGCGGCGCTGTCGGCCTTCCCCTCCGACGCGTACATCATGACGCGGTTGAAGAGGCGGTCGGCCTGCTCCTGTGGCGACATCGCGACGATTTCGGCGGCCGACAGCGCGCCACCAGTCGCAGCGCCTCCCATCGGGGCGCCCGTGTTGGCCGGGCCGACGTCACTCGCCGAGCGGGAAGCCTGAAATAGGACGAGGGCGATGACGGCGACGAGGGCGACGCCGGTGACGACCCACGGCACGCGGCTCGGGGCCGCCGGGGACGCGCCCTTCAGGGCGGCGCCACAGTGATGACAGAATTGCGCGCCGGGAGTGAGCGCGCCGCTGCAGTCGGGGCATTCGGCGCCCTTCAGGGCCGAGCCGCAGTTTGCGCAGAACTTGCCACTGGCGTCTTGGCCGCAGCGGGGACAGGAGGTGGACACGAGAGTGGCGGACGGAGGACGGAGGACGGAGGACGGAGGACGGAGGACGGAGGACGGAAGACGGAAGACGGAAGACGGAAGACGGAAGACGGCGTACTACCAGCTTGGAAAGCTAACGTCCCTCCTCCCGAATTGGGTCCGGGACGCATTGCAATCGGGTGGCCGGATGCGCAGACTCCACCACCCGGTGCGAACCGCTTCGAACCGCGACTCGACCCTCGCCATCGCCCCAACCGTGACCGCTTCCTCCCGCGCCCTGCTCACTGACCTGCGTGGTGTGACCGCCAAGGATCTCATGGAGATCACCGAGCGGCACCACGTCCGTTTTGTCCGGCTGCAGTTCACCGACATCCTTGGCGTCAACAAGAACGTCGAGATTCCGACGTCGCAGCTGCGCAAGGCGCTCGAGGGCGACATCCTGTTCGATGGGTCGTCCATCGAGGGATTTGTCCGCGTGGAAGAGAGCGACATGCTCCTGCGCCCGGACCTGGACACGTTCCGGATCTTTCCGTGGACCGACATGCAGGCGCGGGTGGCGCGGCTGATCTGCGACATCACCACCCCCGAAGGGGAACCCTTCGCCGGCGACCCGCGCGGCGTGCTCAAGCGCCAGGTGGCCCGCGCGACCTCGATGGGCTACACGATGTTCGCGGGGATGGAGGCGGAGTTCTTCCTGTTCCGTCTGGGGCCGGACGGCGGGCCGAGCACGACGACGCACGATACGGGGTCGTACTTCGACTTGGGGCCGGTGGACCTGGGAGAGGATGCACGGCGCGCCATCGTGGATGCGCTGGAGCAGATGGGATTCGAGATCGAGGCGGCGCACCACGAAGTGGCGCACGGCCAGCACGAGATCGACTTCCGCTACGCCGACGCGCTGACGACGGCTGACGCGCTGGCCACGTTCCGCTTCGTGGTGCGCAACGTGGCCCAGCAGTTCGGGCTGTTCGCATCGTTCATGCCGAAGCCCATCTACGGGCAGAACGGCAGCGGGATGCACACGCACCAGTCGCTGTTCAAGGACGGCAAGAACGCCTTCTTCGACGCGAAGGGGGAGTTTGAGCTGTCGCAGGTGGCGCATCATTACATCGGCGGGCTGCTCCAGCACGCGCGCGGGATGAGCGCCATCACGAACCCGCTGGTGAACAGCTACAAGCGACTGGTGCCGGGCTTCGAGGCGCCGATCAACGTGGCGTGGTCGATGCGCAACCGGTCGCCGCTCATCCGCGTGCCGGCGCGCCGCGGCACGGGAACGCGTGTGGAGCTGCGCTCACCGGACCCCAGCGCCAACCCGTACCTCGCGCTCGCCGTCATGCTGGCAGCGGGGCTCGACGGCATCGAGACGCAGGCGTCGAGCCGAGAGCCGGTGAACGAGAACATCTGGGAGATGAGCTTCCGCGAGCGGCGGCGCCTGCGAATCGACGATCTGCCGCACGACTTGAACGAAGCGTGTGACGAACTGGAGAAGGACAAGGAGATGTGCGCGGCACTTGGCGATCATGTGACGCGACACTTTCTAGATGCAAAGCGGCAAGAGTGGAGAGAGTATGTCACACAAGTGAGTGAGTGGGAGCTGGCTCAGTACCTGGCGAAGTACTGAAAAACAACAGAGAGACAACAGAGAAACAACAGAGAGAAAACAGATACTTCCCTACACTTCAGAGCGGCTGGATCCGCTCCTGCTGCCCGCTGACGCGGCGTTCGACCGGGGGTTGCTGGCGCTGCATGTAGAGCGCTACCGCCTGGCGGCCGAATACGTGCGCGATGCCGACGTGGTGGACTGCGCGTGCGGCACGGGCTTTGGCAGCGAAGTGCTGCGGCAGGCGGGCGCGCGGACGGTGCAGGGAGTGGACCTCGACCGCGGCGCGCTGGAGTATGCGCGTTCGCGACATGCACACGAGGGGATCACGTACTTCGAAGCCGACGCCGTGCGCTTTGTGCCGGCGCCGCAGCCCAGCGTGTGGGTGAGCCTGGAAACGGTGGAGCATCTGCCCAATCCCGCTGCCTACGTGGCGCGCGTGGCGAAGGTGCTGCCGAAGGGCGGGAAGTTCATCGCGTCGGTGCCGGTGACCGTTTCCACCGACGGCAATCCGCACCACCTGCACGACTTCACGCGCGACTCGTTCCGGCGCCTGCTGACCGCGAACGGCTTCAAGGAGATCCGCGCGCTGGAACAATCGCTGCGCTTCACCCTCGGCGACCTCTTCGGCCGCGGGCACGGGATGCGTCCGCGCAATCGCCGCCGCGGCCTGGTGCGGTGGTACGCGCGGCATCCGCGCGTGTTGGCCAAGCGCGTGGCGCTGACGCTCACCAGGGGATTCGTGAACGAGTACCTGACCGTGGTGACCGAACTGCGCTAAGCCCCCTGTCCCGGAGATCAGATGAGAATTGCCCTCATGGCCGCGCTGCTGTCGGCCACCGTTGCCGGTGCGCAATCACCCTCCAGCGCGCAGTCTCCCGCCGGCGTGCTGATTGCCGGCAACAAGCGCGCGAATACGGCGTCGGTTGTCGATCTCGCCAGCGGCCGCACGCTGGCCGAGCTGCCCACCCCGCCGGGACCGCACGAGAGCGCCGTCTCGAGCAACGGGCGCTGGGGTGTCATCACGGGCTACGGCACGCAGCAGCCGGGGAACACCCTGCTGATCATTGACCTCCCCATCGCCGCCGCCGTGCGCACGATCGACCTTGGCGAGTATCGCCGCCCGCACGGCATCGCCTTTCTCCCGGGCGACTCACTGATCGCCGTGACGGTGGAGGCCAACCAGGCAGTGCTGGTGGTGCACCGCGAGCGCGGCGTGGTGCGCGCCATCCACACGGGCGAGCAGGCGACACACCAGATGGCGGTGCGCCCCGACGGCGTGTTGGGATACACGGCGAACATCCGCAGCGGGACGATCACCGAGGTGAACTTCACCAACGGTGCGGCGCGATCGCTGGCGGTGGCGCCGGAAGTGGAAGGGATCAGCGTGACGCCGGACGGGCGCGAGGTCTGGGTGGGGAGCAACACCGCGGGCACGATTTCCATTGTGGATGTCGCCACGTGGAAGGTCATCGCGACGCTCGACCAGGGTGAGCGTCCATATCGCGTGAACATCAGCCCCGACGGAAAGCTCGCTGCCGCGGCGCTGACCATACGCTCGCGCATCCGGCTCATCGACGTGGCCACGCGCAAGGAGATCGCGCTCCTCGAAGCTCCGGCGAATGCGCAGCCGGTGGGGATGACCTGGTCGGCTGACGGCAAGCGCCTCTACGTGGCCTGTCAGGGGATCAATGCCATCGCCGAGTTCGATGTCGCGTCGCGGCGGCTGGTGCGCACGATCGCGGTGGGGGATGGACCGGACGGGGTTGCCGTGGCTGAACGGCGATAGCTGGCGATTGCGCCGGGCCAACTGCAACTGCATACCACGGATCTCACGGATCAGGGCCGGATTCACACGGATACGGCAACGACAAGTACTTGGGGGAACTGCGCTCGAATGATGGTGCAGTTCCCCCAAGCATTTGCCGTTGCTGTATCCGTGGAAATCCGCCGTCAAATCCGTGCAATCCGTGGCAAGGCAGTTGCCGTCGCAGTTATCTCGCCACCGCCACAAGCCCCAATGGAACGCGACGCACGCCGCGCCAGGTGCGGGCGGCGCCGCGCGCGTCGCGCACGAGCATCTGCGCGGAGATGCCGCCGTCGAGGAGCATCGCCTGGCGCGCGCCGAGTGCCCCCATGAGGGCGGCCATCTCGGGGACGGTGAGTCCGAGCGGAATGAAGCCCAGCGCTTCGCCGCCGGCGTCGAATCGCGTGAGCGCCACGAGGACAAGACCATTCCGGTCGAGGCCGATGGCGAGCCGCGCGTCGCGGTGCGTGCAGTTGATGGCGCACGGCGTACGCAGGGCCACCGGCACCGTACCGTCGCCGGTGAGGAGCGACGGATACGACTGAAAGGCCGCGGCGATGTCGCTGCTGCGCCGGATGACGGAAAGCGTATCGCCGTCCACGACGCGCACCGTGCCCGCGCGGTCCACGATGAACGCGCTCGACAGCGGGCCGCGTCCGGGGCCGAGCCGTTCCTGCCCGCCGGCCACCACCCATCCCCAGGGCAATGTGGCCGTGAACTGCCCGGCGTTGACGGCGAAGTTTACGTTCGCGCTCGCCTTGGCGATGGACCACACCGACTGCGCCGCGCTGTCCACGCCCCATTGCACGTCGAAGCGCACGCGGCGCGGGTCAACCCGCGCGATGATGACGCGCGTGCGCCACGCCTCGCCGTCGCCTTCGAGCGACAGTTCACCCCACTCGACGCCGGGCGCACCGCGATGCCAGGCGACGGCGCGCGTCACGACCGGATGCGCGCGCTCCCACTGCACCGGGGCGCGGTCCTCGCGCCACCACGGGGTGCGACCGTTCGCGCCGCGCACCGACAGCGTCGCCGGCTCGAGCGCGGCGACAAAGGTCGCCGGCTCGCCGGCAGCGACGAACGCCGCGGCGAGCACGAGCGCCGCGGTGCGGATCACGGCTTGAGGTAGGCGAGCAGCTCGGCCTTCCTGGCGTCGATTGCCGCGAGCTCTCCCTTGGAGAAGCGCGTGCGCGTGCCGGTCACCGCCATCTGGGCGCGCTCGCGCGCCATGGCGAACTGCTGCTCGGTGAGCCCCGACGCCTTGCTCCCCTCGAGCACGGCGCGATTCTCGATAGCGCGCGCCTTCACGTCGAGCGAATCCTTGCGCGCGTTGGCGCGGTCGAGCTCCGCCATGGCCTGCGGCATGGCGGGAGGAGCGCCGCACTTGGCCTTCACGACGGCGTCGTCCTTGGCGAGGTCGATGCCCCAGATCTTGTAGTAGTTCGCGGTCGCCTTCTTCAGCGCGACGCTGTCGCCGGAGGCCACGGCGTTGGCGAGCTCCTGCTGGTACGCGGTGGCATTCCGCATGCGCTCGGCGGCCCCCGTCGGATTGGCGATCATCGCGGCCGTCGCCTTGCGCACCTCGTCCTCGTGCGTCTTGCCCAGCGCGTCGCGCGTGTCGTTCTCGCAGCTGGACCAGCGATTGCGCGCGTTGTAATAGCCCGAACTCACCGCGCTGGCGCGATCGTTGAGGGCCGGCATCTGCGCTTCGATGGCCTCTCGCTCCTTGAGGATGGCGGGAATACCGCCGTCCGCGGTAAGCACCGCCTGCGACGCGCCGAGTCCCTTGAGCAGCGCCTCCACGCGCGGCGCGGTGAGCTCGAGGATCACGTCGTCGTACGTTGGCGGCGTCGGCGCGTTCTTGGTGTCCACGCCCGCCTTCTCGGCGGCGGCCTGCACCGCCTTGTCCTTCATCTTCTTGGCGAGGCCGCCCAACTGCGCGTTGGCGGGGGCGGCGGCGAGGGCGAGCAGAAGAACGAGCGCGATGGGGCGGGGGAGCATAGGGGCCTCGTGGGCTGGCGTACACCGGCAAAGGTGGTGTAGTGGCGAGGCGGGATCAACTGGAAAGGCGGAGAACGGCAGAGGACGGCGGAGAACGGCAGAGGACGGCGGAGGACGGCGGAGGACGGCAGAGGGCGGCGGAGGACGGCAGAGGGCGGCGGAGGACGGCAGCTATGTGCAACGGCCCGCCATCATCGCGATGAGCGGGCCGCTGCGTAGTCCTGCCGTTCTCTGCCTTTCTCCGCCGTCCTCCGCCGTATTCTGCTCCCAGTGCTAGACCGGAAACACCATTTCACGATATCTGGGAAGGGGCCAGTACTCATCCCCAATGGTGAGTTCCAGGCTATCGCACACTTCACGCACCGCTTCCATGCACTCCGCGCCGGTGCTCGTGAGGAACTGCGCGCACTTCCCAGGCGTCTCGTGCATCGAATCGCCCTTCTCGGCGGCGGCGCGGAGTGCCGCGGTGCGCTTCTGCAGGTCGGCGATCTGCTTGGAGAGAGCCGTTGCCGCCACGGCGGCGGGATTCACCTTGAGGCCGGCGGCCTTGGACTTCTGCGCGGCGTCGGCGACGACGCCGAGGTACTTGAAGGCCGCTGACATCACCATCGTGTCGGCCATCTCGCGCAGCGTGTGCATCTCGATGAGCATGTCCTTGAGATAGCGCTCGATGCGCACGTGGTAGCGGCTCTCGAGCTCGGCGTCGGAGAGAATGCCGAGTGACGTGAAGAGCTTGCGGGTGGCCGGCGCCTTGAGCTGGTCGAGCGCCTCTGGGGTGCGGCGCAGGTTGAGCAGGCCGCGCTTCTTGGCCTCCTTGACCCATGCGTCGGAGTAGTTGTTTCCCTCGAACCGGATGGCGGCAGTGGCCTTGAACGCCTCGCGCACCACCCGGAGCACGGCGTCGTCAATGCTCTTGGTCTTCTTCAGTTCGTTCTTCAAATCCGCAATGAGCTCGCCAATGGCCTCGGCGACCACGGTGTTAAGCACCATCACCGGGAAGGCGATGGACTGCGACGAGCCGACGGCGCGGAACTCGAACTTGGCGCCGGTGAAGGCGAACGGTGACGTGCGATTGCGATCGGTGTTGTCCTGCGCGATCTCGGGCAGCTTGGCGACGCCGAGCTTGATCATCGCGGCATCGGCCGACGTGCCCGTGCGACCGGCGACGATGTCGTCGATCATGTTGGTGAGCATCGCGCCAAGGAAGACGGAGATGATGGCCGGCGGCGCCTCGTTGGCGCCGAGTCGGTGCTCGTTGCCTGAGGTGGCGATGCCGGCGCGCAGCAGCCCCTGGTGCTTGTAGACGGCCTTGAGGACCGCGGCAAGGAAGAGCAGGAAGCGCAGGTTCTGGTGCGGCGTCTTGCCCGGCTTGAGCAGGTTGACGCCATCAAGCTCGTTGTCGGAGGCGATGGACATCGACCAGTTGCAGTGCTTGCCCGAGCCGTTGATGCCCGCAAACGGCTTTTCGTGCAGCAGCGCCACGAGGCCGTGCCGCATGGCGACCTTGCGGAGGATCGCCATGACGAGCTGGTTGTGGTCGGTGGCGATGTCCGTCTCCTCGAAGACGGGGGCCATCTCGAACTGGCAGGGCGCGACTTCGTTGTGGCGCGTGACGATGGGCACGCCCAGGCGATAGAGCTCGTACTCCACCTCGGCGATGCAGGCCTGCACGCGCTCGGGGATGCCACCGAAGTAGTGGTCTTCGAGCTGCTGTCCGCGCGGCGGCGGTGCGCCGATGAGGGTGCGGCCGCCCATCACGAGATCGGGGCGCAGCGAGAAGTGGCCGCGATCAATCAGGAAGTATTCCTGCTCGGCGCCCATCGTGGTGAAGACGCGCAACGCGCCCTTGTCGCCGAGGAGCTCGAGCACTTCCATGGCCTTGTGCGAGAGCACGTCGGACGAGCGGAGGAGCGGGGTGACTTCGTCGAGCGCCTCGCCGTTGTAGCCGATGAAGACGGAGGGGATGCAGAGCGTCTTGGTGCCGGCCGACTCCATGATGAAGACGGGGGAGGCCGGGTTCCACGCCGTGTAGCCGCGCGCTTCCCAGGTGGCGCGGAGGCCGCCGGACGGGAACGACGACGCGTCGGGTTCGCTCTGGATGAGCTGCTCGCCGGTGAACGACTCCATGGGGAGCTTGTTCTCATCGAACGAGAAGAAGGCGTCGTGCTTCTCGGCGGTGAGTCCGGTCTGCGGCTGGAACCAGTGGCAGAAGTGGGTGACGCCGTGGGACATCGCCCATTCCTTGATGACCTGGGAAACGGTGGGGGCGATGTCAACGTCGAGCTTTTTGCCGAGGCGGATAGCCGAGTTGAGCTTGGTGAAGACTTCCTTGGGGAGCTTGTCGCGCATTTGGCGCGCGCCGAAGGTGAGGGAGCCGAAGTAGTGGGAGATCGGCTCACCGCCTTCACTCGCGGAGGGGATGTTGGGGGTAGCGACCACGCGCGAGGCGATGGCCTTGAGGGCAGCGGCGCGAGCGTTCATGAGGGCGTTATCCGGGCGAGGGATTGGCGGGGTGTTCTGCGAGAATTGCAGAATGAGCAAAGTTAAGGAGACATTCTGGCGAATTCAAGATCGAAATTGTAGAAAGAGCCTACTCTTGGTGCGGTTGGTGCAGGAGATGGGTAGTGGAGTACAGGTGATTCGGGAGGTGGGAGCGCAACTCTATAGTAGGGGATGGAGATATGTCGGCCCAGTGAAAACGGCGACTTGTGACTGAACCTGACCCGACATGGGGACAAGTGCTGATCGACATACAGTGAGGGCCGATCTGTTGAGGCTACGAGGCTTGCGCCCGATCTGTTCACCGGCGCGGTGGGCAGGACATGCCTGCATCCTCCGCTCAATTGCGGGACCAGCTTCAGCTAGCGCGAGTTGGTTAAACGTCTGAGATTAGTGGTGACGTGGTGTGATATGTTCCGATGGCGTACAGTATTGAGTGAGCGGTGATAGAATCGCTTGCAGAATGATCGCTGTTATGCGGCCACTTCGAGGACTGCGTTATGAAACAACGGATTGCGCGTACTCCAAGTCGATCAGGTCATACGCGAACGGGAGTGCGAGTGCTGCAGGCAGTGGGCACACTGATGATATTCTGCTCGTGGTTGGCGGATAATCACTTCGGATCGCGGTGGGTCGATGATCGCATTCGACTCGACCGATCTCAACTTGCGATCGACGTGCAGGAAGTGCGCGAGGAACACTGGCGCGCCGTCTACTTAGACGAAGTGTCGAAGGAGCACCCTAGCCGGACGCGCTTGGGTGAAGCCGGAATGCGGTACATCGAGGCAAATCAGAATCTCAGCGTGTGGGGCGCCCTGCGAGTCGCCGACGATCCCGCTGAGGCCGAGTCCTTCAAGCGTCGTCGCGACAGCCTAAGAGTCATCTCTCGAATGTTTGTCGCACAAGGACGGCTTGATAGTCTCGCCGCACTGATTGACAGAATCACAATGGAAGGGAATCGCAACCAGGAAAGCGTAGTGATGACCCAGATGTTCTTTGCTAAGGTCAATGAAGTCACTGCCAAGCGTGATCTGTGGAGAGACATCTTCTTCTGGTCGTTTGTCGCTGGAAGTGTTTTGCTTGCAATCGGCTGGGTTGCCTCACAATGGTCCGGTGTGACGGAGACCGGGGGTGGTGCCGCGTAACAGACCATTGCCGCTCACGAAGGCGGCTCCTTCTGGTAGCGATCTTTGTTCCGCCGCATTTGAGCGTTCGCAGCGAAACGCCTCGTTACCTGATCTCACACATCTACTCGCATGTTTGAACGATCCTATGAGATGGCGCAGAACAGTCCCCCGTCGATGGAGTGGGAGGCTTACGCCGCAGCAGTGCGAAAACAGCTTTCTGACCTGCTCGCTTCCGGGAATTGCGATGAAGCAGTTTACCAAAGACTGATCGAACAGCACCCGTGCTTGCTTCCGTGGTTCTATGGCACGTTTGGCGGCGGGCATCACGGACTGGTTCACGGCGCGGTGGTCACACAGCCGCGTCTCGCAGGCATTGGAGGGAAGCAGCCCGACTTCCTCATGGTTGTACGAGATAGCGCCTCCGTGTACGTGGTCCTGGTCGAACTTGAATCCCCATGCAAGCGTTGGTTCACGAAAGTAGGTACGCCAACGGCTGAGTTCTCGCAGGCATTGGCGCAGATTCGCAGTTGGAAGACGTGGTTCGAAGATCCGGGGAAGGCCGAGTCCTTCGTCCATGAGTATCAAGTGCCACGAGCCTTTCGTGATCGACGATTTGAGCAGCGTTACCTATTGATCTATGGACGGCGCGGCGAGCTGTACGAAAGCGGATTCGCCGCCTCGCGCTCTCAACATCAGCAACCAGACGAGCGACTTGTTTCATACGACTACCTCGAGCCGAGTCAGAATTACGCGAATGCGGTGACGACGCGAGTAAATGCGAACGGCTATGAGGCGCACTCGTTGCCCCCAACCCTTGAACTCGGCCCGTTTCAGGCTTCAGATCTAGCCATGATCAAGGGCAAGGCCGATGCAGTTCGGGCGCATCCGATGATGACGGAAGAAAGGGCGGCGTTCCTGGCAAGCAGGTTTGACTACTGGGACGATTGGGTAGGCAACGGCGAGCGAGGAGGTCACGGATTCGAAGTCGAATGATGGCCAACCGAGGCGCTGCTGCCAGTGCAGTGACGTGGCGGATGGACCGTGACACTGTTTCGGGATAACGACTCAGTCGTGGCACTCATGCCCGCTTTCGAGTTGCCGTATTGCAGAGGTCCCACTCGTTTAGCCAACAGCTGAAGTGACGCAATGAAGCTTGCATCCAAGCAAATCGTTGGCCCGCTCGCTTCGTATGAAGTGCTGGGGCAACTCGGAGAAGGTGGCGCTGGCATCGTGTACCGCGCCCGCCGCGACGACGGTGCCATGGTCGCCATTAAGGTGCTCAAGCCAAGCGCAGCTTCTCGCGAACGACTGAAGCGATTCCGCAATGAACTGCACTTCTGCATCCAGACGACAGACACACATATAGTGAGGGTATCCGACTTCGGTCAGTGTGACACTGACGAGGGGACGGCCACCTACTATGTGATGCCGCAGTACGCGGGCACGTTGAGATCAGTCATGGCGAAGGGCGTAACTGCGGGCCGAGCTCACAGTCTCTTCTTGTCTTTGCTCGACGCGGTCGAGGCGACGCACCGCCGTAATGTCTTTCACCGTGATCTCAAGCCTGAGAATCTCCTAGTCTCCGACGGCTCCGACGCGCTGGTGCTATCTGATTTCGGCGCAGCGCATTTTCACCGTGACGCGCTACTTACTGCTGTGGAGACAGCACCGAACGATAGACTCGCGAACTTCGAGTATGCCGCCCCAGAACAGCGCCGCAAGAGCGGCACCGTTGATCTGCGGTCCGACCTTTATGCACTGGGCCTTATCGGACACGAACTGTTTACCGGTCTTGTGCCCCATGGAAAGGGGCACAAACGGGTTTCCGATGTGTCGCCCGACTACGCGTACTATGACGAAGTGATAGACTGGCTTACGCAGCACGAGGCGAGTAACCGACCTTCATCTGTTGACGAGGTGCGCATCCGACTAATAGGACTCGGGAAGGAAGCGGGAGCGCGACTGAAAATCTCGGCAATCGAGAACGCCGTGATTCCGGTGACCAAGGCGGACGATCCACTGATCTCGGACCCCCCAAGACTCGTTGGGTGCGATCTTCAGGGACACACGATCCATCTGAAATTGAGTACCAAGGTGACCTCCAAATGGGTGCACGCGTTCCAGCACACCAACTATCACACTGCGCTCATGGGAGCTGGACCAACGGATTTCTCCTTCGGCGGTGACTCGGTCACGCTGACGATGCGATACAATGAGCCGAACGCCGGGAATGTTCAACAGATTGTGAACGACTTCAAGCGATTCCTCGACTTGGGTGCGGTTCTATACCGGGACCTGGAGAATGCACGCATGCGGCGCGAGGACGAGGAGTTTCGTCGACAGAAGGAAGCGCAGCTCAAGAAAGAGAAGCATCGTCTGGACCTTCTCGGTCAGATCAAGATATGAAATGCCTCCCTCAAAGGCGTGAGGACTTACCCAGCCATGGTGCTGGCGGCGTAGTCACGAAAGCAGTCGCGCGCGTCGTGCCTAGGCGCGCAGGCCCGACTGATGCGCGCATCCGCATCCGCGTCGAATTGAAGCGCCGCAGCGGTATCCTGGTGGTAGAGATGCCGTCGGGGGTATCGATCGGGTGACGTTTGCCGCTTACTCTGACGAAAGCGCGATCACCGGCGAACGCTTCGGAAGTGTATCCGTCGTGTCCCTTCCGCGGCGATTGGAGGCACAAGTCTCCGGGGCCTTGGAAGAGTGCTTGACATCGTCAGCCGTTTCGGAGTTCAAGTGGAGCGACTTAAACAGTGCCAAGAGGCGTCTGTGCGCCTCGAAGATGATTGACGTGATCCTCAAGCACGCGTCACCTGAGGCATTGCGAGTAGACGTAGTTGTGTGGGATACACAGGACGCCCGCCACGCAGTGCGGGGCCGTGACGACGCAGCCAACCTGGAGCGCATGTTCTTTCACCTTCTCCGCACGTCGATGACTCGCAGAGCGAGTGGCAACTGGCACGTATTCCCGGACGAACGGCTCGGTGCGGACTGGGCGACGCTGCAGAGTTGTCTAGCGAGTGCCGGCGCTTGGCTTCGGCGCTTCGATTATCCACTGCTCCGAGACGCATACTCAGAACTGTCATTTCGGGTCAGAGAGCTTACACCCGTGCAGTCTCATTTGACACCGCTCGTCCAAGCCGCAGACCTGTTCGCGGGAATGGCGGCATTCAGTCGCAAACACGCCGATGTCTTTCGCGCTTGGAGCGCGGCGACGGATCCGCAACAGGACATCTTCGGTCAACCTGACCAACCGCATCTGTCTCACCGACAGCGCGAACGATTCGTCTTGGTCCCACAATTTGCCGAAAGGTGCAAAGCCCTTAGGTTGGGAGTATCGTTGAAGACGAACGGGTACTTGAAGACTATGAACCCGGCCCAGCCGCTCAATTTCTGGCACTACATGCCCCAACATGTGAACGACCGGGCGCCGCTGCGGCGCTGAGGACCGCAACACAGCCACCGTCGAGCAGACGGCACGACAGAGATGCGGTCGCGGGCGGCAATTGTCGGCGTGCCAATCGGAGTTAGGAGTGCGACGGCGGCCGCAAGGCCAAGAGCCGCCGCTGCACAATGCCAGTCGTTAGCCCGCATTGACAACAAGGAACCATAGCCCGAAGTGCCTCGACGCATGAACTACGTCAAGTCCAAACAACGTGTCGCCGACCACGGGGAGGTCTTCACTCCGGCGTGGATGGTCGAGGCGATGCTCGATCTGGTGAAAGACGAGGCGGAGCGGATTGACTCCCGGTTCTTGGAGCCGGCGTGCGGAAGTGGGAACTTTCTTGTCTGCATCCTGCAACGGAAGCTCGCGGCCGTCGAACTCAAGTTCGGGAAGTCTGAATTTGAAAGGCGGCACTACGCCCTTCTCGCCCTGATGTGTACGTACGGAATCGAGCTCTTGGACGACAACATCGCAGAATGCCGCGCGAATATGCTGGAACTTCTCGCCGACTACCTCAAGCTCGAGGAGTCGGACGAGTTGTATCTGGCTGCTTTCTACGTGCTGTCGCAGAACCTTGTCCACGGCGATGCCCTGAAGATGCGCACCAACGATGACCAGGCCATCACCCTTGCGGAATGGGGTTACTTGGGCAAAGGCAGATTCCAGCGGCGCAACTTCCGCCTCGACACGCTCACTCAGTCGTCAGCCTACAGCGCGGAAGGCTCCCTCTTCGCCCACCTTGGGAAGCACGAGATCTTCACCCCGATCAGGACGTATCCGCCGATGACGGTGAGTGAACTGGCCGCCGCCACGCTTGGCGATGGATCGAAGGAGGCCGTATGAGCGCGAAGGCTGGCTTCGCGCTGCGCGCCCGCAACCCAGATGTGTTGACTTGCATTGCTAATCTCTCCAATGACGAGGTCTTCACGCCGCCGGAGTTCGCGAATCGGATGCTGGACAGTCTCGCGGACGTGTGGGCGGCGGCTAACGGCGGCGCGGACATCTGGGCGGACAGGACGGTGAGATTTCTCGACCCATGCGCCAAATCGGGCGTCTTCCTGCGCGAGATCACAATCCGTCTCACTAAGGGTCTTGCGGACGTAATCCCGGATCTCGAGGAGCGCGTCGATCACATCGTGACCAATCAGGTGTTCGGCATAGGAATCACTTATCTCACGAGCTTGCTGGCGCGGCGGAGTCTGTACTGCTCAAAGCACGCGAATGGTAAGCACTCCATTGCCAAGTCGTTTGCCAACGATGATGGGAACATCTGGTTCAAACGCACCGAGCACACATGGATTGATGACAGATGCACATACTGCGGCGCTAATCGGCGCGACTATGACCGTGGTGAAAACCTGGAGTCTCATGCGTATGCGTTCATCCATACACGTGACGTCAAGACTCAGCTCACTGAGTGGTTTGGAGGCGATATGCGGTTCGACGTTATCATCGGAAACCCCCCTTATCAGTTAGCTGACGAAGGACATGGCGCCAGCGCGTCAACCATCTACAACCAGTTCGTAGAGCAGGCCATCTCTCTCGAACCAAGGTACGCTGTGATGGTCACGCCTTCCCGTTGGTTCTCTGGGGGGAAGGGAGTCGACGAATACAGGAGCTCGATGCTAACGAGCGGAAAGCTGCGGACCATCGTGGACTTCCCGAATTCCGCGGAGGTCTTTCCTTCCGTGGACATCAAGGGAGGGGTTAGCTACTTCCTGTGGGATCAAGAGCACGACGGCAATTGCGAGTTCACTCTTGTTCGGGGCGGCGAGGTGGTCGGGCCCGAGGCTCGCAAACTCGATGAGTTCGACGTTCTCATCCGCGACATCCGAGGCGTGCGGATTCTGCGAAAGGTCTTGAAGTATGACGGTAAGCCGCTCGCCGACATCGTCTCGGCCCGCTGGGCGTTCGGCATTGAACTGACCTCAAACTTCTCGCAGTGGCACGCCAGAAGGCTCAAAGGGAGCGTCCGTCTTTATATGCAGGGGGGCGACCGCGAGCGATGGGTCGATCCCGAGGTGATCACTCGCAACAGGGAACTCATCGACAAGTGGAAGGTCCTGTTGCCGAAGGCTGGGCCTGGGAACAGTGGGGGCCATGTACTTCCTGATATGGTGCTAGGGCGCCCGTTGGTGTCCGAGCCGGGGTCTGTCTGCACCCTTACGTATCTAGTCGTTGGACCACTGCCCAGTGAGGCGGCCTGCAAGAGCCTAAGTTCGTACCTCCGCACGCGTTTTGCCCGGTTTCTTGTCTCGCTGCGCAAGCCGAGCCAGGACGCTCCACGCGGTGTGTACACCTGGGTGCCTCAGCAGGCGTGGGATCGGGAATGGACCGACGAGGAGTTGTACGCCAAGTATCGCCTCACGCATGAGGAAATCGCGTTCATCGAGAGAATGATTCGCCCAATGAACCCCGATGGTGACAACGCCAATGAATAGGCGAGTCGAGGAGATCCTCGCGCCCAAGCCGGAGGTGCGGCCGCGTATTTACGCATATTCGATTGAGGACAAGGCGCACGCGGGTCTCCTTAAGGTCGGGCAGACGACTCGCGACGTGAAGCAGCGCGTCACTGAGCAGGTCAAGACAGCTGCCATCAAGAATTACAGAATCGAACTCGATGAGACCGCCGAACGCCGCGACGGAACCATCTTCAGTGACCACGAAGTGCGCGCGGCTCTTCTGAAGAAGGGTTTCAAGCATGCCGAACTGGAGTGGGTGCGCTGCTCCGTCAAGGATGTAAAGACGGCCCTCACCGAGATTCGCACGGGCCAGCGGTTTAGAGGCACGCATCACGAGACCTTCTCGATGCGCCGGGAGCAAGGTAATGCTGTCGACAAGACACATGCGTACTTCCACTCCATTTGGCAGGAGGATATGCATGCCGTCCCGCGCTTCCTTTGGAATGCCAAGATGCGGTTCGGGAAAACCTTCACCACGTACCAGCTCGCCAGCAAGCTCGGCGCGAAACGCGTGCTCGTGGTGACCTTCAAGCCCGCCGTCGAAGATGCCTGGCAATCAGATCTTGAGAATCACGTGGACTTCGACGGCTGGCAGTACCTCTCCCGCAACTCCGACAGCGATCCAAGGAAGATCAGTCCTCGAAAACCGGTCGTGTATTTCGGCTCCTTTCAAGACCTGCTCGGCCGAGACGCGGCGGGGAATATCAAGCCCACGAACGAATGGCTTCACACGGTGAAGTGGGACCTCGTCGTGTTCGACGAGTACCACTTCGGCGCATGGCGAGAGACCGCCAAGGAACTATTCGAGGGTGAGGAAGAGGCGGTCTCCAAGAAGGAGGTTAAGGTCGAGTACGGCAGCGGTTTGGATGACATAAACGAAGACCTCAGCGAACTATCGGAGCAGGAGGCAGAGTTCCTTCCCATCACGACGAAGGCCTACCTCTACCTTTCGGGCACACCGTTCAGGGCACTAGCCACGGGCGAGTTCATTGAGGAGCAGATCTTCAACTGGACTTACACAGACGAACAGCGCGTCAAGGAAGAGTTTGCAGCGAAGAGGGCGGGAGACTGGAACCCCTACGGCGCACTGCCTCAGATGCGCCTGCTCACTTACCAGATGCCAGACGAACTCCTGGCGATTGCAAGCGCCGGAGAATTTGACGAGTTCGATCTCAACGTGTTTTTCGAGGCGTCGGATCGGGGTGCGAAAGCGCACTTCAAGCACAAGAGCGACGTACAGAAGTGGCTGGACATCATCCGCGGCGGGTACGCGCCCAGGGCAGTAGAGCATCTCAAGACTGGGACGCGGCCGCCGTTCCCATACTCAGATGTGCGCCTGCTGCCCTACCTGCAGCACTCGTTCTGGTTCCTCCCCAACGTCGCGGCGTGCCACGCGATGGCGAACCTGCTCACCGAGAAGCAAAACACGTTCTGGCATGACTACAAAGTGATAGTTGCCGCAGGTGCTTCGGCTGGGATCGGTTTGGATGCGTTGCCGCCTGTGCGCGAGGCCATCGGAGGCGGATTCGAGAGCAAGACCATCACACTCTCGTGCGGCAAGCTGACCACCGGCATCACGGTGCCGCAATGGTCATCGATTCTGATGCTGCGCAACCTCAAGTCGCCGGAGACCTACTTTCAGGCGGCGTTCCGGGTCCAGTCACCGTGGTCCATCACGAACCCCAACGGCGACAACCCGAACGAGGAAGAGATCCTCAAGCCCGTCTGTTTCGTGCTCGATTTCGCGCCCACTCGTGCGCTACGGCAGCTCTCCGAATACGCGATAGGCCTGTCGCCAAGCGAGCCGAATCCAGAAAACGCAGTGAAAGACCTCGTGTCATTCCTGCCAGTGCTGGCCTACGACGGCGCAAACATGACGCAGATCGACGCGGGCGGCATTCTTGACATCGCGATGGCCGGCACATCGGCCACACTGCTGGCCCGCAAGTGGGAAAGCGCGCTGCTCGTGAACGTGGACAACGACACCCTGCGACGCATTTTGGACAACCCCGAGGCGCTGGCCGCCGTTGAGCGAATCGAAGGTTGGCGCTCGCTTGGCGACAATATCATTGAGACGATCATCAACAAGAGCGAGAAGGTCAAGGAACTCAAGAACAAGGCCAAGGGCAAGGAGCTGACGGATAAGCAGAAGAAGCAGCTCACCGATGAAGAGAAGGAGTACAAGTCCAAGCGCAAGCTCGTCCAAGAGAAGCTGATCAAGTTTGCGACGCGCATTCCGGCGTTCATGTATCTCACGGATTTCCGCGAGAATACATTGCAGGATGTCATCACCAAGCTTGAGCCGGAGTTGTTCCTGGCCGTCACTGGCCTAACGGTGAAGGACTTCCACCTGCTTGTACGGCTCAAGGTGTTCAACACCGAACAGATGAACCAGGCGGTATTCGCATTCCGGCGGTACGAGGACGCGTCGCTTCGTTACGCCGGCATAGATAGCCACCCGGGACTGACCCATTACGGACTGTATGACACCGTGGTGGCGAGGGAATGACGTGTGGTCGCGCGTGGCTGCGGGTTAATAGAGACCTAGACAGAACATCCGAAGGACGTGATATGAAAATACAACGACCCACTCCAAGGGCGATCTATCGGCTCTTCCTAGTCGGAATGCTCGGCCTGTTCTTGGTATGGCGACTCGGAGACCTCGTCGTCGGCAGGGCCGTTACACTCGACGTTGCGGTGTTCGTAGTGTGGGCGAGTTTGCTATTGAGCCCTCTGTTTGCTGAAATGAGCTTGGGCGGATTTAGACTCAAGCAGATTATAGAAGACACGTCAGCTGAACTGAAGCGCGAGATTGCATCCACCAGGAGTGAGTTGGCGTCGGCGATTGCCGTCAGCAACACCGTAACTCAGCACGTCAACTTCGCGGTTCCGTCTGGCAGCGTTGCGGCCGACGCGCCCTCCCTGAATGGTCCGGGGTCGCACGATGCAAAGCGCTCGGCGATGGAGTTGAAGATCCTGAATACGCTTATTCACAAGCAGATGCTGAAATGGCCGGATCGGTCTCAGTGGTTCACGTTTCGCCTGGCGACGGCGGATCCTGAGTTTGTTGAATGGCGCGTTGCAACGAGTAAGCTGCTTGGTGAGGGGCTGATTGCCGAAACAGATGAAGGGCAGGTGTTCCTCACGAACAAGGGGTTCAACTATTGCGCTGGGAACTACCACTCGTTTCCCAAGGACCAATGGTGGCCGACCGAGACGATGGGACTCTCCGCGATGCTCAAGCTGTTGAGTCCCAAGTAGTCGCAGTATGAAGCCGACGGCACAATGGCTGAATAGCAAAGCGATGGTGCCGACGGCGCGGGTGAGAAAGCAGCCATCGGCGGCCAGCCAGGCTACCCGAGTCCGACTGGTGCTCGCGCCCGCGGTCGCGTCGATCAGAAGCTCCGCAGCAGAATGCCGTTCGATAGGCGAACTCGAAAATGAGTCCTCAAGAGTACTTTTGTTGAGCTGTCCAACCGCGTAACCGCAGTTGCGACACGTCGCGTCATTCGCCGCCTCCAACAGGAACCTGCACATATCATGGGTGGCGGTGATTCTGAGCTCACGACGACGTGCGACGAGGTCTGCGTTTAGGTGCAGGGACAGAAATCACTGGTATGGTCGCTCTACGAGACATTCATGGATGAAATAGTCCACAGCGTGGTATCAGGAGTGCCAGTCATCAAGCAGAGGGCAATCTTCCTCTCCACCGCCGCAGGGCTGACCTGGATCTCTGAGACGGAACTCAGCGCTCAAAGCATTCCTGTCGATACCGAGGAATCGTCGATGCGGTCACAGTGAGCGTCCTGGCATCTGCTGGAGACTGGTCGAATGCAGCAATCCGGGCGCACCAGAACGCGGCCACGGGCGGATGATACACATGAAGCGATCTGATCCTCGCTTGGACACAGACAACCTCTCGATGGAGTTCGCCCTATTGTGTGGATCGGTCTTCGGGGCATATGGCAGGTACACGTTTCAAGCGCCGCCTCATGTATATCGAAGTCGTTGCGACGCAGCAGCAAATACCGCTGCAAGTATGAGGTACCGTTTCGATGCGATGCTCTACCACTATGGGTTGCTATGGCTCGTATACGACCACTACCTACCGGAAATTGAGTCGTTGAGCGAACGGGGCGGTTTGCCTCCTGGCTATCTGCGTGTTATTGCAACCCAACATCTATTTCTCTTTGACGACATCGTGTTTGGAGCAGCATCGCTCTTCGACTACTTCGCGGGACTCACGGGCTTGACGTTGCTGGGCGTGAACGAGCAACGACTAAAATGGGGGGGTCTCATCAGGCGTGCCGTGGCAGCAGAGCGCAACGCAACTTCGGATGACCCTACCGGCTTGCTGCGGTATGGCACAAGAGCTCTTGTATTACGACGCAATCGCGAGTGGATTAACCAGCTGATGGAGTATCGCTCGGACATCATTCATCACCGCTCCGATCAACCGGATGCAACCATCACGGTTGATTTCCTAGCGCAGAGCGACCGTACTCGCTTAAGTGTCTTCGCTCCATCGCGCTTCGTGAGGCGCATGGCGCTTGGCCGGAAGACGGAAGAAGACGAGGAACGAATCGCGCTGCTGGATGCGGCCGAGTGGCTCGTTATGCGTACATTCGATACACTGGCATCGTGCTTTCTTACTCTCTGGAGTGACATTCGCGACAAAGGGCGGCCTTACGAGCCGCGCGGCTTTCATCGCCATTGGATCCCGGACCCATCGCGTCAAAATCCCAATACGGACACGCAGCTGTGCTGATGCATGCAGCGCTGCTTGGAAGACGGCCGATGGCGTCTGATCCGGACGCGAAAATGCAACCACTGTCCGCGATCGCTGGCGCTTCTAATTGATCCGCCGAAAGACAGAATCATACCCAAGGCAGGCCTACCAGGCGTCGCTCCGATCCCGCTTCACAACACGTAACAAACCCGGGTTACGCCGTCGCACAACTGACATGGCGCGGACAAAACAGAAGTCTCCTGCAAGCACTGGCGTGGACGTAAAGTTTTGCGTCTGCGCGGTACTTGACCTCCAGGGGTTTTCAAGCCATCTGGAAACCAGCGGATACGACCTGCGCACAACTATTGGCGAACAGGCCGTTCGTCGGCTTCAGAATCTCGAATCAGCTCTTGAGCGCATTCGAGCAGAGCGTGTCGGCGAGCCGGGTTACTACTCGCACGAACTGACACTTCGCCGCATGAACGATGCGGTGATAGTCACAATGGACCTCTCTGACCTTCTACTTCCCTCAGTTGGTCAAACGTCGTTCAGCGGGCCGACGCCAGAGCGCATTGAGCGCTTTGCTGAATCACGCGGCCGTGAGTTTGAGGAGTCTAGCGGGGCCGAGTACGAATCAGCACTTGCGTTGGCGGTCGATCCGCTGCTTGCCTTTTTGGGGCTCGTGGCTCGACTTCATCTCTTCATCCAGAGATGCGAAAGCGAAGGACTGTACCCTGGGGCGAAGACGGTTGTGTCGACTGGGTATCGTAAGCCCTTCGTCACACCGGACGGCAGTGGCGATCCTCTGTCTGCGAACTTCGCGATGTCCAACGCGTTCGCGGCCTCTGTGCAACTGCACGGCCCTCATCTATTTGTCGACAACAACATTATTGAACTCCTTTGCCGCAATGACTTCGGACGAAACCTCATACAACTCGCGCACTTCCACTGGAATGAATCACCGTTCGACGCTTTCGCAGTCCAGGACGAGCATCGCTTAGCAAGAATGCAGCCCGAGGTACCGCCCCCACTTGAGTTGCTGCTTTTCCGCCGAAGCTATGTTTATCGCCGTCTTAATCCATCTCCCGCTTCGTTTCTTCAGGCCATTTCTGGACTGCGGCCATTTCTGGACGGCAGTAGGCAGCCGGACCTGACGAACATCTTCTACGCTCATGTATACCACGCGATCAATCGCGGACTCTCATCTCGGAGAATCACGGAACTGGATCCGCCGCAGTCCTTCGTATATGCCGGAACCAATGATCTGACGGTACCGATCGGGGACTTCTACCAGTTTCTTGCGGACGGACATCAGGCAACGACTGCGGCTAGGCATCGACGTCGACGCTTGGCGGAACTTGGCATCAAGTCACCCGACGAGGCACCAGTGCTCTGGAGGGAACTGGAGGCATTGTACAGCAAGACCGTGACCCTTGAGATCGAACCACTAGGAATCGCCGATCTTCTTCCGATGCTCTGGTCGCTCGGGGAAGAGAGCGTTTCTGGGCTCGAGCCTTTGTTGTCGGGCGACCGAACACTCCTGGACTATCCGAGTGACTAATCGGCCCCCCAGAATGGGGACTGTCCAGCTAGGCGCTGCTGCCGCGACACGCACGGGTCCGATTGTGGCTTGCCCAGCAGGGCCGCACTCAGCGGCATTTAGAATGGCCGCTTGCACGCTGGCGTGCCGCAAGGACCCTACTCGCATCTCGGTGCACCTCTGGTCGAATAGGCAGCTCCGAACTGACTGCGGATCCTCCCGCTCGGCGCGGCCCTCTCTCCGCTCAGCGTGGTGAAACGCCGTTCCCGTCGTCACGTTTCGCCCCGTGTCCCCCTCGCCCGCCACCACGCTCGGCCGCTATACACTCCTGTCACGCCTCGGTGCCGGCGGCATGGGCGAAGTCTGGCGCGCGCACGATGCCAACCTCGATCGCGAAGTCGCCGTCAAGCTCCTCAACCCTGGCGCTTTGGCTGACCAGACGAGCCGTGACCGGTTCCGCCGCGAAGCCCACGTCCTCTCGCGCCTCTCCCATCCGGGCGTCGCCACCATCTACGACTTCGATTCGCAGGCGGCGTCGACTTCCTCGTGATGGAGCTCGTCACAGGCGGCACCCTGGAATCACGCATCGCTCAGGGCGCGCTCACCACGGCCGACAAGTTCGACCAGGCTGGTCGATAGGTTACTATTTGACCACCCATTGCTTTATTTGACCAAAAAGTATATTATATGACCGTGGCGGTAGTCTATTGACCAGTACGGTGTGTATTTGACCACTCAATACCATGGCCCGCATATCACGCGCTCAGATCGCCGAGGAACATGAGCGGATCGCGCACCTCGTGGGGCAGCACCCTGGCGGGCTGAACCGCGTCGCGCTCGCGGAGGCGTATCGAACGGCCCATGGTCGCGCCATCGAGCCGCGCACGCTGAGACGTCGTTTGCGGGAGTTGGTCGAGAGCGGGCGGTTCGCCATGGCGGGGCCAGCCAATGCCCCGATCTACCGTGCCGCGACCGCTGACGAAGCGCGCACTGACGCCGGCGCCGATTACGTACCCCTTTCGGCCGCCGGCCGGGCGACGCGTTCCCTTATCGCGCGACCGACCGCACAGCGGCCGCCGGTAGGCTACAACCGAGAGCTGCTGTTCTCGTACCGTCCAGGCTCCACATGGTACCTGCCGGCGACGCTGCGACGCCAACTCCTCGAGATCGGACGCACGCCCGAGGATACGCGTCCCGCCAATACGTTCGCGCGTGACATTCTGAGTCGTTTGCTGATCGACTTGTCGTGGGCGTCAAGCCGGCTCGAGGGCAACACGTACAGTCGGCTCGACACGCAGAACCTGCTCGAGTTTGGACAACACGCCGAGGGGAAGGACGCGACGGAAACGCAGATGATCCTCAACCACAAGGTGGCCATCGAACTGCTGGTCGCTAACGCCGAGGAGCCGGCCTTTCCTCGAATGCTCCTTCGTGGCCTGCACGGCGCCCTCTCCGAAAACCTCCTGACAGACGCGGCCGATGAAGGCCGTCTGCGCGAACGCGCGGTGCAGATCACGGGAACGTCGTACACGCCCAACGCGATCCCACAGGTCATTCGCGACTGCCATGACCGGATCATCGACACGGTTGGAGCCATTCCCGATCCACTGGAGCAGGCGTTCTTCCTGATGGTGCACGTTCCCTACCTTCAGCCCTTCGTTGACGTCAACAAGCGCACGTCCCGGCTGGCGGCGAACTGGCCGTTGCTCCACGCGAATCTGAGTCCCCTGTCGTTCATTGATGTGCCGGACCGCGCCTACGTGGAGGGCACGCTGGCCGTGTACGAGTTGCAGCGTGTGGATCTGCTGCGCGATGTGTTTTTCTGGGCCTACGAACGATCGTGCGCGCAGTACCGCGTGGTGCGCGAGTCCGTGCCGCAGCCTGATGCGCTTCGGTTGCGCTATCGGAACCAGCTGCACGAGGTGGTACGCGCCGTCGTGCAGGCTGGCGATGCGCCGCAGGGCGGTGCACTGCGTGATCGCGGCGCGGCGTTGGGCGTGGCGCCGGACGATCTGGACGGGTTCGCCGAACGTGCGATGGCCGAACTCCTCAATCTTCATGAGGGCTCCGCCTCGCGATATCAACTCCGGCCGTTGGAAGTGAGTGCGTGGCGCGAGCGGTTTCGCGTGCGCGCGCCACTGCGCGGGAGTCAGGATGCGTAAGGTAGGAAGACCTCATGGTGTCGTCCTCGCGGTCTTCCTCGCGTGTCGCCGCAATCCATCCCTCGTGCTCACCGCTGCGCTCCTTGGCGCGTTGGGCGGTTGCGTCCATCCTCGCTCGGGCGGGTCGGGCGCGACGGTCCAGGATATTGATGGAAACAGCTATCCGACGGTCGTGGCAGGCCGTCAGGTCTGGCTTGGCGCAAACCTCCGAACCACCCGCACACCATCGGGCGCACTGCTGATCACGCCTTTCCCGAACAACGACTCAAGCACGGTGCCGATTTACGGACTGTTCAGTCGCGTGCGTAAGGGCCTGTAACGTTTCAACCGCGGCCGGCACTATGGTACAGGAGCCCCTCTACCGATGCCAATCCGCCCACGCCTCTTGAGAGCCAACGCCGCCGACACCGACGAACTCGCCCGCGCGGTGCGCGACGGTGACATCGCCGCGTTGGGCGCGTTGTACGACCGGTCGGCACCGGCACTCTTCCGCGTCCTGCTTCGATACACCGATTCCTCGGCCGACGCCGAGGACGTGCTGCACGACGTGTTCGTTGGATTGCCGGAGGCGTTGCGTTGCTACACGGAGCGCGGGCGATTCGATGCGTGGCTCGCACGCGTGGCTGTACGTCGCGCGCTGATGCACCGGCGCGCGCAGTCGCGACGGCGCGAGGACGGCCTCGACCTGGCATCAGGACACCTTGCAGTGGACGACACGGTAGCCGGCGTCGAACACGCATCCGAGCACGCGGGCCTTCGTGAAGCGGTGAAAGCGCTCCCCGAATCACTGCGGCATGTGCTGTTGCTCCGGTTGGTGGACGATTTCGCTCACGAGGAGATTGCGTCCACTCTCGGGATCAGTGTCGCCAATTCCCGTACGCGACTCGCGCGCGCCATTGACGCACTGCGACGCACCTTCGGACCCGACGTGACGTTCCCCATCAGACGCACATGAGACTCTTCGACCGTCATCCATCCAGTACGGCGCTCGCTGACTTCGCCTCATCCGTCACGCCGACCGAACCGCATGCGCGCGCACGTGTCGCTGCGCACCTCGAACATTGTGTATCGTGTCGAGAAAAGGTGCAGTGGGTTCGCGGAACGGCGCAGGCGCTTGCCTCCGAATCGCCCGCCGAGTTGCCACCCACACTGCGCGCCCGTGTGCTCGCCTCACGCGCTGCGGGTACGCGCGGCATCCTGCCGGCAAGCGAGCCGCTCGCATACGATCGACCGCAGCGTGCGCGATGGGCCATGTCAGCGGCGGCCGTGCTACTTGTCGCGCTGGGCTATGCATGGATCGGGACGACTGAATCGGAGGCCGGCGCAACGGCGGGCGAGCTCCGGTTCAGTCCAGCGATGCCCCGACGCGGCGATCGCGTGCAAGTCGAGTATCGCGCGGTCGCCACGCTGGGCGCCGAGCACCGCCTCGTCCTTCGCGCGCGACTCCGGACGCCGCTCGACCAGTCCTACAACGGTGGGATGAAGGTTGTCTCTGTCGCCTCGCTGACGCGCGATCGGGAGGGATCGTTCACCGGTGAATTCACCTTGCCGCCCGATGTGGTCTTCGGCGCCTTTGTTGTGGAGGACGAGCCGACCGCCCACGTCGACGATAATGACGGCCGGCTCTGGGAACTCCTCGTCGGCGATGGAAGGGGAACGCCCGCCTTCGACGCGCTCGACCAGCGGGCACACGACCTGATGGGGCGCAACTGGGAGGAGGGTCACGCGACGGCCCGTCGGATGGTGCAACTCTTTCCCGACGACGTGCGCGCTTGGAACTGGAGCTTCGCATTCGACAACTGGCTCGGGTTGGACGACAGCGACTCGGTGAAGGCGCTGCAACGCGCGCGCGTGGCCGAGTTCGACACGAAGTGGCGCAACGTCCGTCCGGTGGATCCCGACCTGATCGGTCGAATATTCTGGATCGCTCGCGGGAAGGACAGCACGGCAACCGCATTCTGGAGGGCGAGACTGCTCCGCGAGGCACCGACGACTTCGTTCGCCATCCAGGAGCGATTCGGTGTCCTCTTGCAGTCGCTATGGGCCTCGAAGGACACCGCCCGCGCTCTTGCGGGGTTCGATACGCTGTGGGCTGAGGCCTCGCGCGACCGCCTGCTGCAGGTTGCTGGTATGGCCTTCGACCTCGCCCGGCAGACTGCCGACACCGCCACGACGCGCCGCTGGAGCGAGCGGATCATCAGCGGTTCGATTGACCCGATTGCCCAAGAGCGGTCGATGGCGCAACAGTTTGCGACGATGGTGCGATTCCGCGGCGAGGGCATCGACCGGCTCCGGCTTGCGATCAGGCGACTCGACTCGCTCCCGGAGACCGCGCGCCCCCTCGGCGATACGCGAAAGAAGCGCGAGGAGACCGTGTCTCGGATCCGCCGCCGCTCGATGGCAGCGCTCGGACGCGCGCTTGTCGCCGACGGCAAGAAGCGGGAGGGACTTGAGGTACTCCGCGCATCCGCCCAGGACGGATGGGATCTTTCGGTGTTGCGCTCGGCGCGCGAGGCGAGCCTGGCGGCGGGCGACACCGTGGGTGCGCTGAGATTCGCGGCATTGATTGCGAAAGATCCACGGTCCGACATCGCGTCAGTCGCGGCCGATCGCACGCTCGCGACGAGAGTGATTGGCGCGTCGGCTTGGGACGCCGCGTTGAGTGCCGCCGAGCCGGCATTCACCGAGCGGATGCTCGCACAAGCCCCGACGACGTCGGTGCGCGGGAGAGCGCGGCTGCGGGACCTCTCCGGTACGTCGACCGACATCGCCACGCTTGCCGCTGGGCATGTGACCGTGATCGCGATCTGGTCCCGCGGCTGTGGGCCAGCGGTGGACGACCTGCCGAACATGGACCGGGTGGCGACGCGGTTGGCAGCCACGGGCGTTCGGACGATCAGTGTCGTGAACGAGCGCACGCTGACGCCGGGACTCACCGCCTTCCTTGCAGAGAAGAAGGTGCGGATGAAGACGTATCTCGACAGCCACGGCGAGCTGACGACGGCCTTCAACTCATGGGGGACGCCGGCCTACTACGTGCTCGACGCGGAGGGGCGGATTCGATTCGCAGCGACCTCCGATGCGGAGGAGGTGCTAGCGCGGGCGGAGGCGGTACGACTCGAGGGTGGCGGTATGGCGCGAAGCCGCTGAGGCAGCATGTTTGGGGCTACGCGGATGGCGCTTGTCCGCGTTTTCCCCTCTTTCCTCGCTGAAGCGGAGAACGGGATGCGTATCGGGATCGGATTGAGCATTGCTCTATTCGCAGCCGCGTGCGAGCCCGCCGTTCCAGACCCTGCAGCCTCCCCGCCAGCGGCCGCGGCAGCACCTCCGCCGGCAGCCGTCGCCGATAGCTTCGCCACCGTTCCCGACTCGGCGTGGATCGACATCACCGGCCCCACACTCATCGGCTTCTACCCGGTCGTGTCGAACGAACAGCTCGAGAAGGACGAAGGACTCGCCACGACGCTTGACGACTTCTCGTTCCATCTGGGCACAGCGCAGGACTCACTCAAGGCCGCTGGCTTCACGGCGCAACTCCGCGGCGGCGACACGCTCTGGCTGCGCACCGGCGCCAATCGCGTGCGCGTCGTCCGGGCTGCCGACAGTTCCACGGTCGGCTACTTGTTTGCTGACACGCTGCTGCGCCGAGTATTCGTGTACGGCGTGCGCGACAACATTGACCTGGTGGCGTACGCCCACGAGTTCAGGCGCACGGGCGCCCTGAAGCACGAGAGCCGGTAGCGAGTCAACCCGCGACCCACCACCGGCTCCACACGCTTCGGGTCGCTCTATCTCTTCACCAACACCGACTCGAAGTAATCCAGCGCCCGCGGGTCCTTGCTCTGTCCGAGCCAGAAGATGGCCTGTTTGCGGATCTCCTTGTCCTTGTTCTCGCGCGCGATGCGCAGCAAAACTTCCACGCCGTTGGCTTTTTGCTGGCTCAGCGCGAAGACAGCCGACTTGCGCACCTCACGGTCGCCGCTCTCATCTTCCGCGACATCGGCGAGTCCCTTGGTGGCCTCTTCGCTCGCAGCCTGCCCCACCCAGAAGACGGCCTGCTTACGGACCTCGCTTGGACGTGACTCGTCGCGCGCCAGCCGCAGCAGCCTCGGCCACGGCGTTACGCTGTCGGCCAGCGTCGCCGGGAAGATGGCCTGCTGGGCCACTTTGGCGGTGCCGCCCTCCGCGACGCCGAGCAAGTAGTCCACCGCGTCGCGCGCGCCGACCGTGCCGAGCTGCGTCACGTTGGCACCAGGCGCCTTCCACCGCGCGCCGACATAGGTGCGCAGTGACGTCACCTGGCCGTCCGCCTTGGTGAGCGCAACCATCACGGGGCCGGTCTCGCACTCCGACTCGACATCCTGATTGCGCTCGCTGCGAACGCTGATGTTGTTGCGACCGTTGCCGCAGACGCCCTCGCGCGCCGCAAAGCTGAATCGCACCGTGCCGTCGCCTACCTGGCGCACGCGCGCCGCGAGGTTCTGCGCGTGCGCGTTGCTTGCTGAGGCACCGACGGCGAGGACGAGGGCGACTGAGAGCGCGCCGGCAGTGGTGACGAATGAATTAATGCGCATGATGGCCTCAGCGTTCGATGAGTTCTTGCAGCAACTTGGCGGCACGCGGGTCCTTGCTCTGGCCGAGCCAGAAGATGGCGCGCTTGCGCAGCTCGGGGTTCTTCTGGGTCTTGGCGATCTCGAGCAGCTTTTCCAGGGCTGCGACGTCCTTGTTGCCGCGCTGGGCGAGCACGAAGACGACCTGCTCGCGCATCTCGCTCTCGGTGCTCTTGTCGTAGATAGACGAGAGCTGCGCCGTGCTCACCATCCCCTGCTGCGACGCCCAGAAGAGCGCCTGCTTGCGGAGATCAATGGAGAGCTTGGGGTTGGCGGCCTGGTCGAGAATGAAGGCGTCGTTGCCCATCCCCTTCATCTGCGCCAGCGAGAAGAGAATGCGCTCGCGCACTTCCTCGTTGTCGGTCTTGGCGAACGCCTCGCGCAGGAACTTGGCGTTCTCCTCGCTCCGGCGCTGGCCGAGCCAGAAGATGGCACGCTCGCGAAGCTGCGGTGAAACGTCGGTGCGTGTGGCAAAGTCGCGCAGGGCCTGCTGTGAGCGCTCCGACTTGCGCTGGGCCAGGCTGAACAGCGCGCGCTCCTGCACTTCCTCGTCCTTCGAATCACGAATGAGACCGAGCAGAAACTCCTCGGCTTTGTCCCCCGACACTTGCGAGAGCCAGAAGACGGCCTGGCTGCGCGTCTCGTCGTCGGGGTCGGTCTTGGCGGTTTTGAGCAGGATGTCGGCCGTTTCATCGCTGCGCTTCTGCGAAATCAGGAAAACCGCCTTGCGGCGCAGCAGTTCACTGCACTGATCGCGGCGCTCGAGCACCTTCTTGAGGATGGGCATCGCCTGCTCAGCGTTCATCTGCAGCAGGGCGTTGAGCGCCTCGATGCGATCGTCATCCTCCTCGTTCTTGCAGCCGGGAGGCGTGTCGGTGCTACGACGGCCGGGCGAAGTAGCACGTCCGACGGAGCGCTCGGCGTCGCGTTCGGCACGTGCGGCGTCGCGTTCGGCACGTGCGGCGTCGCGTTCGGCACGTGAGGCGTCGCGTCCGGCACTTGCGGCGCTCTCCACGACATCGGCCGCCGCGTCGGCGTCACCGCCCCGCGCCAACTGTCCCTTGAGGCGGGTGGCCAGCGTGCGCGCCTCGCCCGATGTCACCGTCAGCGCCGAAGAGTATTCCTTGGCCTGGGCGTCGAGGAGGGTGACGGCACGCCGCAGGCGGGAGTTCGAGCCGTCGCGCGACAGCGCGAACGCTTCCCAATAGTAGGCGTCGGCGGCATACGTCGACTTGGGATACTTGGCGCGCACCTGCGCAAAGAGCTCGGCGGCGCGATCGTACTCGCCCTCGCTCAGGTAGGCGCGGGCGCGGCGGTACATCGATTCGCCGCTGTCACTGGGAACGGTGGTTGCCTGCGGGACGGGCGCGGCGCCGGCCACGGTCGGCGCAACGCCACCAGCGATGGCGGCGGCGACGAGGGAAAGAACAAGAACGGGCTTCTGCATGGTGATACTCCTGGGTCAGTCGGTGCCGCTGGGCAGGCCGGCGGGGAGCGCGCTGCGCAAGCGAGGAATGATCTGGGTCTTCTGGATGGTGCGTTCGACGTCGGAGCGGTCCGCAACGGCGGCGCCCGGCGAGCTCTGGACGAGCTGGACGAGCACGACCTCGAGGTCCTGCAAGAGCCGAGCACGCTGTGGGTCGCGGGCGGCGGGGGAATCGAGGAGCAGTCGGGTGTTGGTGAGGAGCCCGCGGGCCCACGCGGCGACCAGCGAATCGCTGCGCGTGTCGGCGTTCTCCGTGCTGAACGAGGTGAGCAGGACCTGGACGGCCTGCAGGTGGCGATCCGATGCGACGACGTACGCACCGTTGGAGGAGGAGCCGTTGGTAGCTGGCGCGTTGTTGGCCGGTGCGGACGACGGTGCCATCGGGATGGCCCGCGTCGGTGCATCGAGTGGATTCGTCTGCGGTGCATCAGCCGGCGGCGAAATCACCGGTGCATTGGCGGCGACCGCTGGCACGTGCGCCGGCTGACTGCGGTATGCATAGCGACCGATACCCACACCGATGAGGAGCGTGGCGGCCATGCCGATCCAGGCCCACCGCCGCGCGGCGGTGCGCTGGAAGATCGGCACGGAGGCGCCCGTGCCGCGTACCGTCTGGATGGCGGCCCACATCTCGTCGCGCGGCACTTCGCCGCGTGGCGCTTCATAGTCCGCCGAGTTGTCGCGCAGGAACTGCTCGAACCGTTCGTCGTCGGTCATGATGCCCATTCTCCCGCAAACTCCGACAATGCCTCGCGCAGCTTGCCGCGGGCCCGCGACAACTGCGCCTTGGACGTGCCGGGCTGGATGCCCAGCGACGCTGCGATCTCCTCGTGCGTGTATCCCTCGACGTCGTGCATCACGAAGACCATGCGATACCCATCCGGAAGGGCGGCGATGGCCGCGTGCAGGCGCTGCTTGAGGTCGGGTTCGGCCTCGCGCTGCGTGACGGGGACGTCGGGGAGCTCGTCCACGCCCATTTCGCGCGAATGGATGCGTCGCACCTTGCGCAGCCCATTCAGGATCACGTTCCCCGCGATGGCCATCAGCCAGGTGGCCAGGGCGGATTCGCCACGGAAGTCGCCGATCCGCGCGAAGGCGCGCACGAACGTGTCCTGCGTGAAGTCCCGGGCGAGCGTTTCGTCGCCGCTCATCCGATGCGCCAACCGGTAGACGCGGTCCACGTTCCGATCGTAGAGCAGTCGCTCCGCGCGCGGGTCGCCAATGCGTAGGCCAGCGATCAGTTCAGTGTCGTTCACGCACCTTCGGGCGGGGGTGTCTTCCGTAACTGCGCGATAGACAACGGTGGGCCGGAAAGGGTTGCGTAGCGGCCCGGGGCGGGGTGACTCTGGCACTCAATATGCCACGCCCCCATCTTGTGGGCGCACTGTCCCCCCTCGGTTTTGCCTCCCACCGGAGTGCGCGTGTGACGATCTGGTACGTCGATGTCATGTGGGGCTTCATGCTGTTCGGCATCACCGTCTTCTGCGGCGCGCTGGTGGTGGTGAACCGGGCGATGCGCAGCATGCGGGGGATGTGCCTGGCGACCTGCTATGCCGTTGGCGTCTGGATGGCGATCACCCTCCAATGGAAGGTGGCGCTGGTGACCTGGTGCGTCTTTGCCGCCTTCGGTGGACTCATCGTCTTCGCGTACGAACTCTGGGCGCGGCATCGTTACGCAGGCACCGGTCGGAAACCGCGGCCGCTGATCCTGCTGCAGGGATTCGTGCTGTGGCCCGCCATGCTGCCGGAGGCCATTGAGGGGATGGTGATTGACGCTGGGATCCTCCCGCCGCACTAGCCTCTTTCACCACGGAGCTCACGGGGCCATCAGGCCTTTTTCATCACGGAGCTCACGGAGGAGACGGAGGGCCACGGAGTACGGCCATTGCTTGGGGGAACAACGATCGCCACGCAGATCATTGCGTGGCGCGCGCAGTTCCTCCAAGTCTTGCAGTCCTCCGTGGCCCTCCGCTTTTCCTCCGTGAGCTTCGTGATGAAAACGGGTAGAATGCCACACCACCGGAACGAGCCTAGAACTCCTTGTGCTCCGTGCGTCGGATGATCTCGTCCTGCAGCGCCTCCGACAAATCGCAGAAGTAGTCACTGTACCCGGCCACGCGCACGATGAGGTCGCGGTGCGCCGCGGGATTTGCCTTTGCCTCGCGCAATGTCTCGGCGGTCACGACGTTGAACTGCATGTGGTGGCCGTCGAGCTTGAAGTAGCTCCGCACCAGGCTGTGCAGGTTGTCGATGCCGCGATCCCCCTCGAGCAGCGACGGCGTAAACTTCATGTTGAGCAGCGTGCCGCCGGTCTTCACGTGGTCCATTTTCCCCGCTGACTTGAGCACCGCGGTCGGACCCGTCCTGTCTGCACCCTGCACCGGTGAGATCCCCTCCGATACGGGCTGACCAGCGCCGCGACCGTCCGCCGAGGCGAGGCAGACCTCACCGAAGTAGACGTGGCAGGTGGTCGGGAGCATCTCGAGGCGGTACGCGCCCCCCTTGGTGTTGGGTCGGCCGTCAATCGCCTCGAACAGCATCCGGAACGTGCGCGTCATCAGCGCATCGGCATAGTCGTCGTCGTTGCCGTATTTGTGCGTCTTGTTGAGCAGGCGCTGGCGCAGGGCCTCGTCGCCCTCGAAGTCGGCGTCGAGGCACTCGATGAACGAGGCCAGCGGCAGGTCGCCACGGTCGTACACGAGGTCGTGCAGCGCCGAGAGCGAGTCGGTGATGCTGCCGATGCCGACGGCTTGAATGAACGTGTTGTTGTAGCGCGCACCGCCGGCGTTGTAGTCCTTGCCGCGGGCAATGCAGTCGTCGGTGATGACCGACAGGAAGGTGTGCGGCATGCGCGTGGCGTAGAGCCGCTCGATGAGCTGGTTGCCGCGGATCTTGATGTCGATCACGTGGCGCACCTGCAACGCGAAGGCCTCGAAGAGGTCGTTGAACGAGGTGAATGTCGCCGGGTCCCCAGTACGCGCCCCCACATACTTGCCCGTGCGCACCTCGAAGCCGTCGTGCAGGGCGAGCTCCAGCATCTTCATCAGGTTGAAGTAGCCGGTGAGGATGTACGCCTCCTTGCCGAAGGCGCCCACCTCCACGCAGCCGGAGCAGCCGCCTTCGCGCGCGTCCTCGAGCGTCTTGCCCTGGCGCAGCTGCTCCTCCACCACGGCGTCGGCATTGAACAGCGACGGGAAGCCGTACCCATTGCGAATCACGCGCAGCGCGTGCTTGAGCACCGCGTCGGGTGTCTTGCGCGACACCTGCACGTTGCTGCTGGGCTGCAGCAGGTGCATGTCATCAACGATCTCGAGCAGGAGATGCGTGACGGCATTCGAACCGTCGCTGCCGTCGCGCAGCAGCCCGCCAAGATTGATATTCGCGAAATCGGTGTACGTGCCGCTCTCGGCGGCCGTCACCCCCACCTTGGGCGGCGCGGTGTGGTTGTTGAACTTGATGAAGAAGCACTCGAGCAGCTCGCGCGCCGACTCACGCGTGAGCGAGCCGTCGGCGAGTCCCGTCTCGTAGAACGGCAACAGGTGCTGGTCGAGATGCCCGGGCGAGAACGCATCCCAGCCGTTGAGCTCGGTGATGACCGCGAGGTGGCAGAACCAGTACATCTGGAGCGCCTCGTGGAAATCGCGCGGCGCGTGCGCCGGCACGCGACGACAGACATTGGCAACGCGCAGCAGTTCCAGGCGGCGCGCATCGTCCGACGTGGTCAACGCCTCGATCTCGGCGAGGTCCGCGTGTCGCTCGGCGAACCGCATCACCGCGTCGCAGGCAATGGACATCGCGCGCAGCTGCTCGCGCTTGTCGAGTGCCTCGGCGTCGTGCTCGAAGTCGAGCGCGGCGATAGCCTGCGCGATCTCCGCCTTGAAGGCGAGCATCCCCTTCTGGTAGATCTTGCCGTCGGCGACGGTGTGCCCCGGGGCGCGCTGCTCCATGAACTCGGTGTAGCAGCCAGCGTCGTAGGCGTCGAGCCATTCCCGCGGCAGTTGCGCGAACATCTGGTCGCGCAATGACCGGCCGCGCCAGAAGGGAATGATCTCGCGTTCGTACTCCTCGACAACCGCGGCGTCCACCTTGTACTGCGTCCGCGGGCGCGAATCGAGAATGCGCAGGTCCTCCGCGCTGTGACAGGTCAGCTCAGGGAAGGTGGGGACGGACTTCGGTGCCGGACCGCGCTCACCGACGATCAACTCGCCGTCTCCCATCCAGAGCGTTTTCTTGTCGCAGAGCTCATAGAAGCTGCGCGCGCGCATCACCGGCGTGCTGTGAAGTCCCATCTCCGCCTTGTAGAACGCCGTGATGATGGCGGCGCGTTCGCCGCTGATGGTGGGGACGGCATCGAGACTCTCGCGGCGCAGGCGAAGGGTGCGGGCAGATGTGCACGCCGCTGTCTTGGGGACGGGTGCGGGGTGCGGGGTGATCTTATTCATGCTGCTTGTCCTCCGATGGTCGTCGTCAGACCGCGCGCGTGGAACCGCGCGGCGATCGCATCGAGCTGAGCCGGTGCCGGCGTTGCGGTGCCGTGCAGGGCGTAGTGCTTGCCGAGCCGGGCGAACTTCGCTTCGCCGGTCGGGTGGTACGGCAGCAGGTCAATGCGCAGTGCAGAGGGCAGGGAACAGAGAAAGCGCGCGGTGGCCTCGATGTTCTCGCTGTCGTCATTGACGGCGGGGATGATCGGGATGCGGATCCAGATGTTGTGGTGATATCCCGCCAGCGCGCGCAGATTGCCGAGGATGATCTCGTTCGAGACGCCGGTGACGGCTTCGTGCCGAGCGGCGTCCAGGAGCTTGAGGTCGTAGAGGACGAGGTCGGCCTGTGCGGCGGCATCGTGCAGGTATGGCCACGGGCCATATCCACACGTGTCGAGTGCAGTGTGCACGCCCTCGGCGCGCAACAGGCGCAGCACCTCGATCACGAATGGCGCCTGCACCAGCGGTTCGCCGCCGGAGATGGTGACGCCGCCGCCCGATTCATCGAAGAAGATGCGGTCGCGGAGGAGTTTCCTGACGAGCGTCGCGACGTCGGTGCGCTCGCCGACCATTTGCAGTGCCCCCGTGGGGCAGGCCTCGACGTCACACGCGTCGCGCTCTACGACGACCGGGCTCTCGAGTTCGACGTCGGTGCAGCGTCCGCAGCGCATGCAGCGGTGCGCGAGGCGCACGAAGGCGGGGGCCACGGACTGGCTCTCGGGGTTGTGGCACCACGAGCAGGCGAGCGGGCACCCTTTCATGAAGACGGTGGTACGCAGGCCGGGGCCGTCCTGGGTGGAGAAGCGCTGGACGTTGAAGACGAGGCCGGAGGGGGTCATTTCCGGCCGGCGAAATAGTACGCCCGGATGTACTGCTCCTGCACCGTGAAAGACCAATGCACGTGCTGCAGGTGGTCGGCGGCGGCCTCGACATCGCCGAGTTCGAGGAGGGCGACGAACTCCTCGTGCTCGACGACCGCGTGTGCTTCCCACGCCTGCATCATCGTCTCGCGGCGCGGCCAGTCGTAGAGGCGCTGCTTGAGGAGCTGCACCTGGGCGACGAGTCGCGCGTTGTCGCTGCGCGAGAGATAGGTGTCGTGGAAGGCCAGGTTGGCGTCGTAGTAGCGATCGAAGTCGCGCGCGGCGACGGCCGTGGCCATCTCGGCGTCGAGGGCGCGCATGCGCGCGAAGTCGGCGGTGTCGAGTGCAAAGCCGACGGTGCGGAGTGCGGCGGCTTCCAAAGCCCCGATGATCTCGTAGAACGAGCGAATGTCGTCGAGCGTCAGCTCGTTGAGGCGAAAGCCGCGGCGGGGGAGGACGGTGACGAAGCCCTGGCTTTCGAGATTGAGCAGCGCTTCGCGGAGCGGCGTGCGACTGACGCCGAGTCGTTGCGCGAGTTCGTTGAGATCGAGGAAGGCGCCGGGCTGGAGTCCGCCGCTGGCCATTTCGGCGCGCAGGAAGTCGTAGACGAGCTCTCGGAGAGAGCGGGGAACGAGTTCGGGGTGCGGGGGCGCCGGTGTGTTCAGCCGGGGGGGCTGATTCTTACGGATGGACTTCCGGCGCGCGGGGATCTTGGGGCGCGCCATAGTATCCGTAATATATCAGTTTCTAACCCGCCCGTCCATTGTCTGCAACTTGTTTGCTGTAAACGACTTGCACAGTTTCTATATCTACCGCGAGCCTCGAAGCACCACACCGTTTAACCCAACGGCAAACACGGCGTTCGCAGAGGCGCCGTGTATGCGATACAGGTTCTGTGTTGTTCCGCTGGGCTGACTCCTCCAGCCCGTGCCGTCCTTACGGAGGATCAGTCCATTCTGTCCGACCGCGTAGATGTCGTCGATGGCGGTGCCCCAGACATCGTACAAATCGCTCGTTGTGCCGGAGCTGTCACGTTGCCACGTTGATCCGTCCCAACGGAGAATCACTCCGGACTTCCCAACCGCATAGACGTTGCGCGAACTCGTCCCCCAGACACCGTGAAGATCGACGGTTGTGCCCGAGCTTGTCGCTTGCCACTGATTCGCCGATTGCGTGGCGATGGCGCCTCTCGGTCCCACCGCGAAATAGACGCTGTCCGCGGCCGTGCCCCACATCCGAGGAATACCGGGCATCAGGCCCAGTGGCATCTGTCGCTGCTGCCAGGTGAGACCGTCCCAGTGCAGCGAACGGAATCGCGTCAAAGCCACGACGTTGGTTGCTGAGGTGCCGAATACCTGCACCGGATAATCGTTGGAGGGAAACGACGCCTCGTGCCACTGCGTACCATCCCACCGCATCACGACGTCGGGCACCGCGGCGGCCCAAAGGGAACTGGTGCTGGTGCCCCATACACTACCGACACCGCGGCCGTTCGTGTTCATGAGTGACATGCGCGAACCGTTCCAGCGCCAGGCCAACCCGATGCCCAGGATGTAAGTATCGTTTGGTCCGAGCGAGAACACGTTGTCAAGCGTCGTTGGATCAAGAAGGACCGACCAGCCCGAACTGTCCCATCGATAGGCAACCCCCCAGTCGCCTACGGCTACGAAAGCCGTGCTTGCGCTTGGCCACACGCCTGTCAGGGGTCCGCGCTGTCCTGCGAAGGTCATTGGCTCCCAGGCACCATTCCTCCGGTGGAGCACGCCTTCTGCCGCCGCGACGAACAAGTCGCCGTCCGGTGTGCCAATGACGCGGTGCATGTTCCAACTGACGCCAACATCGATCCGACTCCAGGCCTGCCCGTCCCAGTGCACTGCCTCGTTACCTCCGACCGCATAGACATCAGTCGGAGAGAAACCCCAGACGCTACGGAGCTTCCCGACCCCGGTGTTGACTTTGCGCCATGCGGTGCCATTCCAGTGCAACGCCGAGCCGAACCAGCTGACGGCGATCGCATTGCTGGCGGAGGACGCCCAGACGCCAACCAGGCTCTCGTTCAGTCCGCTGTCCATTCGCTGCCATAGCGTGCCGTTCCAATGCTGCACGACCCCCTGCGCTCCAACGGCGAAGATGTTGTTGGAGGCTGTTCCCCACACGGCATAAAGTGGAACGTTGGGGTCACTCCACTGCGTCGTCCATCCGGTTCCATCCCACCGCTGGATCAGGCCATTCGCGCTGACGACAACCACATCCTGCGCCGAAACGCCCCAGACATCGTAGTAACTGTAGTTCGTTCCACTCGGCGCAATCCGCGACCAGACGTTGCCGACACCGCGGGCAATGGTGCCGTTCTCGCCGACGACGAACACCTCGCCGGTTGGCGCCTGCCACACCTTTCTCAAGGCCACGAAACCGAGGCTCTGGCGATCGATCGTCCACTGCAGCGCGCTTGGCGGTGCGTTGACGGTGACGCTCGCCGTGCCGGTGACATTACCGCTGGTTGCACTGATCGTCACCCAGCCGCTGGCCACCGCAGTGACGCTCCCGGAGGAGGAGACCGTCGCAATCGCGTCGCTGGAGCTTCGCCATGTGACCGGCATCGCGGCGATGACGGAGCCATTCGCGTTCTTCACCACCGCAGTGAGCTGTTGAACAGCCCCGACGGTCGTAAGCGTGACCAGATTGGGTGATACTTCGACGCTTGCCGCAAACTCGGCCGGCGGATTCGTGCTCGTCGGCGAGCGTTCTCCGCTTGAGCACCCCGCAGTAAGCGCGATCGCACCGATCATTGCGAATCGGATACGCGCTCCCAACCACAATATGCGCGACATTCAGTGAAGGTCCTCGCAGGACACAGGCAGCGGAGACATGCGCTATGCTGGGGGAGCAAATCAACTGAGCGCGATTGCGGAGATAGAATACGGCGCGATGGGTTGGTCCACAATGCCTCACCTGGCGTAACAGCGGTGTGCCCGTCTTCACCGCGGAGCATAGGCGGGACTGCATGAGGGCCACGGAGTACCACTGCCGCTGGGGGGTAACGACATCGCGCCACGCAGAGCTCTGCGTGGCGCTCGCTGTTTCGCCAAGAAGTTGTCGTCCTCCGTGGCCCTCTTGCAGTTCTCCGTGTGCCCCGTGGTGAAAGAGGCCAGCGCGGCGCGATATAGAATGCCAGCCTTCCTACCCCTTCGGCAACACCATCACCGCCTCGGCGCCGCGCGTGCCCGCCCGGTTGCGCAGCACGAGCGATCCGCCGTGGCCTTCGGCGATCTGACGACAGAGGGCCAGGCCGATGCCGGAGCCGTTGGGCTTGGTCGTGAAGAACGGCACGAAGAGGTTCGCCGACTCGGGCACGCCAGGGCCGTCATCCACCACGCGAATGGTGAGCCGGTTTGCCCCTTCCTCCCACGACACAGACACCTCGCCGCCGCTCTCGCACGTCGCATCTACGGCGTTCGCCACGAGGTTGATGAGCGCCTGCTCGACCTGATCGGTGTCGAGCATCGCGCGCACGCCATCGCGACCGGTCACCTTCACTGACGCCCGGGTTTCCAGCGCCGCCACGCGACGCACCAGCTCGGCCACGTCCACACTGGTGCGCTGCGGCGCCGGCAGGCGCGCGAGCCGCGCGAACGATGCCATGAACCGGGTCAGCGCTTCGCTGCGGGCAGCGATCACGCCGAGTCCGCGATGCAGATCCTGATCCCAATCGGCGGGGCGTTCGGCGCGCTGCGATTGGTCGGCCAAGCTGGCCGCAATGGAAGAGATGGGCGCGAGCGAGTTGTTGATCTCGTGCCCGATCACCCGCACGATGCGCTGCCAGGCCTGGCGCTCCTCGGCGCGCAGCACACGTCCGACATCGGTGAGAACGAGCAGCTGCATGGGGCGTCCGCGCTGACGGAAGGTGCTGCGTCGCGCCACCCAGCGTCCCTCGACCCCAGGGATGCTCATACCCATTCCTTCGCCCGCTTCCTCGCGCAGGAAATCGGAGAGGCCAAGTTCGCCGGCGCCGCGGCCGATCAGGTGCTCGCCCGTCGCGTTGAGCAGCTGCTCGCCAGCGCGGTTGGCGAGGACGAGCACCTCGCTGTCGTCGAAGGCAAAGAGCGCGACGTCGATCTCTTCCATGGCGCAGCGCAACAGCGCGCTCGCCTCGATGGCGCCGAGTCGCTGCTCGCGCATCGTGTCGCGCAGGGCATTCACTTCATACAGTGCGAGCCCGAGTGCATCGTCGGGGTTGGCGCCTCGCCCGCGCACCGAGAAGTCTCCCTCGCGCAGGGCGGCCAGCAGGTTGGCGACGGTATTCACAGGGTGGATGGATGCGTCACGCAGGGCGATGCTCACGACGAGCCACCAGATGACCACTGCACCGGCGACGGTCCAGATGGTGCGAGCGGCGTGATCGCCGGTGAACAACAGGAGCAGTGTGGCCAGCACGGCCGGGAGTCCCGCGACGAGCGCGAAGGCGAGCAGGCGCGACTCGTACCGCCAGCGTCGCGCCGTCTGCGCCTTAGCAGCCATACCGCGGCTCAGCAACCCGCTGGGCGTCAGAGGCCATACCGTTCCATGCGCCGGTACATCGCGGAGCGACTAAGGCCGAGGAGGCGCGCGGCACCGGCGACGTTGCCGGCATTCCGTGCGAGCGCCTTCTCGATGAGGGCGCGCTCGACTTCATGCAGCGTGAGATCCTCGAGTTGTGCTGCGCCGTCGCCCGCAGCGGCGCGCAATCCGAGGTCGCACGCGCGCACGGTGTCGCCGTCGGCGAGGAGAACGGCGCGTTCCACCGCGTGGTCGAGTTCGCGGACATTCCCCGGCCACCGATGCGAGAGGAGCGCGTCCATCGCGCCGTCATCAAACCGGCGGGCCGCGGCCTGATAGCGCTGCGCGTGGCGTGCGAGGAAGTGCGCCGCGAGGAGAGGAATATCCTCGACGCGCTGGCGCAGGGGGGGCAGGCGGATCTCGATGGTGTTGAGGCGGAAGAGCAGGTCCTCGCGGAACCGTCCGGCCGCCACTTCCTGCGCGAGGTCGGCGTTGGTGGCGGCGAGCACGCGCACGTCGAGCGCGCGCGACTTCGACGAGCCGATGCGCTCGAACGACCGCGACTCGAGCACGCGCAGGAGCTTGGCCTGCTGCCGTGGCGTGGTATTGGCGATCTCGTCGAGCAGGATGGTGCCGCCGTCGGCGAGTTCGAAGCGTCCCACCCGATCGGTCTTGGCGTCGGTGAACGCGCCCTTCACGTGCCCGAAGAGCTCGGCCTCGAACACGCCGTCGGGCAACCCGCCGACGTTTACGGCGATGAGCCCGCGCGCGCTGCGCGACGACGCGGCGTGCATCCACTGCGCCACGAGTTCCTTGCCAGTGCCGTGCTCACCGAGGATGAGCGCGTTGGCGTCGGACGGGGCGACGCGTTCCATCAATCGAAGCACCGGCTGCATGGCCGCCGATTCGGCGATGAGGAGGGGGAGCCCGTCGCGGCGCAGCGTGCGGTTCTCCCCTTCGAGGCGCTGCGCCTGCCGCAGCGCGCGTCCGAGTTCCACCTGCGTGGCGACGGTGGCGAGCAGGCGTGTGTTGTCCCACGGTTTTTCCACGTAATCACGCGCGCCGCGGCGGATGGCCTCCACCGCGCCGCCGACGCTCCCCCATGCGGTCATCATGACGATGGGGACGAGTGCGTCGGCGGCGCGCACCCGCGCGATGAGGTCGAGCCCTTCCTGCCCGCCGGTGGTGTCGCGCGTGTAGTTCATGTCGAGGAGCAGCGCGTCGAAGTCGCGCGCGTCGAGCGCCGCCAGCACGCCGCGCGGCGAGGTGACGGCCTCGACCTCATAGCCGGCGCCCTTGAGCAGGATGCGGAGCGCCTCGATGACGTCGGACTGATCGTCGGCAACGAGGATGCGCGGAGCGGGCGACGCGGTCATGGCATCAGGCACTCCAGCGGCAGTGGGCGCGAAGGTGGAACCCAGTGATCATCTCGCGCACGCGGCACCGGCGCAAGTCGCCGCGACCGACGTGTCGCGCAGCTTGCGGCGCGGGCGCCCTTTGCCATACGGTGGCAGGCGGAGGGCAGTTCCAAGCGACATCGTGGAGAGCCGCGTCCGATGCACCGTGGGAACCGCGTCATACCGGACGGTCACGCGGGCGGTGCGCAGGACTTCAACTGCCACCTGCGCATGGACGCCAACTACCGTGGTCCGCTCGAGCCCCGAGATGCGGACCACGCGCGGCCCTGCCGCGAGCCCCACCGAGAGCGCGAGCCAGCGCGACGGTTCGGCGTCAACGGGACGATAGCGGACGCCCGCGCTGACGGCGAAGACGCGCGCCGTCGAATCTGCGGCGGCCATGCGGGTGTCGTTTACCTCGAGGAGCGGCGACAACCCATGGCGCTGTGGGCGGTAGAGTTCGAAGGACGGCGACCACCTGCCCTGACCAAAACGGGCACGGGCGTTTCCGTTCATGAACCAGGTGTACGTGGCGCCGACAAAGAGCGAATACCGCTTGCCGCGTATCCGCACTGATCCTTCAGGGTACCACGGATCCACCTTGGTTTCCGTGGGCGCCGAGGTCGTGGAGTCTGGACGCACCGCAGGTCCCTGAGCACCGCCAATTCTCGGCGCGGCCAACACCATCGCGGCCACGAAGACGGCGGTGACGAACGGACCGCGGTCCGTGTGCAGGTCAGTCCGCACGGAGCGCCTCCAGCGGTGAGATGCGCACCACACGCCGCGCCGGGATCCACGCCGCCACGAGCGTGATGACGCCGAGCGCAAGCGCGACGGCGCCAATCACCGTCGGGTTGCGGGGATCGGTTTCGTAGAGGATGGACTGCATGCCGCGCGAGAGCAGGAGTGCCCCGCCGATGCCGAACGCGACGCCGGCGACTGCCAGCGTGGCCGATTGGCGCAGGACGAGGTTGACGATGTTGCCGGGGGCCGCGCCGAGCGCGATGCGCACGCCGAACTCGCGGGTGCGCTGCGCGACGCCGTACGCCACCACGCCATAGGTGCCGGCCGCGGACATCAGCAGCGCGATGATGGCGGAGGCGGCGAGCATACGCGCCGTGGCGCTCTGCGGCGACGTGGCACTGGCGACGACGCGCGTCATGCTGGCCACCTCGCCGGCGGCGAGGCGCGAGTCGAGCGCGGCGATCTCGCGCCGGATGGCCGGCATGAGCGCCTCGGCGTCACCGGCGGCGCGCACGACGACCGTCATGGAACGCGCGGACCACTGGCGTGCCGGCACATACATCACCGGGGCAGGGTCGCGCGCGGTCAACGGATTGCCTCTAACATCGGCCACCACGCCAACCACCTCGATCCACTCGCCGTCCTCGCCGCCAAGTGCGCGTGCGCGCAGCCGCTTTCCGATGGCGGGCTCACCCGGCCAGAGCCGCCTGGCTGCAGACTCACTCACCAGCGCAACGGGTGTGGCGCCTTCGCGGTCGAAGCCGCTGAGCGTGCGACCGCGCATCAACGGGATGCTCAACGCGTCCGCATACGACGCAGAGACCCGGCGCAACCCGATACTGACGGCGTCCTCCTTGCGCTGGAGAAGCTTCCCCTCGACTTCCACCCCAGTGCGCTCGTCGACCCATGTCATCGGCAGCACGGTCGTCAGGCCGGCCGCTTCGACCCCCGGGACCGAGGCGACGCGTGTCTGGAGGTTGTCGAAATAGGTCACGACGACGCTGTCGGACGGGTAGTCCTTCTCCGGCAGCGTGATGCCAAATGTCAGCACGCCGGCCAGGCGGAACCCCGGATCGGAGAGCGCGATGCGTCGGAACGTGTCCACCATCAGCGTGGCGCCCACTATGAGCTGGCACGCCAACGCCACCTCGACCACAACGAGGGCGTTGCGCAGGAGTCGTGTGGAGCCCGCGCCCGTTTCGCCGCGCCCGCCATCGCGCAACGCGCGCTGCACGTCGGCGCGCGCGGCGGTGAAAGCCGGCGCCATGCCGAACAGCAGGCCGGATCCGGCCGCGACCACGGACGTGAGGGCGAGCGCGCGCCAGTCGAGCTGCAACTGACCGAAGCCGGGAATGTAGGCCTGCACTTCGACGGGGACGGAACCGGCGAGCGCGCCAAGGCCCCAGACGGCCAGCACGCAACCGAGCGCCCCGCCCACCGCCGAGATGATGAGACTCTCGGCGAGCGTCTCGCGCGCAATGCGTCCCGGCGACGCGCCAAGGGCGAGGCGCACCGCGATCTCGCGGCGGCGGCCAGTGGCGCGCACCAGGAGAAGGTTGGCGGCATTGGCGCAGGCGATGAGCAGCACGAACGCCGCGGAGGCGAGGAGGACGATCATGAAGGGACGCGGACCGCTGCCGAAGTAGTCCTCCGCCTTGTCGACGCGAATGCCCCAATCGGCGCGCGCCTCCGGGTATTCCGCTGCGAGTCGGGCGCCCAGCGTCGACACTTCGGCGGCGGCCTGCTCCATGGTCACGCCGTCGGCAAGGCGGGCGAGCACCACCGTAGAGCGTGCGCGCCGCTCCGCCGCTTCGTCGGTCGTGAAGGCAAGTGGCGCGAGCAGCTGGGCGCCGGCAGGGAACATGAAGTCCTGCGGGAGAATGCCGACGACGGTGTACGGGTCGCCGTTGATGCGCACACTGCGCCCAACGATGGACAAATCACCACCGAAACGCCGTTGCCAAAGTCCGTAGCCGAGCAGGATGACCCGCTCGACGCCGGCCTGATCGTCCGCCGCGGTGAAATCGCGACCGAGCATCGGCTTGCGGCCGAGCCCGCGAAGCGCGTTGGCGGACACCTGCGCCGCGATGACCCGCTCGGAGATGTCGGATCCCTCGATGTTGGGCTGCCAGTAGCGTGCGGCCACGACCGCCGAGAACGACCGCAGCGTGGCGAGGTCGCGGAATGCGGCAGGGGACACACCCTCGTAGCGCTGCGTGGTCTTGAGTGGCGACTCCCAGACGTGCAGCAGCCGGTCGGCGTTGCGCACCTGCGGCAGCGGCCGGAAGGTGAAAGCGCTCGCGGTGCCGTACACGGTCGTGACGGAGCCAATGCCCAGCGCCATGCAGAGCGCGGCGAGCACGGCGAGGCCTGGGGCGCGGCGCAGCGCGCGCCACGCGTAGCGGAAGTCCTGAATCAGCGCGTCCATACGGCACCTCGGGTTTCGTCCACCACGCGGCCGTCAAACAGATGCACGGCGCGGTCGGCGTGATTCGCGTAGCGCGCATCGTGCGTGACCATGCAGATGGTCGAGCCGCCCTGATGCAGCTCCTGCAGCAGCGTCATGACCTGCTCGCCGTTGACGGAATCGAGATTGCCCGTGGGCTCGTCGGCGAGCAGGATGAGCGGCTCGCCCGCCACGGCGCGGGCCACGGCGACACGCTGCTGCTGGCCGCCCGAGAGCTGCGACGGGTAGTGGCGCATGCGATGCGCCATGCCGACGCGCTCGAGCGCGGCGTCCACGCGCCGCTTGCGATCGGCGGGCGAGAGCTTTCGATAGGTGAGCGGGAGCTCGACGTTCTCGTAGACCGTGAGTTCGCCGATGAGGTTGAAGGCCTGGAAGATGAAGCCGATCTGTTCATTCCTCAGGCGCGCGCGCTCCGTGGCGGAGAGACTCGCCACTTCGCGTCCGCCGAGCTGGTACTCGCCTTCACTCGGCGCATCGAGCAGGCCGAGGATGGAGAGCAGCGTCGTCTTGCCACATCCCGAGGGGCCGGCGATGGCGAGGTACTCGCCTTGGCGGATTTCGAGATGCACGCCCTCGAGGGCGTGCGTTTCGACTTCGTCGGTGAAGAAGACCTTCTTGATGCCGTTCAGGCGGATGATGGCGGTCGTCGAGGGAGCGGGCGTCGCCGGGGCGGTCGTCACGGGAGCAGTCATTGGAGGGATGATGTGGACGTGGGTTAGCGAATGCGGATGCGCGGGACGTGATCCCACTGCGACATGTCGGAGATGATGACGCGATCGCCGGGCTGAAGGCCGCGCAGCACCTCGATGGCGTTCACGGAGGAACGGCCGAACCGCACGCTGACGCGTTCGGCGGTCTCGCCGTCGGGCATCAGGCGAAAGAGACTGACGGCGGCGTCCGACTGGCCGTACGCCGGGCGACCGACGTGCATCACCTTGGCGAGGCGTTCGAGTTCGACGGTGCCCTCGACGGAGAGATCGGGGCGCGCGCCGCGCGGAAGGGCGCCGTCGAAGGCGATGTCCACGGAAACGGTGCCGCCCTGCGAGGCTGGATCCACGCGGGCCACCTTGCCGGCGACCACGCCATTGCGCGTGTCGACCGTGGCCGACTGTCCGATGACGACGTCGCGCGCCTGCGTTTCGGGAATGCGGATGACGGCCTTGAGACGGCCCGGCTCGACGATGCGCGCCAGCTGCTGTCCCGAGATGACCCACTGTCCGGGCTGGAGGTCGAGATCCTGCACGACGCCATCGACGGCGGCGGTGACGACCATCGACCGCACGCGTTCGCGCTGGAACTGGGCGATGGCGCGCATGCGCTCCACCTGCGTACGCTGCAACGCGACCTGCGAGTCCACGGCCTGCGCCATCAGGCGCAGGCGCGCCTGCTCGGCGTCGAGCCGCGCGGTGAACTGCGTGGCGTTGTCGCGACTGCGTGCGAGTTCGTGCGGTGAGACGAGGTTGCGCTTGGCGAGCGCCTCGGCGGCGACGGCCTCGCGCTCGGCTTGCAGTTGCTGCGCACGAATGGTGGCGACGGCCGCTCCCTGGTTGAGGCGGCCCGACTCGAGCGAGGTGCGGAGCTGGAGGAGTTCGGCTTCGGCGGCGGCGAGGGCGCGCTCGGCTTCGAGCGCCTGGAGCTGCACATCCGGATTGGTGAGTTCGAGCAGGACGGCGCGCGCGGACACAGAGGCGCCGCCGCGATAGTGGACGCGCTCCACGCGCCCCGCGGTGACGGCGGAGACGTAGCGAATGCGTTCGGGCTGCAGCGACCCGGTGCCGTGGACGGCGCGCAGCATCGGGCCGACACGGACCGTGTCGATCATCAGCGCGGAGCGTTCGACCGCGGGGGCGGCGGGCTTGATGCGGGAGAGCGCGGCGGTGACCGCGACCAGCGCGAGGATGCCGGCGGCGATCGCGATTTGGCGCTTTCTTGGGTTCTTGGCGGGTCGGGCGATATCCACGGGCTGCTCCGGGTGCTGCGAGACAGCCATAGGGAAGGCAGGAAGCGTACCAGTGCGGGCGTACGCTTCAAGTCGATGTTCGATAACGTGTTAGCTTCTTGTGAGGCGCCAGTTTGAACGGACTCGGTGTCCGGTTGTGGGACGCGGTGTTCGGAAGCGGACGCCGTGCGAATCCACATACGAAGTACGAGTGTCTCGCAAACAAGTAATTCACTTGACGGAACCGGCACTCGGCTGCACGCCACCGTCCGCCGGTGAGCTAACGCGGCTCCTGGACGCGATGTGCTCATTCGTGGCCTCTTGGCCACCGCAGCCGATGAGCAACAGAACGGTTGCGGTTGAGTTCGCTCGACGCGTTACGTTGCGTCCGAACTCCCGATGCGGCCTCGACGAGGGTCCCCGGCTAATCGTTGACCCGCACAGGGTCGAGTGTCATCTATTGACATTAGATCAACTCATGAGCTAGGATCATATGGGTGACGATCATGATCTGGGGCCACTCAAGCCCATTGAAGCGCGAGACACCGTCCGCCGGATTATCGAACACGGCACGACGAGCTTCTCAATCCATGCTCGTATGGAGATGGAGCTGGACGATCTGCAGGTCGGCGATTGCCTCAACGTACTACGCGGCGGGACGTTCGAACCGCCGGAGTTGATCAGCGGCACGTGGCGCTATCGTGTGACAACCACTCGCATCTGCGTCGTCGTCGCAATCCCGACGGAGGATCGCGTGCGGGTCGTCACCGCCTGGAGGAGAAAATGAGACGGTGCGATGAATGCGGAGGCACAATGCATGTCGAGAAGAACGCCATACGGCGCTACGACCTCGGCGGGCTTCCGCACGTCGAACTGCACGGTGTAGAAGTTGCCCGATGCCAGGAGTGCGGCCTGGAGGAGCTTGGCATACCGAGGGTCGAACAACTGCATCGAGTTCTCGCGGGGCACCTGATCAATCAGACGAGGACACTTGCTCCAGTGGAGATACGGTTTCTGCGGACGCAGATTGGGCTATCCTCAGCAGACTTCGCGAAGTGCATGGGGGTGTCCCGCGAGACGGTCTCGCGCTGGCAAACTGGCAAGAAGCCGCTGGGCGCACAGGCCGACCGGCTCATTCGTCTGCTCGTTGCCACGAGTACCCCGGTCGCTGATTACGCCGCGAAGGACGCGCTCGCCGGGATAGACTCGTCTCAAGCGGTCCCAAAGCGGCTCGCCCGCGTTTCTCTGCGGGCGACCCCTGACGGATGGCGGCCGAAGCGCAATCCCGTGGCGGCGTAAGCGCCTCATCACCCCGAGTCTGCACCAAGGATGGGACTATGAGCAACGTCGATCGCCGAGAGTTCCTTGCTGGCGTCGCCGCGACGGTTGCGGCGGCTTCGGGCCTTGAGAGTGTTCACGCCGCCGAGCCGCAGGAGCCGGGCGGTGACCCGCGCGCCCCGCTCACCGCACTCGCTTTCACTCCGCTGCCACTCGGCAACGTGCGTCCCCGCGGATGGCTCGCTCGCCAGCTGCGCGTCCAGGCCGACGGGCTGAGCGGGCACCTCGACGAGTTCTGGCCCGACGTCGCCGACTCGCAGTGGTTCGGCGGAAAAGCCGAGGGATGGGAGCGCGCGCCGTACTGGCTGGATGGCGCCATTCCACTGGCGTGGATCCTCGACGATGCGCCGCTCAAGGCGCGCATCACAAAGTACGTCAACTACATCATCGCGCATCAGCGCGCCGATGGCTGGTATCACGTCTATCCGGAAGACGCGGTGGCCAAGCGGTACGACATGTGGGCGATCCTGCTCGCCAACAAGGTGCTGGTGCAGTACCACGAGGCGACGGGCGATGCGCGCGTGCTCTCGGCGGTGACGCGCAGCCTGCGGGCGCTGTCGACGGGCCTCGATCGGACGCCGCTCTTTGACTGGGGGCGCACACGCTGGTTCGAAGGGCTGGTGGCCGTCTTCTACGTCTACGAGCGCACGCACGAACCGTGGCTGCTCGACCTCGCGCGCAAGCTGCGCGCACAGGGCGTGGATTTCGAGGCGCTCTATGCAACCGACGACATGCAGGTGCCGACGCCGCGCCGCGGGATGTGGAAGTGGACCAAGCACGTGGTCAACGCGGGTATGTCACCGAAAGCCTCGGCGCTGAGCTGGCGCCTCGACCGGCGCGGCAACGACCGCGCGTGGCCGAGGAAGATGATCGAGTTCCTCGACCGTCATCACGGGCAGGCGAACGGGATGTTCTCGGGCGACGAGACGTTGTCCGGGAAGAACCCCGTGCAGGGAACAGAGTTATGCGCGGTCGTGGAGTTCATGTACTCGCTCGAGACGCTCGTCTCGGTGTTCGGCGACCCGTACTTCGCCGACCGGCTGGAGCGGGTGGCGTTCAACGCGCTGCCGGCGACGATGAAGCCCGACATGTGGGCGCATCAGTACGACCAGCAGGTGAACCAGGTGCAGTGCACGGTGAATCCGGATCACGGGTGGTCGTCGAACGGGCCGTCGGCGAACCTGTATGGTCTCGAGCCGAACTACGGGTGCTGCACGGCGAACATGCATCAGGGGTGGCCGAAGCTGGCGGCGCAGCTGTGGATGCGCACGACGGACGGAGGGTTCGCTGCCATCTCTTATGCGCCTTGCGAGCTGACGGAGGACGGAGGAGGGAAGACGGTGGACATCGTGTGCGACTCGGACTACCCATTCCGCGAAACGGTGTCCATCACGGTCACTGCCGGCAAGCCGGCGCGGTTTCCTTTGATGCTGCGCATTCCGGGGTGGGCGGTGGGGGCGACGGTGAAGGTGGGTGACGGGCCGACGGTGCGCGCGAAGGCGGGGACGTTCCATCGGGTGGAGCGCGAGTGGCGCGGGAGCACCACCATCACGCTGCGATTCCCGATGAAAGCCGCGATGACAGTGCGGTACAATGGCAACGTAGCCATCGAGCGCGGGCCGCTGGTCTACGCGCTCCGCATGGGCGAGGAGTGGACGCGCATCAACGCCGACAAGCCGCACCGCGAGCTCCCGCACGGGGACTGGGAGGTGAGGCCGACCACGCCGTGGAATTACGGGATCGTCGTGGAGAGGGGAGCGCCGGCGGGACTGACCTTCGAGGAGAAGCCGATCGGCGAGATTCCCTTCTCACCCGAGGGCGCCGGCGTGGTCGCCAAGGTATCGGCGCGACGGGTGCCGAGTTGGGGACTCGTGCGCGGGTGGGCGTCGGAGGTGTCGTCGACGGACGCCGAGTGGGCGGACAGCTCGAAACGGTTGAGCACCGAGCCCGTGGAGACGGTCGAGCTCATCCCCTATGGATGCACCAACATTCGGGTGACGGAATTCCCGCGGGTGCGGGGGTAGGGCGACTTCGGTTACGCGAAGTGCCTGAACGCGCGCTCCACCTTCTCGATCCACACGCGCGACAAGTCCACCGCTTCCGCCTCGCGGCGCCACGTGCCGAGCGCTGACTCGACGTCGTCAATGATGCCGGCGCCGCCGTGCGGCACATCCATCAGGTCGCCCACGCGCAAGAGGTCGTCGCGCGTGAACCCGTCGTCCTTGCCGCCGAGCGTCATCTGGTGCGTGCGCGTCCACTCGCTCCCCTTGGCGTAGGTCACGTCGTAGGCGGGGGCGAGCGCCCAGCGGCCGTCGGGACCCATGAGGAAGGCGAAGTTCTTGACGTGATCGTCCTGGTTGACCGTGGCGAGGTTGAAGATCATCCGCCGAAACGCCTGGTCCACGTCTGGCTGGCCGAGGTTCAGGCGACGCACCGTGCGCAGGTATTCCTCGTACGAGAACGCGCCGCGCACATTGTAGTCCACATGATGAAGTCCGCCGAGCGAGTGGACGTGCACACGGCGGCCGTCAACGCGATCGAAGCGCCGCGTCATGAAGTGGGCGAAGTCGCGTTCGCGCAGCAGGTGGGTTGGCGTCATTGCGATGCCCGCCGTGCGCGCCATCTGCGAGTAGGCGAATTCAATGCGCCCGTACGGTCCCGGGTGCACGTCCTCGCGCAGATCATGTCCGCCTGTGCCCTCGGTGACGCCGTCGAACTTGATGATCCACGGTTCGTCGCCCGGCTCGACCGCGGCAAAGGCCGACTTCACGCGATTGCGATCGCGATTCCAGAGGATAATGGACTTCGCGCGCGCCCCGCCGGCAGACGCCCCCACCTGCATGATCTCGGGGACGGCCACCGACACATCACCCTCGATGACGCGGCGCGCCTGTTCGACGAGCTGCGCAACTTCGATGGCTTCGTCCGTGGCGCGATTGAGCGCGGCGTCGAGCGCTGGCTTGAACTCGAGGGCGCCGAGTGCGCGGCTGCCGATGTAGAGTAGTTTCTGCACCGGACTGAGCGCGGCATCGGGAGTGCCGCGCTGCTCGAAGTAGCGCCTGATGATGGCGTTGCCAAACGCATCGGGGAGCGCATCGGCGAGCACGCCGGGAAGTCCCGTGAACGCGGACACGCGTCGCAGCTCGGGGAACTCCTGTGGCCCAGCGCGCGAGAGCGGCAGGTGAATGGGCGAGATCTCGAGCCCCGACGTGCGGAACGTGTCGTCGTACTCGAAGACGACGCGCCCCGCACTGTCCTCGGCGACGGCGCCGACGAAACGTCCCCACAGTTCGATATTGGCGACGGTGTACTCGCCCGCGCGCGGCGCGCGGCGGCGTGGACGGGGCGCGGGTGCCGCCGGCATCAGCCGTCCGTGGTGCGCGGCTTCCGCGTGCGTGGCGTGCTAGCGCGACGGCGCGGCCGACTCAGCCCGGCATCGAGGCGCAGCGGCGACGGCAGCGGCTCCGGGAGGAACGCATCGAGCGCGTCGAGGCGTCCGAGGGCGCGGAGCACACGGACGACCGTTTCGAGATTGGTGTTGTCGCCCAACTCGGCGCGGCCAAGTGTGCGGGCGCCCACGCCGGCGCGCCGCGCGAGGTCGAGAATCGTGAGGTTCTGCTGGAGGCGGAACGCGCGCAACCGCGCGCCGATCTCGCGGAGCGTGTCTTCCGTTGTGCTGAGCGATGTGATGCGCACGTACGGCTCTCCGTTCGGGCTACACGGTACGTTACATAGTGAACTTCGCTTTGTCAATAACAATAGGTCATTATTTGCTTATTAATGCAAAATAATGACTATAATACGCCATTAATAACGTATATTATCAGCATTATATAGCTGATTATAATGCCGCATCCAACCGGCAATGCCTGTCATTGTGCCGACTGGCGTCGAACCTCCCGTCAGGCAACTGGCGCCGGCGAGCTGGCCAAGTCGCAGGCTGTAGATTGGTGCGGCAACGGAGAGCCTTCTAATGAAGCTGGTCCCATTTGGTCTTTCGCTCCTGGCTGCCGCCACGCTTGGTGGGCAGGCGCCGGGCGTGACGACTCCGCGCGAGACGACTCCGCGCGAGACGACTCCGCGCGAGACGATTCCGCTGAGCGAGCATCCGCGCCCCGACTTCGAGCGCGCCGAGTGGCTGAACCTCAACGGGCGGTGGCGGTTTGCGTTCGACGCCGCCAATCGCGGTGAGCAGGCGGGGTGGGCGGCGAGCGCACTGCCAGGGACGCGCGAGATCGTCGTTCCATTCTCGTGGGGGTCGGCACTGTCGGGCGTGCCGGACTCTGCCGACATCGGATGGTACGCGCGTTCGGTGACGGTGCCGGCCGCGTGGAACGGACGTCGCGTCTTCCTCGTCTTCGGCGCGTCGGACTGGAAGACGACGGCGTGGATCGATGGGCAGCAGCTCGGCGAGCATCAGGGCGGGTACACGCCGTTCTCGTTCGAACTCACGGGTGCGATGCGCACCGCGGGCGAGCATCGCCTGACGGTGCGCGTGGACGACACCACGCATCGGTTCAAGCTCGAGGGGAAGCAGGGGTACGGGAAGACGCGCGGGATGTGGCAGACCGTTTATCTCGAAGCGCGAGGGAGCGCGCCGATCGATGCGGTGCACTTCACGCCGCGCGCCGATCTCGCGGGAGTCGGTGTGGATGTGCGACTGCACGAAGCGGCGCCGCGCGACCTGATGCTGCGGCTCGCGTTCATAAACCGGCCGGGGCAGGCGGAGGCCACGGCGCGCATTGCGAAGGGGGCGAGCCGTGTGCACCTCGAGATCGCGCTGCCGGGGGCGCGGCGGTGGTCGTTGGAGGATCCGTACCTGCACTCGGTCACGGTCACTGTGGGGTGCAGGGGCACTGTGGGGTGCGGGGACACGGTGGGGTGCAGGGGCACGGGCACGGTGGGGTGCACGGACACGGGGTTTCATGACGATCGTGTGCAGACGTACTTCGGGATGCGCACGATTGGCGTGACGAAACTGCCGGGGACGGACATTCCATACGTGGCGCTCAACGGAGAGCCGGTCTACCTGCAGCTTGCGCTCGACCAGGCGTACCATCCCGACGGCTTCTACACCTTCCCCACCGACAGCGCGCTCAGGAACGAGATCCTGATGGCGCGGCAGATCGGGCTGAACGGGCTGCGCGAACACATCAAGATCGAGACGCCGCGCAAGCTGTACTGGGCCGACAAGCTGGGCGTGCTGATCATGGCCGACGTGCCGAACTGGTGGGGGCCGCCGGACTCCGCGGCGTTCCGCGAGCATGAGGTCGCCCTGCGCGGGATGATTGACCGCGACTTCAACCATCCCTCGGTCTTCTCGTACGTGATGTTCAACGAAACGTGGGGATTGCATACCAAGGTGGGCGAGCGCAATCCGTACCTGCCGGAAACACAGCGCAAGGTTGCGAGCGTCTATCGGCTAGCGAAGTCTCTGGATCCGACGCGGCTCATCGAGGACAACTCGATCTGCTGCGGGATGGGGCACACGGAGACCGACCTCAATACCTGGCACGATTACCTGCCGGGGTGGAGCTGGCAGAGCCGCGTGAAGCGGCTGAGCGACAGCACGTTTGCGGGGTCGCCGCATCACTTCATGCCGGGCTACACGCAGGGTACACAGCCGATGCTGAACTCCGAGTTCGGCAACGTGTGGGGGTACAACGGCAGCACCGGCGACGTGGACTGGAGCTGGGACTATCGACGCGCGATTGACGCGTTCCGCCGTTTCCCGAAGGTGTCCGGCTGGCTGTACACCGAGCACCACGACGTCATCAACGAGTGGAACGGCTACTGGCGCTTCGATCGCACCTGGAAGGAATCCGGACTCGGCGATCTGGCGCCCGGAATGTCGCTGCGCGACCTGCATGCGCCGCTCTACATCGCAGTGGGCGACTCGCTGCTGAGCCACGACGTGGCTGCCGGCGCGCGGGTGGACGTGCCGCTGCATGCGTCATTCCTGAGCGGGAGCACGGCGCACGGCGATTCGCTGACGGTGCGCGCCGAGTTGTCGGGATGGAATGCGTTCGGGGAACGGAAGACGTACGGGACGTACGCGATGCGTGTGCCGTATCGGCCGTGGATGTCGGCGCCGCTCGCGCCGCTGGCGGTGACGATGCCAAGCGAGCCGAGCGTGAGTGTGCTGGCAGTGCGGCTGGAGGATGCGGCGGGAACGGTGCTTCACCGGAATTTCACAAGCTTCGTCGTAGGCGCTGGCTCTGTGCCTGCTAGCGGAGTGATGGTAGATGGTGCACGGGTGCGCGCGACGAGTGTTGCGGCGACGGCGATGGTCGATGGTAGATGGTCTCGCAAGCAGTGGACGGTGCTGGACAGGAAGTACAACGGCACGGGGAGCGGATTCGTGGAGTACCGCCTGCCGTGGCCATCCGGGCTCAAGGCGAGCGACGTGGCGAGCGCGACCTTCCTCGTGGAGGCCTCGGCCAAGCGGCTGAACGGCAAGGACCGCGACACGACGGCGACCGGCGGCGGGGACTACATGCGCGGCGGCGGGTTCCATGATCGCAGCGCGAACAAGAACAGCTACCCGATGACGAGCGCGTACAAGTTCCCGAGCGCGGTGACGATTCGGGTGAACGGCGAGATCGCGGCGCAGCGCGAGCTGGCCGACGATCCTGCCGACTCACGCGGCATCCTCAGCTGGCATGCGCAGCCATACGACCGGACGCTGCACGAGGCCGGATCATACGGCGAGCTGCTTCGTGTGCCGCTCAGTTCTGCGATCGTTGCGGCTTCGGAGCGGACGGGAGAGATCGTCATCCGGCTGGAGGTGAGCGATGCGCTCCCTGGCGGTCTCGCCATCTACGGCTCACGATTCGGCCGCTACCCGATTGACCCGATGGTGCTGTTCGTGCTCCGCAACCAGGCTCCATGACGGACCAGAGGAATCACTCATGTTCAACAAGACTCCCGGCGCCCTGCGCCGTGCCATCGTGCCACTCCTGCTGGCGGGCGCCGCGTGCGGCACGGCCGGCGATCACGCCGCCGGTCTCGCCTCGATGACGCGAGCGCCCTTCGGCACCGCGCCGAATGGCGCGGCGGTGGAACTGGTCACACTGACGAACGCGCACGGCGTCGAGCTGCGCGCGATGACGTACGGCGCGATCATCGTCTCGCTCAAGGTGCCGGATCGCGCCGGGCAGATGGGCGACGTCGTGCTCGGCTACGACTCGCTCGCCGGATACGTGAAGTCGTCGCCGTACTTCGGCGCCGTGGTTGGCCGGTACGGCAATCGCATCGCGAAGGGGAAGTTCGCTCTCGACGGCGCGGATTACACGCTGGCCGTGAACAACGGGCCGAACGCACTGCACGGTGGGCTGACGGGCTTCGACAAGGTCGTCTGGAGCGCCGATACGATGCGGACCGCCGAGGGCGTGGGGATCCGGTTCCGTTACGTGAGCAAGGATGGCGAGGAGGGATACCCGGGGACGCTGACGACGACGGTCACGTACACGCTGACCGACGCGAATGAGGTGCACATCGCGTATGAGGCGACGACGGACAAGGCGACGCCGCTGAACCTGACGCAGCACTCGTACTTCAATCTCGCCGGAACGGGCGACATCCTGGCGCACGTGCTGACGCTGAATGCCGACCGGTACACGCCGGTGGATTCGACGCTGATTCCGACGGGAGAACTGGCGCCGGTGGTCGGAACACCGTTCGACTTCACCTCGCCGCACGCGATTGGCGAGCGGATCAACGGCGATCACCAGCAGCTGAAGTTCGGCGGCGGATACGATCACAACTTCGTGCTGACGCGGCCTGATACGGGGCTGGTGCTGGCCGCCGTGCTCAAGGACCCGTCGAGCGGGCGCACGCTCGAGGTGCGCACCACGGAGCCGGGGGTGCAGTTCTACTCGGGCAACTTCCTTGATGGTACGCTCACCGGAAAGGGCGGCGTGGTGTACGCGCACCGTTCGGGACTGTGCCTTGAGACGCAGCACTTCCCCGATTCGCCGAATCAGGCGGCGTTCCCGAACACGATCCTGCGACCGGGGCAGACATATCGGTCGCGGACGACCTGGAGGTTTGGGGTCGAGTAGGGCGAGTTACTGCAACTGCCTACTACAACTGCTTACCACGGATTACACGGATCACGGGGCGGATTGGCACGGATACGGCAACTGCAACTACAAATGCCTGGGGGAACTGCGCGTGGGTGGCGGCGCAGTTCCCCCAAATGGTTTGATCCGTGTTCATCCGCCTCTTATCCGTGCTATCCGTGGTAAGCAGTTGCAGTTGGCGTTACCACCAGCCGAGCAACTTCCACCACGCCAGGCCGATGGTCGCGTAGACGCCGATCGAGATGAACGAGACGATCAGTCCGTACAGCCACCAGTCGCGCTGCGTGATGTAACGCGAGCCGAAGTAGATGGGTGCGGGCGTCGTGCCGTAGTGCGTGAGGCAGGCGCTGAGGTTGGACGTGTACGCCAGGAACAGCACGGCGAGCAGGGGCGGTGCGCCGGCGGCGATCATCACCACCAGGAAGGGCGTGAACATCGCCGTCGCGTGCGCGGTGATGCTGGCGAAGCCGTAGTGCGCATAGAAGTACACGAGGACGAGCACGGCCAGCGCGGCCCCCCACGCCCATCCGACCGTCATCGACGCCGCATACTGGGCGAACCTGTTCGTGATTCCGGTCTCGCCGAGCGCCTCGGCCATGCGCACGAGGCCGCCATACCATATGAAGACATCCCACGCCGCACGCTCGCCGATGATGTCGTCCCAGCTGAGCACATTGGTGAGGAAGAGCACCGAGATGCCGAGCAGCGCGACGACGGCATAGTTGATGTGATGCAGCGCCGTGGTCATCCAGAGGCCGGCAACGAGTGCGAAGACCGCGAGCATCATGCGCTCGTCGCGCTTCATTGGCCCCATCCTGGCAAGCTCCTCATGCGCGATGCCGGCCGCGTGCGGCGTGTGCTTCACCTCGGGCGGATAGAGCTTGTAGATCACGAACGGCACGACGATCAGGAGCACGAGCCCCGGCACGATGGAGCCGAGGATCCACTTGCCGTAGGTGAACTCGATGCCGGTGGCGTCGAAGGTGAACTTGGCGATCAGCGCGTTGGACGCCTGTCCCGTCCACCACATCGAGCTGGCGAGCACGTCGCCCTGGTAGATGGCGAAGAGCAGGAAGGCGCCGAGCCGCCTGGCGGTCTCGCCGGGGCGCGATTCATACGCTTCGGCCAGCGACGTGGCGACGGGATAGATGACGCCGCCGGCGCGCGCGCCATTGCTGGGGACGAACGCCGCGAGCAGCGTGTCGGTGGAGATGAGCGCATAGGCCAAGCCGAGCGACGACTGCCCGATGGCGCGAATGAACAGGAAGGCGATGCGCCGTCCGAGTCCCGTCTTGAGCACCCCGCGCGACATGAAGAAGGCGCAAAGCACCAGCCAGACGATGGGGTCAGCGAAACCGCCCAGCGCCTCCTTGGGCGGGAGGACGCCAAACAGGGCGATGGCGCAGACGCCGAGGAAGACGACGGCGCCCGCCGCCACCGGGCGCGCGATGGAACCAACGATGGTCGCCGCGAAGATGGCGAGGAGTTCCCACGACTTCAGCGTGATGCCGTCGGGCCGCGGCATCGCGAGGATGAACCCCGCGGTGCCGAGGACGGCGGCCCATCGCCACCGCACGTGGGTCAAGGCACGACCCGATCGCGGCCGAAGTTCGGGCCAAGCAGGGCGCGCGCCTTGGCCATGGTGACGTCGAGTTCCTTGCGGAGGGTGACGTAGCGCGCGGTGGCGTCACGACCGACGCGCTGGTCGGCGCCGTTGGTCATGCCGTAGAGGTACTGGATGTGCGCCTGCAGTTCCGGCTTGCTGTAGCGCACCGGCGGCGTGACGACCGTGGCGCGAATGTCACCGACGCCCTTGGCCGTGTCGGCGGCCGCGCCGGATGCGTTGGCGAGGCGGCGGCGCTGCTCCTCGAGTGCGGCGACGAGCCTGTTCACCTCGCTCACGAGATCGCGGACCTTGACGTTGTGGTCGAACTGCGCCTGGAGGTCGGCGACGGTGATGCCGTCGGCGGCGGAGCGCGGATCGATCTTCACGGTGAGCGGCTGTGTCCAGCTGAGCGCGGTGCTTCCGCCCGTTGTTGCGCCGGCGGTCAAGCGCACCTGGTACTTGCCGGGAACGACGGTCGGGCCGCTTCCGCCGCGGCCGCCGCCCGCACCGCCGGCGGTCCAGGGGCCAGCGACGGTGAGATCCCAGGTGAAGCGGTTCATTCCCGCGGTGCGCGGCAGGCGAGGTGCTCCGGCGCGCACGGTGACCATCTGGCGCATGGACGGCTCGGTGGTGGCCGTCTCACCGGCCCCCGCACTCGTGTACGAGCGCAGCACCGTGCCCTTGTCATCGAGGATGTCGAGCGTGATGGGGCCGGCGAACGACGGCTCGATGAAATAGTCGATCATCGCACCGGCGGGCGGATACTGCGGGTCGGCGCTGGCGTCGCGGGTGCTCTCGACGCCGCCGAACGATCCCGCGTAGCGCGCACGCACGGCATCGCGCGGCGCGAAGAGCGTGACCGCGGACCCGGCGTTGGCGGCCAGCTGATGCAGCGCCGTGAGGTTGTCGAGGATCCAGAACGAGCGCCCCTGTGTGGAGATGACGAGGTCGTTCTGGTGGACCTTCATGTCGGTAATGGGCGTGTGGGGCAGGTTCTGCTGGAACGACTTCCAACTGGCGCCGTTGTCGAACGAGACGTACATGCCGAACTCGGTGCCGGCGTAGAGCAGGCCCTCGCGCTTCGGGTCCTCGCGCACGACGCGCGTCGGCTCATTGGCGGCGATGCCGTTGGTGCCGTCGGTGAGCAGCGTCCACGACGTGCCGTAATTGTCGGTGCGCCAGATGTAGGGCTTGAAGTCGCCGAAAAGGTAGCAGAGGACGGCGTAGTAAGCGGAGCCGCGGCGATGGGGGGAGGGCTCGATGTTCTGCACGCGGCAGCCGGCGGGCTGGTTCTTCGGCGTGATGTTCTTCCACGTCTTGCCGTCGTCGCGCGTGACGTAGAAGGGGCCGTCGTTGGCGCCGGTCCAGATGACGCCCTTCTCGAGCGTCGCCTCGCGGATGGCGTAGAGCGTGGAGTACGACTCCTCGCCGGTGCCATCGAGGGTGATCGGTTCGCCGCTATAGTGTGCGCGCCGCTCTGGCGGGTTCCACGTGAGATCGGGCGAGAGCGTCTCCCAGGTCACGCCCTCGTCGCGCGTGCGGTGCACGTGCTGCGAACCGTAGTAGAGTACGCGCGGGTCATGCGGCGAGAACTCCATCGGCGAGACGCGCTGGAAGCGGTAGATCAGGTCCTTCGTGGCGTTGCTATAGAGCGACTGCGCACCCACCCAGTATTGCTTCTCCGATCCGCTGCTGATGCGCAGACGTGAGAACTGCCCCTTGCAGGAGCCGTAGACGGTGTCGGGGTTGGTGGGGTGCGGGAAGATCGGACCCGTCTCACAGCCCGGGCCAGTGCGCCATTCCTGCATCGGCGAATCCGGGCGCCCCGACGAGAGCGGCAGCGACGGGACGATGAGGGTGCTGTTGTCCTGCTGGGCGCCGTAGAGACGATACGGGAACTGGTTGTCGACATAGACCTGGTACAGTTCGGCCGTCGGCTGGTTGTAGATCGTGGACCAGGTGCGGCCGCCGTTCAGCGTGACGTTGGCGCCGCCGTCGTTGGACTGCACCATCACCTGCGGGTTGTCGGGGTTGATCCAGAGGTCGTGATTGTCACCGTGCGGCGTGGGCATCGCCCGCCAGGTCCTGCCGCCATCGGTGGTGAGATGGAAGCCCTCGGCGCCCACCCACACCGTGTTGGCGTCCTTGGGATGGGCCGTGATGTTGGTGTAGTAGAACGGGCGCGTGATGAGTTGGGCGTAGTCGCTGGCGAGCGTGAACGACTCACCGGCGTCGGTGGAGCGATAGAGGCCGTTGCCCGGCTTCGCTTCCATCAGGACCCAGACGACGCTGGGGTCGGCGGCGGTGACGGCGACGTTGCTCTTGCCGACGAGCTGGTTGGGGAGGCCGTTGGTGAGCCTTTTCCACGTGCTGCCACCGTCGGTGGACTTATAGACGCCCCCTTCGCGCGCGCCGGAGATGATGGTCCACGGCTTGCGCTCGGCGCGCCACATGGAGGCGTAGAGCGTGTTGGGATTGCCGGGCTGGAACTCGACGTCCACCGCGCCGGTGGAATCGGACACAGAGAGAACGCGCTGCCAGGTCTTGCCGCCGTCGGCGGTGCGATAGAGGCCGCGTTCATTGGTCGGCTTGAACGGATTGCCGATGGCGGCGACGAAGGCGATGTCGGGGTTGGACGGGTGGACGCGAATGCCGCCGATGTTGCCGACGTTCTTCAGCCCGATGTTGGCCCAGGTGCGCCCGGCGTCGGTGGACTTGTAGACGCCATCGCCCACGGAGACGTTGGAGCGCAGGCCGTCGGAGCCGCCGCCGACGTAGATCACGTCGGGGTTGGAGAGCGAGACTTCCACGGCGCCCATCGACCCGACCTTGAAGAAGCGGTCGGAGATGTTCGTCCAGTTGTGCCCCGCGTCGGTCGTGCGCCAGACGCCGCCGCCGGTAGACCCCATATAGAAGGTGTGGGGCTGCGACGGGACGCCCGTCACCGTGGTGACGCGGCCGCCGCGGGCGGGGCCGACGTTGCGGTACCTCAGGTGCTGGAAGAGGGTCGCGTCATGAGGAGTCGCCATCGGCCGGGGCTTGGGGGCCTGAGCGGAGAGGGCGAGGGGGAGGGCGAGGAGGAAGAGGCGGCGCAGCATTTTGGCTCCGGGGTGGGTCTGCGGAGATACGGCTCAGCGGGCAAAGATGCTTGCTTTGGGGTGCAGGGGACAGGGAACAGGGTGTGGTGCGGGGTACAGGGAACAGGGTGTGGTGCGGGGTGCGGGGTGGTGGGGAATCGGTTGAATTGAGGGGCTTCGGGGGGCTACCTTTCCTCTCTCAGGCGCCGTAGCCAAGTGGTAAGGCAGGAGACTGCAAATCTCTCATCGTCGGTTCGATTCCGACCGGCGCCTCTGAAGAGAAACAACAGAAAGACAACAGAGAGACAACAGAGAAAAAACAGACGCCCGGGCCGGATGGCCCGGGCGTCTGTGCATTCCCTGCGGGATCAGGTCGGGTTGACTGGTCTGGTGGGGAAGCCGGCGTAGCTCAAACCGGCGTGCAGGTGCTCGTGCTTCAGCACCACGCTGTGGGGCGCCACGCGGGTGTTCTCGCCGATGTCGGCACCATAGAGAAGCACGGCGTTGCTCCCCACGGTGGCGCCGCGGCGGATGGCGATGCGGTCCATCTTGAGCACGCGATCCTCGAACGTGTGGGCCTGGAACAGGCAGTCCACCGTCGCGCCGTCCTCGAACGTCAGCATGTCGGGATCGGGCAGATCCTCGGCGAAGCCGGTGCCAAGCACCACGCGACGGCCGATATTCACGCCGGTCGCCCGGAGCAGCGCGTTGAGAATCAGCGTGCCGTCGAGTTGTGACACAAGCGGACCGGCGCAAATATGCCAGGCAAGGCACATGAGGTCCCATCGCGACGCCCAGCTGGACCACAACGGGTGCATGGCGGGCTGGACCTTGCCGAGCAGCGACCACTTGGAGACGACGACCATCGCGGTGAACGCGGCGCCGCACATTAGCGTCGCGGCGGGAAGCGCGATCAGCAGGAAAAGGGGAAGTGACAGGCCAGACCAGGCAGTGACGAGCGCAACCCAGGCAAGGATCACGACCACCGCGAGTCCCGGGACGGCAAAGCGGGTCAGCTCCCAGAAAATGCGCACGACGTATCGCCACGGGGTGGGGTCGAAGGTAAACTGCGCGTCGTACTCGATGACCTCACGATGTGGGAGCTCGAACGCGGGATGCCCGAACCAGGCGGTGCCGGGACGCAGGACCGACGGGTCCGCCACCGTGCAGATGCCGAGGAGCACGTCGTCCGGGATGCGCAGTCCTCCGGCGACGATGACGCCGTTGCCGAGGAACGTCGACCGGCCAAACGTCGTATGCGACACCGTGACCGCACCGCGGTGTACGCGTGGACACCCGATGTAGATGCCGTCGGCGAAGAAGTTCTTCTCCCCGATGGTCACCGATTCCGGCACGGTGTCGATGAGCGAGCTGATCTCGCAGTCGCGCCCCACGGGCATGCCGGCGAGGCGAAGCCAGTGGGGCCAGAAGAGCGTGCCATACAGCCACTTGCTTGCGTTGTCGACCAGCAGCGGCTTGAGCCAGACGCGCACGTACGCGCCGCTCCAGCGCGAGATGCTTCCGTCGCGCACGCGCCCCAGCGCGCGGCAGGCGAGTCCGCTCAGCACCAGCCGCAGCGGGACGGCAACCGCAAGCAGCATGGCGATCCACGCCGCCACGCGCCAGCTGAACGCGCCGCCCATCAGCCACGCAACAGCGGTGTTTGTGTCGACGCGAACGATCTGCATCGCGATCCAGGTGAGCAGGCCGAGCGGCACGCCGAACACGGTGGCGAGCAGGACGCGCGTGACGTAGAACCTCGTCGCGTACGCGCCCGGCGAGAGATCGCCCGTGCGATCGACCGCCGGCACCTGTGGTGCGCTGCCTGCGGCGTGTGCGGGAATGCCGTCCCAGTATTCGTTCGCCGGCACGCGGGTGCCGTCGTCGAGCGATGCATTGTCCGCGAGCATCGCGTTGCGCTCGAGCATGCAGTGGGCGCCGACGCCGGCATGCACGCCGATGGTGACGCCATCGCCCAGCGTGACCCGCGAGTACACGAGATGCGCGCTGTCGAGTTCGGCGATGCGCACGGCCGAATCCTGGGAGAGCGTCACGTCGTCGCCGATGTCGAGGAGGTCCCATCCCCCACGCGTGAGCACGACGCCGCGGTGGATATGGACACGCTGCCCGATGCGCGCGCCGAGGGCGCGCAGGGCCATCACCTGCAGTTGGGTGCCCTCGAGCAGCCACCACGGAATGGCCTTCACCGCCTGCAGCACGAGCCAGTGCGGCAGGTACTCGGCGCTCCAGACGCGCACGCGGCCGACCGTATACCGGCCGATGAGGCGATGCTTGGTGAGCACGGCCAGTGCGATAGCGATGGGTGCCCACGCCAGCATGACAAGCAGCGCGACCGGGGGCGCGAGGATCACCGACGGCACCAGTCCGATGCTGCGTACGATGACCGGAAGCAGGTGAAATGCGGCGAGCCAGAGCGCCACCGAAGCGACGAGGAGCGAGCGCAGCAGCGCAAGCACCTGCCGCACGGTCAGTCCCACGACGGGCGTGTCGAGCGCGAGGGCAGCGGCCGGCTGGATGGACGATGCCTCGCGGGGACCACGGTCCCGAGCGCGAGCGGCCAGGCCCAGCACGGTACGGGCCTCGTACACATCGCGCACGTCGAGCACGTTGGCGCGGCCATTGTCACGCAGTCGCGTGATAAGGTCGGCGGCGCTCAGGGAATCTCCGCCGAGGCCGGTAAAGAAATCGGCCGCCGGTTCGGGATACTGTGGCAGACGCAGGACGTGGCGCACCGCCTCGGCGATGGCACGCTCGAGCGGATCGTTGGGTGCGATGCCGGTGCCTGCGGCTGGGGCGCCATTGAGGTGTGGAAGCGCGCGGCGATCCAACTTGCCGCCGATGGACGTCGGGAGCGCGCCAATCGGCGCGATCTGCGCCGGCACCATGTACGGCGGCAGCGTGGCTCGCAGGGCGGCCTGCAGCTCCTCCGTCGAGGGAACCGGGACCATGACCTCGGGCACGATAAAGGCCACGAGCATCTGGCGACCGTCGTCATTCTGCACCGTGCAGGCAGCTTCGCGCACACCGTCGCAGGCGGCGAGCGCAGACTCGATGGCGCCCAGCTCCACGCGATAGCCGCGCAGCTTGACCTGGTCGTCGAGCCGTCCGAAGTAGATGAGCGTGCCGTCGGGTTCGCGCTGGGCGCTGTCACCCGTCCGATAGATTCGGCCGAGGGTGGGATGGTGCGGAAAGCGCTGGGCGGTGAGTTCCGGCTGGTTCCAGTAGCCGCGCGCAAGACAGGCGCCGCCAAAGACGAGTTCTCCCTTCGTGCCATCGGCCACGGGCTCGAGCTGCGCGTCCACGATCCACGCCTGCACATTGTGAACGGGAAGGCCGATGGTGACAGGCGCGCCAACCGTGATGTGCGCGCGCGAGCAGGTGACGGAACACTCGGTCGGTCCGTAGCCATTGACGAGTGAGCGCCCGTGCGCCCAACGGTCCGCCACGTCCTGCGGCAACGCTTCGCCCCCTACATAGAGCAGCTTGAGGGCGGGGAGTTCCTGGGCAGGGTTCTCGCATCCGGTGGAGCGCAGCAGGGTCGGCGGCGGACAGAACACGGTAACGCGCTCCTCGCGAAGCCAGCCGAGAATGTCGGGGCCGAGGCGGGCGGCGTCCTCGTCCATGACGACAATCGTGGCGCCGGCGGCGAAGGCGAGCCAGAGCTCCTCGACCGAGGAGTCATAGGCCGCCGACGAACCCTGCACGGCGCGGTCGTCCGGCGTGACGGCAAGGGTCTCGAAGTCCGATTGCACGAGGTTGCTGATGGAGCGGTGCTCGATCATCACGCCCTTGGGGCGTCCCGTCGTGCCCGACGTGTAGATGACGTAGGCGAGCGATTCCGGCGTCAGCCAGGGCGGCGTGGGCGGCGGCGGGGCACGATGATGGCCGTGCAGCGACTCGACGACGTCGATGATGCGTGCCGCCGGAAAGCCGGCCGCGATGGCGCGCGTGCGGCCAGCGGCATCGGTCAGCAGGGCGGCGGGCTGCGCATCGGCGATGGTGTCGCGGAGGCGCTCATCGGGGAAGGCGAGGTCGAAGCAGGTGTAGGCGGCGCCTGCCTTCAGCACGCCGAGCTGCGCCGCGTACAGCTGCGCGCCGGTGCGCGGCAGGAGAATGGCAACGATGCACTCGCCGGTGACGAATGAAGCGAGCGCACGCGCGATGGCGTTCGACTGGCGGTCGAGCTCAGCGTAGGTGGTGCGGTGGCGCGACGGACGATGGCGTCCCGGCGGCACGTCGACGGCGACATGGTGCGGCCAACGCGCGGCGGTCCGCGTGAAGAACTCATGAAGCAGCCCCGGCGCTGCTTCACGAATCATCGGGCAGTCCGTATCAGTTGTCTGTCGTCAACCCGCATGCAATAAAGATAGGGTGCTTCGTCCGTAATGCCTATCAATGCGGGCCAACATAAGGGGACTTCATCGCGCGCATGATGGCGTGCGATACGCGCATCTATCTGTCTCGCGACATCATGCCGCGTACCTACCCTTTTCGCGACATCAGGGACGGGGGTGTCCAGATCACCGCATCCTGATCCGTCGCGTCCCCGGCGTCCAACAGCCGCCACGCAAGCCGCTCGAGTGCACGCCGCGCCTCCTCGGTCCACTCCGCCAGTTCCTCTGGCCGGTTCCTGCTTGCCAGGAGCCACGCGGTCTCGACGAGATCCCTCACGAGCCAGCGGTCGAAGGCGTCAGGCACCATCGTGGGCGCGTCGGCGGGCGCCACGCGCTCTGCGGACACCAGCATGCGCCAGGACGCAGGCGGCAAGTCGGCCCAGCGCTCCATCAGCGCATACACCGCACGCCAGCCGGCGCTCGTGTCACGTTCGTGAAGGCGTCGCATGGACACACGATGCGGTCCCCGGCGTGAAATGCGCGTGAACGCCGCCGTGGAGCGCATAAACGACTCATGAAGAAGCGGGAAATCGCGGCGTCCCCCTTTCGCCCGCATTCGCGATCCACCAGCATCAATAGGACCGACCTGAGAATGTCGACCAGGAATGGCGTTCCGCTCTCCGTGCTCGTGATTGACGACGAGCCGCAAATCCGCCGAGTCGTGCGCAATGCACTCAAGGCGGACGCGCTGGCCGTGGGTGCGAGCGAACCCGCGCCGGGCGTGCGCGTGCTGGAGGCGGCGACCGGCCGCGAGGGCATTGACCTCGCCGCCGCCGAGCTGCCGGCGCTGATCATCCTCGACCTGGGCCTGCCCGATCTGGCGGGCATCGCGGTGTGCCGGGAGATCCGGCGCTGGAGCCACGCCCCGGTCATCGTGCTGTCGGCGCGTCACGAGGACACCGAGAAAGCCGCCCTGCTCGATGCCGGCGCCGATGATTACATGACCAAGCCGTTCAGCACCGTGGAACTGCTGGCCCGCGTCCGGGCTCAGCTTCGCCGGGCGAGCCAGGTCCAGGAACGGACGGCGATCACGGACCGCGTCACCATCGGCGACCTCACCGTGGACCTGAACCTGCGGCGTGTCGAACGAGGCAAGGCGCTGGTCCACCTGACGCCCACGGAGTGGGCGCTCCTTCGCACCTTCATCGAGAACCCGCGGAAGACGCTGACGCACCGGCAGCTGTTCGCGGCGGTGTGGGGCAACTCGGAGGGCGATGCGCAGCAGTACTTGCGCGTCTACGTGGGGCACCTGCGGCGGAAGATCGAGCACGATCCGATGCGCCCGCGCTACCTGCAGACCGAGGCCGGCGTCGGCTATCGCTACGAACCGGATGTCGATGACCAGCGCTGATCCATCGGCAGGCGCCGTCCGGCGACTGGCGACGCTGCGAACCTGGCTGGTCTCGTTCGGCGTCCTGATCCTGCTGACAACCGCGATGGTGGCGGCACGCGCATACCTCGACAAGGCGCACGTGGCGTTGCTCTTCCTCCTCGTGGTGCTCGGGGCCAGCAGCGCCGGCGGGCGCATCCTGGGTTTCTCGGTATCGGTCGCGGCCTTTCTCTCCCTCAATTTCTTCTTCCTGCCACCGATCGGTACGCTGACGATCGCGCATCCGATGGACCTCGTGGTGCTCGGCGCCTTCCTGGTGACGAGCCTCGTGGCGGCGCAGCTCCTCCACCGGGCCAATCGCGAGGCGCTGGAAGCACGGGAGCGCGCAGCGGAAATCGACCGACTCGCCGCACTGGGTGCGGAAACGCTGAATGCCGCTGACGCACGCGATGGCCTGGGCGCCATTGTCGGGGTGATCCAGTCCATTCTCGGCGTGGAGTACTGTGACGTTATAGAGGCGCCTGCGATGGCATCGTCGGCCCACGGCGGCGGCGACGGGCGTGAGTTGCTGCTCCCGCTCCGGGTGCGCGACACGACCGTCGGCACGCTGCGAATCACGGATTCCCGCGGCATCGCCCTCAGTCCGGAACGCCGGCGCCTGCTCGACGCGCTGTTGTACTATGCTGCGCTCGGCGTCGAACGCGTACGGCTGACGGAGATGGCGGAACGCGCCGAGGCCCAGGGGCGCATGGAATCGCTGCGCAGTGCGCTGCTCGCGTCCGTGTCGCATGACTTGCGCACGCCGCTGACGAGCATCAAAGGCATTGCCCACGAGATTGCCAGCGGCGGCGACCCACAGGCGGCCGCCGAGATCGAAGCCGCCGCCGACCGGTTGAACGCCTTGATCGGCGACATGCTCGAACTGTCGCGCATTCAGGCGGGGGCCGTGCGTACGCCGACGGCCGTCGAGACGATTGACGACCTCGTGGGTGTGGCGCTGCAGCAGGCGCGCGCCGTGCTCAAGGAGCGGCTGGTCGCCATCGATGGCACCGAGGAGATCCTCAGCGGGCGGTTCGCCTTCACGGACGCCCTGCGGGTGCTCGTGAACCTGCTGGAGAACGCCGCGAAATACTCGCCGGCGGGACTGCCCATCGACCTGTGCATCCGGCGCGAGGGGGCAAAGATCACCCTGGCGGTGATGGACCGCGGCCCCGGCGTGCCCGAGGACGACCGCGAGCGGATCTTCGAGCCGTTTCAGCGCCTGCACAACACGCCGTCCGACACGGGCGGCACGGGGCTGGGGCTCTCCATCGCGCGCGGCCTTGCGGCCACACTGGGCGGCGCGGTGCGGTACGAGCCGCGGGAAGGCGGCGGCTCGGTGTTCATCTTTGAGCTGCCCGCGGCGGACGGCCCGCCGGATCCGTCGGAGCCGTAAGGAACGCGTCTTCACGCGTTCTTTACGGGATCTTTGTCGCCGTTCACGCCGGCTTCATGCCTGCCAGTGCATGCTAGGGCGTGACCTCTGCGATCGTGCGATTCAAACGGGTGCTCTTCGGCCGGCCGCTCTCGTCGGACCGGCTGGAACACGAGCGACTGAACAAGAAGACCGCCCTCGCCGTCCTGTCGTCCGACGCTATCTCGTCGGTGGCGTACGCGACCGAGCAGACGCTGCTGGTGCTGGCCGTACTTGGCGCCGTCGCGCTCAACTACGTGATTCCGATCTCCGCCATCATCGTAGGCCTGCTGGTGCTGGTGGCGATCTCGTACCGCCAGACGATCTTCGCCTATCCCGCCGGCGGGGGCTCGTACACGGTGGCGAAGGAGAACCTCGGCCGCGGCCCGGGGCTGGTGGCCGCCGCCGCGCTCCTCACGGACTACATCCTGACGGTGGCCGTGTCGATATCAGGCGGCGTCGCGGCGATTACGTCGGCGTACGCGTCCATGACGCCGCATACGGTAGCGCTCTGCGTCGGGGCGATCGCAGTGCTGATGCTCGTGAACCTGCGCGGCGTCCGGGAATCGGGCATTGCGTTCAGTGTGCCGACGTATGTGTTCATCATCCTCATGCTTGCGCTCATCGGCATGGGCGTCGTGCGGGGCATCGCAGGGCACGACCTGGCGCCGGTCGCGGCCGCGCCGCGCGTGGATGCGCTCAGTGCGAGCCAGCATCCACTGGGCTTCCCTGCCGGATTTGCGCTGACGTACCTGCTGTTGCGCGCCTTCGCGGAAGGGTGCGTGGCGATGACGGGGACCGAGGCGATATCGAATGGTGTCGGCGCTTTCCGACAGCCCAGTGCGCGCAATGCGGCCACGACCTTGGGTTGGATGGCAGCCATTCTCGCGACCTTCTTCATTGGAACGAGCTACCTTGCCCGGCACTACGGTGTCATGCCGAGCGCAACGGAGACCGTGCTCTCGCAGATCGGCCGGCATGTCTTCGGGGGCGGGGCACTCTACTATGCGCTGCAATACGCCACCTTTGCCGTGCTCGTGTTGGCGGCCAACACGGCGTTTGCCGACTTCCCCCGACTCGCGAGCCTCCTGGCCACGGATGGTTTCATGCCGCGGCAATTCGCCGCGCGCGGCGACCGGCTGGCCTTCTCCAACGGCATCATCGTGCTCGCGCTCATGGCGATGCTGCTCGTCTGGCTGTTCGTGGGCGATACCAGCGCCCTGATTCCGCTCTACGCCATCGGCGTCTTCGTCTGCTTCACGCTGTCCCAGACGGGGATGGTGGTGCACTGGCTCAAGTGCCGGGAGCCCGGGTGGCGGTGGCGTGCCTGGCTGAACGGCATCGGTGCGGTGGCAACGGCCGGGGTCACGATCGTGCAGGTGATCACGAAGTTCTGGCACGGCGCGTGGATCGTGGTGCTGATCATCCCGCTGATCATCCTGCTCTTGCGGGCCATTCACCACCACTACGAGCTCTTCTCCGCCGAAGTGGCGTACCGAGGCCAGGCGTCGCTGATGTTCCTGCACCACACGGTCGTCGTGCCCGTGAACGGCATCTCGAAACCGACCGCGGGAGCGCTCGTCTATGCCACGACCATCTCGGAGGATGTGCGCGCCGTGTACGTCGCCGCGGACGACGGGGCAACGGCCCAACTTCAAGCGGCCTGGGAGGCGTGGGACATCGGCGTGCCGCTCGTGGTGGTGCCGTCGCCATTCCGATCGGTGCTGCGCCCGATCGTCGAGTACGTGGAAGGTCTCTCGGCGCGCGGCGAGACGGACCTGGTGACGATCGTCGTGCCGGAGATCGTGCCGCGGTACTGGTGGGAGCACCTGCTGCACAACAAGACGGCGCTGTTCATCCGCACGGCGTTCATGTTCCGGCCGAACGTGGTCGTCACGGCCGTGCCGTACCTCGTGGGACATGCCGCACGGCTGCGGGATCTGGCCAACTACGACGAGACGATCGGCTAGCCCGGCGAATCCGCCGTGCCGGTGTTCAGCTCGAGTAGTACGCCGCGTTCTCGTCGATGTAGCCCTTGGTGAGGTCGCACCCATACGCCCGGGCTGTGGCCGCGCCGGCGCCCAGCTCTACCTCGAGATCGACGATCTCCACGGCCAGCGCCGCCCGCACGACGGCGTCGTCGAACTCGAGGCGCTGGCCGTTGCCCACCACCTGAAAGCCATTGACCCAGGCGCTCGTGGCGGACGTGTTGATCGTCGCGTCGAAGCACTTGCCGATAGCCATCAGGATGCGGCCGACGTTGGGGTCGGCGCCGTGCACCATGGTCTTGATGAGCGGGGAGTTCACCAGCGACTTGGCCACGAGGCGCGCCTCGGCGTCGCTCACCGCCTCGCGTACCGTGACGCGCAGGAGATGCTCGGCCCCCTCGCCGTCACGCGCGAGGATCTCGGTCATGCGCACGCACCCGGCAGTAAGTGCCGCGCTGAACTCCGCTTCGTCCACAGGACCGGCCAGGCCATTAGCCAGGATGACGCAGGTATCGGACGTGCTGGTGTCGGTATCCACCGAGAGCATGTTGAAGGACACATGCACCGCCTCGCGGAGCAGCCGGTCGAGCGTGGCGGCGTCCAAGGCGGCGTCGGTGAAGATGTATGACAGCATCGTCGCCATGTTGGGTTCGATCATCCCGGAGCCTTTGGCCACCCAGGTGATGGTGGCGCTGCCCACCGACGTCGACAACGCCTTGGGATGCGTGTCGGTGGTCATGATCCCCTCGGCGCCGACCAGCGGATCGTCCTGCAAGTCGGCCTTCATGCCGCGCACGCCCGCCTCGATCTTCTCCACCGGCAACTGCACGCCGATGACTCCGGTGGAGCTCACGAGCACCTTGCCGGCATCGGTCCCCAGTTCGGCCGCCGCGGCCGCCGCCATGCGACGCGCATTCTCCACGCCGCGCGCGCCGGTGGCAACGTTGCTCACCTTGCTGTTGGCGATGATCGCGCGCAACATGCCGCCCTTCATGGTTTCGCGCGCGAGAATGATGGGCGCGCCGGGAAACTGGTTGCGTGTGAAGACGGCCGCTGCGGCCGCGTCGACATCGGTGGCGAAGAGCGTCAGGTCGCGCGCCTCGGGCTTGAGGCCCACGTTGCGGCTGGCGCAGCGGAAGCCGCGGGGAAAGCGGGCGCGGTCGTGAAAGGTCATGGAGATCGAGGCTAGAGCTGGGTGCGATTCTGCCAGAGGATGAGCGCGCCGATGACGACGAGCAGGAACGCGAAGGCGCGCTTGAGCTGGCGGGTAGGAATGTGGTGGACGAGCGCCGTTCCTCCAAGGATGCCAAGCATCGCCACGGACGTGAAGCGCACCACGAACCCCCACGGTACGACTTCACGTCCGTAATGACCGAGGAAACCCGATGTGGAGTTGAGGGCGATCACGAGCAGCGACGTGCCCACGGCCGCCTTCATCGGCACCCGGCCGAGAATGACGAGCGCGGGGACGATGAGAAAACCACCGCCGATACCTATAAGGCCAGTGAGGAGGCCGACGCTCAGTCCTACGGCGAGGAGGAGGGCGGGGTGCGGGGGTGCGCTTTCCCGAAGCTCTTCCTCGGCTGCGTTGCGGAGCATCGAGATGGCGGCGGCGACCATCACGGTTCCGAGGAGGAGCAATTGCGCCCGAGCGCTGAACCAGACACTGGCGCGCGCACCGGCGTACGAACCCACCATGGCAACCGAGCCGAAGACGGCGGCGGTCTGCAGCCGCACATCGCCCGCGCGCCAGTGTGAGATGACGCCGACGAGTGCCGCGGCCCCGACGACGGGCAGGCTCATGGCGATGGCCAGCTTGGGGTCGAAGCCGAGCACGTACACAAGGACGGGAACGGTCAGAATTGACCCGCCCCCGCCGAGGGTGCCGAGCGCGAGCCCGATCAGGGCGGCAAAGAGGTAGCCGAGCACGCCGTAAGATACGGCTGCCGCGCCTGCTACGCGGTAGCGGCCTTCTTTGCCTTCTTCAGGGCGTCGCGAAGCGCGACATCCTTGGCGCCCGCGGCGAGCTTGCGACCGTGGCCGGCCCAGGACGAGACGCCGCCGCCGAGCACATGCACGTCGGTCTTTCCCGAACGGCGCAGCGCCGTGGCGGCGCTGTGCGCACGGGAGCCCGAATGACAGATCACGATGATGGGCGCCTCGACCGCGGCGAGCTGGGTCAGCGACGCCGAGAGCTGGTCGAGGGGGACGAGCGTGGAGCCGTCAATGTGGCCCTGCACGTACTCGTTGCGGGTGCGCACGTCGAGCAAAATGGTGCCCGGCTGCTCGGCGCGGACGGCGTCGAACTCCTCGGGGCCGAACGACGAACCGCCGATCAAAGAGGCCAGGGTAGCGAAGAAGCTCATGGGAGTGGCAAGGGGTTAGTATATCGCTGTATAGGAATATAGTAACAGTGAAAGGGGATGGGAAGGGGGTAACGGCCAATCGCGAAGGGCACGAAGGGGGGCGAACGGGAGACTGCTCGGTCAGGAAACCGCGAAGGGCGCGAAGGGGTTGATGCAACCCTTCGCGCCCCTTCGCGTCCTTCGTTCTTAGCGGTTGTCGTTCGAAGCTAGATGTCTATGGGCGCGTAGTACCGCTGCGGCCGGCGGCGCTCGACCACCGTATCGGCGAACGCGGCCACGCGGAGCAGGAGACGTTCGCTCCAGGCCTTGCCGATGGCCTGCAACCCGATGGGCAGGCCCGCCGAGTCATACCCAGCCGGGAAGGAGATGGCGGGGTGACCGGTCAGGTTGGATGCGAAGGCGAAACGCATCGTCTCCATGGTACGGCCGAGGTCGGACACCGCTCCGCCGGACGGGTGGATGCGCGGCGCGGTGTTGCCCGCGGCGGGGGTGATGATCGCGTCGCAGCGGGTGAATGCCTGTTCGAAGTGGGCCATGGCGCGCGTCCGCACCCTCTGGGCATGCACGTACTCCGTGGCGGTCGACGCGCGCGCGATGGCGAGGTTCAGTTGGGTCTCGACGCCGAATTCACCGAAGCGGTCGCGCACATGGGGCCACAGCGCCGTGCACATCTCCGACGTGATGATGACGAGCTGGGCGATGCGGGCGAGCTCGAGTTCGGGGATTTCCACTTCGACGAGCCGCGCGCCACGTGCACACAACTGCTCGAGCAGGCGCTCGCAGGTGGCCACCACGTCGGGCTGTGCATGACGGAACCACGGCCAATAGACGCCGAGGGTGACGCCAGTGAGCGAACGCGGCGCCTGCGGGTCGATACTGGCGTCGGGATGTCCGAGAGTGTGCGGGTCCTCCGGGTCGGCGCCGGCCATCAATTCGAATGCGAGCGCTGCATCGCGGGCGCTGTTGGCGAGCGGACCCAGGTAGGCGAGCGACCAGCAGAGCGGTGCGGCGCCGCGCTCCGAGATTCGCCCGTACGTGGGCTTGAGCCCCACGGTGCCGCAGAACGACGCGGGAAGACGGATGGACCCGCCGCCGTCGGCGCCGATGGCCACCGGCACGAGGCCGGCACCGACCACGCAGCCCGGGCCCGCCGAGCTGCCGCCGGTGTGATGGAGGTCGTTGTACGGGTTGCGTGCCGAGCCGTAATGCTGGTTGAATCCGCTGACGCCGATGCCGATCTCGTGCATGTTGGCCTTGCCGACCATCACGGCCCCGGCAGCGCGCATGCGCGCAACGGCCGTGCAGTCACGCGCGGCGGGCGGCGCATCCTTGAAGAGCCTGGTGCCGACAGTGGTCACGTAACCCGCCTGGTCGACCTCGTCCTTGGCGGCGACGGGGACGCCGTCGAAGACACTGATCGGGCGGCCCGCCTTCCATCGCTCGGTCGATGCCGCGGCCTGCGCAAGAATGTCATCCCGGTGCGTGGCAATGAACGCCCGCATCGGGCGATCGCCGCGTTCGCTCTCGTCCAGCTGCGAGAGGAAGAGCGAGGCAATGTCGAGTGGCGTCAGCGTGCCGGCGCGATAGGCAGCGTGATAATCGGCCACCGTGGGAAACCGGAACCCGGCCCGCCCGTCATCGTCGCGCGCGTCGAGCGCGGGCAAGGACGGCGCCACGTCGGGGAGCATCGGCGTGTTCGTCGGCGGGTCATCGAGGGCGGCGCTCGTGAGCGACGAGAGGCCGGCGTCGTGACGCAGATTCTTGACGAGCAGCGGCCCTATGCCGGTGAGTCCCGCGAGCGTGTTGACCGCGCGTATTCCCGCCGGCCCCAGCACCGGCAGTTGCACCGCCTTGAGGTCGTAGGTCACGGCGCGTTTCCCCTGAAGGTCACAATGCGGCCTCGCGGCCCGACCGCCCACCCGCTGTCGCGCGTGGCGAAGTCGATGGCGTAGAGCGTGAGCGTGTCGCCCCGCGTCCACGTGGCGCCAAAGTCGCTGGTGAACGCGGTGCCGAATGCGCCCACGGCGGCAAAGAGAGGCTTCGCCGACCCGCGCACGGACACCACACCGCCGGTGATGCCTTGCGAGGGCCATTTGGAGGCGCGCGCCCACGTGACGCCACCGTCCTGCGTGACCATCGTGACGTCACCGCTGCTCCGCGGGATCGTATAATCGCCGGCCACGGCGATGCCGCGCCGTGCGTCGGAAAACGCGATGCCGAAGAAGCCGGCACTGGGTCCGGCCGGAAGTCCGGCACTCGACACCTGCCACGTTCGGCCGCCGTCGGTGGTTCGAAAGACACGCGCCTCGGGTCCTGCGCCCGTGGCGATCCAGGCATTGTTCCGTCCCTGCACGGCAACCGACGTACCGCTGGCGGCAAAGGCCCCCTCGCCCGGGAGCGCATCGGGAACATGCGCGGGATCCACGCGCTCCCATTTGGCGCCGTTCTGCGTGCGGAGAATGACGGGCTTGCCCTTCACGGGGTCGCTGAACGCGAGTCCGCGCGATGCATCCCAGAACGCCATGCCGTCGAGGAAGATCCCCCTGGTGGTGTCGCTCCACTGCAGCGTCCAGTTCCGGCCGCCGTCCACGGTACGGTAGATGCGCGCCTGCCCCTGCTCGGCGGGGCCCGCGCTCATGGCGTAGGCGACGCGCGAGCTCACGCCGTGCACGTCGCGAAAATCGAGCGAATCCGCGCCCGGCACCGACACGTTCTCCCACGTCTGGCCGCCGTTGATGGTGCGCAGCACGGTGCCACGGCTTCCACCGACCCACGCCACGAGTCCACTGATTGCGCTCAGACCGCGGAACGAGGCCGTGACGCCGCTCTGCTGCAACCTCCAGCGCGAATCGTGCTTCACGGCAGTCAATCGCTCCGCGATCTGCTCGGCGAGCGTCGCGGCGTTGGCATTGTTGCGGTTGGTGAGCACGATGATGGTGGCGCGCAGCGTCGGATAGCGGACGATGGCGTTCCGGAAGCCGATGGAGCTGCCCGTGTGCCGCATGCGGGGCAGGGCGTGCTTCGTCTCGAGGTACCAGCCGAACCCGTAGTCCACACCCACGCTGTCTGCCCGTGTGCCGCGCCGGAAGAGCAGGGCGCGCAGCGAGTCGCCGAGCAGCTCACGCGTGTCGAGCGCATTGCTCCAGCGATAGAGTTCGGCCACCGACGAGTAGATGCCGCCGTCTCCGAGGACGGCGCTGGTGTTGCTCTGATCGGTGCGCACCCACGTGCCGTCGCGCCTCGAGTGCCCGAACGCCCGGCGCTGCACAGCCGTGCGGCCGTCCTCGCGGGCCAGCGTCCACGGCATGCCCACGCGGTCGAAGATGCGCGCCTTGAGGAACTCGGCGAAGCGCACGCCCGTGCGCTTCTCGATGATCATGGCGAGCACCGCATAGCCGGAGTTGCTGTAGCGAAAGCGGGTGCCGGGCGGGAAGTACGTGGAGTCGAGCGCGGCCATGCGCCGCAGGACATCAGCGTCGAGCACCTGCGTGGTCAGCGAGTCGGGAACGAAGTCCTCGTAGGCCTGCAGTCCGCTGGTGTGGGTCAGCAGGTGATGCACGGTGATCCGGCTTCCATACGCCGGGAAGTCGGGGAAGATGTCGGTCAGCGCCTCCTCGAGGCGGAGCTTGCCATCCTGCACGAGGAGCATCGTCGCCATGGCCGTGAACTGCTTGGTCACCGAGGCGAGCCGGAAGTTCGTGTGCGGCGTGACTGGCACGCGCGCATCGAGGTCGGCGAGGCCATAGCCCTTGCTGACGAGCACCTTGCCGTCCATGGCGACGAGCACGGCCGCCCCCGGCGCGGCCGGCGTGTTGAAATCGGCGAAGAGCGAGTCCACGAACGCCTCGTCAAGCGGACCGCCATCGGCCGCGCGGGCGGCGACGCGACGCGTTGCGAGATCGTACTCGTCGCCCGGCAGCAGCGTCAGATAGGGGAGTCCGGGATCATTGGGATCGCGTCCATTGTGAATAAACGCCTTGCCGCGACCGATGGTCTCGCCGCGGTCGCCCCGCACCACGAGCGCCGTCCCCTCGTCGAGTCCGATGCCGAGCAAGGCCGGGTGCGCTGTGATGACCTCCTGCAGGTCGGCCTGCCGATTGCGGGCGACGATGTGCTGGTCAATGGCCACGTCGCGCAGGTAGCCGAAGCCCTGCTCGTACCCCTTGGCCATCATGAGCGTGTTGCCGGCGCGCGCCCCGCGCACCATGTAGCTGGAGAGAATGGAAGCGCCCGCCGAGGTGCCACCGATCACGCCGCCGCGCGTCAGGACGGCGCGCAGCTCGCGTTCGGTGCGGGTGCCGAGGTAGGAATCGACGAGCCGCCACTGGCGGCCGCCCGGAAACCAGATCCCGCGAGCCGTGCGAATGGCAGCCACGAACGAATCGCTTTCGGCGATGCGGCGGTCCTTCGTATGCAGGACGGTCAGGTTCATCGCACCGGCGGCCTTGAGCCCGTTGAGACCACCCCAGTTGGCTGGATAGACGGAGTCCTCGCCGGCGGTCGGGATGACGACGATCGGGGCCGAGGGGCCGCCGGCGAGCGCGACGAAGCGCGCAAAGATTTCTGGCCCCATGTTTCCACCGCCCACCACGACGAGCGATCCCGCGCCGGGTCCGATACGGGCGTGCGTCGCGGCCGAGCGGCCAGCCGGGAGGCGCGCGCAAGCGGCCGCGAGGAGCGCAAGGCTGCCAAGAACGAGCAGGGAACGACGTGTTTTCATGAGCGCTTGGGCACCGAGGGCGGGTGGCGGGCGTTCAGGGTGGTACGAGGCGACCTAAACATCCCGCGCAACCGTGCGGCAGGCCAGTAGCAGGGGGTGGATATGCACGTCGGGACCATGCTGTTGGCGGCGCTGGGGACCGCGGCCGGGTTGATGCTGGTGGCGTGGCTGCTGTACCGGGCGACAGACAAGGCGAGCTGGGTGGACGCGTTCTGGGCGGGCAACCTGGCCGTGCTCGCCCTCGGCTACGCCTGGCTGCTGCCGGGTGATCCGGCACGGCGCGCGATGGTGGCGATCGTCGGCGGGCTCTGGGGGGCGCGACTGGCGGCGCATATCGCGGTGCGCGTGACTTCCGGGCCGGAGGACCCGCGCTACCTGACGCTGCGGGCGGAGTGGAAGGACAACCTGCCGCTGCGATTCCTGCGGTTCTTTCAGGTGCAGGCCGTCGTCGACGTGGTGCTCAGCGTGCCGTTCCTGCTGATGGCCCTCGATGCGGCACCGTTCGGGCGCGTCACGGAGATTGCCGGGCTGGCGCTCTGGGTCGTGGCGTTGGCCGGGGAGAGCGTAGCCGACGCGCAGTTGGCGCGCTTCCGGCGCGACCCGGCCAACAAGGGGCGCGTCTGTCGCACGGGACTCTGGAGTGTGTCGCGGCACCCGAACTATTTCTTCGAGTGGCTGCTGTGGTGTTCGTTCGCGCTGATGGCGACCGGGGCGCCATGGGGGTGGGTGAGCTGGAGTGCGCCGGCGTTGATGTACTATTTCCTCACGCGCGTGACTGGCATTCCACTGACGGAGCAGCAGGCAGTGGCTTCGAAGGGGGAGGCCTACCGCGCGTACCAGCGGGAGGTTTCGGCGTTCATCCCGCGGTTTACGGCAAGGCGATGAGCGCGTAAGTCGTGTCGCGCGAGAGAGCGTTAGATTTCCGTCATGCGTACTCTCCGCCTGCTCGCCCTCGTCGTTGCGCTGCCTCTTGCCGCGCACGCCCAAGCACCCGCGAAAACGCGTCAGGCCGTGCCGCCGGCACCACCGGTGGCGGTGCCCTGCGAAAGCGCCGACACGTCGTGCATGGCTCCCGACGTACCGCGGGAGTTCCGCGGCGTCTGGGTGGCGTCGGTGTCCAACATCGACTGGCCATCGAAGCCGGGGCTCTCGACCGCCGAGCAGAAGGCGGAACTGCTGGCGATTCTCGACCGCACCGAGGCACAGCGGCTGAACGCCGTCATCCTGCAGATTCGGCCGGCCGCCGACGCACTGTACAAGAGCAGCATCGAGCCGTGGTCGGAGTATCTCACCGGGCGGCAGGGGCGGGCGCCGTCACCGGCGTGGGACCCCCTGGCGTTTGCCGTCACGGAAGCGCACCGCCGCGGCCTGGAACTGCACACCTGGTTCAACCCGTACCGCGCGCGCCATCCCAGCGCCAAGGGTCCGCTGTCGAAGCTCCATCTCTCCAACACCGCACCGGCGCTGGTGAAGAAGTACGGCACGCACCTGTGGATGGATCCGGGCGAGAGCGCCGTGCGGAAGCGCACGCTGCGCGTGGTGCTCGACGTGGTGAAGCGGTACGACATCGACGGCATACACCTCGACGACTACTTCTATCCCTACAAGGAGCGGACCGCGGACGGGACGACGGAATTTCCCGATGCGCGCAGCTGGAAGAAGTACGCCGCGTCGGGCGGCATGCTGTCGCGTGACGACTGGCGTCGCGAGAACGTGAACACGCTCGTCCGCGAGTTGAACGAGCAGATCCACGCGGTGAAGCCGTGGGTGAAGTTCGGGGTCTCGCCGTTCGGCATCTGGCGTCCGGGGTATCCCGAACAGGTCAAGGGATTCGACGCATACGAGCAGCTGTACGCCGACTCCAAGCTGTGGTGGGCGAACAACTGGGTGGACTACTTCACCCCGCAGCTCTACTGGCCGATCGCGAAGCCTGAGCAGAGCTACCCGGCGCTCATGCGCTGGTGGGGTGAACAGAACACGACCAATCGTCACCTGTGGATCGGCCTGTATACGAGCCGGGTGCGGGCGTCCACGCCAGAAGGAAACGGGCTCGCGCCATCGAACGCCTGGACGGCAAGCGAGATTCTCGCGCAGGTGGACACGGCGCGCGCGTACCCGCGCGTTTCCGGCACCATCCATTTCTCGATGAAGGCCTTCCTGAAGGATCAGGGTGGCGTCGCCACGCAGCTCAAGGCTCCCTATCGGGCGCTGGCGCTCGTGCCGCCGTCGCCTTGGCTCTCGTCGGGCACCCCGGCGGCGCCCGTCGTGCGGGTGAAGAAAAACGAAACGACCCGCGGGCTTTCCGTCACGATGACGCTGCCGAAACCGCACGTGGCACGCTGGTATCTGCTGCAGTCGCGCACCGGTGGAGTCTGGGGGAGCCGGTTGGTGGCGCCGCGTGCCGGCGCGGAGGAGATCTCGCTCAACGGGGACGGGCTGCTGCCGGACCGGATTGTGGTGACGGCGCTCGACCGGGCGGGCGTTGCATCGTCGGCGGTGCGGTTGATGGTGGCTCCGTAACGACCACCGCGAAGAACGAAGAGCGCGAAGGGGCGCGAAGGGGCGCGACCAACACAACGGCGCGGGAACCGAAATCGGAGCATGACACGAATCCGCTTACTGGCGTTGCTGCTTGTAACGCTCGCCATTGCTGCTGACGCACAGCCGCCGCGTGTCCACACAACGCGCGATCCCATGAAGCTCGACGGCCGGCTGGACGAGTCCGCGTGGGCGCGCGCCGACAGCATCCACGACTTCCGGCAGAGCGATCCAGCGGAAGGCGAGCCGGCGACGGAGCGAACGGTCGTGCGCCTGCTCTCGGCGCCGGACGGCCTGTGGGTTGGCGTCCATGCGTACGACCGGGAGCCGGGGCGAATCTTGCACGCACAATTGCGTCGCGACACGGGAATGGACACTGACGACGCCATCCAGGTGCTGCTCTCGCCGCTGCAGGACAAGCGCACGGCGTTCTGGTTCGCCGTGAACCCGAACGGCGCGATGACCGACGGTGAGGTCATCAACTTCGAGCACGACAACATCGACTGGGATGCCGTGTGGGATTCACGCGCGGCCATCACCGCCGACGGGTGGATCGCGGAGATCTTCATTCCGTGGCAGTCGCTGCGGTATCGCGCCACCAGCACAGCGTGGGACGTGAATGTGGCGCGCGCCATCCGGCGGAAGAACGAAGAGGTGCTGTGGAGGGCGTGGCGCCGCACGGAGGGGATCAAGTTCCTGGAAAAGGTGGGCGTCGTGGAGGGGTTTGCCGACCTTCCGCCGCGGGCGAAGGTGGAACTGCGCCCGTATGCATCTGCCACCGGCAACGGGTCGACGCGGGCGTACGAGGCCGACGGCACCTTCAGCACGACGGGCGCTGCTGGGCTCAAGGGTGCTTTTGGGCTTGATGCCAAGCTCGCGCCGTCGCGCGGGCTCACGCTCGACCTCACCACGAACGCCGACTTCGCGCAGGCGGATGTGGACCGGCAGATCATCAACTTCAGTCGGTTCCCGCTCTTCCTGCCGGAGCGCCGGCCATTCTTCACCGAAGGGGCGGGGATCTTCGATTTCGGACGGACGCAGGAGACCCAGCTCTTCTACAGCCGGCGTATCGGACTCTCCAGGGACGGTGAGCCGATCCCACTGCTCGCCGGCGCACGGCTCTCTGGACGCATCGGCGCCCAGCAGGTAGGCGTGATCGCGGCGCGCACAGGGGGAGACCAGCCGACCACGGATGCGGTGGTGCGTGTCCGGCGCGACCTGCTGGGGCGCGGCTATGTCGGTGCGATGTTCACCGGGAGCGACGCTCGCGGCGAGGACGCCACCACCGCTGCCGGGCTCGACATCAACCTGCCGTTCATCGTGCGCGGCCAGAATCTCGTCTTCCTCGCCGGGACGGCGTGGACGCACGACAGCACGGGCGGCTCGCCCAACTATTCGCGGTTCGTGGTGGACTTCCCGAACGACATCGCCGATATCGTGAACCGGGTCGAGCGCGTGGATGCCGGCTTCAATCCGTCGCTGGGCTTCGTACGGTCGGACGGCATTGTCCGCTACGGCGGGTCGTTCCGCATTACGCCGCGCCCGAACATTCCGTATGTGCGGCAGCTGGAGTTCAACCTGCTCAACTACCAGTACGTGCAGCGCATCGGGGGCGGCCTCGACAACGCCGAGTTCGAGGTCACGCCGTTGGGCGTGCGCTTCGATTCGGGAGACGAGTTCGAATTCAACGTGCAGCGCGCCGGCGACGCACCGACCGAGGCGTTCGAGGTCTTCGAGGGCACCACCATCGCTCCAGGCACCTACTGGTACGACCGCTGGGAGGTGCAGTACGACGGTTCGTCGCGCCGGCCCGTGCGCGTGGAAGCGTCGGCCAACTTCGGGAAGTTCTATACCGGCGGCGGCGAGGACTACAGCATCGCGGTGGAGGGGCGCTGGCAACCGCACCTGCTATGGTCACTGGAGTTCGGGTACACCGACGGCCGGTTTCCAACGTCGCGGTTCATCGCGCGGACGACCACCGCGCGCGTGGACTACGCGCTTACCCCACGGCTCAACACAACGCTGTTCGCGCAGTGGAACAACGAGGCCAACCGTGGCGCGCTCAATGCCCGCCTGCGCTGGACGCGCACCCCGGGGAGCGATCTGTACGTGGTGCTGAATAGCGCCTGGCCGACAGGATTGGAGGGTCGGTCCATTCCATGGTCGAGGCCTGCGCGAGGTGGGGTCGTACTCAAGTATGTGCAATACCTGAGATACTGAATTGCCACCGCGAAGGTTTAAGGGCGCGAAGGACCGCGAAGACGTGCCTGGGGGGAACTGCGATCGCTTGCAGTTCCCCCCAGTCGTTCCTTCGTGATCCTTCGCGCCCTTCAGCCTTCGCGGTTGAAGTTCCTGCTGCTACCGCTCGTCGCTGAAGGGGAAGCCGGTCCCGCTGCCACCGCTGACGCGCTCGACGCGCAACACCTGCTTAGATGTCTGGCCGCCGACAGTGATGGAGACGAGATAGTCGCCAGTACCGACCAGCGGCGCCCCGCCACCACCGCGCCGTCCGCCGCCGCCGAAGAACATCGCCATGCCGCTGCGGCCGGCAACGGCCTGCAGGACGCTCATCAGCTGCTGCTGATCGGGCGGGCCGGCTGCGGCGCCACCACGACCCGCGCCTGCTGCACCGGGCGCTGCGGCGGCCGTCTCACCCGGACGGTCCTGCCAGCGACCGGCCTGGGCGCCGAAGCCACCGCCGCCACCACCGAAGCCGCCGAAGCCCTGCACCATCGCCTGCATCGCTTCCGGACCGCCGGTCAGGCCGGTACGGAACCGGTCGAGCAGCGGCTTGGGCAGCGTCCCTTCCTTTTCGATCGAATCGAGCGCGGTGATGATCTTGCGCACGTTGTTGATCGAGTCGCGCACTTCCGCCGGCGACAGCTTGGGTGACGGCGGTGTCTTGCCGCGGAAATCCCACGTCACGCGCTGGATGCCGGCACCTCCCGGTCCGTTGAGCGTGCGCAGCGTGTCACCCGACGCGTCCTGGATCACGACGCGCACCTGGCCGGAGTTCGACTGGGCCAGCTTGTACGTGATCTCGGCGCCGTACTGCGGACTCGGCACCTGGAACAGGTTCTGTCCGACCGACTCGCCGTTGAACGGCTTCTCGCCCCACTGGAACGCCGTGCGGGGCTTGAACAGGTGCACCGGAGCAGCCGCGACCTTGGCGTCCACCTGCTGCAGCGCGCTGATGTCCACGATCCAGAAGCTGCGGCCGTGCGTGGCGGCCACGAGTTCGCCATCGCGCGGATGGATGACCAGATCCAGCACCGGTGTGGTCGGCAGGCCGGTCATGAACTTCGACCACGACATGCCCTTGTCGAGCGACGCATAGACGCCGACGTCCGTGCCGACGAAGAGCAGATTGGGATTCCTGGTGTCCTCGCGGATCACGTACACATAGTCCGGGCCGCCCGTGGGCAGATTGCCGGCGATGGACGTGAAGGACTTGCCGCCATCCCTCGTCATCACGACGTACGGCGTGAAATCCCCGCGGCGATGGTTGTCGTACGACACATAGAACGTCAGCGAGTCGAACCGCGACGGCTCGATGCGCGAGACGTACGTGCCGGCCGGGACGCCCTTCACGTTGGCGGTGTGCTCGGTCCACGAACCGCCGTCGTTGATCGTCGACCAGAGACGGCCGTCGTCGGTGCCGGCGTACAGGATGCCAGGGCGAACGGGCGATTCGTTGAGCGAGACGACCGTGCCAAACGTCTCGGCGCCGGTGGCATCAATCGTGATGCCGCCCGTCGTGCGCATCGAAATGCGCGCCTTCGTGGTATCGGCGTACGACAGATCAGGCGAGATGAAGAACAGGTCGTCCCCCTGCCTGGTGGACTTCAGCACCCGATTGGCCGCCGTGTAGAAGACCGACGGATTGTGCGGAGAGAGGAAGAACGGCGTGTTCCAGTTCCAGCGCAGGTCGGTGTCAATCGAGTCCTTCTTCTGCGCCGCACGCAGCGCCTGCTGCCGCTTGACCTGCTCCTTCGTCATCGGCTTGGTGGTGTCGGGCCGGTCGACGAGCAACGAGTCCTCCCACTGCATGTACTTCGGGCGCCACTGCGGCTTCACCAGCGCCGTGCGCTCGCCCGTGGACACGCGATACCGCCCGATGTTGCCGCCCTGCGACTCGCCGTAGATGATGTCGGGATTCGTCGGGTCGTTGGCCGTGACGAAGCCGTCGCCGCCATTGAACGTCCACCACATCGCGTTCGTGATCGTGCCCTGCTTGCGCCGCGACGGGCCGCACCACGAGCCGTTGTCCTGTGCGCCACCGCATACGTTGTACGGGATCGCGTTGTCCACCGACACGTTGTAGTACTGGCCGATCGGGAGGATGTTGTTGGCGTCCCAGTTGCCGCCGCCGTCCCACGTCTGCGACACGCCACCGTCGTTCCCGACGACGATGTGCTGCGGATCCCTGGGGTCGATCCACATGGCATGATGGTCCACGTGGATGCCGACGGTCGCGTTGCCCGACGTCTTGCCGCCGTCATTGGAGTACTTGACCGGCGTGGACGACCAGAAGACACGCTCCGGATTGACGGGCGACACGCGCACCTGCGAGTAGTAGAACGGGCGGACGTTGTTGTCGTCGCGCTTCTCCCACGTCTTGCCGCCGTCCGTCGTCCGCCAGAGCCCACTCGGCGACTTCTGCGCCTTGACCTTGGGGTCCTTCTTTGGGTTCGCGACCGTGTCGGCCTCGAGCATGAGGTAGATGAAGTCGGGATTCGACGCGGCGATCGCGATGCCGATGCGCCCCTTGGTGGTCTCGGGAAGGCCGCCGCCCTTCACTTCGGTCCACGTCTCGCCCGCGTCCGTGCTCTTCCAGAGCGCCGAGCCCTTGCCGCCCGAATACTGGAAGTACGGGCCGCGGATGCGCTGGTAGCTGGCCGCCCAGACGACCTTGGAGTCGCGTGGGTCGAGCGCGACGTCAATGAAGCCGGTGCTGTCGTTGATGAACTTCTTCAGCTGCCACGTCTTGCCGCCGTCCACGGTCTTGTAGAGGCCGCGTTCCTTGTTGGTGGCCCAGGCAGCGCCCAGGGCGGCGACGTAGACGATGTCCTTGTTGTTCGGATCGACAACGACACGGCCGATGTGCTGCGTTTCCTTGAGGCCCAGGAACTCCCAGGTGCGGCCGCCGTTCGTGGTCTTCCAGATGCCGGCGCCCGGGGAGATGGAGTTGCGGGAGTTCGGCTCACCCGTGCCGTGATAGACGGTGTTGGTGTCCGACGGGGCAATCGCGAGCATACCGCCCGACGACACGCGCTCGTTCTCGAAGATCGGGCGGAAGGTCGTGCCCGCATTCGTGGACTTCCACACGCCGCCGCCCGCCGTGGCGACATAGAGCGTGCGCGACGGGAACGGAATACCGGCGACATCCACGATGCGACCTTGATGATTGGCCGGGCCGATGTTGCGCCAGCGGAAGCCGGCGACGGTCGCCGAGTCGAGCTGTGCGGCCAATGGGGCCGCAGCAGCCGCGCTCAGGACGACCAGTTTCAGGGCAGATCTCATGGGAGTGAGGGCTGAGGGAAGCAGGGTAGGGCACACGAGTGGTCTCGGCGAATTACGCCGGACGCATCTATAGTGTTGGTGGCGAGGGCGCCTCAGGGGCGCCCTCGCCCGGAGGCGCCTACGGCAGGCTCGCCGGAATGCCCATCCGTTCCGGAGGCGGGACCTTCCGGGTGCGCCCGAACTCACGCCGCGCGGCGTCCGCCATCTGCGAGCGATTCCACCAGAGCTGGATCGCCGAGTCGTAGCGGCCCAGTACGTTGTGGATCCAATACGGCCGATTCTCGGCGCGCCAGCTCTTCTCGTAGAGTTCGCGGCCGAGCACGTACGCCTCACGCATCGACTGCAGGCGGCCGTTGATGCCCGAGATGTCGGCGAGGTCGATCCAGGTCACCGGGGTCGTGCGCGCGGGGTCGATGGCGGCGGCGTACGCCTTCACCATCTCCTCAGCGAACTGGAACTTCATGCCGATGAGGTCGAGACGGCGTGCGCCCATGTCCATGGCGTCGAGCGCATCCTGTTCGCGCAGCTGCGGCTGCAGGCGGCGCGCCTGGGCGATCAACACCGACGCGGATTCGGCGTGAACGCGGAGCTCCGGAGCGGCGACGCGCACCTTCTTGCCGAGTTCCATGCCTTCCGGCGAGTACGGATCGACCCAGTAGAGGAAGTCGTGGCCGTTGCCGGCGCCGGCCTTGGACAGGGCGGCGTGGGCCGCCATCAGGTGCACCTGCGCGGCGTCGATCTTGCCGGTGGTGTCGCCGTGGAACTGCAGGCCGTACGAGCGCTGGAAGTCGGGAATGGACGATTCGCCCTTCTGCCACGACGCAGCCGCGCCAAACAGCACGCCGTACCAGGTCTGGTTGAAGATCTCCTCGCCGTCGTCGCCCCAGCTCGTGTTGAGCATGCCGGTGGAGCCCATCTTCTGGCCGTCGCGCACGAAGCCCTGGATGTTCTTGAGCGCCGTGTTGTTGTCGGGGTAGGTCATGGACCAGTTGCTCACGCCCGGGGCGACCCACGTCTGCATGCCGGTGCCGCTGAACGGCGTGAGGTAGCGCTCGAAGTTGCCGGTGCTCCAGTAATTCCAGGCCACGGCGATCATGTCCTTGGGGAGCAAACCGACGAGCTGCGGCGACTCCATGGCGATATCGCCCCAGAAGAGGAACGTCTTCTTGCTTCCCTGCGCACGCAGCTCGCGCTCGATGTCGCCGAGGAATTTCAGGTAGACCTTGCCGAGCCCGTCCTTGGTCACGGCTTCCTTCGTCTGGCCCTTGCCCAGCTCGAAGGTCTCGTCTGCGCCCAGGTGGACGAATTGCGACGGGAACATCGAGTCGATCTCGGTGAACCAGCGCTTGATGATGTGCATCGACTCCGGCTGGCCCGGGGCGAGCACGTGGCCGTGCGGCGTCTCGGCGACCTTGCTGTAGATCTCGTACTTGAGCGCGTGGTGCAGGTGGCCGAAGGCCTCCTGTTCCGGGATGATCTCGATGTGGAATGGCTTGGCGTAGGCGACGAGCTCCTTCACCTGGTCGCGCGTCATGGCGCCGCCCGGCGGCGCGACGAGCGGATCGCTGTCGTAGGCGAGGGTATGCTCGTAGTACGGCGAGTAGGCGTTCATCTTGAACGCCGCGATGGTGCGGATGATGTGCTTCTGGAACTCGAGCGTTGGCACCGGACCGCGCGACAGGTCGTCGTGAAAGCCGCGCCAGCGCATGGCGGGCCAGTCGCGGATGACTCCCGTCTGCACCGTCATGGCCGCGCCATGGCCGGTCACCAGCTGCTTGGCCGTCTGCGCGCCGTAGAAGACGCCGGCGGCGGAGGCGCCGACGACCTTGATGGACCTCGGCTCGGCCACGACCACGTAGCCCTCGTCCTTCATCTCGTCCGTGAACCCGACCTTGTGCCTGGCGAGGAGCGCCTTGGCCTCGGCGCTCGTGCTTCGCAGGAGCTGGATGTGCAGGGCGCCGCCGGCGGTGCTGACCTTGGCGCCGCGTTCCTTGAGCGACGCCGCGAGGTCCGTGGCGGCGAACCGGTCGTTCTGGTCGGCGCCGGCGGTGATGGTGATGGCGCCCCGGAGGGGGGCAGTGGAGCCCGCGGTAAACTCGCGCGGGGCGGGAATCAGTCGCTGGGCCTGGGCGATGGCCAGGGCAGGCAGCAGGGCGACGAGGGCGAGGCAGGCGCGCTTCATATAGTAGGGCAGGCGGAGGTGAGCGAATCGAATTGAATGTCGTCGCGGTGTGGAGGGGACGCCAGCGGGGGACGGCGCGCGGCGCGCGGCACGTTGAGTCGGTGCCGGCGGTTCTTGCGTCAATGTACTTTGTATTATAAAGTACATATATGACCGATGACCTGCAGCGCCCGCAATCCGCCATTGAGCGGTACTTCTTCACGCCGCTGTACTATCCCCTGAGCCCGTTCCAGGTGATCTGGTGGTGGGAGCGTCGTCGGCTGGCGTACAACGTCAGCGTCGGCGCGGCCGGCCTGCTGTCGCTGAGCACCCTCCTGATACTGCATCCGCACCCGTCCGCGATGGCCGATTCCGGATTGGCGCTCGGCGTGGTTCTCTACGGCCTGGCCGCCAACGCGTGCTACTCCGTGGGGTGGATGGCAGACCTGGCACTGCGAAAGGTGCTGGGCATCCGCGCCCCCGACGTGGCGCCGGCGCTGCTGCGCTACGGGTTCGTCTTCTCCCTCGGCCTGACGCTGCTGCCGATCCCGGTGGCGGTGGCCGGCCGCGTGCTGTTGGCGATCATGGGGCTGCCCGCGGCGCGATGAGGGGTGGGTCACTGCGACTGCTTGCCACGGATTGCACGGATCTGTTGGGCGGATGTTCACGGATACCGCAAACACAACGGCCTTGCCGCGGATGTCGCGGATCTTTGCGCGGATGGACGCGGATACGGCAACTGCTTGCGAGCCGGTCTGCGCCACGCGCAGAATAGAGAGCCCCCCTTTCGAGCCACGCCTCTCGGGAGGATGCATGGTGCTGCGCGCTGGGGAACTCGGACGCCGGGACTTTCTTTGCGTCGTCACCGCGGGAGTTGCCCTGATGCCGGCGTGGGGCAGGGCCGGGGTCGCCCAGGCGATCGGCCCGCGCCGCAGTCGTGTGGCGCTCGTCACGACCGGCGACCGCAAGCGCGGCGTGTCGCAGGTGCTCAAGCTGCTCGACCTGTCCGGGGTGAAGGGGAAGAAGGTCGTCATCAAGCCCAACTTCAACTCCGCGGACGACACGCCCGGCTCGACGCACAACGACACGCTGGCCCAGCTGGTCACCGAACTGCACGAGCGCAACGCGCGCAGCATCACGCTGGGGGAATCGAGCGGCCCGCCGAAGACGCAGGGCGTGATGGAGAAGAAGGGGACGTTCGACCTTGCCCGCGAGCACCGGTTCGAGGTCGTGGATTACGAGCAGATCGCGGAGCACGACTGGATCGCTTTCCCGAGCAAGCACTGGCCGCAGGGCTACTCGCTGCCGCGGCACGTCGTGGAGTCGGACTACAACGTCTCGACCTGCTGCCTGAAGACGCACGGCTTCGGCGGCGTCTTCACGATGTCGCTCAAGCTCTCGGTTGGGCTGACGCCGAAGTCGATCCGGCGGACGATGCACCAATCGCCCGACATGCGCCGCATGATCGCGGAGCTCAACACCGGCTACCGGCCCGACCTCATCGTGCTCGACGGCGTCGTGGCGTTCACCGACGGCGGACCATCGCGTGGTACGTTGAAGACGGGGAACGTGATGATTGCCAGCACCGACCGGATTGCGGTGGACGCGGTGGGGGTGGCGATGCTCAAGCACCTCGGCGCCAACCAGGCGATCATGGGACGCAAGATCTTCGAGCAGGAACAGATCGCGCGGGCGGTGGAGCTGAAGCTGGGCGTGGAGAGCGCCGATGCGATTGAACTGGTGACGGCCGACGCCGAAAGCCAGGCCACCGCGAACGCGCTGCGCGCCATCCTGGCGCAAGGGTAGACGCGGTCGTCTCAGCGCCTGGAGGCGTCCCCCGCCACCGCCGCCGGGTTCGCCACTGGACGCTTGACCACGGTCACCGTACGGTCCGCACCGAGGATGTAGAGGTCGAGGCCGCGGACGGCGAGCCCGATTGGGTGCTTGAGATCCGGCACGACATGCGCCGCCACGATGCGATGCGTCGCGAGGTCGAGCGTGAGCAGCGTCGAGTGGGCGGCGCTGATGGCGAAGAGCTGGCCGTCGGCCACGGCGGCGCCGGTGATCATGTACTCGCCAAGCGACCGATCTTCACCGAGGGTCAAGCCAGCGTCCCCGGCGAGCGTGGGCACGAACTCCTCGGAGAGCATCATGTCCCGTCGGTCGAACCGCGAGACGACCATGCGTTTCACGACGTTGCTCGGGACCGTGATCGTGTAGATGGAGTTGGACATGCCGTCGTACGCGGCGGCCATGATGTACAGCATGCGCGCGCGCACGGTGCCGAAGCGCGAGCGGGCCACCTCATCGAACTGGTCGCGCGACTCGAGGAAGTAACGGAAGTTGGAGTCGGCGTTGGCCTTGTCGTTGGGCTTGAGCACCACGTAGCTCTTGTTCTCGCCCACGGCCATCAGCTCGCCCTTGTCGAGGAAGGCGGAACCGGCGAACCGGGCGAGGTCCACGGAAAAGCCGATGTCGATGATGGTGTGGCGTTTCACCTGCGCCAGCGCGGCATCGGCGAGGTAGATGCCGGCCGCGGTGGTGATGAGGAACTGGTCGGTCGCCGCATCGTAGGCGAGATCGGTCGGCGCGCCGTCGAGCGTCAGGCCAAGCGGCTTGTGCTCCCGGACGGCCAGTGCCGGCAGAGTGCCGAGCGGCCCGGTGGCCGGGTCAGCGACGGCAGTGGTGACGTCCGGCTTCTTGACGGCCCAGCGCCCGCGGAACGCGACCCTGATGGGCGGCCGCCATTCCTCGAGCGACCAGTGCCAATAGCGTGGATTGAACGAGAAACGGATCGGGTCGCTCTGCCCCATGAAGGGCGGCGGGCCGTTGCTCGCGAATGCCTGCACGATGTTGCCGGCGACCACGACCACGAACGCCCACCCCGTGATGCGCTCCAGCCGGTTCAGCGAGCGCACGTCACGTGCGAAGTGCGCCGGCCGCACGAGCAGCAGGAGCGCCCCCATGGCGAGGATGCACACCCAGTACGCGAAGAGCGCCCACGTATAGGTGTGTGCGCCCATGATCTCGAGGCTGAACCCCTGCCCGATGTCGCGCCCACCATGCATGCCCATGTGCCGCAACGACATGAGCATGCCATAGCCAGCGATCAGCACGGCCATGCCCGAATACTTGGGTCTCGGCCCATAGCGCAGGACGAACAGGCCAATGAGCGAAATGAGGATCATCCCGATGCGCTGCTCCCAGCACATCACGCACGGCGAGTCGCCGCGGACGAATCCGAGGTAGAAAACAGCGGTGCCGACTGGGACGACGGTCAGGAAGAGAACGGCGAGGGCGGTGAGGGTGAAGACCATCTCGCCCTTGGCGCCCGGCGGGGGCGCGCTCGCGACCATGGAGGGAGTGTCGGTCATGGTCAGAAGTTGAGCCCGGGGAGGAGCCCGGAGCGCGTCGCCAGGGTGAACAGAAAGATCATCAGCAGGGTGCTGACGACGAGCATCCGGAACGCCGTGCGCTCCTTCTCGGGCTTCCGCAGCACGAAGAGAGCGGCGATGAGGATGAGGACCAGGTTCATGAATTCCACGACGGCACTCGCTCCAGTGGGGGGCCGGTTCGCGGGATGATGGCCGCCCAACGCGGCCTCCGATTACTCCCGAGGAAGGTAGCGCGGCCGGGTGTGGTGCGACACCGGAGTCGCTGCGGCAGCGAGACGCGCGTCAGGTGACGCCGGACGGCGCGTGCGCGAATCCTGCGCTGGCAATTCCGTGGCGCGGCGCCAACTTTTCAAACCATGCGTATCGGACTGGTTGGTTTCGCGGGGTCAGGGAAGACGACGGTCTTCAACACGCTCACCGGACTCCACGTCCCCAGCGGCTTCGGCGGCGAGGTGCACCTCGGCACGGTCAAGGTGCCTGACGCGCGCATCGACAAGCTGAGCGCGATGTTCTCTCCGAAGAAGACGACGTTCGCCGAGATCGTGTACAGCGACATCCCGGGCGAGCACGGGGCCGAGAGCAAGGGGCTTTCGGGGAAGGCGCTGCAGCAGATCCGCGACCAGGACGTGCTGGCCCTGGTGCTGCGCGACTTTGATAATCCGGCCCTTGACGGCGCGCCGAATCCGGCAAAGGACCTCGATGCGTTCGTGACCGAGTGCCTGTTTGCCGACCTTGCGATGATTGAGCGCTGGCTGGACAAGGCGCGGAAGGAGCGCAAGGATCCGCACGAGATCGCGAACTTCGAGATGATGAAGGCCACGCTCGAGTCCGAGAAGCCGCTGCGTTCAATCCCGCCCAACCACCTGGACCGCAGCAAGCTCACGAACTTCGGCTTCCTGACCGACCGGCCGCTCATGGTGGTGCTGAACCGCGGCGAGGCGGAGGCGGCCACACCAATGTCGCCGGCCATGGCGAAGCGCCTTGAACAGCTGCACGCGGCCGGCGTGGTGCTGTCCGCGAGCGTGGAGGCCGAGATCGCCGCCATGGAGCCCGCCGACCAGAAGGCGTTCCTGGAGGATCTCGGGCTCACGGAGTCGGCAGCGTCGCGTTTCGTGCGCGGCACGTACGCCCTGCTCGACCTCATCTCCTTCTTCACGGTGGGACAGGACGAGGTGCGCGCCTGGCCGATCCGCCGCGGCACGCACGCCAAGCAAGCGGCGGGCAAGATCCACTCCGACCTCGAACGCGGCTTCATCCGCGCCGAAGTGATCGCGTACGAGCACTTCATCGTGGACGGCTCGGAACACGCCGCACGCGACAACGGCCACCTGAAGGTGGAAGGCAAGGACTACGTCGTGCAGGACGGCGACATCCTGCACATTCGGTTCAACGTCTAGCGGGCCTCAGGGCCAGGCGGCGCGCTGGACGCGCTGCAGGTAGTCGCCGTTGGGATTGAACTGGCCGGTGTGGACCGTCGAGCCATACGAGAAGAGGACAATGCCGCGCGCACCCTCGGCACGCGCGGCATTGATCTTCGCGACGACGGAATCCGCGACCTGGCGGTACGCACCGAGTCCGGCCCAGACCTTCGCGCCCCCTCCGGCCTCAACAGCGACCTTCACCTGACTGCGGACGAGATCCGTATTCGTGTTGTACGCCATGAGCGCGGCGACGTCGAGGAAGCCGCGGCGCAGCCAGTCGGTCCAGTCCTGAAAGCGGTTTTCGTACGCGTCCTTGGCATTGGCGAAGACGTCCGCCGAGACGATGACATTCGGATTGCGCTTCTTGACGCCGAAGTAGATGCGCTCGACGAGCTCAGTGACCTGTGCCCGCCGGAAGTCCGCGTACCTGGCGGGGAACGAGTCAACGTAGACCAGCGGGTCGGCCTCCAACGCGGAAAACCGTCCCCGCTCAGCATCCGACAAATGCGGCAGGAGCCAGCGGCGGAAGCGGTCGAGGGAGACGCGGGAATAGTCGTGTGACGGCGCGGGGTACCGCACGTAGTCGAAGTTGAGCCCGTCGACGTCGTAGTGTTCGAGCACGTCCATCCACATCGAGTAGATATGCTCCTTCGTCTCGGGGGCAGCCGGCGAGAGATAAACGCCCTCGACCTGATTGCGCTCCAGCCGGGCGGCATCGAGGATGCGTGCGCGGTACTGCGGGCTCCTCGGGTCGACCGGATACAGTTCGCGCGCGACGCTGTACGGAACCGCGAGCAGATCCGGCCGCCGGTGAAACATGTGCGTCGTGTCGGCAGGCGGGGTGTCCATGTTCGCGAGAAGGGCGGTATTGAGCCACGCATGCACGGCGATGTTGCGGGCGTGCGCCTCCTTCAGGACCAGGGCAAGCGGGTCAAAGCCCGGTTGAGTCACGATGCCTTCGGCCCGCGGTTCCCAGCGGGCGTTGTAGTAGGCATCGCCTCGGCCGCGCACCTGCACGATGAGCGTGTTGAATCCGGCATCATGCGCTCGAGCCACCATCCGCTTGATGCTGTCGGGGTGTGTGAGCACATCGCGTACGACCCAGAGGGCGCGCACTTCCTGCGGCATTGGAATGGGCGCGCGAACAGCAGGCGGCCGCTGGGGGAAGCAGGCGGCGAGAAGCAACGCGGATGCAATCACCGAGGTCGGCGGGAGTCTCATGGCGGCAAACCGGCGGAAAGAGGTGCGCTGCGGTCGCGGGATAGCGTCAGCCAGCGCTTGCGAGGTCACTATACCTCTAAGGTGCAGCCCCGCGGCCCGAACGGCCATCTGCTTCCCTTTTCGGCGGCGCGGCATTGTTGCGGGGCGAGCCTTCGTGGCAGGCGACGACGTGTCGCCACGCGAAGAAGCGGGCCTCTTATTCGAGACCCGCTTCCTCACCCCGCAGCTCCGCTTCGCTCAGACAGGCTGAACCACGTGCGCTACGAAACACTCATGCATCGAAGCGATTGCGCTGCACCGTTCGTGGTGCGGGCGCGTCGTTCGCGGAGCGGGACTACTGCGCGATGCCGAGTGTGGCGAAGCCAGCAAGCAGCAAGCCGAGCACCATCATGCGCAGTGCCTCTCTCGTCGATCGTCTCAATGTCATGATCCTGCACTCCTGCATTGAAGAACGAGGGTCCCGGCGCACACCGAGTCCCTCGGGAAGGCGTCTACGGCCTGACCGTACCCTTGATGAGCGGCTTGAAGAGCAAGCCGTTCTGGCTGATCGAGCTGCCGCGCATCACGAAGCTGTCGGCGACCATGAAGTCAACGAGAACGGTTGCCGTGTCATTTGCCGCGACCGGGACAGGCGACAGGAAGACAATCTTGATGCCGCTGCGCGAGCCGCTGGGGAACGAGACATTGGGCGTGCTCGTACTGGTCAGCACGGCGCCGTTCTTCAGCGTCAGGCTTGACTTGCTGGGGTCAATGACGAGGCGGAAGCCGGCGTAGTTGCCCGCGGCGACATTCGCATTGCCCAGCGGCAGATAGGCGCCGTTCTGGTAGGCGAGGAGATTCACGATCTGGTTGGGTCGCGTGATGGTCGTCCAGCCGCCGGTGTTGGCACTGTCGTCAGTCGCGCCCTTGGCCGCGGCGGCGGAATCCGTGTCCGCCATGCGCGCATCCACCCGGACGACGTAGACGTCCACCCGCAGCACAGAGTCGGTCGGGAATGCGGCGTCCGTGAGCTGGACGGCGAGCGTGCCTCGGCCCGCCTCCGTCGTGGAGTTGCCGCAGGCTGCCGCCAGCACGCCGGCGGTCAACAGTGCCGCCACACCCGTCATCTTTCGTAAAGCCGTCATGAGTTCCTCGAAGCCGAATACGTGCTGCATCCCATACTCTGGCGGCATCGGGATGCGTTGCCGCCATCTTGGGACATGCATGAAGGAGTACCGTCCGTGCACGGGCACAACCATCGCGCAATGTGAGTAGTCCCATCGCTCCATCGTGACGCAAAAGGGTGACCGCGATCACATCGGTGCCCCCCCGATGCTGTCGGGCGGCGACTCCGCGCGGTATTTCTCAGGTGCCGTCGGTACTCGCCAACGTAGAGGAAGCCGTGTCCGCCACTCTTGCCATCGAAACGCCAGAAACCGTCCGCGAGCAGGTGATCGCGTGGCGCCGGTATCTGCACCAGCATCCGGAGGTCTCGTTCCACGAACGCGAGACGTCGCAGTTCGTCGCGGACACGCTCGCGGCGTTCGGCGGGCTGGAGATCTCGCGGCCGACACCCACCAGTGTCATGGCACGACTCGCCGGCGGTGCAGGACCGGGCCCCGTGCTCGCGCTGCGTGCGGATATCGACGCGCTGCCGATTCTCGAGGCGAACAGCCACGACTTCGCCTCCACATCGCCCGGCGTCATGCACGCCTGCGGCCACGACGGGCACACGTCCATGATGCTCGGCGCCGTGAAGATCCTCGTGTCGCGCCGCGCCGAGTTGCGCGGCGAAGTGCGTGTCCTCTTTCAGCACGCCGAGGAACTGTATCCGGGCGGCGCCTCGCAGATGGTCGACGCCGGCGCGCTGGACGGCGTGCAGATGATACTCGGAGCGCACCTATGGCTCTCGCTGCCGTTCGGGCAGGTGGGGGTGAAGACCGGGCCGCTGATGGCGGCGCTGAACACTTTTCGGGTCACCATCGAAGGAACCGGCGGCCACGCTGCCATCCCGCAGCAGACGATTGACCCGATCGTCACAGCCGCCCAGGTGGTGACGAACCTCCAGCACGTGGTGGCGCGCAACGTGGATCCGCTCGCGTCGGCCGTCATCTCAGTCACGCAGATCAACGGCGGCACGACCACCAACGTGATTCCGGGCGCCGTGGAGCTGTCGGGAACTGTGCGCACCTTCGACCCGACGCTGCGTGCACGGATCCCCGTGCTGATGGAACGCGTGATCGCCGGCGTCACCGCGGCGCACGGCGCGACGTACACGTGGACCTTCGAGCCCGGCTACGCGGCCGTGCACAACGACGCCACCGCCAACGACCTGGTGCGACGGGCCGTCACGCGCGCCCTCGGTGCGGAGGTGCTCGTCGAGGCGACGCCGACGATGGGGGCCGAGGACTTCTCGGCGTACCAGCAGGCGACACCCGGCGCGTTCTTCTTCATTGGTGCGCGCAATGAGGAGCGGGGGATCGTCCACCCACATCACCACGAGCGCTTCGACCTCGACGAGCGGGCGCTGGATTACGGCACGCGCATCTTTGTTGCGGCGGCGCTGGAGCATCTGGGCGGTGATCATGCCGGGTGATACGCCGGTGGGCGAGCCGAGTCGCTGGCGCCGCTATCACCTGCTTGCCCTGCTGCCGGTCCTCGGCATGCTCGGGGGACTGCCGTTTGCCAACCGCGTTTATCCGCTGGTGCTGGGCCTGCCGTTCCTGATGGCGTGGCTCGTTGGGTGGGTCGTGGCGACGGCGGGGATCATGGCGTGGATACTGCGTCAGGACACGGCGAACGGGCTGGCTTCCGACGAGGCGAAGGGGAAGGGTGCAGAGTGTGGTGCAGGGGAAGGGTCAGGGGACAGCAAATGACCGTTTCCCTCGCCATTCTCGGCACCTTCTTCGTCATCGCCATCGCGCTGGGGCTGCTGGCCAAGCGCGGGCACACGATGACGCTCGAGCAGTGGAGCGTGGGCGGCCGCGGCTTTGGGAGCCTGTTCGTCTTCCTGCTCATGGCAGGCGAGATCTACACCACCTTCACTTTCCTTGGCGGCAGCGGATGGGCGTACGGCAAGGGGGCACCTGCGCTGTACATCCTGTGCTACCTGACGCTGGCCTACACAATCTCATACTTCCTGCTGCCGGCCATCTGGCGCTATGCGCGCGGGCGCGGGCTCGTGTCGCAGGCCGACTTCTTCATTGCCAAGTACGAGAGCCCAGCGATGGGGCTCGTCGTGTCGGTGGTGGGCGTGGCGGCGCTGGTGCCGTATCTGGTGCTGCAGCTGAAGGGGCTCGGCATCATCGTGTCGGAGGCGTCGTACGGTGCGATATCGCCCGTCACCGCGATGTGGAGCGGCACGGCCGCCCTGATCGTGTACGTGGTGGTGTCGGGCGTGCGCGGTTCGGCATGGACGGCGACGCTCAAGGACATCATGATCCTCGTCATCGTCGTGGTGATGGGCGTGTATCTCCCCTACCACCTGCACGGCGGCTACGGCGCCATGTTCACGGCGATTGACGCGGCGAAGCCCGGATTCCTCACCCTGCCCGCGACCGGGATGAGCCAGTCGTGGTTCATCTCAACCGTGCTGCTCACCTCGGTGGGCGTGTACACGTGGCCGCAGTTCTTCGCCGGCGTGTACACAGCCAAGGGAGAGAACGTCTTTCGCAAGAACGCCGTGGTGCTGCCGCTCTATCAGCTCGTCGTGCTGTTCGTCTTCTTCACCGGCTTTGCCGCGACGCTGGCAGTACCCGGGCTGATCGGCGCCGAGGCCGACCTGTCACTGTTCCGCCTGGCGAAAATGACGTTCTCGCCGTGGGCGGTCGGGATGATTGGCGCCGCGGGCCTGCTCACCGCGCTGGTTCCCGGGTCGATGTTGCTCATCACGGCGGCCACGATCCTCGCCAAGAACATCTTCCGCGTGGCGGTGCCGCAGAGCAGCGACCGCACGGTCGGCATTGTCGCGCGGTCCATGGTTCCGGTCCTCGCGCTGGCGTCGCTCTATCTCGCCCTCCACGGTGGGCAGGCCATCGTCGCGCTACTGCTGATGGGATACAACGTGGTGACGCAGCTCTTTCCGGCGCTGGTGCTTTCGTTCGGCGACCGGCCGCGCATCAGCACCGCCGCGGCCCTATCGGGCATTATCGCCGGCGAATTCACAGTGGCCGCGGTGAGTTTGTCGGGCGCGTCGCTGGCAACGCTGGCGCCGTGGCTTCCGCAGATCGCGAAGGACCTGAACATCGGGGTGGTCGCGCTGCTCGTGAACATCGCCGTCATTGCGCTGGTGTCGGTGTTCGTGCGACGCCCTTCCCGGTGACGCGCATGCCGGGACTCTTCGATCCCCTCACGATTCGCGGCGTGACGCTGCGGAACCGGATTGGGATGTCGCCGATGTGCCAGTACTCGGCGACGAACGGCCAGGCCACCAACTGGCACCTCGTGCACTGTGGCAGCCGCGCCGTGGGTGGCGTCGGACTGGTGATGGTGGAAGCGACCGCGGTGACGCCGCAGGGGCGGATCTCATCGCACGACGTGGGGCTGTGGAACGACACGCAGGTGGAACCGCTGGCGCGTATCGTGCGATTTGCGGAGGAACACGGTGCGGTGGTCGGCGTGCAGCTGGCGCACGCCGGCCGGAAGGCGTCCACGCGCCGACCGTGGGAAGGCGGCACCACGGCGTCGCTTGACGAGGGTGGATGGGAGGATGTGGTGGCGCCGAGCGCCGTCCCCTTTGCCGCTGGCCACCTCGTGCCGCAGGCACTCGACCTCGCTGGCATAGCGGGCATCGTGCGCGCCTTCGCCGACGCCGCGCGTCGCGCGCGTGCCGCGGGGATGCGAGTCATTGAGCTGCACGCCGCGCACGGCTACTTGATGCACCAGTTTCTGTCGCCGCTGAGCAATCATCGCGACGATCAGTACGGCGGAACGTTCGAGAACCGCACAAGGCTGGTGCGTGAAGTCGCACGAGCGGTTCGCGGCACCTGGCCGGAGAAGCTGCCGCTCTTCGTGCGGCTCTCCGCCACCGACTGGACAGACGGCGGATGGGACGTGCCGCAGACGGTTGAGCTTGCGCGCTTGCTCAAGGACGATGGCGTTGACCTGATTGACTGCTCCTCAGGCGGCAATGTCTCCGGTGCGCGGATTCCGTTCGCACCGGGGTATCAGGTGCCCTTCGCCGAGCAGGTGCGGCGGGAGGCGGGCATCGCCACCGCGGCAGTCGGGTTGATCACCGAGGCGGTGCAGGCGAACGAGATCATCCAGTCCGGGCGCGCCGACCTGGTGCTGCTCGCGCGAGAACTGCTGCGGGACCCGCATTGGCCGCTGCACGCCGCGCAACAACTCCAACACGTCGAACCCTGGCCGGCGCAGTATCTGCGTGCCGCGCCGAAGGGGACGGTGCCATTCAGGAAGGGAGGTTAACGCATCATGGCGAGACGTCCGTGGGTTGTGTGCGTCGCCTTGTTCCTCATGGGCGCGATTCCGTCAGTCTCCCGCGCCCAGCGGGCGCTGCTCCCGATCGACATGGTGCATTCCGCGGACGCCGGCTGGCTTGCCAAGCCGGTGCTCGCCAGCCGCGTCCTTGACGACATCACCGACTCGTCGAGATGGCGTTTCACGGGGACGGGTGCGCTCACCTTTCCATCGAGCACGCAGGAAGGCATGCGTTTCATGCGGGTGGACATGCGGATGTTCCGCGACCAGCCGGCGCCGACGCGCAACAACCTCTCGTCGGTGAACCTCCAGCGCCCGGTGCCGGGCGAAGACTGGCGCGCCTACAACCGGCTCTCCATCTGGATGCGCGCCGACGTGGCGGGCTTCCCGATGCTGCCGCTGCAGATCGTAATGCGGAACGAGGGCGCGGAGCGTGTGCCCGACCGGTACAATCGCGAGGGGATGCACTTCGTGACGCTGGCCGGCAACAAGTGGCAGCAAATCGTATGGGAGATCGAGCCGCTCGCCCGCGACCGCGTGACGATGCTGGAGATTGGATACTGGGTGAACAAGATGCTGGCGGCGCCAGGCGACCGAGTTGGCTTTGAGATCGGCCGCGTGGAGCTGCAACGCGTCGCGCCGGATGCACATACAGGATGGGCGCTTGCCGCGGGCAAGGTCGCGTTCAGCCACACGGGCTATCAGAGCGGCTTCTCAAAGTCCGCCGTGGTCAACGCGCCGGCCGCGCCAGAATTCGAGCTGCTCCGCATGAACGGAGGGGCACGTCCGGAATCCGTGCTGCGCAAGCCCACGCAACCCGTGCGCACGCGACTCGGCGAGTTCGCTCGCATGGACTTTTCGGAAATCAACGCACCCGGCAGCTACGCTATCCGAAGTGGTGGCACGACGACGCGTCCATTCCGCATCGGCGCCGACGCCTGGGATCAATCCATCTGGGCGACGCTCAACTTCTTCTATGGTGAGCGCTGCGGATATGCGGTTCCGGGATCGCACGGCGTGGATCACCTGGACTGGTTTGCGACGCATGGTGATCAGCGCATCACCATGGCAGGCGGCTGGCACGACGCGGGAGATCTCTCGCAGGGCGTGATCAACACCGGCGAGGCGACGTACGCGATGTTCGCGCTGGCGGAGCAGCTTGCGGCGCGGGGCGGCGACACGGCGCTGGTCACGCGCCTCATTGAAGAGGCGACGTGGGGGCTCGACTGGGTGCTGCGCGTGCGCTTCGCCGGCGGCTTCCGCATCTCCTTCGCGAGCCACAACCTGTGGACCGACAACATCGCCGGCACCGCGGATGACCGGTCGCGTGAGGCGAGGAACAACCCGAACGCCAATTACATCGCGGCGGCGGCCGAGGCGATTGCATACCGGGTGTTGAAGCAGCGCGATCCGGAGCGCGCCGCGCGCAGCCTCAAGACGGCGGAGGACGACTGGCGGTACGCCATCGTCGGCGTGGAAGGCCCGTCGACGTGGCACACGCCGGCTTTTGCGGCCACGCAGCTCGAGCTGGCGGGAATCGGCGTCACGGCGTCGCTCGAGTTGTTTCGCGCGACGGGAAAGCAGCAGTACGCGGACAAGGCGGTGGAACTGGCGCGCGTGATCACGGCATCACAGCAGAAGACGCCGGTGGGGCGCGCCTTTCCGCTGGCGGGGTTCTTCTACACGGGCCCGGAGCGCGACACCCTGTTCCATCAATTTCACCGAGGCAACGACCAGGCGCCGATCGTGGCCCTCGGACAGTTGGTGGAAATGCTCCCGGCGCACCCCGATTGGATGCGGTGGTACTCGACGCTCGTGCTGTACGCCGAATACCAGAAGACGAGCGCCGCGGTGACGGCGCCGTACGACGTGCTCCCCGCCTACGTGTATCGGGAGGCCGATGTCTGGGAGGTGCCGGATTCGGGGGCGCTGCACCTGGCAACCCGCGCATCATACCGGGCGCAGGTGCGCGCCGGCCTGGCCATGGGCGACGGGTGGTACCTGCGGACCCTCCCGGTCTGGTTTGCGCGGCGCGGCAACTACGGCATCCTGCTGTCGCAGGCGAAGGCGCTGGCCGCGACAGCCCGGCTGCGCGGCGACAGCGCCGGCGTGGATCTCGCGCAGAAGCAGGCGCAGTGGATCATCGGCCGCAATCCGTTTGCGCAGAGCACGATGTACGGTGTAGGCTACGACTGGGTGCAGCAGTACAGCGTCTCATCCGGCGATTTCGTGGGCGCACTCCCCGTGGGAATGCAGAGCCGCGGCGACAGCGACCTCCCATACTGGCCGTCGCAGAACACCTTCGTGTTCAAGGAAGTCTGGGTGCATCCGTCCGCCCGGTGGCTGTGGCTCATGGCCGACCTGAAGGGGCCGCCCGAACCGCGTCCGTCCCCGGCGCTCGAATGGCGCGTGAGTTCGGCGCGTGCAGCGAACGGCGACGTGAAGCTCCGCGTCACAGCGACCGGGCGCGGTGTGCATCGCTTCGAACTACGCGGCGAGAACCTGACGGTGAATCAGGCAGTGAAGCAGGTCACGCTGCAGCGGGGGCGCGCAATGACGCTCGAGTGGACGGCGCGGCCGCAGCGTGATGACTCGGCGTGGGTCGCGGCGGTGATCGCCGACGGCAACACCGGCAGACCGCGCGATGTGCACGGCCTGCCGGTACGACGCTAGTACGGCACGGGGTCAGGAGCCCCGCGCCGACGCGCAGTGCTACCGCCGCCGCCTCGGGTACGCGACGCGGTGGCTGCCGCCGATGATGATCGGGAAGGCGACCCTGACGCCCGAGTAGTAGGGGCGATAGTAGCCGAAGGAACCGTACACGCCGAAGGCCCACGGATCATAGAACGGATACGGCGGGCCCCACGACGTGTAGATGTTCGTGACGCGGTGCGGTTCCTTGGTCTGCACGTCAGGCTCCGTCACCGACACCTGCGCGTTGCCCACGACATCCTTGCACGAGCGCTTTTCCTTCACCGCCTGGGCGATGAGCCGGCCGTCCATCCACAGCTCCATGGCGGCCTTGGACGGCGAGGCAAGCTCCACGGACTCACGGGCGTTGAGCGTGATGCGGGTGTGCTCGGTCCCCTTCTCGAGGCCATACTCGAGGTCGATCGGCTTGGTGCCGTCGTTGCGGATCATGAAACGGTCATCGCAGACATAACCGAAGGTCACCTGCGCTGCATCGGCGATGGGCGTACGCGAAACCTCGGTGATCTGCGCGCGCAGCGGTGAAGCAACGAGCGCGGCACCGACCGTCAGGCCGAGTGCCGCTAGAGCTGAAATCCGAAGGGTCTTCATCGTGCGGTCTCCGGGAGGGTAAGCCCGGCGGGCGGCCATTGCCGCGGATCGCGTGGGCCTTGTGCCATCGTACCCACGCCCGTGGACCGGGTTCCACGGCTGGGAGCGATCGCCGCCGCCCCGAAACGCGGGGCGGCAGCACCTGTAATTTCTTCAGCGCGCCGGCGCCGTGCCGACGTTCTTGCCCTCAACGTAGAAGTTCACATCCAGCTTGAAATCCGCCGCGCTGGGGAGGGCGAACCGGGCGGTCTTCCACTGCTCCGTGGGATAGACCCAGTCGTACGACTCGCCCGCGAGGCGCACCTTGATGGGCATGTTGAAGCCCGGGACGACATTCGCCCAGCGGTACCGCACCGCGGCGCCCTCAACGGCGTACTCAAGGACGGGGATCCTGGTCGTGGTCAGGTACTGCTCGAAGATCTTCGACAGGTCCTTGCCGGACTCCCTGATCATGTAGTCCTGGATCTGGCTGCCCAGCACCGTCTGGTGCCAGAAGGTCTTGTTGAGGCCGCGCAGGATGTCGCGCCACTTGGCGTCGTCTTCCACGATCTGGCGGATCATGTGGAGCATCGTGCCGCCCTTCGGGTACATGTCGCCGGAGCCCGACGCGTTGACGCCGCGGTTGGGCGGCACAATGGGCCGGTCGTTGCGGATGCCGCGCCGCACGCCCACCGCATACTCGGCCCCCGCCTGCTTGCCGAACAGGCACTCGGTGTAGAGCGCCTCCGAGTAGTTGGCGAAACTCTCGTGCACCCACATGTCGGCATGGTCCTTGAACGTGATATTGTTCGCGAACCACTCGTGTGCGCTCTCATGCACGATGATGAAGTCCCACTTCATGCCGTAGCCCGTGCCCGAGGCATCGCGACCACGGTAGCCGTTGGCGAATCCGTTGCCGTAGGTCACCGCCGTCTGGTGCTCCATGCCGTTGTTGGAGACCTCGATGAGCTTGTAGCCGTCCTCGTACCACGGATACGGGCCGAACCAGTTTTCCAAGCACGCCATCATCGGGCGCGCCTGCGTCCACTGCTTCCTCGCGGCGTCGACGTGATAGGCGAGCGGCCAGAAGTCCATGGTCAGCGTGCCGCGCTCGCCCTGATACAGTTCCGTGTAGTGCTCGTACTTCCCAATCGCCACGTTGATGGCGTAGTTGTTGATGGGATTCACCGAGAACCACTCATAGGTGGTCGTCCCGTTGCCGTTGTTGCGGATGCTGCGCAGGCGGCCGTTGCCGACACTGACCAGCGGATCGGGCACCGTGGTCGCGATGCGCATGCTGTCCGGCTCGTCGGCCTCGGTGTCCTTGTTCGGCCACCAGATGCTCGCGCCGATGCCTTCGTCGGTGGAGACGATCCACGGATTGCCGAGACTGTCGGTGCCCCACGTGAAGCCGCCGTCCCACGGCGGCCGCTTGGCCGGCTGCGGCTTGCCGTGATAGTAGACCGTCAGCTGCTTGCTCGCGCCTGCGCGCTGCGGCGACGCGAGCGTGACGAAGAAGGCGTTGCCGTCGCGCCGGTATTTCAGCGCCTTGCCGTCCTGCACCATGCTGTCCACCACCAGCGGGACCTGCAGGTCCACCTGCAGCACCTGCGCCGGCTTGAGCACGCGATAGGTGATCCCGTTGTAGCCCCTGATGGAACTGTCGGGTGGGCTCACGGCGACGTGCAGGTCGTAGAAGGTGACATCCCACCACGCGCGCTGCGGCGTGTCGAATGAACCGCGCAGCGTATCGGCGCGGGTGTATGCGCGAGCGCCCTGGGCGAATGCGGGCTGCCATGCCGCGGTGGCGAGCATGGCAAGCAGGGCGAGACGGTTCTTCATGGATCGTTCTCCGGAACGGGCAAGGGCGGCAATTGGCCGCCCCCTGAATCTGCGTGGGCGCCACCATGGAATCCAACGGTCCGGCACGCCAGGACGTTCGAACAGCAGGCTGGCACCGGCATCACCCGCGTTGCAGAATCCAAAGGGCTGCTCGCAGCCTGCCCCCGTCTCTTTCCCATTGGCGGAGCATTCGTCATGAAACCGATTGCGTTCACCCTCAACGGGGTCGCGCGCACCGTGACCGTCGACGAGAACCGCGACCTGCTCTGGGTCCTGCGCGACGACCTCGGCTACACCGGCACCAAGTTCGGGTGCGGCGCCTCGTTCTGCGGCGCGTGCACCGTGCTGCTCGACGGCAGGGAAGTCCGCTCCTGCGTGACGCCGATGAGCCGTGTGGCGGGCAGAAAGGTCGTGACCGTCGAGGGGCTGGCGCAGGGCGACAAGCTGAGCCCCGTGCAGGAGGCCTTCGTGGAGCACGTCGGCTTCCAGTGCGGATTCTGCACCAGCGGCATGGTGATCGGAGCCACGGCGCTGCTGGAGGCGAACCCGAAACCAACGCGCGCGCAGATCATCCAGGGACTCGAACGGCACCTCTGCCGCTGCGGCGCGCACCTGCGCGTCGTTGACGCGGTGGAATCCGCGGCCAGGAAGATGGCGGGAGGTGCCAAGTGATTCGCCAGGACGAAGAGATGATCGTCCCCGAGGGATGGGGATTCGTGGAGACCATTGACCGCCGCGACTTCCTGAAGCTGACGAGCACGGGCCTGCTGGTGGCGTTCGCGGTGAAGCCGGCCGACGGCGCGCTTCGCCCGGTCTGGAACTTCGCTGAGCAGCAGCGGACGCCACCCGACTTCAACGCGTTCCTGCACATCGGCGCCAATGGTCGCGTGACGCTGTTCGTGGGGAAGATCGAGATGGGGCAGGGAATCATCACGGGACTGCCGCAGATCGCCGCCGAGCAGCTCAACGTGCCGATCGATCGCGTGGACTGCGTGATGGGCGACACCGACCTGTGCCCGTTCGACAACGGCACCTTTGGTTCGCTGAGCGTCTGGCGACTCGGCCCGGTGCTGCACGCGGCGGCCGCCGAAGCGCGTGCCGTGCTCGTGCAGATGGCGAGCGAAAAACTGGGCGTGCCCGTTGCCGAGCTAACCGTGAAGGACGGTGTCGTCGTCAGCAGGACCGACGCGAGCAAGGCGGTGTCGTACGGCGACCTGGCCGGCGGCAAGAAGATCGAGCGCCGCTACGAAGGGCAGGCCGCGCTCGCCAAGGTCAGCGAGTACACGATCATCGGGAAGTCGTATCCTCGCCCCGATGCCCGGGCGAAGGTGACCGGCAAGGCGACGTACGCCGGCGACATGGTGCCCAAGGGCGCGCTCCACGCGCGCATCGTGCGACCACCGGCGCACGGCGCGAAGCTCACGTCCGCTGACACCAGCGCCGCCGAGAAGGTGCCGGGCGTCCGGGTCGTGAAGGACGGCGATTTCGTGGCGGTGCTCCACGCACACCGCGACGAGGCCGACCAGGCGCTCAAGCTGGTCAAGGCGACGTTCACGCCATCGCCGAGCACGCTGGATCACGAGAACATCTTCGCGCACCTCGAGGCCGTTGACGTGCCGCGGCGGCAGATGGAGGCCGCGGGTGATGTCGCCGCGGGCGAGAAGAGCGCCACGCAGATGATCAGCGCGAAGTACCGGAAGGGGTACGTCGCGCACTCGCCGATGGAGACGCACTCGGCCGTCGCGTCCGTCGCCGCCGACGGCAAGGTGACGGTGTGGGCGGGGACGCAGACACCGTTCCCCCTGCAGACGCTGGTGGCGCGCGCCCTGAAGCTCGCGCCCGAGCAGGTGCGCATCATCACGCCATTCGTCGGCGGAGGATTTGGCGGCAAGAGCGCGAGCCAGCAGGCCATTGAAGCGGCGCGGCTGGCAGTCGCTGTGGGCACTCCCGTGCGCGTCGTCTGGAGCCGCGAAGAAGAGTTCTTCTTCGACACTTTCGATCCGGCGGCGGTGATCAGCATCCGCGCCGGACTGGATGGCGCGAAGCGCATCGTGTCGTGGGACAACGACATCATCGGGTCCGGGGGACGCGGGGCGGCGATGTTCTACGCCGTGCCCAATCACCGGACGATGACAAAGGGAGGATGGAACAACAATCCAGCGGGCATGCATCCATTCGCCGTGGGGCCGTGGCGTGCGCCGGGGGCCAACGCCAATGTCTGGGCCCGCGAGTCGCACATCGACACCATGGCCGCCGCAGCCGGGATGGATCCGGTGGAGTTCCGGCTGCTCAACCTGAAGAACCCGCGCATGCAGCGCGTGCTTGAAGTGTGCGCCAGGAAGTTCGGCTGGACGCCCAAGCCAGGGCCCAGCAGGCGAGGCTTTGGCGTGGCACTTGGCGAGGATGCTGGCACCTATGTGGTGAACATGGCCGAAGTGAAGGTGGACCCCGCCACCGGAGCCATCCGGGTCGTGCGCGTGGTCTGCGCGCAGGACATGGGCGTGGTCGTGAACCCCGAGGGCGCCACGCAGCAGATGGAAGGATGCATCATGATGGGGCTCGGCTACGTACTGGCCGAGGAAGTGCGGTTCAGGAACGGTGAGGTGCTCGACAGGAACTACGGGAGTTACAGTCTGCCGAAGTTCTCGTGGATGCCGAAGATTGAGACGGTCCTCCTCGATAATCCCGATCTGCCGTCGCAGGGGGGCGGCGAGCCGGCGATCGTGGGGATGGGCGCGGTCATCGCCAACGCGGTGTTCGATGCCACCGGTGTGCGGATCACGCAGCTGCCGATGACACCGGCGCGGGTGAAGGCGGCGCTGGGGAAGAACGGATGAGGAGGAAGTTCAACGAAGGTCGATGTCGCGGGACGTCGCGACAACTGGAGGTTCGATTGCTGAAGGGCGAGTGGCACGGCGGGTTGGCAGTCCTGGCGGTGGGCCTTCTGCTCGCGGGCTGCCAACGGCAGCAGTTCATTGAATCGACGGCAGGCCGGGCCGCGGCAAGTGACAGCACGATGGTTGTCTCGGCGTCGCCCTACGCGACACGCGTGGGGGCGGGCATACTGCGGAGCGGCGGCAATGCCGTGGACGCCGCGGTGGGTGTTGCCTTCGCGCTGACGGTCACGTACCCGACCGCAGGCAACATCGGCGGTGGCGGCCTGATGCTGGCGCGCATGAACGGCGAAGCCGTCGCGCTCGACTTCCGCGAACGCGCGCCATTGGCCGCGACGCGCGACATGTACCTGGACGCCAAGGGGCACCCGACAGACCGCAGCGTCACCGGGGCGCTGGCGGTCGGTGTGCCCGGCAGCGTGGCGGGACTGTACGCCGCGCACCAGAGATTCGGTGCGCTACCATGGCGCGACGTCGTGCAGCCGGCCATCGAGCTGGCCGCCAAAGGATTCCGCGCGGACTCGGCGTTCGTCGAGGACATCGACGACAACATCGCACGGTTCTCGCCGGCTTCCGCCGCGTTGTACGCGCCGCAGGGTGTGCCGGTGGCTGTCGGCACGCGCTTCAGGAACCCGGATCTCGCGCGCACGCTGCAGCTGATCGCCGACCAGGGAACGCGGGGATTCTATGAAGGGGAGACGGCCGAGAAGTTCGTCGCGGAGATGCAGCGGGGCGGTGGCATCATCTCCCTCGAAGACCTGAAGCAGTACGAGCCGAAATGGCGCACGCCGGTTGGGTTCGCCTATCGGGGGCACCAGGTGCTGACGATGCCGCCGGTCTCGTCGGGGGGACTGACCTTCGCCCTCATCGCGAACATCCTCAGTGGGTACGACCTGCGCGCGATGGGAGCGCATTCCACCGACGCCATCCATGTGATGGCCGAGGCAGAGCGCGCCGCCTTCGCGCGCCGGAACACGCTGCTGGCCGATCCGGACTTCGTGGCCATACCGAGCGCATCGTTCCTGTCACCCGACACGGCCGCCGCGCTTCGCGCGCGCATTTCGATGACACGGCGATCCGCGGACCTGGTGCCCGCAGACCCCGTGCGCGGTCAGCACACGACGCACTTCTCGGTGGTGGACGGCAAGGGTAACGCCGTGGCACTGACGACAACGCTGAACACCGGCTTCGGATCGGCGGTGACGGTGACCGGCGCGGGTTTCCTGCTCAACAACGAGATGGACGACTTCACCGTGAAGCCCGGCGCCCTGAACCAGATGGGGCTCAGGCAGGGCGAGGCGAATGCCATCGCTCCCGGCAAGCGCATGCTCTCCAGCATGACGCCGACCATCGTGCTCGACAGCACGGGGGCGACCTTCCTCGTTGTGGGCGCGTCGGGCGGGGCCCGCATCATCACCGCCGTGGCGCAGGTCGTGTCGAACGTCGTGGATTTTGGCATGCCGCTTGACGTCGCGATGAACGCGCCCCGATTCCACGCGCAGGACTATCCGGACCGCATTGACCTCACGGTGCCGGGCATCGCCGATTCCGTGGTGAAGGCGCTGGAGGCGCGCGGTCACACCATCCGGGCGCGAAAGGGCGGCATGGGTTTTGGCTGGGCACAGGCGATCATGCGCACCGGGGGCCGCTGGCACGGGGTGTCGGAACCCGCGGGGCACGGACTGGCTGCCGGGTACTAGGCGGGCCTGAAGTCGCAAGCCACCGGGCCGGAGAGGCGCGATATTACGTGGGTCGGCGTACGGTGCGTGCTCGGTGCGCATCGTCCGCCCTTGCCCTGGAGAGCTGCGCGTGTCCGCCTTACTTGCCCGCCGATTCGTCGTCTTCACGCTGGCCGCCGTGGCGGCGCTGCATGCCGCGACACCACTGCCTGCCCAGGTCCGCCGCGATGTACGCGCCCTCGACGCGCGGCCGGTGGCTCCGTGGGTGCGCGACGGCGTCATCTACGAACTGAATGTCCGGACCTTCTCGTCCGAAGGGACGTTCAACGCGGTGACCGCCCGCCTGCCCGAACTGCAGAAACTGGGCGTGACAATCGTCTGGCTGATGCCGATCCACCCCTTGGGCGTCGCGAAGAAGAAGGGGTCCATCGGCAGCCCGTACGCCGTACGGGACTATATGGATGTGAACCCGGCGTACGGCACCAAGGATGACCTCAAGCGGCTGGTGCGCGAGGCGCACCGTGTGGGACTCAAGGTGATCATTGACGTGGTCGCCAACCACAGTTCGTGGGACAACGTCCTGATGAAGACGCCGTCGTACTATCGGCGCGACGCCTCGGGGCAGATCCTGTCGCCCTACGACTGGACGGACGTTGCGGCGCTGAATTACGGCAACCCGGCGACGCGCACGTACATGCACGGAGTGCTGCAGTACTGGCTGCGCGAGTTCGACCTCGACGGGTTCCGGTGCGATGTGGCGGGTGAGGTGCCCACCGACTTCTGGGAAGAGGCGCGTCGCCACCTCGAGCAGATCAAGCCGGATATCGTGATGCTCGCCGAGTCGCACGAACCCGAACTGCTGACGCACGCGTTCGACCTCGACTATGGCTGGCCCGGTTATCACGCCCTCAAGGACGCCATCCTCGGCAACCGCAGCGCGCGTGCCGTGCGCGACGAATGGGAGGCGGAGCGCCGCATCTATCCCCGGGGGGCGCTGCACCTGCGGATCGCCGACAACCACGACGAGAAACGGGCGATCACCTACTTTGGCGAACGCGCCGCGCTTGCGGCGTTCGCGCTGGTCTTCACGATGGACGGCGTGCCGCTGCTCTACAACGGCAACGAAGTGGGTGACGCCACGGAGAGCTTCGCGCCGGCGCTGTTCGAGAAGATGCCGGTCTGGTGGCAGATGAAGGAGCGCCGGCCCGAGTTCCCACGGTTCTACGAGGGGATGATTCCGCTTCGACGTGCGCATCCTGCGCTGCGCGGCGGAGCGACGACGTGGGTGCGGAACACGGACGAAGACCGCGTGATCACGTTCGTGCGCTCGGATGCAACGGAAGAGTTGCTGGTGGCGGTGAACCTGACGAACCGCGCCTTCAACGGCGTCGTGGAGGTGGCCGGCACCGGGTACACCGAGATCACGCCAGGGGCCGCATCGGCTGCGCCTGCCGCGGTGCCGGCGCTGACGCTCGAGCCGTGGGGCGTGCGGATCTTCCGCCGGAGCAAATAGTAGCATATTGATACGAATACGACCCGCCGGTGAATGCCGGCGGGCCGCGTGCGGCGCCCGGACGTCAGTTGTGGATCCTCACGGCGGCGTGCTGTCGCCGCCGAGCGCGATGACGAATCCGGAATGGCCGGGAAGCTCGGCGGTCGCGGTCAGTCGCCTGAGCGCATCAAGCCGGAGCGTGGGGCCGCGCGACGGGCCGTAGAGCGTGCGCGGCGCCAGCCGCCGGAACTGCGGGGCATCGTCCGGCGACGTGACTTGCACGGACGTCAGGGCTGACGGCCCGACGTTGACGACCACGAGCACAGCGCCCGAGGCGTCGTGCCGCAGGAAGGCGACGGCCGCCGGGTCGTTCGTGGTGAGCGGGATCAACGCACCGCGACCGAGTGCCGGTATCGCCGCACGCAGTCGGATGAGGGTGCGATGCAGGTTCAGCAGGGAATGCGGATCGCGATCCTGCGCCTCGACGTTTGCCTCGAGCGAGTCAGCGGCGAGCGGCTGCCATGGGGTGCCGGTGGTGAAGCCGGCATGCGGCGCCGTGCGGGACCACGCCATCGGCGTGCGAATGAGCTCGTCGGGCTTAGGGCCCGTCATGCCGAGTTCCTCACCGTAGTACACGAACGGCAGACCGGGCAGCGTGAGCAGGAGCAGTGACGCCACGCGCGCCTTGGCCCAGTCGCCGCCAAACTCGGTGCGCGTGCGCGGCTGGTCGTGGTTGCGCAGGAATGGCGCCCAGCGTTCCGCCGGCCGCGCGCCCTGCAGCCGCAGCACCGGCGCAAGGATGCCGCGCGCATCGCCGCGCCGCACGCCGGCGATGAGCGAGTCGGCAATCTCGAAGGCGAAGTAGGCATCCAGCTGGTCGGGATAGTACGCCAGCAGCGTGCCCGTGCTGTCAAAGACCTCGCCGATGGTGAAGGCGCCGGACTTGGCCTGCCGCACGTGCGCACCGTATTCGCGCAGCACGGCATGCGTGCGCGGCGTGTCGTCCACGGTGGCGCCGTCCTCGACGAGGTATCGCACGGCATCGAGCCGAAAGCCGTCGGCGCCCATCTCATTCAGCCAGAACGACGCCACCTTCTTCATTTCGTTCAGCGCCGCGGGGCCTTCGTAGTTCAGGTCGGGCATCCCCCGCCAGAAGAAGCCGTAGTAGTACTCGTCGCGCACCGGTGAACGGTGCCAGTTGTTGTTGCCCCAGCGATTGTCAGGGCCCCGCGTGGGCGAGAACCGGAACCACGAGCGATACGGTGACGCAGGATCGCGCAGGGCGCTCTGGAACGGGGGGTACTCGCTGGACGTGTGGTTGAGCACCATGTCCACGAGCACCCTGATGCCCCGCTTGTGCGACTCGGCGATGAACCGCTTGAAGTCGTCGTTGGTGCCGTACGCACGCGCCACGCGATAGTAGTCGCTTATGTCATAGCCGTGATAGCCCGGCGACTCCATGATGGGCATGAGCCACAGGCAGCGCGCACCCAGCGATCGCGTGCTGCGCGGGTTGCCGTCGTTGATGTAGTCCAGCGCGGCGATCAGCCCGTTGAGGTCGCCAATGCCATCGCCGTTGCTGTCGCGGAAGGAGCGCACGAACACTTCATAGCAGGTGGCGCCTTGCACCCAGGACGCACTGGACCGCGTATTGGGCGGCGTCGTCGGCTGCGACGAGGCGCTGGCACTGACGAGAGTCGCGAGGAGGATCGCGGCGTTGGCGGCACGACAGCGGGACATGCAAGGGACGCTACAGACCTGACGGAGCCGGGGCAACCGGCATCAGCTCGGGCGGAGCAAGGGCAACCGTCATCAGCTCGGGCGGCGCAGGGGCAACCGTCGTCAGCGCGCGCGCATCGCGCGCGTCAGCGCGCGGTCGAGTGCGTTGGCAAATGCCTGCGTGTCGCGTGCGCTGAATGCGGCGTGTCCGCCGGTTTCGACGCCGGCGCTGCGCAAGCCGTCCATGAAGTTGCGCACCGACAGGCGCTCGCCGATGCTCTCGGCGCTATACACCTCGCCCCGTGGGTCGATGACCGCCACGCCCTTTGGCACGAGGAGCGCCGCCAGCGGGATGTCGGCCGTGACGGCCACATCGCCCGACTCGGCGTGCTCGGCGATGTAGCGATCCGCCTCATCGGGACCCGCATCAACGCGCACGGCGGAGAGGTGCGCGTACCCCGCCGGGAGTTGCACGCGCTGGTTCGCCACGAGCACGGTGTCGAGCTTCAGGCGGTCTGACGCCCGGTAGCAGACCTGCTTGACCGCCACGGGCGTGGCGTCGGCGTCAATCCACAGCTTCATGCGGCGAAAGATAGCGTCTGGCGAGCGGCTTCAGCCTCCAGTCTCCGACGAGGACGTCGGACGCCAACCGCTGGCGCGCGGTGGTCGCCGAGGCAATCGTTCGGTATGATGGACACGCCGCCGGAGCGCCCGCCCCGCACGCCTGACCCACTGCACGGCGTCACCCTCGAGCGGATGCTGAACGAGATGGTCAGCGAGCTCGGCTGGGAACGTATGGGGCGTCGTGTGCGCATCGCCTGCTTCACCAGCGACCCGAGCGTCCAGTCGAGCCTCAAGTTCCTGCGACGCACGCCGTGGGCCCGCGCCAAGGTCGAGCGGATGTACCTCGACCTCGTGAAGGCGCGCGCGCTGAGCGATACGGGGCGTTGAAGCCGGTCATGACGGGAACGCTCCGGTGGGGACGCCTAAGAGTGGCATCCGCCTCACGAGGAGGCCAGATTCCAAACGACGTCCCAACCGGCCCCCCTCATGCTCGCACGCACGCTCTGCTGTGCGCTCGTCGTCGTCCTTTGCGCGTCCGTCCAGGTCACGCCGCTCGCCGCGCAGCGCGCGACCGCCCGGTCCCACGTGGTGAAGGGCGTCCTCTACGACTCGGTCGCCCAGGCTCCACTCATCGGCGCCGAGGTGCACCTGGCGCTGCGCGAGGGAGCAGGGACGCCCTTCACGACGCGCACCGACGTCGAAGGGCGCTTCTCGCTTGGAGGAATCCCCTCCGGCAAGTACGTACTGGGCTTCTATCATGAGGCGCTCGAGTTGCTAAGTCTCGACGCCCCGGTTCAGGGCGTCGATCTCGACGCCGACTCCGTGGTTCGCATGGACATGAGCATTCCATCAGCGGGGGTGGTGCGCGCCCTTCGCTGCCGCGACTCGGTGGGCGAAGCCACCGATCACGCGTTGCTGGCCGGATTTGTGCGCACGGCCCGCGGCCGGCAGCCAGTTCCCGGCGCCACCGTGACGGTCACCTGGAGCGTCACCGCCTTGACATCCGGCATGATGCATACGGAGCCAGGGCGCACCACCGACACGGTGTCGGCGGGCGGCATGTTCAGCACCTGCGATGTCCCGTCCGGCGTCGTGCTGACCGCAGCCGTACGCGCGCCCGGATACCGCGAACTCACGGGCCCGATCACGATTCCGGAGTCTGGGGCATTGCGCCAGGACATCTGGCTGGTGGACACGCTCACAAAGACCGGGACCGCCGAGGTGCGCGGGCGAGTGCTGCACGAACGCGGGCAGCCGGTCGTGAGCGGCCGCGCCCGCATTGCCGCCCTTGGCCGGGAGGTGCCGATCACCGATGGCGCCTTCGCCATGCTGGATCTCCCGTTCGGCACGTGGGTGATGGAGCTCCGGGCGATCGGCATGGCGCCACGCTCGATGCTCGTGCACGCGACATCGCGGCGCAATGCGACTCTGCTCGTGCGGGTCAGCGACCAGGCGCAGCGGCTGGATGCCGTGACGATCACTGGCCGCGCCGACGTCGTGATGCAGGTGCTCGACGCCGTCATGGCCCGCAGCCGCTCGGCGAGCGGATCGATCTTCCTGCCGGGAAGTCCCTATCTGCGACTGGCGACGCGCGTCACCGACCTGTTGGTCAATGCGCGCGGCTTCCGGCGGCTGGGCCCGTCCGAGGTGGAGGCGCGCCCGACCAACACCGGGGCACGCTGCCGGAACATCGGGGTCTACGTGAATGGCGTGCGCGCCATCGAGGGGATCGTGGCGCTCGATGCCACCACGCGACCGGACCGGGTGCTCGCCGTGGAGGCGTATCCCGACGTGATGTCCGCGCCGTTCGAGTGGCGCTCCGCCGATGGCGTGTGCGCGGTGGTCGCGCTCTGGACGCGGCCGTAGGCCCCGCCCCAGCAAGGCGCGCGGTCTCGTGCGACGTTAGAATCAAGGATCGCCGCATCATGGTGACGCGGCCTCATCGGATTCAACATCATGCGCTTCTTCCGCGCCCTGATTCTCGCGGCCCTCACGGCCGCCGCGCTTCCTGCCCAGTCATCTGTCACACCGGGCCGCTTCGACCTGGGCAAGATGTGGACATTCGAGTACGCCCCGTCGGAGTACTTCTCCACGACCTACGGCTTCAAGGCAGACTCGGCATGGTTTGCCCGCGCCCGCATGGCGGCGCTGCGCATTCCGGGCTGCTCGGCGGCGTTCGTGTCGCAGAACGGCCTGATCATCACCAACCACCACTGCGTGCGCGGCTCGGTGAACGCGATCAGCCGTCCGGGTGAGTACCTGCTGGACTCCGGGTTCGTGGCGGCCACTCTCGCTGACGAGCGGCGGCTGCCGGGCATGATCGCCGACCAGCTGCTCGCGGCGATCGACATCTCGGACGAAGTGAACAAGGCGGGTGACGCGGTGACAGAAGGAGCCGCGCGCGACGCGGCCCGGCGCACCGCGTCGACAGCCGCGCAGTCGCGACTGCGGGCGCAGTATGCGACGCCGGGCGACTCGGTCTGGGTGCAGGTGGTCGGTCTCTATAACGGCGCGCGGTCGTCGGCGTACGTCTTCAAGCGGTACACCGACATCCGGCTGGTCGTCGCGGCGGAACTCGGCGTGGCGAACCTCGGCGGCGACTGGGACAACTTCACGTTCCCGCGCTACGCGCTCGACTTCGCCGTGATGCGCGCCTACGGCGCCGACGGCACGCCGGTGTCGAGCCCGGCGTACTTCGCATGGGGCGGCGAGAGCGGCACGAAGCCGGGCGACGTGGTGTTCGTGATCGGCAATCCCGGGGCGACGCGCCGGCTCACGACGATCAGCCAGCTCGAGTATCAGCGCGACGTGGCCCTGCCGTTCACCGAGCATTTCCTGTCGTCGCACCTAGCGGCGCTCAAGGCGTTCCGCGACGCAAGCACGAACGAGCGCGAGCGCTCGGCTGCAATGGTGACGATGCTCAGCCTCTCCAACAGCTGGAAGCCGATTGGCGGACGGCTCGACGGGCTGCGCGATGCCAACATCATGGGACGACGCGCCGCCATCGAACGTGGGCTCATTGACGCCATCCAGGCCAAGCCGGAGCTGAAGGCGCGCTACGGCAAGTTGTTTGACCGGATGGCGGACCTGCAGCGGCAGCGCGTGAAGTCGCGCACCGCACTCACCGCGTTCGGCCAACTAGTGAGCCCCGTAGCGAGCAGCACGACGCTGCAGGCGGCGTACCTGGCGTGGCGGGTGCAGCACGGTCCTGCCGATTCGGTGGCCGGCTTCCGCCAGCGCCTGGCGCGGGTGCGGCCGCAGGCGCGGGACCTCGAGCGCCGCTACCTCGCGCTGTCGCTCGAGGACATCGCCACGGCGTACGGCGCGAACCACGAGTTCTCGCGTGCCGCGTTGGGCGGCAAGACGCCGCAGGAGGCCGCGGACGCGATGCTCGCGGCGACCGCGGTGAATGACACGGCCGGCGTCCGTCGCGCAGCCGCCGGAGAGCTCGCCGCGGATCCGGCGATGCAGTTCATCAACACGATCATGCCGAGCGTGCTCGCGTTCGAGGCCGAGCAGGCGCGCATCAACGTGGAAGAAGCAGCGCTGTCGGCACAGATCGGCCGTGCCCGCTTCGAGCTGTTCGGGCCGGCGATCCCGCCCGACGGATCGTCGTCGCCGCGCATTGCCGACGGCGTGGTGCAGGGCTACGAGTACAACGGCACGCTGGCGGCGCCGTTCACGACGTTCTTCGGCGTGTACGACCGCAACCGCAGTCACGGTCAGGCGAGCGACTGGGAGCTGCCCAATCGCTGGCGCGTGCCGCCGATGGGGCTCGACCTCGGCACGCCGCTCAACTTTGTGTCGACGGCCGACAGCTACGGCGGCAACTCCGGGTCGCCGGCGGTGACCAAGGACCTTCGGATCGTGGGGCTGAACTTCGACCGCAACATCAACGCGCTAGTGCGCGACTACATCTACCTGCCGGAGCGCGGACGCAACGTGATGGTGGATGTGCGGGCCATCCAGGAAGCGCTGGCGTACGTCTATCGCGCCCACCGCGTGGTGAGGGAGCTGACGACCGGCCGGCAGTAAGCCGGCCCAACGGCCGCGGCACCGTTCAGGTGCCGCGGTCGAAGATCACGTGGTGCGTCCGTGAACCCTGGGCGCCGAAGACGAGCGACTGTTCGATGTCGGCGGTCTTCGACGGGCCGCTGAGGAACCAGCCGCACGCGGAGTCGGCGGGCATCAGGCGCATCGCCTCGTGCATCGTCGGCACGATGGCGCTGAACGGCACGATCACCACCAGATGCTCGGCGCGAACAATGTCATTGCGCGCGTTGAGATCCGCCGCATCGACGTAGACCGCGGCATTCTCGGCGACGGCGAAGCGTCCCCGCAGCACGATGGCGTCTGCCCGCGCGGCGCCGAGTCGTTCGGCAAGGAGCGCTTCCATCGGCTGGCCCTCGGCGCGAATGGCACCCTGTCCGCCCACTTCATTGAGCACGCAAAGGAATTCGTCGTGCAATCCGTCCGCTTGCTGTACTGGCGCCGAGGGAAGCTGCGCCGGTGGCGCCGGCGGCACGGCGGCAGACCGAATGGCCGCGAGAATGTCGTCACGCGCGCTCATGGTCGTCCTTCCTCACGCTGTGCCCACTCGCGGAATGTCTCGTCGGCGATGACCGGCAGTGTACGGCCGGGGCGAGTCCACGGATTCCAGCGGCCGCTCAGCCACGATGAGGGAATGACCTTCTGCACGCGCCGCGCCCAGCGCGCCGCGCGCTCGAATCGTGACAGGCGCGACAGAACCCAGCCGAGGAACGGGAAGATCGTTGAATACCCACTGGGCAATGCACCGGCGGCAGCGCTGCGGGCGCGCCAGGCAAGAAGCTGCGCCGGAATGTCAATGCGCACCGGACAGACGTCGGCGCACGACCCACACAGCGTGGACGCGAAGGGCAGTTCGCGATGCGCGTCGAGGTCCACGGCCGGCGCGAGGATCGCGCCAATCGGCCCCTGGATCACATGGCCGTAGCTGTACCCGCCGCTCCGTCGGTAAACAGGGCAGGTATTGAGGCAGGCACCGCACCGAATGCAATGAAGAGCCGCGCGCATCGCCTCGTCGGCGAGCCGCCTCGTGCGGCCATTGTCCACGAGCACCACGTGCATGGCGGCGTCCGGCCGCGGCGACGTGACGTGCGTCGTGTACGCGGTCACGGGCTGACCGGTGCCGCTGCGTGCGAGCAGGCGCAGGAGGACGCCGACGTCGTCGCGGGTGGCGACGATCTTCTCGATGCCGACGCAGGCAATGTGAATGGGCGCCGAGTGCATGCCGAGGTCGGCGTTGCCCTCGTTGGTGCACACCACCACGCCACCGGTCTCGGCGACGATCACATTGGCGCCGGTGATGCCGGCGCCGGCGTTCAGGAGGGCATCGCGCAGGTGGACACGCGCTGCGGCGGCGAGGGCGTCCGGTGAGGTCTCGCCAGCCGGTGTGCCCATCGTACGATGGAAGAGCGCGCCAATCTCCTCGCGCTTCCAATGAATGGCCGGGATGACGATGTGCGACGGTGGTTCCTTGGCGAGCTGCACGATCCGTTCGCCGAGGTCGGTGTCCACCACCTCGATGCCGCGCGCCTCGAGGAACGGGTTGAGGCCGCACTCCTCGGTGAGCATGGACTTGCTTTTCGAGACGCGCGTGACCCCGTCGGCGTGCAGGATGCCGAGCACGATGGCGTTATGCTCGGCGGCATCGCGCGCCCAGTGCACGACGACGCCATTGGCAGTGGCCCGGCGCTCGAACTCCTCGAGCAAGTCGGCCAGCCGGCTCATCGCGTGCGCCTTGAGAGCCGAGCCGGCGAGGCGCAGCGACTCCCATTCGGCGATCGCGGTGCCGCGGTCGCGTTTCTGTCGCATGAACCAGAGCGACCGGTCGTGCCAGGCGGCGCGTTCGGCGTCCACCAGGAAGCCCGCCGCCGACTTCGCGTGGCCGCGATGCGCGCCGCCGACAGGTGCGCTCATCGGGTTGCCTCCTCGAGCAACTCGGCGACATGCATCGTGCGCAGCGCATGGCCGTGGTGCGCTGCCACCGCCTCGAGGTGCAGCAGGCACGAGGGGTCGCTGCTCACCAGCACCCCGGCGTCGTGCGCAGCGACATCGGCGAGCTTGTCGCGTCCCATGACCACGGAGACGTCGGCCTCGCCGACGGCGAACGAACCGCCAAAGCCGCAGCATTCGTCAGGCCGGTCGAGCGGAACGAGCGTGAGTCCGTCGAGAGCGGTGAGCAGGGTGTGCATCGGTCCGGACACTGTCTGATGCAATTCCGAGGAGCCGCCGAGTCGCAGGCCGCGCTGGGCATGACAGCCCAGGTGCATGGCCACGCGGTGCGGAAAGCGGCCGGCGAGCGTGGGCTGGCCGAGCGGACCGGCGATGAACTCGCACAGTTCGAACGTCACCTTTGCGGCGTGCGCTGCCACGTCGCTGCCGAGGAAGCGCGGCAGGTGGTGCCGCACGTAGTGCGTGCAGCTGCCGGAGGGCATGACGATGGCGTCGAATGGCGCCGAGGCGCGCACCCAGTTGTCGGCGGCGGCGCGGGCCGCCGTCACGACACCGGCGTTGAACATCGGCTGGCCGCAGCAGGGCGCGTCGAAGGCGAGACTGACCTCACAACCCAGTCGGCGGAGCAGCGTGAGCGTGGCCCGCGCCGCCTGCGGGCGGAGCTGGTCTACGTAGCACGGGACAGCGAGCGCAACACGCATACTGCCCAAAAGGTAGCGCGGCCAGCACGGACCCGCCGCCGCCGGCCTGGAGTTGAAACGCCCGGACCGCTGGGACGCACCACGCAGTTTTCTTGACGGTGCCCTCTCCGGGAACGACAATTCGCCTCGTCGGATTTCTCCTGCGCGGCACCTCCTGCCGTACTCGTCGCCACGACGCGTGGCTCTTCCGGAGCGTCCCCATTCCCATCACGCAGAGCATCCAGCTCGGCCTCGTCGACTGGTTCATCCTTCTTCTCTACTTCGCGTTCGTGGTGGGGATCGGTGCGGCCCTGAAGCGCGGCATGAAGAGCTCCAACGACTTCTTCATGTCCGGGCGCAACGTCCCGGCGTGGATCGCGGGTCTCGCCTTCCTCAGCGCCAACCTCGGCGCGCAGGAAGTGATGGGAATGGCCGCGTCCGGCGCGAAGTACGGCATGATGACGTCCCACTTCTATTGGGTGGGCGCAGTGCCGGCGATGGTCTTCGTCGGCGTCTTCATGATGCCGTTCTACTACGGCTCGAAGGCGCGCAGCGTTCCCGAGTACCTGAAGCTGCGTTACGACGAGAAGACGCGAACGTTCAACGCGTTCAGCTTTGCCACGATGACCGTCTTCTCGAGCGGCATCTCGATGTACGCCATGGCGAAGCTGCTCAACCTGCTCCTCGGCTGGAACTTCGATGTCGCGCTCTGGGCGAGCGCCGCCATCGTGCTCGCCTACATCTTCCTCGGCGGACTCACCTCGGCGATCTATAACGAGGTGATGCAGTTCTTCCTGATCGTACTCGGTTTCCTGCCGCTGGTCTTCCTTGGGCTGCGCGATGTGGGCGGCTGGTCGGGGCTGGTGTCGCGGCTTGATCTCGTGGCGACGCAGAGCACCAACCTCGCCGGCGAGCCGTACGCCGCCGGTGCCTGGGTGAGCGCCTGGAGCCACATGGGCACGTCGGGCGGCAACCCGATGGGCGTGGAGTGGTTCGGGATGGCGATGGGACTCGGCTTCGTGCTCTCGTTTGGCTACTGGTGCACCGACTTCCTGGTGGTGCAGCGCGCGATGGTGGCGGAGAACGAACAGGCGGCGCGTCGCGTGCCGCTCATTGCCGCGGTGCCGAAGATGCTCTTTCCGTTCCTGGTGATCCTGCCGGGAATGATCGCCATCGCGCTCACGTACAAGGCGGGACAGACCGGCTTTGCGCTGCCGGTCAAGGGCAACGCGTACGACTACGACATGACGATCCCGCTGATGCTCAAGCACTACTTCCCGACCGGACTGCTCGGGCTTGGGCTCACGGCGCTGATGGCGTCGTTCATGAGCGGCATGGCCGGGAACGTGACGGCGTTCAACACGGTCTGGACGTACGACATCTACCAGAGCCACATCGCGAAGAACAAGAGCGACGCGCATTACCTGCGGATGGGACGCGCGGCGACGGTGTTTGGCATCGTGCTGTCCATCATGACGGCGTACATGGCACAGCACTTCAACAACATCATGGACATGCTGCAGCTGGTGTTCGCGTTCGTGAACGCCCCGCTGTTCGCCACCTTCATGCTGGGGATGTTCTGGAAGCGCACCACCGGACACGGCGCCTTCGTCGGGCTGATCGGCGGCACGCTGGCGGCGGCGCTGCATCACGGCCTCACGATTCCGGTGGGCGCCGAGAGCCTGTTCAAGGGCGGGTGGATCGGGCCGGTGATGCATACGTACCCGAGCGAGATGGCGCAGAACTTCTGGACGGCCATCTGGTCGTGGACGACGTGCTTCACGGTAACGATCCTGATCAGCCTGTTGACGAAGCGCCTCAAGAGCGACGAGGAGCTGCGCGGCCTCGTGTACAGCCTGACCGAGCGCCATGATGAAGGGCACCTACCGTGGTATCAGCGCCCCATCTACCTGGGCGCGCTGATCCTCCTGGCCGTGACGGCCCTCAACCTTGCATTCCTCTAGGGAGGCGCCATGCGATTCGACCTCCGGCTGCCTATCGGGTTCCTCTTCTCGATCTTTGGCGCGGTTCTCGTCATTTACGGTTTCATCACGCCCCCCGAAGCGTACAAGCAGTCGCTCGGCATCAATGTGAACTTGTATTGGGGGGTGGTGCTGTGTGCTTTTGGGGGGGTGATGCTGGCTTTTGCGATTCGTGCGCGGGGGCGGACGTAATGCCAAGGTGCAGGGGAGGGGAACAGGGTGTGGTGCGGGGTTCGGGGGTAGGGTGTGGTGATGAGGAGGGGGCATGAAGCGTCGTGAGTTCGTTCAGGTCGCAGCGGTGGCGGCAGGCGCGTGCACCCTTCCTGCACCATTCACTCGAAGGGGGCGGGCGGTGAAGCGCGTAAGTCTCGAGTTGTACTCGGTGCGCGCCGAAATGCGGAAGGACCCCGAGGGGACGCTCGCGGCGGTGCGGGCCATGGGATACGACGACGTCGAGCTGCTCTGGTCATTCGGCAACTTCGGGCGCACCAACGAGCAGGTGAAGGCGGCGCTCGCCAACACGGGGCTCAAGGCGCCGTCGGCGCACATCTCGCCGCTGCTGCTCACCAAGGACTGGCAGAAGAGTCTCGACGCCGCGGCGTACCTCGGGCAGGAATACCTGATCGCACCGAGCCTGACGGCGGAAGCCGAGAAGTCGATTGACGAATGGAAACGGTGGACGGACATCTTCAACACCGCCGGCGCCGCGGCGCGCAAGTCAGGGATCTGGCTCGGATTCCACAACGAGCCGAACCACCAGAAGCCGATCAATGGTGTGGTGCCCATTGACCTGTTCATCGAGCGCACCGATCCCGGGGCGGTTCGCTTGCAGCTCGACGCGGGGAACATGCGGATGGGCGGCGGCGATCCGTTGAAGTTCCTGAAGCAGCACCACACCCGCATCTGGAGCTTCCATCTCAAGGACGTGGTGGCCGACAACTCCAAGGACACGGAGCTGGGCGCCGGCACGGTGGACTTCCGCGCCATGCTCGCGATGGTGCGCGACCTTGACCAGAAGCTGTGCGTGGTGGAGCAGGAGGGTTCGCCCGAGCCGATGGAGAGCGCCCGCCGCAACCTGCAGTACATGCGCGCGCTGAGATTCTGACACTGGGGTACTTTCCGTGACGCGCTTTCTAATGATTGTCGCCTGCCTGGGAAGCACCCTGCATGCGGCGGGGGCACAAAGCGCACCGGCGAGGGCGCGCACCGCAGGGGCCACCCGCGGAGCGCCGTCGAATGCCGCGGCGCAGGTGGTGCTGACCGACACGTCCGTGGCGCTCCGCTACGATGGCGCCACCGTCTTTGAAGCGCGCCTCTCGGCGACGCGCGGTATCCCACGGGTGCGACAGCTCGTGGACACCTCGAGCGGACGCATCACGCAGGTGGTGACCTGGCTGCCGGGGAATGGCCGCCTCTCCCTGCGCGGCACCGCGCATGCAGCGGGCGACGCCTTTGCCGTGGATACCGACCCGCGCGAGGACGGCGTGCCCGTCGTGCGCAACAGCGTGGGGCCGAGCCACAGCCTGCTCAACCGTGGCGTGTACGCGCGTGACCGCGACTGGCTGCTGAGCGTGGACTTCCCGGCATCGGTGCGCATCACGCCGGTGGCGGGCGGAGATTCGGCGGCATTTGATTTAGTGGCATATGGATACGAAATCACCCTCCGGTTTCGACCGCGCTTCTACCAGAAGCATCGCGGGCTCAGTCACTACGAGCCATGGACGTACGCGACGTGGCCGACGTCGGTGGCCGGCTGGACCTCGTGGTATGCGTTCCGGGACAAGGTCACGGAGCAGGACATCCGTGGTACGGCGGATGCAATGGCCGAGCGGTTGAAGCCGTTCGGGTACGATGTGCTGCAGATCGACGACGGCTTTCAGCGGCTGCCGATCTCGGTGCCCGACAACTGGCTCCACACGAACGAGAAGTTCCCGGGCGGGCTGAAGGGGCTCCAGTCGTACATCGCCGGGAAGGGACTGACGCCGGGGTTGTGGACCAACACCGCGTTCCACGATTCGGCGTGGGCGTACGGGCATCCGCAGTACTTCGTGCGCGGCGCAGACGGCAAGCCCTCGCGCGGCAATTGGGTGGGGTATGTCATGGACGGCAGCCCGACGACGATGCGTGACCTGGTGCTCCCGGTCTATTCGTCACTCAAGCGCCAGGGGTGGGGCTACTTCAAGGTGGATGCGCTCCGGCACACGCGATACGAGGGGTTCAACAGTCACGCCGCGTACTTCGCGCAGCGGAAGCTCGACCGGGTGAAGGTCTTCCGCGATTTCTCGCGGCAAATCCGCGATGTCATCGGCCGCGACGCCTTCATGCTCGCGTCGTGGGGACCGCGCCCCGAGCTGGCCGGGATCATTGACGCCACTCGGCTCGGCGACGACGGCTTCGGCTATGGTGGCTTTGCGCAGTTCAACTCGTTCAACAACGTGGTCTGGCGCAACGATCCCGATCACATCGAACTGGGCCAGCCCGACGGGCGGCGCGCGGCGACACTCACGACGCTGACCGGGTCGCTGCTGATGCTCACCGACAAGCCCAGCGTGTACGTCAACGACGAGCTCCTGGTCGCGCAGCGCACAGCGCCGGTACTCGTGACGCGTCCGGGGCAGGTGTACGATGTGGACCCGTCACGCACGGACCGCCTGTGGATGGTGGAGAGCGAAGTGAGCGGGGCTGGGCCGCGCCCGTTCGAGGCCGACCAGCGGCTGCAGCAGACGCTGTACCAGCTGGACATCGCGCGGCCGTGGGAGCGATGGACGGTGCTGGCGCGCACAACCGGCGCGCCAACGCACATCGCGCTCGACGAACTCGGCCTCGACACCGCGCGCACCTATGTGGCGTTCGACTTCTGGGAGAATCGCGCGCTCGGCGTCGTGAAGGGTGCGCTGACGCTCGCGCCGGTGGCGGAGAACGACGTGCAGGTGCTGTGCCTGCGGGAGCGCGTGGATCACCCGCAGGTCCTGGCGACCAATCGCCACGTCAGCTGCGGCGGCGTGGAGCTGCAGGACGTGCGTTGGGAGGGCAACGCGTTGAGCGGACGGCTCGAGCGGTGGGATGCTCTCAGCGGCATCGTCCACGTAACGGAGCCGGCGGGCTGGGAGGCGGTTGCGGTGGAGGTGGGAGCCGGGCGCGCCGAGTTGGGGGAGCGCGTCGATGCCACCGGGGTAGAGGGGATCCGCTGGCGGAGCGTGCGGATTGCGAGCGTGACGCCCGCGGTGCACTGGAAGATCCAGTATCGGCGCGTGCCGTAAAGCGGTACCACGGATGCCGGATGTCGGTGGCGACTGCGACTGGAATGGGGTAGCGTGAGGGTATGCCGCCTCCTCTGACCACCGCGCACGAATGACCGTGCACATCGCCGTTGTTGGAAGATAAAGACCACCGACTCGCCGTCGCACCGGCTGACGAAGCACGCCTGATTGCGCTGTTGCGATCAGGCGATGCGACGGCGTTTGAGCGTGTGTATCGGTCATATGTCGTCGGGCTCTGCGAGCTTGCGTACAGCTACCTGCGGTCGCGTGAGGCGGCCGAGGATGTCGTCCAGGACCTGTTCACCTGGCTGTGGGCGCATCGGCATGAATTCCGTCCCGAACATGGCCTGCGCGCGTACCTGTTTGGGGCCGTGCGGAATCGCTCGCTGAATGCGCTCCGCGACGAAGCGACGGCGTCGCGTGCGTCGGCGACGCTTTCGCACGATGAAGACGCCTCAGCGGCGACCGCTGACGCTGAGCTGATGGCCGTCGACCTCGAAGCGGCCGTCCGCGCGACGGTGGAAGCGATGCCGCCCCGGTGTCGAGAAGTCTTCATGCTCCTCCGCACACAGGCGCTGACGTACGCTGAGGTGGCGGGGATTCTCGGGATCTCGCCGAAGACCGTCGAGGTGCACATGGGACGCGCGCTCGCGATTCTCCGTGCGCGACTCGGTCCCTGGCTCGGTGGATAGAGAGACCCAATTAGGGGTACGGCCGCGCTGACGTGTAGAAAGGGCATGAGCCCCACCTGGTCGCCGACCGATGAACTGCTCGCGCGCTTTCTGCGCGAGGACTGCACGAGCGAGGAATCACGCTCGGTTCAGGGGTGGCTGGCGCAGTCAGCGGCCAATGCCCGGCGGTTGGAAGGGGTGAGCCGGCTGCTTGCGCCATCGACGGGCGCTGTGTGGGATGTCGACCGGATGTGGGCAACGGCTCGCGCCCGGACCATCGATGCCGACCGACCTGCGGTCGAGCGACAGGCACCGCAGCATCGAGCGCCTCGCGTGAGCCTCAACGTGCACCCTTGGCGGTCGCGAATTGCTGCATCGGTCCTGTTGGCACTGATCGGCACGGCGGCATGGCTGGAGTGGCGGCCGCGCCCGCCGGCGCCAACGACCGCTGCACCTGACATCGTGTATCAGACCCGGCGCGGCCAGACCGCAACCGTGCAGCTCTCCGATGGCAGCAAGGTGCGGCTTGCGCCGGAGAGCCGACTGGCGGTCGCCGCCGGGTATGGGGACGGTGTGCGGGAACTCACGCTTGAGGGTGAGGCCGAGTTCGATGTGCATCACGATGCGTCTCGTCCGTTCCGGGTACGCACGGCGACTACGGTGACGGAAGACATCGGAACACGCTTCGGGCTCCGCGCGTACGCCAACGAAACCAATGTGACCGTTGCCGTGGCCGAGGGGGCCGTTGCGCTGGGACGTCGCGGGGCGGGGTCGCGTGGCCGCCCCGAGGGAGTGCTCCTGCGGGCCGGCGAGTTGGGCGTACTCGACGCAACCGGCGCCGTCTCAACGGCGCGCGGCGCCGCAGTCACCCGCGCACTGGCGTGGACAAGAAATGAACTCGTCTTCGACAAGCAACCGATGCGCGACGTGCTGGCCACCATTTCGCGCTGGTACGATCTCGAGATACACGTCGTCGAGCCGCGCGTGGCCGCGACCTCGGTGACGGCCGAGTTCTCGACGCAGTCCGCCGACGAGATGCTTCAGGCGCTGGCGATCGCCGTGGACGCCGTCGTCGAACGCAACGGGCGTCGGGTGACGCTGCGGAGCCGCTGATGCGCCGCGCGACGTGCACGCTCGCATTCTTTCTGTTGATTGGCCTTGCCAGAACGGCCAGTGCGCAGACAGCCGATCCACGCTTTCTGGTGGCGACGAACGACACCTCGTTCCCGTCGGTTGACGTGGCACCGAACGGTTTTCCGTCCGCGTACCAGAAGAAGCTCACGCTGCATCTCGGGCGCGTATCGCGACGCGAAGCGCTCTCCCGGATTGGGGCGGCCTCCGGACTGCAATTCGTGTATGCGAACGACGTCATCTCCGCCGAGGATACCGTGCACGTCGACGTCGCGGCGCTGTCCGTTGCGGACGCGCTGCGCAAGGTGCTCCATGAGGCGGGGGTGGACGTCGTCGTCTCGTCGCACCGGAACGCGGTGCTGGTGCGGCGTCGGACGCCGTTGACTGGGCGGTCGGCCGTTCGCGGCGTCGTGTTCGACTCTATCGCCGGCCGTCCGATTGCGGGTGCCGTTGTGCAGGTGGCGGCGTCGAATCCATCGCGTTTGCCGTGGACGGCAACCACCGACTCCTCCGGTATGTACCGCGTGGAGGGGCTGCCCGCCGGTCGCTACACCGTCGGCTTCTACCACGACGCGCTCATGGCACTCGGGCTCGAGTCGTCCACGCAGATCGTCGAGCTGATGGGCGACTCCGCCGTCACGGCCGACCTCGCCTTGCCATCGATCGGCGCTGTGGTCGCGCTGCGCTGCGGTGCGCGCGCGCGCCGAACGGATCGCGGCATGCTGGTCGGCGTGATGCGGGGCGCGTCCTCCAACGCAGTTGTGGCTGGCGCCGAACTGCGCGTCAGCTGGGGTGCGATTGCGTTGGACAGCGGCTCGGCGCGGGTGGTCGAGGAAGAAGCACGGGCGTCCGTCGAACCAGATGGTGCATACCTCGTCTGCGGACTGCCGTTGGACGCGCCGCTCGACCTGCGCGTGCGAGCGCCCGGATACCGTACGATCACCGGCCCAGTGGTGCGGGTCCCCCGGAGTGGCGTCGAGCACCTGGACTTGCTGCTCGCCGACTCCACGGCGATCAGCGGCGCAGGAACCCTCGACGGGCAGGTGAAGAACGTCTCCGGCAGGCCAGTCACTTCAGGTCGCGCCATCCTGGCGGCACTGGGCCGGCAGGCCACTATCCGCGACGGCGCGTTCGCGTTGCGCGAACTTCCGGGCGGTTCGTGGATCATCGAGACGCGCGTGATCGGCGTCGAGCCGCGAGCAGCGCTGGTGACGGTCGTTGATAGTGCGAGGAACGAGGCGAGCATCATCGTGGACAACGCGGTGCAGCGCCTCGACGCAGTCACCGTGGTCGGCAAGATGGACCGCAACACGCGGGTGCTGGAGGACGTGCTCCGCCGTCGGCGTCACTATGCCGGCACGTTCTTCCTGCCGGGGAGCGATGCCGTAAGACGAGCGTCGTTTACTTCTGATCTGTTGAAAGAGGCCCGCGGGTTCACGTATCGCGGAAGATCCAATATCCTCGCTCGGGGGCGACGTAACTGCGTCGCGCTCTACGTTGACGACGCCTTCGAGCCCTTGGCGCTGGACGTACTCGACGAGGCCGCGCCACTGACAAACCTGCTGGCGGTCGAGACGTATCCCAGCATCGAACTGGCGCCCGTTCAATTTCGCTTTGCCTTCGGCCGACCGGATCCGACGAATCCTCTCGAGCGAATAGCCGCGTGTGCAGTCGTCGTGGCGTGGACCAAGCGGGACTACTGATGCCTCATTCCTTCTGACGGCGAGTTGATGATGCTTGGCAACTACCGTGCTGGCTCGGAAATGACTCGTGGTGCTCTCAGTCCGAGAGCCTCTCTCCCCGCCCGCAATGCGGCGCGTGTGCGAGGTAGCTTAGCGGCACTCGTGGTCAGCACGTGCATCGCCACGGGCGCAATCCTGGCGCAGGGCGGAACGAATGTCCCTGTCACTGGCGTTCGCGGCACGGTGTACGACTCCATCGCCGGCCGTCCGTTGCGCGGAGCGGCCGTTGAGGTGGCCGCGGTGCGTTCCACGCACGCACCGTGGACGACGACCAGCGATTCTCTGGGGCAGTATCACGTCAGCGGGTTGCCGGCGGGACAATATACCGTCGGCTTCTACCACGACGCGCTCACGGCACTCGGCCTCGATGCCGTAACGCGAACCATCGACCTGACCATTGACGCGCTGGTCACAGTGAACCTGGCAATCCCGTCGAGCGCAATGGTCCGCGCCCTGCGCTGCGGCCGGAGCGATGACTATGCCAAGGGCATGCTCGTCGGGTTCGTGCGCGACACGGAGAACCACGCACCGATCGCGGGCACGAAAGCCACCGTGCACTGGCGTGCATTCGCACTGGACTCGGCGCACTACCGCGTGGTCAAGGAGCAAACGACAGCGACCATCACGGACGATGGCATGCTTCTCGCGTGCCATCTACCCGTCGACGCACCGCTTGATCTGCTGGTGACCGCGCCGGGTCATCGAAGCGTGGAAGGCACCGTGATCACAGTGCCGCCAGGCGGGATTGCGAGGGTCGACCTGCTGCTCGCCGACTCCTCGGCGACGTCCGGCGCGGCGGTGATTCGTGGGCGTGTCACGCGAGAGTCGGGAAAGGCCGTGGAGTCCGGTCGGGTGGTGATCAAGGCACTCGGCCGTGAGGTGGCCGTGCGAAACGGCGAGTTCGTGGCGAGCGACATGCCTGCGGGAACGTGGGTGGTGGAGTCGCGTGTGATCGGCGTGGAACCGCAGGACGTGCTCGTGACGGCGACGCAGTTCTCCGTCACGACCGCCAATATCACGGTGAGCAATGGCCCCCAGCGACTGGATGCGGTGACGGTGATCGGCAAGCCGACGCGCGACTTGCTGGTGCTGGACGACGTGCTCAGGCGCAGCAGGGTGGGCATGGGCACGACCTTCCTTCCCGGACATCCGGCACTACGGTCAGCAACATTCGTCTCAGATGTAATGCGCGACGCCCGCGGTTTCCTTTATCAGGGGCCGAACAAGATCCTCGGCCGTGCCCACGGTCGCAACCGATGCGAGAATATCGCGCTGTTTCTGAATGACGTGCGTCAGCCAGAGGGTTTTGTGGGGCTCGATCACTCTGCCCCCATCAAGGACGTGTTGGCGATCGAGACGTGGCCCGATCTTGGGTTGGCTCCAGTTCAGTATCGGCGTGCGGTTCCTTCGACACAGGGCTTTCGTTCGTCGTACGGTGCACGGCCACCCGAAGAGCCCCCCTGCGCCCTCGTCCTCATCTGGACCCGCCGTCATTTCTGACCTGACCGCGCGGCGGTAGCTTCTCGGCATGCCGAAATTCCATCTGCCGCACCCGATGGTCCTCCTGCTCGGCTGCGTGCTCGTCGCGGCCGCCCTCACCCACGTGCTGCCCGCCGGGTCGTTCGACCGGCATGAGGACGCGGCCACCGGACGCACCGTCGTCGTCGCGGGCACCTACAAGCAGGTCGAGGCGCAGCCGGTAGGATTGTTCGACGCCTTCGTCGCCGTGCCGCGGGGCTTCGTGGCCGGCGCCGAGGTGATCGTGCTGGTGCTGCTCGTCGGCGGGGCGTGGACGGTGGTGGACAAGGCGGGGACGCTGCGCGCGATCGTGGACTGGCTCGTCGGACGGTTTGGCAACCGACGCTACCTCGCCATCATCATCCTCTCGTGCGCCTTCGCCGCGGGCGGCGCGCTCGAGAACATGGGCGAGGAGATCATCCCGCTCGTCCCGGTCCTGCTGCTGCTCTGCCAGGGGTTCGGGTACGACGCCCTCAGCGTGGCGGCGATGAGCATCGGCGCCGCGATGGTGGGGAGCGCGTTCAGTCCGCTCAACCCGTTCCAGGCCGGCATCGCGCTCAAGCTGGCGCAACTGCCGCTGCTCTCAGGCGCGGGACTGCGCATCGGGTTGCTGCTCGTCGCCCTCACCTTGTGGATCTGGTGGACCATCCGGTACGCCGAGAAGAACCGCGTCGAGCCCGACGAGGCACATCGCCCGTCCGAGGTCACGTTCGATGTGCGCCAGCGGATCATTCTCCTGCTCGTCATCGCGCCGTTCGTGGCCTACATCATCGGCGTGCTCAAGTTCGGCTGGGGCTTCAATGAACTCTCGGCGGCATTCCTGATCGCCGGCCTCGTCGTGGGATTCGTCGGGCGGCTCGGTGTGCAGGGCACCGTGGATGCGTATTTCGACGGGATGCGCTCGGTCACCGCGGCCGCCGTGCTGATCGGCGTGGCGCGCTCCATCTCGCTCGTGCTCGAGGACGGGCGCGTCATTGACACCATCCTGCAAAGTCTTGTGACACCACTGGCCGACGCGCCGCGGGCCATGGCCGCCGTGCTGATGGTGCCGGTGCAGGCGCTGCTGCACATTCCGGTGAGCAGCACGAGCGGGCAGGCGGTGCTCACGATGCCGGTGATGATCCCACTCTCCGACCTGCTCGGCATCTCGCGGCAGGCCGCCGTGCTTGCGTATCAGGCAGGGGCGGGGCTCACCGAGTTCTGGACGCCGACCAACGGCACGCTGATGGCGATTCTACTGAGCGTGAAGTGTCCCTACGAACGGTGGCTGCGCTTCGCCTTCCCGATGGTGCTGCTGCTGACCGCACTCTTCATCACCGGCATATTGGCCGTGCTTTGACCGCGGGGCCACGAGTGGCGCAAATCAGCGGCGCACATCTATATAGAGGCATCACCAGCCCGCACCACCGGAGCGTGCACGATGTCGGTACAGCTGAAGGGCGCCATCATCACCATGGTCGTCGGCTTCATGTTCGTCGCCGCGGAGTTCGAGTTCCGGGCGTACACGTCGCTCGCCGGGATCTTCATCCTCGGCGTTGGTTCCGGGCTGCTGCTGGGTGATCGTTTGGCGAGGAAGTCGCCACCGGCTCCACCAGCTCCGCCCATGCAGCCGCTGTAGCGGCGGCGAGCGTCGCCAGGAACGACGCAAACGCCGAGGGAACTCGTTATCTTGAATTATCACGTTCGCGGCGCCCGCCGCTGACCGTCTCGCTCCAAAGGGTCGCATGTCACGCCCGCAGTCGCGTGGAGAGGAAGTCGCCAACGCCATCAGTCATGGCGTTGGTTTTGCGCTGGCGGTGACCTCCATCCCGGTGCTCGTGATCGCCGCGCTGCCGCACGGTGCGCGCGCGGTGGTGGGCGCGGCGGTGTTCGCCGCCACGGCGTCGCTGCTCTACCTGACATCCACGCTGTACCACGCCATCACGAACGCGCGCGCCAAGCACGTGCTGCGGCTCCTCGACCACAGCGCCATCTACCTGCTGATTGCGGGCACCTACACGCCGTTCACGCTCGGCGTGCTCCGCGGTGCATGGGGATGGTCGCTGCTCGGCGCAATCTGGGGGCTGGCCATTGTCGGGGTCGTCGTGAAGAGCGTGGGCGGCTTTCACATGCGCGGCCTCTCTACGGCGCTCTACCTGGCGATGGGCTGGCTCGTGATCATCGCCGCGCGCCCGCTCTACCTGAACCTGGCGCCGTGGGGGTTGTTCTGGCTGGCGGCGGGCGGCGTGGCGTACACCGCAGGGGTCGCGTTCTACGCGGCGCGCCGGATGCCGTATGGCCATTTCGTCTGGCACGTGTGCGTACTGGCCGGCACGGCCTGCCACTTTGTGGCGGTGCTGAACTACGCCGTCTAGCGACCAGTCAGGCGATCGGGTCACGCGCGATCGACGTTACGGAGACTGACAATGCCGATGCTTCCTGCTGCCGCGCCCGCACGCCGGACACGCGCATTCATCGCCGCCGCTCTATGCCTGGCGCCGCTGTGCGCTGCGGCCCAGCAGCGCCAGTCGATTGTGTACACCCTCCGCGCGCCGCAGCCGGCGACGCACGTGCTGCAGGTGGAAGCCACGGTGCCCACGGAACGCCGCGACTCGGTGGACCTGATGATGGCCATCTGGTCGCCGGGCTACTATCGCATCGAGCATTACGAAACGCGCGTGCGCGGCTTCGCGGCGCGCGCGGGTGACGGCACGGCGCTGCGCTTCACGCAGCCGGCCGCGAACAGGTGGCGCGTCTACACGGCCGGCCGCCCGAGCATACTCATTGCGTACGAGGTGCTGAGCCAGGAGCGCTCGGTGACGCTCAACTGGGTGGACGACACGCTCGTGGTGCTCAACGGTGCACCGACGTTCATCACGCTCGCAGAGCGCGCGAAGCGACACCACGTGGTGCGTCTCGAACTGGCCGGGTTGTGGAAGCAGAGCATCACCGCACTGCCGGCCGCACCAGGCGGTGCGCCCAACCACTATGTGGCGCGCGACTACGACGAACTGGTGGATTCTCCCATCGTCGCAGGCGACCTGCGCATTCGCGAATTCACGGTTGGCGGCACACGCCACGTGCTGGCGAGCGCCGGCGACGTGGGGGCCTTCGACGACGAGCGGGCGGCGCGCGACCTGGCGGTGATCGTCGAGGCGCAGCGGCACTTCTGGGGAACACTGCCGTACGAACGCTACGTCTTCCTCAACCTGTTCCGCCGCGGCGGCGGCGGTCTGGAGCACCTGAACTCGACATTGCTGACATCCAATGCCGCGCGCCTGGCCACGCCGCGCGCGTACCTGGGGTGGCTGCAGTTCGTGAGCCACGAGTATTTCCACGCGATGAACGTCAAGCGGCTGCGCCCGGTGGAGTTGGGACCGTTCGACTATGAGCGGCCGCCCACCACCACGGGTCTCTGGGTCAGCGAGGGGCTCACCAGCTACTACGGCGAGATGCTCGTGCAGCGGAGCGGCCTGGCCACGACCGCCGACTTCCTGGCGACGCTCTCCTCGCACATCGCTCGCGTGCAGCACGCGCCGGGCCGGCTGGTGCAGACGCTCGAGCGGTCGTCGCTCGATGTCTGGAGCGGCGGCGTGTCGGGGATCGGCCGCGACACGATGACGACGGTGAGCTACTACGAGAAGGGCCCCGTCGTCGGCTTCCTGCTCGACGCGCGCATTCGGCGCCTGACCGACGGGCGCCGCAGCCTCGACGACGTGATGCGGCTGGCCTTCACGCGCCACTCGGGCGGGCGGGGATTCACCGCCGCCGAGTTTCAGAGCGCCGCGGAGGAGATTGCCGGGACTAGTCTCGCGGCGTTCTTCCGCCAGACACTCGCATCAACGGACGAGCTCGACTACACCGAGGCCCTCGCCTGGTTCGGCCTGCAGTTCACCACCGGCGAACCACGGGCGGGCGGGGCGTGGACGCTCGCCGTTCGACCAGACGCCACCGCCGCGCAGCAGGAGCACCTGCGCGACTGGCTGCCGGGCACCAACTGACAGCGACTAGTTGGTCCGCGGAAGCGTGACCGACATCCCGCTCAAGTTGCCCGCCGGGCCGGCGCGGTAGCGCGCATCGCCGAAGAAGACCGTCGTGTCGGCGCCGTTCACCTCGAGGCGCACGTATGGGAACTGCGACCAGACCAGGTAATTGCGGGCCGCGGGCACCGCGCGCGCGCGCTGCACAATGCTCGCGTTCCAGTCGCCGCGGGGAATCACGATGCCGGTGAACGTCACGCGCGCACCCGCGAGCTTCCAGGCGAGCGACCCGGGGTGATACGCGTCGGCGGTGCGCACCACGAGATCGGCCTTGAGCGGCGTGGCGGGGCGCGGTGAATAGAGCACCTCCGTGATGCCGGTGATGCCGATGGACTCGGCGGCTTTCCACCCGCTGCGCTTGCCCGCAACACTCAGCGCCACCATCCCGGCGATATAGGCGAGCGCCATCGTGCCCGAGATGCGCGCGAACCGCCACGGCGGCGTCGAGGTGGCACGCGCGCGACGCACGGCGAGCAGTCCCACTGTGAAGACCAGCCACAGCCAGGGGTCAATGATGAAGACGCTGTCGCCACGGAACCACGTATCGCTGAACGGCATCAACAGGCGAATGCCGTAGGTGTTGAGCCAGTCGAGCGCCGGGTGACTGAAGACGCCAAGCGCGGACAGTTGGAGCAGTGCCATTCCCACCGCCGGCGGTGCCGACGGCGATCGGCGCCGCCGCACGAAGCGGTCCCACACGAGCAGCAGTCCCGCCGTGGCGAACGGCAGCGCGAGCATCGCCAACGGTCCGTGCGTCCATCCGCGACGGCAGGCCAGCGTCACATTCTCGCCGCCAAGGAAGCCGGTGAAGATATCAATGTCCGGCGCGTTGGCGCCGAGCAGGAGCGCGGCGGTGGCGAGCGGCGTGCGGCGATCGAGTCCGGCGCGCGCCATCGTCGCGCCGGCCAGCGTGTGCGTGATGGGATCCATGAGGGGAGTAATGTCAACGAAAGCCGCGCCGGACGCGAGTGGCGTCCGGCGCGGCGGGATCCGCGTCGCGACAGCGCGCAGCTAACGCTCTTCGAGCACCCGCAGTTCCGTGTCCGCCGAGCGCAGTCGCTTGGAGATCGCGACCGCCAGCCGCTCGAAAATGGTGCCGGCCAATGCCGGATACTTGGCCGCCATCGCATCGAACCGGGCGCGCGAAAGAACGAACAGCTCTGTCGGCGTCACGGCCTCGACGCTCGCCGAGCGAGGCTCCTGGTCGATGAACGCCATCTCGCCAAAGAAGTCGCCGCGGCAGAATGTCGCCACGTGATGGCGCTTGCCGGTCTCCAACGGGAGCAGGGCGCTCACACGCCCTCGGCGCAGGAGGAAGAGCTCGTCGCCTGCGTCGCCCTGCCTGCAAATGGTGCCGCCGGCCGGCACGCTGAGCGTCGTCACCGCGCCGGACAGCTCACTGATGGTCTCCGCGTCGAACTCGCTGAGCACCTCGATCTCGTTGAGGTCGAGCGCCGCGCCCTCCTCTTCCTCCGTCCAGCCGTGCGCCTCGAGGACGCGGTCCTCCATCCACTCGATGGCGCTGTCGCGCGTCTCGAAGAGACGAATGCCATCGCCGCCGCGCACGAGGCCGAGCTGTGCGAGGTACCCCTCGATGTCCCCGCTGCGGGCGAGACCGGACGGCATGGAGCTGAACAGCAGCTCGCCCCCACTGTCGGCGAGGCGCGCCTTCATCTGCTCAAAGAGGTGCGCCGCCGTGAAGTCCATGGACGTGACGCGCCGCATGTCGAAGAGCACGTAGCGGCAGCGGCCGAGGTCGGGTTCGATCTCGGAGAAGAGCTTGTCGGTGGTGCCGAAGAACAGGTTGCCGTGGAGCTGGACGAGCACCGCCTCGCTGCCGTGCTCGTCGAGGATCTCCGACTCGGCGAGGAGGCGCCGCCGCTTGGAGTGCACGGCGCGCAGGTCGCGCTTGTTCACGATCACCGAACTGCGCACCTGGTCGCGAATGAAGAGGAGGATGGCGAGGAAGATGCCCGTGGCGGATGCCGCGATGAGTTCATGCTGCGCGACGGCAATGACGGCGAGAATGACTGCGAAGTCGACGCGCGTGGACGGATTGCGCAGCAGCTTGAACGCCGAGCGGTCGAACATGCGGAACGCCACCACCAGCAGGATGCCGGCGAGGGCGCCAATGGGGACCCAGGCGATGAGTGACCCGAGCAGCAGGTAGGCAAGCACGACGAAGACGCCTTCGGCGATCCCGGAGCGCGTCGAGCGGCCGCCGCTTGTGACGTTCACCAGCGTGGCGCCCATGGTGCCGGCGCCGGCCATGCCGCCCACGAAGAACGAGGCGAGGTTGGCGGTGCCCTGACCGAGCAGCTCGCGATTGGAGTTGTGGCGGCTGCGCACGAGCGTGTCGAGCACTACGCCGGTCTTGAGCGTGTCGATGCTGAGCAGGACGGCGAGTGTGAGGGCCGAACTGAACACGAGCCCAATGTCCGCCGGCGCAATGTGCAGCAGCGACGAGGCACGCGCGCCGACCGAGTCGACGATGGATCCCGAGGCCGTGATGGGACCGATGACGAGCTTGTTGCCGGCCAGCTCGAGCAGCCCGCTGTTGAACATCGCGAGCACGAAGTACGACGCGATGCCGGCGGCGAGTCCAAGAATGGCGGCCGGCACCTTGGTGGTGACACGCGGCGCGAGCATGACGGCCGTGATGGTCACAAGCCCAACGATGATACCGGGCCACTTCCACAGCTCGGGTGAGGTGAGCCCCTCGAGGAGATGCGTCCCCTTGGGAACGCCGAGCAACTTGGGGAGCTGCCCGACGGCGATGATGAGGGCGACACCCGAGAGGTAGCCGCTGACCACCTGATACGGGATGAACTTGATAAGCCGCCCGACCTTCAGGACGCCGAAGACGAGCTGGAAGAGTGCCGAGATCAGTGCGGTGAGTCCCAGGAGGGCGATGATGCGGTCCGGCGTCATGTCGCCTTTCGCAGCGAATCCCGCGGCAAGGCCCGAGAGAATCGCGGCCGCCGGCGCGCACGGGGCGGTGATGAAGCCTCCGTTGCCGCCGACGATGGGGGCTACGATGCCGAGTGCTGCTGCACCGAGGATGCCAGCGAGGGCGCCCGCCCCCGCCTGATCAGGCCCGATGGCGCTGTAGATGAGGACGCCGAACGCGATGGAGGAGGGAAGCGCGACGAGCATCGCGGCGAGTCCGCCCCAGAGATCGCCGGCGCGATCATGCGAACCGCCGGCGGGGAGTTCCATGGTTGTCATTGCTGCCTCTTGTCGCAGGCGGACCCGCTGGGCGAACACGACGCCTTCCATCATGGCATGAATTGGAGGAGGCGGCGAGGGCGCGCCGCGGCCGGACGCAGGGGGCTCACCAAGAAAACAGGGATGCACCGCTGGCGCCTGCACCATGGAGTCAGGCATATTCGGTGCTGTCCGTTCCCCTCAGCCCCCCCAATGGACGATCCCCGCCAGCGCCTCGAGAAGGCCCTCGAGGGCCAGTACATCTTTGAGCGTGAGCTCGGCGGCGGCGGCATGTCGCGCACGTATCTCGTGCGCGAGCGCGCGCTCGACCGCCGCGTCGTCGTGAAGGTGCTTGCTCCCGAGCTGCTGGCCGGCATCTCGGTGGAGCGCTTCCGCCGCGAGGTCCTGCTCGCCGCCAAGCTCCAGCACCCGCACGTGGTGCCGGTGCTCACGGCCGGCGACGTGGACGGCCTGCCGTGGTTCAGCATGCCATACGTGGACGGCGATTCGCTGCGCCAGCGGCTGGGACAGGGGCCGGTCAGCATTCACGAGACCGTCGGCATCCTGCGCGATGTGGCGCGCGCCCTCGCCTACGCGCACGCCAACGGGATCGTGCACCGCGACATCAAGCCTGACAACGTGCTGCTCTCCACGGGGAGCGCCACGGTCACCGATTTCGGCATCGCCAAGGCCATCAACGCGGCGCGCACCACTGGCGATGCCTCGGCCCCGAACACGATGCTCACGGTGGCGGGCACGTCCATCGGCACCCCGACCTACATGGCGCCGGAGCAGGCGGCGGGCGATCCGAACACCGACCACCGCGCCGACCTGTACTCGTTTGGGGCGATGGCGTACGAGCTGCTGGGCGGCCGCCCGCCGTTCCACGGGCTCACGCCGGCGCGGATGCTCGCCGCGCAGATGAGCGAAACACCCAAGGACGTGCGCATCCTGCGCGGCGACTGCCCGGAGAACCTCGCGGCACTCGTCATGCGCTGCCTCGAGAAGGAGCCCGGGGACCGGCCGCAGCAGGCCCTCGATCTTGTGCGCGTGCTCGACACCATCACGTCGAGCGGCGCAACGGCAGCAGCCCCCGCGATTCTCGCCGGCAACCGCATCAACCTCGGCAAGGCGCTCGCCCTCTGGGCCGCCGCCGCCGCCGTCACGGCCGTCACGGCGTGGGCGGCCACGAGCGTGATCGGCCTTCCGGACTGGGTCTTCCCGGGGTCCATTGGCGTGATGTTGGCGGGCCTGCCGGTCATCCTCGTCACGTGGTACGTGCAGCGGGTCGCGCACAAGGCGTACACGGTGACGCCGCAGTTCACGCCGGGCGGATCCACCGCCTCGCAGGGGACCATGGCGACGCTCGCGATGAAGGCGGTGCCCCACGTGTCGTGGCGGCGCACCTGGCTGGGCGGCAGCATTGCCGTGGGCAGTTTCGCCGCTCTTGTCATTGCGTTCATGGTGATGCGCGCGATGGGCGTAGGGCCGTTCGGTTCGCTGCGCGGCCGGGGCACGTTTGGCGATCGCGAAACAATCGTGGTGGCTGACTTCCGCAGCCCGGCGAGCGACACGACGCTCGGCGGCACCGTGGCCGAGGCGCTGCGCACCGACCTGGGGCAGTCCACGTCGCTGCGCGTGCTCACGCGCGCCAACATGCGCGACCTGCTCGGGATGATGCAGCGGTCTCGCGAGAGCGCGGTGCAATTCGATGTCGCGCGCGAGATCGCGACGCGTGAAGGGGCCAAGGCGGTTCTCGACGGAGAAATCGTCCAGTTGGGCAGGGGATACGTGGTGTCGGCACGGCTCGTGAATGCGCTCGACGGCAACGAGCTGGTGACGTTCCGAGAGACGGCGAGCGGGGAGGACGACCTCATCACGGCGCTCGGCAAGCTGTCGCGCTCCGTGCGCGAACGCGCCGGCGAGTCGTTGCGGAGCATCCAGAAGAGTTCAGAACTGGAGCGCGTCTCGACGCCGTCGCTGGCGGCGCTGCGCAAGTATGTGCAGGGCTCGCAGGCGGCCGACGAGCTGGGCGAAGCTGAACGCGGCGTGGCCCTGCTGCAGGAGGCGGTTGCCATCGACAGTGGCTTCGCGATGGCGTGGCGCAAGATGGCGGTGATTCTGGGCAATGAAGGCGTCGATCGGCCGCGACAGCTCGCCGCCATGGAGGCGGCGTACCGGCACCGCAGCCGTCTCACGGAAATGGAGCGCCTGCTCACCGAGGGTTACTACTACACGCGCGGTCCGAAGACCGACCGCGACAAGGCGATCGCCGCGTACGATGCCGCCGCGCAACTCGATTCACTAAGCACCGCGGCGCTCAACAACGCCGCCGTCGTCTATGGCCAGAAGCGGGAGTTCGCGCGCGCCGAGGAGCGGTACCGGCAGGTGACGCAGCTGCCGCGCAGCTTCGGCGGCGCCTTCACCAACCTGATGCAGATGCAGACGGTGCTCGGCCACATCTCGGGGCTCGACTCGACGCGCAAGGCGTTCTACGCCAAGCTGCCCAACAGCGCCGACCTGTGGGAGGCCGACTGGTATTGGGCGTTCGGCACCGGCAATCTGCACGCCGCCGATTCCATCAGCCGCACGATGCACGCCAAGGCGCGCACGCTGCGCCAGGCGACGCGCAGCGCCAATGGCGCGTCCAGCATTGCCGAACTGCGGGGCCAGCCGCGCGAATCGCTGCGGTGGATCACCCTCTCGGATGAGGCGTCGCTCAAGGCCGCCCCCTCGCCGGTCAACCAGCTGCAGCCGTACCTGGACAGCGCCTACATCCTGTCGGGCACGATGGAGCGTCCGGCAGAAGCGCGCGCGGTGATTGCGCGCGGACTCGCCCGCGTGCCGCTCAACAAGCTCTCGCCATCGGAGCGGCCGTACCGCTATCTCTCGCGCCTCGCCGCGAAAGTGAACGATGCGGCACTGGCCCGACAGGCCGCGCAGGGATGGGAGAAGGACCAGATCGGCGAATCGCCGGATGTGACCGGCGATCGCGCCTTCTACGCCGCGCAGGTGGCGCTGGCGGAACAGCGTTGGGACGCGGTCGTCCCGCTGGTGCACGAGGCCGATAAGCGCGCGACGATCAACTGGCGATACGCGTGGATTGCACTGGCAACAGCGCACGACAACGCCGGCCGCGCCGACTCGGCCATCGCCTACTTCGAGAAGTTCACGAACTCGCGCGGTGCGCTTCCAGATGTCGACGCCGAGTTCCGCGCCGGGTCGCACAAGCGCCTCGGCGAGCTCTACGACGCGAAGGGGAACACGGCGAAGGCGATCGAGAACTTCGAGAAGTTCGTGGAGATGTGGAAGAACGCCGAGCCCGAGCTGCAGCCAAAGGTGCGCGAGGTGCAGGACAAGCTGAAGCGGCTGCGGGCGTTGCGCGGCTGACCACGATGTGGTCGCGTTCCGGGACGCGGCCACAGACACGACGCCCTCGCGGCCGATACGGCGCGAGGGCGTTCGTGCGTTCCGGAGGGGGCAGTCGTCGATCGTCAGGACCTCGTCCGGAGCGGCTCACGTGCGGAACCTGCGGTGTCTTCGTTAGGTTCTCAATGACATGCCGGCCCCCACCATCCGCACGGTTGCCTGTGCGCTCCCCGCGAATTTCGTCGATCAGGAAACCCTGATTGCGGCGTTTCGCGACGAGTGGGCCGCGAAGCATTTCAACGTCGAACGCTTCGAGGAGTTGCACCGTGCCGTCGGCGTCGGCGGACGGCACCTCGCGCTTCCCCTCGCGGAGTATCGCGCTCTCACCTCCTTCAAGGCCCGCAACGACGCGTGGACCGCGGCGGCCGTGGACCTGGGTGCACAGGCGGCGCAGGCCGCGCTTGAGGCAGCCGGACTCTCCGCCGCGGACATCGATCACCTGTGCTTCGTGACGGTAACGGGGCTGGCCACCCCGTCGATTGACGCGCGACTCGTCAATCGGCTTGGCTTTCGCCCCGATGTCACCCGCGCGCCCCTCTTCGGGCTCGGCTGCGTGGGTGGCGTCGCCGGCACGTCGCGCGTGAGTGACGTCATGCGTGCCTGGCCCAATCGGCGGGCCCTGCTGATCGCCGTGGAACTCTGTTCGCTGACCCTGCAGCGCGATGACCTGTCGGTGGCCAACATCATCAGCAGCGGCCTCTTTGGGGACGGGGCGGCCGCGCTGCTCATGGAGGGCGCTGACCGGAATGGTGCGGGACCGAAAGTGATTGCCACGGCATCGGTCTTCTATCCCGACACCGAGCGCGTAATGGGATGGGATTTCGTGGACACGGGGTTCAAGATCGTGCTCTCCGCCACCGTGCCCGACGTGGTGCGTGCCCATGTGCGAAACGATGTCGACACGTTCCTGCACGCGCACGGCCTCGCGCGCGGCGATATCGCGCACTGGGTAGCGCACACCGGCGGGCCGAAAGTGCTCAAGGCCTTCGAGGAGGCACTCGAGCTCCCGCCGTCAGCCCTCGAACGTTCGTGGCGGTCGCTGCGGGAGACCGGCAATCTGTCGTCGGCGTCGGTGTTGTTCGTGCTTGCCGAACTGCTGGCCAGTGGGGATCCGCGCCCTGGCGACTACGGCCTGATGCTCGCCATGGGGCCGGGCTTCTGCGCCGAGTTGGTGCTGCTGCAGTGGTGACGAGCAATATGGTGACGCTCGTTGTGGTCGCGGCCGTGACACTCGAACGGCTCGCCGAACTGCGCCTGTCGCGACGAAACGCCGCCTGGGCGGCGGCACAGGGCGGGGTTGAAGTCGGGCAGGACGCCTATCGCATCATGACCGTGTTCCATGTGGCATTCCTCATGGCGTGCATAGCGGAGCCACTGCTGCTGCATCGGGTGAGCACGCCGGCGCTGGCCGCAGCGTGTCTGGTGATCCTGATCGGTGCGCAGGCGTTGCGCTGGTGGGCGATCATCACACTGGGCCCGCGCTGGAACACCCGCATCATCGTCATACCCGATGCGGCACCGGTCACCGGCGGACCGTACCGTTGGCTGCGTCACCCGAACTACCTCGCCGTGATTGCCGAGATGGTTGCGTTGCCCCTGCTGGGTGGTGCGTGGGTGACGGCACTGGTCGCCACGATCGCCAACGCGCTCATCATGCGCATACGCATCAGCACCGAGGAGCGGGCACTCGGGGCGCAGTGGGCGCGCGCGTTTGCCCACACTCCGCGTTTCGTGCCGGGAGGCTCGCGTGACGGCACTTGAACACGAGGTGCTCGACGTCATTCGGCGCATCTTTGCCACCGAACTCGAGCACTCGGGAACCGTGGAGCCCGAGCACCACCTGCAGCGCGACCTGCACGTAGACTCGCTGAACGCCGTGATCCTGGCCGTCGGGCTCGAAGACCATTTCCGCGTGCGCCTCACCCAGGAGGATACCGTCGGCATCACCACCGTCGGTGGCCTCATGGTGCGCGTCGCGGAGCTGGTGCAAGCCGCGCGCGAGGAACCTGCACCGTGATTTGCGGCAGCACGCTTCCTCCGCCCGATGTCGTCACACTCAACGCCGCGCTGGCACGTGCGGCGCACAGCATGCACGGCCTGGTCTTTGTGGATGCGGACGAGCAGGAACGGACGTTGTCGTGGAACGAGGTGCATTCGCGCGCCCGGCGAATGGCGGGCGCGCTGGCTGAACGCGGTGTGCAGCCGGGCGATCGCGTGGCGATGGTTCTGCCTACGGGTCCCGACTTCATGGATGCCTTCTTTGGCGCCCTGCTCGCCGGCGCGGTGCCGGTGCCGCTGTATCCGCCGGTTCGCCTGGGGCGTATGGAGGAGTACGTCTTGGGCACCGCCCGCATGCTGGAGGTCGTCGGCGCGCGGGTGCTGGTGTCCGATGCGCGCACGCGCCTGCTGCTCGGCGAGGCGGTCGCTCGCGCCCGCCCGGCGCTCGGCTGTCCCACCGTGGCCGATCTCCTCGATGGCGCGTCGGGGCACGAAGTCTCGGTGGCACCAGAGGCGCTGGGGCTCATCCAGTTCTCGTCAGGATCGACGGTCGATCCCAGGCCGGTCGCGCTCACGCATCAGGCGTTGATCGCGCAGGTCGCCGCACTCAAGGCGCTGCTCCCGGCGCCGCCCGGCTCACCACAGACGGGCGTGTCGTGGCTGCCGCTATACCACGACATGGGCCTCATTGGCTGCCTGCTGGAGGCGCTGTACTATCCCGCCACCCTCGTGCTCATTCCGCCGGAGCTCTTCGTCGTGCGACCGGCGCTCTGGCTGCGCGCGCTCTCGCGACACCGCGGCATTGTCTCGCCCGCGCCGAACTTCGCGTACGGGCTCTGCGTCAAGCGTGTTCGCGACGATGAACTCGAGGGGGTGGATCTCAGCCACTGGCGCTACGCGCTCAACGGCGCGGAGCCGATCGCGGCCGCGGTGCAGCAGGCGTTCGCGACCCGCTTCGCACGCGTCGGATTCCGCGCCGAGTCGCTGATGCCGGTCTACGGCCTGTCGGAGTGCGCGCTGGCCGCGACGTTCACCAGCGCCGACGGGCCCAAGCGCGAGATCAGCCTGGACGCCGGCGTTCTCGCCGCGACCGGGCGTGCGGTGCCAGGCACGCGGCGTGTGGTCTCGGTCGGCACGCCGATCCCCGGCGCGACAATCGACGTGCGCGATGACTCGGGCGTGCCACGCGCCGAGGGTGAGGTGGGGTGCGTCTGGATCCGCGCCCCGTTCGTGATGCAGGGGTACTTCGGCCAGCCGCAGGCGACGGATGCGGTGCTGCGCGATGGATGGCTCGATACCGGGGACCTTGGGCTGGTGGACCGCGGCGAACTGTTCATCACCGGGCGCGCCAAGGACGTGGTGATCATCCGGGGCGCCAATCACGCGCCGCAGACGTTTGAGGACTGTCTCGCGGGCATCGAAGACCTGCGCGCGGGATGCGCGGTGGCGCTCGGTATCGTGCCAGCCGGGCAGGATGACGAGGCGCTGCTCGTGCTCGCGGAATGCGCATTGCCCGCGCCTGCCGGTCTGGAGGAGCGCATTGCGGCCGCGATCGTCGAGCACACCAGCATCGTGCCCCATGCGGTGGTCCTGCTTTCGCCGGGCACGCTGCCGCGCACGAGCAGCGGCAAGATGCGGCGAGGCGAAGCACTCCGGCGGTACTGCGCGGGCGAGCTGACGGCGCCCACGCCCGTGACGCGGCTGCGTCTTGGCGCGCAGATTGCGAGATCGCTGGCGGCGTTCGCTCGCTTCCGGTGCGATCCGTGAGTTTGGACTCCGCGCCGTGGCCGGCGGAGGGGAAACGTCAGGTGACGCTACGTTGAAGTGGTCCCGTGATATGACTCGCAGGGAAGGAGAACTGCAATGTCCAAGAGAGTCCGCATCAAGTGGTGCAAGTCTCCCGCAGCCCATGACTATCCGTCAGCGCTGTCGTATCTCTTGCTGCTTTGCGACGAGAAGACGGCGGCCGCCCATGTGCGCAGGTTGAAGCGCGCTGCCGGGATGGAGTTCAAGGCCAAGGACATCTTTCGTGCGTCCGGACTCTCGCTGCTCGGCGTTAGCGACCGCCACATCGCACGTGATCAGAGGCTGATCAAGGCCGGACGTGCGCTATCGCCGCTGCTGCTCGTGCGAGATACGGTGCACAGCCGTGTCATCGTCGCCGACGGCTACCACCGCCTGTGCGCCGTCTACGCGCGCGATGAAGATGCCCTGATCCCCTGCCGCATTGTGTAGACGCGCGGGCGATCGGCCGATTGATCAACCCATGCCCGTCGCACCTGGCGCGGCCTGAGCACGTTGGACGAATAGGGAGGCACGACGACGATGAGCAAGATCTTGCGTGGGATCGCTGCCGGTTGGGGGGCGAAGAAGCTGGGCGGCGGCTGCTTCACGACGGTCCTGATCTTCCTGCTGCTGTGGTGGCTGCTGGGGAACTTCCGTGTGTTCAAATAGCCTCCGCTCCCGCGCCGCGAGGGTCCCGTGATCCTCGCGCCGCGCCGCTTCCCGCGCGGTTCTCGATAAGGCGCTATTCTTCCCCAGACGGTAGTTGCGGCACGCCGCTATCCGTAGACGCGCGCAGCAACCCCGTCTGCGTGTAGAGCAGCAGCTTCTCCCGCGTGTCCACGATGTCGAGGTTGCGCATCGTGAGCTGGCCGATGCGATCCTGCGGCGTGAAGAACGCCTCGCCCTTCTCCATCGTCAGCCGCTCGGGCTTGTAGGTGAGGTTGGGGCTCGTCGTGTCGAGCAGCGTGTAGTCGTTGCCGCGGCGCAGCTCGAGCGTCACCTCGCCCGTGATCGCGCTCGCCACCCAGCGCTGGGCGCTCTCGCGCAGCATCATCGCCTGCGGGTCGAGCCAGCGCCCCTGATACAGCAACCGGCCGAGCCGGCGGCCGTTGTTGCGATACTGCTCGATGGTGTCCTCGTTATGGATGCCGGTCACGAGCCGCTCGTAGGCGATGTACAGCAGGGCGAGCCCCGGCGCTTCGTAAATGCCGCGGCTCTTGGCCTCGATGATGCGGTTCTCGATCTGGTCGGACATGCCCAGCCCGTGTCGGCCGCCGATCACGTTGGCTTCCATGAACAAATCGAGCGGCGTGTCGAAGGTCTTGCCGTTGAGCGCCACGGGGTGCCCTTCCTCGAACCGGATCGCCACTGTCTCGCGCTTGACCTGCACGTCCTCGCGCCAGAATGCGACGCCCATGATGGGCTGGACGATGCTGATCCCCTTGTTGAGGAACTCGAGGTCCTTGGCCTCGTGCGTGGCGCCGAGGATGTTGCTGTCGGTGGAGTACGCCTTCTCGGCGCTCATCTTGTACGCGAAGCCGTGCTTCGTCATGTACGCCGACATCTCGGCGCGGCCGCCCAGCTCGTCAATGAACTGCTGGTCGAGCCACGGCTTGTAGACCTTGAGGTCGGGGTTGGTGAGCAGGCCGTAGCGGTAGAACCGCTCGATGTCGTTCCCCTTGAACGTGCTGCCGTCGCCCCAGACGTTCACGTGATCCTGGCGCATCGCGGCCACCAGCATCGTGCCCGTGACGGCGCGGCCAATGGGCGTGGTGTTGAAGTACACCGTGCCGGCGGTCGTCACGTGGAAGGCGCCGCACTGCAGCGCCGAGATCCCCTCGGCCACGAGTTGCGGGCGGCACTCCACCAGGCGCGCCTTCTCGGCGCCGTACTCCATGGCCTTGGCCGGAATCTCGTTGTAGTCGGTCTCGTCGGGCTGGCCGAGGTTCGCCGTGTAGGCGTACGGAATGGCACCCTTCGCCCGCATCCAGTGGAGGGCGGCGCTCGTGTCGAGGCCGCCCGAGAAGGCGATGCCGACTTTTTCGCCGACCGGGAGGTTCTGCAGGATGGTGGCCACGGGAGTTGTGCGAAGGGGGATCAGGGAGCAACACGTCCCGAAAAATACACGCCGATGGCGCGAATTGAGATAGGAGCGGCGGCGCGGCTACCGGACGATGAAGGGCTGCACCGCCACAAGACCGAGTCCCGGCATCCGGCTGAAGTCCCGATCATGGAGCGTTGCGAGGTGGTGCCCGCGCGCGAGCGCCGTGGCGCCGATGATCAGGTCGTGCGCGCTGATCAACACGCCGTCGCGGGCGAGCGCGGCCCACAGGTCGGCGTGACGGCGGGCCTCGACCAGGCCGAAGTCGAAGATGGGGACGCGCGCCAGCAGCGACTCGACAAAGGCAAACCGCCGCGCCCGCATCCCGGGGTCGGCGGCGCGATGGCACCCGTGCAGCAACTCCGAGGCGGTGAGCGCAGCGATGCCCACGGACTCGCCGCCGACACTGTCGAGCAGCGCACCGAGCAAGAGCGTGCGACGCTCGGCGGCGACGAGCACCGAGGTGTCGAGCATCACGCCCATGGATCGTCCGGTGGCGCGAGGGCTGCACGCGCCCGTTGCAGATCCGTGTCGAGTCGCGTCGCCTCGTCAACGGAGAGGTGCGGCAGCGACTCCCACACCGCCTTGAAGTCGCGCGCGGATAGCGGGGGAGCTTCGGGGCGGGTTGCGTCGCCGTTCAGGAACTGTGCGACCGCTTCACGCACGAGCCTGGACTTGGGCATGCCGCGCGACTCCGCCAGGCGTTCGAGCGACTGCACGACGTCCGCGGAGAGGCGAAGCGTAAGGTGAGCATCTTCCATGTACTGCAAAGTAACACTATTGTATCACGCTTGCAAACACATGCGAAATATTGAGATAAGAGCGGCGCTCGGACGTCGTAAGCTCATCAGCCGCCGCGCGTTCGCTGCCACTTCAGACGAGTGCATGCGATGCGGACGCCCTGCCGTTCGGCGTTCGTCTGCTTGGCGACGCTCTGTTCGGCGACAGATTACTGGCATGTCGGATCGGCTCTCGATCGTGAACGTCGGCTACCGCTCCACGAACTTCTGGGTGGTGAGCGCGGGGCGGCAGCGCCTGCTCATTGACCTTGGCTGGCCGGGCATGGTGGGCGCACTCACGGCGAACCTGACGCGCAGTGACATCCCGCTTCGCGAAGTCACGCACGGGGTGGCGACGCACTACCACATGGATCACGCCGGGGCGGCGCAGGACCTCAAGGACGCAGGGATGCGGCTGATCGTGGCCGATGTGCAGGTGCCGGCGATTCCGCTCATGGCCCAGCACATGAAGCCGACCGATCACTACACGGCGATCCGGCCCGACGGCAACCTGGTGGTGGCGTGCGCCGAGAGTCGTGCGTTGCTCGGCGCGATGGGCATTGCGGGGCAGTTCGTGCATACGCCTGGACATTCGGACGACAGCATCACGGTGCTCCTCGACGGCGGCGAGGCCTTCACGGGCGACCTGACATGGCCGATGCTTGCGACCGAAGAGACGATGGAGCAGGTGATGCAGAGCTGGGAGCGCCTGCGCGCGCTGGGGGCGTGCACCGTGTATGCGGGGCACGGTCCGGTGCGGTCGATGCCCGCGGTGTAGTTTCTGGGAATTCCGGTAAAGACCCGTTTCCATTGAGGGCTCACATGCATCGCTCGTTCCTGCGACGGCGCTCGACGTGGCTTGGAATCGTGGGGGGCGTGCTGCTGCTGGCGGTCGGCTACATCGCGAGCGTCTGGGCCCCCGACCTTCCCGTGTCGGCGCTGAAAGCGCAGTGGGCGCCGCCGCCCTCGCAGTTCGTCACCGTCAATGGCCAGCAACTGCACCTGCGCGACGAAGGGCCGCGCGACGATTCCCTGCCGATCCTGCTCGTCCACGGTACGTCGTCGAGCCTGCATACCTGGCAGGGGTGGGCCGACTCGCTGCGCGCGACGCGTCGCGTGATCCGCTTTGACCTCCCCGGGTTCGGGCTGACCGGTCCGGCGGCGGACGGCGACTATCGCATGGCCGCGTACGTTCGTGCGGTCATCGGCGTGCTGGATGCCCTGGACGTGCGACGCGCGGTGATCGGCGGCAACTCCCTCGGCGGTGGCGTCGCCTGGCACGTGGCCGTGGCCCATGCGGACCGTGTGGCAGGACTGGTTCTCGTGGATGCCGTCGGATATCCGTTCGTTTCCACGTCGGTGCCGATTGGCTTCCGGCTCGCGCGAATGCCCGTGCTGAACCTCCTCATCCAGCGCATCCTGCCGCGCAGCGTCGTGGAGGAAAGCGTGCGCAACGTCGTCGGTGATCCCTCGCGCGTCACTCCGGAACTGGTGCAGCGCTACGTCGACATCACGCGACGCGAAGGGAATCGGGCGGCGCTCGTGGCGCGGTTCCGGCAATCGGCCGGCGACACGGACACGACGGCGATTCGCACCATCACCGTGCCGACGCTCGTGCTGTGGGGAGGGCGCGACCGACTCATCCCGCCTGAGAACGCGGCGCGGTTCGGACGCGACATCGCGGGAAGTCGCGTGGTGATGTTTCCGGAGCTCGGGCATGTGCCGCACGAGGAGGATCCGGCTGCGACCTTTGCGGCGGTGCGGCCGTTCCTTGCTGCCCTGACGGTGCGCTGAACGCCGCCGCGATGCGGCGACGTTCAGCCGTCTGAGGGCGGTTCCGCTGTCGGCTTCGCTGGCGGTGCTACGGCCGGCGCGGCGCTCGGCGGTTTCGGCGCCCGGTAGATCGTCACCACCGTCTCGCCGTACTCGAACCGCTTGCCGCCGCGCGGCAGCTCGTGCCCGGGCGCATGCTCCGCCACGAAGACCCGGGCGAAGTGGGTGGCCTGCCACCCCTCGATGACGCGATCGAGCATGCGCGACTCGTACGGCGGGTCGCAGAAGCAGATGTCGTACGCGCCGGCGGTGGTGAGCGCGGCGGCAAAGGGCAACGCGTCCTTCTTGAACACGCGCGTGCAATCGCGCACGCGCAGCGCGGCCACATTCGCCTTGAGCGCGTGCAGGCTCGCCGGGCGCGTCTCCACAAAGTCGGCGCGCTTGGCGCCGCGCGACAAGGCCTCGAGCCCCAGCGCACCGGTGCCGGCGAAGAGATCGAGCACGCTGGCGTTCTTGAGGTCCGGCGAGAGCAGGTCGAGCACGGCGGCACGCACCCGCTCCGCGGTGGGATGCACGCGGAAGTCGTTGGGCGACGTGAGGTCACGCCCGGCCCACTTGCCGCGGACGATCCTCATGGCCGGGCCAGGGCGACGCGCCCGGTTGGTGTGATGGCGAACGCCGCCGTGCCCTCGAAGACCAACCGCATACTGCCTCCCCCTCGTGGATCGAACGACCGGAACTCGTGCGCGCCTGATGGAATGAGCTCAACCGCCGAATATGGCCGCGCGCCGAGATCCTCGATGCGCCGACTGCGATTGAAGGTGTAGATGTTGGTGGCGCCGCCGCGCTCGAAGTTCAGGCGCACGGTGGTGCGCAGGCCGCCGTCCGGCGCGCGCAGGGTGCCGATGACGTCGAGCGACTTGTACGCGCCGAGCCGCTGCCGACGGCCGTCCATCAGTTGTGCCTCCTGGCGCGCGACGTCGGCAGAGTCGGGTCCGCCCTCGCCCAGCGCGGCGAGCAGTGGGCCGACGTTGCCCGCGACGAGCGCCTCGACGATGGCGCGGGCGCGCTCGTTGGCCTCCGTGGCGCCCGGCGGAGACGCCGTGTCCCCGGTCGTGAGCAGCGCGTAGGCCTGCTGGCCCACCGCCTCTGCCATCAATCGCCCGTTGTCAGCGCGCAGCAACAGCCGGCTGCCGTCACTGAGCCGGTAGCTGCCAGCGATGGTATCAAGCACGGCCGCCGTCACCGCCACGCGCTGCGGCGGGAGCTCAGAGGGTTGCCCGAACACGATGCGCGAGATCACACGCACTGCCTGCGTGGCCGTCAGCTCCGCGACGGTGGACGTCACGAAAATCGTGACGCTGTCATCCACGAACCGCAGGAACTCGGCCACATACACGCCGTTGCCGCCGTTGTGCGTGACGAGCCGCGTGCCGCGCATGGTCTTCATCACGGCCCAGCCGTAGGCATACTGCGACTGACCGTCGGGTCCCTCGTTGACGTAGCCGGTCATGAACTTGCGGCGGCTCGAGTCGGTGAGCACGCGGGCGTCATTGAGCGCCGCATCCCAGCGCGCCATGTTGCCGAGCGTGGTGTGCAGGCCGCCATTGCCGCGCAGGGCCCAGTACGGCGCATCGGCCGGGGCGATGCGATCCACGATGGTTCCCCAGTCGCGGCCGTTCTGATAGCCGTGGGCGATGCGTGCCGGCGCCCACCCCGGCCCCTTGTAGCCGGACTCGTTCATCCCGGCGGGCCGCAGCACGAGGTCGTGCAGGGCTCGTTCGTAATCGGCGCCGGTCGCTAGCTCCGCGATGGCGGCGAGCAGCGAATAGCCGGCGTTGGAGTAGAAGTGGGCCGTGCCAGGTGCGCTGCGCAGCGGCGCGGCGAACATGCGGCGCACGTATTCGTCGCGCGTCGTGGCTTCGTAGTCGGTGGGAGAATAGTCGGAGTTGAAGCCGGCGGTGTGCGTCAGCAGCTGGTGCAGCGTGATGGCGCGCTTGTCGGCCGGCGCGTCGGGGAAGAACCGTGCGATGCTGTCGGTGGTGCGGAGCTTGCCCTGTTCCTCGAGCCGCAGGATGGCGGCCGCGGTGAACTGCTTGGTGATGGAGCCGAGGTTGTAGACGGTCGCCGTGTCGGCGACGATGCCAGCGGCACGATTGGCGAGTCCATAGCTGCGCTTCAGCACCGGCCGCCCGCCCCGGATGACGAGCACGCCGCCCGTGTAGCCGAGGTTCTCGAGGCGCATCATGTACTCGTCCACGCGAGATGCGACCTGCGCGTCACTCGTAGGTGCCGACCGGTCCTGCCCGGTGGCAGGGCAGACGGCGAACGCGAGCAGCGCAAGCGGGCCGGTGACCAGGCGGCGTTGAGGCAGGCGAATGCGCGGCAAGGGCATGGCGGGGAGGACGTCGGGGGAGGGACTCGCTCTGGAAGATAGTCACCCCGGTCGCGGGCGACGGTTTGCGACCGATTGCCCGGCCACGAGGAGCACTGGCGGCGGACTCCCGGCGGCTCCTAGTTAGAGGCCTCCTGCCTATCGTCCGTCTGCGCTCACGAACCCGACCGGAGCCACCATGCGCTCGCTCGCGCCGATTCTCCTGCTTGTCTCTTCTGGTCTTGTGGCTTGCTCCGCGTTCTCACGCGCCTCGACCACCCCGGCCCCAGCGACCGCCGAGGTGGGAACGATTGCCCAGGTCTACTACTGGCGTGCCAAGCCCGGCAAGTTCGACGAGTACACGCGCTACGTGCGGGACATGGCGGAGCCGATCGACGCCGAGGGGCAGCGCAACGGCGCGTTCATTTCCGTGACGACGTACATGACGCGCGACACGACGAGCGCCTGGACGCACATGCGCATCTTCGTGCTGCGCGACTCGACGCAGCTGCGCGAGTTGAGCGGCAAGCTCGACGCCGCCGGGGTCCGGCTCGAGCCCGACAGCGTCAAGCGGCGAGTGCGCGGCGAATACTCCGCGACGCTGCGGGATCGCGTGGGAGCGGCGACGGTTGCCATCCTGCGCTAGGCGACCTCAGCGCCCGTAGCCGGCCGGCGGCTTGATGCCGAGCGCGCGCAGGTAGACGCAGCCCTGGCCGCGGTGGTGGATGTCGTTGTCGATGACATTCAGCATGCCGCCGGCGGAAAAGGTGAGGAGATGGTCGGCGGGGAAGGCCTCGATCACGCGCCGGGTGAGCTTGCGGTGTCCCTGCCAGTGGTCGAGCAGTGCCTCAGGTGTCCCGAAGACGGACATCGAGGCTCCCTGAGAGGAATGTTCGGTATTTCCTCGGGCTTCAGTGGTACGTGTTCTTTCAGCGCGAGGCGTTTTCGCGGCAGGGCATTCGACGCGTGGCTTGCGCAGGAACAGCGGCGGGCGCAATCGTCCACCGCCCCCATGACAGACCAGACACCCGGCGCTGACCGTCCGCGCACGTCGCGCGCGCGTTTCCGGAAGTTCGTTGAGGACTATCGGGCGCGTCGCATAGACGAAGCCATTGATGGCGGCGGCGAGCCCAAGCCAGGCGAGCTACCGAGGCCGGTGCGCCGCCGGCAGTACATGCGCGAGTACCTGCGCTGGCTCCGGCCGTATGGCTGGGGCGTCGGTGTGCTCTTCACGCTGGCCCTCATCGCGGCCGGCCTGCAGATGGTGGAGCCGCTGTTCATGCGCTTCATCGTGGACCAGGTGCTGCTGGCCGCGGGACTCACCGCCGAGCAGCGTGTCGCGCGACTGCACACCGCGGGGGCGCTCTTCCTGGCGCTGATCATCGTTTCCAACCTGGTGGGCGCGCTCAAGGACTATCGCCAGCGGCTGCTCAACACCACGGTGATGCTCTCCCTGCGGCGCGCGCTCTTCGAGCGGCTGCTGCACCTGCCGCTGCCGCGGCTGTGGGACATGAAGACGGGCGGCATCCTGAGCCGCATCAGCGGCGACGTGGACACGACGACGGGGATGCTGCAGCTCGCCATCGTGTCGCCGGCGGTGTCGCTGATCCGGCTGATCGTCGCCGTGGTGATCCTGTTCGTGCTGAACTGGCGACTGGCGCTCACCGCGATGGCGATCCTCCCCGGCATCGTGCTCATCAGCTTCATCTCGGCCAAGCGCATCCGCCCCATCTACCGGTCGCTGCGCAAGGACGCCGAGGCGGTGGACGGGCGCGTGGGCGAGACGTTCAGCGGCATTCGCGTGGTGCGCGCCTTCCGCCGCGAGATGCAGGAGCTGCTCGACTACATGCGCGGGCGGCACACGATCCTGCGCAAGGAGATGTTCGCCCAGCGGCGCGAGATGGTGATCTGGACGTCGTGGGGGCTGCTGCTCGGGATGGTGAACGTCGTGATCCTCTGGTACGGCGGCGTGCTGCAGCTGCAGGGGCGCGCGTCCATCGGCGACATCATGGCGTTCCAGTGGTACACGTTCCTGCTGCTGAATCCTGTCTGGCAGCTTGTGAACTCGTTCTCCGAGCTGCAGCGGTCACTGGCCGCGATGGAGCGGGTCTTCGAACTGTTGGCGCTGGAGGACGACAAGCCGGACCGGCCGGACGCGACCGATGCGCCGCACGTCGTACGCGAGCTGCGGCTGGAGGAGGTGGAGTTCGAGTACCGCGAGGGGAGGCCGGTGGTGCGCGACTTCAGCGTCACCGTGCCCGGCGGGAGCGTCGTGGCGCTCGTCGGACGGAGCGGGGCGGGGAAGACGACGGTGACCGATCTCGTCGCCCGCTTCCACGATCCGTCGAAGGGGCGGATCGTGCTGAACGGCACGGACATTCGCGATTTCAAGCTGGCCAGCTACCGCGACCTGCTGGCCATCGTGCAGCAGGATGTCTTCCTGTTCGACGGGTCGGTGCGCGACAACATCGCGTACGGCCGGCACGACGCCACGGATGGAGATGTGGAGGACGCCGCGCGCCGGGCGAACGCGCACGAGTTCATCGTGCGATTGCCCGAAGCGTACGACACGTTCATCGGCGAGCGCGGCGTGAAGCTCTCGGGTGGGCAACAGCAGCGGCTGGCCATCGCGCGGGCCATCCTGGCGCGGCCGCAAATCCTGATTCTCGACGAGGCGACGAGCAACCTCGACACCGAGAGCGAGCAGTTGATCCAGGCGTCCATGGCGGAACTGCTCGCGGGGCGCACGACATTCATCATCGCGCATCGCCTGTCGACCGTGCGCCGCGCCGACCTGATCCTGCTGATGGACGACGGGCGCATCGTCGAACAGGGGACGCATGAGGCGTTGATGGCGGCGCAGGGGACGTACTTCGGCATGGTGCAGCGGCAGATGGCGGGGGCGGAGCCGGGGAACGAGGCGCTGCTCGAGTAGGTCCCTATGCTATCCGCTCCGGCTCCAGTACCCGCTCCACGACCTTGCCGTTCACGACGCTGACGTAGTAGCACTTCGCGCCGTCCTTGGAGGCGACGACGCGCTTGAGCTCCGTCCCCTCGAAGTACAGCCCCGCCTCGTTGTCGCAGGCATAGCCGGACTTCAGCTCGCCCGAGCCAATCAGCTCCTGATACAGGGGCCGGCGGCCGGGTTCGGCGTCGTAGTGCGGCGAGTGGCTCCCCGGGAGGAAGCCCAGGCAGCGCACGACCGACAATCGCTTGGGACGCGAGTCGGTGGTCCCCTCCTCGAACCAGCAAAGCGACCCGGCGCTGGCGCCGCCCAGCACGATACCGCGCTCCCAGGCCTCGCGCAGCACGATGTCGATGCCCTGCGCGCGCCAGATCGCTTGCTGGTTGAGGGTGTTGCCGCCGGAGGCGACGATGGCGTCTGCGGAGAGCAGGACTTCGTCCCATCCCTTGGTCTGGGTGAGACTCTCGATGAACACATCCTGCACGAACGGCTCGACGTTCAGCGGGGCGCACCAGCTGTAGAAGTTCAGCTTCGCGACCGGCATGTCGCCCACGGCCGATGGGAGGTAACAGATACGCGGCCGCGGCTTGCCGGTCAGCTCCGCCATGTAGCGGATGAATGGCGACATGAAACCGCCGCCGGCGATCAGGATCTTGCGTGTCGGACGTGGTGCCTTGGCTTCGGAGGTCATGAGGGAATTCGATTCGGTTATGGCCACAACGCGCGGCGCACGGCCAGCGTTCACTGAGGGAAGGTGCGGCACGCGGAAACCGTCAGCAATAGTCCCCTGCGTGGCAGGAAAGCGTGCTCCCCCATCTATTATATGGGCGTCATCGACGCGTCATTCGACGCACCCAACGCACCAACCCCCACCGCCGTTCCAGATCGCAGGAAGATTCCATGAAGAAACTGCTGCTTGTCGCCACGCTCGCCCTCGCCGCCCAGCTCCCGGCCCAGTCGCGCTCCGAGATCAGGCGCTGGGAGCGCCAGGCCCAGGCCATCACCATCACGCGCGACGACTGGGGCGTTCCGCACGTGAAGGGGAAGACCGACGCGGATGCCGTCTTCGGGGTCATCTATGCCCAGGCCGAGGACGACTTCAACCGCGTCGAGGTGAACTACCTGAACTCGATCGGCCGGCTGGCCGAGGCCGAAGGCGAAGCAGAGATCTGGCGCGACCTGCGGATGCGGATGTTCGTGGACTCCATGGACCTGAAGGGGCAGTTCGCCACCAGCCCCGACTGGCTGAGGAAGCTCATGGTCGCGTGGGCTGACGGTCTCAATTACTACCTGTACACGCACAAGACCGTCAAGCCGAAGGTGCTCACCCGCTTCGAGCCGTGGATGGCGCTCTCGTTCACCGAAGGGAGCATCGGCGGCGACATTTCCGGCATCGGCCTGCGCGGCATCGAGATGTTCTACGGCACGCGGCTGGGGCAGGCACCGACGCGCGGTGCCGCTGCAATCGAGACTGCCGCCGCGGCGGAGGAAGCCGAGGAGCGGTTGGCCGTGCCGATGGGTTCGAATGGCGCGGCCATCGCCCGGTCCAATACGAAGAAGGGGCACGCCCTGCTGCTGATCAACCCGCACACCTCGCACTACTTCCGCGAGGAAGCGCAGATGACGAGCGACGAGGGGCTCAACGCCTACGGCGCCATCACCTGGGGGCAGTTCTTCATCTACCAGGGCTTCAACGCCACCGCCGGCTGGATGCACACGTCGAGCAACGCCGACGTGACGGACGAGTATGCCGAGACCGTGACAAAGTCAGGCGACGGGTACGTGTACGCCTATGCCGGCGGCACCCGGCCGGTGACGACGTCCAGGGTCACCATTCGCTACAAGACCGCCGAGGGGCTGAAGACGCGCGAGTTCACCATCTACCGCACGCATCACGGCCCGGTGGTGCGCGAGGCGGGCGGCAAGTGGATCACTGCGCGGCTCATGAACGAACCGGTGAAGGCGCTCACGCAGTCGTACACCCGCACGAAGGCGCGGAATTACAAGGAATATCGCGCGACGATGGAGCTGCACACCAATTCGTCGAACAACACGATCTACGCCGACGCCGAGGGGAACATCGCGTACCTGCACGCCAACTTCGTGCCGAAGCGCGACCCGAAGTTCGACTGGTCACGGCCAGTGGACGGCAGCGACCCGGCCACGGAATGGGGCCCGCTGCATGGCGTGGAGGAGAGCCCGCTGGTGCTCAACCCTCCCAACGGCTGGCTGTACAACACCAACAACTGGCCGTATACCGCGGCCGGCGAGCACAGCCCCAGGAAGAGCGACTTCCCCGAGTACATGAATCCGGGCGGTGAGAATCCGCGCGGCATCCACGCTATCGCCGTGCTCTCGGGCAAGAAGGATTTCACCATGCAGTCCCTGCAGGAAGCGGCGTACGACAGCTGGATGCCCGCGTTCACCACGCTGATTCCCCGCCTGCTGACGTCGTGGGACAACCTGCCGTACTCCGACCCGATCAAGGCGAAGCTCTCCGAGCAGATCCAGCTGCTGCGCGCGTGGGATTACCGCTGGGGCGTGAACTCGGTCCCGACCGCGCTCGCCATCTCCTGGGCTGAAGAACTCTGGCGCATGCCGCGCGAAGGCGTGGCGATGGACCCGTACGAATACGTCGCCACGCGCATCACGCCCGCGCAGCAGCTGCAGGCGCTCGCTCGCGTCAGCGACCGTCTGGCATCGGACTTCGGCACGTGGAAGACACCGTGGGGGGAGATCAACCGCTTCCAGCGCCTCGTCCCCGACATCGCGCCACGGTTCGACGACAACGCGCCGAGCGTGCCGGTGGGCTTTGCCTCGGCGCGCTGGGGATCGCTGGCATCGTATGATGCGCGCGCGGCGCGCACGACGAAGAAGCAGTACGGCACGTACGGCAACAGCTTCGTGGCGGTTGTCGAGTTCGGCGACAGCGTGCGGGCGCGCGCCGTGATGGCCGGCGGACTCAACGCAGACCCGACCTCGAAGCACTTTGCCGACCAGGCGAAGACGTACGCCGAGGGGGGCCTGCGCGAAGTCTATTTCTATCCGAGCCAACTGCAGGGCCATACGGAGCGGACGTACCGGCCGGGCAAGCCGTAAGGACTGACGATACACGGGGCGCCGGCAGCAGGCCGGCGCCCGCTCTCTGAACCACTCAAGGTGGATCCCGTGCGTACTCTCCCTGTTCGCTCGATTCTCGCTGCGCTCGCGATCGTGCTCCTCGCCGACGTCCTGCCGGCGCAGGCGTCTTCTCCCTCAGCGGCGATGGAATGGCGGCACATCGGCCCGTTCCGCGCCGGCCGCGGGCGCTCGGCGGTGGGTGTGCCGACCCAGCCGAACGTCGCCTATGTCGGCTTCGACAACGGCGGCGTCTGGCGCTCCACGGACTACGGCAACAACTGGGAGCCGATCTTCGACAGCGAAGCGACGGGCGCCATCGGCGCCATCGCGGTGGCGCCGTCAGACCCGAACGTGATCTACGTGGGCACGGGCGCGGGGATCATCCGCCCCGACCTCGCCACGGGGCTGGGGATCTACAAGTCCACCGACGCCGGCAAGACGTGGACGCACCTTGCGTTGTTTGACACCCAGATGATCGCGTACATCGAGGTGGATCCGCGCAACCCGAACCGGCTCTTCGTCGCCGCACTCGGCCATCCGTACGGACCCAACGCCGAGCGCGGCATCTTCCGCTCGACCGACGGCGGCAAGTCGTTCGAGAAGGTGCTCTACAAGGACGAGTACACGAGCGGCAACGAAGTGCGCATTGATCCGAACGATTCGAACATCGTCTATGCCACGCTCTGGCAGCAGCAGCAGGCGTTCTACGAGTATGCCGGATTCGGCGGCGGCGGCAACGGGATCTTCAAGTCCACGGACGGCGGCACGACCTGGAAGCACCTCACCAAGGGCCTGCCGGAAAGCGTGCTGCAGGCGAACATCGCCGTCGCGCCGAGCAACACGAAGGTGCTCTACGCGATGGTGGCCCCCGCACTCGCCAATGGCGCGTCGGGGCCGGTGAGCTTCTACAAGTCCACCGACGCCGGCGAGCACTGGACGCTGGCGGTGAATGGCCCCGATGGGAAGCCGCGCCGCATGCCCGACCCGCGTCCGCTCGGCCGCATCGGCGGCGGCGACCTGCCGCCGGTCGTGGTGGATCCCAAGAACGAGCAGGTGGTCTACAGTGCGTCCACGGTGATGTGGCGCACGGAGGACGGCGGCCTCAACTGGTCGGCGGTGCGCGGCGCGCCGGGTGGCGACGACTATCAGCGCATCTGGATCAATCCGTACCATCCCGACATCATCATCGCGATCGCCGACCAGGGAGCGATCATCTCGGCCAATCGCGGCGTGTCGTGGAGCAATTGGTACACACAGCCCACCGCCGCGATGTTCCATGTGACGGCGGACAATGCCTTCCCGTACCGCCTGTGCGCCGGCCAGCAGGACAGCGGCTCGGCGTGCGTGGCGAGCCGGTCCATGGACGGGTTGATCACGTTCCGCGACTGGACGCCGGTGAACACGCAGGAATACGGCATCGTGGCGCCGGACCCGCGGGATCCGGACGTGGTGTTCGGCAGTGCGCGCTCCAGCGTGTCGCGGTGGGACCGCCGCACGCGGCAGACGACGCAGGTGGGACCCGACATGTCGGAGCGCGGCACGAACGGCGAGGCGTACAACCGCAACGTGCGCACGATGCCGCTCATCTTTTCGCCGGTGAACCCGGATCTCCTGTTCTACGCGTCGAACGCCGTCTGGCGCACCGCCGACCGCGGCAACACGTGGAAGCGCATCAGCCCCGACCTCACGCGGAAGACGTGGGACGTTCCGGCGAGCGCCGGCAAGTACGCGAGCGAGGTGAAGCCGGCGCAGCAGGGTTCGATCACGGCGCTCGCGCCGTCGGCCAAGGACGTGAACGTGCTCTGGGCGGGCACCGATGACGGCAACGTGCAGGTGACGATGGACGGCGGCGCGACGTGGACGAACGTGACGCCGGCCGGCATCAAGCCGTGGACGCGCATCTACAACCTGGAAGCGGGACGCCACAGCCGGCTCACCGCGTATGTGGCCGCCAACACGCTGCGCATCGACGACCATGCGCCGCACTTCTGGCGCACGCACGACGGCGGCAAGACATGGACCGAGATCAACACCGGGATCGCGACCAACTATCCGGCGAACTCGATCCGCGAGGACCCGCGCGTGAAGGGACTGCTGTACGCCGCCACCGACGCGCAGGTGTGGGTGTCGTATGACGACGGCAACCACTGGCAGTCCCTGCGCAACAACATGCCGGCCATCTCGGTGCGCGAGATCAAGGTCAAGGACGACAGCATCTGCCAGTGCGCCGACCTCGTGGCAGGAACGCACGGGCGCGGCTTCTGGATCCTCGACAACCTGACGCCGATCCGGCAGGCGGCGGAGATCGCGAAGGCGGGCGCCGCGCACGAGGCCTATCTGGTGGCGCCGGCGCCGGCGCTGCGCATCCGGTTCGCCACCAACGAACCGACGCCGCTCCCTCCGGAGATGGCCGGCGGCCAGAACCCGATGCCGGGGGCGATCCTCGACTACTTCCTGCCGCACAGCGCGCGTGAAGTGACGCTCGAGATCCTCGACGCCAAGGGCGTGGTGGTGCGGACGTACTCGAGCAAGGACCCGGTGGTCACGCCGCATCCGGCGATGGACCGCGAGGCGTACGACAAGATCTGCCAGCAGAATGTGAGCGCCACCTTCTGCGGCCTGCCGCTCTACTGGCCGGCCCCGCCGGTGGTGTTCGGCGTCAACGCGGGGATGCACCGCGTGGCCTGGGACATGCGCCTGCAGCCACTGCCGGTGGACGACGTGAACGCGGCCGGCGATGTGAACGCGACCGGTGCGGTGCCGGGGCGTGCCACGCTCAGCGAAACCTCCCCGTGGGCGCCTCCGGGCCGGTACACCGCACGCCTGACGGTGGACGGGAAGGCGGTGACGCAACCGATCACGGTGAAGCTCGATCCGCGCGTGAAGACTCCGGCCCCCGCACTTGCCCAGCTCAACACGCTGACGCGTGGGCTGTGGGACGGGGCGATGGCGGCGCGCGCGGCGTTTACTGAAGCGCGCGCTCTCTCGGCGAAGCTGGAGTCGCTCTCCGGAAGCGAGGCGGCGGCATTCAAGGCGGCGGTGGATTCGCTCGCACCGGCGCCGGCGCGTGGGCGAGGTGGCCGCGGCGCCGGCGGCCGCTTCGGCGCGCCGGCCGGCCCTCCTACGCTGGCAAACGTCAGCGGCACGCTGATGAGCGCCGCGATGGCGATGCAGGGCGCCGAGGTGGCGCCGACCGCACGGCAGGCGGCGGCGTGCACCGCCGCTAATACGCAGCTGGCCGACGCGATGAAGCGGTGGACCGCAATCAGGACCACCGGGCTGGCCGGGTTGAACGCCAAGCTCAAGGCGGCGGGGCAATCTCCGGTGGTGCTGCCGTGACCGTGCGCCGCCGGGTGATTCTCCGTGGTACGCTGGTTGCCGTGTTCGCGATGGCAAGCTCGGCGTCGCCAGTCCTGGCGCAGGCGTCGGCGCCAGCGCCGGCACAGACACAGGTGCAGGCACAGGCACGGGCACGGACGACTGCCCCCGCCGCGGCTGACGTGGGGTTCATGCGCGGGATGATTCACCATCACGCGCAGGCGGTCGAGATGGTCCGGCTCATCCGCGCGCGCACCACCTCGCCGGTGCTGCGGTCGCTCGGCGAACGCATCGAGGTCTCGCAGGTGGACGAAATCGCGATGATGCAGCAATGGCTGCGCACGCACGGCCAGGAAGCCCCCGACCCCCTCCCTCACCTTGGCATGGACATGCCCGGCCATGACGCGCAGTTGATGCCGGGCATGCTGACCAAGGCCCAAATGGGGGCGCTTGCCAAGGCCAAGGGCAGGGCGTTCGAGCGGCTCTTCCTGGCCGGGATGATCCAGCACCACGAGGGGGCGGTGGCGATGGTCAAATCGCTCTTTGCCACTACCGGAGCAGCCCAGAACACTGCCATCTTCCGGTTCGCTTCAGATGTCGACGCGGATCAGCGGGCGGAAATCACCCGCATGCGCGCGATGCTGGCGAGGTTGCCGGCCAGGTAGAACGTCAACCGACTTCATCGACCGAGGTACGAATGCCCCCCGTTTCATCGGGCCGCGCCCTGCGCGCGGCCACGCTCGCGCTGTGCGCCCTGTTGATCGCCTCCACCGCCGGCGCGCAAGGCGCCAGCACCTCCGACCGGCGTGCTGGGCTGAAGCCCGGCTGGAAGACGGCCGGCGAAGCAGCCTGGAACCTGAGCGTCGTTTCCACCACATGGAAGCCCGACGCGACGTACGACGCGTCGAACCTCGGCAACTTCGGCTTCCTGAACTCGGACCTTGCCTTCTCGGGCAAGCACGTCTTCCAGGGGAACTTCAACGGGTTCCAGATCTGGGATGCGTCGGACCTCAAGAGCGTCAAGCTGACGACGCTGTACACCTGCCCGGGCGGACAGGGCGACCTGTCGGTGTGGGGCAACCTGCTCTTCATGTCCGTGGAAGAAACCCGCGGGCGCATGGATTGCGGCGCCAGCGGCGTGCAGGACACGGTCAGCACCGAGCGGTTCCGCGGCGTGCGCATCTTCGACATCAGCGACATCGAGCACCCCAAGGTGATCACGCAGGTGCAGACCTGCCGCGGGTCGCATACGCACACGCTCGTGGAGGACCCAGCCGACAAGGGGGTCGTCTACATCTACGTGCAGGGGACGAGCGTCGTGCGGTCGCCGAACGAGCTCGCGGGCTGCTCCGGCGTCGGCCCCGACAAGGATGCCAACACGTCGCTGTTCCGCATCGAGATCATCCGCGTCCCGCTGGCCAACCCGGCCGAGGCGAAGGTGGTGAACGCGCCGCGCATCTTCGCCGACTCGGCCGGCGCCATCGCCGGTCTCTGGAAGGGCGGCGCGCACGGCGCCGGCACGCAGGAGAGTTCGCCGACGGACCAGTGCCATGACATCACGGTCTACCCAGCCATCGGCCTCGCCGCGGGGGCCTGCTCGGGCAATGGCATCATCCTCGACATCAAGGACCCGGCGAACCCCAAGCGCATCGCCGAGGTGATTGACCCGAACTTCGCCTACTGGCACTCGGCGAATTTCAGCAACGACGGCGACAAGGTGCTGTTTACCGACGAATGGGGCGGCGGCACCGCGCCGCGCTGCCGCGCGAGCGACAAGCTGACGTGGGGCGCCAACGCGATCTTCACGCTGCAGGGCCGCAAGATGTCGCTGGCCGGGTACTACAAACTCCCCGCGGCGCAGAGCAACAGCGAAAACTGCGTGGCGCACAACGGCGCGATCATCCCGGTGCCGGGGCGCGATATCATGGCGCAGGGGTGGTACCAGGGCGGCGTCTCGGTCTTTGATTTCACCCAGCCGTCCAACGTGCAGGAGATCGCCTATTTCGACCGCGGTCCGATCAGCGCCGACACGATGCACACCGGCGGCTCGTGGGCCGCGTACTGGCACAACGGCTACATCTGGAGCTCGGAGATCGCGCGCGGACTCGACGTCCTTGAGTTGACGCCGAGCGACTATCTGTCGGCCAATGAGATCGCCGCCGCCAAGCTCGTGCAGCACGACGTGAACAACCCGCAGAACCAGATGCGCAACACGTGGCCGGCGCATCCGGTGGTGGCACGCGCGTACCTCGACCAGCTGGTGCGCTACGGCGGCCTGGTGCCGGCGCGCTCACGGGAGATCGGTGCAGCCCTCGACGCGGCCGAGGCGGCCACGGGGCCGGAACGCATGGCGGTCTACAAGAAGCTGGCCAAGGCGCTGGCGACCGACGTCAAGACCACGACCGATCCGGTGCGCGTAAAGGCGCTGGCGGCGGTGGTGCGGGAGTTGGCGAAGTAGGCAGCGGCGCGCGGCGTCGCTGACCGGTTTCCGGTCAGCGACGACCGCGGCGCTACGCCGCAATGGCCTTCAGCGCCCTCACGAACGCGTCGAGCTCCGCGAGCGTCGTGTACACCTGCGGCGTGACGCGCACGCCATGCACCCCCACGCCGTCGATGGCCACCGTGAAGATCCGGTGCTTCTCGAAGAGCACCTTCATGAGGTCGGCGGGCTTCACGCCCTCGATGCCGACGTTCGCGATGCCGCACGAGCGCGCCGGGTCGGTCGGGGTGTTCATCACGATCCTCGGCTGTCCGCGCACCTGGTCGCTCCAGTAGCGCTGGAGATACCGCAGGCGCGCTTCCTTGCGCGCACTGCCAATGGCCTCGTGGAACGCAATGGCGTTCTCGATGCCAAGGTCGGTATGGCAGGGATGCGTGCCGGTGTGATTGAGCTTGTGGATGTCGTCGTCCGATGCCGGGTCGCCGTACACCGGCCAGAGCCCGGCGATGCGCTCCTTCTTCACATAGAGAATGCCCGCGCCCAGCGGCACCGACAGCCATTTGTGCAGCGACGCCCCGTAGTAGTCGCAGCGCAGGTCGGGAATCTTGAAGTCGAGGTGGGCGAAGGCGTGCGCACCGTCCACCATCACCTGCACGCCGCGGGCGTGGGCCATGTCGCAGATGGCGCGCACGGGGAGAATGTGCCCGGTGATGTTCACCAGATGCGGAATCATCAGGAGGCGCGTCCTCGTCGTGAGCGCATTCGCGTACAGCTGCACCACCTCGTCATCTGACTTGGGGTCGAGCGGGATGTCCACAAACCGGTTCTTCATGCCGTGCCGGCGCGCCATCAGCTTGAACTGGTCGATCATCGCGCCGTAGTCCTGGTTGGCCATCACGGCCTCGTCACCGGCATCCCAGTTGAATCCGGCAATGACCGTGTCGAGTGACTCGGTGGTGTTGCGCGTGATGATCAGTTCGGCGGGCGAACACCCCGCCAGCGCCGCGAGCTTGGTGCGCACGCGCAGCTTGTCCTCCACGCGCACGGTGCGCATGTAGCGCGAGCCCATGTAATTCACGCGCCGTACGTGCCCGATGAACTGTTCGAGCACCTCCTCGGGCTGGAAGCAGTAGTACCCGTTCTCGAGGTTGATGTACTCGGGCGTCAGCTTGAACTTGGTGCGCACCGCCGCCCAGAAGGCCTCGTCCTCGGCAAGCACAGGGGCGGGTGTATCGGCATACTGCGCCAGAAGTTCGGGGCCGAACATCAGGCCCACGGATGCGCCGCCGACGCTGCGAAGGAAGTCGCGCTTGTTCATGGAGTCCCCGGGAAGACTGGATGCCCGTTGCGTTCCGGGCGAGTATATAGTAGCCATGGTCGCCGCCTCAGGTCAGGCGGCGCACGCGTCTACTTCCTGAACTGCCTGGAGCTTCCATGCACAGTCACCGTCAGGCCCATAGCCTGCTGACACTCGGTCTCCTGCTGGCGCCGTTCGCCGCCGTCGCACAGGGCGTGCCAGCCGCGCCGCCGGCACAGCGGCAGGCCGCGCCGCCTTCTCCCCGCGCCGACAGCACGCGCATGGCGAGCCGCCTCGATTCCGAGGGCCAGACCGCCAAGGCGCGCGAGATCCTGCAGGCGCTCATCGACGGGGCGCCCACTCCCGCGGCCAAGGCGGCATCGCAACGCGTCATGGCCATGTCGTTCGCGTTCGACAATGACTGTGCCAATGCGGTGAAGTACGAGGAGATGGTCATCGCGTACTGGAAGACGCGCGAGGACGACGAGCCGCAGAACGCGTTCTACCAGCAGGGCGAGATGGCCAATGAGGCGGCGCGGGTGTGCATCGATGCCGGCGACCTCGACACGGCAGAGAAGTACTACCGGCTGGGCAGCGAACTCGGCAACAAGGAGCCGGCGCCGAGGACGCATCCGAAGAGCCTGTGGGACTTCCGCCTCGAGCATGCACTGGCGCGCCTCGCCGCGCGTCGCGGGGACAAGGCCGCGGCCGCGCGGCACGTGGCCGCCGCTCGCAAGGCGCTGGACAGCGATTCGGCGATGGCCGCGCAGCAGGAACGGTTCTTCCCGTACCTCACGGGATACGTCGCGCTGTACACCGGCGACCTCGCCGGGGCCGAGGCGGACCTCACCAAGGCCATCAGCCTGCGGGGCAACGGAAGCGATCCGTTCTTCCATGCCCTGCTCGGCATGACCTATGAGAAGCAGGGGCAGGCGGCGAAGGCGAAGGAGTTCTACCAGAAGGCGTACGACCTCGCTGCGAACGGACACAACCCGCCGGCGGCGTTCACCAGGCCCTTCGCCCGCAAGAAACTCGCCCAGCCATAGTGGCCATAGACACCGACGCCTTACGGCCGAGACTGCAGGCCGCGCTCGGGGACTCGCTGCTGGTCGGCGACGTCCTCGGCGTCGGCGGGTTTGCGGCGGTCTTTCGCGCCCACGACCCGTTTCTCGAGCGGGACGTGGCCATCAAGGTGCTCGATCCCACCCTGGCGCTGAGCGAGGAGCTCGAGGAGCAGTTCCTGCGCGAGGCGCGCATCGTCGCCGGGGTCGAGCACCCGCACATCGTGCCGCTCTACGACGCGGCGGCGCGCGACGGCCTGCTCTACCTGGTCATGCGCCTGCTCCCCGGGCAGTCGCTCGCCGGCCGCATCAGGTCCGGGGGCAAGCTCCCCGCCGCCGACGCGGCGCGCCTCGCGCACGAGGTGGCGATGGCGCTGGTCGTCGCGCACGAGCGTGGTGTGGTGCACCGGGACATCAAGCCCGACAACATCCTGCTGGATGCGTCGGGGCATGCCACGGTCACCGACTTCGGCATCTCGCGCGTGACGTCGCGCCCGGGCGGCGAGCAGGCCGGTGCGACGATCGGAACGCCGAGTTACATGAGTCCGGAACAGGCGCTGGGTGAGGAGGTGGACGGACGCGCCGACACGTACTCGCTGGGTGTGGTGCTCTTCGAGATGCTGACCGGACGGCTGCCGTACGAGGGCCGGAATCTCACGGAGCTGATGGCCAAGATCATCTCGGCGCCCGTGCCGAAGGTGAGCGCCCTCGAGCCCGCCACGCCGACGGCACTCGTGGCGATGGTGGACCGCCTGCTCGCAAAGGAGCGTGACCAGCGGCCCGATGCCGCGGAGCTGGTGCAGCTGCTGGCCGCCGCGCGCACCCCGGATGCGATGCTCACGCCGCGGCAGGCCAGGTGGCGCAAGCGGAAGCGCCGCCTGCTCATCGCCGGGGTGGGCGTGGGGAGCGCGGCCGTCGTGTTGTATTTCGTGGCGCGCTTTGCCATGGGCCTGGGGAAACTCGCGTTTTCCGAGCCGGGGGCGGAGCCAACGATCTTCACGGATTCCGCGCAGGTGCCGGCTAAGCTGGTGGAGGCGGCACGAGCCGAGGGATCCCTGCGTCCCGGTGAGCGGCTGCTCTTCGTCTTCATTCCCGGCGGACGCACGATCGCTGACGCGACGTTCGTCACCGACTCGTTCGTGGTGCGACGCGCTCCGGCTGGTGCACGCCGCGTGCGCCTCAGCGGGGGGACGATCTTCGTCAATCGGACCAAGCGGCCGAATGAAACGCGACTCCGCGGCTACCTGATCGTCTCGCGCGGCAAGACGGTGGCCGACACGCTCTACGATGACCTCGGCGGCCTCGACGTGACGCGCCTGCTGATCTCGCTGATGGCGAACAAGGAGCGATTCGGCGGGACGTCGCGGTAGCCGGCAGGATAGGCGACAGAGACTCGCGCCGACCGCGCGCGCCCCTACGCTGCCTGCAACCAGCGGCCGATGACCACCGATGCGCCGCTCACGGTGGCAGTGACGAACGTCCCCCACGTGAGATCCACCAGCGCCCCCTTCAGCGGGAAATCCTTGAGCAGGGCGAGCCCGGTGAGGTCGAACGCGGCGTAGGCCGCGAGCCCGAAGAGCGCCCCCAGCGCGACGCCGTATCCAACCGAATCGCGCTCGAGCGCCGGCTTCACGCAGAGCACGATGATGGCGGCCACATACACCAGGTAGAAGAGCACCGCCGGCACCCACTGGACGTCGGCGCGCGTGAGATGGCCCATCTGCTCCGCGTAGAGTCCCTTCGCGACATAGCCAAGCCAGGCGATATCGAAGGCAAAAAAGACGGCGGCGGCAGCGGCGTAGAGCTTCAGGAACTGGAGCATGGACATGGGCATATGACAGTGAGGGACTCACTCACGAACCCGGTGCGTTGCGTGGACGTTCCCGGCAGCCCGTGACGTACGGTATATTCTCGGACCCAACATGACGCCTCCAGCCCTCCGCAGCTACGCCCGCTACGTCGCCATCGGCGACAGTTCCACCGAGGGCCTCGATGATCCGGATGGCCGCGGAGGCTATCGGGGCTGGGCCAACCGCCTGGCGGCGCATGTCGCGGCCGCGCAGCCGGGGAGTGTGCTCTACGCCAACCTCGCGGTTCGCGGGCGCAAGACGCGCGATGTCCGCCGCGAGCAATTGGCGCCGGCGCTCGCCATGCATCCCGACCTCGTGACGGTCTTTTCGGGTGTCAACGACATCATGCGACGCGGCTGCAACGTGACCGCCGTGTCCCGCGAAACGGAGCGCATGCTCGGCGCGTTCGCCGACACCGGGGCGACGGTGCTCACCATCACCATGCCGGACCTCAGCGCCGTCACGCCGGTGGCGCGGCTGGTGCGCGACCGGTTGCTCGAACTCAACGAACGGGTGCGCGAGGTGTGCGCGCGAACCGGGGCGCATTGCGTCGATCTGGCGCGCGCTTCCGTGACGAGCGACCTTCGACTGTGGAGCGACGACCGCCTGCACGCCAACCGTGAAGGGCACACGCGCATCGCCGCCGCGCTGGCACAGGCGCTCGGACTGCCGGGACACGACGGGTCGTGGGCCGATCCGCTGCCCCCAGGACCGGCTACCTCCCTCGTGGCCCGGCTTGGCGGCGAGTTGCGATGGACGAGCGAGCATCTCGTGCCATGGCTGTGGCGGCATGCGCGCGGTATCTCGTCGGGCGACGGACGCACCGCGAAACGACCGTCGCTCGAGACGGTCAGCGACGAAAACATCTGAATGACCCCGGGGGCGGTGATGGCACACCACACGGCGCAGGATCCCAACTACGAGCAGCGTGTGCGCGACAGCTTCGCACGCCAGCAGTTCATGACCACGCTTGGGGCCACCCTCGGGCGCGTCGCACCCGGTGAGGTACTGATCGCCGTCCCGTTCAGCGCGCCACTGACGCAGCAGCACGGGTTCCTGCACGCCGGCGTAGTGGCGGCGGTGATCGACAGCGCCTGCGGCTACGCGGCGCTGTCGTTGATGGAGCCGGGGGTCGGCGTGATGAGCGTCGAGTTCAAGGTGAACCTGCTCGCCCCCGCCACCGGAAACCGGTTCGTCGCCATCGGTCGCGTGGTACGCGCGGGACGCACCATCACCGCGTGCCAGGGCGAACTGCGTGCGGTGCAGGACGAGGGCGAGGTGGTAGTGGCATTGCTGCAGGGGACGATGATGACCATCCGGAACCGCGACGGCATTGCGGACTGACGTATGGAGTGGTCTGTGTACTCCGGGTAGCTGATGGTAGATGGTAGGTGGTAGATGGTAGATGAGAAAGGGCGGACTCGAGAGGAGCCCGCCCTTTCCGCATCTACCATCTACCACCTACCCTCTACCATCTGTCCTTCAGTCTCGGCTTCTCACATCACCGCGCGCCCGCACTGCGAGCAGCAGGTCGCTCACCTTGTAGTAACGCCCGCCGCGGATCACGACCTCGAGCTTCTGCAGGTCGCTGATGCGCTCGGCGGGCTTTCCCGCGACGACGAGGATGTCGGCCACCTTGCCCGCGGTGATGCTGCCGTAATGCGCGTCGTCCTTCATGACACGCGCCGCGTCGATGGTCGCGATCTGCAGGACCCTCGGCACGGGGATGCCCGCCTTCTCGTACATCTCGAGTTCGCGCCGGTACGTGGTGCCGGCGGAGTTGTCGGTGCCTGCCACCAGCGGCACGCCGGCCGCGTACAGTCGCCGAATCAATTGCATGTACGCCGAGTCCGCCTTCTGCTGATTGCCTGACCCGCCCGCGCCAACGAGCGCGCCGCCGCCGCCGATCCAGAGGTTGAAGGTGCCGTCGATGACCGTCTTGCGCTTCGCCAGAAACTCGATGAGCGCCGTCATGTCCGGTGAATTCACGTCGAAGGTAGGCGCCACCGCCGTGGCCACCTGCGAGTAGGCGCGCATCTGGGGCAGGTACAGCGAATCAGGGAAGAAGTTCGAGAAGAAGAAGGCCGCGTGCTGCACCTCGTCATACCCGAGTGCGACGGCGGCTTCCATGCTCAGGCCGCGCGGGATGTGTCCGCTCAACAGCATGCCCCGCTTGTGCGCTTCCTCGGCGATGACCGGGACAAGGTCGGGATGCGTGAGGTTGTACAGCTTGATCTGCTTGTAGCCGAGCGAGTCGTAGCGGGCGACCCACGCGCGGGCCTGCGCCTCGGTGCTCACCAGCACCTCGCTCGGACCCGCCCAGGCAAGGGGACCTTCGATGAAGCCGCCGAGGATGATACGCGGCGAGGCCAGCGTGCCGGCGCGCTCGCGATCACGCTGTGACACGGCCACATCGATGTCGGCGGCGAGGTCGCGCGCCGTCGTGAGCCCCTGCGCGAGTTGCATCAGGCTGAGCGACGACTGGCTGGCCACCTGCAGGTGCGTGTGCATCTCCCACATGCCGGGCATGACGGTCTTGCCCGTGGCGTCGATGACCGTGGCGCCATCCGGCACCGGGGTGATCGCGGCGGGGCCGACGGCGACGATTCGATCACCGCGCACGATGACGGTCTGCGCCGGCACCACGACACCGCGTTCGCTGTCGAACAGGTCGCCGTTTGTGATGGCGATGGCGCCGGCGACCTGGGTGACCACTTGCTTCGCCACCGCCTCGCCCAGCGCGTTTCTCCACTTCAGCTCAATGGCGCGCAGGGCGGGGAGGAGACCTTGGGCATCCGGTCGCACCGTGATGAACCACTGCACGTCCGTGGCCAGCAACTCGCCCTTCTCATCGAGCCAGAGGCCATTGGGGGTCTGCGCGCCATTGCGGTACATCATCACCAGGCGAGCGCGCTGCCGCTTTGTGCCGGCACGAAGTGTCGTGTCGGCAATCAGCTCGGCGCGCACGGAGCCGATGCCAACCACCGCGGCCGCGCGGGTGGGCTGCGTCAGCAGAAAGCGCGCCAGCCGTGCCTGCTCCCACGGTGTGCCGGAACGCACCGTGACGAACGCAGCCGGCGGTCGCCGCATCGCCGTGCGGGACGCGCCGTTGCTGAGACCGTACCAGACGGAATCGGCGCCCGCCTCGAAGCCGTCGGTCGGCGCACCCGCGGTACCATTGGCCAGCACCGGGCGCTGCTCGCCCCGGACCAGATCTCCCCGGGCATTCAACTGGTAGCGCATCTCCACCCGCGTGCCGCGGTTGCGGTCGGTGAAGACCCAGCGCACGATGGCCGAGTCGGCGGTGCGCACCACCACGAGGTCGCCGGCTTCCCGGCCGTGGTTGGAGACGATCCAGCGCGTCGTGTCGGCGGCGACCGCCGACGCGGCAAGGGCAAGCAAGGGGAGCAGCATGGCGTGGGCGGCTAGAGGGCGGACCGTACGTCTTCAATAATGCGCGTCGATCGGCACATCGGCAGGGGTGGGCTGGCGGGGCGGCGCTCCATGCCCGAGAATCTTCGGGTGCATAACAGCCTCGGGAACCCTACATGAGCCGCAAGCTGATTTCGTCCGGATCCACCTTCGAGCAGGCCATCGGTTACTCCCGCGCGGTGGTCGACGGCCGATGGGTCTTTGTGTCCGGGACCACGGGCTTTGACTACAACACGATGACGATCAGCGAGGACGTCGTCGTGCAGACCGATCGCTGTTTCCAGAACATCCAGCGCGCACTGGCCGACGCCAAATGCCGGCTCACCGACGTGGTGCGCGTGCGCTACATCCTGCCGGACCGGGACGAGTTCCCCAAGACGTGGCCGGTCCTGCAGCGCTACCTGGGCGACATCCGGCCTGCGGCGACGATGATCGTGGCCGGCCTCTCGGATCCGCGGATGAAGATCGAGATCGAGGTGACGGCGCGCCGCCAGCGGCGCGCAAAGACCGGGAAAGAGGACGAGTGAGGCCCGTCGGGTAACGCCCAACCGCCCGGCGCGCCTCGATCGGCGCGCTTCGGTCAGGCGCGCACAATGAGGCTGCAGCAGGTCACGGCCCCTTCCGCCTTCGCGAGCTCCGAAACATCCACCGTGTGCGGGCGAAAGCCGGCGGCGTGCAGTCGCTCGAGCGTACGCGGGAACGAGCCTCCGTACACGAGCGCCTCGCCCACACGGAGCGCGTTGGCGGCCATCGGCTCGCGCTCGTCCACCGTGAGCACGCGGTACGCGCCAAACGCCGCCACATCCACCCACGCGGGGTTCAACAACACGGTCGTTTCGTCCACCGCGGTCACCGCCGTCTTCAGATGCAAGCAGCCGCTGACCGGCACGCCCTTCACCTCATAGCCGACCGGTGCGAGGACAGCGCGCAGCTGCGCGACGCCCTCCGTGTTTGTGCGGCCCGTCTCGCCCACATACACCACACGGCCGATGACGAGCACGTCCCCGCCGTCGAGCGTCGCGGGCGACTCGATGCGCGTCAGCAGACGCAATGGCGCGAGCGCGTCGGCCACCGCTGTCACTTCGTCGCGCCGCGCCGCGGCGCCAGGGCGAGTGATCACCGCCATCTCATCGAGCACGACGGCGGTGTCCTCGATGAACACGGCGTCCGGATGCTCCGGCGCCGGCGTCACCCGCCGCACCGCGCAGCCAAGCGACGCCAGCAACGCCTCGTACGCGCGGTGCTGATGTCGCGCCACCCCGACATCGATGGGTGAGCGAGCAAGGTGCGTCAGCTCGCATTGCGTGATGGTCGGCGAGACGTCGCGCGTGAAAGCGATCCAGGGCGGTCTCATGGTGCGCGAAGAATGGGCGACGCGAGCCGTGAACGCCACCGTGTGACGACAGGAGCATTAGCCTCAGGAGGCTGGCAACAGGGTCAGGGAATTACCGGCGTTTCCCCTCTGTAGGTGCCTACCGATTCCACGGTCGTCCCGCACCAAACGGGGTCACAAAACGGAGGGCAAGATGGCATCTTTAGAGGGTACGAAAGCAGCTCAGCGCACGGTGCACGCACGATCGATGCCGACCGCGCTGTCGACCCGAAGAGGACTGCCCTGATGACCGCCACAGCAACCCGCCCCCCGCGCATCATTACCGAACTTCCCGGCCCCAAGGCAAGGGCGCTCATCGCGCGCGACGCCGAGGTGGTTTCGCCGTCGTACCCGCGCGGCGTCCCGTTCGTGATGGACCACGGCAAGGGTGCCGAAGCATGGGACGTGGACGGCAACCGCTTTCTCGATTTCTGCGGCGGCATCGCCGTGGCCAATACGGGGCATGCGCACCCCAAGGTGGTGCAGGCCATCAAGGACGCAGCCGACAAGTTCCTGCATATCTCCAGCGACTTCTGGCACGAGAAGTGGGTGCTGCTCGCGGAGCGCATGAACGCCCTGAAGCCGATGGGCGACGAGCCCGTGATGAGCTTCATGTGCCAGAGTGGCGCCGAGGCGGTGGAAGGGGCGCTCAAGCTGGCGCGGTATGTGACCGGTCGGCCGCGCTTCATCGGCTTCCTCGGTGGCTTCCACGGACGCACCATGGGCGCGCTGGCCTTCACCGCGAGCAAGTACACGCAACAGTCTGGCTTTGCCCCGACGATGCCCGGCGTGACGCACGTGCCGTATCCGAACAGCTTCCGCCCGCTCTTCGTCGGCAAGGACCAGGGCAAGGCCGTCCTCGACTACATCGAGAATCAGCTCTTCCAGAACAACGTGCCGCCCACGGAAGTGGCGGCCATCGTCATCGAGCCCATTCAGGGCGAGGGCGGCTACATCGTGCCGCCGGACGGCTTCCTTGCCGGACTGCGCGCGCTGTGCGACAAGCACGGCATCCTGCTCATCTTCGACGAGGTGCAGGCGGGCATCGGGCGTACCGGCAAGATGTTTGCCGCGCAGCACTGGGGCGTCACGCCCGACATCATGACGCTGGCCAAGGGGCTCGGTTCGGGCATCCCGATCGGCATGGTCGTCGCCAAGAAGAAGTGGATGTCGCAATGGAAGCGCGGTGCGCACGGCAACACCTACGGCGGTAATCCCGTGGCGGCGGCTTCGGCGCTCGCCACGCTCGATCTCGTGGAACACGAGTTGATGGCGAACGCGACGAAGGTCGGTGAGTACTTCATGGCGCGGCTGCGCGAGCTGCAGACAAAGCGCCCCTGCATCGGCGACGTGCGCGGCAAGGGCCTGATGATTGGCGTCGAGTTCGTACAGCCGGACGGCTCGGCCGCCGCCAAACTCTGCGACGACATCATCGTCCGTGCGTTCCATCACGGCCTGCTGCTCCTGCCATGCGGGCAGAGCACCGTCCGGTTCATGCCGCCCCTCGTCATCACCACCGAAGACGTGGACGAGGCGATGGAGATGCTCGAAGCAGCGATAGTCGAGGCGCTCCGCGCCTAGCGAAAGTCGGGAGGCCCCGGGATCTTTCCCGGGGCCTTTTGCCTGTCTCCCTCAGCCCCCGCTCCGTGACCACCACGCACACCACGCGTCGCAAGTTTGGATTCTGGATGGCGACGGCGCTCGTCATCGGCAACATCATCGGCTCGGCCATCTTCATGCTGCCGGCGAGCCTCGCACCCTTCGGGTGGAATGCGGTGTCGGCGTGGGGGATCACGTTCGTCGGGGCGCTGAGCCTGGCCTGGGTCTTTGCGGATCTCGCGCGCCACCTGCCGGAGGCCGGCGGCAGCTTCGGCTTCATGCGCCTGGGACTCGGCGAAGGGGCGGCGTTCATCGGGGCGTGGGGATACGTCATCTCGGTCTGGGCGGCGAATGCCAGCATCACCATCGCCGGCATCAGCTACCTCACACGGCTCGTTCCCGGGATGACGACGACGCCTGGCGCATTGCCCGCCTCGGCGCTCGCGGGCATCTGGCTCTTCACGTGGGTCAACTTGCGCGGCCTGCGGTCAACCGGCGGCGTGCAGTCGGCGACGACGGTGATCAAGCTCCTGCCGTTTGTCGCTGTCATCGGCCTGGCCGTCTGGCGCATTGCCTCCAGTAGTGGCGCCGCGCTGCCGCCAATCACCGAGACGTCATTCACGCTCGCCGGCACTACGGGCGCCGTGGGGCTCACGCTCTTTGCGATGCTCGGCCTCGAGAGCGCGGCGATGCCGGCCGACGCCGTGGAGAATCCGAGCCGCAACGTGCCGCTGGCCACGATGGTGGGCACTGGATTGAGCGCAGTGGTGACTGTCATCGCCACCTGCTCGGTGGCGCTCCTGCTGCCGTTCGATGTTGTCTCCGTGTCCAAGGCGCCCGTGGCCGATTTCATCGCCTCGGCCTTCGGCGGCACGGCCGGCGCGCTCGTGGCGGTGGCCGCGGTGATCAGTTGCTTCGGCTGCCTCAACGGCTGGCTCTTCCTCGGCGGCCAGCTCCCGGTGGCGATGGCCAAGTCCGGCACGCTGCCGCCCTGGTTCGGACGGTTGAACGCCGCCGGTGCACCGGCGCGGAGCATCATCCTCGGTGCGGTGGTGACGTCGCTGCTCGTGCTGATGGCGTACACCAAGCTGGGCGCGGCCACGTACAACTTTGCGGCACTGATCTCGGCGGCCACCAACCTGGTGCTGTACCTGTTCTGCGTGCTCGCGGTCGTGCGATTCATGCGCGACGGTCGCGTGCCGCGCTCGGGGGGATTGATCGTTGGCGCCACGCTGGCGTTTGCCTTCGTGATCTGGGCGCTCTACAGCTCGGGCAAGGAGCCGCTCATCTGGGGCGGGGTGCTAGTTGCGGCGGGGTGGCCGGTGTACCGGATGGCGCGGAAGGCGGCGGCGAGGTCTGCCGGTTAGGCGCCCGGCGGGATGGCCTCGGCCGCGCGATAGCCGAGTCCGTTCCAGAGTGATGGCGGGGCGAGCTCCACGTAGAACTGCTCCATCGCGTCGAGATCCTGGCCGTAGATCGCGGTCTCGAGGAGTCGCTCCGCTCGCATCGTCTCTCCGTCCGCAAGCACCCTCGTGCGATCAAGTCTCGCGTGCCCAACGCTTGTCCGGCCGTCTACGGACGGACAGCGGTCAATAGGCCGTTCGGCGGTGCGGGTCTGACTTCACCGCAGCGGTGAGTGACAGCGCGGCGTGTGGGGTCATAGGGGTGGAGGTCCACACGGTGCGTGTCCGCCGCCGATCGCGCGCGCGCATACGCCTCTCGGCATTCTGCGGCGGTGTAACGAGGATAGAGCGGCGACAGCGCAAGCTTCGCCACGAGAGCGCCGAGGCCGACGACAAGAAGAAACGCGAATGGCCAGCTCTTTCGTGAGTTCATGGCACCTGCTTCCGACGACGGTTGGCGTTGCGCTGCGCGCTTCAAATAGATGCGGCGGCGGGCGGGTGCGCCAGTCGGATTTGTGGGCCCAGACCAGCCGCGCGCGGCCGTTTCCCTTCAACGCCGTCGGCACCAACGCTTGGCCCTACGGCCTGCATCCTCGCTTCAGCAACCACTGCGCGAGCGAGTCAGCCTTCGCCTGCTCCGTCGGCGTCAAGTCTCGACGAGCCATCGAGCCTTCTTCAGTCGGGCGAGGTGTGAGGTCGCCTCGTTGGAGACGTTCTCGGACTCGCTCGCGATCAATCGTGATTCTCCGCCAGAGCCCGGGCCGGCCCTTTGGCGCCACCAAGACCGCGACAACCTCTGCGCCATCCTCGAGACGCACCTGGTCGACGAGAGAGACACTTCCGCGAGCGTCCGTCGTCACCTGAATCTCGCGAGGCGCCACCATCGGCGTTGCCGGATGGCCGCCGATGTGTGCAGCTTGGCCGACCTCAAACTTGCGCGTCACGACCCCCATGCCGCGCAACGCCTCTCGTGATGGCCGGACTTCCGCACACGAGATCGGCTGACCATCGGGGATGCTCAACACACTATTCGCCGCCGCCTGCGCCGCAGCGGCTTGCGCAGCCAGCAAGCACGCAAGAAATACAACCGTTGGTCGCACGGTCTGGTGCACGGGAGGGTGCGTGGGTGTGGGCGTAACGACTGGTGTTGTGCTGCGGCGCTTCAAATAGACGAGGCCGCGGAGCGGCCGCTACCGAACACCACAGCGTTCGCCAGCAGCAACGGCCGGTCATGCAGCCTATCGCGAGACGCTCGAATCAGGGTAGTGATCACCGTGCCCGTAGAGCATGTGCCAGGCTCCATCTCGCCGCACCCACACCCAGGTGGCGTTCCCTCTGATCCGAGCGACGCCTCCCGCCTTGTCGGTGTCCGTGCGACGAAACGGCGCGTACACGAACGCTGCATCGCGGTCCAGCACGGTCACCGCCAGAGTATCCCATCGCACACCCGCCGATTGGAACTTGGCGCGGAGGTCACCGAGGATCTTCTGCATGTCCGTGTAGGAGTAACTGTTGCCATCCGACGCGAGCCGAAACTCGGGCCCGGCGACGTAGTGACCGAGAACGCGAGCCGAGTCGAGGACGCTCAGCGCCTCGGCGTAACTGATCATTCCGGCCGTCACAGCTTCCGTTACCGCTCGACGTTCTCCGTCGGACAGGGCCTGTTCTCGTGACTGACAGGCTGAGGCGCTGCAGACCAGCACGACCGCACCAACACGTCGGAAAAGGCTCATAGTCCGGTGACCGTGTGGAGGTGGACTGCCTAACGAACGGCGTTGTGCTGCAACGCTTCAAATAGACGCGGCCGCGGGCGCGGGCACCAGCCAGATCCGAGCGCCCGCGATCGCCGCCCGCGGCCGCTCCCTTGAACAGCGTTGTCGGCACCAACGCGGGTTAGCACGCCGCATTGCGACGTCGCGTACCTAGAAGCGCGAGCGAGAACGTAGCCGCAGCCCGAGGGTGACCGCAGTCGCTTGGTACGTACTGTTCCGGTAGTTCGGAAGCCATGAATACCGCCCGCTCACGACGAAGGCTGCTGGTGTCTTGCTCGGCGTGACGAGTTGGAAGCGTACCTGGAGCCCCGCGGCCGTAACCTGTTCGTTCGAGACGTAGACGGTTGGCCCGACGGCAGCACCCGCGGACAGACCCTGCCCCAGCAGGTCCGCTCCCACCAACGCGCTGACAGAACGAAAGGTCAACGCGCCAAGGCACGCGCCTGATGGCACCAGCCAACAACCGTCGCCGCGCGGACCAAGACCCTCGGTGGTGCGTGCGATGGTGATAAATGGTCTCAACAACGGCGACAAGCGGTACACGCTTACGGCCACATCCAACAAGGCCCCGCCGTGCGCATTCGGCTGCCCCGAGCCATTGCCGGTTCCCACCGCCACATCCGCAGCGATGCCTGCCTGTGCTCCGATGGCGCTCGTCGGACACATCAACAGCGCGACCATCACATACCGCGTCCACTGGCGTGAGATGCGTACTCTCCTGTTCTCGAACGTCTGTTCGCGTGCTAACCTGTTATTCACCTGCATCAGATTCTACGCCCGCCTCCGGGACCGCAGCAAGCTGAGCGGCAATATCCAACACTCGTCACCCGGCACCCTCGCGTGGGACCTGCGCGTACAACGTGAGAGCCAGTGCGGACCACGCCACCTCCGGTTGCTGCAGGTCACGGGATCCGCAAACGCGTGCGCTGATATCCGGATTCGTCGTGTGCCGATTGGAGATATTGCCGCGTCAGCAACCGCCTATCCCGACGTTCCTGAATGCGGCAATATCCACGCTCGGTCGAGCGAAGTGCGCTGCTTCGGCGCTACGGCCGCGCCGGCGGCGCGGGATGCACCACGCGCCTGTCCTCACGATCACGAATCTCCGTGATGCGCCGCACGACATCCGGCTGCAACGACGAGAGATCCTTCGTCTCGCCGGGGTCGCTCGTCACGTTGAACAACCGCAGCGTGTCGCGCATCCAGACGCCCTTCCACCCGCCGAAGAGCACCGCCGCCTGGTTTCGATCGGGTGAGAACCAGACGTAATGGTCGCGCGCCGCCACGGCGCCCTTGCCCACAAGCGCCGGCAGGATCGAACGCCCATCCACGTTCTTCAGCGCGGGAAGACCGGCCGCCGCCGCAACGGTGGCGTGCACGTCGGTGAAATCGGCGCGCACCGCCGAGCTGCTCCCCGCCTTCACGCGCCCCGGCCACGCCACGATACCGGGCACACGCAGCCCGCCGTCGTACAGGTCGCCCTTGAAGCCGCGGTAGTTCAGCGACCCATTGAACCAGCGGCCAATCAAGTTCGTCGTGCCGTCGTTCGCGCCCCGGAGCATCGTGGCGCCGTTGTCCGAGAGGAAGATGATCATCGTGCGCTTGGCGATGCCGAGCGAGTCGAGCAGCGCGCGCAGGCGGCCGAGGTCCTGGTCGAGCCGGCGCACCTGCGCCGCGTAACTCCTCTTGGCCAGTGGCCACGGCTTGTCGGCGTAGGGGCCGAGGTCCGTGGTCTCGTACCCGCCGTCGTCGTATCCGCGGGCCCCTTCATTATTGATGTGCGGAAGGTTCGTCGCCCAATACAGGAAGAACGGCTTCTTGGCATTCGCGCGCACGAAAGCAAACGCCTTCGCGCCAATCAGGTCGGGTGCATACGCCACGCGCACCGTCGCGCGCCCCGAGCCCATGGGCCGGGGGTCAGCCACCACATTCCCCGTCTTCACCGAGTCGGCGTTGCTGATCAGGAATTCGGGAAAGTAGTTGTGCGCGTGCACCTGGTCGCGGTAACCGAAGAAGGCGTCGAATCCCTGCGCATTCGGCCAACTCTCCGGCTGGCTGTCCCAGCTCAGCCCCCACTTGCCGAAGAGGCCGGTGGCATACCCGCGCGCCTTCAGTCGCTCAGCCAGCGTGAGATCCGAGGCCCGCAGGTAATCGTTGTCGTTGTCGTCGAGGCGGCAGTGGCCGTTGTGCAGCGCCGTCATCAGTGAACAGCGCGCCGGTCCGCAGACGGCAGCGCTCGAGCGCACCTCGGTGAGCGTCATGCCGTCGCGGGCGAGCCGGTCGACATTGGGCGTCAGCAGCTCCTTCTGCCCCCAGGGCCCGATCTCGCCGATGCCGAGGTCGTCGGCGAGGAAGATGACGATATTGGGAGCCGGCGTGGCCTTCGCACGCGGTGCCCGCTGGGCGGGAGCAGGGGAGGCCAAGCTCACGCCGAGGACAAGCAGCAGCAGGCGACGGGTCATGCGGGGACTCCATGCGGGAGGCGCAGTCCCGCCGTGCGTGGATTCAGTGCGTGCAGGCGCAGCCAGTAACGTACGCTCCGGGCTCTGAGGCGAAAACGGCGCCCGGCGGCTATCGTATTCGCTGGGCCCCGTGTCCGAAGCGTCCTTCGCGTGGAGATCCGATGTACCCTGTGCGCCGAGCTGCGTTCCTGTTGCTGGCAGCCCTCGCCCTGCCCACCGTGCTGCACGGTCAGCGTGGGGCTGGGGAGAAGCTCGTCTTCATCGTGCGCCATGCGGAGAAGGCCAACGCCACTGAACAGGACCCGTCGCTGAGCGAGAGCGGCCGTGCGCGCGCCGTGGCGCTCGCCGCCGCGCTGCGTGACGCGGGCATCAGCGATGTGCTCGTGACGCCGCGCAAGCGCACGCACGAGACGGCGGCGGTGGTCACGCAGGCGCGGCAGCTCACGGCGCATGTGGTGCCGTTCGGCGCCTCGACGCCGGAGCATGTGGCGGCGGTGGCCGCGGCCGTGCGCGCGGCCAAAGGGAATGCCGTGCTCGTGGTGGGTCACAGCAACACGGTCACGCATATCGTCGCCGCGCTGGGCGGGCCGCGCCTGCCCGAGCTGTGCGATGCAGAATACGCCAACTTGCTCATCGTACGATTACCGGCGCGCGGCGCGGCGACGTTTATGCGAGCGCATTACGGCGTCCCAGACGCCGCGGACGCCGCCACCTGCGCCGCCTCGACGATGCGGTAGGATCGCCGCGTCCCTCCTCACTCCATCCTCCACTCCTCTCTCCTTCCAAGCCTCCGCACTCCTCCCCCTCACCTGTCTTTTTCACTCCTCCCCGTGACTCTCTCACTTCTGTTCGAAAACAACCGCCGCTGGGCCGCGCGCGTGGCCGCCGAGAACCCCGGGTTCTTCAGCGCACTCGTCGAGCAGCAGGCGCCCGAGTACCTGTGGATTGGCTGCTCCGACAGCCGCGTGCCCGCCAACGAGATCGTCGGCCTTCTGCCGGGCGAGCTCTTTGTCCATCGCAACGTCGCCAACGTGGTGGTGCACACCGACCTCAACTGCCTGTCAGTGCTGCAGTACGCCGTGGACGTGCTCAAGGTGAAGCACGTGATCGTCTGCGGGCACTACGGTTGCGGCGGCGTGCGCGCCGCGCTCGAGGATGCGCGGCTGGGGCTCATCGACAACTGGCTGCGGCACGTGCAGGACGTGCAGCGGAAACACCGGCACGTGCTCGACGCCCAGGGGGGCGCCGACGCGCGACTCGCGCGCCTGTGCGAACTGAACGTCGTCGAGCAGGTGCGCAACGTCTGCGAGACCACCATCCTGCGTGAGGCGTGGGCGCGCGGCCAGACGGTGACGGTGCACGGCTGCATCTACGGCCTCACCGACGGCCGGCTCAAGGACCTCGGACTTGCCGCGGCGTCGTGGACCGAGTGCGAGGAGCAGTGCTTGGCGGTTACGGGGTCATAGAGGTTCGCGGTATCAGTTCAACTCTGACACACAAAGCTCAGCGTGCTAGCCTCGCCGCGCGCGCCAGCGCCGCCGCGCCTCGCCGAAGCTCACCAGCTTGCGCCCATCCTCGTCGTAGAGGGCCAGGCGCAGCACCTTGATCGCGTCCGGGGCGCGCAGCACCGGCGCGAGCTGGAACATCGGGTGCGAGTTGTGCGCAGCCTCGAGCTTGTAGTTCGGCACCTTCGGCGCCAGATGGTGCACGTGGTGCAGGCCGATGTTTCCCGTGAACCACTGCATGATCCGGGGGAGCTTCAGGTACGAGCTGCCGCGGATCGCCGCGTCCGCGTAGTCCCACTCCTCGTGCTCGGCCCAGTAGGCGTCCTCGAACTGGTGCTGGGCGAAGAACAGCCAGATGCCGCCAAAGACCGACAGGTAGTACGCCGGCAGGTACGTGGTCACGAGCGTCTTCGTGCCGAGCAGCATCACGAGAATCGCGATCAGCCCCGCGAGCGAGACGTTCGTGAGGATCACGCTGGTCAGCTCGTCGCGCGCCGCGCCCTTGCGCAGCGACGGGAAGCGCTGGTGCAGGAAGAAATAGACTGGCCCGATGGTGAGCAGGAACGCCGGCGTACGCGACAGGCGGTAGCCGAGGCGCCCCATCCAGCCGCGCGAGAAGTACTCGCGCATCGTGAGCGTGTAGATGTCGCCGATGCCGCGGCGGTCGAGGTCGCCCGACGAGGCGTGGTGCAGGGCATGCTCGCGACGCCACTTGGCGTAGGGCATGAACGTCAGGAAGCCCGTGATCACGCCCACGATGTCGTTGGCGCGGCGGCTCGTGAAGAACGAGCCGTGGCCGCAGTCGTGCATGATGATGAACGTGCGCGTCAGCAGGCCGGCCGTCGGCAGCGACAGCGCCAGCGTCAGGAGGTACGACACCTCGCGCGTCCAGTACAGGGCGACGAGTGCCACGACGAGCAGTCCGACCGTCGTCGCCAGCTGGAAGATCGACCGGCCGCGCGACGCCTGCGCGTACGGCGCGATCAACGTGCGCCAGTTGCGCGGCACGCTTGGTGTGGGCTGGACTTCGGACACGCGGACGGGCTGGGCCATGCAGTACGACTCCCTGGGATGGTGAACAGACTCTAAAGATAGTCCAATTCTGTCCGGTTTCATACCGAGACGTCGTGGGTATTACCCTGACATTTTGGCACCCATGCAACAAAGCGCCCGGCGAACACGGTGTCCGCCGGGCCTTGATCCTCAATTCACAAGGGCGCCGCGCTAGCGACGCCGTCTCGTCGGCTTCGGCGCGCTCGCCGCGTCAACGAGCGATGCCTTGCCCTCGGCGACCAGCGTGACCTTCACCGCGCCCCCCTCTTCAAGCGCCGCCACGGCCGCCTTGGTCGAATCGACGTTCGCCGTCATCGAGACAGGGCGATCGAGGAACGACGTGTCCTTCGGCACGATGTCGAGTGCGTAGATCCGCTTCATCTCCGTCAGCACCTTCCGCAGCGGCTGGTTCTGGGAGATGAACTCCCCGTCGATCCAGCTGAAAGCGAACTTGGCGCGGTCTTCGCTCAGGTCCATGAAGGTACCGTTGCTCAACACGAGCAGCGTGTTGCCGGCGGCGACTTGCTGGATCTCCTTGCCGGCCCTGACCGTCACGGTGCCGTTCAGCACCTTGAGCATCGCCGAGTTGCTGTCCTCGGGGAATGAACGCCCGGCGAACTCCGCGTCCGACACGTCCACCCAGGTGTTGCCCACCTTCACCAGCAGCGGCGTGTTCGACGCCGGCGCCTTGATGGCCGCGGCCCCGATGATCTGCATCGCGCGCGCGTCGAGCGGATAGCTCGCCGTGTACTTCACCGTGGAGGAGGAGCCGAGCCGCACCACCGTGCTGTCCTCCATGGTGACCGTGCCGCGCTGTCCATCCTTGCTGCGCATGGCCTTCGCGTCGTCGTGCGACAGCAGTTGCGATGCCTTGGTGGCGTCGGCGCCCTTGTTGAAGTACCAGAGGGGCACGCCGGCCGCGACGGCAAGCACGAGCACGAGAACCACGTAGAATCCCGTGCGCTTCGGGCGCGCGACCTTCTTCATGTGCGCGGCCGCCTCGTGCCGGCTGTGCTCGGCGCGCTTCCTCGCGGCCTCCGCGGGATCCGCGTGGGCCGCATGGAGGACGCCAGTGACCTTGGCCCACCACTGGTCCACCGTCTCGGGAACCGCGGCTTCGTGCGCCTTGCCGTGGTTGCCCGCCATGTGGTGTGCGGCGGCGCGGCGACGCTGTTCGTGCACCGCTTCGCCGTTCACGGCGTCGTGCAGCAATTTCTCAAGCTGCGCCGGCGACTCGAGCTTGGCGCGGCGATCCCAGACGTCGAGGAAAGCACTGGCCGCAACCTTCTGTGCGGCGGCGACGTCCTCGACCTTCTCGTGTGCTTCCTGGGTGATGGCTTCGAAGTTTGCGCGGAAGAACTGCTCCAGCGCGGTCTCCTTGCCGCCCTTGAAGTCCGCGAAGAGCTCGGGCGTGATCGGGGCAAGGGAAGCGGGCATTACATCCTCCTGATGGATTTGATTGGTGCGCAAGCGACCGAGATCAGTGCCAACAAGGGGGGCTGTCCGGGCTCAGTTTCCCGGGCATCACCAGCCGCACGCCCGTGACTGCGCGCGTCTGGCGGAGTACCTTCATCACAACTGCACCTGAGGGAAGCGATGCTTCACCCGCTGACACTGCTCCTCGTGGCCGCTGCCGTACTCCCACAATCAAAGTGGCAGGAAATTGGCAAGACGTCCACAGGGAATTCGGTGTTTCTTGACGGAAAATCTGTCCGGAAAGCACCTGACGGCATCATCACGGCAAGCCTCCGGGTGACCTACACGCCGCCCGTCGACACGCCCAAGGGGAAGGTCACCAGCTCGCGGGTGGTCGCCATGTTCGACTGCGGCCGGAAACTCGTGGCCACCAAGCAGAGCGTCATGTACCTGAACGAGGCGAAGGGGCTCGAGTATCGGCGCCGGACGATTGCCAAGCCTGGCTTTGGCGCGGCCTTTTCGAGCACCTTTGCCGACGTGGCCCTCCAGCACCTGTGCGCCAAGTGACACCCCTGACCGGCATCCAGCCATGACGATTCCGCCGTCCCTCCTTGCCGACGCCCATTGGCCCGCCGTCGCCGGCGCCAAGTATGAGGTGGCCGTCCTGCCTTGGGGGGCGACCGAACCGCACAATCGGCACCTCCCGTATGCCACGGACAATTTCGAATGCGACGGCATCGCCGCCGCCGCCGCGGACCGAGCCAACGCGCACGGTGCGCGGGTGGTGGTGTTGCCGACGGTCCCGTTCGGCGTGCAGACGGGCCAGCTCGACCTGCCGCTGGCCATCAACCTGAACCCGAGTACCCAGGCGCGCGTTCTGGCCGACGTGATCGCGTCGGTGCAGCGGGCGGGTATCCGCAAGTTCGTGCTGTTCAACGGACACGGCGGCAACGACTTCAAGCAGATGCTGCGCGAATTGCAGCCCACCACGCCCGTCTTCCTCTGTTCGCTCAACTGGTGGCAGGTGGTGGACGGCCAGGAGTACTTCGACGAGCCGGGCGACCACGCGGGCGAACTCGAGACAAGCGTGATGATGCACCTGCGCCCGCAGACGGTGCGCCCGCTGTCGGAGGCGGGAAACGGCGCCGAGAAGCGGCCGACCATGACGGGCTTTCGCGAGCGCTGGGTCTGGACCCAGCGGCCGTGGACGACGGTCAGCGCCGACACGGGGATCGGCGATCCGCGCGCGGCGACCGCCGGCAAGGGCGAGCGTTACGTGGACGCCGTCGCCGACCGCATTGCCCAGTTCCTGGTTGAACTGTCGCAGGGCGATCCGGCCACAATGTACGAGTGATGCGCGCGGCGGCCGCGTCGATGGTTCTCGCCCTCGCCGCGTGCGGCGGACCCTCTGCAACCCCGTCGCCGCCCGCGCAGGCCGAAGCCGCAACCTCGGTGCACCTGCGCGGCACGCTGCTCGCGGGCGCCGACAGCACCCTGCGCTTCGTCGCCTGCGGCACGGTTACTGAACGCGCGGTGCTGGCCCCGCCTGCATCGCAATTGCTCCAGGCGGTCATCGTGGTGAATGGGGCGGTGCGCGACTCACTGTTCGTCGAGTTCACGGCCGACACCGCCAACGGCGCCATCACGGCGCGCGAGGCGCTCTTTGCGACGTCGCTGGCCGAGGGGACGCGCTGCGACCGGCCGCGCGAACCATTCGAGGTGGTGGCGATGGGCAATGAGCCGTTCTGGCGCGTGACCTTCGACGGCACGCAGCTGGTGCTGGAGCGCCCCGAACCGCCGCGCGAGATGGTCTTCGATGCCGCGCCGCCGGAGACGCGCGGCGCCCTCACCACCATCATCGGCCGCCGCGCCCTCGGCAAGGTGCACGAGCTCAAGCTGGGGCTGTTGCGCGAGAGCTGCAGCGACGGCATGAGTGACGCATGGTATCCGTACCGGGCCGAGGTGCGCGTAGGCGACCTCGCGTTGCATGGATGCGCGAGGCGATGATGACTCGCGCGTTCATGCTTGTCGTGCTGCTTCCGATTGCCCTGGCTGGCCAGGACACCACGGCCATCAAGGCGTCGCTGCTCCGCGCCGACCGGACGGCCGCATCCAGCGAAGCGTCGCTGCGACAGGCCATGGCGCCAGGCGCGGCGGTGCTGATCCCTGGGGAGAACGTCCTGCGCGGCGAGGCCGCGTGGTCGGCGCGGCTGGCAGCGCTGGTGATGTCCGCAGCGGGGCGCACCGCGTGGATGCCGCTGCACGCCGTGGTGTCGCGCGACGGCAGCTTCGGCTGCACCACTGGTGTCCTGCACCTGGCGAGCGCCGACTCCACGCGGCCGGCGACGGGGCGCTACGCGGCGTGCTGGCAGCGTGAGGGCGACGGCCGTTGGCGCATGCTGGCGCTCTCCCGGGCCTCCGCGCCGGCGTCGCTGAAGTCGCTGCCGGACTCGCTGCCGGGAGCACCCGGGTCTACCGGGGTGGCAGCGCCGCGCGACGCCCGCCCTGCATTCGAGATGACGGAAGCCGATCGCCTGTTCGGTCGCTTCAGCGCCGACTCAGGCGGACCCGCGGGCGCCTTCTCCCGCTGGGTCGCGGACGACGGCATGATGCTCGGCGCACGCGCGGCACCGGCGCGCGGGCCGGAGCAGGTGCGACAGGCCTTCGCGGCGTTCCCGGCCACCGGCCACTTCGCATGGGCGCCACTCGAGGCGCTGACGAAGGCGTCCGCCGACGGCAGTCTCGGTTTCACCATCGGCGAGGCGCGCATCGCGGCCACGCCGGCACAGGTGACGTACTCCAAGTACCTCACCATCTGGCGCCGCGAGCGCGACGATCGTTATCGGTGGGTCTTCGACATCGGGTCCGACCGTCCAACGCCTGGCGACAAGCCCGCGCCCCCAAGCGATTAGATTCGACGAATGCTGCCACCCGACCTGAACGCGGCGGTTGACGCCGATCGCACGCGCGAAGCGGGGGCGTTGTTCGTGGACGCCGTCGCCCGGTACTTCGAACAGACCGGTCGTGGCGAGGGGCCCGTCTCGGCGACGGCCGGACACCCGGAGCCGTGGGCGACGTTCGACGAGGCGATGCCGATCGACGGTCGGTCGCTGGCGGAGATTGTCGAGCGCATCGAACGCGAGTTCCTGGCCGGCGCCAACCGGCTGGCGCATCCCATGTACATGGGGCACCAGGTCGCCTCCCCGCTCCCGGCCGCCGTCTGGACCGAGGCGGTGATCGCCGCGCTCAACAACTCGGTGGCCGTTTCCGAGATGTCGCCGACCGGCACGGCCGTCGAGCAGCGCGTGATTCGCTGGATGTGCGACCTTGCCGGCTTCGGCGCCGGCGCCGGCGGCACGCTGACCTCGGGCGGGCTGGAGGCCACGCATACCGCGCTGCTCGCGGCACGCGCGGCGCTCGAACCGGAAGCGTGGAAGCGCGGGCTGAAGGGCCCCGCGCCGCTCATCTTCTGTGGCGAGCACGCGCACTACGCCATCTCGCGCGCCGGCGGTGAGCTGGGCCTCGGTACGGACAACGTGCGGGGCGTGCCGTCAGTGAACTGGAGGATGGATCTGCAGGCGCTGACCGAGATGCTCGACACCGCCCAGGCGGAAAAGCGCCGCGTCATGGCGGTCGTGGCGACCGCCGGGCACACGGCAACCGGCAGTTTCGACGACCTCGACGCGATCGGCGCCATCTGCGAGGCCCGCGGCCTCTGGTTCCATGTGGACGGTGCGCACGGGGCGTCGGCCCTCTTCTCGCCGACGCATGCGCATCGGCTGCGCGGCCTCGCACGAGCGCGCACCGTGGCCTGGGACCCGCACAAGATGATGCTGGTGCCGCTTGCCGCGGGGGCGCTGATCGCGCGTGACGAACGCGATCTCTCGGCGGCCTTCGCGCAGCGCGCGCCGTACCTGTTCCACGGGGCCGAGGGGACGCGCAGCCTCGACCAGGGGACGCGCTCGTTCATGTGCTCGCGGCGCGTGGATGCGCTCAAGGTCTGGGTGACGCTGCAGCGGTATGGCGCGTCGGGGCTCGGCGCCGTGTACGATCACCTATGCGCGCTCGCGACAACGCTGCACGGGATGATCGGCGCGCGCACGGACTTCGTGTCACTGCACGTCCCCGAGAGCAATATCCTCTGCTTCCGGTGGCTCCCCGTCGATGTGGTCGACGAGCCCACCCTCGACTGGCTGAACCAGCGCGTCCGGGAGCGCTACAACGCGTCCGGCCGCGGGTGGATCACCTCGACGGTGCTCGACGGGCGCCGGGTGCTCCGCGTGACGCTCATGAACCCGCGCACGCAGGAATCGCACCTGGCCGAGCTGCTCGACGGCGTGGCCGCCGAGGGTGCGCGGCTGCTGGATGAACCCGCCTGAGGCGCGCGGCTGCTCGATGAACCTGCCTGACGCGCGCGCCCCTCTAGCGATGCGCGGCCGGTGTCTATAATCTTAGTACTAAGATGACAACCACGATGACCGCCCCCACGCCCCTTCGCCGCAAGGTCCCCGATGCGGCCACCGCGAGCGCCCTCAAGCTGTTCGTGGTGCTCGCCCGCGCGAAGCGCGCCATCGACGAGCACGTGGAGGAGAGCCTTGGCACGCACGGCCTGACGCACACGGAGTTCGCGATCCTCGAGGCGCTGTACCACAAGGGGCCGCTGCTCCTCGGCGAAGTGCAGCGGAAGATCCTCGTGTCGAGCGGCGGCATCACCTTCCTGGTGGACAAGCTGGCCGATCGCGGACTGGCGGAACGCCGGCTCTGCGCGACGGACCGGCGCGCGCGGTACGCGGCGCTGACGCGCAAGGGCGAGGCGCTGATGGCGGAGATCTTCCCGGCGCACGCGGAGGCGATCCGCGAGGCGATGTCCGGGCTCTCGCGCGCGGAACAGAAGGAGGCGACGGCGCTGCTGAAGCAGCTGGGGCTGAGGGCGGCGAAGCTGTCGACGGAGTAGGGACGGCAGACGGCAGACGGTGGACGGCAGACGGCAGACGGCGGACGGCAGACGGCGGACGGAACTTCCGGGCGGACTGGCGGGTTGATCAGAGAGGGGCTTGACGGCCCCGTTTGTTTCGTATATTATCTTAGTACTAAGAAGTTCAACGTTTAACTAAAGAGGGCGCGCCACCCATTGGCTCCGCCCGAAACCACGAGGAGCCCGACAATGAAGTGGACGCTTGATACGACGCACACGCAGGTGGGCTTTTCGGTGAAGCACATGGCCATTTCAACCGTGCGCGGCCGCTTCACCACGTTCGAGGGCGCCGGCGAGACCGATGCCAGCGGCAAGCTCGTGCAGGCGCGCTTCAGCATCGACGCGGCGAGCATCGACACCAATCAGGAGCAGCGTGACGCGCACCTGCGCTCCGCCGACTTCTTCGACACCGAGCACTTCCCGACCATGTCGTTCGAGTCCACGAGCTTTTCGCAGCAGGGCTCCGACATCGCCATCACGGGGAATTTCACCATGCATGGCGTCACCAGGTCCATCACGCTGCACGGGGAGACGTCGCCGGTGGTGAAGGACCCGTGGGGAATGACGCGCACGGCGCTGACCCTCGAGGGCACGCTCAACCGCAAGGAGTGGGGGCTGAGCTGGAACCAGGCGCTCGAACTCGGCGGGTTGATGGTGAGCGAGGACGTGAAGCTCTTCATCGAGCTCGAGGCGGTGGCTGCGGCCGAGACCGCGGCGGAGACCGCGGCGGAGACCGCGGCGGAGACCGCGGCGGAGACCGCGGCCGAGACCGCGGCGGAGACCGCGGCCGAGACCGCGGCGGAGTCCGCAGCGGCGTAGCGGGCGCCTATCGGTTTTGGGTTGCAGCGCTTAGCCTAAGGCGGCCCTCACACCGGATTCGCCCATGCTTCTCATCCGTCGCGCGGCGCTCGCCGCCTGCCTGTTCGCCTCCGTTCCCCTCACCGCGCAAACGACGGGCGTCACGTCCGGACAGAAGGCGCCGCGGCTGGTCATCCGTGGCGCCACGATGGTGGACGGCAACGGGACACCGGCGCGCGGGCCGGTGGACATCGTCATCGAGAACGGCCTCATCGCTGACGTCTTCACCCTCGATCCGGTGGCGCTGCGCCGCGGCGACGGCCGGCGGCCGGCGGGCGACGTGCAGATCGACGCCGCGGGGAAGTTCGTGCTGCCGGGACTGATCAACGCGCACACGCACATGCAGAGCAACCGCTCGGGACAGTCGATGGGCGGTTTCGAGTATTACATGCTGCTGCAGCTGGCCAACGGCATCACGACGGTCCGTGAGGTCGGCGCCGAGAGCGACACCGGCTCCATCCGGCTGCGCGAGCGGCAGGCGAAGGGCGAGTTTGCGGGGCCGCGCATCGTCGTCTATCCCGGGTTCGGCGCGGGGCGGCGGATCCGCACCACGGCCGACGCCCGCGCACGCGTCCGTGAACTGAAGGCGATGGGCGCCGACGGCATCAAGATCACAGGCCTCGACCGCGACATCATGCAGGCGATGGAAGACGAGGCGAAGAAGGTCGGGCTGCCGATCGCGCATCACGTGGGCGTCGAGGAGACCAACGCCTGGGACGACATCGCCTTTGGCACCCGCAGCATCGAGCACTGGTACGGCATTCCCGACGCGGCCATTCCCGACGGCCGCCAGCACTTCCCGAGCGACTACAATTACCTCGACGAGACCGACCGCTTCCGCTGGGCGGGGCGGCTATGGCGCGAGGCCGACCCGGCGCGTCTCGATTCGGTGCTGGCGTCGATGGCGCGGGCGAACGTGGCGTGGGTGCCCACCCTCGACATCTACGAAGCGAGCCGGGATCTCCAGCGCGCGCAGACGCAGCCCTGGTTCCAGGAGTACCTGCACCCGTCGCTGGCCAACTACTTCCGGCCCGACCCGGCGAACCACGGCTCGTACTTCATCGGCTGGAGTTCCACCGACGAGGTGTACTGGAAGGAGAATTACCGCATCTGGATGGCGGCGCTGCGCACCTTCGAGCGCAAGGGCGGGCTCATCGGCTGCGGCGACGATGCGGGGTTCATCTACCAGATGTACGGCTACGGACTCATCCGTGAGATGGAACTGCACGCCGAGGCGGGGTTCCACCCGCTCAAGGTGATCGAGCACTGCACGGGGAACAACGCGAAGATCCTCGGCTTGGAGGACAAGATCGGGCGCGTGCGCGCCGGTTTCGCCGCCGACCTCATCATCGTGGACGGCAACCCGCTGGAGGACCTCAAGACGCTCTATCCCACGCACCAGGTCCAGTTGCGCGACGGCAAGGAAGTGCGCGCCGGGCTCGAGTGGACGATCGCCGGCGGCGTGCCCTACCACGTGCCGACCGTAAGCGCGCGCATCAAGCAGATCGTGGACGCGGCGAAAGGGAAGTAGCGGAGGCGCAGGGCGGCGCGAGCGCGGTGACAATGAACCATGCACTGCACGCCAAGGTGCACCTGAAGCGTACACCGGCGCAGTGGATGCCGTCGCCACCACCGCGTTGTTCGCCAGCGAGCGGCAGCGTGTCGAGGGGGCTCTGCATGTTTGACGTGGAGCGGTTCAACCTGCCGCTCGTGCCGGTGTCAGCGACGGCGTTCCAGCCTCGCGGCGTCTACGGCAAGACGGTGTGCCTGCCGCTGTCGTAACGCGCCATGCGTGCGTGGGCGTCCGTTCGTCCCCTTCAGTCGAAGCGGCGGCGCGTTCGGCGCTTTTGTGGGGGCGGGGGCGGCAAGGCGTGCAGCGCGCGGACGAGTGCGTGCAAGGCGGGGATCGCCGCGGCGACTTTTGCCCGCTCGCGCGACGTCAGTGCGCTGGCCGCGGCGGCGAGGCGACGCAGCCGCCGGGCGCGCCCGGCGAGCAGCAGCGAACGGCCGCGCGGCGTGGCTTCGATGCGTAGCCCGCGTGCGTCGTGCGGGTCGGCGCGACGACGGGCAAGACCGGCGCGCTCGAGGCCATCCACCAGGCGCGACATCGTGGGCGGGCGCACGCCCTCGGCGCTCGCCAGCGCCCCGAGCGACTGTGGCCCGCCAAAGGTGAGGACGGAGAGGGCCGAGAGCAGGGCGGGACCGACCCCGGCGCGCTCGTCCTCAACCCGCACCCCGCGCAGCAGTGCGATGGCCAAGCGGTGGAGCTGGTCGAGTTCCACGGGAACGCCGGCCACGGCGGGGCGGCGCGGGGCGGGGCGTGCGGCGGGGCGCGCGGCGGGGCGCGCGGAAGGACCCGCGGACGGACGGGGTAGCCGGGTGGCTTGCGGCGCGCGACGGGGTATCATAGAATAGTTAGCAATACTAACTAATGAGCCGCCGGCGCGACAGGCGGCGGGAGCCCCCCATGCCAGCCCTGCTTGGTCCCCTCGCCCAGGTGGCCGTCACCTTCCGCGATGTGCCGCGCGCCATGGCGTGGTACCGCGACGTGCTCGGCCTGCCGCTTGTCTTCGAGACCAACGGCATGGCCTTCTTCGCCATGGGCGACGTGCGGCTGATGATGACGGCGCCGGAGAAGCCGGAGTTCGACCACCCGGCCTCGGTGCTCTACTTCAAGGTCGGCAACATCGCTGACGCCTGCGCCACACTCGAGTCGCGCGGCGCCGTGTTCGAGGACAAACCGCACCTGATCGGCAAGATGGGAAGCACCGAAATCTGGATGTGCTTCCTGCGCGACCCGGAGCAGCACGTGATCGGGATCACCGAGGAACGGGCCGGGGCGTAGTTGGCGCGCATGCGCCCGGAGGCGCGCGGCCGCGCGCCCTTTCTATCCGAGTTCGGCGAGCTGCTCGAGCAGGATCGTCGCGCTGGCCGGTCGCTCGTCGGGCACCTTGGCCAGCAGTCGCATGACGAGCGCCGACAGGGCGGGCGGCACGTCGGCGTTTCCGCGCACCGGCGGCTCGGCTTCGGTGGTCAGCACCCGCGCAATCAGCGCCACGGCCGACGGCGCCTGGAACGGCGCGCGGCCGGTGAGGCACTCGTAGATCACGACGCCCAGTGAGTAGAGGTCGGCGCGCGCGTCGATCTCCTCGCCCACCAGCTGCTCCGGGGCCATGTAGGCGGGCGTGCCGACGACCATGCCGGCTTGCGTGCGATTCGACGACGCCTCGGCAAGCCGCGCGATGCCGAAGTCCATGACCTTGAGCACGCCGTCGGCGTCGATGAGCGCATTCTCGGGCTTGACGTCGCGGTGGATCACGCCGGCGGCGTGCGCCACCGCGAGCGCCTCGGCGAACTGACGCGCCAGCGCGAGCGTGCTGGCCACCCCAAGCTTGCCGCGCGTCGCCAGCAGCTCGCGCACCGTAATGCCCTGCACGAGTTCCATGGTCACGAAGAGGTGCCCGTCGGCATCGCCGAGGTCGTGCGTGCGGACCACGTTGCGATGCGAGATGCGCCGCGCGAGCCGAATTTCCGACTTGAAGCGCTCGGCCAGCACGGCATCGCCGCTGATCAGCTCGCGGCGAATGGTCTTGATGGCCACGTCCTCGTTGAGTTCGCGGTCGCGGGCGCGGTACACCACGCCCATGCCGCCGGTGCCGAGGACGCTCATGATGTCGTAGCGCCCGCCGAGCACCGTGCCCGCGGCAAAGGCGCCTTCGGTGGTCGCCTGCCCCTGCAGGGTCTCGAACTCGGTGGTGGCGAGCGACACGTCCGACTGCAGTTCGCGCAGCTGCTCGCGCAGGCGCGTTTCCCGGGCATGCACGCCGGCGGCCATTGCGTCGAAGACGCGCGCCAGGCGGCCCAGTTCATCGTCGCGCCCGGTGATGCCCGCGAGCTTGCCCGGCTGGTAGGTGCCAAGTTCCACCGCGCTGGCAGCCTCGATGACGCGCGTCACCTGCCGCAAATAGTCGGCCTCGCGGTCGTGCCAGCGCTTCTTTTCGAGGGACGCGCCGATGCGCGCGCGGAGGAGCACCGGATCGAACGGCTTGGTGAGGTAATCTTCGGCGCCGTGCTCGATGCAGCGCACCACGCTGGCGAGGTCATCCAGCGCCGAGATCATGATCACGGGGAGGCTGCGTGTGTCGGGGCTGGACTTGATGCGCTCGAGTACGGCGAAGCCGTCCATGCCGGGCATGAGCACGTCGAGCAGGACCAGGTCGAATCCGCCCTGCGTCACGCGACGCAGCGCCTCCTCGCCCGACGCGACGCTGTCCACGTCGTATCCCTCACGCTGCAGGCGGCGGGCGAGCACGGCCCGGTTCTCCTCGACATCATCCACGATCAGGATGCGGCCCTTGGATGCCGCCTGTGCCGTCAACGGCGCGGGCACTGGAGCGTCAACCGCCGGCGCAACAGACGGGTGCACGGACTCGCGCTGTTCGGAGAGGGCGGATGGCACGGGCACCGCCGTCAGCCGCGAAGCCGCCTGCGCGATGCGCTGCACGTCCGTCGTGAACTGCGCATCGCGGTCCGTGGCGAGCAGCTGCTCCGTGGCGCGCAGCATCCGCGCTTGCGGATCGACGAGCGCCGTGAGCAGGCGCGACAGGTCGTCGAGCGTGGCCACGCCGGTCGGCGGCAGCGCGCTGTTGATCTGCGCGAGCACCTCGCGCGCCTCGGCGATGATTCCGTCGATGCAGGCCGCGTCGGGTGACGCATCGGCGGCATCCTCGCGCAGCATCTCGGCGTAGCCGAGGATGTGGTTGACCGGCGTGCGGAGTTCGTGCCGCAGTTCGGACGCCGCCTTTGGGTCGAGCGGTGCGTTCATGCGGGCGGCGCGCCCAGCGCCGTCATCTTGCCGAGCAGCCGCTCGAGGTCCACGGGCTTGGTGTCGTAGTCGCTGCAGCCGGCCTCGATGGCCTTGTCACGGTCGCCCGACATGGCATGCGCGGTGAGCGCGATGATGGGGGTCTGTCCGGCGGCACCCGCGGCGCGGATACGGCGCGTGGCCTCCCAGCCGTCGATCTCCGGCAGGCTCATGTCCATGAGGATCAAGTCCCAGCCCCCTTCGAGTGCGCGCGCGACACCTTCGAGGCCGTCGACGGCGATCTCCACCACATAGCCGCGCCGCTGCAACCGGCGCGACAGCATGTCGCGGTTCATCTCATTGTCTTCGACGAGGAGGATGCGAGGCATGGAGGGAGTCAGGATGAGAGCGACGGCGCTGGGCGCCGGCGCATGAGCAGGCGAATGTCCCGCACCAGGTCGAGCTGCGAGTACGTGCCCTTGGTCAGCACCTCGCTCACATGGCCGTTGAGCCGCTCGCGCTCCTCGCGCGAAACGTCCTTGGCGGTGACCACGATCACGGGGATCTGCTGCCAGGCCTCGACCTTGCGGAGCTCGGTGATGAACTCGGCGCCGTCCATGACGGGCATCATGAGGTCGAGCAGGATCAGCGACGGCGTGCGCGCCGCCATGCACTCGAGGGCGACGCGGCCATTCTCGGCTTCGACCACGGTCCAGCCCTCGCGCGCAAACCCGCGGGCGAAGGTGCGGCGGGTGGCGGGATCGTCCTCGACGACGAGCACGGTGCCGCCGGCGGTGGCGGCCTGGTGGCGGCGCAGAATGTTCCTCAGCTGCGTACGGTCGATCGGCTTGGTGACGTATTCCGTGGCGCCGAGGGCGATGGCGAGCTGCTGCTCGTGCAGCACCGACAGCATGATCACGGGCACGTCGGCGAGCGACTCATCGGCGCGAATGCGGCGCAGCACCTCCCATCCGTCCATGCCGGGCATGAGGACGTCGAGCGTGATGGCGTCCGGGCGCACGCTGCGCGCCGCCTCGAGGCCGCTGGTGCCGTCGGTGGCTTCCTCGACACGGAACCCGTCGGCGGCGAGGGCGTTGCGCAGCAGGCGGCGCGCGTCGGCGTCGTCGTCGATGACCAGCACCGTGCCGGCGGAGCCGTCGCCCTGCTTGAGGGGCTGAGTGGGCGCGGCGGCGCCGGTGGGGCGCCGTGCGAGGTCGACGCGCGCCGGGATGCGCAGCGTGAACGTGGAGCCGCTCCCCGCCGTGCTGCTGACGTTCACGCTCCCGCCCATCATTTCGCTGAATCGGCGCGTGAGCGCGAGGCCCAGCCCGGTGCCGCCGTAGCGACGCGCGGTGGACGACTCGGCCTGGCTGAACGACTCGAAGAGGCGCCCCATCTGTTCCGTGGTCATGCCAATGCCCGAATCGCTGACGGCGAAGGAAAGCTCGTCGCCGTGGTCGCTGCCGACGCGCCGCACGTCGAGCGTAATGCCGCCGCGCTCGGTGAACTTGCAGGCGTTGGAAAGCAGGTTGAGGAGCGTCTGGCGCACCTTCACCAGGTCGGCGTGCATCTCGCCGAGGTCGTCGCCGCGCGTGACGGTGAGGACGTTCTCGTTCTTGGCGACCATCGGCTGGATGGTGGTCGTGACCTCGTCGAGCATCGCGTTCACGTCGAACGTCTCGAGGTACAGTTCCATCTTGCCGGCCTCGATCTTGGAGAGGTCGAGGACGTCGTTGATGAGCGACAGCAGGTGCTTGCCGGCGGTATGGATCTTTCCCAGGTCGGCGTCGAACGAGGCGAGACCGGCGTCCTGCGCCTCTTCCTGCAGCATCTCGCTGTAGCCGATGATGGCGTTGAGCGGGGTGCGCAGCTCATGGCTCATGTTGGCGAGGAACTGACTCTTGGCGCGGTTGGCGCCCTCGGCCTCGCGCCGTGCCTCGGTGATCTCGCTGATGTCGTGGTACATCCCCATCAGGGCGACACGCGACGCGTCGGCAATGACGGGCACGCCGAGGATCTCGACGTCCACGAACGTGCCGTCCTTGCGCCGCCGCCGCCCGATGCCCTTCACCGGACGGTCCACGGCGTCGCGGCTGTACTGCTCCGCTTCGTGCAGCGTCTTGGGGTCGGTGATGAGTTCATCGAGAATGTGGCCGCGCGCCTCGTGCTCCTTCCACTGGAAGAGCTGCTCGAAGGCGGGGTTGCAGGCAGCCACGCGGTAGTCGGTGTCGAGCTGGACGATGGCAACGGGGCTGTTGTTCAGGAGGCTGCGGAAGAACTCACGCTGCCGCGCCGCCTCCTCGTACAGGCGCGCCCCCTCGATGGCGATGGCCGCCTGCGGCGTGAACAGGTTGAGGAGGCGCAGGTCGTCTGCCCCGAACTCGCGCTTCTGGTCGGCATCCACAATGGCGATGGCGCCGACGAGGCGCTTGCCGACGAGGAGGGGTGCGGCCACCACCGACTTGACCGCGACGGTCGCGTACTTGGCCGACTGGCCAAGCCAGGCGTGGTAGTCGGGGATGATCAGCGGCTCGTGCGTGGTGGCAACGAGACCCATTGCCCCCTCACCGATCTTGAGGCGGATGCCGGTGGTGTCGGAGCCGACGTTGTGGCTGGCGACGACCTCCAGTTCCTCCTTGGCGGCATCGAAGATGGCGAGCTCGCCGCCGGTCACGCCGAGCAGGGCCACGGCGCGCTCGACGGTGGTCTGCAGCGTGCGCGCCAGTTCGCGCTGCGTGAGGAGGTCGGCCATCGAGGCGAGCACCGCCTGCTGTTCGTCGGCGCGGCGCCGCTGTGTGACGATGAGCCGCGCGCGCGCGATGGCGATGCTCGCCTGGTTGGCCGCCGCCGTGAGGATCTCGAAATCACTGGCGTCGAAGGCGTCGGGCTCGGTGCTCTCCACGGCGAGCACGCCGATGACGCGTCCGTCAATGATGAGCGGGACGTCCACCTCGGAGCCGCTGTTGAGCGTCGGTTCGTAGTTCGATTCGCGGCGCACCGCCGGCGTGTAGTGCAGCTTGCCGTCGAGCAGGGCGCGCTCGCTGATGCCGTGTCCCGGGGCGAGGCGGAATCCGGGCTGCGCCGCCTTCCATCCCACGCTTGCCACCATCACGCGGTCGCCCGACTTCTCGTCGACGAGGAAGACGCCGAGGAAGTTGTAGCCGAGGGCTTCGTCACGAAGTCCGGTGACGACGCTCTCGCAGATTTCCTGCTCGTTGGTGGCGGCGGCGATGGCGGAGCTGAGGCGCAGCAGCGCCGACTGGCGGCGCGCCGGGCGGCGCACGGCTTCGGCGTGCCGCCGCGCAGCAGACCGTGCCTTCGGCGGCCGCTTGGCAGGCGGGTGCTTCCGCGGCGACGGCTTCGGCAGCGGGTGCTTCCGCGGCGACCGCTTCGTCGGCGGGCGCTTCTTGGGGGTTTTCTTCTTCGTGGGGGGCTTCTTCGCCATCGAGGGGGGTCGGTGGAGCAGGTGCCAATACTAAGGAACAGAGGCCCGCGGCGATAGCTCCCCATGGCCGGGCTGTTGTCCAAAGCGGGAGTTCGCACGTAGCTTCTGCAGGATCGCCAAAACGCCGACGCCAGCCCTTGCGGCGGCGCGTGGTGTCCCCCTCAGAGCGGAGGTTCACGTGACCGGACTGACTGCGTTGTGGCTCCCGATCCTGCTGTCCGCTGTCTTCGTGTTTGTGTTGAGCTCGATCATCCACATGGCGACGCCATGGCACAAGAACGACTATCCGCCGATGCCGAATGAGGACAAGGTGCGCGATGCGCTTCGTCCACTGGCCATCCCTCCCGGCGACTACATGATTCCGCGCGCGCAGAGCATGGCCGAGATGGAGACACCGGCGTTCCAGGAGAAGTTGAAGCAAGGGCCGGTGATGATAGCGACCGTGATGCCCAACGTCATGCCGTCCATGGGGCCGCAACTCGCGAAGTGGTTCCTGTACGCCCTGGCAATGAGCGTCTTTGCGGCGTACGTGACGGGACGCGCGCTGGGTCAGAGTTCGCCGTACCTGAGCGTCTTCCGCTTCGCTGGGGTGACCGCGTTCATCGGGTATGGGGCGGCGCTCTGGCAGTTCAACATCTGGTATCATCGATCGCTGCGAACGACCATCACCTCCACCGTCGATGCGCTGCTCTACGGGCTGGTGACGGCGGGGACGTTCGGCTGGCTCTGGCCGCAGTGGTGAGAGCCGCGATGACTGCCGACGCGCGGTATGCGCGGGCCTCGCGTCGGCTTGCGCTGTACGCGGTGGTGTTGACGATGCTGGCCCCGGCCGCGGCGCTCGCGCAGGGAGGGCTGCTGGGAGCCCGGGGCGGCACGCCCATCAGGGAGGGTGAGGAATGTCCGCCCGGGATGACCGAGGTGCGTCCGCGGAACTGCCGTGCGCCGGAGCTTCCGGCGCCCAGTATCCTGGACTATCGTCCGCGGTCAACGCTGGTCACGGCCGAGCATCTGGTGCCGAAGGCGAAGTACCCGGTCATCGACTTCCATGGGCATCCCGGCGGACAGATCGCGACCGCCGAGGGGCTTGAGAAACTGGGCGAGGAAATGGATGCGCTGAACATCGCGTTGATGCTCACGGCGAACAACACGAGCGGCGACGCGCTCAAGCGCATGCTCGCGACGGTGGGTGCGTCACCACGGATGAAAAACCGGGTGCGAATCCTGACCGGCATCGATTTCCGGAACGTCGGGCCGGGATGGGCGGCGAAGGCGGTGGCGCAGCTCGAAGCCGATGTCGCCGCGGGCGCGGTCGGCGTGGGAGAGATCGGGAAGGGGCTTGGCCTTTCGTACACGAAGGCCGATGGCAGCCGCCTCAAGATCGACGACCCCGAGCTGGATCCCGTTTGGGCGGCTGCGGCGCGCCTCAAGATTCCCGTGTTCATTCACACGGCCGATCCGCAGGAGTTCTGGAACGACATCAGCTACAGGAACGAGCGATGGCTCGAGCTCGCGCTCTTCCCTGGGCGGCGGTATCCGGCGGAGGCGAATCCGTCCTTTGAGACGCTGATGGCGGAGCGCGACCACCTGTTTCGCCGGCACCCGAAGACGACATTCGTGGCGGCGCACCTCGGATGGCACGCCAACGACCTGGCGCGGCTCGGCAAGATGTTCGACGCGATGCCCAACGTCTACGCCGAAGTTGGGGCGGTGCTGTATGACATCGGGCGCCAGCCACGGGGTGCCCATGACTTCTTCGTGAAGTACCAGGATCGCATCCTGTTCGGCAAGGACTCGTACCAGCCGGAGGAGTACCCGTACTACTGGCGGGTGTTCGAGACGCGCGACGAGTACTTCGACTACTACCGGCACTATCACGCGTTCTGGAAGCTCTACGGCATCGACCTGCCGGATGCGGTGCTCAAGAAGGTCTATTACCAGAACGCACTGAAGATCACGCCGGGATTGCCGAAAACGGGCTGGCCCAAGTGAAGCTCGAGGGCATCCCGTTCCAAGTCACCGATTGGGCAGACGTCGTTGGCGAGGCGCATCCCGGGGATGCTGGCGTGGCAACGTGGCGCGTGAAGCGGCACGGCGACCTTCGCGTGCGGATGGTGGAGTATTCACCCGGATACGTCGCCGACCACTGGTGCGAGAAGGGGCACATCCTGTTGTGCGTGAAAGGGGAGTTGCACACGCGACTGCAGGATGGACGGGTGGTGGTGCTGACGCCGGGGATGAGCTACGAAGTGGCGGATGGTGCAGAGGCGCATCGGAGCGAGGCGCCCGCCGGAGCGACACTCTTCATCGTGGACTGACGGCCCCAGTCGACATGGCGGCAGGCGCGACCTTCGCCGTGACGAACGCACCGCCCACATTGCGGCTACGCTTCGCGTAGCTCGAAGGAGGTTGCATGCACGAGGCCGCGCCGCTGGTGCGCGTGATCGAGGGTCGGAGCAGCTGGCGCACGCGCGCGCTGAGCGCGCTGCTGCGGCTGACCTCCCGCCGGCCCTTGCTGCAGGACACCGACATCCCCGCACTGCGGCGGCGCTACGAGGAGATTGAAGCGCGGCACTTCCCCGTGGAGAAATGGGTGGTGCGGAATCCGGTCGACTGTGACGGCGTAGCCGCCGAATGGGTCACCGTGCCGGAAACCCGCGCCGAGCGGATTGTGCTGTACCTGCATGGCGGGTCGTTTGCGTTCCGTTTTCCGAATATCTACGCCGCATTCGCCGCACGTCTCTGCCGCCGGTTCGAGGCGCGAGCGCTGCTGCCCGACTACCGGCTTGCACCCGAGCATCCGTTTCCGGCCGCGCCCGACGACTGCCATGGGGCGTATCGGTGGTTGCTCGCCGCGGGCCACCATCCACGCGACATCATCGTGGTCGGTGATTCGGCCGGCGGCAATCTCGCGCTCGTGACGCTGCACCGCGCACGGGAGGCGGGAGAGCCGATGCCCGCGTGTGTCGTACTGCTGTCTCCCGCGGTGGACTGCACCTTCACCAGTCCGAGCATGGTCGACAACGAGGCCCATGACCCAGTGTTGCACCTGCGCAACCTCCTCGTGCTGCGCCGCCACTATGTGCCGTTGCCGCAGTTGCACATGCATCCCGAAGTGTCGCCGATCTTTGCCGACTTCACCGGATATCCACCACTCTTCCTGCAGGCCGGCAGTTCGGAGATGATGCGAGACGAGGCAATTCGGACGGCCCAGCGGGCAAACGCCGCCGGCGTTCACGTCGAACTCGAGCTGTGGCCCGAAACGCCGCACGTCTTCCAGGTCGCCTCCTTCCTTCCGGAGTCGGCGCAGGCGCTCGATCACATCGTCCGTTTCATCCTCGCGCGCACGGGATGGGAGACGGCCACGTCAGCGGTTCCAGCTACCCTCTGCCGCCGCCCGGCCGAATAAGGGGGACGCCGATGCCCCGCTTCGTCGTCTTGCTTCGCGGTGTGAACGTCGGCACGGGGAACCGGGTGCCCATGGCCGGGTTTCGCGCACTGCTCGAGGCGCAGGGGTACACCGAGGTGCGGACACTGCTGAACAGCGGGAATGCGGTGTTTCGCGACACCGGGCGATCGGCGACGGCTCACGCCACGGCCATCCGCAGCGCGCTGGCGGAGCGGATGGCCGTGTCCGTCAACGTCGTGGTCATGTCGTCGTCCGACTTTCTCGCCGCCGTTTCCGAAAACCCCATCGTACCCGCCGTGGACCAGCATTCACGGTTCCTGGTGGCGTTCGCGCAGAAGGCCGCAGCGATCACAGCGCTGGCAGCGCTCCTGCCCCTGGTCCGCGCGCCCGAACGAATGCGCATCGGCGCGCACGCGGCCTATCTTCATTGCGCCGGCGGAATCCTGGAAAGCCGCGCCGCCAGTGCGCTGCTCGGCAAGGCAGGACGCGCCGTGACCACGAGGAATTGGGCGACGACGCTGCGGCTTGCGGCGCTCGTTCGTGGTGGAGACGCGTAGCGCACGGTGCGTGGCAGTGCGTGGCAGTGCGTGGCGACGCAGCGTGTGCGAATCTCGGGCTCGGGCCGGAGGCCCCCGCGCAAATGGTGCCGGGCGCCGCGATGTCGCGCGGCACCCGGCACCATCACCCGGACGAATGCTCGTGGTTACGGCTTCACGTACTCGTCGTACTCCGGCTGGTACATCTGCGCCTTGACGAGCGCGGCAACATCCGACGGCCGCGACATCTTTGTCAGCTTGCGGGCGAACACGACTTCCGCAACGGCCACCGCAATCGTCGCCGACACCTCGCGAATGCGCTGCAGGTCCGGATAGACGCTTCCCGCCGCGAGATCCTCCTCGGTCACGAGCGTGGCCAGCGTCTTGGCGGCCACGAAGAACATCTCGTCCGTGACGCGCGTCGACTCGCTGGCGATCACGCCAAGGCCGACGCCGGGGAAGATGTAGGAATTGTTGCCCTGACCGGACACGTGGGTCTTGCCATTCAGCGTGAATGGCGGGAACGGGCTGCCACTGGCGAAGATGGCCCGCCCGTCAGTCCACGAGTACGCCTGCTCCGCCGTGCACTCGGCCTTCGACGTCGGGTTGGAGAGCGCGAAGATGACCGGGCGCTCGTTCAGCCGGCCCATCGCCTTCACCACGTCTTCGGTGAACGTCTGCGGCATGCCGGAGACGCCGATGAGCGCCGTCGGCTTGAGGGCCTCGACCGCCGCCAGCAGGTCGGGCATTGGCGCATGGTCGTGCGCGTACGGCAGCTTGTGTTCGGCGAGGTCCGTCCGGCTCTTGACGACGAGCCCCTTGGAATCCACGAGCCAGCAGCGCGAGCGCGCCTCGTCCTGCGTCAGTCCTTCCGCCATCAGCGCGGTGACAATCAAGTCGCAGATGCCGACGCCCGCCTCACCCGCGCCAAGGAAGAGGAACTTCTTCTCAGTCAGTGTGCCGCCGGTGAGGTGCAGTGTGCCGTACAGCCCGGCGAGCGTGACACCGGCCGTGCCCTGGATGTCATCGTTGAACGTGCAGACCGTGTCGCGATACTTGTGCAGCATGCGGAAGGCGTTGGTGTTGCCGAAGTCCTCGAACTGGATGCAGGCCTTGGGGAAGACTTCCTGCACGGCGTTCACGAACTCGTCGACCAATTCGTCGTAGGCCGGGCCGCGCAGGCGTTCCTGCGCGAGGCCGATGTACAGCGGGTCATCGCGCAGCGCCGTGTTGTTGGTGCCGACATCGAGCATCACGGGCAGGCACTGGCTGGGCGGGACGCCGGCGCACGCCGTGTACAGCGAGAGCTTGCCCACCGGAATGCCCATGCCGCACGAACCAAGGTCGCCGAGGCCGAGGATGCGCTCGCCGTCGGTGACGACGATCATCCGGATATCGGGCTGCGGCCAGTTGCGGAGGATCTCCGTCATCCGCCCCTTGTCCTGGCTGGAGATGAACAGTCCCTGCGGGCGCCGGAAGATCAGCGCGTACTTCTGGCAGGCAAGGCCGACGGTCGGCGTGTAGATGATGGGCATCATCTCGTTGAGATGATCCATCACCACACGATAGAAGAGCGCCGAGTTGCGCTCCTGGAGTGAAATGAGGTAGGTGTACTTGTCGAGGTCCGTCGCCTTGCGGCGGACATTGCCCAGCGTCCGCTCGACTTGCTGGGCCTGGGTGGTGACCTTGGGCGGCAGCAGGCCGCGCAGGCCCAGCGCGTCGCGCTCGGCCTCCGTGAAGCTGGTGCCCTTGTTCAGCAGCGGCTCGTGCAGGATATCGACGCCACGCTTGCCCTGCAGGTCTGTCTTCATCGTCACGGCAGTGTCTCCTAAGCGACGTTAGACCAGCGTGTGCTGGTCTCCAGAATCTACAGCGCCACTGGCGGGCTCCTGTCGGGGTTTTGCTTCGAAGTGCTTCCTTTACCTCCGACAAAACGGGCGGGAAATTGAGGGGGCCACGGCGTCTTGCGCTGCGGGCGCGAGGCTACCGCCGCGGCAGCCGGCTCCGCCCCCAGAACCCCTCGGGCGTCTCCTTCAGCCTCGCGAGCCCCGTGCGCTGGATCGCGGCGTCGGCTTCACGCTGCGCCATCGTCAGCACGTCCTCCTCGTCGACCGACAGCACCCGACGATCGCGCATCAACACGCGCCCGTTGACGAGCACCGTGCTGACATCGTTGCCATTGGCGAAATACGCCACGCGGTAGAGCGGCATGTTCATGGGGACCATGTGCGGCCGGAACATGTCGACGAGGATGACGTCCGCCTTCTTGCCCGCCTCGAGCGATCCGATGTCCTGTTCCATGCCAAGCGCGCGCGCGGCGTCAATGGTCACCATCTCGAGCACCTTCCCGGCAGGCAGCACCGTGGCATCGCGCCAGGCCGCGCGGTGATACCGCATGGCCTGGAACATGTGCCGGAACATGTCGTAGCTGCGGTCGGGCGCCACGCCGTCCGAGCCGAGCATCACGGTGGCGCCGGCGTCGAGCAGCTCGACGAGCGTGAAGCGTTCGCGCATGGCAGCCACGGCGCTGGGATTGTGCACGATCTTCGTTCCGGTGCGCGCGACGATCGCGATCTCCTCGCTGGTCATGCCGGTGGCATGTGAAAGCAGCACGTCGGGCCCGAGGATGCCGAGCGCCTCGTGCGCCCACTTGATGGTGCCGCTGGAGTGGCCGTCCTGCGTGAAGAGGAGCCCGTACCGCTTGGAGAGCGCCCGCGCGGCGCGCGCCTGCGCCTTGATTTCGTCGATGACCGCCCCGGTGTCGGCCTTCGTGTCGGGATGATGCGTGGGGAACATCACGGCAAGACTGAGCCGTCCATCGCCGGCGCGGTGCCACTTCCGGATAAGTTCCTCGGAGACTTCGAGCTGCCGCGCAAAGGTCACCGAGATTTCGCGCGAGGCAGCGCCGTCCCACTCGACGTATGTCCGGGGAAAGGGCGGCCGCCGCGGCCCGACGGCGAGGATGAAACGGATGCCCACGTCGCTGGTGGCCTTGAGATAGGCATTGCCGTACTTGGGGTCGTCGGTGCGCACCACCATGTCACCGCCGCCGAAGAAGCTCAGGGCGGTCGTCACGCCGAATCGCACGCGCTCCACGCCGGTGAGCAGCGCCTCGGCCCGCCAGAAGTCCACGGTGGAGCCGCGCGCGTAGATCTGCTCCGTGGCGCCGTACCACTCGTCAGTGTCCATGCCGAGGGTCTTCACCAACCCGTGGCCCGCGTGCCCATGGCCATCGATGAGCCCGGGCATCACCACCTTCCGGTGCGCGTCGATCACCTCGCGCGGGGCAAACCTGGCGGCGAGCTCCCTCGATGCGCCCACGGCGATGATGCGATCTCCCTTGATGGCGACCGCCCCGTCCTCGAGCACGCGCCGCGAGGGATCCATCGTGATGACGGTTCCTCCGGTGATGAGGAGGTCGACGGACTCGCGAGTCGGGCGCCGGTCGCTCGTCGGTCCCAGCAATCCAACGCAGGCCAGCGCGGGGAGGAGCATCGGCAGCTTCATGAGACGGGTCCTGAAGAGGCGGGGAAGTGGCGGTCGATCCTCTGGAGGGAGAAGCTACGCCGAATGGACCGTCGATGGCCAATGGGGCGCCGTCGCTGCATCTATATAGAAGGGCGCAGGTCAGCCGAATGCCTGTCGCTGTGACCAGTGGCACGCGGAGGAGCGACCTATGGAGCCACTCGGAGCAGATCCCGTTGTCACGCTTCCCGAGTTTCTGCGGGCGCGGGCACGGGCGAGTACACCACGCCGTCTCGCCTACGACATGGTGGGCGGCGGTGCCATTGCCGTGGTTGCGCTGTGGGCACAGCCGCCCGGATGGGCCGTTCTCGCGAGTGCCGCCTCCTGTTTTGCGATGTACGGCGCGTGGGCCACGGCAGAGCGGCATGTGACAGGCGACGCGCGCGACGGTCGTGCCGTGACGGAGTATGCCTGGTTCCTGCTTCGGACCAGCGCGGCGGGCTTCGGCGTGGCGGCGTTCCTCGTCCTGCTCTTCCTGCTGCTGGGCCTCGCGCTGGGCACCTGGATCAGCTGATCTGGTGCCGCGATTCACTACGCCCTCCGATTCACGACATGCGCGTTGGCATGCCAGAGGGGAAACCGCACCAGCGGACTTGCCACAGCGCCGACGCACGCGACTATACTGGTGCACTGAAGTCCCGTGCCCGCGGCGCGGCGGTGCATGCCCGTCTTGCCCGTGGACGATGGCACCTCACCCCTCTCCAGGGAGGATTCGACCGTGGCCAGCCCCCCGAACACCGTCCGACTTCACCGCGTGCTGCGCGCGCCGCGCGAACGGGTGTACCGGGCGTTCCTCGACCCCGATGCGATGTGCAAGTGGTCGCCGCCGCACGGCTTCACGGGCAAGGTGCATGAGATCGACGTGCGGGTCGGTGGCGGCTATCGGATGTCGTTCACGAACTTCAGCACGGGCAAGAGCCATTCCTTCGGCGGCACGTACCTCGAACTGACGCCGCACGAGACCATCAGGTACAACGACCGGTTCGACGACGCCACCATGCCGGGCGAGATGCAGGTGACCATCGACCTGCGACCGGTGGCCTGCGGCACGGAACTCGCCATCGTGCAGACCGGCATTCCGGCGGTCATTCCGGTTGAGCTCTGCTACCTCGGGTGGCAGGAATCACTGGTGCTGCTTGCGCAACTGGTGGAACCGGATATTCCGGACGGCGTGTAGCGCCGGCCCGACCACTGCACCTCACTCCATGAGAGACACGGACGCGTACCCCGACATGCACACGGCCCACGGCTCGTCGCAGCGCACGGCGCATCACGGGCGCTGCGTCATTCCGATGGCGGTGATGGCCCTGGGTCTGCTCTCCATCGGCTGCACGCCCGGACGGTTCGGTCGCGGCGTCCCCGGCACCGCTCCGGACGGGAGCGGCAGCGAACGGATTCGTGTGCTGGAGCTGGCTCCCGGCGTCACGGCGACCATCGTCGCGCCCGGGCAGCCGAACGCGAGGCAGCGGGTGGACCTCATCCTCTACGCACTGCCGAACGGCAACTCCACCGCCGAGACGATGGGGCGACGCACGGGTGATGGCGTCGGGTGGCGATTCGACATTCAGCACATTGCGGCACAGACGCGGGCGCTGCGCGCGGGCGGCCTGCCGCAAGCCATCGTCGTGTACCTGGAGGCGGACGCGAGAAGCTGGCCGTCGTGGCGGGCCACGCTCGGCACCGCACGCGCCAACGCGCGCATCGTGGCCATCGTCGAACAGCTGCGCACCCTGATCGGGCATTCGGACCAGACCTCCGTGACGCTGGCCGGACACAGCGGCGGCGGCTCGTTCATGTTTGGATTCATCGAGGGACAGGATGCAATTCCCGACTGGCTGGAACGCGTTGCCTTTCTCGACGCCAACTACAACTTCGCGCCGGCGCACGGGGACAAGCTGGTGGCGTGGCTGCGGCGCGACCCGGCGCATCGGCTGGTCGCGCTCGCGTACGACGATCGCGAGATCATGCTGGACGGCAAGAAGGTCGTCTCCGATTCCGGGGGCACCTGGCGTGCCACCCAGCGGATGATCCGGCACCTCGGGCAGTCGCTGACGTTCACTGTCGATACGCTGGGCGCGTTCGTGCGACGCCGGGCGCCTCAAATCGAGCTCCTGCTGCACCCGAATTCCGAGAACCGCATCTTGCACACGGCGATGATCGGCGACATGAACGGCTACATGCATGCCCTGCTCACCGGCCGTCCGGCGTACGATCGCTCGGCCGCCGTGCTGCAGCCACTCCGCATGTACGAGCGGTATGTCGAGGGCGCCGTGACACTACCACCCGCCCGACCACCAGACATTCCGGCGCGCGGCCCGCGTGCGCTGACGGGAAGTGCCTTCATCGCGTCCGTGGCCGGCCTGTCGCGCGACGATCGCGAGGCGGCGATTCGCCGCGAGCTGTTCGCGGGGAACGTCCCGGCGTTCCTTCGCGCCTTGCGCACGGTCGAGGCGACGGCAGTCGGCGACGACGGCGCCCGCCACACGGTTGCCTACGAGGTCATGCCGGACTACCTGGCGATCGGGTCGGATGCCGACTTCGTGCGCATGCCCATGAACCCGTATACGGCGCAGGCGTTCTGCGACGCGTTCGGCTTTGTGCTGCCGACGCGCAAGATGGTCGACGACATCTGGGCGGCGGCGAGCGTGCGCGTGACGCCGCGCCCACTCACGCAGGAGCGCGAGGCGGCGACCACATTCCTGCAGCACCACCGCATCATTGAGGAACAACTCGCCGGGGCGGAGCGCGGAGCGCTCGTCGCCGGGATCAAGAAGGACGTCGTCGTGACGAGCAAGCTGCTGGAACGCCCGAATCGCGTGGCCATCTACGGCTGGCACTATCTCAACGGACAGCCGATCCAGCCGGTCTACGCCGGCCACGTGGACTGGTACGTGGACTACAGCCACGGCGTCCGGCCGGTGCGCCGATGGATGCTGGTGGACGGTGTCCGGCGTTCCTTCGAGGCCATCGTGGCCGACTCCACGCGGCGACACCTGTTGAGCGACGAAGGCGGGCTCGCTGCCCTCCGCTACTGACGTGACGATGAAGCGCCGGCTGCTCGCGTTGCGCCTGGGCTGGGCGGCGGACGCGGCCGTCCGGCGCATGCAGTCGCTGGTGATCGAGTCCACGTAGAGCGGGACGGTCACGCTCGGGGTCACGACGGAGATTGGAAAGAGCTCTCGTCAGCTTTTTCCCGACTAAACTCCCGTCGCGGGCGTATTGCCGCCCGCTGAGCCGCAGGGCATCGTTAGGCTGATGCTCTGCCCAAAGTGCGGGAAGGACAGCCACAACGTCCGGGTGTGCGCGTTCTGCCAGACGCCCTACCCGACTGATGTCGTCGACGCCAGGGGTTCGTCGCGCCACGCGCGTGCGACGGCGTCGATGCGGGCGACAGGTCTGGCGGGCAACCCGCGCGCCGTCTTCGCTCGTCTCTCGCCCGCGCAGCGCTGGGGCGTCATTGGCCTGCTCGCCGTCGTCACCGCGGCGTACTACGTCGCGACCAGGGAACGCGTCATTCCGGTCGGCGTCGCGGTTCCGAATCTCATCGCCGCACCGATGTCGCCCAGCGAGGCGGCAAGTACGCTGCGGACGGTCCATGCGACGGCGCAAGTGGAATTGCGAGACGGCGAGTTGACAGTGCGCATTACTTCCGCGGCGTTCCCGCAGCGGCGCGACGGGCAGCTGGCGCTCGCGCAGCAGTATGCGCGCGCCGACGCGATTGTCGAGGGACGAACGCGACCGATCAACTTCCTTGATCCCGACGGGACTCGCTTTGCCCGTTCCGATCCCCAGAAGGGCGTGACCATGACCCGCTGACAGGTCAGCGTCGGCGTGTACAGTGTGATTCGCTTCGATGGACTGAGGCCTCGCGGTGGCAGACATCAACGGACGCATCGGGTATGTGACCCGTGGGATGGCCGGCATCACGCTGGTCTTCGGTGCCGCGACCCTCGCCGCCGGCGCCAGTGTGCTCCTGGGCCGTGACACCGGGTACGTCGTCCATCGCCCCCTCCTGATCTTCAACACGGCGATGGGGATCGCTTACGCCGCGGCCTCCGTGGTGATCTGGCGCGACGTGGTGCGCGGCCGCCGTGCCGCGGCCGTGATACTCGCACTCAACGTCGCGGTGCTCGGGCTGGTCAGCTACCTGTATCGCACGGGAGAGGCGGTGGCCATCGAGAGTGTGCGCGCGATGACCTTCCGTAGTGCCGTCTGGCTTGTGATCGTCGGTGTGCTCGTGTGGATCGGTCGCCAGAAGGAGCAGTCGAAGTAGCGGCCGTCGACGACCGGATGGCCGAAATCGCGGGCGGCCGCCAATGGACGCGGTTCGGTTCGGCTTGCGCGAACCACCCCGACCTCCTATGCTGGCGCTGCCCCCAATCCCAGAGGAGCACCTGTGGCACAGCCCCCCAAGTGGTTTCGCCCTGTGAGTATCGCCGCACTGCTGTGGAACCTGATCGGATGCGCCGCGTACCTGACCGACGTCATGATGACGCCTGAGGCCGTCGCGCAGCTGACCGCGGCGCAGCAGGAGATGTACGCGGCACGGCCTTCATGGGCGATAGCGGCGACGGCCATCGCCGTCTGGTTCGGCGCTGCTGGATGCGTCGGCCTGCTCCTGCGCAAGCGCTGGGCTACGCCGCTCTTCATCGCCTCGCTGGCGGCGCTGATCGCGCAGAATGTGTGGCTCTTTCTCCTGAGCGGCGTTCCTCAGGCGAATGTGGTCGCCGTCGTGCTGCAGGCGTGCGTGTTCCTGATCGCCGTCGGCTTGGTGACGATGAGTCGCAAGGCCGCGGCGCAGGGGTGGATTGCCTAGCGTCCCTGGGCGCGCAGGTGGATGTACCGCATCGCACGTCCCACCGCCACAGACTCGCCGTGAACGAAGAACCCTCCGAGTGTCACCACTCGGAGGGTTCTTGTCGTCTGTCCCCGCGGTCGATGCGGGGTCCGGCCGGCCCCGCGTTCAGGCCGGTCGGTTTTCCCGCCTTAGAACTTGAACGTCAGCTTGGTGTAGACGATGCTCGCCTCGTACTTCCCGTCGTTCGGCTTTGTAAAGATGTTCATGTTCGACGGCATCAGCTTGCTCGTGGCACTCATAGCGTCCTTGTAGTCGTACTGTTCGAAGGCATAGCCCGCCGAGATCGACCAGGCCTTCGTCATCGTCCATCCGAGCTGTGCCGACACCGACGTCATCTCGGAATCGTCCCAGTCGAGGATGTCGGCGGCATTGCCCTGGCCCGCCGGAATCAGCGTGGTGCGGCCCGGGTTGTAGAAAGTGCCGGTCGCGTTGGCCGTGATGTCCAGGAGGCCATCCACCTTCTGGTTCATCGCGTTCAGCGTCAGCGTCCCCTTGTCCGGCACCACCTGGAACGTCAGGCTGGCGCCGTACGTGTTGGTCTCGTCGGAGCCAGCGAGGTTGTTCAGGTTGTTGATCTTGAGCGGATTGACCGTGGCGGTCGCCGAGTTGGTCGTGGCCCACTGGTTGGTCGTCGCGTTCTTCTCGTACGTGTAGTACGCACCGAGTTCGAGACGCGCATTGGCCGTCCAGTTGAGCTCACCCGTGTAGCTGTCGTACGACATGTCGAGCAGGCCCACTGGCGTGTTCGGCGTTGCCACGGCACCGGCAATCGGCACACCGGCAGAAACCGCAATGCGGTCAGGCCGATCGGTGAAGTCGACCTGACGGCGGAAATAGGCAAGGCTCAGTTCGAGGCCGTCCATCGGCGTCAACTCAAGATCAAGGCCGGTGCGGGTATTCTCGAACGCGGCTTCGTCTGCCTGGAAGCCGTACACGGTATGTCCATCTGCGGTGCGCTTGCTGACGTCATATGTGCCGCGCACCCCGAGCCAATCATTGAAGTGATAGATCGCGGTGAGGCCCATGCCGCTTTCCGTCCCCTTCTCCGCTTCGCGGTGCGTCCGTTCGAGCTGGCCGCCGCGCACCTGCCCCTCGACCGTCAGCGCCTTGAAGTCATACGTGGCGGAGGCGGAGTAGCGCGAGGACTTGGTGTCGTAGACGTTGGCCGTCAGGTGACCGAACGGATCGGCCGTGCCCGGCGTGACCGTCGTCCACAGGGAGTTGCTGCCGGAGACGTCGCCCGTGATCACATACTTGTTCGACTTGTCCTTCAGGTCGTACATGCGGTACTGCGCGCGGACGGTCAGACCGTCGAACGGGCGCGAGGCAAACGACAGGTTGAGCATCGTTGTGTTGACTTCGCCGCCGTACGACTTTTGCTGCAGGGCGTTGTAGTTCGAGGCGCCCAGCCCGGCCGGCGTGAGGAGCGCGGTGTTGGCCGTGTACGGATAGAACGGCGCGTCCTGCGTCCACGAGCCCATCGACACGCTGGCGTTGATGCGGGTCTGCTTCTTGAACTTGAGCAGGAGCCCGGCCTTCGCCGTGCTGGCCTCGTTGTCCGGCGCCATCACAAACCGTTCACGGGAGAGGCCGCCCACGGCGGGGTTGGCCCCGGCCGCCGCAAAGTACGTCGCATCCGCCGCCTGGAACGGATAGTCCACCATCACCGTCTCGGCGCGGTTGTCGTACAGGTTCCGGTTGAACGCCACGAAGGCATTGCCCCACGCGAAGTTCTTGCCGGCGCGAATGCCGATGTCGTGGATGATCTCGTCCATCGGGCTCAGGAACTCGATGGACGGGGCCACGCGCTCGCGGAAGTTCACGCTGCCGAGGCCGCGGTAGCCTTCCTTGATCTCGTTCTTGTACGTCAGCGACAGGTCGAACGGCAGGTGGTCGCCGAAATTCAATTCGACGTTGCCCGTCTTCCGGATGCCGGAGTTGTCGATGAGGTTCGTCGAGGCAAAGACCGGCGACAGCAGCGCGTTGTAGAAGTCGTACGTGCGCGTTGACGTGGGCAACCTCGTGTCGACCGCCGACTGCAGCGCCTGCTGCAGGTTGTCGGCCATCGTCCACACGCCTGGCCGCGACTCGTTGTAGATCAGGTGGGCGTCGTTCCCCATGTTGTGGGGAATCTGGTTGTAGTCAAACTTCACGTCGAAGCCAAACGCCTTCGCGGAACCGAAGTAGCGCTGGTTCGTCTGCTGGACGTTCTGCCCTGTCAGGCTGAAGTCGACCCTGCCGCCGGTTGACCACAGGTTCACAAAGGGAATGGACATTCCCTTCGGCACTTCGCGGTATTCCGTGAATTTCGACGACTCGACGTCTTCCGTTCCCAGCGTACGGAGCGTCATCTCGCCGCCGCTGGTGATGGTCGGCGCCTTCTGCGCCGAGACCGTGGTTGCCGCCATGAGCAGACCCATGGCGACGAACGCTGAAATCTTCGTTGCGCGTGTCATGGGATTACCTCGTGAAGTAGGCGCCCGAGGGCGAGTTGGAGCCATGGATGTTGATGTGGCAGTTCAGGCAGGAACGCCCGACGAACCGGGAGTTCACCGTCGGATAGCCGGTGGGAGCGCCTGTCGGTGCGATCGGCACGCCCTTTTCCGTCGAGTAGTTGTCGCCGGAGCCGAAGTGGCCGGACCCCGAGATGTGGCAGTTGTAGCACAGCGTCGGCGCCTTTTGCGACAGCAGCCGCTTGTGATTCGAGCCGTGCACGTCGTGGCACGAGACGCAGTCCTCGCGCACCGGCGCATGCTCAAACAGGAACGGACCGCGCTTCTCGGTGTGGCACTGGTAGCAGAGCTCGCTCACCGTCTCGGCCTTTATCATCTTGGGCCGAGTTCCTTCGTGCGGGTTGTGGCAGCTCGTGCAACCCATCTTGCCTTCGCGCACCGGGTGATGTGACGTGCGGTTCATCTTGGCGCGCTCTGCCTTGTGGCACGAGTAGCACAGCTCCGTGTCCTTCTTGGTCTTCAGCTGGCCAGTGGCCGACTTTGGACTGTGCACGCTGTGGCATGAGCTGCAGGCGACATTGCGCCGCGCATGCATGCTGCTCATGAAGCTCTCCTGCGTGGCCTTTTCGTGGCATGACAGGCAGGTCGCGTTGAGATCGGCGGCCTTGACGTGCTTCAGGGAGGGCACCGGGCCGTCCGTGCCTTCCGACTGCGCCTTGAAGTGCTCCGCCACGTTGCTGTGGCACTTGGCGCAGCTCTGCTCGACCCGCGCGTGGCCTGACTTGCTGTACGCCGGGCTGAGCGCCTTGTCGTGGCAGGACGCGCAATCTGATGCGCTCCACGCCGCCTGACCCTGAGCGGCGGTTGGTGCGCACACCACCGCGGCGACGAGCACGCTGCCGACAAGCCAAGCCAACGGCTTCATGGAGAGAATGCCACTACCTCGTACTCTGGGAAATGTCACGGCACCCTCCTGAGGTGCACACCCTTGATAGAGAAGCTGTTGCCGCCCGCCTAACTGATGCGCTCACTGCCGGGAGGCAGCGGGGCACCGGGGAATCTGGGAGTCAGCGACAGCGCCATCTGTCAGGTGCCATACGCAACGCGCTGGGGGGCTTACGGATACAGTTTCTCGGGGTAATCCCTACGCAGTGATACCAACACCGCCGCGCACTCCGGCTTCGACGCGAGGGCCGGCGCACAGTTGGCCTGTCGACCGCGGCCAAGGGCACGCGAGGCAGCAGCTCCGACACGGGCAATCGGCGTCGCGTCCGCCTCGCGAAGGCGCTTCGCTGGCCGTCCTCCGACGCCGTGATCCATCTTTGATGGCGAGCGGATCCGCGCACGGAACGAGCGCGTCAACCGCATCACGTCGCGGACTGCCAGTCGGGAGAGAATGCCTTGCGCACCGTAATCATTGGAGCCACGGGACATATCGGAAGCTGGCTCGTGCCGCGGCTCGTGCGCGACCGACACGAAGTCGTCGCCGTATCACGCGGCCAACGCCGGCCCTACCACGACGCGCCGGAATGGCGATCCGTGGAACAGGTAACACTCGATCGCACCGCCGCCGAACACGACGGCTCGTTCGGCGACGCCATCGCCGCGCTCAAGGGCGACGCGGTGGTTGACCTGACCTGTTTCACGCGCCAGTCCGCCTCCCAGCTCGTCGACGGGCTGCGGGGTCGCGTGGGCATCTTCCTGCACTGCGGCACGCTGTGGGTGCACGGCGTGCCGCGCGAGCGGCCCTACGACGAGACGGCGACGCGCGAGCCCGTCGGCGAGTACGGCATTCGCAAGGCGGAGGTCGAGCGCTACCTGCTCGATGCCGCATCCATCGGATTCCCTGCGGTCGTCCTGCACCCCGGACACATCACGGGGCCGGGGTGGCCGCCGATCAATCCGGCCGGCCATCTCGACACGCGCGTCTTCGACGCGCTGTCGCGCGGCGAGCGCGTCGTGCTTCCCGACGATGGCATGGCGACCCTGCAGCATGTCCACGCTGACGATGTCGCGCAGGCCTTCGCGCTCGCCCTCGCACATCCGGCCCACGCGATCGGCGAGGCCTTCCACGTGGCGGCGGAGGAACCGGTGACCATGCGCGCCTACGCGGAAGCGGCGGCGGGATGGTTCGGGCAGGAGGCGCGCCTGGGTTTCCTTCCATGGGAGGAATGGCGGCGCAGCGTCAGCGAGCGCGACGCGGCCATCACACGCGACCACATCGTGCACTCTCCGCATGCGAGCATCCGGAAGGCGCGCGCCGCCCTCGCGTACGCGCCGCAGTACAGCGCGATTGCCGCGGCGCGCGACGCGGTGACCGCCCTGTATCCTTCGCTGCGGCAGGCGCAGGACTGACATCCTTCACGGAGTCCCCGTGTTCACATTTCGTCCCATCGGCGTTGTCCGCAGTCCGTACGCCGACACCGCGCAGATCCCCAAGGGCCCCGGCGCCGCGCACGACGCCGAGGGCGAACTCGAGCTGCTCCCGGAACTCGCGGGAGGCCTCGCCGACATCGACGGCTTCTCGCACCTGTTCGTGCTCTGGGTGTTCGACCGCGTGGACGGCTACGATCTCCTCTCGACGCCACCCACCGACGACCGGCCGCACGGCGTCTTCTCGACGCGCTCGCCGCGGCGCCCGAATCCGATCGGACTGACGGTAGTGCGGCTCATCAGGCGCGATGGCGCGCGGCTCGTCGTACGGGGGGTCGACATGCTTGACGGCACTCCCATACTCGATATCAAGCCCTATCTCAGCGGCATCCCCGCCGAGGAGATCCGGCGGGGATGGATGGCGGAGGCAGAAGCCAGGCGCCTCTCCGGCACCTGACCGGCGGTTCGCGCCGCTGGTTCAGAAGCGCGACAGCAGCTGGCGCAGGCGTTCGGACCTTTCCGCCGTGGCCGCCTTCTCCTGCACGAGCTTCTGGACGACGCTGTTTGTTTCCGCACTGCCGCGCACCGCCGTGAACTCGGCGGTGCGTTCGTCTTCGGTCATGCCAAGCCCGAAACCGATTCGGGCGAACGCGGCAAACTCCTTCTTCGAGTCATCGAGAATCGCCGAGTGCAGCGCGGCGGTCGCCTCATCGAAGGCGGAGAGCATTTCCTGCGCCTGCTCGCGCGACATCGCGTCAGGGGCATACCCGTTCTCCAGCGCGAACGCGGCGCAGACGTACGACCACTCGTCCTGCGCATACGCGTCGGCAATCGCGCCGAAGCGCACGCCCAGTTCGGGCAGCGAGCCGACGGCGCCAGCAACGATGTCGTCTTCCAGCGCCCGCAACCGCTCCGTCGGCATCAGGAGGCCGCCGACATCGGTCCACGAGAACGGATCGCGCAGCGTGGCGGCGGACCGCAGCGCCTGCTGCACGGCGTCCCAGGAGGTCGCCGGCGATGCCGCCTCGACGCGGTCGAGGACGTGGCCGTTGAGGTAGCGCGTGACGCCCTGCGCGTAATACCTGGCGCACTTGCGCAGGAGGAGCCGCTTGATGAACACGCCGCCGTACTGGACAGACGCCTTCTCCTTCGGCGTCGTCTCATGCAGGCGCTGCAGCACCGCCCGCCCCGCCCGCATCTTCTCGACGGTGAACGGCGTGAACACGGCAAATGCGATGAAGTCACGCCGCACCGGCGCCTTCCGGCCGTCCCGCTTGGGCCACTTCTCCCCGTCACGCACCGTCCCGACGGAGAACAGGTTCATGCCGGGGATGATGGCCGATTGCCCCTCGGATTCGTGGATATAGGCGAACGGCAGGTCGGGCGTGTTGATGTTGGTGTAGTGCTTGCCGATGACCACGCTGAACGGACCGATGTGCGTCTCGTGCAGCACGTACGAGAACGACCCGGTCTTGGAGCCGCGCTCGAACACGCCCTGGTGGACGGGGCCGAGCTTGTACATGTGATTGCTCTGGTTCGTGCCCGACCCGGCGTTGTAGAACGAGAAGCTGGCGGCGATGAGCAGCGTCGACTTGTGGTGCGTGATGGTGTACGGTCCAGCGAAGATCGAGACGGCCTCGCCGTGGAACGCCTCGCAATTCGCGAAGAACACCGAGTTCTCCGCCGAGAACTGCTTGCCGACGCGGCTGGCCTGTCCGACGAAGACCCTGTCGAGCAGGGCGCCCCCGGTGACGCTCGCCCCCTCGGCGAGGATGAAGTGCTTCGCCTGCACCGCCTCGCCCACGACGGTCGGGTGCTCGGCGCAGCTGAGGATGGTCCCGGTGTCGAGGAGCGCCGCGCCGCGCACCACGGCGTGCGGTCCGATGAGCACGTTGCGGATGACGCCGCAATGGAGCAGACGGGTCTGCGCGCCCACCTCGCCGCGCTCGCGGCGGGCGGACGCGACGGCGTCATCAACGAGGCGGGCGAGCGCCCGCCGCAGCGCCTCGGAATGCCCGCGGAACGCCTGCAGGTACGCCGACTGTGCCGACAACCCGGGAACGAGGCGGACCACGCGTCCACCCCCCTCGTTCACCGTCTCGACCGCGGTGCCGGCGCCGTACGTCGAGCCCGCATCGGCGGTGAGCGCGGCCACGTCCTGAATGACCACGCCGTCACCGATGTCGTACCGCGCCACGACCGACCCAACGCGCGCGATGCGCACCTGCGCACCGACGGCGCAATCGGCCACCGTGGCGTCATAGATGCCACAGGGCAGCTCCACGCCGTCGACGGAAACCGTGCCGTCGTTCTCGCCGACCGACACCACGCCGCGGAAGTGGGCGTTGCGGAACCGGGTGAGGTCAGTGCGGCTGTCCAGCGAGACGCTCGACCAGTCCGCGGCCGTGCAACCTTGCGCCGCCAGCTGTGCGATCTGTGTCTGTGTGGGCGAGGGCATCAGGGATCCTCGGGGTGTACCTGGGGGGTCAGAGCTTTGGCAGTGCGAGGTGTTCGCTCTCGATGTCCTTGAAGTACTTCACGGTCCCCACCTTGAGTTCGTGGGTGGACTCCTCATCACACACGATCATGCCGTGCCGGTGCAGCTGTAACTGCGACACCGTCCACATGTGGTTGACGCCTTCCTCCACCACCTTCTGCAGGGCGCGCGCCTTGCCGTGCCCGCTGACAAGAATGATGACCTCCTGCGCATCCATGACCGTGCCCACGCCAACGGTGAGGGCGGTCTTGGGGACCTTGTTCGGATCATTGCCAAAGAACCGGGCGTTGGCGATGCGGGTGTCGTGCGTGAGCGTCTTGATGCGCGTGCGCGACGACAACGACGAGCCGGGTTCGTTGAACGCGATGTGGCCATCGGCCCCGATGCCGCCGAGGAAGAGCTGTATGCCGCCGGCCTTCCGGATGCGCTCCTCGTAGTCGTCGCACTCCTCCTCGAGGTCCTTGGCGTTCCCGTTCAGGATGTTGACATTCTCGTGCGGGATATCCACGTGGCTGAACAGGTGGTGCCACATGAAGTGGTGGTAGCTCTCCGGGTGCGTCTCGGGGAGGCCCACGTACTCGTCCATGTTGAACGTGACGACGTGCTTGAACGAGACCTTGCCCTGCTTGTGCAGGCTCACCAGGTGCTGATACGTGCCGATAGGCGACGAGCCGGTGGGAAGGCCGAGCACAAACGGCTTGTCCTTGGTCGGCGTGGCGGCGTTGATCTTGGCGGCGACGGTGTGAGCGGTCCACTTGCTCATCGCTTCATAGGTATCGTGGATGATTATGCGCATGGGAGGAGAGAGAGAAAAAAGACAGAGAGAAAACAGAGAGAAAACAGAAACGGCGCTACGGTGAGGCGACGAGGATCCTTGCATCGGTGACGGCGCAGCCGTCGCCCTGGGTGTGCACGATCAGCGGGTTGATGTCGAGTTCCTGGATCTGGGGGCAATCCACGACCAGTTGTGACAGGCGCTGCAGGCACTCCTCCACGGCGGCCGTGTCACGGTGCGGACGGCCGCGCGCGCCGGTGAGGATCGGGAACGCCTTCACCTCGTGCATCATCTCGCGAATGTGCTCGAGCGGGATCGGGGCGATCCGGAACGCCACGTCGCGGAAGATCTCCACGAACAGTCCGCCAAGTCCGAACATCACCACGGCGCCGAACGCGGGGTCGCGCTTGACGCCGAGAATCACCTCGTCGCCGGCGCCCGCCATGCGTTGCACGAAGACGCCGTGAACCCTGGCGCCGGACTGATGCGCCTTCACGTTGGCGAGAATCGTCGCGTAGGCCGCCGCCGCGGCCGCCGGCGTGTCCACGCCGAGCACCACCGCGCCGACGTCGAACTTGTGCACGACATCGTCGGACTCGACCTTCATCGCCACGGGGAACCCGATGGCAGCGGCGACGCGTGCGGCCTCCTCCGCGGATTGCGCGACGGCGCTCTGGAGGATTGGCAGGCGGTACGCCTCGAGCACCTTCATGGCATCGGAGGGCGTCAGGTAGGTGCGGCCCGATGCGATGGCGGCGTCGAGCAGCTGGCGGGCGGCGGGGGGGTCGACGTCCGCAAACTGTGCCGCCGGCGTGAGGCGACGGCCCTTCTCGGTGCGGAAATCGTGCGCCCGGGCGAAGGCCCGGCACATCGACTCGGGGAGGATGTAGTGCGGGATGTTGCGACGCTGGAGAATGGCGATGCCGGACGCCACGTCGGTCTCGCCCATGAAGGAGCAGTACGTCGGCTTATCATGCGCGGCGGCGACGTTGCAGACCTCCTCGGCGATCGTGTCGATGTCCGTCATCGACTGCGGCGTGAGGATGACGAGGGCGCCGTCCACGTTCTCGTCTGCCAGCGCGCTCCCCATCGCCACGCGATAGCGATCGGCCCGCGCGTCCCCGATGACGTCCACGGGGTTCTTGATGTTCGCCGTGACGGGGAGCGAGCGCTTGAAGATGTCGCGCGTCTTGTCGGAGAAGGCGGCGAGCTCGAGGCGCTCGTGAATGGCGGCATCGGTCGTGAGCACGCCCGGGCCGCCCGCATTGGTGATGATGGCGACGCGCCGCCCCTTGGGAAGCGGCTGGTAGGCGAGGGCGATCGCGTTGTTGAACATCTCCTCAACCGTCTGGCAGCGAATGACGCCCGCCTGCCGGAGGGCCGCGTCCACGATCTCATCGCTCGCGGCGAGCGATCCGGTGTGGGACGCGGCCGCCGAGGCGCCCTGCGAGGTGCGGCCGGACTTGAGGACGAGCACCGGCTTGCCCGCCTCGTGGATGACCCGCCGTGCGGCGTCCACGAACGCGGCGCCGTGGGTCATCTCCTCGAGATACATCAGGATGACCTTCGTCGCCGGGTCGTCCTTGAGCGAGAGCATCAGGTCGATGTCGCTGATGTCGGCCTTGTTGCCGAACGAGACGAACTTCGAGAAGCCGATGTTCTTGGCGTGCGCGTAGTCGAGGACGGCGGTGCAGAGTGCACCGCTCTGCGACAGGAAGCCAATGTTGCCCTCCGCCGGCATGCGGCGGGCGAACGAGGCGTTCAGGTGGACGGCCGGATCGGTGTTGATGACGCCGAGGCAGTTGGGGCCGATGAAGGAGATGCCATACTTCCTGGCGATGTCCTTGATCTCCTGCTCGCGCTGCACGCCGGCCGGGCCCACCTCGCGGAAGCCCGCGCTGATGATGATGACGCCCTTCACCCCTTTCTGCCCGCACTGCTCCATCGCCAGCTTGACGACGCTGCTGGGGAAAACGATGACGGCCAAGTCGACCGGATCCGGTATGTCGAGGATGTACTTGTATGCCTTGACGCCGGCAATCGACTTCGCGCTGGGACTGACCGGATAGATCGTCCCCTGGAAGTCATCCTTCAGGATGTTGTGGAAGATGTCGAACGGCACGGTGCCGGGAACGCGGGTTGTTCCGACGACCGCGACAGATTGCGGCGAGAAGATGGGCTCGAGCGGATTGCGCCCCGGGCCTGTGGGATCGGCCATGACGTCTCCAATCGGGGGCCGCGGGTGGGACTACTTCACGTACTGTGCGATGAAGTCGACGGCCCCTTCGACTGTCTGGACCTCGCGGGCCTTGTCCTCGTCCAGGTCGATGTCGAACTCCTCCTCGAACCCGGCGACGAGTTCGACGCTCTTCAGCGAGTCGGCGCCGAGGTCAAAGACGAAGTTCGACGCGGGAAGCACCTCGGCGGGATCGATCCCCAGCACACTGGCCACCACGCTGGTGACGCGATTCTGGATCTCGCTGCGGTCCATGCAAGTCTCCTGGGCTGCGCACCAACCCGCCCGCGGCGGGCGGGATGAGGATGGTAGAATCAGGGTTCGGGGCCGATCATCGAATTCTGGAGCGCGTCGGTCACATAAGCAACGTCGACGTGCGTCGCGCCGCTGACACGCCGGCGACCGATGGATATGTTTGTCCGACCCTCATCCCTCTCTCATGACCCGCCTGATTCAATGCGCGCTCGCCGCAGTCGCGCTCGGCGCCGCTGCCGCCCCGGCCCAGGATTCCGTGAAGACGGCCACACCCACCATTCCCGCGAAGTGGGATGTGCTGGCCAAGCATGGCCCGTCCAAGGACATCACGTTCGAGACTTCCGAAGGGACGTGGATGTCCGTGGACATCTCTCCCGACGGCAAGACGCTGGTATTCGACCTCCTCGGCGACATCTACACGATGCCGATCGCGGGCGGAAAGGCTGCGCTCCTGCTCGGCGGGCCGGCGTATGAGACGATGCCGCGCTGGTCGCCCGACGGTGCGCGCATCGCCTTCACGTCGGATCGGGACGGCATCGAGAACCTCTGGACCGCCGCGGCCGACGGCAAGGACCTGCGCCAGGTGTCGAAGGAGAAGGAGCGCCAGGTTTCCAATCCCGCGTGGACGCCTGACGGCCGCTATCTCGTCGGACGCAAGCACTTCCGCAACACGCGCTCGCTCGGTGCGGGCGAGATGTGGATCTACCACGTGAGCGGCGGCGCCGGCGTCAAGCTCACCGATCGCCGCAACTGGGAGCAGAACGCGACCGAGCCAACGGTTTCGCCCGATGGCCGGTACGTGTACTTCAGCGAGGATGTCTCGCCGGGCGGCGGTTTCCAGTACAATCGCAATCCTCACGGTGTGGTCTACGTGATCCAGCGCCTTGACCGCGAAACGGGCGAGCGCACGACGTGGATCGGCGGCAACGGCGGCTCGCTGCGCCCGACACTGTCGCCCGACGGCAAGGCGATGGCGTTCGTGCGCCGCGTCGGCGTGAAGTCGGTGCTGTACGTGCACGACCAGGAAAGCGGCAAGGAACGCGCATTGTGGGACGGCCTCGACCACGATCAGCAGGAGGCGTGGGCGATCTTCGGCACGTATCCGGGCTTCGACTGGACGCCCGACGGCAAGGCGATCGTGATCTGGGCGCAGGGCAAGCTGTGGAGCGTGGACGCCGCCAGCGGCAAGCCCACGAACATTCCCTTCACCGCGACGGTGAAGCAGTCGGTCACCGAGGCGGTGCGCTTTGCGCAGGCCGTGGCCCCCGACACGTTCGACGTGAAGCTGCTGCGGTGGGTGTCGGTCTCTCCCGACCAGAAGCAGGTGGCGTACACGGCGCTCGGCAAGCTCTACGTGCGCGCGCTTCCCGACGGCATGCCGCGGCGCGTCACGACGACCACGGACGGACTCGAGCTCTATCCGGCATGGTCGCCCGATGGCCGGTCGCTCGTGTACGCCTCGTACGACGACGATTCGCTGGGCGCCATTCGGGTGGTGTCCGTGGACGGCGGGGTGTCGCGCCGGCTCACCGCGCGCCTCGGGCACTACATTGCACCGCGGTTCTCGCCCGATGGCCAGCAGGTCGTCTACCGCCGGACGGGCGGCGACCCGTTGCGCAGCATCGAGTACAGCCGCGAACAGGGCATCTACATCGTGGCGGCGCAGGGGGGCGAACCGACGCTCGTGACGCGCGACGGCAACAGCCCGAGCTTCACGCGCAACGGCCGCCGCGTGTTCCTGTCGGCGAATGAAGGCGACAAGCCGGCGCTCATCTCGGTGAACCTCATGGGCGGTGAGCGGCGCGTGCACCTGGTCGCCGAGAATGCCACGCAGTTCGCGCCCTCGCCGGACGAGACGTACATCGCCTGGGTGGAGCGGTTCAACGCGTATGTGGCGCCGTTCCCGGCGACTGGGCGCGCGCTGACCATCGGCCCGGCCACGACGGACATTCCGGTGAAGCGCGTATCGCGCGATGCCGGCACCGACCTGCACTGGTCGGCCGATTCGAAGCGCATCCACTGGGCGCTCGGCCCGGAGCTGTTCACGCGCGATCTGAGCCAGACCTTCGCGTTCGAGACCACCGATTCGACGACGGTGCGCAAGGAACCGGAGCCGCAAGGGCGCGCCATCGGTTTCCGCGCGGCGCACGCACGGCCCACGAACGCGGTGGCGCTGACCGGCGCGACGGCGATCACGATGAACGGCCGCGAAGTGATCCGGAACGCGACGATCCTCGTTGACGGCAATCGCATTGCGGCCATCGGGCCGGCGGCGCAGGTGAAGGTCCCGGCCGGCGCGCGCCGGATCGACGTTTCGGGCAAGTACGTCGTGCCCGGGCTCGTGGACGCGCACGCCCACATCGGCACGGGATCGAACGGCATCACCGCGATGCGGAACCCGCAGATGCTGACGGCGATGGCCTTCGGCGTGACGACGATGCACGATCCGTCGAACAGCACCGAGATGATCTTCAGCGCCTCGGAGATGATCAAGTCTGGCGCCATCACGACGGCGCCGCGCCTGTTCTCCACCGGCACCATTCTCTACGGCGCCGAGGGAAGCATCAAGGCCGTGACGACGACATTCGAGGAGGCGCTGACGCACCTGCGCCGCATGAAGGCGGTGGGCGCATTCAGCGTGAAGAGCTACAACCAGCCGCGGCGCGACGCGCGTCAGCAGATCATCGAGGCGGCACGCCAGCTCGAGATGGAGGTGGTCCCCGAAGGCGGGAGCACGTTCTTCTTCAACATGACGCACATCCTCGACGGCCACACCACGGTGGAGCACAACCTCCCGGTGGCGCCGCTCTACCAGGATGCGCTGAAGGTCTTTGCCGCGAGCGCGACGGCGTACACGCCCACGCTCATCGTGAACTACAACGGATTGAGCGGCGAGTATTACTGGTATGCCTACTCGGAAGTGTGGCAGGACGAGCGGTTGCGTCGGTTTGCATTTCCGGGTTCGCTGGAGGCGCGTGCGCGCCGCCGCGAGATTGCGGCGGAGGACGACTACGCGTACCAGGCGACCTCGCGCTCGGCCAAGGCGCTGTCCGACCTGGGCGTCAAGGTGAACACCGGCGCCCATGGGCAGCTGCAGGGCCTGGGGTTGCACTGGGAAATGTGGATGCTCGCGCAGGGCGGCATGACACCGCACGAGGCGTTGCGCGCCGCGACCATCAACGGCGCCGCGTCGTTGGGGCTCGACCGGGACATTGGGTCGCTGGCCAAGGGGAAGCTGGCGGACCTGCTGGTGCTCGACAGGAATCCGCTCGACAATATCCGCAACAGCACCGCAATTCGCTGGGTGATGGCAAACGGGCGGCTGTATGATGCGGCGACCATGATGCCGGCGCGGCCGTAGCTGCGCCGGCCAGGTCCGTTGCCCCCTCATCAGGAAATGACACATGACACGAATACGCATCCAGAGTTTCAGCGTCTCGATCGACGGCTTCGGTGCGGGCTTGCACCAGAGTCTGGAACACCCGCTGGGCATCGGGTTCATGGCCGCGCAGGAGTGGGTCTTCGCCACGCGGACGTTTCAGCGCCTGGTGCTGGGTGCCGACGGCGGGGAGACCGGTGTGGATGACGGATTCGCGGCCCGCGGGTTTCAGGGCATCGGGGCGTGGATTCTCGGGCGCAACATGTTCGCCCCGACTCGGGGTCCGTGGCTGGATGACGGATGGAGAGGATGGTGGGGCGAGGAGCCGCCGTATCACACGCCGGTGTTCGTGCTCACGCACCACGCGCGCAGTCCCATTGAGATGAAGGGCGGCACGGTTTTCCACTTCGTGACGGGAGGCATCGAGGCCGCCCTCGAGCGGGCGCGTGATGCCGCCCACGGACAGGATGTGCGAGTGGGCGGCGGGGTGTCCACGCTGCAGCAGTACCTGCGCGCACAACTCGTGGACGAAATGCACCTCGCAATCGCCCCGGTGTGCATCGGTGCGGGCGAACGGTTGTTCGACGGGCTCGACCTGCCCGCGCTCGGCTACGGTGTGTCGCAAGTCGTCGCGGGTGAACGCGCCACACACGTCGTGCTGACCAGGCGCTGAGGACACGTCGGCCAGCTCGCCGTCCTGTTCGGTAGATTCCTGCGATGCTCGCGCTCCTGCTTGTCCTGCAGATCGCAGCCACGCCGCGTGCCGACACCTTGCCCACGGATTCGCTGGTCCGTGCGCGGGTGGACGGCGCCATCCGTCGATTCCAGCTCGAGTGGCGGGACGCATGGGGGGAAACGCGCGGCCAGGACATGCGCATCGCCGCGTACGACAACCCGTACGAGGCACGGCTCCGCCTGCTGGCGCTGCACTGCCACTGGATCCAGGCGAATCCGCGGCTGACGCGGCATCTCGTGGTCGGTTCCGTGCGGTCGCACGCCACGTGCCCGATCTGGCTGCCGGAGAACGCTCCGAAGGTGAACGACGAGCGTCGCGGAATTGACGGCGCGCTCACCATCACCCGGCGATGGCGGGTGCGTGAGCTGCGGCGCCAGCTGCGGCTGCTGCTCGACTCCGCCGCCACGCAACTGCCCGGCGACGATCGCATTGCCGCCCAGCGCGTGCGCTTCGCCATTGACGATGGCGATCAACCAGGGGCGGTGAGGGCAGCCGCCGCCTGCGCGCGCCCCGAGGGCTACTGCGGCATGCTCCGCGGGCTCGTGCTGTTCCGCGCGGCCAGGATTGTACAGGCGGACTCCGCCTTTCTGGACGCGATCGCGCAGATGCCCGAGATGGAACGGTGTGCGTGGAACGACATCAGCGTGCTGATGGAGCCGGACATGCGGCAACGGTACACGAGCACGCCCTGCGCCGAGCGTGCGGACGTCGACGCTCGCTTCTGGTGGCTGACCGACCCGCTCTGGCTCGAGCCGGGCAACGAGCGAAGGGCGGAGCAGTACGCACGCAAGGTGCTGATTACCCTGCTTGCCCCCCTCGGCGAAGACGAGCGGCAGCACTGGCGGCCGGCGAAAGGAGGCGAAGCGGTCGCCGAGACGCTGCTGCGCTACGGCTGGCCGACGCAGATGTGGTGGAATGGGTACCAGACCGATGAGGGGCACGATGCCTGGCTCCTGCGAACGGCCTCCGCCGATACCGCGCATCCGTATGTCGTCCGCGAGTACTCGCGCGACCGGTTGCATACCGTACCCTCGTCGTCTGCGCTGCGGGCGCCACTGCAGGCCCAGGCGTCAGATTGGGTGCTCGACAGCCTCCCGGCGGATGCGAACTGGTGGCCGCGAGAGCATTACGGCCGTGACCTCAGCGCGATCATTCAGCTTCCCTCGGGGCAAAGCGGCATGCTGCGGCGACGCGCGTCCACGCGATTGGTGCTGGCGACCGACCTCGACCCGGCGTCGTTGAAACGGCGTGCGGGAGAATCGGTGCGTGCGACGTTGTTCGGGTCGTACACGCCGAGCGACCTTCGGAGCCTCGGCGAGTTCGGTACGCGCATCGGCCGGCCGCTCGTGATGGAAGCGGCCGTGGCCGAGGGGCCGGTGCTGCTCGGCGTGGAGATCCCCGGCGACCTGCAGCACGTGGCGGGCCGGACGCGGTTCAGCGTCGACATCGTGCCGCCGCTGAGCACACTGGCGGGCGCCAAAGCGGTGTCGCAGCCGCTGCTCATCGAGCCGCCCGCCGACGCGATGGGCGCGCTTTCCGCAGAGGCGGCGGTGGGACGCATGTACGGTTCGACGACGTTCGCCAGGGTGCGTCGCATCGGTGTCTACTGGGAAGCGTATGGGTTTGCGGCCACCGACACGGTGGAGATCGCACTCGCACTGTCACGCGAGGACAAGCCGGGGATCTTTGAGCGCGTCTCCGGTGGATTCGGCCTGTGGGGCGACGAAGGGGGGCGGGCGGACGTTCGCTGGACGGAGGTGCCGGGGGGTGGCCGCACCCTCGCGCGCATGGAGGGAGACGTGGCCGTGCAAATGCGGAGCGTGGCGCTGGACCTGCGTCGACAGCGCACGGGGCGGTACAAGCTCGAGGTGTCGATGAAGACGCCAGGGGGCACGGCGGTGGTGAACGAGCGGACGCTGGTGCTGCGGTAGGGGCGTTCACCCCGGATGCGGAAGTCGCCTCACCTGGCGATATTCACCGCGCCCCCCTCAAAGGACCGAGCCCGCATGAAGTTTGCCGCGACCGTGGCACTAATCGCGCTCACCGTGTTGCCAGCGAGCGCCCACACGCAGTCCAGCCGCGCCCCCCGCCCGAACATCATCTACATCATGACCGACGACCACGCGGCGCACGCCATCGGCGCCTACGGGTCGAAGGTCAACAAGACGCCGAACATGGACCGGCTCGCGCGCGAAGGGGCGCTGCTGACGAGCGTCTTCGCGACGAACTCCATCTGCACGCCGAGCCGCGCCGCCATCCTCACGGGGCAGTACTCGCACCTCAACGGCGTGACGATGTTCAACCGGTTCGACAGCGCGCGCCCGACCGTGGCAACGCTTCTGCAGGCGGGTGGATTCTTCACGGGGATGATCGGCAAGTGGCACCTGGGGAGCGATCCGCAGGGCTTTGACTACTGGAACATCCTCCCCGGCCAGGGCGTCTACAACAACCCCGTCTTCTATACGGCGACGGCGGAGACGACCTACACGGGTCGCTATGTCACGGAGGTCATCACCGACCTCGCGCTCGACTTCCTGAAGGCCCGGCCGAAGGGCAAGCCGTTCTTCCTGATGATGCACCACAAGGCGCCGCACCGGCCGTGGGATCCCAACGACGAACATGGCGCGCACTTCGCCACGCAGCGCATCCCGGAGCCGGTGACGTTCTGGGACAACTATGAGACGCGCACCGACGCACTGCACGAGAACCAGCAGCGCGTGGCGAAGGACATGACGAACCGCGACCTCAAACTGCCGCCCCCACCGGGGCTCGACGGGCAGGCGCTCGCCCGCTGGCGCCTGCTCAAGCCCGACACCGTGACGATCATCCGCGATGGCCAGCCGGTGACGCTGACCGGCGAGGCGCTCGTGCGCTGGAAGTACCAGCGGTACATGCAGGACTATCTCGCCACCGTGCAGTCCGTGGACGAGAGCGTCGGCGCGGTGCTCGCCTACCTCGACAAGGCGGGGCTCGCGAAGAACACGATGGTCATCTATACGAGCGACCAGGGCTTCTTCCTCGGCGACCACGGCCTCTTCGACAAGCGCTTCATGTACGAGGAGTCCATCCGCATGCCGTTTCTCGTGCGCTGGCCGGCCGGGATCACGCCGGGGACGAAGAGCGGGGCGATGGCCCTGAACATCGACTTCGCCCCCACCTTCCTCGAGGCGGCCGGGCTGCCGATGTCGGCGGACATGCAAGGGCGCTCGCTGCTGAGCGTGCTGCGCCGGCGGACGCCCGCCGACTGGCGCACGTCGATGTACTATCGCTACTACCACGATCCGGGCGATCACAACACCCGCGCGCACTACGGCGTGCGGACCATGACGCACAAGCTGATCTACTTCTGGAAGAAGGATCAGTGGGAGCTGTTCGACCTCGTCAACGATCCATACGAGCTGCACAATCTCTTCGGGCAGCCGGGGCAGGAGGCGCTGACGGCGACGCTCAAGGCGGAGCTGGCGCGGCTCAAGCGCGAGGTGCGCGACGAGGACCAGCTCGCCGACGTGTTCCTGCCGAACGGCGTGGACGGGACGGCAGCTCGGCTGCGCGGGAAGTAGCGCGAATCCGCCGGCACCGCGGCGGCGTGCCGCCCGCCGCCAGTGCGCCGCTACGGGTTGTAGATCGGCCCCGAGCGGCTGCGGTACAGCTCCAGTACCGCACGCGCCTCGGCGCGGCAGACCTCGCGTGCGATCTCGATGCCGGCGTGTGCGAGGTACTCATATGACGCGCTGAAGACGGGCCCTTCATCGAAGCCGAGGCGGGTCGCATCGCTTCGCGTGGCGCCGCAGACGAGGCGCTTTACGCCGCTCCAGAGCGTGGCGCCGAGACACATGGCGCAGGGTTCGCATGAGGTGACGAGCTCGTGGCGGGGGAGTCCGGGCGCGGCGAGACTGAACGACGCGAGCTGCTGCTCGGCCAGCATCAACGCGACGACCTCGGCGTGCAGCGTGGAGCTGTTGAGTCGCACGACGCTGTTGACGCCGATGCCGACGAGCCGGCCGGTGTCCAGTTCGAAGACGGCTGCGCCAAACGGCCCGCCAGTCTCGTTCTCGACATTGAGGCGTGACAGGGCGATGGCGAGACGCATTTTGTCGTCATCGGACTCGTAGCGGTGGTCCCACTCGACGGCGAAGGCGAGCCACGGGGGGAGGGCGATGGTGACGGAAGAGGAGTACGGGCGGGCGGCGTTCGATCCCATGCTCAAGTCTTGTCGTGAGCGGCAGGGAGCGCCAGCACCGCCGGACTGCCCCGCCGAGCGATGACTCGCTAGGTTCCGGCATTCCGCCCGGAGCCCCCCATGCGCCTTGCCCTCCTCTGCGTTGTCGCCGTCAATGCCGTCGCCTGCAGCGGCGGTGGCGATTCGACCGCGCCCGGCGCCAATGCCGGCGTCGCTTCGGTCTCGCTGAACGTCACGAGCGCCCAGCTCGGCGTGGGGCAGATGCTGCAGCTCACGGCGACACCGTTGACGAGCACGGGGACCGTGACGACTGGCGCGGCGACCTGGAGCAGCAGCGCATCAAACGTCGCGTCGGTGTCGCAGGCGGGACTCGTCACCGCCGTCGCGGCCGGCACGGCGACCATCACTGCGTCCATCGGCGGGCGCACGGGCACCGCGAGCATTGTGGTCAGTGCGGCGGGCGGCGGGTTCCCCCTGGCCGCCGAAGTCACGATGCCGGGCAATACCTTCTCGCCGTTCCTCACGACCATCGGCGTCGGCGGCACAGTGACGTTCCGCTTCGGCTCCGTGGATCACAACGTGATCTTTGACCCGACCAAGCTGGGCCGTCCCGCGGACATCCAGATCACGCGCAACGTCAATGTGGCGCGGACGTTCAACACGCGCGGACTGTTCGGCTACGACTGCACCGTGCATCCGGGGATGAGCGGGCAGGTCGAGGTGAAGTAGCGCGACGACCGCCCAGGCGGCGGCAGGTATCGCCTACCGCGTGACGCCCTGGAAGGTCGACGTGTACCCGGGGAAGATCAGGTCGAGGTTGTTGTTGCCGAGCCGGTTCTTCACGATCTCGGCCAGCACGTCCCGGTGGTCGACGTTGACCTTCACGTCCTGGCTGTCCTGCAGATTCTCGCGCGCGAGCGGCTGCCAGTTCCTGGTGTACACGCGGCCGCCGGCGATCTGCTTGCCCATGACGAACATGCAGCTGCCGCGCCCGTGGTCGGTGCCCTGCGAGCCGTTCTCACGCACGTTGCGCCCGAACTCCGACATCGCCACCAGCGTGACATTGTAGTTGCCGTTCCCTTGCAGCACGTCGGCCCAGAAGGCGCCGAGAGCGCCGGCGAAGCTCGTCATGAGCGTGGACATCAGCCCCGTGAGGGGATTCTGCGTCTGGTGCGTGTCCCATCCGCCGATGTCGACCTGAATCGCCTCAACGCCGATATCCGCCTTGATGAGCGCGGCGGCCGAGCGCATGCCCCGGCCGAAGCTGGTGGTCGGGTACACCGCACCGTTGGCGGGCGCATATCCGCCGATGTTCAGCGAGGCGAGGAGCGACAGCGTAGCCGACGCGTCGAGTGCGGCGCTGCGCACGGGCTCCTCGGTCAGCGCGTAGTCGGTGTTGAGCCACGCCTGTCGCGCTGCACGGGTCGCAGAACTTCCGCCGAGCACGTAGTTCGCGGGGTCCGGAATGGGGAGCGCCTTGGGCGACCCCTCGAGCGCGTTGGGCAAGCCCTGCGAGATGGACAGCGCGCGCAACGTCGCCGCGGTGTTCATGGGCGGCACCGTGGCGAGGTGACGCCCCAACCAGCCGGTCGATATGGACGGATCGGCGGCCTTGCCCACCTCGATGAACCGCATCGCGTCGAAATGCGAGCGCGAGCTGTACGCGAGGCCAGCCCCCTGGATGACGAGCAGCTGGCTGGCCTGGTAGGCCGGGAGCAGTCCGAGCATGGACGGCGGAAAGCCCCACATCGTGGCGTCAAGCGCCGTGGCCTTCACGGTGCCTGTCGCGTCGGGGCGGGGAATCGCGATCGTCGCGCGCGACGAGTAGTAGTTGCTGTCGCCCCACGGCACGCAGAGCGACAGCCCGTCGGCGCCGCCGCGCATGAAAACGTAGACGATGATGTCGCGCGTGCTCGCGGTCTGCGCGAGCACGACTTTCGGGAGCCACGAGGGCACCGCCGCGCCCAGAGCAGCGGCGCCCGCCGCCTTCATGACGAAGTGCCGGCGCGAAAGCGTGTTGTATTCCTGGCAGCCGCAATCGTCGTGGTTGCTGTCGGTCATCACCGGCTCCGGGGGGCTGGGCTCAATACCAATTGAATGCGCTGGACGACAGGGCCAGCGCCAGCGTTTCGCGAATACGCGTGGCGTTGATCGTGCCCGCGGTGAGGTACGTCGTGAGCTCGCTGCGCGTGCGCGAACTCATCTCACCGCCGAACGCCAGCAGGTCAACGGAATCGAGAATGGCCGAGGCCGTCGAGCCGAAGCGCGTGAAGTTCGCGTCGGACACCACGAACTGTCCGCTTGCCGCACTTGAGATGGCCGACATCACGTTCCAGCGCGGCACGACGTTCCCCGACCAGTACTCGACGCGATCGGAATAGCCCTCCGGCGTCTCATAGTCGAACGGAACATGGCCCATCTGCGTCAGGTAGCCGCGCAAGGTGCTGAGCGTCGTCGCGGTCGGGGAAATCACCGCGCCGCTGGCGCGCAGGGCCGAGATCATCAGGTGATGCGGCCGCTTGAACTTGGCGGGTGCGGCCGTCATCCACGACTCGGTGAAGACGACGCGCAGCATCGCCTTGATGTCACCGCCGGTCTTCGTATACGCGTTCGCCACCGCGGACACCTGCGCCGCGCTGGGGTCCGGACGGAGGAAGAACTTGAGCAGCTTGGTCGCAATGAACGTCGCCGTGTTCGGATGCGCGATGAGCACGTCGAGCAGTTGCTCCATGTCCTGCTGGCCCTGCCCGCTGTTGGTCGCGCGCTGGGGAATGGTCACGCCGAGCACAGTCTTGGCGTTGAAGTCGTGCAGTGAGGCGGTGAAGGTGAACGCCCCCTGCGCGTTCAGGGTCCACCCGGTGAGGCACCGGGCCAGCTCGGCCACGTCGGCCTGCGTGTAGCCGCCGTCCACCCCCAGCGAGTGGAGTTCCATGATCTCGCGGGCGTAGTTCTCGTTGGCGCGGCCGGCGCGGTTGACGTTGTTGTCGAGGTAGGCAAGCATCGCCGGCGAGTGCGCGCTCGCCTTCAGCAGGGTGCCAAAATTCCCGAGCGCGTTCGCCCGGAGGACGTCGCGATGGTCGGCGATCTGCAGGTAGCCGACTTTCTGGAAGTAGATCGTGAAGTGGTCGTTCCAGAACTCGACCATCCGCTCAAACAGCTGGCGCGGCGAGTTCACCTGGCGATAGAGCATCGCATCGGTGAGCTGCTGGTACAGCTGGCCCTGGTTCGCCTGGACGAGCTGGGCGGAGGGCTGAAGCACCATGGGCCAGTTCGCGGCGACCACCGCCTCGACCGCGGAGTTGTCGAGCGCGGCGTGATTGAGCTGGTACTCGAGGTAGCCCTTGTAGCCAAGCCGCTGGGCGCGCTGTGTCTCGGCGGGGCTGAGGCCAAACGTGATGCGGCGCGCCAGTCGGAGGGCCGGCCTCGTCCAGTTGTCGGTGCCCGGGACGGTGTCGGCGGCCGCGAGCTGCGGTCCGGAGGCCGGCATCTTCCTGAACAGCCGGTCGAGTTCGACCGCGCTGCGTGAGGACGATTTGGCCTTTGGGCGCGTCGCCCCCTGCGCCCCGGCTGGGCGGGGCAAGACAAGAGCCGCTACGGCGGCGGCGCCGGCGGCGAGCGCAGAACGACGGCTGGCTGGTTCGCTCATGCAGGGGGCTCTCCGATTCTCAATACTACACCCGCCGACTCCTATCAGACGAACGGAGCCGGCCGACGTTAACCAACAACCGTCACATTCTGGCACAAACCGTCACAGTTCGCACGTCACGTCACGACGCGCAGCACCTCTTCGCGCGAGGTGATGCCCGCCGCGACCAGCCGCTCTCCCTCGGAGCGAAGCGCGCGCATCCCCTCTGCCTCTGCGAGCCGACGCAGGGTGGCGGTGTCGGCGCCCGCCTGCACCGCCTCGCGAAGGGCGTCGCTCATTACCAGCAGTTCGTGAATACCCTGGCGTCCCCGGTACCCTGTGTGCCGGCAGGCGTCGCACCCGGCACCGCGGCACTCGCGGCACCAGATGCGCACCAGGCGCTGGGCGAGCACGGCCTCCACGGTACTGGCCACCAGGTACGGCTCCACGCCAAGCTCGCGCAGGCGAGTCAGGGCGCCGGCCGCGTCGTTGGTATGCAGCGTGGAGAGCACGAGGTGCCCCGTGAGCGCCGCTTGTGTGGCGATCGCCGCCGTCTCTCCGTCGCGGATCTCTCCCACGAGCATGATGTCGGGATCCTGACGGAGCATCGCACGCAGCGCCGACGCGAACGTCACGCCCGCCTTCTCGTGCACCGGGATCTGCGGCACGCCCGCCAGCTCGTACTCCACCGGGTCTTCCACTGCGAGGATCTTCTCCCTTCCGGTGCGCAGCGTCTCTACGGTCGCATACAGCGTGGTCGTCTTGCCGCTCCCCGTGGGACCCGTGGCGAGAATAATGCCGTGCGTACGCGTGATCGCCGCGCGGAAGCGGGCCAGGGTGTCGCCGGCCATTCCGAGCGCGTCGAGCGCAATCCGCCCGCGCGCGGCATCGAGCAGGCGCAGCACGACGCTTTCCCCGTGCAAGGCGGGTACTGTGGAAACGCGAACGTCCACACTGCGGTCCTGCAGCCGCAGGCGTATGCGGCCGTCCTGGGGGACGCGGCGCTCGGCGATGTCGAGGTCAGCCATGATCTTCAGCCGGCTCACGACTGCCGCCGCGAGGCGCGGCGGCGGCGACGGCGCTTCCTGCAGCACGCCGTCCACGCGGTAGCGCACCCGCAATGCGCCGGCGTACGTCTCGAGGTGCACGTCCGACGCGCGGGCCTGCAGGGCCTCGAGGAGCAGCAGGTTCACGAGCCGAACCACCGGGGCCTCATTGGCCTGCGCCACCAGGTCGTCGAGCGCGCGCGTGGGCGCGGGGCCCGCCGGCGCACCACCGCCGAGCGAGTCAATCATTCCCTGCGCGGTGGCCTCCGTCCCGTAGAGGCGCTGGATCGCCCCGCGCAAGGCGGCTTCGTCAGCGCGCTCGAGCACGACACGCGCCCCGCACAGCAGCGCAAGGTCGTCGAGCGCCTGCGCACTCGGCGCATCAAGCCAGGTGGCGACGCGCAGCGTGCCGTCGTTCAGCGCGAGCGGCAGCACGCCGTGGCGCTCGAGGAATGGCGCGGTGATCGACGGCAGCACCGCCGCGAGGGTCGAGAGATCCACGCTCACGGCTTGCGTGGCACCACGGGCGGATTGGCCGGGAGCGAATCGGCAGGCGACTTCTTCTCCACCGCACCGCGGATGCGGTCGAGATCGGCATCGCTGGCGATGATATGCGGCGTCAGGAACAGGAACAGTTCGCTGTTGACGGTCGAGGTGCGGGTGCTGCCAAACAGGCCGCCGATCCACGGCAGCGCGCTCAGCCCCGGAATGCCGGTGCGCGTGCGCTCCTGCGTGCGATCCACGAGCCCGCCCATCACCGCGGTCTGCCCATCCTTGACGAACAGGTGCGTGGTGGCCTCGCGCGTGCTGATGACGGGGGCGCCGAACTGCGTTTCCGCCGTTGCCGAGCTCACTTCCTGTGACACCTGGAGCGAGACGTAGCCGTCGGGATTGATGGTCGGGAGAATCGCGAGCGTCGTGCCGACGTCGCGGTACTGCACCACCTGGTCGCGCACGCCGTTGTCGGTGGGGAGCGAACGAAACACCTGTACGAACGGACGCTGGCTTCCGACCAGCATCCGCGCTTCGAGGTTGTTCTGCGCCAGCAGCAACGGCCGCGAGAGCACGCGAACATCGCCGCGCGTTGCCAGCGCCGAGAGGGCGACATCGCTGCTGATGGCCCCGCCGCGCGCGAGGCGCAGCAGGAAGGCGGCCGTGGACGGCTCGTCACCGCCGAGCACGCCGCTGGTGCGCGTGTCAGCATCGGGGGCCTTGGCCACGCCGCCGCTCACCGACACGTCGAGATCGCGCGACTGCCGCACCTCGGCGATGAGCACCTCGATCATCACCTGCAGGGGACGCAAGTCCATGGCGGCGATGGCCTGTTGCAGGATGGCCCAGTCAGCGGGCAGCGCGCGCACCAGCAGTGAGTTGCTCGGCTCGTCGGGAACGACGTGCACGGGTCCCTGGAGTTCCGCCCGCATGCCTTCCTCGGGGGCGGCGCGCCCCGCGGAGTCCCCGGCGAGCACCGCCAGGCGCTGGTCCTTGAGGCGTTCGGTCAACGTGGACGTGCTCAGGCCGGGTGCGCTGACGGACCGCGACGCGCCAAACAGCGACTGCAGCGTAGCAGCGAGCTTGGCCGCGCGCACATGCTTGAGCCGGTACACGTGAAGCCGCACTTCCCCGGTGTCGGCAGCGGGAGCCACGGCAGCCATCATGACGACCCGGAGCAGGCGCCCGTCTGTCTCGACCCGCAGGCCGTTGTCGGCGGCGAGACTGCGAATGAGCGCAGGCACCTCAGCGGCGGGCACCGCCTCGCGAAGTCGCAGGGTCACTCGGCGTTCGGGCAACTCGCCGTAGACGATGTTCACCCCGCCCGCCTCAGCCAGTGCCGAGAGTACGATGCGCAGGTCGGCGTTCTGGAAGTCCACCAGCACGCCGGCCGCGGTCGTGCGAACGCCCTGCTGGGCGCGCACGCCGGCCGGCATGGCGGCCGCGAGGGCGAGAAAGAGGAACGCTCGGTACAGGGCCTGTCTCACGTCAGTTCCCCAGTGGTGAAAGGCGAAGCTCGTGCCGCGCGCCGCCGGCGTCAATGAAGACCGCCCGCCCCGGCGCCACCTGCGTCAGCCGCCAGCCGCCCAACGTGTCGCCCACATGCAGGATCCGCGCTGGGGCGTCGCCGAGACGGCAGGCCGCGGCTGGTTGCTCGACTCCAATGATCGTACCAACGAGAATAATGCGCGGCACCGGCACGATGGGTGCCGGCTCAATGGCCGTGGCACCTGCGCCGGAGAGGCCGAAAGGATCGAGTGCGACAATTGCACCGACCGGGGTTCCACGGCGCTCGGGTCGTTGCGCGGTGTCCGGAGTCGCGCCAAGGGGCGGTGCCGGCATCACGTCATCGGCGCGAAACGCGGTGGCGGCGCTCACGACGGCCACCACGATGGCGCCCGTGGCGAACAGGGCCGCCACGCGCACGCGCCGGTCGCTCCACGGCGTCCACATCACGGCGCCACCTTCCGCGCGAATCCGCGCACCCGGGCGCTGATGGCAAGGCGGTCATCGCCATCGGCGAACAGGTCAAGACGATCCACCGGGAGTGCGCGCCCGCCAGCTTCGAGCCACGCCAGCCACGATGACAGCGCCGCGGTGGACCCGTGCGCGCGTACGTCGGCCTGCACTTCCACCATTTCGCCCCATGCGCGGAGGGGCAGCGCACTTTCCACGCTGACATCGGTAAGCCCTGCCTCGCGCGCGGCGGTGCGCAGGGAGGTGACGAGCGCACGGACCGCCGCCACCGTGTCATCCGCGATGAAGCGCGATGCGGGCTCTGCGCGCATCTGCCTGCGTGCGGAGTCGAGCAGGCCGGGCAGGCGCGGTCCGTCACGCAGCAGCGCCCGTTCGCGCGCGAGAAGTCCGGCGGCGAGCTCCGCCCTCGACGCGTTCGTGTCACTGAGGGCGGCGAGAGGCATCACGAGCACGCGCCAGGCAAGCACCGGCACGACCAGCCATGCCCCGATCCAGAGCGCGCGCCGGTCGCGCGGGGGCAACGCGTTCATCGCGTGCCTCCGGCGCCAAAGAACACGACTGCCGAGAACGGCTGACGCTCGTCGTCGTCGGACGCTGTCGCCGCCGTGGGGTACACCCGTCGCACGCCGCGGCCGGCCTTGAACCGCGCGACGGCCGTTGGTGCATCGAGCGCGGTGCCCTCCACGACCACGGAATCTCCGGCGGCGCGGAAGGCCGTGAAGTAGGCACCATCAGGCAGTGTCTCCGCAAGCGCCGACAGCCGTTCGCTCCACCGCGCCTGTGTTCGCCCCCGGGCAAGCGCGGCCCGCGCCTCCTGGACGTCGAGCAGGGAGTCGCGAAGCGCCCGGAACGGCGCAACGGTCTGCTGCAGTGCCGCACGCTGCCGTTCGAGCCGCGCGACTTGATACACGCCGCCCGACGCCTGCAGGACGATGGCCACAGCGACTGCGACCAGGCCGACGGCCACGAGCCGCCGGGCGGTCCGCGTTGTCGACGCATCACGGCTGGCGCGCTGTGCGGCGCTGAGGAACTCGCGCTCGCCACCGTGGTGCGCATGCCGCGCAGCGAGTGCGAGGGCGTCACCGGAGAAGGCATCGCCGGCCGGATGATCGGCGGCGCGGCAGCGGCGCAGCGAGCAGATGCGACCGTGTTGGACGCCAAGGACGGCCGCCTCGCCGTCGAGGACGAAGGTGGCCGCGTGCGCGTCGCCGGCCTCGTGTGCCCACGCGGCCGCAGCGGGCACGACGCGAACCGCGGCGAAGCCGGCGGCATGCGCCGCGCGGGCGATCGCGTCGAGGACCACGCCGTCGGCATCGCAGGCGAGCCAGAGTCCGCCTCGCAGGGCGCGCACAGCCACGGCCGGCTCGGCGCGCAGGATGGGGAAGTAGCGCGCGGCGTCGCGCGTGAGCACACGGTGTGCCTCCGACTCGCGCATCGGCGGCAGCGCCACCTCACGAGGCGAGGTCCACGGCGACGCCAGCGCCACGTGAAGCACGCACCGTCCGCGGGCATCGCGCGCCGGCGCGTCTCCCGTTGCCGCCAAGTGCGCGGCGCGCAGCCAGGGCAGCATCGTCGCGTCGTCGCCCGCTGCCAGCGCGTCGGTGTCGAAGCTGAACGCTGCGGTGCGCGCACGGTCTGGCGACGCCGACGACGGCGGCCACCAGGCGTAGACGCCGCGTCCCGTGGCCAGGGCGAGTCCCACCGCGCGCCCCTTCACCGAACGCTCCTCCACTCCACAAAGAGCGTCGGACCGCTGCGCCGCATCAGCGCTTCGGCCGTGACGCCGACGGGGCTTCCCGCAACGCCTGCCGTGCTCGTGACGCGCATTGCATCCGCTTCATACACCAGCACGCGCTGCAGCGCCTCGGCGTTGCGTTCGAGATCGGCGCGAAGGCCCGCCGGCACCACCGCCGTCATCTCACGGAAATCGCGCAACCGACCTCCAGAACGGCGTGCCGCGACGACCGCATCCGCGGCGGCTGCGCTGACGCCTGGCAGGGCCTGCAACACCATCGAGGGCGCCGTGTTCGGGTTGATACGGGCGACACCGTCCACGGCGAGCAACGCACGCACGCACGTCCACGGCTCGGCCGGCAGGGCGATGATGTCATCCAGTTCACTGATCGTGCGCACCGGACCGTTGCGCGGAAGGGCGCGCCGGCCTGCGGCGAGGTACTCGTCGCGCTCGGCGCCCAGCGGACGCGGCAGGGCGTCAGCGTCGCGCCAGTCCGCAATGCGATCGGCCGCCGCGCGAGCGGCCGGCGCATCGGCACCGCACGCGGCGAAGAGGCGCGCGAGCATCTCGACACTGGCCGCATTCACGTCGAGTGCGGCGGCGTCATCGCGAAGCTCCACCACCACGTCGGCCACACCGACGACGACGGTGATGCGGCCGCTCACCCAGCGCCACGGATCGGCGAGCGCGTCATTGCGCGCGCCTTCGAGCGCGCGCACGAGACGCGCCCGGGAATGTTCGAGCCCGGCGCGCGCGGCGGCGCGCGCCTGCTCGCCCTCGACGGCGTTGGCCGTGGCCAGGCGGCGCGCGCGTGCCAGCCAGGCCACCTCAAGACTGACCGCCGCCATCGCGGCCATCATCCAGACGGTCGCAACCAAGGCGAAACCGCGACGTGTTCTCATTGGCCGTTCGCCAGCGGGATGGTAATCGGCAGGCGCAGCGGGGCAGGGAGCACCGTGCCGTCGGCCGCACGCAGCCGGAGCACGACCGCCGTCGGCAGCAGCGTGCCGTTCCACGCGCGGCGCCACTCGCGGCGGCCGAACGCCGCGGTGAGGTAAGTCGCCTCGAATCCCACGACGTCCCTCGCGAGTGCGATGCGCAGAGAGGCGCCGCCTACGGAGCCGACGTCGGCGACGAGCGTGGGATGCTCTGCGGCGCGATCAACGAGCAGGTGCACCGTCTGCACCTCGCCGCCGACGGTCGTGAGGAAGGAAATCGAGTCATCAGCGACGCTGCCCCCAGGCGTGCGGCGTGTCCCGCGACGCCCGTCAAACGTTCCGGAGGCGTCGGTGCGGACACCGGACACCCAGGCGACGAGCATGCGGCGTGCGGCGAGCGCACGGCCGTCTGCCTCGGCGTCGTCGAGGACGGCCTGACGTCGGTCGAGCATTGTCGCCACTGCGGCGCCTCCAGCCGCGAGCGCCGCGCCGCCCACGGCCAGTGCGACGGTCAGTTCGAGCAGGGTCATGCCATGGCGCGGTCTCATCGAGACCCGGCCGGCATGGGTCGATAGGCGCGCGTCGTCAGCGCGTACGATCCGGCAACCCACCGCACCTCGACGTGCAGTGAAAAGAGATCCGGCTCCTGGGCGACACGCGCCACCGAGGCGCGCCATTCATACGATTCGCCGCCGTCGTTCATCCGCCCGGCCCGCAGTGAGTCTGGGAGCGCGGTCAACCTGGAAGCGTCGAGCAGTTCGAGTCGGGCCAACTGCTCCGCGGCAACGGCAACGGCGGGCGTCGCGAGCCGAGCCTGCCGTGCCGCACGCGACTCAGCGGCGAACGCTTCGAGTGCTCCGATGGCAACGATGCCGATGATCGCCAGCGAGACCGCCGCTTCGAGGAGCGTGAACCCGGCGCGTCTCACTGGGCCTCCGTCACGCGAGGCAGTCCGGTCAGCGGGTCGGCTGCCACATGTGCGCGTCGGGCGCCGCACGCGATGGACGGGAGGGTGCCGAACGACGGTCCGTCGGGGGCGAACCGCATCACGTCGCGGACGCCGCCGGCCAAGTGACAACCGTCGGGCAGGTCCAGCACGAACGAGGTGTCCTTCGGCCGCAGCCAGACGCGGCGGTTGGCGGCGTCGATTACGAGCTCCGTTACGCGTCCGGAAGACACCGCCCGTTCGCGCGCGAGGTGCGCTGCGGCGACCACAGGCGCCGTGGCGGTGGCGAGGTCGCTCGGCGGACGCCACGCGACAATGGCGGGCACGGCGAGCGCCCCGGCGAGAGCGAGGATCACGATGACGACGACCAACTCGACGAGCGTGTAGCCACCATGGCGTGTCTTCATCGCAATCCCGCCGGATTGATGCCGTAGATTGCCTGGAGCAACGACAGGGCGACGGCGCCGATCACCAGGCCGAATGCAACGATCATGGCGGGCTCAGCGAACGCCACGAGACGCTGCGCACCCCGGTCGGTGCGTTGCTCGAAGAAGACGGCGGCGCGCTCCAGGAACTCGGGGAGCCGGCCCGCCTCTTCGCCGGTGGCGACGAGCGAGAGGAAGACGTCGCTGAACACGCGCTCGGTGGCGCAGGCGGCATGCAGCGTGCTGCCCGCGATGACGCGCGCGCGTGCGGCGTGCAGCGCGTCCCCGAGCAGTGGATCGTCGGCGGAACGGCCGGCGTCCTCGAGCGCCACGGGAAGCGGTGCGCCGCCGCGGAGCAGCACGGCGAGCGTGCGCGCCATGCCCGCCGCAAGTGCGTCGCGGCGGAAGCCGCCCACGACTGGCAGTGCGAGCAGCGTGCGCGACCAGACGCGTCGTCCCGCGGAGGATGTGCGCAGCCACGCGACCGCTGCAACAAGCGCAGCAAGGGCGAGGGGGACGAGCCCCCAGTTGGCACGCAGGGCCGTGGCGGCGTCGAGCAGCAGAGCGGTGCTTGCCGGAAGCGGCATTCCCGTGCCTTGGAGGAGCGCCGCGAAGCGGGGAAGGACGAAGATCAGGAGCACGAGCAGCGCCGCGCCACCGGCGACCGCCAGGATGGCCGGATAGATGGCCGCCGACAGCAGACGGGCACGCAGGGCGTCTTCCCGTTCGAGCTGTGCGGCGAGGCGGTCGAAAGCACCGTCAAGGTCGCCGGCGCGCTCGCCGGCGCGCACGACACCCACGGCAGCGGCGCTGAACGCCTGCGGATGTGCAGCGAAGGAGGCTGCCACACCCTCCCCTCTTTCGACGCGCGAACGGACGTCGCGCAGGATGCCGGCGAGCGCCGACGGGGCGGTGCCAGCCGCCACGTCGAGCGCGCGCACCAGGGAGAGGCCGGCGGGGAGCAGCGACGCCAGCGCCCGAATTGCGTCGGCCACGGCGGCGCGGCTCGCGCGGGGTAAGCCACGTGCGTTTGCGCCATGCTCCTGCACGTCGAGCACGACCAGCCCGCGCGCCTCGAGCGCGCGGACGAGCGACTCGGCGCTGGCCGCGTGCTCACGACCGCGCGCACGCCGGCCGTCGGGGCTGATCGTCTGGAACTGGAAGCCCGGCATCAGGGGGCAATCAGGCGGTTATTTCCAGCTTACGATGTCAGCGGCCTCACCCTCGCCGCCAGGTTTTCCATCCGCACCATACGAGAGCAGGTCGTAACCCGCGCCGGACTGCGTGCCAGGCGCACGGTACACGTACGCAGCACCCCAGGGATCGGACGGGACCGGCTTGCGCAGGTACGGTCCTCGCCAGTTGGACGGGCGCGGCTCCGACGTCGGCACCTGCCAGAGTGACGCCAGCCCCTGCTCCGTGCTCGGATACCGGCCGTTGTCGAGCCGGTACGCGTCCAGCGCGGCGCCCAGCATCTCAATCTGCGTGCGGGTGGTCGTTTCGCGTGCCACGCCGACATGACGGAACACGTTGGGCGCCACCAGCGTGGCGAGCACCGCGAGGACGACGATGACGACGAGAATCTCGATCAGCGTGAGGCCGCGGCGGTCGTGGCGCGAGGGGGTCATCCGATCATAATCGCAGGCGCACGGCACGACGGCTAGGGTTGGCGGGACTGCTGTCAGGTACCGTGCACGCCGGCGAACAGCTATGGGAGGCGCAGCCCCGGATCACGCTTGCCGTTCGGTGCCATACGGCTCTCTGGCGCGTGAAGCGCGGCGGCAGGATCGCCGGGCCCGCCGGCGGCCATCACATTGCGCGGGGTGACGTTGCCCGTGGCGCCGTCGAGCTCGAAGACCGTCCACAGCGTGCCCGCCTGCTGCGGCACGGCATAGCTCCCCACCTGCGACGTGCCACGGAACACGCGCAGCAGCGCGCCGGAGCGCATGAGCGTGCTGTCGGTGGCCGAACTCGGCGTGTTGTAGTTGTGCACGTAGAAGCGGTAGATCCCCGTGCCGAGTTGGCTGATGGTGATGGTCTCCGGACCGGGAGCCGCCGCCGCGTCGCGGTCGAGACAGGCGTTCGGCGCCGCGGTGCAGCTGCCGGGCTGGAGGAAGTAGACCTGTTGGCGGGCTGAGCCCGCGCCGGGAAGCGTGAGATAGAGATCGAGATCGCGATCGGCCGCCGCCCACGTGAGCACGGCACGCCATTGATTGGCATTTGCGTTCGCCGACAGCGACAGGTCGGCGTTGGCGAGCGTTGCGCCGCCGGTGATGACCACGGTCCGCGAACTTTGCGCGTACCCTGCGCCCCGCATCACGAGCGTGTAGGTACCCGCGGCCAGGCCGGCGATGCTGTACGTGCCGTTCGCGGCCGTCGTGTCTGCCTTCGTCGCGAGTCCGGTGACGGCATTCATTCCCTCGCGCAGCTCAACCGCGAGGCCCGTGGTGATGGCGGCGTTCGTGCTGGCGTTGCGCGCCAGCCCCGTGACCCCGCCGAGCGCCGTGCTGATGCGGGCGAGCGGCACGCTTTCGATTGTCACCGCGGAGGCAATGGTGATGGATGCCACGGTCGTGCTCACGTAGCCGGAGGCGCTCACGGCGAACTGCAGCACGCTCCCCACCGGGATTCCGGCGACCGACCAGTTGCCGTTCGCATCCGCCGTTGTGGTTGCGACGATGGCGGCATTGGCATCCTGCGCGGTCACCCGCGCGCCGGCGATGCCCGGCGTGCCGGCAGCCTCGACGACCCGGCCGCTTGCCGTGAAGGTGATCGCCGGGTTGGGAATGACCGTCACCGGCACGGCGGCGCTCTTTCCTTCGGAGTTTGCGGTGATGGACGTGCTCCCAATCGCCACGCCGGTTACCACGCCAGCCGTGCTGACGGTGGCGATTGCCGTGTTGGCCGACGACCAGACGATCGTGCGTCCCGTCAGCGTCGTGCCGGAGGAATCGGCGAGCGTCGCGGTGAGGGGTGCACTGGCAGCAACACCGACCGTGAGCGCCGTGGGGGCGATCGTTATCGTGGCGACAGGGAGGGCGGTCACAGTGGCGGACGCCGTGCCGAGCTTGCCATCCACGGTCGCCGTGATGGTGGCGGACCCAGCCGAGACGCCGCGCACGAGGCCGGCCGCATCAACCGTCGCGATGGCCACGCTCGAGCTCGACCAGGTGGTGGACTTCCCCGCCACCACCGCGCCGGCGCGGTTCTTCGGGGCGGCGGCGAGCTGGCGCGTCTGCCCGACGCCCAGCGCCACCGTTGACGGCGTGACCTCCACCGTGGCGACCGCATTGGGCGACGGCCCCGAAGAGTCGGCGCACGCAGCCGACGCGGCGACGAGCGACAGGGAGAGGATTCGGACAGCGCGCTGATTCAAGCCGGGAGGCGGATTGGCGTGGTCTGCGGAGAGCCCGCCGACAAGTATATGGAGCTGTGTCACTCCGTGCGAGCAAGATGTCGTCGGCCGGTTCACGGCCGCCCCGCGAACCCCTAAATTGTAGTGGCGCCGCCGGCAACATGGCCGCGGCGCCTTCGACCCTGCAGGGAGCTCGATCTCATGGCCAGCATCAACAGCGGCAAGAAGCGCATAGCCATCCTGACCGGCGGCGGCGACGTCCCCGGCCTCAATCCCGCGATTCGCGCGGTCACCATTCGCGCCCTGCGCGAAGGCTGGGACGTCATCGGCCTTCGGCGCGGCTGGGCGGGCGTGATGGAGATCGTCCGGGATCACATGTACGACAACTCCAACAACTTTCAGTTCCTTTCGGAAGAGATTGTGAACCGCGCCGGCCGCACCGGCGGCACCTTCCTGCACACGTCGCGCACGCGGCCGAGCAGCGTAAAGGCCGACGCCGTACCGCAGCACCTGAAGGCCGCGTACAACCAGCCGGTGAACGACCTCACGCCCGAGGTGCTCAAGAACCTCGGCTGGCTGGGCATTGACTATCTCATCCCGATCGGCGGCGACGACACGCTCAGCTACGCGATGCGGATGCACCAGGAAGGCGTGAAGGTCATTGCCATCCCGAAGACGATGGACAACGACGTGCCGGGCACGGACTACTGCATCGGCTTCAGCACGTGCGTCACGCGCACCATTGAGATGGCGCACCGCCTGCGCACCTCGGCCGGTTCGCACGAACGCCTGCTCGTGATGGAGGTCTTCGGCCGCTACGCGGGCTTCACCGCGATGCTGCCGACGATGGCGGGCGCGGCGACCCGCTGCGTCATCCCCGAGCACAATTTCGACCTCGACATCCTGACCGAAATGCTGATGTACGACCGCAACCGCAACCCGAGCAAGTATGCGGTGGCGCTCGTGTCGGAGGGGGCGGTGCCCCAGGGCGGGGAGCGCGTCTGGAAGAGCAATGTGACCGACGCCTTCGGGCACGCCAAGCTCGGCGGGATCGGCGACCTCGTCTCCGACGAGGTGCAGAAGCGCACGGCGCAGTTCAACAATGGCAAGGAAGTCCACATCATCAACCAGAAGCTCGGCTACCTGGTGCGCGGCGGCGACCCCGACGCAATGGACTCGATCGTGCCGATGGCGTACGGCAACCTGGCTCTCGACCTGCTGCTGCAGGGCGTGCACGGGCGGCTCGTCGTGGTGAAGAACGGCTGCTACGGCAACATTCCGCTCGACGTCGTGACAAGCACCAAGAAAGTCGTGGACGTCGAGCGGTTCTACAACACGCAGCGGTACCGCCCGCACTTCCACAGCTTCGACCTCGCGCCGCTCTTTATCATGACGAGCGAGGGGTAGCTACGCCGGCCGGTGGCGGGCTCCCGCCGCACGCCCTCCTGCGTTTTGTCGAGGCTCAGGAGGGCGCCTATCCGTCGGCGCTCGCGGAGCTCCGTGCCGGCCGCAAGCAGGGGCACTGGATGTGGTTCATCTTTCCCCAGCTTGCGGGGCTGGGCTCGAGCGGCATGTCACGGCGGTTTGCGATCCGAGACATCACGGAGGCGCGCGCGTACCTGGATCATCCGGTGCTCGGGCCGCGGCTCGTTGCATGCGCGGAGGCCGTGCTTGGCGTCACCTTGCGGACCGCCCACGAGATCTTCGGCAGCCCGGACGACCTCAAGCTGCGCTCGTGCGCGACGCTGTTCGCCGCCGCCGCGCCGGCCGGCTCGGTGTTTGAGCGTCTTCTCGCGAAGTACTACGCGGGCCAGCCGGACGACCGAACCGTGCAGCTCCTGCTGGCTGGCGACCAGGCGCCGCGGTAGCGAGCGTCCCCGGACCCGCCGCAGATTCAACCACGATCACCGCAACGCGAAGGAGAGACAGGGTATGGCCACCGATGCCGGCTACGCCAAGTACGTCTGTGACCAATTGCACGCCGCGGGTGGCATCAGTGCGCGCAAGATGTTCGGCGAGTACGGCCTGTACCGGCACGGCAAGATTGTCGCGCTGATTGCCGACAACCAGTTGTTCGTCAAGCCGACCCCGGCGGGCGAGGCCGTGCTCGGCACGCCCACGTACGGCCCGCCGTATCCCGGGGCCAAGCCCTTCTTCAATGTGTCGGACCTGCTCGACGACCCCGAGTGGCTCGTGCGGCTGATCGAGGCGACGGACGCGGCGCTGCCGGCGCCGAAGCAGAAGGCGGAGAAGCGAGCCACGGCGAAGAAAACTGCAGCACGCACGCCGGCGAGGAAGCCAGCGGTACGCACGCCGGCGAAAAAGCCAGCGGCCAAGAAGTAGCCGGCCGTGACGACAGCGCGCTGTCCGATGGCACATGCCACGAGGCGCACGACTCACGAGGGGAGGCTCACATGCACCGACGTGCATTCCTCGGCCAGACCGCAGCGGCAGCGGCCGGTCTCGGGTCTTTTCCGGCGACACTCGCCGCCATCGAACGCGTGATGGTCTCCGGCGGCATCGAACGCCGCGCACTTGGGCGCACCGGCGAGACGCTCTCGGTCATCGCCTTTGGAGGGATCGTCCTCAACCACGGCACGCCAGAATACGCCGCGCAGCTGGTGCGCGACGCGTTCGAGGCAGGCGTCACCCACTTCGACGTCGCACCGCAGTACGGCACAGCGGAGGAACTGCTGGGTCCGGCGCTGAAGCCGTTCCGCACGCAGGTCTTCCTGTCGTGCAAGACGCTGCAGCGCAGGCGTGATGCCGCCACCGCGGACCTCAACCGGTCGCTGCAGCGCCTGCGCACGAATCACGTCGACCTGTACCAGCTGCACTCGATGTCGAAGCTCGAGGACGTTGACGCGGTCTGTGATGACGACGGCGCCCTGCGCGCACTCGAGGACGCCAGGCGGGCCGGCAAGGTGCGTTTCCTTGGCTTTTCTGCCCACAGTGAAGAGGCAGCGCTGGCACTGATGGACCGCTACGACTTCGACTCGATCATGTTCCCGGTGAACTATGCCACGTGGCATGCCGGGAATTTCGGGCCGCAGGTGCTGGCACGGGCGCGAGAGAAGGGAATGGGGATCATCGCCATCAAGTCGCTGGCCAAGCGCCCGTGGGCGGACGGCGACGACCGGGCCGCGCATCCGAACTGCTGGTACCTGCCGATGACCGATGAGCGCGAGGCCTTGATGGGACTGCGCTTCACGCTCTCCCATCCGGTCACGACCGCCATCATGCCGGGCTCTGAAACCTGCCTGCGGCTCGGGATGAAGCTCGCACCGCAGTTCACGCCGCTGACGGCAGCGGAAGCGGACGCGATGAAGGCGAGCGGACAGGGGGTCACGCCACTGTTCAGGGCGGCGGGCGCGCGGTAGCGCGCGCCCGCCGCCAGGAACCGCCGTGCCGCTGTCTGGGACGATTCGGCATCCCGGGTTGTCCTGTAAAGCGACCTTGACAACTGTCGACAGGGATTGTAAAGTATCCTTGTCACCCAATTCGAGGCATGCATGACGTCCAGGAACTCCAGCCGACCCCTGATTTCGGGCGTGCTCTGGCTCATCACCTTTTTCGTCGCTCGTGCCGCACTCGAGGCCCCCGGCATCTCGCCCGCGATTCGCATCGCGGCCGCGCTCGCCCCGCTGCCATTCTTCGCCGCCTTCCTCGTCTACTTCATTCGCGAACTACGCGCGGCCGACGAACTCGAGCGACGCATCCAGGGCGAAGCGCTCGCCATCGCCTATCCGTTGGTGCTCGTCCTGCTGATGACGCTCGCCCTGATGGAGCGCGCCGTCGGCCTCAAGTTCGAGGACTGGTCGTACATGCACGTCTGGATCTACGTGCCGATCTTCTACCTGCTGGGGCTCATGATCGCCCGCCGGCGCTACACATGAAGAACCGGCTGCGGGAGCTGCGCGCCGAGCGCGGATGGTCACAGGGCGAACTGGCGGAACGGCTCGATGTCTCGCGCCAGACGGTAAACGCGATCGAAACCGAGAAGTACGATCCCTCGCTTCCGCTCGCGTTCCGCATCGCGGCGCTCTTCAAGCGCCGCATCGAGGAGATCTTCACGCCGGGATGAGGGGCAGTCTGTCACGGCGTCCGGCGCGGCGCGGCCCTGTGACCTCGGTCACATAGGACGGTGGACTACAATCCTCCGGGCACCAGCGGGGTAGGCTATCACAGGCCCCAACTGGAGGAACAGGACATGCTCTCTTTCGATCGCGTGCGCATCATGACGGTGCTGGCCCTTGCCGCTGGCGTTGGCTCTGCTGCGGCCTGCGGAGACTCACCGACCACAGCCGGCCGGGGAACACTGGCCGTGCGTCTGACCGATGCGCCATTCCCCACGGACTCGGTGTCGAGCGTCGACATCTTCGTTGTGCGCGTCGATGGCCGCGTGGCGGCAGCGGATTCACTGGCCGTTGCCCAGGACAGCGCCGGCACGCACGGCTGGACGACGCTGGCGGAGCCCAACCTCAGCGTGAACCTGCTGGCGTACCAGAACGGCGCGTCGCTGCCGCTCGGCACGGCCACGCTGGCGGAGGGCAGCTACCACGGGTTCCGGTTGATCATCGATCCGTCGAAATCCAGCATCACGCTCAAGAACGGCGTGGTACTCAGCAACACGAGCACCCCGAACGTCTCGTTCCCCAGCGGCTCACGCACGGGGATCAAGATCGTGCTGACGACGCCGGTGGAAATTGTGGCGTCGGACACCACGACGATGCTGGTGGACTTTGACGTGGCGAACAGCTTCGTCCTGCGCGGCAACACGATCCTGCAGAGCGGGCTGCTGTTCAAGCCGGTCGTGAAGGCCACGACGCAGTAGACGCCGCTGGTGCCGAACACGAAGACTGCCGGCGCGACCTGTCTCCAGGCGCGCCGGCAGTTTCCGTTGGTGATCTGGACTAGGCGGGGTACACCTCAAAGATCCCCGCCGCGCCCATGCCGCCGCCGATGCACATCGTCACCATCCCCAGTCCCCCGCCCGCCGCGCCGAGCGCGTGCACGAGCTGCGTGGTCAGCTTGGCGCCGGTGGCGCCGAGTGGGTGACCCAGCGCGATCGCGCCGCCATTCACGTTGGTGCGCGAGGCGTCCATCTCGAGGTCCTTCATCACCGCCAGGCCCTGCACGGCGAAGGCCTCGTTCAGTTCGATCATCTTGATGTCGGCCAGCGTGAGCCCCGCCTTCGCCAGCGCCTTCGGCACGGCCTTGATGGGTCCCACGCCCATGATGTCCGGCGACACCCCGGCCGTCGCGAACGTCACGAACCGCGCCAGCGGCGTGAGTCCGAGCGCTTGCGCCTTCTCGGCGCTCATCAACAGCACGGCCGCCGAGCCATCGGAGAGCGGCGACGAATTGCCCGCGGTCGAGACGCCCTTGGCGGAGAAGGCGGGCTTCAATTTCGCCAGCCCTTCAATGGTCGTGTCGGCACGCGGCATTTCGTCCACCGCGAACGGCACCATCTCCACGGTCTTCTTCGTCCCCTTCCACGAGACCTTCTGCACGGGGACCGGGACGATCTCGCCGACGAACGCGCCACGCTGAATGGCCGCCGACGCCTTCTGCTGCGACGCCAGCGCAAACTGGTCGGCCTGGCCGCGCGTGATGCCCCACCGCTGGGCCACCCGTTCGGCGGTGTGCCCCATGCCGATGTTCGACTCGGTCATCTCGGGGTGCAGGCGCGTGTGGAAGCCCGACATCGGCACCGCGCTCATCATCTCGATGCCGCCGGCGATCACGACGTCGCACTGTCCGGTCATGATGGACTGCGCGGCGAACGCCACGCTCTGCAGCCCCGACGAACAGAAGCGATTGACGGTGGCGCCGGAGACTTCCTCGGGAAAGCCGGCACGCAACGCCGCAAGCCGCGCGATGTTGAGCCCCTGCGTCCCCTCAGGGAAAGCGCAGCCCCAGATCACGTCGTCCACCAGCGCGGCATTCACCTGCACGCGCTGCACGACACCCTTCAGCATCTCGGCGCTCAGGTCCACCGCGTGTACGGTGGCGAGGCTGCCGTCCTTCTTGCCGCGAGCGACGGCCGAGCGGACCGCGCTCACGATCACTGCGTCCTTCAGTTGCATCGTCTCATCTCCTGGCGCGAACACATCGCGCCCGCAGTCGTCGTGGTGTGGGTCAGTTCCGCAGCGGCTTGCCAGTCTCGAGCATGTACTGCAGGCGGGCCTGCGTTTCCCTGGTACCAAGAAGGCGCAGGCAGGCCTCACGCTCGAGCTCGATGAGGTCCTGCTCGGTGACATCGCGCGGTGGTCCGTCGCCGCCGGAGAGCACATACGCGATCTCGTGCCCGATCCGGACGTCGTGGGCGGTGGCCTGCCCGCTTTCCTGGAACGAGAAGAGCGCGTAGTCGAGGTTGGCGAGCGCCTCCCTGCCGAGCGCGCGCATCGTCATCGGCGGCGGTGCCACGTACCCCGGGGCGAAGTCGAGGACCCGCGCCTTCGCGTCGCCCAGCAGCACGTCGCGGTTCATCGAGATGCGGTCGCTCGCACGCAGGTAGCCGAGCTTGCACGCCTCGTGTGCGCTCGTGCTCACCTGCGCGAGGGCGATCAGCTTGAATGCGCGCTTGATCCCCTCGAACGGATCGGCCTCCTCGTATGCCGCCAGTTCGCGCGTGAACCGGAAGGCGAGTTCCTTGGTGCCGCCGCCGGCCGGGAGGATTCCCACGCCGACTTCCACGAGTCCCATGTAGAGTTCGGCGTGCGGCTGCACCGCGTCGCAGTGCATGGAGAACTCGCACCCGCCGCCCAGCGTGAGGCCGAACGGTGCCGCGACCACCGGGAACGGCGCGCGGCGCAGCGACATCGAGGCGTCCTGGAACCGGGCGACGCCGGCCTCGATGGCTTTCCAGTCGCCGCTCATCAACGCCGGCCCCTGCTGCGCGAGGTTGGCGCCCGCGGTGAAGGTGCGCGGATCGTCGTTGCCGATCACAAGTCCCACATATCTGCCCTGCGACACGCGGTCGATGGTCTTCGCGATCATGTCGACCACGCCGGTGCCGAGCGTGTTCATCTTGCCGCAGAACTCGAGGCAGAGCACGCCGTCGCCGAGGTCCACGACGCGCGCTTCCTTGTTCTCGTCCACCACGTGCCCGTCGGCGCGGCGCGCGGCGAGGTCGATCTTTCCGGGAATGGCCGGCACCGGGGCGTATCCCGTCGTTGTCGCCAGCTGCTCAGCGCTGCCCGCCCCGGCGTAAAACCCCTGCGCGGCCTGCGCGAAGAGCGCCGGTTCGCTGAAGCCGTGTTCCCTGAATTGCGCGCGGAGCCAGTCGAGTCCCAGCGCGTCCATCACGCGGAACGGCCCCACCTCCCAGCCATAGCCCCACTCGAGCGCGCGGTCCACGCCGGCGATGTCATGGGCGAGCTCCGGCGCGAGGCGCGCCGTGTGGTACGCCACGATGGTCAGCATCTTGCGCAGGAAATCGCCGTACGCGCCCGGCAGGTCGCGCACCTTCGCGAGGCGCTCCGCCACCGGAAGCTTGAGCAGGGCGTCAATCTCAGGCGTGGAGAGCCGCACCTGCGGCACGTACTCGAGCGTGCGCCAGTCGAGCGTCTTGATCTCCTTGCCTTCCTTCTTGTAGAAGCCGCCGCCGGTCTTGTCACCCAGCCAGCCGCGCTTCACGATCTCGTGCACCCACCCCGGAAGCGCGAAATCCTCGCCGGTGGCCTGCGACAGCCCGGCGCTCACGTGCGCCAGCACGTCGAGCCCTGACAGGTCGCCGGTGCGGAATGTCGCCGTCTTCGCCCGGCCGATCAGCTGCCCGGTGAGGCCGTCCACCTCGTCAATGGTGAGGTTGAACTCCTCCATCAGCTTGAAGGTCGCGAACATGCCGAAGACGCCCAGCCGATTCGCCACGAAGCCCGGCACGTCCTTGCACAGCACGATCCCCTTGCCCATCGCCCGCTCGGAGAACTCGCGAATGCTCGCCAGTGTCTCCGGCGCCGTGTACGGCGTCGGGATGAGCTCGAGCAGGTGCATGTAACGCGGTGGATTGAAATAGTGCGTGCCGAGGAAGTTCCGCTTGAAGGCGTCGCTGCGTCCCTTGAGCAGGATTTCCATCGGGATGCCCGACGTGTTCGATGTGACGATTGCGTGGGGGGCGATCGTCTCGAGCTTCGCGAACAGCTCCTGCTTGGGGCCCGGCTGTTCGATGATGACTTCGACAATCCAGTCGCAGTCGGCGAGCAGGTCGAGATGGTCGGCGGTGTTGCCGGTGATGACGAGCGCCGCGCGCTCGGGGTCCATGAACGCGGCGGGCTTGGCTTTCTTTGCCTTCTCCAACCCCTTGCGGGCCGGTCCCGATCGATCGGGCGAGGCAGTCTCATCGCTGCCCGGAATGTCCAGCAGGACCACGGGGAGGCCGGCGGAGGCGGCGAGTGCGGCAATGCCGCTCCCCATCACACCGGCGCCGACGACGCCCACTTTCGTGATGCGCATCAGGGTTCCTCTGGGGGGCATGCAGGTAATGAACGACGCGCGACGGGAAACCGGGCGTCGACGGTGAATCTACAGCCCGAGACGCAGGCGTGGCGAATACGGTGAATGGTCAGCGACGACGGCAGCAGCTAACTTCCGCCGACCATGAAGCTCCCTGCCCGCAAGGCCGTCGCGCACCTGCGCGCCGTGGATCCGGTGTTCGCCGCGGTCATCGATCGCGTCGGCCCGTGTCAGGCGCGTGCGCACCACGAGGGAACGCACTTTGGCGCCGTCGTGCGTTCTATCGTCTATCAGCAACTGAGCGGAGCGGCGGCGGCCACCATCCATGGCCGGGTGCTGGCCCTCTTTGGCGGCGAGGAACCATCGCCGCGCGCGTTGCTGCGCATGGATGACACGCGACTGCGCGCCGCGGGGCTGAGCGGCCAGAAGACGGCGTACATCAAGCACCTGGCCGCGCACGCGGCGAAACGGAGTTTCCCGATGGAACGCCTGCACGAACTCGAGGACGAGGCGGTCATCGAGACGCTCACGCAGGTGAAGGGCATCGGGCGCTGGACGGCGCAGATGTTCCTGATGTTCCGGCTCGGCCGTCCCGACGTGCTGCCCGAACTGGACCTCGGCATCCAGAAGGGGATGCAGCGGGCATTCGGCCTGCGGCGCCTGCCCACCCCGCAGCAAGTGCTCACGCGTGGCGCGCCCTGGGCACCGTACCGCACCATCGCGAGTTGGTACCTGTGGAGGGTACTGGAACTGCCAACGGACTAGCGTGCGGAGCGGGCGACACGATGCGAATCGGAGTGACGGGGGCCAGCGGATTCCTCGGGCAACGCCTGGTGCCGGCGCTGCGAGTGGCGGGGCACGAGGTCGTGCGGATTGGCCGCGGAGTGGATGCGGATGTGCACTGGGTCCCGTCGGCCGGTGCGCTCGACGCCGCGGGATGCGCCGGGATTGACGCGTTCGTGCACCTCGCGGGCGCCAGCGTGGGCGCGCGATGGACGCCGGCGCACCGGCGCGAGATTCGCGACAGCCGCGTGCTCGGTACGGCGCTGATCGCACGCACGGCCGCGGCGCTCTCCCCGCGACCCCGCGTGCTGGTCTGCGCCTCTGCGGTGGGGATCTACGGCGATGCGGGCGACGACGTGCTCGATGAAGCGAGTCCCTCCGGCCGCGACTTCCTCGCCGAAGTCGGGCGGGCGTGGGAGGCCGCGGCCGATCCTGCCCGGCAGGCGGGCATCCGGACGGTGCACCTGCGGTTCGGTGTCGTGCTGTCGCGGCGGGGCGGGGCGCTGGCGCGCATGCTGCCGGTCTTTCTCCTCGGCGGGGGCGGACGCCTGGCAAGCGGCCGTCAGTGGATGAGCTGGATCTCCATGCAGGACGCCGTGGGCGCCGTGAAGTTTGCGCTCGAGCGCGAGACGCTCGTCGGCGCCGTGAATGCGGTCGCGCCGTCGCCCGTGACGAATGCGGAGTTCACGCATGCGCTGGCGCGCGTCGTCCACCGGCCGGCGCTCTTCCCCGTCCCCGCGTTCGCGCTCAACTTGATGTTCGGCGAGATGGCGCGGGGCACGCTACTGGCGAGCCAGCGCGTCATTCCCCGCCAGCTGCTCGCGGCCGGATATGCCTTCCGGCACGCCACCCTCGAGCCGGCGCTGCGCGCCGCGGTGAACGAATGACGGCAGGCCCCGCCACCGACTTCCACAGCCACCTGATCCCGGGAGTCGATGACGGGGCCGCAGACCTCGCCGCGTCGCGCGCAGCCGTGGCGGCGATGGGCCGCGACGGCGTGGCGACGGCCATCACCACGCCACATTTCGACGGATCGCTCACGCTGGCGCCGCCCATGGCGGAGCAACGCCTGGCACAACTCGACGCCGGTTTTTCGCTGCTGACCGCGGACGCCGTGGTCGCCGCCTGCGGCGTCCGCCTGATGCGCGGCGTCGAGCTGATGCTCGATGTGCCCGACCCCGATGTGGGCGATCCGCGCCTTCGCTTGAATGGCGGCCGGTTCGTGCTGGTGGAGTACCCTGCGCTGCAGCTGCCGCTCTCGCACGCCGACTATGCCGTGCGCGCCCTGCGCGACAAGGGCTGGCAGCCGGTGCTCGCGCATCCCGAGCGCTATCGCAACGTGGATGACTCACTGGAGCAGTTGCTCGCCCTGCGCTACGCGGGGGCGTACTTCCAGCTCAATGCCGGTTCGCTGGTTGGCTACCATGGCGAGGGACCCAGGCGCCGCGCCGCGGCGCTGCTGGCGCGAGGATGGGTGGAGTATGCATCGAGCGACTACCATGGCCGCGGCGCGCCCGCCGTCTCGGCGGCGCGCGCCGCGCTCGCGGCGGGCGGGGCCGCGGAGCAGGCGGAGCTGCTCTTCTGCGAGAATCCCGCTCGGCTCGTGCGGGATGAGGGGCCGCTTCGCGTCAGCCCGGTTGAGAACTCACCGCCGCCCACGCGCTCGTTCTGGGCTCGCCTCCTCGGTCGAGGCCGTTGATGCCGCGACCGTGGAAGGAGACGATGGCGCACCCCGTCATCGTGGCGGCGGCGCTGACGATCTTCCGCGTGTTTTACGGCCAGCTTCCCAAGGAGGGGAGCCGCTTTCTCGCAATTCCGATTTCCATCGAAAGCGGTTGGCCTGGCACGTACCCGGCCACTGACCTCCTCGTGCAGTCCGGGTTGCACTCCGGCTTCCACCTGTACGTTGCCCTCGGGAAGGTCGCGGCGCTCGGCATGTCGCTCTCCCTGATTTGGGAGGGATGCCTGCTTGCCACGACGTTCTTGCTGGCGTGGCTGGTGATGCTGGTCGCAGAGCACCTCACCGAACGCCGGGATGTGGCACTGATGTCCACGGCGGTGCTCATGGCGATGCCGTCCTTTCGGGGCACCCTCGTGTGGTCGCCGGTGCCCGGACCCGAGTTCGTGATCGCCTCCCTTGGCGCCTGCATGCTGCTCATGGCCTTGCTGTTCTCGTGGCAACGCCGCTGGGTGATGGCCGGCGTGATGGCCGGCCTGCTCTGCAACCTGCATCCAAGCCTGGGGAGCATTGCGTTCGTGCTGCTCGTGGCGGCAGGCACCGCCAGCTGGAAGACGGATCGGATTCAACTCGTGTGGGCGCTGGTCGTCGGCGCCCTCGCTGCGCTCCCCAACGTGTACGTGATGGGTCGCCACCTGCTCGACGCCGGAGCCGGGGCTGTCACGAGGACGGGGCTCTTCGAGATGGTCGCGCCGTTTCAGAAGCAGTACTCGATCACGGACCACCTGAACGACGGACTCGGCTTCTACTCGAGCATGCTGGTGCTGGCGGTCGCCGGGGTCGAGGCAGGCTTGCTGCGCCGTCGCCGGGATGTGCTGTCGGCGTTCGTCGCCATTCACGGCCTGGTCGCGGTCTACATGGTTGCCGTCGAGGTCTTCCACAGCAGCTTCATTGGGATCTTCTTCTGGTTCCGGGCGACGGCGTATGTGAAGGTGATCGCCATTCCGGCGTGCGTCCTGCTCGCCGCCCATTACTGGCGCGGCCCGGGCTCCGTGCTGCGTCGGTCCCTTCTCGGCGTGCTGATGCTCGCGGCAGCGTTCGCGCAGAACGAAACCGCCTCCGCATCCTTGCTGCTGTTCGCGCTTGCGTGGCACCTGGCGGGTGACTCCCGGCGCGCGGCGCGCGTGATGACGGGTCTGCTGGGGACGTGCGCATTTGCGCTGATGGTGTCCATCGGATGGCGTCGACTGGGGATTCCCGTGGCTCCGGATTCCGTCCGAACGCTGCTTGCGGTCGTGGGCGGCGTGCTGCCATTGCTCGCCATTCCGCTGGTCTTCACGGCACGGCGAGCGATCGTCGGAAATGCCAGCGCGCCCGAGCGGGACCGAGTGAGTGGACGCTGGCTCGCCGGTGCCGCGCTGGCGCTGGTCTTCTCGCTGTTTGCCGGCAATCCGTATCAGGCGGGCATACAGACGCTCCTGCCCGAGTCGTGGTCGTCCGTGCGCGAGCGCATCCGGTTCGAGGAGCCGTCGGGCGCGATGGGCGAGGTGGAGCACTGGGCGCGCCAAGCCACCCCACGCGAGGCGCTGTTCGTGTTGCCCCCTGACGCCCCCGCGTCGGAGGGCTTCCGGGTGCGTGCCCGGCGGGGAGTCTTCGTCACGATCGGCGATCTGGCGCAACTCACATATGCGCCCGCCGCATTCCTTCAGGCGAGAGAGCGCGCGACGATGGCAGGGGTCCGCCTGTTGCGTGGCCGCCCGGACGCGAGTGGGTACTCGCGGATGGATGACGCCGGCGCGAACGCGCTGCGCGCTGCGGGGGCGACTCACCTCGTCTTCGCAAAGCCAGGCGCACCCACGCTGGACTTCGCGGTGGCCTTCGACGGTACCGCGTGGCTGGTCTACGCGCTTGACGGCAGGCCCTGACGGGCCAAGGGTAGAATCACAGCCTGGCTACGGCGTGCCCGCGGCCGCCAACGACGACCCGGTTAGCGCCGCAATCCGCGCAGCTGGAGTTCGAAGTCGAGCGAGTTCGTCGCGAGGATGACCGCCACATCGAACGAGACGCGGCCGGCGATCACGAGGTCGGCGAGGTGCTGGTCGAAGGTCTGCGTGCCGAACTGGGCACGCCCCTCCGCGAGCACGGCGCGCAGTTCGCCAAGCCGGCCCGGATCGCCGAGGACTTCGCGAACGCCGGCGTTCATGCACAGCAGTTCTGCCGCGAGCACACGCCCATTGCCGTCGGCCCGCGGGAGCAGGCGCTGGGCAAGCACGCAGCGCAGCGACTCCGCGAGCTGCAGGCGCACCTGATCCTGCGCGTCGGCCGCGAAGTTGGCGAGCAGCGCCTTGATGGCGCTGGTCACGTCGCTCGACTGCATCCGGGCGATGACCATGCGACCCTGCTCCACGGCACGGAAGGCCATCTCCAGCATCTCGGGGCCCGACAACTCGCCGAGCACGAGGACGTCGGCGTCCTGGTCGAGCGCGGCGCGCATGCCAGCGAGGTACGAATCCGTGTCGATGCCCACTTCGCGCTGCGTCACCGAACACTTCAGGCTCTTGTGCAGGAACTCGATGGAGGGCTCCACCGACACGATATGGCGCCGCGCGGGCGCGTGCGTGTTGAGGTGGTTGATGATCGCGGCCAGCGTGCTGGCGCGCCCCGATCCCGGCACGCCGCTGATGAGCACGAGCCCGAACTCGGCGAGCACGGCGCGTCCGAGTGTCGCCGGAAGGCCCAGTGTCTCGAAGGTCGGGAGCACGTCGGGAATGACGCGCATGACGACCATGTAGCTCGAGCGCTGCTTCAGGATGCTGATGCGGAAGCGCGCGATGCCCGGTGCGCTCCACGGGCCGGAGTAGTCGTGGACTTCGTCGAGCGTCGGCGCATTCGGTGCGGTCGCCAGCATGTGCATGGCGAGTTCGCGGGTGTCGAGGGCGCCGAGCACCGGTGTGTCGAGTGGGACGAGCTGGCCGTGGATGCGGGCGTAGACCACGTCGCCAGCGCGAATATGGACGTCGCTCGCTCCCCGCTGAATGGCTTCAGTGAGAAACTGCCTGAGGCGCTCGACCTGCGCCGCGCTTCCGCCGGGGCGGAATCGGCGTTCATCTGCTGCGGTCGGCGCGTCGTCGGTCTTCACGGTGGCGGGCATCTGCACTGGTAGGATCCAAGCTCTCGAGGACCGCAGCTGGCAAGGCTAGGTGACACTGAGGGACGATCCGCCTGACACATCGGCTACCGGGGCGTCACTAGGCCTGCGAACTGTACTATTGTTGTATACTGGACGAAAGATAGACAATTTGGTAACTTCCTGTCAAGCAGTCGCTAAGTGCCCAGTCTGGCGGCGTGAAACCCAGTGAACCCGTTGAGGCTGGGGTATTTGGGCGTTCTTGCCCATCTTATATGAATGTGTTCATCGGACTGATGCCTCGCTCGCCTGTCCGCGGCAGGTCCGCTCCTGATCCCCGTCCCCACCCCGCCGCGCCATGTCCACGCAAGCCCATCTGACCAAGCTCGAGCTGCGTCACCGCGCGCTCGACCTGCAGCGCCGGCGATTCTGGCGTGAGGTCAGCTATGGTGCGATCATCGTGGCGGCGGACGTACTGGCATTGGCGCTGGTGTTCACGGCGTTCGCCGTGCTGCCGCTTCAGCAGGTCGAGGTGATGCTCGGCCCCGATGGCCGTTCGTTCATTACTGGCCTGATCCCGATGTCACCGCCGGCCATGGCCCGGCGCCTGACGGCGCTGGTGTTTTGCCTGATGGCTACCCGCTGCTACGCGTACACGGATCGGGAAGCGATCCCGTGGCGGGTCTTCATCGCCCTCCTGCTGGGGCTTGCCCTTCCTCGCTGGAACGAGGTGTGGGGGCCGGGCGTGTTCGGGCGGTGGATTGCCGTGGGCGCCGTGCTCGCCGCCGCGTGGGCCGTGCTGATCATCCAGCGGCGCGCCTTGGCGCGGGCGCTGAGCCCGATCGATCCGCGACGACTGGATGCGGCGCGCACGCTGGTGGTGGGGCCGGCTGCCGAGATTGAGCGGTTGCGGCGAGACCGCGAGTCCGGGATCAGCAGCCGGGTCATGCCGGCCGTCTATGAGCTGCGTCCGCAGTGGGGCGAGCCGGGGCATGAGGGGATGCCGGAGCTCTACGACCACATTGCCGAGTCCAACGCCGACGCGTTGGTGCTCGTGGGGCCGGTCTCGGACGTGGCGCTCCAGAGCGTGATGATTGCCGCGTCGAGCGCCGGCGCGCGCGTGTACGCAACGCGGCGCGAGGCCTTCCGTCAGTTCGACGAGCCGTCCTTCGTGCTGCGGCGGTCGGAGCCGCTGATGCTGCTCTCGCGGCCGGCCCTGGTGGGTTCGCAGCTGGTGCTCAAGCGCCTCATCGACCTGGTGGGGGCGGTGCTCGGACTCATCGTGCTCTCGCCCGTGCTGCTGGCGGTGGGCCTGCTCGTGAAATTCACCTCGCCGGGGACGATCCTCTTCCGACAGGTGCGCGTGGGCCTGGGAGGCGATCCCTTCGTCTGCCTGAAGTTCCGCACGATGGTGGCGGACGCGGAGCAGCGGCTGGCAGCGGTCGCCCAGAGCAACATTCACGACGCCGATCAGCGGATCTTCAAGCTGCCCAACGACCCGCGTCTGACGCCTGTCGGGGGGTTCCTGCGGCGGTCCAGCCTGGACGAACTGCCGCAGCTCTGGAACGTGCTGCGCGGCGAGATGTCGCTGGTGGGGCCGCGGCCCGCGCTGCCGTCGGAGGTGTTGCGCTACGAACCCCATCACTTCGTTCGATTCGAGGTACTGCCCGGCATCACCGGCCCGTGGCAGGTGGGTGGCCGGAATGCGATCCGCGACTTCGAGGACGTCGTACGCCTCGAGTCGGACTACGTGCGCGGCTGGACGTTGTGGCGCGATATCGTGATCCTGCTGCGCACCGTTCCCGCGGTGCTTTCCATGAAAGGCGCGTTTTGAAAGGTGACGCCGCTCCGGCGCCAATCGTTCTTGTCTCGGACTCCTGTACACTTGACCGGCTCTTCGATGACTGTCCGACTTCTGCAGCATTCATTCACCCGGTGCCTCCCGGCGCTGGCCGTCCTTCTGCTCGCCGCCTGCGGGCCGAAGACCCCCATCGTCCTCGCGCCCCTTCCGGACCGTCCATGGACGGTGCTCCCGGGCGACGAGGTCAAGGTGCGCGTCTATCGCGAACCGGAACTGAGCGGCCAGTACGTGGTGAACGGGAAGGGCGAGGTCTTCATTCCGGGGCTGGGCCGCATTGCGGCGGCGGGAATGACGGCGGACTCGCTGTCGGCGCACATCACCGGCGGGTACACCAAGCGCATCATCGACGCGATCGTGGACGTTGGCCTGCTGCGGTCGCTTCCGGTGCTTGGACAGGTGCAGAGCCCCGGCGTGTATCAGGCGGAGCCGACCATGTCGGTGCAGCAGATCGTCGCCAAGGCCGGCGGCATTCGCGGGACCAGCCTCCAGTCCCCGACGTTCCTCCTGCAGAAAGGGCGGGATGGGACGCGTTATTCGCTGGCCGCGGACGTCCGGCTCGACCGCGTGGCCCTCGATGAGGGGGATGCGATCGTGGTCGTGGATCCGTCCTTCCTCGAGCGATGGAATCCCTGGCTGCAGACGATGAACTACTTCGCCGGGACCATCTCGATCATCCTGTCCATCCTCCTGCTCTCGAAGAAATAGACCGTGGAACACCTGCCAATCCTTGCTGATCCGGGCGACGCGAACCAGGAAATCGACCTCCGGCGCGCGTGGCAGACCGTCGCGCGCAGCGCCTGGATCATCGTCATCTGCGTCGGCCTCGCCACCGCCGCCGCGATGCTGGCCGTGCGACGGATTGATCCTGTCTACTCGGCGTCCACGACGATCCGCATTGAGGAGAAGAACGCCGCGAGCCCCTATGGGATGTTCGCGTCGGACTACACCACCGTGCTCGCAACGGCGACCCAGATCCTGACGAGCCGTCAACTCGCCTACGACGTGGTGGACTCGCTGGGGATGCGCCTCGGCGTGTACCAACCCGTGCGCCGCCTGAAGAGCGAAGTGGTGCGCGCGGCCCAGATCAACCCGGATGCCCCGTCGCAGGCCTATCGGTTCGACCGCGTGGGGCGCGGCCTGCGCGAAGTGCGGCTGCTGCCGAGCGAGAAGCTGCTGGGCACGTTCCCGGACTCGCTGCCGATCCCCATCGAAAGCGGCTGGATCCAGCTGGCCGGTGGCGCATCGCGCTACGATCGGCTCGTCTTCACGGTCTTTCCGCGCAACGACGTGGCGTCGGCACTGCGCGACGCGATCCGCGTGAGCCAGCCGGGCCGCGACGCAAACGTCCTTCGCATTTCGTACACCGGCCGGGACCCGGTGGAGGCCATGCAGGTGCCGAATGTCCTGTCGCGCGCCTACGTGGCGCGGCGCATCGACCTTGCGGCCAGCGGGGCCCGGTCCACGGTGAATTACCTGCAGCGGCAGGTGAGCGTGGTGGGCGAGCAACTGAACACGCAGGAAGCAGCCATCCGCGACTATCTGCTGGCGCGCGGCGTGTCGAGTATCGATGGCAAGATCCAGGACATGGTCTCGGAGCTGGATCAGCTGCGCGGCAACATGACCTCGATCACGCTCGAGCGCGACGCGATCGCCCGCGCCATCGCCCCGCTCCGCGAGAGCGGGGCGGACGGCGCCGACGAATTCCTGCGGCGCGCCATGGCCACGCCCGAGTTCCTCGGCATTGCCTCGAGCGAGGTGGGGACGCTGCAGGCGCTGCGCAGTGAACGCGACGTGCTGTTGCAGCGCCGCACCACCGATGACCCCGACGTGCGGGCGGTGACCGCGCGCATGGAGACGGTGCGTGAGCGCATTCAGGACCGGGCCGCGGCTTTCCTCGCGCAGCGCGCCTCGCTGGTGGATGACCGCCAGCGCCGCGTGGACTCGCTGCAGGCGGCGCTGGCGCGGATGCCGGAGGAGGCGATGGGGTACCAGCGCCTCGAACGCGACCGCATGGTGCTGCAGGAGACGATGCAGCTGGTGCAGGGCCGGCTGAAGGAGGCCGAGATCCAGGCCTCCGTGCCGGACAGTTCGGCGTCGATCCTGGACGAGGCCGTGGCCGCGGACATGCAGGCGAACTCGTCGCAGTCCCTGATCTTTGCCGTCGCCATCTTCTCGGGTCTGCTGGTGGGCATTGGCGTCGCCTTCCTGCGCGACTGGCTCGACACGACGATCCACGACGAGGCCGACCTGCGCGCGATTGTCGGCGTGCCGGTGGTGGGGATCATTCCCAACCTCCAGCAGCAGGCCCGCGCCGGCGCGTACCGATTGCCCCCGCCGGACAGTGAGGCGCGCCCCGATGCGGCACGGGATCGGTCAACCACGGGGAGCTCGGCCCCCGGCTCGACGCGCGACTATCATACGCCCGCCGCCGAGGCGTACCGGGCGTTGCGCACGAACCTCAACTACCTGACGCCGCCGCGGGCACCGCGCGTGATCGTCCTGACCAGCGCCCTGCCGGGCGACGGCAAGACAACCACGGCGGTGAACCTCGCCATCACGCTGGCCCAGCAGGGCCAGCGCGTCATCCTCATTGACGCCGAGACGCGGCGTGGCACCGTGCACGAGGCGTTCGGCATTCCGCCGGCTCCGGGCTTCTTCGACCTGATGTACGGCCAGGCGTCGCCGGGTGAGTGCATCCGCCGCGTGTCCATGGAGACTGGCGGCACGGTGGATGTCCTGCCGCTCGGCAGTTCGCCCAGCGTCAATCCGGCCGACCTTCTCGTGGCGACGCGGCTGCAGCCGCTGTTCGACCGGCTGCGCCAGCAGTACGACTACGTCCTGCTCGACACCCCGCCGCTCAACCTGTTCACCGACGCGGCGCTGATCGCGGCCAACTCCGACGCGCTGCTGCTCGTCGCGCGGTCCGACAAGACGGATCGCGACGAGCTCAAGTTCGCCGTGGCGCAGTTGCGCAACGTCAAGGTGGTGCTGGCGGGGGCGGTGCTGAACGATGTCGAACTGCGGCGCGGCTCGCGCTATCGTCAGGGCTACGGCTACTATTACGAATACGGCCGATAGGCCCGGGACGCGCCATGACGAGACACGCAGACACCGAACCGAGACACTCCGAACTCGTGCCCGACATCTTCGACACGGGAACGGAGCGGTTGCCGTCGTCGGGGCAGTTCAGCGCCGCGACGATTTCGGGGATCCTCCTCAGTGCGACCGAGGCGCTGGTCGCCCCGTTGATCCTCGGCACCACGCTGGCGGTGTCGGTTCTGACGTGGTGGATCCTCGATGCGCCGTGGGCGGGACGACGGCGGCGGTCGTCGCGTACGGCGCGCAAGTGGTACCTGCCCGCCCCGCGCGTCATCTACCTGAGCACGCTGTGGCTGGTGGGCCTGTGGCTCACGACGATGTTCGTCTTCCGGGCCAGCGATCCGCAGGTGAACTCCGGGTTCAGCGCCACGCTGCCGAACATCGTGGGGCTCGACGTGTCGGTGCTGTCGCGGCTGAACGGCATGCAGGGGCCGGTGGACACCGGACCGGAACCGGTGGCGATGCCCGAGAGCGGCGTCGCGCCATTCTCGCTCTTTGCGCACGGCACGGCCTCCACCATTGCGGTGGCACTGCTGGCGTATGCATTCCAGTCGGCGCGCCGGCGCATCAAGCGGGCGCGGCGGTCGCGCGAGTCTGAGGGGCATCGTCCGCGGCATCACGGTGCCGCGCGCTAGCGCGACGGAGATCCGATGGAAGCCGTGACGGCGGGGCCGCCCGTGATGACCGCGGGGCGCAGCAGTGGCGCCCGCACCTCGGCGTCCACAGTCGCGTTCGCGATGTTCCTCGCGGTGACCCTCGCCGGGCTGGGCGGGCTGGGTGGCCGGCTCTTCGCCGTGTTCTTCGTTGCCGCGGCCGCGGTGGCCGGGCTGGTGGCATACTATCGCGCGCCGACGCGCTACGTGGTGTTCGTCTTCGCGCTCTGGTTCGTCACGCCGTTCATCCGGCGCGTCGTCGACCTGCACCACGGGTTCCAGCCGGCCAGTTTCATCCTGATGGCCCCCGTGCTCGTGACGCTGATCGCGGGACTGACGATCGTGTACCGGGCGCGCGAACTGCGCGGCGCGCTGATGTATCCGTTCGTCTTCATGCTGGTCGGCGTCCTGTACGGGTATTTCATCGGCGTGCTGAAGAACGGTGTGCTCCCGGCGACGTACGCGCTGCTGACCTGGATCGGGCCGATCAGCTTCTCCATGCACCTGATCCTGCACTGGCGCACGCTCCCGGCGCTGCGGAAGGCGTTCCTCGACTTTCTGCAATGGACCATTCCCCTGATGGGCGCCTACGGGATCTACCAGGTCGTCGCGCTCCCCTCGTGGGACCAGTACTGGATGGTGGCGGCGAACATCGCGTCGATCGGCATCCCGGTGCCGTTCGGTTTCCGGGCGTTCGGGACGATGAACTCCCCCGGGCCGTACGCCGTGGTGCTGATGATCGGCATGCTGTTCCTCTTCGGCACGGCGCGACGCGGCATGGTGATCGCGCTGACGCTGGCCCTGATCGCGCTGCTGTTGACGCGCACCCGCTCCGGCTGGGTCGCGCTCGCCATCGGGCTCTTCATCATTCAGTTCATGGGGCCGCTGCGCCGCGCGACGCGCAATTGGTTCTTCATCGTCCTCATGGGCGTGGTGGCGGCCCCCGTGCTCTCGCTCGACGTCTTCCGCGATTCCATCGCGCGCCGCCTCCTGTCGTTCACCTCGCTCGAGGACGACAGCTCCCTGCGCACGCGCGTCATGCTGTCCAATCTCGCGATCCAGGAGATCGGCCGGCGAGCCGAGGGCGAGGGGCTTGGCGCCACCGGCGGGGCGGTGAAGATCTCGTCGGACGTCGGCCGCCAGGCATCCATCGACAACGGCTTCCTCGAGATCTTCTACGTCCTCGGGTGGCCGGGCGGCAGCATGGTGATGCTGGGGCTCCTCGGGCAACTGCTGACGCTGGCCCGGTTCCGCGACTCTCGCCAGGACGCCTTCGCCAACGCGGCCCGCGCTTCCTTCTGGGCCTTCCTGAGCGTGCTGCTGATCGGCGACATCTTCAGCGGCAGCGTGGGCGCGATGTTCTGGGCGGCCTACGGGTTTGCGTGCAGCGCGCACGCGTACAACTACGCCGTCGGCACCGGATTGCGGTCCCGTGAACTGGCGCGCGATTTCGGCGGCTTCACACCGACGGCTACGGGCGGATAGCCGATGCGAGGCACGGGAGGCCCCGCGCCGGCCGACGCGGCCATCGCCCGGAACGTACGAGCGTATGACGCGGTGGCGGCGACCTACGACGCCTCGCACCCTGAGATCTTCAACCCGGTGGAGCAGGCGCGGCTGGCCGGCGCCGTGCGGGACGTCCTCGCCGCGTGCGTGCGCGCCGACGGCGCGCCGCGCGTGCTCGACGTCGGCGCGGGCACGGGCAACCTGAGCGCCCACTTCCTGGAGGCCGGAGCCAACGTCGTCTCGGCCGACGTCTCGCCGGGCTGCCTGCGCGTCATGTCCGAACGGTTCCGCGCGACCGGGCGGCATAGGGTCCAGTTGATCGACGGACACTCGCTCCGCGACTTCGCGGACGGGACGTTCGATGTGGCGGCGTGCTACTCGGTGCTGCATCACGTGCCGGACTACCCTGGGCTGGTCGCGGAGATGGCGCGTGTCGTCCGCCCGGGCGGACTCGTGTACATCGACCACGAGCGGCATGACGCCTCCTGGCACGATGCGCTGCGTGCGCAGTGCATGCGAGAGGTGCGCGTCTTCCCGCCCCGGCGATGGACGCGCTACCTCGACCCTCGCAGGTACTGGAACCGCGTCAGGCCCCTGCTGCACTGGCGGCGCTGGTTCGACCCGCGATGGATGCCGGAGGGTGACCTGCACATCTGGCCCGACGATCACATCGAGTGGGCGCGCGTCGAAGCGCGCGCACGCGACGCGGGCGTGGAGCCGGTGCTGGTTCGCGATCACCTGCTGTTCGAATCGGACTACGATCGCGCGGTGTGGGAGCGGTGGAAGGACCGGGTGACCGACTACCGCATGTGGGTGGGGCGCAAGCAGTGAGCGCACCGACCGGCGTCGTGCGGGTGGCGATCCCGTGCACGGGACTCGGGCGGCAGCGCCGCGGTTTCGAGGCGTTCACGCGCGACGTGCACGGCGCGCTGCGTGGAGCGCCCGGCTTGGAATTGGCGGTGTTCGGCGGCGGCGGCGACCTGCGCGCGGACGAGCGCGCCGTCTGGAACCTGCCGCGCGCATCGCGGGCGGCGCAGGCGGCGTCGCAGCTGACCGGATGGGGCGCCTACTTCATCGAACAGGCCACGTTCTTCGCCGCGTTCCTCCCGCACCTCGTCTCGTGGCGTCCGCACCTGGTCTATTTCGCCGACCTGAACCTCGGCAACGCCTGCTGGCACTGGCGTCGCCTCAGCGGGCAGCCATTCAAGCTGCTCTTCTACAACGGCGGGGCGACCACGCAGCCTTACACCCGCTGCGACTGGGTGCAGCAGTTGACGCCCGAGCATTTCGACGAGGCGCGTGCGCGCGGCGAGTCCGCGGATCGGATGTTCGTGCTGCCGCACGGCGTGCCGGTGCCCGCATCGCTGGCCCGTCGCGACGCCGGGCGCGTGGCGGCCACGCGGCGTGCCTTCGGCGTGCCGGACGGGCGTCCGCTGCTGCTCAGCGTGGGCATGCTCGACTGCTCCATCAAGCGCATGGATGTGCTCATCGAGGCGGTGGCCGACATGGGTGCTGGGCGTCCGTTTCTGGCATTGCTGGGACAGGAGACGGAGGAAACACCACGGGTGCGCGAGCGCGCGCAGACCCTACTGACTGGCGGATTCTGGATGGGCACGTGGCCCGCGGACCGCATGATCGAGACCTACGAGGCGGCCGACGCCTTTGCGCTGCTGTCGCTTCGCGAGGGGTTCGGCCTGGCATACGTGGAGGCGCTGGCCGCGGGCCTGCCCTGCGTGGCGCACGAGACAGCGGGTACGCGCCATCTCCTCGGGAACCATGCGTTCCTCGGCGACGTGCGGGAGAAGGGAGTCGTCTCGGCGCTCGTTCGACGTGCGCTCGCGGAACGGCCCGATGACGGAGTGCGCCAGGCGCGCCACGAATCCGTCCGCGCACGGTTCAGCTGGGAGGCCCTCGCCCCACGCTACGCCGAGATGCTGCGCGCCTGTGCTGCCGGCCAGCGACCGGACTGGAGCAACCCGTGACCGTCGGCCCCGAGTGGTCGGTGGTCGTTCCCACGCGGGATCGGCGGGTCGAGCTCGGGGCCTGCCTCGCGCGACTGGCTCCCGGCGCGCAGACGCTTGATGCGGGCCGGTACGAAGTGATCGTCACCGACGACGGCGATTTCGAGGCGACCGACGCCTGGATGCGTACGGCGTGCCCCTGGGCGCGGCACGTGCGCGGGCCGCGACGGGGGCCGGCGGCGAACCGCAACGCCGGCGCGCGCGCGGCGCACGGCACGTGGCTCGTCTTCGCCGACGACGACATTGTGCCGTCGCCGGGCTGGCTCGCCGCCTATACCGCCGCCGCACACCGCGGGGATGTCCTCGAGGGCCAGACCACCTGCGAAACGGGACTGTCGTCGCCGCGCGTCCACGCGCCGGAGAACCGGACCGGTGGGGCGCTCTGGTCGTGCAACTTCGCCGTGCGTCGTGCCACGTTCGTCGCGATCGCCGGATTTGATGAGGGGTTTGCCTTTCCGCACATGGAGGACGCGGACCTGCGCGAGCGCCTGCGCGCCGCCGGCCACGCGCTGACGTGGGTGCCTGAGGCGCAGGTGGACCATCCGCCGCGGCGGCTGCCGTCAGGCACGCGCATGGGCGCGTATCGCGAGGCGGAAGTGCGATACCTCTACAAGTACGGCGCGCCTCGCCCGGTGCGGTGGCGCCTCATCCGGGACATCACGCTCAGCCGGCTGGTGAATGTGCGTCAGCGTGCGAAGGGACTGGACTCGCTGCTGGCGCTCTGGGCGCTGGGTGCCGAGGTGTGGCACGTGCTGCTGCACGGCGCTGCGTGGGAACGGGCAAGCGCGCGGGAGTTCCCGCCGGAGCGGCGCGCATGATGCCGCGGGTGAGCGTGCTGGTGCCGAGCTACGGCCGACCTGCGTCCCTGACGCGCTGCCTCGCGGCGCTTGGCGGGCAGACGCGTGCGCCGGACGAGGTCGTGGTGGGGGTGCGCACCGGCGACGCGGCCACCCTCGCCTCGGTGGAGTCGGCGCGCGCCGCTGGGCTGCCTGTTCGCGTCGCAACGACCGCGGCCGCCGGCGTCGTGGCGTCGATGCAGGCCGCGCTCGACGCGGCGAGCGGCGACATCGTGGCGCTCACCGACGATGACGCGCGCCCGTTTCCGGACTGGATCGAGGGACTGCTTGCCCATTTCCAGTCGGCACCCGACGTGGGTGGCGTGGGGGGACGAGACTGGCAGCCCCACGAACGTGGCAATGCGCGGCGCGTGGGCGTGGTACAGTGGTTTGGACGCGTGATCGGCAATCATCACCTCGGAGCGGGTGCGGCGCGGGACGTGGACGTGCTGAAGGGCGTCAACTGCGCGTTTCGCGCGCCGCTGCTGCGGGCCGTCGGATTCGATGGGCGGCTGCGTGGTTCCGGCGCGCAGTTGTACTGGGAGTTGGGCGTCTGCCTGCCCATGCGGCGCGCGGGGTGGCGCCTCCGCTACGATCCGTCGGTGGCGGTGGATCATGATGTGGCGCCGCGTCTGGATGCCGACCACCTGCATCGCGGTGTCTTTGCGGAACCACCGCTCGTGGACGCCGTGCACAACGAGACGGTGGCGCTGCTCGAGGGGCGTCAGGGCGCAGCGCGCGCGTGCTTCCTGGCCTGGGCGTTCCTCATCGGTACCGGCGAGGCGCCCGGACCCATCCAGTGCGCCCGCCGCCTGCTCCAGGGAGACCGGCTCGCGATGCGCCGCTGGCGCGCCACGGTGGCTGGTCGCCTCGCGGGGGTGTCCACGGCACGACGCTCTCCCCGGAAGCTGGCCGTGCCACCTCCTCCCAGCCAATGAGCGAAACGCATTCCGCCCGGTCTGCCCCGAACGCAACTTCTGGGTGTCCATGAGCTTCTCACTCGCCTTCATCGCGCACGAGGTGCACCGGCATGGTGGCCAGGAGCGCGCCGCCGCGGAGATCCTGTCGCGCGTCGCGCGACGCGTACCGGTGACGGTGATCGCGTCGCGATGCGAGTTGCCGGACGCCCCGGTCGAGTGGCGCCGTGTGCCGCCACCGCCCCGCCCACACGTGATCGGGTCGTTCCTGTTCGCGCGCGCGGCGCGCACGGCCGAACGACGGGCGGGGTGCACGCTCACCAACTGCATCGGCGCATCGGCCTTTGACGCGGACGTCATCACGGCGCAGTACTGCCACGCTGCGTTTACGGCGCGATTCGGCGGGCTGCGAGGTGGCAGCGGGTTGAGACGCGCCTGGCAGCGCGCGGCGCAGCAGGTGTTCGTCCAGCAGGAGCGGCACGCCTATGGCGCGCGGCGCCTGCGGCGCGTGATCGCGGTCTCGCGGGGCACGGCGCGGGAGTTGCAGGAGCACTACGGCGTGCCGGAGCGTGCGATCGTCGTCGTGCCGAACGGCGTGGACCACACGGTGTTCCGGCCGGCGGCGGATGCCGCCGCCAAGCGTGCGCTGCGGGACTCGCTGGGCGTGCCGCGCGACGCATTCGTCGTCCTGTTCTGCGGCGGCGACTGGGAGCGCAAGGGGCTGCGTGACGCCATTGATGCCGTTGCCGGTCAGCCGGACACGCTGCTGTGCGTGGTGGGACGGGGCGATGAAGCGGCGATGCGCGCGCATGCGACGGAGCGGCAGGCGGCCGCGCAGGTGCGCTTTGTCGGCAAGACGACGACGCCGGAGCGATGGTACGCGGCGGCGGACGTGCTCCTTCACCCGTCGCGCTACGAGGCGTTCTCGCTCGTCGTGCTCGAGGCGGCGGCTGCGGGGCTTCCGATCATCGCGCATGCCATCAACGGCACCGAGGAACTGGTGACGTCTGGCGTGAACGGGTACCTCACGGCCTTTGGCGGCGATGCGCTGCGCGCACCGCTGCTCGCCCTGCGCGACGACGCGGCTCGCCGTGCGGCGATGTCTGCCGCCGCTGTCGAGCGCTCGCTCCGCTATGCGTGGGACCGCGTGGCGTCCGAGTACTTTGACGTGCTGGCCGGGGCGGCGTCGTGACGGCGCGGCGGGGCTGAGCCATGTGCGCCATTTGCGGCCTGGTTCGCCCCGGGGCGGGAAACGAGCGTGCGCGCGTGGAGGCCGCCAGCGCACGCATGGTGCATCGCGGCCCGGACGACGGCGGCATCTGGCCCGGGGAGGGGATCTGCCTCGGCGCCCGCCGGCTCGCGATCCTCGACGTCTCGCAGGCCGGGCACCAGCCGATGGTGAGCGAGGACGGATCGCACGTCATCGTCTTCAACGGCGAGATCTACAATTTCGCCCGGCTGCGCGCGTCGCTCGGGGAGGCGCGCCATTGGCGGGGGCGCTCCGACACCGAAGTGCTGCTGCAGGGCGTCTGCACGTGGGGCTTTGACGAAACGGTGCGCCGCGCGCACGGCCAGTTCGCGCTCGCCGTCTGGGACAGCCGGCGGCGCGTCCTGCGCGCGGCGCGCGACCGGGCGGGCAAGAAGCCGTTCTTCTACGCGCACGACGGCGGGTCCTTTGCATTTGCTTCCACCCTGAATGCGCTGCTTGCGTTGCTCCCGAAACGGCCGGACGTCGACCCGCGCGCGATCGACGCCTACCTCACCTACCAGGCCGTGCCGGCCCCGATGTCGGTCTGGAAGGGCGTGCAGGCCCTGCCGCCGGCGCACTGGCTGACCTTCGACGCCGGCAGCGGCCGCTGCCACATCGAGCGGTACTGGGATGTCTCGTACGCGAAGAAGACATCCATGGATGAGGGCGAACTGCTCGACGAAGTGGAGCGCATCGCCCGCCGCGCGGTGCAAGACCGGCTCGTCGCGGACCGGACGGTCGGGATCTTCCTTTCGGGCGGGGTTGACTCCTCGCTCATCACCGCGCTGGCTGCACAGAGTGCGGGCACCCCGGTCGAGGCCGTCGCCGTGGGATTCGACGATCCGGCATTCGACGAACGTCCGTTCGCGCGGCGCGTCGCGCGACACCTGGACGTGCGGCTCCATGAACGACTGCTGCGCCCGGACGTCGTGAACGACCTGCCCGGCATCATCTGGCACTATGGGCAGCCGCTCGCCGACGTATCAATCGTTCCGAGCCACGACCTGTCGCGCATGGCGCGCGACGTGATGGTCGTCGCGCTCAACGGGGACGGCGGCGACGAGCTCTTCGGCGGGTATACCCGCCCGATGGTGGCGCGTGCGGCCAGCGTCTACCGACGCGTCCTGCCCGCTTCGGTGCGTCGGCTCGCCGACGCGGCACTGCGCGGACGCTCGGAGGGCCCGCTGAAGCGCGCGATGCTGCTGGCGCACGCCGGGCGTGCGAGCGCGCGGGAGACCTTCACGTATGACCGAGGCTTCCGCGAGATGCGCGCAGCGGCCTACGCCCCGGCGCTGCTACAGGCGGTTGCGGGCTTCGATCCGGATGCGATGAACCGCGCCGTCTGGAGCCGCGCAGACGGCGTGGATGACGTGGACCGCGCACTGTACGGCGATTTCTGCACGTATTTCCCCGATCAGCTGCTCGTCAAGGCCGATGTCTCGTCGATGGCGCACTCCCTCGAGGCGCGCTCGCCGCTCCTCGACACCGAGATGATCGAGTTTGCGGCCACCATTCCGACCGCGCTGCGCCTGCGGGGCTGGGAGACCAAGCACCTCCTCAAGCGACTGGCGTCGCGTTTCGTCCCGCGCGAGGTGCTGTATCGGCGCAAGCGTGGCTTCGTGATGCCCGCGTCGAACTGGCTGCGCGGCGCCATGGCGCCCTACGTGCGCGCGACGCTCGACAGCGCATCGTTTCACGACCGCGGCTGGGTGCGGCCGGAGTTCACCCGGCGGCTCCTCGACGAGCACCAGCGCGGCGAGCACGACCGGGGCGATCCGCTCTTCACCCTGCTCGTGCTTGAACTCTGGGCGCGGCTCGCGCTGGACGAGTCGCTGCACCGCGACGATTCGCTCGAGGCGCTGCGATCGGGCGGCGGCGCGCGCGCTGCGCCGCCGCCGGTGGTCCGCACGATTCAGGTGGGCATGGAGTGGTTCGGCGAGAAGCCGGGCGGGCTGAACCGCGTCTACTACGAACTGGCGCGCCACCTGCCGGCGGTCGGAGTCGAGGTGCGCGGGCTCGTCGTCGGCACGGATCGCGTGCTCGTCGAGTCAAAGGGTCGTGTGGAAGGCGTCGTGGCGCACGGTGCGCCGCTGCCGCAGCGACTGCGCCGGTTGCGCGCCGAGGCGGCGACGCTGCTGCGGGAGGACGCCGACGCGATTGTCGTGGGACACTTCGCGCTGTACGTGGCTCCCCTGCTGGGGCTGCTGCGGGATCCGCGCCGGCGCTTTGTCTGCCACTTCCAGGGCCCGTGGGGGCAGGAGGCAACGGCAGAGCGGGCACGAGGCATCGTTCCGCGCATCAAGTCGATCGTCGAGCGGGCGGTGTACCAGCGCGCGAACGCCTGCATCGTGCTCTCCGGCGCGTTCGGCCGCATCCTGCACGAGTCCTTCGATGTGCCGTGGGATCGCATCCACGTGATTCCCGGAGGCGTGGACTGCGACCGCTTCGCCATAGACGCATCGCGCGCCGAGTGCCGTGCGCGCCTCGGCTGGCCCTTTGATCGACGCATCGTGCTGTGCGTGCGACGACTGACACATCGCATGGGGCTCAGCCAGCTCATTGCCTCGGTGGGCGCACTACGCCAGCGAGTGCCCAACGTGCTGGTGCTGATCGCCGGCCAGGGTCCGCTCGAGCCTGAACTGCGCACGCAGATCGAGCGCGCCGGACTCGAGGAGCACTGCCGGCTGGCCGGGTTCATCGCCGAGGCCGACCTGCCCTCGGCCTATCGTGCGGCTGATCTCACGGTCGTCCCGTCCGTCGCCCTGGAAGGGTACGGCCTGATCGTTCCGGAGTCGCTGGCCGCGGGAACTCCTGCGCTCGTGACCCCGGTCGGCGGACTGCCGGAGACGGTCGAGGGACTGTCGGACGCGCTCGTCCTCGTGGAAGCATCAGCTCCCGCCATCGCGCAGGGGCTGGGCGACGCACTCACCGGTGTCGTGCCGTTGCCGACAGCGGACGAATGCCGGGCGTACGCACGACGCCGCAACGACTGGCGCGTGGTGGCTGAGCAGGTGCGGCGCGTGTATGCCGGAGTGCAGCGCCCATGAGCGCACGCATACTCGCCCTCGATCACGTGGGCGTGCTCGGCGGCGCCGAGCTGTCGATGCTGGACATCGTCTCCGGGCTAGGGGATGACGTGACGGTTCGCCTGTTCGTGGACGGGCCGTTTCGTGAGGCGCTCGAACACCGCCGGGTTGACGTGGCGGTGCTCCCGATGGGGGCCCTCGCTGCCGTGAAGAAGGAGAGCCTCGCCCCGTCACCGCGTGCCGTGCTGGCGGCGTGGCGGATGGCGGGCGTGGTGGCGCAGGAGGCGGCGAGCGCCCGGGTGCTGTACGCCAACTCGCAGAAGGCGTTCATCGTGGCGGCGCTCGCCGGACGTCGTAGCCGGCGGCCGGTCGTCTGGCACCTGCGCGACCTGCTGGGTGCGCCGCACTTCAGTGCACTCAACACGCGGGCGGCCGTGCTGATGGCGAACTGGGGGGCGGCGCGCGTCATCACCAACTCGCAGGCGACGGCCGACGCATTCGTCGCGGCAGGCGGACGACGTCAGCTGGTGCGTGTGGTGCACAATGGTGTTGATGCCGCGGCGTTCGACGCCGTGTCCGATGACGCAGCGCGGGCGGTGCGCGCGCAACTCGCCCCTGGCGCCGCGTATGTGCTCGCCGTCTTCGGGCGGCTGCATGCGTGGAAGGGACAGCAAGTGGCGCTCGATGCGCTGGCGCAGCTGCCGGCCGACTGTCATCTCTGGGTCGTCGGCGCGCCGCTCTTCGGCGAACAGGCCTTCGAAGCGTCGCTGCAGGCGCAGGCCGGGCGCCTCGGCGTCGCATCGCGCGTCCGGTTTCTCGGATTCCGCGCTGACATTGCCGCGTTGATGCGCGCGGCCGATGTGGTCGTGCACGCCTCGACGCTCCCCGAACCGTTCGGCCGCGTGGTCGTCGAAGGGATGCTGGCGCGAAGGCCCGTCATCGCCACGGCGGCCGGCGGCGTGACCGAGATCATCGCCGACGGAACGACGGGCGTGCTGGTGCCACCGGGCGACGCCGCGGCGCTGGCGCGCGCCGTCGCCGCGCTGCGCGCCGACCCCGTGCGCGCCTCAGCCATCGCCGAGGCAGGTTCGGTACGGGCGCGCGACGCGTTCGGCGTGGCGGCGATGGTGCGCGGCGTCCGCGCCGTCCTCGATGAGGTGATGGGCTGATGCGCGTCGCCATCGTGCATGACTACCTGAACCAGACGGGAGGGGCCGAGCGCGTGGTCGAGAGCTTTCACCGCCTCTGGCCCGACGCGCCCATCTTCACGACCATCGCCGATCGCGACGCCATGCCCGCGTCGCTGCGCGACGCCGACATCCGCGTCTCGTGGATGCAGCGGCTTCCGGCGTGGCGCCGTCACTTCCGCGCCTACCTGCCGCTCTACCCGTTCGCGATCGAGGGCCTCGACCTGCGGGGGTACGACGTGATCGTCTCCAGCAGCAGCGCGTGGGGCAAGGCGGCACGCGCGCCGGCCGGCGCGGTGCACGTCTGCTATTGCCACACGCCGATGCGATGGGTGTGGGACTACGAGCATTACGTGGCGCGGGAAGGCTTTGGATCACTGACGCGCCTCGCGCTCCCGCCGGTGATTGCCGCGCTGCGGTCGTGGGACGTGCGCACGGCCGCGCGACCCACGCACATCGTGGTGAACTCCCGTGTCGTGCAGGAGCGCGTGCGGCGCTGCTGGGGGCGCGACAGCGAACTGCTCCATCCACCGGTGGAGACCGGACGTTTTGCCGTCGGATCGGGCATGGGAGAGGGCCATCTCGTCGTGTCGCGCCTTGCGCATTACAAACGCATCGACCTCGCGGTTGCCGCGTTCACGCAGCTGGGCCTGCCGCTCGAGATCATCGGCGATGGACCCGCCCGCCGGTCGCTCGAGGCGATGGCCGGCCCCACCATCACGTTCCGCGGTCGCGTGGACGACACGGGCGTGGCCCGCGCCATGCAGGATTGCCGTGCCCTGGTCTTCCCGGGCGAGGAGGATTTCGGCATCACGCCGCTCGAAGCGAATGCCTGCGGGCGTCCGGTGATCGCGTATCGGGCCGGAGGCGCCACGGAGACCGTGCGGGACGGCATCACCGGGGTGCTCTTCGCGGACCAGTCGGCGGCGTCGCTGGTCGATGCCGTGAGGCGCGCCGCCGATATCCGATGGGACGCCGCGGTCATTCGGCGTCATGCGGACACCTACTCGGTCGCTTCCTTTGAAGCGCGGTTCCGCGCGATCGTCGAGCGCGAGGTGCGTCGATGAGCGTCGCGCGCGTCCTGCTGGTGATGCCGCTCGGCGACCTGCTCGGTGGCGGCGAGATGATGTTCCGTCAGTTGCTCGAGCATGGCCGGGATGGCCGGGTCGAGTGGATTGTCGTGTTCACGCGCGACGGGTCCATGGTGCAGGAAGCCCGCGACCTTGGCATCGAGACGCATCTCATCCCCGCCGGACGGCTGCGGGAGATTGGCCGGCGATGGACCGTGATTCGCGCCATCGCACAGCTTGCCCGCGAGCGGCGCGTGTCGATGATCTTCGGATGGATGGTCGCGTCGCAGACGATGGCGGGGCCCGCCGCGATGCTCGCCGGTGTGCCGGCGGCCTGGTACCAAGTGGGTCTGCCCGCCCCCGACTGGATGGATCGCGTGGCGACCCTGCTGCCGGCGCGCGGGGTGCTGGTGCTCTCGCGCGACTGCGCGGCCGCACAGTCGCGCATCTGGCCGCACCGGGTGCAGCGGCTCGTGTATCCGGGAGCGTCGCTGGAGCGGTACGTCCGCGCGCGGAACGAGCCGCCGGCCGCCGCGCGCGCGGCGCTGGGGTTGCCGGCAGACGGGCCACTCATCGGGATCGTCGGCCGCCTGCAGCGCTGGAAGGGCATGCACGTGCTCATCGACGCGCTCCCTCTGGTACGCACGCGCCATCCCGGCGCTCGCGTCGTGATCGTCGGTGGGCCACACGAACCCGAACCCGACTACCCCTCCCTGCTGCGCGCGCAGGTGTCGCGACTCGGACTGGAGAACGCGGTCACGTTTGCCGGATTCCAGTCCGACGTGCCACGCTGGATGCAGGCGATGGACATTGTTGTCCACGCCTCCGACCGTGAGCCGTTCGGCATCGTCGTCATCGAGGCGATGGCGCTGGGCAAGGCGGTGGTGGCCGGCGCGGACGGCGGGCCCGCCGAGGTCATCACGCCGGGTGAAAACGGCCTGCTTGCGCCGTTTGGCGATGCGCCCGCCCTCGCGGCGGCGGTGATGCGGTATCTGGACGACCCCGCGCTGGCCGCGCGTTGCGGCGCCGCCGCCGCGGAACGCTCCCGCGACTTTTCGGCGCAGCGCTACGCCGCGGCGTTCACCGACGCCGTGCTAAGCCTGCTGAGCGCCTAGCGCCGCCAGCCGATTCCCGCCGACAGGCGGAACCAAGCGCCGTCTGGCCCGACATCCGGCCCGCCAATCACCTTGCGGCCCTCGAGTTTCCACGCCGCCCGGTTGGGTGCAATCTTCTTGCCGACGCGTGCGCCGATGGTGAGTCCGAAGCGATCGCCGAGCGAGCGGAGCACCAGCCAGTCGGCGCCGATGACCGGTTCGACGAGCAGGTACGTGGCGTCGAGCTTGGACGAGTAGTTGGGATGGAGCGCGATGTCTGTGAAGCTCGGGTCCACGCCAGCGGGCGGCGCGCCGCCGCCGTTGCGATCCGAGAGCGTCAGCACCATGGTGCCGGCGCCGACACCGATCATCGGATAGACGTTGAGGTGGCGTCCCGCCCACCAGGCGTAGCCGACCTGTCCGAGCGCGAAGCGACTGCGCAGGGCAGACGTGCGGCCCGAGACGGGATCGCCCTCTTCGCCGAAGGTCGTCACGGCGAACTCACCGCCGAAGATCATCCGGCCCCACCCCATGCGGGCGCCGCCGCCGTACGAGATCGCGTCGTTGGAGACGGCGAAATACTGGGCCGTGTCGAGGCGCGCGTTGAGATCGCCGGTGTACGCAACGCTTCCGCCGGAGGCGAAAAAGATCGTGGCGAACGGGAAGGTCCCGCCCGGACCCACGCCCTCGCCGCGAGCCCCCTGGGCCGAAGACGATGCGGCGGCTGTCGTGACGAAAACGGCGATCGTGGCGGCGCGCTGGAGCGCGGACGGCAGTCGGTTCGACATACGGAGTTTGCTTGGGGTGATCGCACGGCACGCGTCGGCGCGTCCGGAAATTAGCGTCCGCGCGTCTGGTGCGCGCCCCTGCGCTCGACGGTGGTGCGCGCTCGTCGCGGGGGCGGCGTTTGCGCGACGCGCGTTTCGTTGCGGGTTTGATATGCCCGCGCGATTGGATCGCGCGCTGCGTTCATGCAGTTCATTGCATCGGGTCGCCAACTCAGCAGGTCGCACACTACGAGTGCACGCGCGCAGAAGGCTCGCGCGGGCGATAGCGGTTGGTGACCGTCTGGTGTCCCGGCCTGACCGCCTTGGCGAAGTAAAACGTGAAAGTGGAAATGACGTATTAAATACGTGATACTGGCTCGTTAGTGGCGCTAAAATTGCAACATGAAATCGGCGAATTGATTACGTGCTGCGGCAAGTCGGTGCAAGACTCAGCTCTCCTGCCTGTTGCCCGCCGGTTCTGTCAACAGCGCAATGGCCGCCGCCACACCCTCGCGCGTCCCCGCGAGCGCGAGCACATCGCCGGCGTGGATCTCATCGCCGCCGCGCGGAATCAGGATGCGCTCCTCGCCCCGCGTGATGGCGAGCACGCCGGCGCCGGTGCGGGCACGGATATTCAACGCGCGCAAGGTCTGCCCCGCGGCCGCATGCTCGGCGGTGATAGCGACACCGACCGGCGCGCCCATGCCGGGAAGCAGCTCCTCCACGTGCGCGATGGGCTGCGGGATCGCGTGCACCCCGGTCTCGCTCATCTGGTGGCGCAGCGCCGAGACGAGCAGCTGGGCACCGGCCTCGGCGTGGCCCTGCAGGTTGGACGCGCTCCGCCAGAGCAGCGCGCCCATCACGAGCACAAGGGCCAGCAGCGCCGCGGCGCCGCGCAGCGGCGGCAGGAACGGCTGCGCGACGGCGACGACCGGGACCCCGGACAGCAGGAGAATGGCGGCCTGCATCGAGACGGAGAGTGCGCGGCGCGGCGCGAAGCCGAAGTCGGCGCCGCGCTGCGGCATGGGAAGCGCGCGTTCGGCGAGCAGGTCCCCCAACCGTCCCGCGGTGCGGAACAGCCCCAGCACGAGCGGGGCGGCCACGAGCGCCGCGAGCGCAAGCACGAGCAGCTGCGCCGCCTGCGGTCCCGTGCCAAGCCACTCACGCAGCAGCGTGATGCCCCGCGGCATCTCCACAGCGGCGGCAATCACAATGGCGAGAAGGCCGGCGACGTCCACGGCGATGAACCCCGTGAGCTGGCGCGCCCGCGACCGCTGGTGCGGCGCGCTGCCGAGGCGCATCGCCTCGAACCACGACCCGTAGAGCGCAACGAACGTCTGCAGCGGCGCGGGGAGCGTGCGATCGATCCGCGCGGCAACGCCAGCGGATGCCGCAATCAGCGCGGGCGTGGCGAGCGTCGTCAGTGCCGATGCAGCGACGGCCACGGGGAGCAGGTGGTCGCCCACGGCCCCGGAGGCGGCGCCGACGCCGGCGATGATGAAGGAGAACTCCCCGATCTGCGCCAGGCGCATGGCGGCACGCACGCTCGTGCGCACGCCGCGTCCGGAGAGGAAGACGGCGAACGCCACGCTCAGCACCTTGCCGCCCATCACCACGCCGGTGAGAATGACGACCGCCGGCCAATGTCGCGCCACGAGGGCGGGGTCGATGGAGATGCCCACCGCCACGAAGAAGACGGCAGCGAAAAAATCGCGCAGGGGCGCGAGGAGCTTCTCGATCATGTGGCGGGCGCCCGACTCGGCGACCAGCGCGCCCATGATGAACGCGCCGAGGGCCACGGAGTACCCGAAGGCGGTGGCGAGGAGCGCGGCGGCGAACGCGAGTCCCACCGTGGTCACGAGCGTGGTCTCGTCGCGGCGCAGCCGTGCGACCGACCGCACGAAGCGCGGGACGACGGCCAAGCCGATGCCGATGAGCGCCGCGAGGAAGGTGACCAGCTGCAGGACCGTGCCGCCGAGCTCGCGGAGCGAGAGCGCGCTGCCCTGCCCGAGCGCAGAGAGGGCGGCGAGCAGCAGGATGGCAATGAGGTCCTCGAAGACGAGGATGCCGAAGACCGTATCGCGAACGACCGGCTCCATCGGGCGGTCGTGGAAGGCGCGCGCGATGATGGTGGTGGACGAGATGGCGACGATGGCGCCGGTGAACACGCTCTCGACCGCCGACCAGCCAAGGAGTTCCGCCACCACGACACCAAGCCCGAACATGGCGCTCGTTTCGAGCAGGGCCACGAGTCCGGAGACGGGGGCGAGGCGCAGCATCTTGCGCAGCGAGAACTCGAGGCCGATGGAGAACATCAGCAGGACGACGCCCACCTCGGCGAGCGACGACACGGTGGCGGCATCGGCGATGAGCGGCACGGGCACGTGCGGGCCGACGATCATGCCGGCGAGCAGATAGCCGAAGACGACCGGCAGCCGGATGCGCTGGCACAGGACAGTCGTCACCGCCGCGACGCAGCAGACGACGGCCAGCGTGTAGAGAAAGGAGCCGGCTCCGTGCATTACTGGGAGTGTGGCGAGGCGTGCGTCCCAATGCAACATTCCATGGTGCGTCCCGCGACGCCTGCACGTCCTCCCCTCAGCCGCCGTCATGCCGGATCCCCTGGAAGCCAACGCACAACTCAGCGGCGCCACCGTGCTGGTGACGGGCGGTGCGGGATTCGTCGGCTCGGCGGTCGCGCGTCGCTTCGCGAGTCCGGGGGTCGGCGCGCGGGTGATCGCACTCGACAACCTGCGGCGCCGCGGCAGCGAGCTCAACGTTCCGCTGCTGGCAGCCGCCGGCGTGGAGTTCGTGCGTGGCGATGTCCGTCATCCGGCCGACCTCGCACTCGGCGGCCGCCCGGTCGACCTGATCGTCGAATGTGCCGCGGAACCGTCGGTACTTGCCGGTTATGACGGCGGCTCGCGGTACGTGGTGGAGGCGAACCTCGGCGGGCTGGCGAACTGCCTGGAGCTCGCGCGCGAGCGCCACGCTCGCGTGATGTTCCTGTCCACGAGCCGTGTCTACCCCGTCGCCGGCGTGAACGCGCTCACCGTGCGCGAGTCGGACACGCGCTTTGTGCTCGAGGACCAGCCGGGCGTGCCCGGCGCGTCGGCGCGCGGCATCGCCGAGGAGTTTCCGCTCGCCGGCGTGCGCACGCTCTATGGCGCCACCAAGCTTGCCGGTGAGATGTTGCTCGCCGAGTATGCGGCCTTCGGCGTGGAGTCCTCGGTCACGCGCTTTGGCGTGATCGCGGGGCCGGGACAGATGGGCCGGGTGGACCAGGGGGTCTTTGCCCTCTGGATGTCGCGCTTCGTCTTCGGTGGCACGCTGCGCTATCAGGGGTGGGGCGGCACCGGGAAGCAGGTGCGCGACCTGCTGCACATCGACGATGCCTGCGACTTGCTGCTGGCGCAGCTTGGGGCGTGGCCTGCGATGACGGGGCGCACGTGGAATGCCGGCGGCGGGATGGCGAACAGCCTGTCCCTCGCCGAGACGACGGCGCTCTGCGAAGCGATCACCGGCCGGCGGATGCCGTGCTCGGCCGACCTGGCGACGCACCCGAGCGACGTGCGCGTGTACCTCACCGACCAGCGCGCCATCACGGCGGCACTTGGATGGACGCCGCGGCGAACGCCGCACATCGTACTCGAGGACCTGCATCGCTGGATGACGGAGAACGCCGCACTCCTCGCGCCGGTCTTCGGCGCATGACCGTGCCGACGACGGCCCGCAGCGCGGGACTTCTGACCGTGTTGATCCCCGCGCACAACGAGGGCTCCTCCATCGTGCCGACGATCCACGCGATCGACGGGGTGCTGCAGGGCGCGAACATCCCGCACGAGATCCTGGTCTCGCTCGACCATTGCACGGACGACACCGAGACGATCGTCGCGACGCTGGCCGCGCAGCTGCCCTCGGTACGCGGCTCGGTGAATCCGGGCCCGGGCGGATACGGGTTTGCCGTGCGCCATGGGCTTGATGTGTACCGGGGCGATGCCGTCGTCGTGGTGATGGCCGATGCATCGGACGATCCGCGCGACATCGTCACGTACTACCGGGAGCTCGAGAAGGGTTACGACTGCGCGTTCGGGTCCCGTTTCGTCCCGGGGGCCGCGGTGCGCAACTACCCGTGGAGCAAGCTCGTGCTGAACCGCTTCGCCAACGGGGTGGTGCGCCTGCTCTTCCGCGAGCACTACAACGACTTCACCAACGCGTTCAAGGCCTACCGTCGCGAGGTGATTGACGGATGCCGCCCGCTCCTCTCGAACCACTTCAACCTGACCATCGAACTGCCGCTCAAGGCGATCGTGCGCGGCTACTCGTGGACCGTCGTGCCGACCAACTGGTACGGACGTGAGGCGGGCGAGTCCAAGTTCCTGATCAAGGAAATGGGGAGCCGCTACGTCTACATCATCCTCTACGCCCTGATCGAGAAGTACTTCTCGCGCGGCGACTACCGGCGGACTGGCCCGTCCTGAACGGCGGTGCGCAGCGCGGCGCAGTCCGCCGCCGCCGCCGGCGCGGCGAGCACCACGAGTCGGTCCGTCAGTGCGCAGGACCGCCAGCCCGGGAGCCAGATCGTGTCGGCGTCCGCGTACGCGGCGTCACGCAGCAGCGCGACCGCGGGCAAGGCCCGCACCTGATCCACGGTCACGCCGGCCGGGAACGCGAACTCACGCCGCACCGCGCGTCCAAAGTCGCGTTCGACGAGGAGCATCTCGCGTGAGAGTCCGCCGGTGCGCGCGGCGCCGGCGCGCTCCACCAGTGCGTCGCTGAGCTCCATCCATGCCACGCCTGGCCCGCCGGCGGTGAGGAGACTGATCCGGTACGCGTCATGCCGGAACGGCGAGACGACGGCCAGGCCGCGCGCCGCCAGCCGCCCGATGGCCTGCACCTCGCCCGCGACGGCCGCCGTGTTGGCGCGCGCGCCGGACGCCATGGAGTCGAACGAGAAGACCGCGGCACGGACGAGGAGGAGCACGGCGGCCCATCGCACAGGTGACGGCAGGCGTTCCACCGCCAGCGCACAGAGCGTGGCGACCGCGAGCGCCGCCGGCGCCGAGTAGCGCAGCACCAGCACCGGCGTGTAGGTGATGCTGAGCAGCACGATGAGCACGGGCACCAGCGCCGTGGCGAGCAGCGTCGCGAGCGTAATGTCCAGCGTCGGTCGTTGTGCGCGCGGCCAACGGGCCGCGACCCACGGCACGCGCTGTGCCGCCATCGCCAGCGCACCCGCGACGATCAGCAGGGCGGCGGGACGCCAGCCCCAGGGAAAGCGGAGGAAGGCGGCAATCGCGTCGGCAGTCGCCGGCGGAACCCAGCTGCGGCCGCCGGTGGCGTCGAGTTGCGCGCTGGCCAGCGGGAGCAGCGCGAGCAGGGCCACAGCACCGGCGACGAGCGGCGCCACGGAGCGCGCGATGGCTGGCCAGGGAACGTTGCGGCCAAGGCGCGGATGCAGGACGGCGGCGATTCCCACGGTGGCCAGCGAAAGCAGGCCGAAGTAGTGCACTGTGCAGAGCGCCACTGCCGCGGCTGCCGCGAACCACGCGCCTACCGCGCCCCGCTCCCGCAGCGACTCGGCGAGGAACGCGGTGGCGAGAATCCACAGCGCGTACGGCCGCGCCTCGAATGCCTGCGCGAGGAAGAGCGGGTGCGCCGCCAGTGCGAGCGCGCCGGCCAGCGCGGCGGCGAGGGACAGCGACCGACGCAGGATCGCCGCGACGACGATCACGCTGAGTGCGGCGGCGATCAGCGATGGGAATCGGGCGGATGCGGCGGTCGCGCCGCCACCGATGACGGTGGCCAGTCGGACGAGCGCATAGTGTGGCGGCGGCTGGAAGTCGGCGCCGCTGCGCATGGCGTGGAGAATCCCGTTCGGCGCGTTGGCGATGAGCTGGCTGACCACTTCATCGAGCCACAGCGGACGCGTCATGGCGTCCCAGACGCCCGTCCAGATGGCGATTGCCGACACCACGGCCAGCGCGAGTGCGCCGGCGCTGACCGGCGTGTCCAGCAGCATCCGGAAGCGTACGTGGCGCGGCAAGTGGTGTTCGACGGGCAAGTCCTGCGATGCCATGCAGTTTGGACTGGGGCGAGGTCGCCGTTCTCGACTGCGGCGGAAGATGCCACGCGACAGAGGTTATGGCGAGGCATCCGAGGTTGTTAGACTTCTCCTGCCTCCTTCTTCCCGTTCAGCAGAGAACCACCATGCCCATCGTCCCGTTCGCCGAGTTGCCCGCCGACGCCCGCGTCTGGCTGTTCGGCGCCGCCGCGCCCATTGATGACGTCGACGAGAAGCGCGTGCTCACGGCGGTGGACAGTTTTCTGCTGACGTGGCAGGCGCACGGCCATCCGTTGTGGGCGGCGCGCGACTGGCGTGACGAGCGCTTCCTGGCCGTCGGCGTGGACACGTCGCGCGAGGGCGCATCGGGCTGTTCGATTGACGGGCTCTTCCGCGCGCTCAAGGGCGTCGAGAACGGCATCGGCACGACGCTGCTCGACGGGTCGCTCGTGTACTACCGTGACGCGGCCGGCTTCGTCCACGGCATCTCGCGCGACGACTTCGCCTACCTCGGGCGCCGCGGCGACGTCGGAGCGGACACGCCGGTCATGGACCTGTCGATCACCGACGCGGCCACGTATCGCGCGGCCTTCGAGCGACGTGCCGGCGACAGCTGGCACGCCGCCCTCCTGCCGGGCCGCTAGCGCCGGCTAGGCGCGCTGCCAGTCGGCCTGCCAGTCCTTGATGGCGGCCTTGATGGCCTTCTGCTCCGTGAGCTCGCCCTTCAACACGCGCTGCACGAGGTCGGGCAACTCGGCGTCGCTGGCAAAGCGCAGTCCGACGAACTGACGCACCGTGATGCGCCTGATGTCGCCGTCCGGCACACCCAACTGGCGTAACTTGAGACGCATCTCGAGCCGGATCACGCGGTCCTGCACCGCGAGCGCCATCAGGCGCGCCGAGGCGACGAGGGCGAGAAATCCGACGGCTAACACCACGTTCCACCAGGCGTAGCGCGTGCCGTGGTAGTACGCATGCCGGACCTGGATGATGAGGTTGAGGAACGCGATGGGAGTGGCGATGAAATGGTAGAACGGCTCCCAGCGCGTGTGATTCCCGTAGCTTTGCACTCTTTCGGACATCCGTCACCTCGAAAAAAAGGGATACGTCGCAACTTCGACAGCCGATCTCACGGTCGGTCCCGAACTGCTATGCGCGCGTCACGCCGTACGTGTAGTCCTCCGCGTACACCATGTGCTCCGGACTCCACTCGTAGTCCGGTCGCGAAAGCCCCTCCATCGTGACCTCGAAGGGGCAGAGATTGGTGAGGTGCTCGTAGATCGTGTGCGTGGCGCGGTCCGTCACCCAGACCGTGACGGTGTAACGGCCCATCACCAGCCGGTACCTGGGCACCTCGATACGCACCGCAAAACGGCCGATGGCGTTACGGAACGACGGGCCGTCGCCATAGATCCAGAAGTGGTTCACGGCGCGGTCGGACTCATCGTGGATGTGCACCGAGAAGCAGAGCTGGCTGACGGGGACGGGCACGTCGAGCGTGAAGTCGAGGGCAAACGGGTCGCCGTGCCGGTGCAGGCCGTCGCTGATGGACGTGACGACGCGTCCGTCGACCAAGTGCACGCCGGTCCGGCCGGCGGGAGCGCGATAGGCATGCGCCGAGCCGGAACCCTCTGCCTGCAGGGCGCGATAAAAGGCGAGGCCGTCGCTGGTGGTGCCATCAAAGGCGATGCGGCCGCCCTCCAGCACCAGCGTGCGCGTGGTGAGCGTCGAGACGGCGTGCAGCGCGTGGCTGACGAACAGGACCGTGCGTCCGGCGCCCGCCACCTCGCCCATCTTGCCGAGGCACTTCTTCTGGAACTCCTGGTCGCCGACGGCGAGCACCTCGTCCACGACAAGGATCTCGGCGTCGAGGTGCGCCGCCACCGCGAACGCGAGCCGCATGTACATGCCGCTGCTGTAGCGCTTGACCGGCGTGTCGATGAAGCGCTCGATGCCGGCGAAGTCCACGATCTCGTCGAACCGGCGCGCCACCTCGTGACGCCGCATGCCGAGAATGGCGCCATTCAGGAAGACGTTCTCGCGGCCGGTGAGCTCGGGATGAAAGCCCGTGCCGACCTCGATGAGCGACCCGACGCGGCCGCGCAGCTCGGCCCAGCCCGTGGTCGGCGTCGTGATGCGGCTCAGCAGCTTGAGCAGCGTGCTCTTGCCCGCGCCATTGCGTCCGATGATGCCCACGGCCTGTCCGCGCTCGATTTCGAACGAGGCGTCCCGCAGCGCCCAGAATCCGTCGCCCGCCGCGCGGCCAAACGGATGGCGCACGACGTCCACCAGCCGCTCGGCGAGCGTCGTCGCGCGCGGCCCGCGCCCGATGCGATACGACTTGCCGAGGCCCTCGGCCTGGATGGCGAGCGCGTCAGATCTCATCGGCGAAGCTCCGCTCGATGCCGCGGAAGATTGCGGTGCCGATGAGGACGAGCAGCGCGGCCGCGCCGACGCTGTACAACAGTTCCCGCACGGCGGGCGCCGGCGTGCCCAGCAGCGACCAGCGCATCAGCTCGAGCGGCGCGGCCAGCGGGTTGGCGTAGTACAGCGCCTGCCAGCGGTCCGGCACGGCCGAGGAGGAGTACGCGACGGGGCTTGCGTACAGCGCGAGCTGGATGGCCACCGGGAGCAGATACTGCACGTCGCGGTAGCGCACGGCGAGTGCGGCCGCGGCGAAGCCGGCGCCCAGCGCGAGCGCACCGAGGAGCAGGATGGCGACCGGGAGGCCCACGAGGCGTGCGTCGAACCCGTGCCCCTGCGCCAGCGCGATGACGGCAAAGGCCGCCACGGTGACGAGCAGGTCCACGAGCGCGGCCGGCACCACGGCGAGCGGAAGAATGAGCCGCGGGAAATAGACGCGCGTGACGAGCTGCGGGTTCTGGATGAGCGACGTACTGGCGCGCGTAAGCACGCTGGAGAAGAAATTCCACCCGGTCAACGCGGCGAGCGCGAAGAGGATGTATGGCTGGCCGTCGGTGGGCACGCGTGCGATGGTGCCGAAGACGAAGGCGAAGATGCCGGCGGCGGCCAGCGGCTGCAGCACGACCCACGCAATGCCAAGCAGCGTCTGCCGGTAGCGCAGGCGCAGGTCGCGCGTGCCGAGCGCCCGGAAGAGGTCGCGGTAGTGCCAGATCTCCCGCACGGTGTGCAGGGGCGATGCGCTGCCAGCCCCGATCCGCACCACCGGCGCGTCGTTCACGCCGTGCCCCGCGGGGTCGCGAGGGTCGCCGTGCCGGACGCAAGCGTGATGCCCTCACGCTGGAAGGCGGAGTAGACGCGCAGCAGGATGGCCTGCCGCGCGTCGAGTGCCAGCGTGTAGTCGAGCTGCGTCACGTAGATCGCCGTCTCGATCTCGTGGCCGAGCGGCGTCGTCCCCACGAGATGCGATCGCTGGAAGATCGTGTGCGGCTGCGCTTCGGCCGCATGCCGGAACAGGTCGGGGATGGCGGACAGCTGCGCCGCATCAATCTGCAGGGACACGGTGGTGCGCAGCAGGAACCGGCGTCCCTCCAGACGGGCGTAGTTGCGAATGCGGCTGCGCAGGAGGTCGGCGTTGGAGACGATAATCTGCTCGCCGTTCACGCTGCGGATGCGCGTGGTCTTGAGCCCGACCCGCTCCACCGTCCCCTCGTGCTGGTCCACCACGACGTAGTCGCCGATCACGAACGGCTTGTCGACCACGATGGAGAGCGCGGCGAACAGGTCGCCGAGGATGTTCTGCACGGCGAGCGCGATGGCGATGCCGCCCACGCCCAGCCCGGTGATGAGCGTCGTGATGTTGATGCCGTAGTTCTGCAGGGCGAGCAGGACGAGCAGGCTCCACAGGACCAGCCGCACGCCAAAGCCCAGCGCGGCCATCGTGGTGCGGTCGCTCTGCTGCGGGTTGTTGCGGGCCCAGTGCGCGAGCCAGAACGTGACGAGCACGTCAGTCCAGGCGATTCCCTGGAAGACGAGCGCCAGGATCTTGATGATGCGCACCGCCTCGGCCGCGGGCGGCGGGAAGGCGATGAACGCATCGAGGCCGACCACCGCGACAAAGACGAACAGCGACGACTTGATGCCGCGCACCAGTGCGATGGCCAGGTCATCGGCCACGGTCTCGGTGCGCTCGGCGAGCCTTGCGAGCCGTCGCTCCGTGAAACCGCGCACCAGCCAGAGCAGGGCCACCCCCACCGCTGCGGCGGCCGCCGCCTGCAGCCAACGCTCGGGGGAGTGTCCGAGGAAGACGCCCTCCGTCACGAGCTCGTCGGCCGCCGAGACGATCCGCTCGGCGGCGTTCGACAGGCTCTCGGATAACACGCGGGCGGCTGGCATGGTGTGACGGGCAGGGGCTGGGCAGCGCGGCGAACGAATTGCAGGGACATGGCGTTCAACAGCAGACGGCTGGTTGCCCGCGTGCCCGATTGAAGTTACGCTCCTGACGCGGACCCGTCAGCCCGTGCAGGGAACTTTGCGCCTCGTGCAGCGGTACGCCGGCTACCTCCCAATCGACCCATGCTGATTCGCCCCCCCGTCCCGCCCGATCTCCGCTCCTCGGAGATCACGCCAGAAGCGCTGTATCTCTCGCGTCGTGAGTGGCTGACCGCTGCCGGCCTTGCCGTCGGCGCCATCGCCGGCGCCACCGCCCTGCTCCCTCGCCGCTCCGCCGCGCAGCAGGCGCTGGGCAAGCCGTATGGCCTGCAGCCCGACGACAAGCCGACACCGTGGGACGACGTCACCAGCTACAACAACTTCTACGAGTTTGGAACCGGCAAGGAAGATCCGGCCGAGCAGGCGCGCGGCTTCAGGACCCGGCCGTGGACGGTGAAGGTCGAGGGGCTCGTCAAGAAGCCCGGTGACTACGCCCTCGAAGACTTCGTGAAAGCCGGCCGGGTGGAGGACCGCATCTATCGGCATCGATGCGTCGAGGCGTGGTCCATGGTCGTCCCCTGGCGCGGCATCATGCTGGCCGACGTGCTCAAGCGAGCGGAGCCGACGCCGGGCGCGACGTTCGTCGAATTCACCACGCTCTACGATCCCGCACGCATGCCGGGCCAGCGCGTCCCGATGCTGCGCTGGCCGTACACCGAGGGACTGCGCCTCGACGAGGCCATGCATCCGCTCACCATGCTGGCCACCGGCGTCTACGGTCGCGACCTGCCCAACCAGAACGGTGCGCCGCTCCGCCTCGTGGTGCCGTGGAAGTACGGCTTCAAGGGCATCAAGTCGATCGTGCGCATCCGGCTGACCGACCGCCAGCCGTCAACCGCCTGGAATGACGCGGCGCCCGACGAGTACGGCTTCTACTCCAACGTGAACCCGACGGTGGACCATCCGCGTTGGAGTCAGGCGAAGGAGCGTCGCATCGGCGAGTTCCTGCGTCGCCCGACGCTGATGTTCAACGGGTATGCCGATCAGGTCGCATCGCTCTATGCCGGAATGGATTTGAGGCGGAACTACTGAGGGGGGCGGGGTGCGGGGCTTGGTGCGGGGGGACGAGTGGAGGGAGGAGTGAGGGGGATGAGGCGGCCACCGTGGTGGCCGTGGGCCGTCTGGATCTTCGTGCTCGTCCCCGGTCCGCTGGTGTTGACCGCGCTCGTCTCCGACTTCGTGCTCGGCACGCGCTGGCTGGGGTCGAACCCGGTGAAGGAAGGGGAGCTGCTGCTCGGCCAGTGGACGATCAAGTACCTCGTCGCGGCGCTCGCCATCACGCCCGTGCGGTACATCCTGGGGTGGAACTGGCTGCAGAAGTACCGCCGCACATTCGGGCTGGCGGCGTTCTTCTACGGCCTCACCCACTTCCTCTGGTACGCACTGGTGGACATCCAGCTCGACAGCGGACAGCTGGCAGAGGACCTGACCAAGCGGACGTACATCATTGTCGGCTTCACGGCGCTCCTCGTGATGCTGCCGCTGGCGCTGACCTCCACGCGCGCGGCCATCGCGCGCCTGCGGCATCGGTGGGTGGCGTTGCATCGCCTGGTCTACGTGGTGCCGGTGCTGGGCATCGTGCACTGGTGGATGTCGGTGAAGGCCGATGTTGGCCCTCCCGCGTTCTATAGCGCGGTGTTTGCGCTGCTGCTCGGCTGGCGCTGGTGGCATGCGCGGCGCGAGACTTCGGGACATGCCACCACGTCGCCCACCCGATCCGCCGCGTGACGCGCTCATCATCACCGCGCCAGGCCTCGAGGGGTTGGCGCAGTGGGAGCTTGCGGCGCTCGGCATTCCCGCGACGGCCGAAGATCCCGGCGCGGTGGAGGCCGCGCTGTCGCTGCGCGAGGTGATGCGCGCCAACCTGCACCTCCGAACGGCGAGCCGTGTCGTGATCCGCCTGGCGGAGTTCAAGGCGCTGACTTTCGCCGACGTGGAGAAACACGCGAAGCGCGTCGCGTGGGAGACCGTGGTCACGCCGGGGCGGCGCGTGCGGTTTCGCGTGACGTGCCGCAAGTCGCGCCTCTACCATTCGGGGGCGGTGGCACAGCGGCTGAAGGAGGCCCTCGCCGGCCGCGTGCCGGGCGCCCTCGTGGCCGGCGCGGCAGGAGAGGATGAAGAGGACGGCCTCGGCGAGCAGTTGTTCGTGGTGCGGCTGTTTCGCGATCGGCTGGTCTTGAGCGCCGACACGTCGGGCGCATTGCTGCATCGCCGCGGCTACCGTCAGGCGACGGCCAAGGCGCCGCTTCGCGAGACCCTTGCCGCCGCCATGCTCCTTGGTGCCGGATGGGATGGCCGTCGTCCCCTCGCCGACCCGCTCTGCGGATCGGGCACGATCCCGATCGAGGCGGCGATGATCGCGCGGCGCATGGCACCGGGCCGGGCGCGGACCTTCGCCTTCGAACAATGGCCGGGGCATGATGCCGCGGAATGGCGACGGGTGCGTGAGGAAGCGGCGGGTGCCGAACTGACGAGTGCCGGTGTCGAGATTTCCGCCTCGGATCGCGACGCGGGCGGTGTGGCGGCGACGCGGGAAAACGCCGCGCGCGCCGGTGTGGCCGGAGATCTCGCCGTGGCGCAGCAATCATTGAGCGCACTGCGCGTAGGGACGGAGCCCGGGCTGCTGGTCGTGAACCCGCCCTACGGGATCCGGGTGGGCGACAAGGGGCCGCTGCGCGACCTCTTCGCGCAACTGGGGAACGTGGCGCGAGCGCAGGCCGCCGGCTGGCGCCTTGCCATGCTCAGCGCCGACCGCGATCTCGAGCGGCAAGTCCGCCTGCCGTTCACGGAGGCATGGAAATCGACGAACGGCGGCATTCCCGTCCGGCTCGTCACGGCGGAGGTGCCAGTGCATGCGTGAGCAGGGCGTCATCGTCTCGATCAACGTCTCGCGCGGCGGCGTGCCGAAACTCCCCGTGTCCGCGGCGCGCGTGAACCCGATGGGGCTCGACGGCGACGGGCAGCGAGACCGGCGCCATCACGGCGGCCCCGACCGCGCGCTGTGTCTCTACTCCATGGAGCGCATCGAGGCACTCCAGCGCGAAGGACACGCCATCGCCCCCGGCACCACGGGCGAAAACCTCACCCTTCGCGGCCTCGACTGGGACACCATCACGCCCGGCGTGCAGCTTCGAGCGGGAGGCGTCACGATGGAGATCACCGCCTACGCGTCGCCGTGCAAGTCCATCCGGCCGTCGTTTGCCGACGAGAACTCCAACCGTATCGCGCAGAAGCTGCACCCGGGGTGGAGTCGCGTGTATGCGCGGGTCGTGGGGTCGGGCGAGCTGCGGGTGGGAGACGCCGTGGTCCGGCGTCCGTCAATTCACCCCGTCGGCGATTAGATTTCTCGACCTATGAGCCTCCCGATCTCCTCCGCCTTCAACGACGGATATATCGCCGAGCAATTCGAGGCGTACCGGCGCGATCCCGCGTCCGTGGAAGAGTCGTGGCGCCAGATCTTCCGGCTGGCCGAGACGCTGGGCGGCGTTGCGCCGGCTGCGACAACGACCGCACAGCAGGCGACTGACCTGCAGGCATTCGCCCGCAAGGTGGCCGGCGCGGCCCGGTACACCGCCGCCATACGGCGGTATGGGCACCTCGCGGTGCAGCTCGACCCGCTGGGGACGCCTCCGCCCGGCGCGGTCGAGCTCACCCTCGAGCATTATGGCATCACCGACGCCGACCTCGATCTCGTGAGCGGAGCGGCCATCGACTTTCCGCACCTCGCCACGGCACGCGACGTCGCGGAGCGGCTGAAGTACCGCTACACGCGGAATCTCGCGGTCGAATTCGTGCACTGTGGATCGGAGGAGGAGCGGCAGTGGTTCCGCGCCCTGTTCACGGCGGAGCAGCTCACGCGCCCGCTCACGGACGCCGAGAAGCTCGCCGTGCTGCGTCGCCTCTCCGAAGTGGACGGCTTCGAGCGCTTCCTCGGCAAGGCGTACGTGGGCTACAAGCGGTTCTCTATTGAGGGGACGGACACCCTCGTGCCGATGCTCGACACGGCGCTGGAAGAGGCCGCGGCTGCTGGCGTGCATCACGTCGCGATCGCCATGGCGCACCGCGGGCGCCTGAGCGTGCTCACCCATATCCTGGGCAAGCCGTTCGAGCAGGTCTTCGCCGAGTTCGAAGGGCGCCACGACCACCTCGACGGCACCTCCACCGGTGACGTGAAGTACCACCTTGGCTTCGAGGGGAAGCAGGTCACCTCGAGCGGGACGACCGTGGACGTGTCGCTGGTGCCGAACCCCAGCCATCTCGAAGTGGTGAACCCAGTGCTGATGGGGCTCGCACGCGCGGAGCAGCGGATCGCCGGACACCCGCTGGAGCGCGACGAGCGCACCGTCATTCCGGTGTGCATCCACGGCGATGCGGCGTTCCCGGGCGAGGGCATCGTGGCCGAGACGCTCAACCTGTCGCGTCTTGCGGGATACTCCGTGGGTGGCACGCTGCACATCATCGTCAACAACCAGGTGGGCTTCACCACCGATCCCATCGATTCCCGGTCCACGCGGTACGCCAGTGATCTCGCCAAGGGCTTCGAAATCCCGGTGATTCACGTCAACGCCGATGACGCCGAGGCGTGCGTGGCCGCCATGCGCATGGCGGTGGCGTACCGTCAGAAGTTCGGGCGCGATTTCCTGGTGGACCTGGTCGGCTATCGCCGGCACGGACACAACGAGGGCGACGAACCCACGTACACGCAGCCGGTGTTGTACGAGCGCATCAAGGCGCATCCGACGCCGCGCCAGGTCTGGGGACGGCGGCTCATCGCCGAGGGCGTGGCGACGCAGGCCGACGTGGATGCGGCGGAGCGGGTGGTCGCCGAGCGTCTGCAGGCCTTGCACGCCGCGATGCCGCGGAGCGCCGTCGAGGGCGCGAGTGCGCGTGCGGCGGAGGAAGTGCCGGAGTTTCCGCCGATCGCCGACACGGCGGTACGCGCCGAAGCGCTGGCGGCGATCAACGAGCAGTTGTTGCAGTATCCGGCCGACTTCGCGCCGCACCCGCGCCTTGCCAAGCAGCTCGAGCGCCGGCGTGACGCGCTCGGCGAGTCGGGCGGCGTTGACTGGGGACACGCCGAGGCGCTGGCATTCGGATCGCTGATCGCCAGCGGGACGTCCGTGCGCCTCACCGGGCAGGACGCGGAACGTGGCACGTTCTCGCATCGCCATGCGGTCCTCAGCGACGTGAAAACCGGCCGCAAGTTCGTGCCGCTGCAACACCTGCCGGGAGCAAGCACGACGCTGGAGATCTTCAACTCCGCGTTGAGCGAGATGGCCGTGCTCGGCTTCGAATACGGCTTCAGCGTGGCGGCGCCCGACACGCTGACGCTCTGGGAAGGGCAGTTCGGCGACTTCGTGAACGTCGCGCAGGCGATGATTGACCAGTTCATCGCGGCCGACCGGGCGAAGTGGGGACAGGACAGCGGCCTCGTGCTGCTGCTGCCGCACGGTCACGAAGGGCAGGGGCCTGAACACTCGAGCGCACGTCTCGAGCGGTTCCTGCAGCTGTGCGCCGAGAACAACATGATGGTGGCCTATCCCACGTCGCCGGCGCAGTACTTTCACCTGCTGCGGTGGCAGGCGCACCGTCAGCCACGGCGCCCGCTCGTGCTGATGCAGCCCAAGTCGCTGCTGCGCCTGCCCCAGGCGGCGTCGCGCCTCGCCGACCTGGCGACGGGCACATTCCGGCCGGTTATGGACGATCCGGCCGGCGAGGCGAAGCGCGAGCAGGTGCGCCGCCTCGTCTTCTGCACGGGCAAGGTCTACTACGACCTGATGGCGAAGGAGCCCGGCAACCACGTCGCGGTGGTGCGGGTGGAGGCATTGTACCCGTGGCCGCTGGACGAAGTCTCGCGTCTCGTGGATCGGTACCCGAACATCGACGAAGTGGCGTGGGTCCAGGAAGAGCCCAAGAACATGGGCGCGTGGAGCTACATTGCCCCGCGGCTGCGGGTGGCGGCGGGGAATGCGCTGGTCATCCGGTACATCGGACGGCCGGAACGCGCGAGTCCGGCGGAAGGGTATCCGAAGGCGCATGCCGACGAGCAGGGCCGCATTGTGCAGGACGCGCTGGAGGTGCCGCCACCGCGCGGCGGCACGGGCATGCGGCGCTCCGCGGCGCTCGCCAAGTAGCAGGAGTCTCCGGAGGAAGAGCGGTATGACGATGCGCCTTTCGCGCACGCGGCTCGCGTGCGCTGTCCTGTGCCTGCTGGCCGCGCCGCGACTTGCGTTCGGGCAAGAACGCGGCGCGGCGGCGCTGGATCACCTCGTGCAGGGGCTCATGGACACGCCGCGCGTGCTGGTGATCGCCGCGCATCCGGATGACGAGGATACGCAGCTCATCGCGTGGCTGAGCCGCGGGCGCCACGTGGAGACGGCATACCTGTCGTTGACGCGGGGGGACGGGGGACAGAACCTGATCGGCAACGAGCTCGGAGAGGCGCTGGGCGCCATCCGCACGCAGGAGCTGCTCGCGGCGCGACGCATCGATGGCGGCCACCAGTACTTCACCCGCGCCTACGACTTCGGCTTTTCCAAGTCCGCCGAGGAAACGTTCACGCACTGGGACCACGAGGAGCTGCTGCGTGACGTGGTCACGGTCGTGCGTTCCTTCCGGCCGCACCTCATCGTGGCCGTCTTTTCGGGCACGACGCGGGATGGACACGGGCATCACCAGGTGTCGGGGATCGTGGCGCGCGAGGCGTACGACCTCTCGGCCGATACGGTGCGGTTCCCGGTGGAGGCGTACGGCAGCGCGTGGGAGGCGCAGAAGTTCTACCGCGCCGCGCGCTTCACCGGCGTGCAGGCCACCCACACGTTCAATGTGGGCGAGTACAACCCGGTGGCAGGGCGCAGCTACACAGAAATCGCCGGGGAAAGCCGCAGTCAGCACCGGTCGCAGGGGTTTGGCGTGCTGCAGCGGCGCGGTGTGTCGATGGATGCGGTCTCGCGGCAGGCGTCGCGCGTGAACGAAACGACACCGGCCGCGAGCGAACGCTCGATCTTCGACGGCATCGACACCACGATCGCGCGGCTCGACGCGGGACTGTCCGTCGACGGGCGGCAGTTCCTTCGCAGCGCGGTCGCGCACGCCGATTCGGCGCGGGCGACGCTGGATTTCCGGCGACCGGGACAGGTGATCCCGCACCTGGCGATGGTCGCATCGGCCGTGGCCGCGATGCGCTCGCGGATGCCCACGTGCCAATTGCCCGTCGGCTACCGGCGGCGGCTGGACTTCGTGAACTGCACACCGGCCCAGCTCGATGCCGATGCTGCAGTCGAACAGCTGCACGAGCGGAGCGCCGCGGCCCTGCTCGAGGCCGCCGGCGTCGCGGTGGAGGCGACCGCCGAACGCGAGTTGCTCGCCTTTGGCGACTCGATGCCGGCCGTGATCACGGTGTACAACCGCGGACAACAGCCGGTGGTGGTCGCGGCGGTCAGGCTCAACGGCCACTCCTCACCACTGCCGACTCCGGTGATCATCGCGCCCGACAGCGCGTGGCGCACTACGCGCATGCTCGTCGGACTCCTCGATACGCGGCCGTGGTGGATCGGAGGGCGAAAAGGCGACCTGTTCGCCGAGAAGCGCTCGCCGGCCGACGGACTCGGACGCGTCTCGGCGGTTTCGAGCGGACTGCTGCGCGGCGTGGCGTTGCGCGAGGACAGTCGGCTTGAAGCGGAGGCCGGGGTCAGTATCACCGTCGTTAGCGCCACGGTGGATTCGCCCCGTGCACCTATCGTCTACCGCTTCGCCGATCCGGTGCTCGGTGAGCAGAACCGACCTGTGGGTGGCGCACCGGCGGTCTCGCTCGCGTTCGATCGCGGCCTCGAGTGGATGCAGGCGGACAAGCCGGTGGACAAGATGCTGCGCCTCACCCTGCAGTCGTATTCCACGTCGGCGCGCACGTACTCGTTGAATGTCGTTGCGCCGGCCGGGATCACCGTCGACTCCGCCGTGCGCAAAGTCACGCTCGAACCGCTCGAGTCGCGCGAGCTCTTCCTGCGCATTCGCGGCACGCTCGCCGAGGGCCGCCACCAATTCGGCGTGATCGCCGAAGGCGAGATGGGCCAGTACGCCGAGGGCTTCCGCACCATCGAGTACCCGCACATCAACCCCATCCGCCTGTACCGGACGTCGGGGCTCTGGCTGCAGGCGGTGAAGATCACCGTGCCCGCGGGACTGCAGACGGTCTACGTCCAGGGTGTCGGCGACCTGTCGGCGGCCGGCTTGCGCCAGCTCAGCATTCCGGTCACTGTGGTCACGCCACAGGAACTGCCGCTCGTCGACCTCACGCGGGTCACCACGGTGATCGTGGGACCGCGCGCGTATCAGGCGTCGCCGGAGCTGCGCGCGTACAATCCGCGCCTGCTCCAGTTCGTGAAGGATGGCGGCACGATGCTCGTGCAGTACGGGCAGCAGGAGATGGCGCGCCCGGGGATGATGCCGTACCCTGTGTCGTTCGCGCGTTCGGCGCAGCGGGTCACGCTGGAGGAGGCGCCCGTGACCGTGCGCGACCCGAAGGCGCAGGTGTTGACCTGGCCGAACCGGATTGGCGAGCGCGACTGGGCCGATTGGGTGCAGGAACGCTCGTTGTACATGCCGAGTGTCATTGACGCGCAGTATGCGGCGCCGCTGGAGCTGCATGACCCGGGCGAACCGGAAAACACGGGAGCCATCCTGACGACCCGATACGGCAAGGGGACCTACGTGTACACCACGCTCTCATTGTTCCGCCAGTTCCCGGCGGGGGTGCCGGGGAGCGCGCGGCTGTTCGTGAACCTGCTCTCCGCCGGCCGCGAGCCGGCGCGACAAGCGCCATCGCGGGTGCAGCCATGAGTGCGCCGTTCCGGAAGGTGCTCCTGCGCGTGCTCGCCGCGGAACTCGTGGCGTGGGCGTTGCTGTTCGCGCTTCAATTCCGCTACGCGGGCTGACGACATGCACTGGATCAACTGGGCGATCGTCCTCGGCTACCTCGCGTACATCTCGATCGACGGGATCCGGCGCGCCAAGGGGACGAAGAAGCTGGAGGGGTACTTTCTCGGCAACCGCAGCCTGCCGTGGTGGGTGGTCGGACTGTCGGTGATGGCCACGCAGCTGTCGGCCATCACGATGATCGGCACCACCGGGCAGGGCGCCAATGACGGCATGCGCTTCGTGCAGTTCTACTTCGGACTGCCGGTGGCGCTCGTGATCCTCGGCGTCACGCTCGTGCCGTTCCTGCACCGCGCCAAGGTGTACACGGCGTACGAGTTCCTCGAGCGGCGCTTCGATGCGCGCACGCGGTCGCTCACGTCGCTCCTGTTCCTGCTGTCGCGCGGGCTGTCCTGCGGCACCATCATTGCCGCGCCTGCCGTGGTCTTCTCATCCATCTTCGGCTGGCCGGTCATCTGGTCGGTGGCGCTCATCGGCGTGCCGACGGTGCTCTACACGATGATCGGCGGCGTGCAGGCCGTCGCCTGGACCGACGTGAAGCAGATGGTGCTCGTCATCACCGCGATCGTGGCGGTCATCATCGTGTTGCTCGTGCGCATTCCGGTGGGCCCGGACGACGCCCTGCGCATCGCCGGCGCCGCCGGGCGGCTGGACATCTTCGACTTCGAGTTCACGCTCACCAGGCAATACACGTTCTGGAGCGGCATCATCGGCGGCACGTTCCTGATGCTGTCGTACTTCGGCACCGACCAGAGCCAGGTGCAGCGCTATCTCACGGCGAAGTCGGTGGACGAGGCGCGCAGTTCGCACCTGATCAGCGCCTACTGGAAGATCCCGCTGCAGGCCCTGGTCCTCCTCGTCGGCGTGCTGGTCTTCGTCTTCTACGTCTTCACGCCGCCGCCGCTGTACTACAATCCGGCGCAGGCGGACCGCATGCGCGCGGCGGACCCGGTGGCGTACGCGGCGGTGGCACAGCGCTATGACGTCGCCCTGGCGCAGCGTGCCGAGGCGGCGCGCGCCCTCGCCGATGCGTCGCATGCCGGCGATGTCGCGGCCCGCCAGGCGCTGCGTGCCGGCGACCAGGCGGTCGCCGCGGTGCGTGCCGACGCGATGCGGGCGGCCACGGTGCCCGGTGCGAAGTCCGTCGCGGACGTGAACTACATCATCCCGCACTTCGTCCTCAACGAACTCCCCATCGGCCTTACCGGCATCTTCATCGCGGCGGTGATTGCCGCGGCCATGTCGGCGGTGGCCGGGGAGCTGGCCTCGCTCTCGAGCACCACGGTCATCGATCTCTATCGCCGCTGGGTGCGGCCCGAAGCCGACGATGCGCACTTCCTGAAGGTCTCGCGCGCCGCCACCGGGGCATGGGGCGTCTTTGCGTGCGTCGTGGCGACCTTCGCGGCCGACCTCGGGTCGCTCATCGAAGTCGTCAACCGCTTCGGTTCGTATTTCTACGGCTCGATCCTCGGCGTCTTCCTGCTCGCGATGATTCCACGCACGCGCGGGAGCGGTGCGTTCTACGGGCTCATCGCCGGCATGGCGGCGGTGGGCGCGGTCAACTTTGGGGCGCCGTCCGTGGCCTTCCTCTGGTACAACGTCATCGGTGCGGTGACGGTGGTGTCGGTGGGCGTCCTGTTCGGGCGGACGCCGCAGGCCGCGGAGGCCTGACGATGCGGCCGCGCGTCGTGATCATCGGCGGCGGCTTTGCGGGGTTGCATGCCGCACGGGCGCTGCGCGACGCGCCGGTGGACGTCACGCTGGTGGACCGCACCAACCATCACGTCTTCCAGCCGCTGCTGTACCAGGTGGCCAACACCTCGCTCGCGCCCAGTGACATCGCCGCCCCCATCCGGTGGATCCTGCGCGCGCAGCGAAACGTCACGGTGCTCCTTGGCCACGTCATCGGCATCGCTCCCGAGGCGCGCACCGTGGAGGTGGCCGGGCAGGGCGCCATCGGCTACGACGCGCTGATCATCGCCACGGGCGCACGGCACGCGTATTTCGGGAACGACTGGTGGGAAGCGCACGCGCCCGGGCTCAAGACGCTGGAAGATGCGCTCGACATGCGCCAGCGCATGCTGCTCGCCTTCGAGCGCGCCGAGTGGACGGCCGACGAGGCGGAGCGGCGCGCCCTGCTGACGTTCGTGATTGTCGGCGGCGGGCCGACGGGTGTCGAACTCGCGGGCACGCTTCCCGAATTTGCGCGCGTCGCGCTGCGCCCCGACTTCCGGCGGTTCGACGCCGGCACGGCGCACGTCGTGCTTGTCGAGGGTGGAGCGCGCCTGCTGCCCGCCTTCCCCGAGCGGGTCAGCGCCACGGCGCGTCGCGACCTCGAGCGGCTGGGTGTCGAGGTGCGCACCGGGACGCCCGTGTCCGGGGTGAGTGCCGACGGTGTGACCATGGGCGCCGAGCACATCGCCGCGCGCACGGTCTTCTGGGCGGCGGGGAATGTGGCATCGCCCCTCGGCCGCGCCCTCGGCGCGCCGATGGATCGTGCCGGTCGCGTGCTCGTGGCCGACGACCTCTCAGTCCCCGGTCATCCCGAGATCTTCGTCGCGGGCGACCTGGCGGCGGTCCGGTGGGATGCCGACCGGTGGGTGCCCGGCGTCGCCCCGGCGGCGATGCAGATGGGCCGTCTCGCCGGGCACAATGCGTCGCGCCTGCTCGGCGGTGTGGCCACGACGCCGTTTCGGTACCGCAACAAGGGGGAGATGGCGACGATCGGGCGCAACAAGGCGGTGGCTGTCTTCGGCCAGCGATTCGCCATCACCGGACGGCTGGCGTGGTTCTTCTGGCTGTTCGTCCACATCATGTATCTCGTGGGCTTCCGCAACCGTCTCAGCGTGCTCCTGCAATGGGCGTACGCCTACTTCACGTTCCAGCGCGGTGTGCGGCTTGTGACGCCGCGCGATCCGGCACGACCAACCGCCGGGACGGCGTAGCTACGCCGCCTGTCGCTCCGTCGGCTTGACGTAGGACTCCATGTTGAGTCCCAGCGTGATGGTCAGCAGCACCACCACGGCGGCCGTCAGGAACGGAACGCGCGGGCCGAGGTGGTCGTACGCCCAGCCGAAGTAGAGCGGGCCCGCCACTCGCGCGATGCCACCAAACGTCTGTTGCACGCCCATGTAGAGCCCACGCTCATGGGACGCGACGACGCGGCTCAACAGGCCGGTCACGCAGGGGAAGGTGAACGCGGTGCCCAGGGGCACGAGCGCCACTGCCACGGCCAGCATCGGGATGTTTGGCGCGAGCGGCATGCCGCCGAGTCCGCATGCGAGCAGGACCATCCCCAGCCGTGACAGCCGCGCTTCGCCGAACCGGTCCACCATCTTGCCGAGCACGAACGCGCGCGTGATCACCGAGATGGTGCCGATGTAGGTGAAGAAGAAGCCGATGGTTGACGCGGTCACGCCGAATCGCCACGCCAGGAAGAGCGCGAGCGTCGTGGACATCGCCTGGAACGACCCCATCGTGATCGCGTAAATCCAGATGAGCCGTGACGCGGGCTCGGCGCCGTGGGACACCACGCGCATCACCGCCTCGCTGGACTTCCGGACCACCTTGCCCGCGGCCTTCACCGCCGCCGCGTCGTGCGACTCCGTGAGGTAGTGGAACGCGAAGAGCATGGTGATGCACGACATCAGCGCGGCGGACAGGCCGGGACCGCTCCGCCCCAGGAAGTGCATCGCACCGCCGCCGATCACCGGGCCGAGCGCGACGCCGGCATTGGTCGCCGCGGAGAGCCAGCCGAGCGCCTTGGCGCGGTCCTCGGGGCGCGTGGAGTCCGCGACATACGCCTGGATCACGCCCACGGTGCCACCGCCGGCGCCCTGCACAATGCGGCTGAGGAAGAGCCAGTCGAGCGTGGGGGCGTAGGCGAACACGAGGTAGGCCAGTGCGGATCCGCCGAGGCCGATCATCATCGCCGGGCGCCGACCAAACCGGTCGGAGACGCGCCCCCAGATCGGTGCGCTCACCAACTGCACGATCGCGAAGGTGGCGATGAGCAGCGACACCACGGCGCCGTCGCCGCTCATGTGGAGCGCCGCCAACGCCCGCGACACATAGCCAGAGCCGTTGAGGTCCTGGGCGTAGAAGGGGAGCAGCGGCACGACCATCAGGATCCCCACCATGTCCATGAAGGCGGTGATCATCAGGACGACGAGCTTGCCCCGGGCGTGGGCGTCGTTGCGCGGCGTGGCGGTGTCGGTCATTGGTCAGCCAATGGGGGCGGTGCCCGCGAGCACGGCGGTGACGAGCAGCACCAGCGCGGCGAGCAGCGTCTCGCCGAGCAGCGTGCGTGCGACCGCAGCGCGATCCACCGTCGCCACGCGCTTCTTTGCCGCCTTCGCATGCCCCGCGCCGACCGCCCCGGTCACGAACACCAGCACCACCTTGGCGACGAAGAGCCCGCTGTACGTGGAGTTGGCGATGCCCTCCGGGGCTCCCATGCGCAGCCACGCGGTGGCGAGTCCGGTGACGAAGACGGTGCCCGCACTGGCGAGCGCCAGCGGGTGAAACGAGACGATGAGCGCCGCCAGCAGCGGTCCGCCGTCCTCGCGCGTGCGCAGCGAACGCGCGATCAGGGTGAGCACGAGGAGCGCGCCAATCCAACCGCCGGCCGCCGCGACGTGCAGCGTGTTGACGATGACGGATGCCAGCGCGCGGTCGGGATCCGAGGCGGCGTGCCCGAGGAAGGCTGGTGCGACCAGGAGCACGGCGATGCCGGCGTCGGTGAGGCGCGTGTACAGGCGCGACACGCCGGCGAACCGCAGGCCGGCAAAGACCATGGCGGCGGCAGCGGCCTGCAGCACCAGCGCGATGCCCCAGGGGGACCGCAGCACTTCCAGCACGAGCAGGCCGGTTGGGTCGGCGGGCGTGGTCGAGGCGAATGCCTCGACAAGGGCGCGGGGCACCATCAACGCCGCGAGGAGCGCCGCGCCCGCCATCGCGAGGCGGATGCTGAACAGCGCCAGCGAGGCGCGATACCGTTCCACTGCGGGGCCCGATGCGCGCGCGACGACAAACTGGGCGAACGCCCATCCGCCGACGACCGCGATCGTGCCGAGCAGCGCCGCGCCCCGCAGGGCGATGGCGTAGAACCCGCCGGCGCTCTCGATCACGCGACGGCGTGCCCCGCGGAGCGAGGGGCGCGGAGCATCCCCGGCGCGAGGGCCTGGGAGACCAGCGTGGTGCGTGACACGAGGCAGGGACGCGCGAGCCGCATGCGCGAAAAATAGCCGCCAAGACGGACCGATGCACTGTCCTTGCGTCAGCCTCCATGCGACCATTAGTGAGATGGCCCAGCGTATCCGCACCCGATTTCTCGTCATTGGCTCTGGCGTCGCCGGCCTGCACACGGCGTGGCGGGCGTCAGCCCACGGCGAGGTGTACGTCCTGACCAAGCGGACCCTGTTCGACTCCGCCACGGCTTACGCGCAGGGTGGCATCGCGGCGGCCCTTGGCGCCGGCGACTCGCCCGACCTGCACCGCAAGGACACGCTCGCGGCGGGAGCGGCCCTCTGCGATGCCGAGGCGGTCGAGGTGCTCACCCGCGAGGGCCCGGCACGGGTGCGGGATCTCGCGAGCGCCGGCGCGCGCTTCGACACCGACCTCCGCGGTCGCCTCTCCCTCGGCAAGGAGGCCGCTCACTCGCGCCATCGCATCGTGCATGCGCACGGCGACCAGACGGGCGCCGAGGTGGCGCGCACGCTGATCCAGCGCGTGCGCGAGACGCCGAACATCCACGTGCTCGAGAGTGCGCGCGTCCTCGATCTCATCGTGCACGCCGGGCGCTGTTGTGGTGTGCGCGCCAGCGTGCTTGGCGGTGCGGTGGAGATCATCGCCGACGCCACTGTGCTCGCCGCCGGCGGCTGCGGGCAGCTGTTCCGGTACACCACCAATCCGGTGGTCGCGACCGGCGACGGGTATGCCATTGCCCACCGGGCGGGCGTGAAGCTCGCCGACATGGAGTTCGTCCAGTTTCATCCCACGGCGCTCGACACGCCGGAGAACCCGCTGCAGCTCGTCTCGGAGGCGGTGCGCGGCGAGGGCGCGACGCTGGTGAACGAGGCGGGTGTGCGCTTCATGGTGCCAATCCATCGCGGCGCCGAACTGGCCCCGCGCGACGTGGTGGCGCGCGCGATCTTCCGCGAGCAGCAGGCGGGGCGGCGGGTCTTCCTCGACGCACGTGGGATCAAGCGCACGTTTGCGAAGCGGTTCCCGGGGATCTTCGCCCTCTGCGTGGCCCGCGGAATCGACCCGCGGCACGACCGCATTCCGGTCACCCCCGCGGCGCACTACATGATGGGCGGCATCGTCACGGACCTCGCCGGCCGCTCGTCGCTCGATCGGCTGTACGCCTGCGGCGAGGTGTCGTGCACCGGCGTGCACGGGGCGAACCGGCTGGCCTCGAACTCGCTGCTCGAGGGCCTCGTCTTCGCCGAGCGCGTGGCGCGCGACATGGGGACGCTGCCGCACCTGCCGCGCCTGCCCCGCAAGGCCGAATGGCGGGTCCCCATCCTGCGCGACCGGGGTGCGGCTCAGGTGGCCGCCGATACCGTGCGCATGCTGATGTGGGAATACGCCGGGATTGACCGCACGGCCAAGGGCCTCCGGACCTGCGTGGAGCGCCTCGATGAACTCGTGGCCCGCCTGCCGGCAGGCGCCACCGAGGAGGCCAACATGATCGAGACGGCGCAGGTCATCGCCAGCGCGGCGCTTCTGCGCCGCGAGTCGCGCGGCGGCCACTTCCGTCGCGACTTCCCGCGCGCCAAGCACAAGTGGCGCGGGCGGCACATCGAGTTCTAGCCGGCGCCTAGCGCGGCATGTCCAGGTCGTGCGACTCGACCGACCCCCTCGGCGCGCTGCGGAACACCTCGGAGCGCACCTCGTTCACCCCCGGCGGCGGCGCGTCCACGAGCAGCGCGGTCAGCGCCATGACGAGGAGGATGAGACCGGCCTGGAATCGCATCGTGTGCACCAGCGCCGATCGCTCGGAGGTGCGCGCCTGCCGCTCCGCGTGGCGCCGCAGGTGCTCGTTGAACGCGAGCACGATGACCACGATGGCCACCTTGCCCGCGAGCAGCCGTCCGTAGGGCGAGCCCCGGATGTCGTCGAACCCGGTGAGGTGCGTGGCCGAGCTGAACAGGCCCGTGATCAGCACCACCGCCACGAGGGCCCCCGACATGCGGAAGTAGCGCTCGAGCATCGCGCCGAGCGGGTCCGTCCAGGGTGACGCGGTGTGCGCCTGCAGGCGTCGCTCGGCGAGGATGAGGAAGAAGAAGACACCGAGCCAGCCGCCGATGCCCACGGCGTGCAGGCCGTCGAAGATCGGTGCCATGGTCATCGTCGAGAACGCGTCGAAGGGGTGGCCCTGCAGGCCGGAGCCCACCGCAAGCAGCGGGACACTGGCCAGCACCAGCCACCACCCGATACCGCGACGTCGTTCGGCGAGCATGAAGCCCGCGAGTCCAATCACGCCGGCCGCGATCGTCGCGGCGAAGCCCACGCCCCATTCGGACCGGAGCAACAGCGCGGCCAATCGGCTTGCGAGCGGGAAGCGTTCATCGAGCAGCGAAGCGACGCCCACCGCGCGCGGGCCGGCGAGCAGGAGCAACGCGGCCGCGCTCCACGTCCCCCATCGGATGACGAGGCTGAACATCTGCTCGTCGGTCGCGTCGCGCACCGGGCCTGCGGGAAGCGGCGTCCTGCGCCAGATCAGGAAGTGGAACGCGATGGCGCCTACCAGCACGACAATGGCCAGGAGCCACAGCAGCGCGATCAGTTCGGCGGTGAGCCCAAGGAAGATCTGCACCCGTGGATGATCGCGGGGGAACGCGTCGCGCGCCAGTTCCCCCCGCCTCGCAGCAGGACGCGGTCTCGGCTAGCTTTCCGCCATGTCGATTGACCAGCCCGAAGCGACGGCATCGGCCGCGCTCGTCGAGGAAATCCGCACGCTGGCGCGGCAGCGCCGGGCGGTGATCCTCGCGCACAACTACGAGCGTCCGGAAGTCCAGGATCTCGCCGACTATGTCGGTGATTCGCTGGGGCTTTCCCGCGAGGCGGCGCGCACCGACGCCGACGTCATCGTCTTCTGCGGCGTGCACTTCATGGCCGAGACGGCGGCCATTCTTTCGCCGTCCAAGATGGTCCTCCTCCCCGACCTCGCCGCTGGGTGCTCGTTGGCTTCCACCATCAACGCCGAGCAGCTGCGTGCGTGGAAGGCCGAGCATCCGGGCGCCGTGGTCGTGTCGTACGTCAACACTACCGCCGAGGTGAAGGCGGAGACGGACTACTGCTGCACGTCGGGCAACGCCGTCGAGGTGGTGAACGCGATTCCCGCCGACCGGGAAATCCTGTTCCTGCCCGACATGTTCCTCGGGGCGCACGTGCGCCGCATCAGCGGACGGACGAACATCCATGTCTGGATGGGTGAGTGCCACGTGCATGCGGGCATCGACCCGGAGAACATCCGGCTGCAACGGTCGCTGCATCCCGGCGCCGAGTTCCTGATCCATCCGGAATGCGGCTGCGCGACGAGCGTGGTCGAGGCCGTCTCGGCGGGCGATGTGGATCCGCGCGGAGTACACATTCTGTCCACCGAGGGGATGATCAAGCGCCCCGGCGAGAGCGCGGCGGACACCTTCATCGTCGCCACCGAGGTGGGCATTCTCCATCGCCTGCGGCGGGCATATCCGGGCAAGCAGTTCTTCGCGGCCAACGAACGCGCGTCGTGCGCCTACATGAAGGTGACGACGCTGCCCAAGGTCCGCGACGCCCTGCGGCATCTGCAGCACCACATCACGGTGCCGCGTGACATCGCCGACCGGGCGCGACTGGCGATCGAACGCATGGTGTCCATCGGCGGCGGCACACCCGCGCCGGCGTCCGAGGGCGTGGACCCGGGCGAATGACACCGGGCCGCGTTCCCCCGCGGCGCATCGCCGCGATGGATGCTCCGGCCTTTGCCGGCGGCGAGTCGGACTTTCCGCTCACCGAGGCACAGACAACGCGGCTCGTGAAGACGGCGCTCGACGAGGACCAAGCGGCGAACGACATCACGACGCTGGCGACCGTCCTCCCGACACGCCGCGCCCGCGCCGCGCTCGTCGCGCGCGAGGCAGGCATGATCTGCGGCGTCCCGCTGGCCCTCGCCGCCTTCTGCCAGTGCGATGACAGGGTGGAGATCCGCGTCGACGTCGAGGACGGGCACCGCGTCGACGCGGGCACGACGGTCCTCTTCATCAGCGGGCGCGCCCGGGGGGCGCTGGCCGCCGAGCGCACGGCGCTGAATTTTCTCCAGCGCCTGTCGGGGGTGGCCTCGCTCACCGCGCGGTACGTGGACATGGTGCGCGGCACGCGCGCCCGCATCGTGGACACGCGCAAGACGACGCCGGGATGGCGGCGGCTGGAGAAGTACGCCGTGCGCTGCGGTGGCGGCGCCAATCACCGCGAAACGCTCGCCGACGCGGTGCTCGTCAAGGACAACCACCTGGCCGCGCTCGACGGCGATGTCGCCGTCGCGGTGCGGCGTGCCCGCGAACAGACGCGTCCCGGCACGTTTGTGCAGATCGAGTGCGATGCGCTGGCGCAGGTGCGCGTAGCCGTGGAGGCCGGGGCCGACGCGGTGCTCCTCGACAACATGAGCCTCGAGATGATGCGCGAGGCGGTGGCGATGGCGGCCGGTCGCGTGCTCACGGAGGCGTCGGGCGGCGTGCGGCTCGAAACGGTGCGCGCCATCGCCGAGACAGGGGTGGACCGCATCTCGGTGGGGGCACTCACGCACTCGGCGCCGGCGCTGAACCTCGCCCTCGATTTCGAGTGACGGCATCCGACCGCGCAGGGGATGAGCGGCCCCGGCCGGCTGCTCGCGCCGAAGACCTGCCCTGCGACTACTGCGGCGCCGGTCCCCTCGTCTGGCGCAAGTGCAAGCTGATCTGCGTGCAGTGCCGCCAGATCAACAAGTCCTGCGCGGACCTGTAGCCGCTAGGACCGCCCTGCCGCGGCCAACTGCGCGGCGAACTCGGCAGCGTCGCCTGTCGGAGCATCACAGGTAAAGCCGCGGCATACGTAGGCCGCGGCGCTGCCGCCGACGGGCGTCTTGCCTTCCAGAATGGCAGGAGGCGCCGACAGCCCGCCCGCGATCACAAGCGACGGCACATAGCAGGCGGCCAGCGCGCGCTCGAGCTGCGCGAAGTCCGGCGCATCCGGACTTCCGGCCAGCACGACGCTCACGTCGCCATCGGTCTCGTAGTCCGCGGCGCCCAGGAGGTGCCCGAAGGCGAGGGGCGCCGATCCCATGTGCTCCGCCAGCGATGACAGCACGTCCTGCGCCCGCGCGGTGCGCACGGCGTCGCCGGTCAGGGTGCCGATGCGCTGCAGCAGCTCGACGGCGAGCGACGTCCCGGACGGCATCGCGTTGTCGTAGGCGTCACGCGGGCGGGTCACCAGCGGCGGTGCGTCATCCGCCGCATCGAAGAAGGCCCCGGACGCGTCGTCCCAGAAGTGCCGCTCGCACGCGTCCGCGAGCGTGAGCGCCGCTTTGAGCCAACGCGTATCAAACGTCAGCTCGTACACGGCGAGGAAGCCAAGGCCAAGCGCCGCATGATCCTCGAGGAAGCCGCCGATGCGCGCCTTGCCGCCGGCGAAGACACGGAACGCGCGTCCGTCGCGGACCATGGTATCGGCCAGGAACCCGGCCGCGCGCACCGCCAGCACCCGCCACCGCGGCTCACCGAACACCCGCGCGCACTCGGCGAGGCCGCGTAGCATCAGTCCGTTCCACGCGGCGATGACCTTCTCATCGCGAGCGGGACGCACGCGCCGGCCGCGCGCCGCGAGCAGCGCGGTGCGGCCGCGGTCGATGATGGCGTGCAGCGCTGCGGAATCGAGGGCGCGTGACGCGGCAAAGGCATCGGCCGGCTTCGGACACCAGAGGATGTTGCGTCCCTCGAAATTGCCAGCGGCGGTCGCGTCCCAGTAGGGACCGAGGACCGCGGCGTCCGCGCCGAGGACCTGATGGAACTCGTCGAGCGACCAGACGTAGAAGCGTCCCTCGTGCCCTTCCGAGTCGGCGTCGAGGGAGGCGTAGAATCCGCCCTCCGGCGAGGTCATCTCGCGCTCCAGCCAGGCCAGCGTGCGCTCCGTCACCGCGCGGACCTCCGGATCGCCGGTGGCCTGCCAGAGGTGCGCGCCGAGCCGCACGAGCAGCGCATTGTCGTACAGCATCTTCTCGAAGTGCGGTACGAGCCACTCGCCATCCACGGTGTAGCGATGGAAGCCGCCGCCCAGCTGGTCCTGGAGGCCGCCGTGGGCCATGCGATCCCAGGTGTGCCGCACCGCCTCCAGCAGCGCGTCGTCACCCGTGCGCGCCCATCGCCGCAGCAGGAAGTCCAGGCTCATCGTCGGCGGGAATTTCGGCGCGCCGCCAAACCCGCCGTAGGTCCGGTCGTAGCGGGCGAGCATCGCGTGCGCCGCGCGGTGCATGAGCGACGGTCCAACCGGGACGCGCGGCGACGCGGGCGGGTCGTCGTAGATGCGCAACATCGCCGTGGCGCCGCCGGCGATCTCGGCCCGTCGCGTGCGCCAGGCCTCGGCGACGCTCGCCAGCACCCGGCGGAAGGACGGGAGGCCGTGCCGATCGTCGGGCGGGAAGTAGGTGCCGCCGTAGAACGGCGCACCGTCGGGCGTCAGGAAGACGGTCATCGGCCAGCCGCCCTGCCGCGTGAGCGCCTGGACGGCGCGCATGTAGATGGCGTCCACGTCAGGGCGCTCTTCACGGTCCACCTTCACGTTGATGAACCACTGGTTCATCAGCGCCGCCGTCTCCGCGTCCTCGAACGACTCGTGCGCCATCACGTGGCACCAGTGACACGCGGCGTAGCCGACGCTCAGCAGCACCGGCTTGTCTTCGGCGCGCGCGCGCGCGAACGCGTCATCGCCCCACGGATGCCACTCCACGGGATTGTGCGCGTGCTGCAGGAGGTACGGAGAGGTCTCGAGCGCGAGGTAATTGGGCACGGGGGCGTCGGGGGCAGGAAGAAGTGCGGGAGCGTAGATTCTGCAAGCTAATGTTATTGATCCTCGCGTCCGTTCCATGACCACTTTCGAATCCGCCTCGTCATCTGTCGGCGCATCCTGGGCCCGGGCCTGGCAGATCCTGCTGGCCGGCACCGTGGTGCGGCTCGTCATGGCCGCCCTCGTGCCGCTCACGAACGACGAGGCGTATTACTGGGAGTGGAGCCGCCGGCTCGCCGCCGGCTACTTTGACCACCCGCCGGCCATTGCCTGGCTGGTGGCGTTGGGCGGCGATACCGCATTTGGCGTGCGCCTTGGCTCGGTGCTCGCCGGTGGGCTCGCCGGACTGGCACTGTTGCGAACGGCACGCCGATTGGGTGGGGATCAGGCGGCGTTATGGGCCTCGCTGATCTTCGCCTGCCTGCCGCTCGCCGCCGCCGGTTACGTGCTCGCCACGCCGGACGCCCCGCTCTTCTGCGCCCTCGCCTGGACGTTGCACGCGGTCGTGGAAGCGCTCGAATCGCCCGTCGGATCGCGCACGTCGCTCCGGTGGTGGGGCATCGCTGGCGTCGCCATTGGCGTGGCGATGCTGTCGAAGTACACGGCCGTGCTCGTTCCCGCCGCCATCGCGGTGTCGTGCGCGCTGTATGCCCCATTGCGTGCGCGATTCCGAGAGCCCGGTCCGTGGGTGGCCGTCGGCGTCGCGTCGCTCGTGCTCGCGCCGAACCTCTGGTGGAACGCCACGCACGACTGGGCATCCTTCGCCTTCCAGCTCGGCCACGGCCTTGGAGCGCCCAAGCAGGCTGGCTTCGGCGCGGTACTCACCCGCGAGCTGAACCTTGTGGGCGGGCAGGCGGGGCTCACCTCACCCATCCTCTTCGTTCTCCTCGTTGGCGCGGTCTGGCGCGCGCTGCGCCAGCGCGACGATGCGGTGATGCGCATGCTCGGCACGGTCAGCGTCTTCGTGCTCCTGTTCTTTGCCTGGAGCGCGACGCGCAAGAACGTGGAGGCCAATTGGCCGGCGTCGGCATGGCTGCCGGCCATCCTGCTGCTTTCGGTAGAGGCAGCGCACGGAGCGCGTCGCGCCTGGCTCCGCGGTGGCCTCTGGTTGGGAGGCGCGCTGGTGGTGCTGGTGTATGTTGATGCCGCGACGCTGCTCGCGCCCCGCCTCGGCCTGCGCCCCGGCCGCGATCCCGTGAGCCAGGCGTATGGCTGGGACGCCGTGGCTGGCCGCGTTGCGGATGCGATACGCACGGGCCAGGTCCCCGCGCGAGGCGAACCGACTCCCCGTCATGTCTGGGTGGCGGCCGATCGCTACCAGCACGCCGCGCAGCTCGCGTGGGCGCTGCGCGGCCCGGGCACGGACACGCTTGGCGTCTTCGCGACCAACCTCGGGGGGCGTCGCAACCAGTACGACCTGTGGGCCGGGTTCCGGCAGCGTGCGGTCCCCGGCGATGTGCTCGTGCTCATCCTCGACGAGTCCACAACCGAACCAGCACCGATCGTGGCGCTGGCGCCGTATTTTTCACGCGTTGATGAAGGGCCTCCCGTGGTGCGCACCGCCCACGGTCTCCTGCTCGGCCGCCAGCGCGCCTGGCTACTCCGCGACTGGCGCGGCGGCTGGCCCGGGCATTCCACGCCGTCCATACCGGAGTCTCGATGACTATCGCGGTCGACCTCGAAAAACGTTTCGCCGAACGCGAAGCGCAGCTACTTGACGATCTCTTCGCCTTCCTCCGTATCCCGAGCGTCAGCGCGAAGGCGGAACACAACGCCGACACGCAGCGCGCCGCCGCCTGGGTGCACGGACGGTTCGAGAAGATGGGCTTCGCCGTCGAAACGTGCCCGACGCCCGGACACCCGGTGGTGCTGGCCGAGTGGCGCAAGGCGCCGGCGGGCGCGCCCACGTTTCTCGTCTATGGCCATTATGACGTGCAGCCGGCCGAGCCGCTCAACCTGTGGACCACGCCCGCCTTCGAGCCGACCATTCGCGACGGCAAGCTCTTCGCCCGCGGCAGCGTGGACGACAAGGGGCAGCTCTTCGCGCACATCGCGGCGCTCGAGACCATGCTCGAGGTGCGCGGCAAGCTGCCGGTCAACGTGATCGTCATCGCCGAGGGAGAGGAGGAGGTCGGCAGCGAGAACCTCGCCCCCTTCATCGAGAAGAACAAGCAACGGCTGGCGTGTGACGGCGTGGTGATCTCCGACTCGTCGATGTTTGCACCGGGCATACCGAGCATCCTGAGCTCGCTGCGCGGGCTCGCCTACTTCGAGATCAACGTGCGCGGCCCGGCGCAGGACCTCCACTCCGGCTCGTACGGCGGCGCCGTGGTGAATCCGGCCATGGCCCTCGCACGCATCCTCGCCACGATGCACGACGCCAACGGCACGATCATGATCGACGGCTTCTATGACGACGTGCTGCCGTTCCCGCCCGACGTCATCGCCGGCATGCGCAAGCTGCCCTTCGACGAGGAGAACTTCCGCAAGGAAGTCGGCGCGACCTCCCTCGGCGGCGAGCCGCAGTTCACCGTGCTCGAGAAGCTCTGGACGCGTCCGACGTGCGAGGTGAACGGCCTGCTGAGCGGGTACACCGGCGAGGGCGCCAAGACGGTGCTGCCGGGCGTGAGCATGGCCAAGGTCAGCTGCCGTCTCGTGCCCAAGCAGGATCCGGCGAAGATCGAGGCGCTGATGAAGGCGCACGTCGCCAAGGTGGCGCCCAAGGGCGTGCAGGTGACGGTCACACACCTGCACGGCGGCAAGCCGTGGCGCGCCGATCTCGAGGGGCCGCTGTTCGAGGCGGCCAAGAAGGCGCTGTCCGCCGCGTTCGGGCGGTCGCCCGAGGTGACGGGCGAGGGCGGTTCCATCCCGGTGGTGGGCGACTTCGAACGCATCCTCGGCGTACCGGTGCTCCTGATGGGCTTCGGCCTGCCGGGAGAGAATGCCCACGCGCCCGACGAATGGATGAGCGTGGACAACTTCAAGCTGGGCATGCGCGCTATCGCGTCGCTGCTCGAGGAGCTGGGCGCGGCCAAGTAGGCACGCCCTGCGCCAGACGCGACGAGGGCACGAGACGACCGTCTCGTGCCCTCGGTGCTTCCACGGCACGGGTTACAACAGCCCGGCGAGCAGCGTGTCGTTGTCTGGCGTGCTGCCGATGCGTTTGATGAGCCACTCCATGCCTGCCTGCGGCGGCATCTGCTGCAGGCCGCGGCGCAGGCTGTAGATCGCGTCGAGCTGGCCCGTCTTGTACAACTTCTCCTCGCGGCGCGTGCCGGAGCTCGCAATGTCGAAGGCGGGGAAGATCCGCTTCTCGGCAAGCCCGCGGTCGAGCTTGATCTCGCAGTTGCCCGTCCCCTTGAACTCCTCGAAGATCACGTCGTCCATGCGCGAGCCGGTTTCCACGAGGGCGGTGGCGATGATCGTCAGCGAACCGCCGCCATGCTCCGGCGCGATGTTGCGCGCCGAGCCGAAGAAGGCCTTCGGCTTCGCCATCGCCGAGGTGTCGAGGCCGCCTGACATCGTACGCCCCGTGCCGCGTTCGGCGGTGTTGTGCGCCCGCGCCATGCGTGTCAGCGAGTCGAGCACGATCACCACGTCCTTGCCCAGTTCCACCAGGCGACGCGCGCGCTCGAGCACCATCTCGGTCACCTCGACGTGGCGGCGGGCCGGCTGGTCGAACGACGAGGCAATGACTTCGCCCACGCCCCACGAGATCGCTTCGCTCACTTCCTCCGGGCGCTCGTCCACGAGGAGGATGAGGAGGGTCGCGTCGGCATGCTTGAGCGCGACGCCTTCGGTGATGGCTTGCAGGAGCATGGTCTTGCCGGCACGAGCCGGCGCGACGATCAGCGCACGCTGGCCGTAGCCGATGGGGGCAATGAGATCGATGCAGCGGCGGGTCAGCTCCGGGCCGACCTTGGCCGGCCGGCCGGTTTCAAGCGTCAGGCGCCGATCGGGATAACTTGCCGTCAGCGACGCAAAGTCCGGGCGCCGCGCAGCCTCGGCGGGATCATGTCCGTTGATCGAGAGAATATCCACGCAGGTGGAACGCCCACGGTGGTCGCGCCCCGTCGTGGCGCGCACTTCGTCCGATTTGCGGAGCCCGTATTGCCGCGCGAGGTATGCCGGCATGTACGCGTCGCCCTGATCCTCCAGGTAGCTCGCATTCGGCCGCCGGATGAACCCGGCGTCGCGCGACGGATCGTACCAGCCAATCGTGTCGCCGTCGGCGACGATCGGCTGCGGCGGCGCACCGCCTCCGCCCCCTCCGCTCTGCTGCTGGTTGGGCTCGCCACCGCGATTGCGGCCGCGATGCCGGCGACCGCGCCGGCCGAATCGTCCTTCACGTCCTTCTCGTCCCTCGCGACCCTCCCGACCCTCGCGACGCCCGTCAAACTGTGGGCGTCCGGACCCGTTTCCGTCGGGTGTCCCCAGCTCGACGGGCGCAGCCGGGGGGCTGGCGTCAATCATGGGTTCCGGGGCAGATGGGGCCTCGTCCGGCGCAAGCGCCGCCGGAGGTGGAGCATCGGTTGCCGCCGATGCTTCTGAGTCGGCGGTGTCGAGGTACGGATCGGGCTCGGCCGATGTGGACTCGGGGGCGGTCTGCCCGCGCGAACGCGCCGGGCGGCCGCGACGGCGAGGACGACGATTCTCGCTCATGCGTCTGTCTGTGTGTTGATTCGAAAACGATAGGGGCCAACACCGCGCGCACGCGGTTCGACCGGGCTGGGAGTGGGCACTCCGACTGCTTCCTCTTGGGACAAGGGTCCGTGACTTTCACGGACTGCGCGCACCCGTGGCGCGCCGAATGGAAAACGATGGCTGAAAGCGGACGAGACTGGGCGCCCAAGGCGCCTCTGCATCCCAGGCCACGGAACGTCACGAAGCCCGGCAGGGTCGAACGGACACACCGTCACTCGCGACGCTCAGCGCCGGAGTCGCGTGCCGCCAACGGGCGGCAGAGGCGGAAGGGTGCGTTCACCGGCGTGCGCAGCGCGCAGTACCGATTGGAGTTGAGTATGGCGGGGGCGGGGCGTTCGCGCAACCCTCCGGCTCCCCTCTTGTCAGGCTCGAGCGCCTAAATTGGGACAAATGCACACTCCCCGCGGGCGCACGCTGACACGACTCACCTCCGCCGTCGAGTCCTACAAGGCCGACGGCCACATGGCCCGACTCCTCGACGAACTCGCGGCACTCGCCGACGCGGCGACCACCGATGAGCTGTTCGAGGCGGCCGACGCATACGCGGCGATGCCCGAAGTGCTCGGTCCGCTGATGGAGGTCGTGGTTGAACGCGAGCCGGAGCATGTGCGCGCTCTCGTGCGCCTGGCCAACGCCTACTGGCTGACGGGACGCGGCCCCGACGTGGTCGGCGCTCTGGCGTCTCGCGCCATCACCGCCGACCCGTCGCACCGGGGCGCCTGGCATCTCTGGGCGCTCACGGAGACCGATCCGCGCGCCCGCATGAACCGCTGGCTTCAGGTGACGAAACGCTTTCCGGACGACGACCTCGCGCGCGCCAATCTCGCGGACAACGCGGCATCGGTTGGCACAGCGGAAGACGATCCCGTGGCGCTCAGGCTCGCCCTCGACACATTCGCCGAACTCCGAAAGACGGCGCCGCATCCGGTCCAGCGTGCCGCGCTCGACCAGGCAATCGACGCGCTGCGGAACCGCCGCTGACGCGATGGCCGGCCGCGGTGTTCACCGCGGCCTGAACCGCGAGCGCTCGATCTGATCGAGCAGCTTGGCCAGGTTGTCGCCAATCACCTGCGTACGCGGAATCGAGAGCGGGTTGAACCCCGGGCCGTACGGCGTGCCGGCCAGCGCGCCCGTCACCTCGAGGATCGCATCGAACCGGTAGGCGATCGTGCGCGCGCTCTTCTCGTCGATCCAGCGGCCGCCCTGCGCGAGCGCGCGATTCCTCGGCCACAGACCCAACGGCAGGGCGAACGTGCGCACGCGGTAGCCGGCGACCGCCGAGTCCACCGCGAGCAGCCCGCGTGCGATCTGCTCCTGGACCGCGGAGTCGCTCCGCTTGTCGAGCCGGCCGTGCCAGAGCGTGTGGTTGCACAGCTCGAATCCCTGCTGCACGAGGAAGCGCAGCTTGGGGAAGCGCCATTCCGATTTCTGGCCGGCGACCCCCGTGTCGCCAAAGAACGCGTGCCCCTCGCTTGCCGCGGGAAGCAGGCAGAACGTCGCCCGCGCCTTCCAGTCCCTGTGCTTGCGGCTGAAGTCGAGCCAGATGCCCACCGCGCTGTTCGGGTCGATCTCGAGCTTGCCGTTCCGCTCGATGTAGGAGAACTGTCCCGGGGATGCGTCATCGAAGGTGACGACGACCGGGGACGTGCCCGGCGGGATGTCGAACTTGCGGTCCACGAGCTGGGCAACGGTGATCGGGCGGTAGCCGCGGTCGTACAGGAGCTGCAAGTCGCGGCGGAAGCCGTCGCGCGAGCGCTTCCACCGGCTGTCCGTGTCACCGATGAGGTGATACTGGAGTATCGGGATCTTGTACGGCAGGCCCGTGGCCGGCGCTTGCGACAGCGCGGGACGCGCCACGAGCAGCGCCGCCAGCGCGATGAATCGAGTGCAACGCATGATGCGGGGAATCTACCTGTGTGCGTTGCGCGATTTGTAGCGCGCCGCCGTCCTCGTGCGCGACGCGCCTACTCAAGCACCCCCGGCACCGATGCCGGCGTGTAACCTGGGAAGAGCGCGTCCAGTCGCGTCGCCCCGAGGTGCCGCGATGCCACCTCAGCGAAAACGGCGCGGAAATCGGTCGTGAGCGCCAGGTCGCGTCCCTCGTACAGCTGTTCCGGCGCCAGCCCCGGCCAGCGTCCGACGACCCGCTGCCCCTTCACGGCGCCGCCGATCGCGAACATCGCCCCTGCGTGGCCATGGTCGGTGCCGCCGCTGCCATTCTGCCGCGCCATGCGGCCAAACTCCGACATGGTCAGGATCACGACATCCTGCATGCGATCGCCGAGGTCGGTCACGAGCGCGGCGATGGCGGTGCTGAAATCGCCAAGCCGCTGCGCCAGTTGGCCCGTGGCACCGCCCTGGTTTACGTGCGTGTCCCATCCGCCCACGTCGGCGAACGCCACCTCAAGCCCGACGCCCGCCCTGATGAGCTGCGCGATGGAGCGTAACCGCTGCCCAAACTGCGACCCGGGGTAGGTAGCGCCGTGCTCCGGCTGGTAGCGCTGCGGATTGGCGGCCCGCAGCATCTTCACCGCCTCGAACATCTCGGTGCCGGTGCCATGCACCAGGTCGGCCGAGCCGGTGCGATACAACGCCTCCAGCTGTGCGGCCTGCGCCCCGCCGCTGCGGACCGTGAAGTCGGCGACGGAGTTCATCGCGACCGACGGCGCGCTCCCCTGCAGGACACGCGGTGTCTGCGGGGTCATCGCCACGGCGCGGAAGGGGGTTGGCGTGCACTGCTCGCACGTGCCTGACGTGGCGAGGTAGCGGTTCAGCCAGCCGTCGCTCGTCCCCTTGTCGTCGGGCGTGGCGCTCTCCATGTAGTCCTGCGCATCGAAATGCGAGCGCGTGGCGCTCGGACTCCCGACTGCGTGAATGGGAGCAAGCAGTCCGCGGTCCCACAGCGGTTTGAGCGGCGCGAGCGCCGGGTGGAGGCCGAAGAAGCCATCGAGGTCGATGGCGCCATTCACGCCCGCACTGCTCGAAGGCGGCGCGATGGCAATACCCGGGCGCATGGCGTAATACGCGCGCTCGCCGAACGGCACCACGATGTTCAGCGCATCGGCGGCACCGCGCTGGAAGAGGCAGATCAGGACCTTCCCGCGCGCGGCGTATGGCAACTCGAGGCCCAGCGCCGTGCGGCGCAGGAAGGTCGGGCTGAGCCCCATCGTGACCAGTGCGAGGGCGGAATCGCGGACAAAGACGCGTCGCTGCATGGCGTCACCTACCTCCGCTGGAATTCAGGGCTGCCGAGCGCGAGCCCTACTACCTGCGCCAACCCGCGAAGCTGCGGCACGGGTGCGTTGGCGCGCGCCGGTGCGATCGCCTGCGCTGGGCGCATCGGCGCCGACGAATCGCCCGGAGCCGCAGCGTCGAGGAGCGGATTCCTCCCCGTCAGCAACACGGCGCGCGTGACGCTCGAGGCATCACCGCCGAGGAATGCCTGCACCACGGCGTCCACCTGCCGTTCGCGCGGCGCCGCGCGCAGCATTTCCACGCCGGGAAACGCCATCGGGTTCACGCCCGGCACGCGACCGGCGGCGAGCACGAGTCCGAAGTTGATGCGATTGAGAATCGCGCCGGTTCCCATCCAGCCGTCAGCCGTTTCGGGCCATCCGTCCGGCGTCTGCCGCCCGAAGATGGGCTGTCCGAGGCCGGCTATGACCTGCGCAGTGCGACCGGTGCGGTCGGGGGCCGCATCGAGGGCGCGGAGCGCGCTCAGCACGACCTCAAACGGCGATTTCACTTTGGCCCGAAACGCCTCGCGCGAGAAGAACTCGGGGCTGGTCACGATCGTGCGCACGACCTCGCGAATGTCCCCGTCCGTACGCGTGAACGTCGCCGCGGCCCGTTCCACCAGCGCCGTGCTCGGCGTGTCGCTGACGAACCGGCGGGCCAGCTTGAACGCGATGAAGCGCGCGGTGCTCGGATGGCGCGCCACGATGTCGAGCAGTTCCTCGCCATCCTCGATGCCGCGCCCCGCCTTGAGTGTGCTGCCGAGCACCCGCTTCTCGCCCGCGTCATGCATGAACGGCGTGAAGGTGAACCCGCCGCCCTGGCGGGGGCCGACGATGGTCCAGCCGGTGAGAGCACGCGCCGCGTTGATCACGTCCTGCTGCGTGTAGCCGCCGTCCACGCCCAGCGTGTGCAGCTCGAGCAGTTCGCGTCCGTAGTTCTCGTTCAGTCCGGCGCGAAGCCGACGCTGCACCTGCTGCGCCATCGGCGACTGCGGGTTCGCCGCCTCGGGAAACCGGCGCCGCACGGCGCGTTGCACCACTGGGGAGCGCGGGTCCACCAGGCGCGGACGCGCGCTATCCGCGGCGCTTTCCCAATTGTCGAGGTAGAAGAGCATTGCCGGGCTCTTGGCGACGGCGCCCAGGAGGTCGCGGAAACTGCCAAGGGCGCGCGGCCGGATCACGCGGTTCTCGTAGTCGGCCAGGTAGTACTGCTCGCGGATGCCCTTGCCCGCGAAAACCGAGAAGTGATTGAGCCAGAAGTCGGTCATGACCTCCTGCAGCTGCCGCTCGGTGAGCAGGGCGCGTCCCACACGCGCCGACTGCACTTCCTCCGAAAGGCGCCGCAGGTTGAGCCGCGCCTGCCGCAGCAGCAGCGAATCATCCCGCGTGAGCCCGCCGGCGCTGCGTGCCGAGAGCTGATTGACCAGCGCCCCCGGATTCTGGTACTCGCTCTCCAGCTGTGCGGAAGTCTTCTGCACCACTTCGAACTGCTGTATCCACGCCTCGGCCTTTTCGTCGCTGATGCGCTCCGGATGGAGTTGCCGGTCAATCCACCGGTCCACCCCCATTTCATGCACCGCGTCGAGGTCCCCGGGACGCGCGCCGAAGGTGAGCCGCGACAGTGCGTGCACGGCCTGCTGGTCGGCGGTCTGCGTTCGAATTCCGGCGGCTGGCTGCTGAAGAGCCGGCGGCGATGGGAACTGCGCCGGCTGCTGCGAAGCGCGCGAGCAGCCGGCGAGGGCCAGGGCGAAAATGGGGGCGACGCAACGCATGGGCAGCTCGTGGGGGGACTGCGAGAAGAGACGTCCAGTGCCACGAGTTGTTAATCCCTGTGCCCGCCCCCGCGCCGTCAAGGAACGCCGCCGCGAAGGGCCGCGTCGCGCGTGGTCCTGCGTCGTCGGCGTCAGTCGTGCGTTGTGCATGGAGCAACGCACTGTGCCTTGGTGTATAAGAGCTCAGCCGCCCCGCCGCGCGTGACGCCACGCATGCTCAAGTGGTCCGAGATATGAGTGACGCACAGGGAAGACTCGCGGGACCGAGCGATCGTGACTGGCCCGTGACAATTGCGCGGTGACGCGGCCCGGTCCTTGCAGGTAATTCCAGATGAAGGGTCGCCCCCTGGAGGTCTCATGGACGTTCTCGTGATGGTAGAGGAGCAGCCGCCCGAACACTCGAGCGTGCTCGCGCACGTCAGTTCGGTGCCCTCGCCGCTGACGATGGAACGCCCTTCACGGGAAGTGGTGACGCTCTATGGCATCCCCAGCCCCGAGTCGCTGGCGCTGGCGCTGGCCGCGGCACTCGAATCGCGGCGTTCGTCCGACGATCGAGTGGACACGGTGCGTCATGTGGGGGTCTGGCCCGAGCGCGGGGCGGTGGGTGACGCTGCCTGGCGGGACGAAATGACCGGGGAGCTGGTGACCCGCGACCTGCAGATTCCGCTGGCGGTGCTGGCCGAGACGGCGCAGGCGCTGCTGGCGGAGTGCGGCCAGGCGATCCGGCGACTTGTCGGCGGACTTCTCATGGCCGATTGGCCGGAGGGAACGCGCCGCGCGGTCTCGTTCTCGTTCACGCCGATGCCGGCGTTTGCGACGCACGCGGCAAACTCGGAAGCCGTGCTCGCCGTCCTGCGCGAGGCGGAAGGGCTGACGTTCGATCAGGAGTCGGACGAGAACTAGCCGGCGCTGGACAAAACGAGCCGCGGCCCGCGAATAGCGGGCCGCGGCTCGTTTTGGGGGACGGGGGCGGGGTGCGGGGGCTTGGTGCGGAGGGACGAGTGGAGTGATGAGAATGAGCGCGGGGGCGTCCTTGCGCCTCCTCGTACCTTCGCCCATCCCTCCGCACCAAGCCTCCGCACCCCGCCCCCGTTCCCCTACACTCGTGTCAGGGACGCTTACCCTTGACGTCCGCCTGAACTAATTGGATGCTCCCGTACCTATTAACGCGCGCCGAAATGACCGGCGGAGGGCTGGATGAAAGAGTACCGGAGCGAGGCAATCAGAAATGTCGCTGTAGTGGGACACGGGACGAGTGGCAAGACGACGCTGGTCGATGCCCTCGCCTTCGTGTCCGGCAGCAGCAAGCGACATGGCCAGGTGAAGGACGGAACCGCGTTGACGGTGACCTCTCCCGAGGAAGTCGAACGCGGTTTTTCCATCTCCATTGGCTGCGCATTCGCCGAGTGGCGTGACACCAAGATCAACATGATCGACACGCCCGGGTTCCTCGACTTCCAGGGCGACGCGATCGCCGGGCTCACCGCCGCCGACGGCGCGCTTATCACGGTGGCCGCCGCGGCCGGCGTGGAGGTCGGCACCGAGCGCATGTTCCGCGAGGCCATCACCCGCCGCGACCCGGTGCTCTTCGCGGTGACGCTGATGGACAAGGAGCACGCCAGCTTCGACGCGGCGTACGAGGCCATCAAGGAACGCCTCACGACGAAGGTCGTCCCGGTGGAGATCCCCATCGGCGCCGGCCTCGGGTTCAAGGGCATCATCAATCTCTTCACCAAGAAGGCGCACGTCTTCGCCCCCGGCACCAAGACGGGCGAGTACACCGAGACGGACATCCCCGAGTCGGAACGGGCCCGGTTCGAGAAGTACCACCAGGAAATGGTCGAGGCCATCGCCGCCACCGACGACGCGCTCCTCGAGCGCTTCTTCAGCGGCGAGGAGATTCCCGGCGACGAGGAGATGGCGGCCATGAAGCAGGCCATGAAGCGCCAGGAGCTCTTTCCGCTTCTCTGCTGCTCGGCCCAGCTCACCTGGGGCGTGCGCACGGTGCTCGACTTCCTCGTGCAGCTCATGCCGTCCGCGTACGAGATGGAGGAGCAGAAGGCGTTCAAGGGCGCCGAAGGGGCCAAGACGGTCGACATCCATCCCAACGACGACGCGCCGTTCACCGCGCTCTGCTTCAAGACGATGGCCGAGCCGCATGTCGGCGAGGTGACGTACTTCCGGACGTTCAGCGGCACCGTGGCCAATGGACAGGAGGTCTTCAACGCCACGCGTGACGTGTCCGAGAAGCTCATGCACCTGTCGATTCCGCAGGGGCGCGAGCGCATCGAGGTGCCGCGGCTCTTCCCTGGTGACATCGGCTGCGTGGCGAAGCTGAAGAACACGCACACCAACGACACCCTCTCGACGAGGGAACACCCGGTCCGCATGCCGCAGATCGAGTTTCCGCCGCCGCTGGTGACCTACGCCGTGCGCGCCACCGTGCACGCCGATGAGGAGAAGCTGCAGGTCGGGATGCACCGGATCCACGATGAGGATCCGACGTTCGAGACGCACTACGACTCGGAGACCCACGAGACGATCCTCAGCGGCATGGGCGAGCGGCACGTCGAAGTGGCGATGGCCAAGCTCAAGCGGCTGCTCAACGTCACGGCCGAACTCAAGACGCCGCGCATCGCCTATCGCGAGACGCTGACGGCGGCGGCCGAAGGGCAGGGACGGCACAAGAAGCAGTCCGGCGGCCGCGGCCAGTTCGGCGATTGCTGGGTGAAGCTGCGCCCGGCGCCGCGCGGCACCGGCTACCAGTACGTCGATGCCATCAAGGGCGGCGTGATCCCGCGCCAGTACATCCCCGCGGTGGACAAGGGCGTGCAGGAAGCCGCCGAGCGCGGCATCCTCGCCGGCTACCCGGTGGTGGACTTCATCTGCGAGTGCTTCGACGGGTCGTCGCACTCGGTGGACTCGAACGAGGCGTCGTTCAAGATGGCGGGCATCCTCGCCTTCAAGAACATCGCGCCCAAGTGCCGCCCTGTGTTGCTCGAGCCGCTGCACGAGGTCGAGATCCTGACCCCCGACGCCTATCTCGGCGACGTGATGGGCGACATCTCCGGCCGCCGCGGCCAGATTCTCGGCTCGGAAAACATCGAAGGGCTCGGCACCAACGTGAAAGCGATCGTGCCGCAGGCCGAGTTGTACCTGTACGCGACCAAGCTGCAGTCGATGACGCAGGGGCGCGGCACGTTCAAGCATCGCTTCCACGCCTACGAGCTGATGCCGCATGAAGCGGCCGCCAAGGTGATTGCGGAGGCGGAGAAGGAGAAGAAGGAGGAGGCGGAGGAGTAAGCCTCACGTCAACCACGAAGGTTCAAGGGCGCGAAGGGGCGCGAAGGAACAACGCTTGGGGGGAACTGCATCTCATCGCAGTTCCCCCCAAGCGTTTCTTCGCGCCCCTTCGCGCTCTTCAAACTTCGTGGTGGTACCTCAGACCTTGTGGTACGAAATCCGCGCTGACTCCACGCGATCCTCGGCCGTGTACACCTCGAAATCGGCGAAGAACCCCGGCGCCTCCGCCTGCAGCGTGCGCAGCACCAGCACCGCTAGCCGGCGGATCTCCTGCTCGGCCCCCTCTCCCGTGCGCAGCTCAAGCATGGTGCGCCACGCGCGGGCATTCGCCGTGACGACGATCTTCGTCTCCGTCGAGTTGGGGAGCACGCCGCGCGCCGCCTCACGCGCCATTTTGCGGCGGTGCACCTTGTCGGCGACCCAGGCGTAGCGCTCCATGAGCTTCTCGACGAGCGCCACGTACGTGGCCTGCGCGCCTTCCACCTGCGCCTTCCACTGCGCCACGAGCGCGTCGTCGCCGAGAATCGCCGGCGGCACCACGAAGTTCGCGTCGCTCTCGTCCACGTACCGCTGTGACAGCTGGGAATAGGCGAAGCCGGCGCGGTGGCGCACCAGTTCGTGCGTCAGCGAACGGCTGATTCCCTCGAGCAGCAACGAGTAGTTGGCGTGCTCGAGCACCGACCCGTGCCCCTGCTTCTTGATGTTCTCCAGATAGTCGCGCGTCGTCCGGCTCGCCGGGTTCTTCTGGCTCATGTAGCAGAGCCGGCCGGCGAACTCCGCGAGCCGCTCACCGTCGGTGCTCTCGCCCTGCCACTGCACCGGCAGGTGCGCGGGCTCGGCAAAGGCGGGACGCGCGAGGACGGTGACCTTGGGCTCGGTGAAGAATTGCGGCATCGGAGGCGTGGTGAGGGGTGGCAGCGGGGGAATTTATTGCGGGTGCTGCCCGCGCGTGAGTGCTGCAGTTACGCTGACTGCCACTACGAAGGACAAAGAGCGCGAAGGCACACGAAGACGCGCCGGGGCGACGTGCCGCCCTCGTCCCTTCTCTGTTGTTTTTCTGTTGTCTCTCTGTTGTTTCTCTGTTGTTTCTCTCACTCGCCCAGCTGCGCCAGCCTATATGCTGCCCAATCGCGCTCGCGCACAATGCGGTCGAGCGCTGCCCGCGCGTCTGCCGGGAGCGGCGGCAGCGTCGGATCGTACTTCACCGAGGCCAATGGATCGTCGCCCGCGCGCGGCACCTTCACGCCCGGATTCAGGATGCCCAACGGGTCGAAGGCCTGTTTGACGCGCGCAAACAGCGCCATGGCGCGCGCATCCCAGACGCGGAACATCAGCGGCGTGCGGAGCCGACCGTCGCCATGCTCGGCGGCGAGCGTGCCGCCGAGCAGCGCCACGAGCCCGGTCACGTCATCCATCAGGGCGCGGGCGCGCGCCCGCCAGTCGGCGTCGCGCACATCCACCATCGCATTCACGTGCGCGTGGGCGTCGCCCGCGTGGCCGAAGATCACGCCGCGAATCCCGTGCCGCTCGAGCGCGGCGCGCACGCCGCGCACGTAGTCGGGGAAGCTCTCCGGGGGCACGGCGCCGTCCTCGATCAGTTGCATGGAGGCGAGGTTGGGGTCGAGCGCGTTCAGGATGGGGCTCGCCGCGTGCCGGATGCGCCAGATGCGCGCCGCCGTCTGTTCGTCCGGGGCCGCCACCACGTGCGCGGCCCGGGCCTGACGACAGGCGTCGGTCAGCCGCAGCGTGAGCGTGTCGGCAGCGGCCGGCGTCTCCCCTTCCGCCTCGATCAACAGCACCGCATCCGCGCCGGCGGGGATGGAGAGCGCCGACGCCTCGGCGCGCACCACGTTCAGGAAGGTGCGGTCGAGCAATTCCACCGCGCTCGCGCCGAGCGCCGTGGCGCGCCCCGCGGCCTGCACGGCCTCCTCGAGCGAGAGGAAGGACGCCAGCAGCGCGCTGCGCGCCGCCGGGACCGGCGCGAGCCCCATTTCGATGCCCACAAAGAGGGCGAGCGTGCCTTCGCTTCCGACGAGCAGGTCCACGAGGTCTTCGCTGCGGGCGTAGTCGGCGAGCGCATAGCCGCTCGATTCCTTGCGGACGCCGGGGCGCGCCAGCGCCGCGCCGCGGTCGCGCACGTCACGGGCCACGTCATGCTGGAACGTGCGCAGCACGTCGAGGCGGGGCCGCGGTTCGCCGCGCCGCACCCAGGCGCGCGACCCGTCGGCGAACACACAGTCGAGCCCGCGCACCCACGGCCGCATCGCGCCCAGCTTCACGCTGCGCGCGCCGGCGGCGTTGGTCGCGACCATGCCGCCGATCGTGCAGAACGCCCCCGAGGACGGATCCACGGCCACACGCAACGCGTGCCGGCGGGCCGCCGCATCCACCACGTCGCGCAGGGCGCCGGGGCCGCAGGCCACCGTCGCCTGCGCCGCGTCCACCGCACCGACCCAGTCGAGCCGCGAGAGATCGAGCGCCACGCCGCGCCCGAGCGCGCCGTTGGCCATGGACGTGGCCGAACCGCGCGCCACGAGTGGCACCCCTCGCGCGGCGGCCCAGTGCACGAGTGTGACGACATCGTCGGCGTCGGCCGGGACGGCAACCGCATCCGGGAGGATGCGCGCGATCCCGGCGCTCTCGCTGTAGACGGCGCATGCGCGATCGTCCGTGCGAAAGACGCCGCGGAAACCGTCCGGCACCTGCAACGCCCCGTCATCCCACGCCGCGCTGGTCGTCATCGCATCAGCCCGCCCATCCCGCCAGCGGTGCGAACGGGCGCTCGCGCACCGACGCGACGAGGCGGCGCAGCAGTGTGTTGCTGCCGAGTGTCGCGAGGCCGGCGACCATGAGCGACTTCACCTCGCCGCGCGAGATCTTCACGGTGCCGCCCGGCCGCAGCATCGCGTCCGTGCGCGTGAGCTCGCGCAGCGTCGCGTACGCGTAGAGAAGTGGGAGCACGCAGAAGGCGCGGATGGAGAGGGCGCGGCGCGGCAGCAGCAGCAGGTACTCGAAGGCCTGGTCGAGGTCGGTCCACGCGAGCGCGATGAACTCGCCGACGGCGGCGCGATTCTCCTCGAGGCGCGACGGATCGAGCAGCGACGCCTGCGATCCGCCGTGCGCCTGCAGCGTGCGCTCCGGCACGTAGACCGCATTCTCGCGCTCCGCATCGGTCGCGATGTCCTTGAGGATGTTCACCGTCTGCAGCGCCTCGCCGAAGCTCGTGCAGCGCGCCCAAAGCGCGGCGTAGCGCGCCGGCGGCACCTGGCCGTCCTCGCGCCAGAGTTCGGTGAGCATGCACCCCACGGTGCCGGCCACGTAGTAGCAGTACTCGCGGTACTCCTCGACCGTCTGGATGCGCAGCCCGCCGGGATGCCGCAAGGCGAATTCGGCCATGCCACGCGCCATCTCGCGCACCCAGTGCGCTACGCGCTCCTGCGATCCGGGCGGCAGCGACCGAAAGAGCACGCAGACCAGGTCGGTGCGGCGCAGCAGCTGCACGTGCGCTGCATCGCCCTGAATGCCGGACGCGCGCGCGGGAAAGGCGTCGGCGATGGACGCGTCGTCCAGGCAGCGGACGAACTCGCCGAGCAGGCGCGCCTTGTCCTCGGGAGTCGCCTGCCCGTCATCCTCGATGGTGTCGGCGATGCGGCAGAGCAGGTAGGCGCAGAGCACCGAGCGCCCAAGCTCGCCGCGCAGCAGCTGCACCGACAGCGCGAACGTGCGCGACACCGCCGGCAGGATCTCCCGGCCGAAACGCTCGGCGTCGCGGATGCGCGCGGGGGAGTCGGCGGTGGGCATGTCCGCAAATCTACCGGAGGCGATGCCGCTACTGCTACCACGAGGTGCCTCGGCGCGAGAAGATCGGCAGCAGCTACAAAAGCCTTGCCACGGATTGCACGGACACAAAGCGGATGAACACGGAAACGGCGCGGAGGGAACCCCCAAGCATGATCCGTGCTCATCCGTCACCAATCCGCGTGATCCGTGGTAAGCTGTTGGCCGGACGTCAAGCGCGTTTGCCGTTCGCGTGGCTTGGCGCGGATGCTCGATCATCCCAGTCCGACGCGTACCGATCTACTTCGGCGGCAGCAGGCTCCGCGCGAGGCCGGTGATGAGCTGCTGGGCGGGCGACGGCTTCTCCGGATACTCCAGCTTGTCGAGCACCCGCTCCATCGACACGAGCGCCTGTCGGCGCAGTGAGCGCCATGCACTGCGGGCCAGTTTCCAGCCAAGCCAGCCGAGCAGGAGCGGCGGAAGCACGCCAAGCCACGGATACACCGTCAGCACCACCAGCGGCGCGCCGGCGAGCACCCCGATCACGGCCAGCCAGACGGGCGTGGCGAGCTGCTTGCTGCGCGCCGACCGCAGGTCGGCGGCGAGCGCCACGTGGGTGCGCCGCGCGTCCACCGCGCCAACGCTCACCACCACCTCGCTGGCTCGCGACAGGTAATACCCCTTGCCGCCGAAGTCCATCGAGCGCGTGAGCTGGTCCATCAGGCCACGCCGCGGTTCGAGCACAATGCGGTCGGGATACCGCCGGATGACGCTGAGCGACTCGTCCCGGGCCAGCAACGCCTCGAGACGTCCCAGCAGCTCCGCCGGCGAGCCGGTCATCACGCGGGCGGCAGAGATGGTCGGGTCGGCGAGCATCGCATCGCTTTCGCGCTGCGCTTCCGCCAGCGGCGAGCGTGCCCGCTCCTCGGCGATGGCCTGCCGCACCGCCTCGGGCGAAATGCCCACCTCGCGCGCGATGTCGAGCACGCGCGACTCGCTCAGCTGGTCGCTGCGTGCGGCGTCGGAGTCCTCGCCGTGGACATGCAGTTCCATGGCGCGCGCCAGGACGCGTTCCAGGGCGGCGCGATTCAGGGCACGGTCATCCGGCGGCGGAGATACTGGATTCGTCATGTCACGGCCTCTCGCAGTCCCTACGAACGAGGACGTGCCGGAGTTCCTGCCCGCGTGCGGTCAGGGGGTCGTCGTGGAAGCGCGACCACAGGTCACGCAGAACTTCCACGCCGGGTCGACCTCGGCGCTGCACCCTGGGCAGCGCCGCACCTTGAGGTTCTGCCCACAGTGCGGACAGAACGTCACCGCACGCCCCTCCGGCAGCATCTGGCCGCAGAAGCGGCATCCCGGCCGCGGCGTACGAATCGTCGCCTCCGCCGTCGGATCGGGAATGGCATGACCGCGGGCCTGGAATGACGGGCGTGGCCTGGCGTCCCCGCTTGCCGCCAGCACCGCGTCCAGTTCAGCCAGCGTCGGCGGGAGCTGCCGCTGGAGCGCGTCGAGCGCCGCGCTCACCTCGGCGGCATCAGGCGCACGATCATGTGGTCCGCGCACCGCCGAGCCGAGCGGCGGTCCCTCGCTGGCGCGCGGCGGCGGCTCCGTCGTGTCGTCGGTTGCCGCGCGACCCGGCGCGGTCTGCGCGGTCGGCGCGGCCGGCGCAGCCGGCGCAGCCGGCGTGACGGCGGCGGCGTGCGCCGGCGGCGACGCCTCCAGCACCTGGCGCATGGCATGCTGGGCGAGCGTGACGCGCGCCGTGCCATAGGCGTGCAGCGCGCGCAGGTCCGGGTTGCCCGAATCCAGTTCGCGGCGAAGGTCCTCCTGCATCGCGTCGTCGGCGAACACGAAGCCGCGCTCACCGGACAGCAGGCGCAACACCAGGACCTCGTAGTCCTCCGCCGTCTCCACGCCCACATCGGCGCGGTGCGCACGGTACGGGACGAAGGTGCGCAGGATCTCGGCCACCTCGAACGGGCGTGACAGGTTCTCCGGCCGCACGTCGCGGACGCGGCGAACGAGGATGCGGAAGAGGCGCTCGAGTTCGTCAGCCATTCACTGAGCCGTTTTCAGTATGGAATCCGTCGCCGAATTCGGCGGCCCGCCCGAGCAGGAGTCCCCTGAGGATTCGCATGTCCACTCTCCGACGTGGCGTCCCACTAGACCCGAGGCAAAGATGCGCTCGGCGCGAAGCCCGCGCCATCAGGGAAGGCGTCGGGTTCGCCGGCCCGGCCGCCGCGCGCACGGTATCCGGCCAGCCACTCGTCAAAGCCCGACTCGACGAGCCCGCCGCTCGCCGTCTGGTCGGCGGCGGCGCGCGTCGCGAGGTGGTTGGCATACTCGTTCTGCGCATGTCCCACGTGCCCGCGCACCCATCGCCAGGCGATCGCGTGTCCCTCGCAGGCGTCGATGGCGTCATGCCAGAGTGCGAGGTTCTCGATGGGCCCCGTCTTGCGCTTCCAGCCGTTGCGCGCCCAGCCGTGCACCCAGTTGGTCATGCCGTCCACGATGTAGCGCGAATCGGTGGTAAAGCAGACGCGGAACCTCCCGCCCTTGGCGCCGATGGCGCGCATGGCCTCAGTGACCGAGCGCAGGGCCATGCGGTTGTTGGTCGTCGCCGGCTCGCTGACCCAGAGGTCGCGCCGCACCACGAGGCCGCTGGGGCGCTGGTACTCGATGAGCACGCCGGCCGCGCCCGGATTGTCCCCGGCCTGGCCGTTGCCGAGGCAGGACTCGTCGGCGTAGATGGCCACCAGTTCGGCGCTCATCGCACGACCTCCACGGAGTCGGTCTCGTCGAGCCAGAGCGTCAGGTGGTCGCCGGTGGTGGGGTGCCGCGCCTCGATGCACTCGCGCCGGCCCCGCAGGACCAGCCGCTCGGGAATCACGAGGAACTCGGTGCCGCGGCGAAAGACGGCGATGCGATGCCCGCGGGAGATGGCCTGCTCGAGGGCGTCGTACTGCTTCACGGTCAGCTGCACCTAGCGCGCCTCAAACCAGTCAATGGCCGCCTGGGCGAGGACGGCCGTGGCGCGGCGGACCTCGCTCACCGGCACCCACTCGGTGGCACTGTGCGCCAACCGGATGTCACCCGGCCCGTAGCAGATGGCGGGAATGCCGGCCGCGGTGAGGAGCGCGGCATCGGTCCAGTACGAGAGTCCCTCGATGATTGGTGTCGTCCCCTCGATGGTCTCGATGGCACGCGCGAGCGACTGGACGATGGGGGCGTCCACCGCGACATCGTTTGGCGCCTGCACGAAGGTAACCTCCACGTCGGCGCGGAAACGGGGGTCGCGCGCGGCGACGCGGGCGCAGGCGTTCCGCAGCTCGGCAGCGAAACTCTCGCCGGTGTCGCCAGGAAGCGTGCGGCGTTCGAACTCCACGCGGCAGGTGTCGGCGTAAGTCGACAGACCGAGCCCGCCGCTGATGCGCGCCGCGTGAAACGACCCGCGGCCCAGCAGGGGGTGTGTGCGTTGCGGCAGCACGACCTGCTGGTACGCGTCGAGTTCGGCGAGGAGCAGGCCCGCCATCGTGTTGGCATCTACGCCCACGTCGTAACGCGATCCATGCGCGGCGACGCCGTGGACGTGCACCACCGCCCACGCAAACCCGCGATGCGCCGGCCCGATGGCCAGACGCGTGGGCTCCGTGACGATGGCGGCGTCGGCGCGCACGCCGTGCGCCAGCAGTGCGGCCGTCCCCGCCGACTGCCACTCTTCGTCGGTCACGGCGGCGATAACGATCTCGCCATCGAGGCCCGCATCGGCCGCGTGCACCGCCGCGGCGCACATCGCGGCCACGCCGCCCTTCATGTCGCAGCTGCCGCGGCCAAAGAGGTTGCCGTCGGTGATCACCGGATCGAACGGCGGGTGCGTCATTCCGTCGACGCCCACCGTGTCGAGGTGGCCGTTGAACATCAGTGTCCGCCCGCCGGGGCGGCCGATGCGGGCCACGACGCTGGGACGCTCCGGCGCGCGCTCCACGAGGGCCACGCGAAAGCCCCACGCGTCGAGCGTCCCGGCGAGCGTGCGCGCGCAGTCGCCCTCTCCCGGCGCGCCGGGCACGAGGACCGGATTGCGGGAGTCCACCGCGACGAGCGTGCTGGTCAGGGCGACGGCATCACCGCGGAGCGGCGGAGTGGATCTCACAAGGTCCAGGGTGCAGGGAGCAGGGGAAAGGAGAACGGGCGCGCACCCAAGAAGGTGCGCGCCCGTCGCCTCGTGTGGAAGCCGCCCGGCGCTACTTCTTGGGTGCGGGTTTCTTGGCCGGCGCCTTCTTGGCGGGGGCCTTCTTCGCCGGCGCCTTCTTGACGGGAGCCGCCTTCTTGGCCGGGGCCTTCTTGGCTGCCGGCTTGTGTGCCGGCTTGTGTGCCGGCTTGTGTGCCGGCTTGTGTGCCGGCTTGTGCGCTGCGGGCTTGTGGGCGGGCGCATGCGCCGGCTTGACGGCAACGGCCGCCTTGGCCGCAGGCGCCTCCGCCTTGAGCGGCGGCTTGGCGCCCTTGTGCTTCTTGCTCCAGGCTTCCTCGACGCCGTGCAGCAGCTTGTCGGCTTCGTCCTGCGTCATCTGACCGCGACGCACCATGAACTGCACCACGTCACGGGCGCTTTCGATGGCAAACCCGGTGAGGCCCGCGGCGGCATTGATGACATCCTTCATCGCCGCCGCCATCTTGCTACCAGCCTCCATCGAGATCTCGGCGGCCTTGGCGGCCATTTCAGCGACAGCGTCGCGCACATCCTGGCCGCGATGGCCGGGATGGCGGCGCGGCAACACGGTGCCGGTACCTTCGGGCTTGGCCGGAGTTTTGTCGGTCATTTCGTCGGTGCTCCTTGCTCGAGCCGCCGGCGTCCTGCGCCGGCGTCAGGCCCCACCGCATCGAGCAGTGCGCGGTGGGGGAAGGGGGCGCTCAGCAGCTTCACGTAAGAGCGCTCGCCCATTGATCGGCGCCAAGTATATGATTTTCGTAGAGATAATCAAGGTGACCGGAACGATTATCTACATTAGTGTCGAAGTGGCATTCATCGAGAAATGTAGCTATTTACTGCGCCAGTAACGGTACATAATAACGCCATTATGACGACATATCCACTATCAGGTATCAGAATCCTCGACTTGACTCGAGTCCTCGCTGGTCCACTATGTACGATGATTCTCGGAGATCTGGGCGCGGACGTCATAAAGGTCGAACGCCCGGGCGTCGGCGATGACACGCGGGGGTGGGGTCCGCCATTCGATTCGGCCGGCCAAAGCGCGTACTTCTTGTCCGTCAACCGGAACAAATTGTCTGCCGCCATTGACCTCAGGACCAGCGACGGGGCAGCCCACATCCGGACCCTGGCCGCCGAAGCCGATGTCGTCGTGGACAACTTCCCGCACGGCAGTCTCGAACGCCTTGGCATCTCCCCGCGACGGCTGCTCACCGAAAACCCGGACCTCATCTGGTGCACCATCACGGGCTTCGGCGCCGAGAGCGACCGGCCGGGATATGACTTCGTCGTGCAGGCCGAGTCGGGATGGATGGCCATTACGGGGACTCCGGATGGTGAGCCCATGAAGGTGGGCGTGGCGCTGGCCGACGTCATTGCGGGCAAGGATGCGGCGATCGCGATCCTCGCAGCGCTCACCGCGCGGCATCGCGGGACCGACGCGGGCTCACGGCATCTGGTGCTTTCGCTCGCGCACAGTGCGGTGTCGGCGCTCGTGAACGTCGCGCAGAACGCGCTGGTTTCGGGGCACGACGCCCCGCGCTGGGGCAACGCGCATCCGAACCTGGTGCCCTACCAGCTCTTTGACGCGTCGGACCGGCCGTTCGTGATCGCGGTCGGCAGTGACGCGCAGTTCATTGCCTGCGCGCGGGCGCTCGACCTTGAGGCGCTCGCGGCGGACGATCGCTACCGCACCAATGCGGGCCGCCTGGCACACCGCGACGCCGTAGTGGGGGCCATTCGCGCGCGTGTGCGCACGCAGCCCGCCGCCGTCTGGCAGGCCGCGCTCGACGCGGCGGGGGTGCCGTGCGGCGTGGTGAAGCCGGTGCTGGAGGCGTTGCGCGAGGTGGACGCCTCTCCGCTCACTGGCGTGTCCCCGATGGCGCCGGGCGCGGTGCGCCGCCCGCCGCCGCTGCTCGACGAACACGGCGCGCTGGTGCGCAGCCGCGGTTGGGCGGCGTTCGGGGCGTAACTCCGGACGAATCACGGGGTACATCGGCCCTGACCGCTGCCGTTCGCCATATTTCGAGCAATGCGACTCTCGTTCCTCCTCGCGCTTATCGTCGTCACCGCCTGCGGCCGCGATGCCCGCCTGACCGCGCCCGAGGGCGCGTCGGCGTTCCGTCGGTTTGTCGCCGTCGGCACGGGGCTCACGATGGGTGAGCAGTCGGCCGGCGTCGTGTACGAGTCACAGCTCGCATCCTGGCCGGCGCGGCTTGCCGCGCGGATGGACGCGCCGTTCCGCGTGCCGGCACTCAGGGCGCCGGGGTGCGTACCCCCGCTCGTGGCACCGCTTTCACTCAATCGCTCGCTCGCTGGTCCGGTCGTCGCCGGCGAAACGGGTTGCAACGGCCGCCTCGGCAACGACACGCTCCCCGCCAACAACGTGGCGATGGCGGGGGCCACCGCGTGGGACGCGCTGCACACGTCGCCGCGATCGTTCGTCACGCAGGCAGCGTCACTCGACCAGACGCGGTATCCGTTCATCCTGCCGACGGTGCAGACGCAGCTGCAGGCCATGCAGCAGCAGCGTCCGACGCTCGTGGCGGTGGAGCTTGGCGCGGGCGAGGTGATGCGCGCCGCCACGTCGGGGCTGGTCGTGCCGGGGACGAGTTACACGCAGAAGGCGGCGTGGACGCTCATGCCGGCGTCGGTCTTCATCCCCGTCTTCGATTCGATCGCCGACAGCGTGAAGGCCATCGGCGCTCCGGCGGTCTTCGTCGGCGTACCCCAATTGACCTCCCTCCCGGCCTGGCGCACTGGTGATGTGCTATGGCAGCAGCGTGCAGGACTCGGCGCGTACGGTCTCAGCGTGGCGTCGGACTGTCAGGGGAGCGCCAATCTCATCAACACGGTTGCCGTCCTCCCGCCGCGTGTCGCGGCGGCGCGCATGGACGGGACACCGCGGGTGCTGTCGTGCGCCGACCGGCCCGGTGAGGCCGACCACGTGCTCACGGCCGCCGACGTCACACTGATCGCGCAAACGATCACCGCCATCAATGCGGCAATCAAGGGAGCGGCCGACAGGCGGCAGATTCCGTACGTGGACGTACCGCTCTTCGCGAGTGAAATCCCGTTCGCGGCGCCGGCCTTCACCGCGTCCGGGATGCTCGGCAGCGACGCGCCCTTCGGCATGGCCACCTCGCTGGACGGCATCCAGCCCTCGGCCTTCGGGCACGAACTGCTCGCCGATCGCGTCGCGGACGCGCTCAACACCAAGTACGGCTGGGCGATTCCGATTCCCGCACGGCCCAAATAGAGACCACGTGACTGGTCGAACCGCGGTTCGTCTCCTTTGTGCGACACCCCAGCGTGACCTCTTTCGGCGACGGTGGGGGTGGGCCTGTCCCCGGCGCGCGTGTGGCATTACACTAGCGTCGTGAAACTGACCCAGCCCACGCCGCAGCAAGAGCAGGCCGACGCGGACCAGGCCGTTATTGACCGCGTGCTCGCCGGGGACCGGAACGCTTTCGGAGCTCTCATCCAGCGCTACAGCGACCCGCTGTACCGCCACGCGGTGGGAATGACGGGGAGTCCGGACGTCGCCGAGGACATCCTGCAGGTCTCGTTCATCAAGGCGTACAACCACCTCGGCGAGGTGCGCGGCCGCTTCGATGCCTGGGTCTTCCGCATCGTGGCCAACGGGTGCAAGGACTGGCTGAAGAACATCCGCCGGACCCACCTGAGTTACGAAGAGGACGATCAGGCGTCTGGATACGAGACCCCGGAGGAAGAACTCGACCGGGGAGAGTTGCGCTCCGACCTGGATCGCGCGTTGTCCGCGCTCCCCGCGTCCTTGCGGGAAGCGTTCGTGATGAAGCACGTCGAAGGTCGATCGTACGAAGAGATGGCCGTCCTGCTCGACACTACCGTGGGAGCCCTGAAGATGCGCGTGCACCGTGCCCGCGAGGCGCTTCAGGCGCTGCTGGAGGAGCGATACCAGTGATGCACAAAGATCTTGATCCGCGCGACGGTCTCGAACCGGAAGCGCCCCGCACGCCCAAGGCAGCGCCGCCGACCGACGAGGAGCTCGCGTCGGGCGAGCGCATTCCGGAGGCCGTGCACGCCTGGCTGGACGGCGAACCGGTGCCCGAGGCGGCGCTGAACGCCGCGCCGCGCGAAGTCGCGTTCTGGAAGAAGGTGGAGGCCGAGACGACGACGCGCCGCCGCATGGTGACGCCGGCGCACGTCCCGGCGCAGATCCTCGCGAAGCTGCCCGACAAGCGCTAAGTCGCGCGTGGGATGCACAGGGCCGTCCGGGGAACCGGGCGGCCCTTCGTGTTCGAAAACGGGAGAGAAAGGAGGCGGGCTCTGACTGCGAGCTAGTCGGGGAATTCCTCCAGAACGAAGCGACGCTGCGCTGCCGCCCAGACCCAGCGCTCGTTCCCCCGGACGGCTGCGCTGCCGAGAGGAATGATGATCACGGCGGACCCACATGGTCTGGCGCAGGGAGGGTCGCGCATGAGTTGCAGCGGGCGTGCCGCGTGGAGCACCGTTCCCTTTTCTGACCAGTTCGTAACGATCACGGGCAGGTACGTGCCGTTCGCCTCGGCGAACAGCGCGATGACGCGGATGCCTGTTGCATCGGTTCCGGCGACCGCGTAGTCCACGCGCTCAAGTCCTTGCAGGTCGGCGCGTATGACCATGAGCCCGTGAAAACCGAACATGCGCGCGGCAGCAACGACCGCTTTTGGATAGCCGGAATCGGCAAACGGCACAAACGTCGGCGCGAACTGACGCAGTGCTTCCACGGCGGCCGACGGCATGGACGCCAGCGTGAGCGGCATGGTGTCGAGCGTGCTGGCCGGCGTCGGCGAAGCAGCCACGGCGGAGTTGGCGTGCGGTTCGCGCGCACGCTCTTGCGTGGGGCGATCGCATCCGGAGAGCACGACGAGTGCCAATACTGTCGACCAGCAGGTCCCGCGTGATGGCGACACGGTCTCTAAGGCCGGAGTGACGTCGCTGCGTGCTCAATCGCATCCAGGAGTATCCAGTATGCGCCTTCGTTGACATGCTTTCCGCGTTGACCTCTTAACTCATTGGCCAAGGCGTCGAGCATTTGCCGCTGCGTCGCGACCTTCGCTCGCAAACTGGTGCAGACTCCACCCGGCGAAATCCAGCCAATGCCGCACAACGACGTGATCACGTTGCGGAGTCGATCTGCGGCGGCGCTTGCCGACTCGACCGGCGGCGGTACGACCACCCCAACCGTCCAGCCAGTCGGGCCATTTGTTCGAACGGTGGTGTCAGTCGTCGGCACCGAATCTGCCAGCTCCACCGGCATGCTGTCGGGCTCGACGGGCTCCTGATGGAACGCGGTCCAGTACCGCACCAAACCGAATACGCCGTCCCCGCGCACGACAAATCGCGGCGTCGACTCGCCTGCAGGTACAGGGCGTGTCGCATTCGTCCATGACGTAACACGCCGATCAGCGAAGCGCTCCATGCTCATCCAGTGACCGCGAGCGTCAGCCACGCCAATCGTCGCAGAGTCGACGGCGATGGGGACGGGTGCATCAAGAAAGAAGGACAGCAGTTGCTGCGAACTACTCGCGGCGACCAAGACCCTTAGTCCAACTCCCCTCGATACGCCGCTTCGCCAGAGCGAGTCGACTGACACGCCAACTTCCAGGCCAGGGCGCGATTGGGCAAAGGCACACGCACTCGTCGCGGCCAGGCCGGCCGCAATCAGAATGCCGTGCGCTTGAAGTAGCCTCTTCATCATCGTGTCAGCTCGATGATAGGGGAGGACTCTCTACCGCTGTCAAGCTCCGTCGACGAAGAAGAGAGCCTGGCACCAATGCCGCGCGCTACGGTTGCATGGCGCACGCGTCATGGTAGCAGGACACAGAGCGCCGCGGCCCGCACTTCCAGCGGCTGAGCTAAGTCCGCCCGCAACCGTCTCGCGACTGCCTGCAACTCGGCCTCGAACCCGGCCGGCGGTGCCGAACCAATGCGCCAGCTTGGCGTCGCATCGGCAACTTGAAGGCCTTGGCCGCAGCGCGCGGTCGGCTGGGCGTCGGGAGCTTCTTGGCGCGGAACAAGCTCATCGTAGACCATCCAGAACTTGCCGGTTTGGATAACCCACATCGTGCGCAGCGCGAATAGCCGCGCCGGCACGCTCGCGGAGGCGTCGGTGGCTATTTCGACCGCCGCGTTGACGACTGCCGTGTCACGAAAGGAGCGAAATGGCCCGACCAGTTCTTCAAGGGTCGTCGGATCGCTCAGAGTTCGTGTCAGGCGGATGGTGAAAGCGGCTTCGACGCCACCAACAGGACCGCAACTCAGGAGCCGCGCCGCCGCCAGCTGACGCTGTTCGGCCTTTCCAGATCCTTGGTTTGCCTGGCCACGGCTGCGGACGACCGCTTGGTCGTACGCGCGCAGTACGTGCGCGGCTTGGCGGCACTTGTTCGGGTCCGGCTGGCCGCCTTCTTGCGCTTGCGCTGCGGTGCCGATGACGAGTCCAGAGACGATGGCAACGAGTCCAACGACTTCGCACATGGAGTCGCGGCGCCTCATGGTCTGTTTGCTCGAGTGGGTGGATACCGAGGCTGCTGTCATGGCTCCTGCCTCCTACAGTTGGGTGTCGTGATCGGATGATCGTCGTCTACCGATTTCTGGGCGACCTTCCAAGCGGCCTCGTACGCGGCTTTCGAAGCGGCGTGCTGTGAGGCCTTGAGGGCCACGCTGTCCCCGATGAATGTCATGTCAAATCGGGCGTGTGCCGCTTCGAGCAGCGACTGCACGTCATGCTTGACGAAGAAGGCGACGTCGACGGCATGATGCCGCACTTCATGCTCAATGACGTCGTTGCGGAGCCGATCGATGTCTGCGTGCGTACAGGGAGACACGCCGAAGACGCTGCGGTTGCCATTTTGCGCCTGATAGAACGCGCTTCCCCTCGCCAGCCAAGCATGGACGTAGATCTGCGGCGGTCCGATACTCGCCGGTGCCCCGGAGTATACCAGATTGCTGTTTGGGCCTTCCACGACGAGCTTCCAGTGCTGTGTGACTCCGCGTGCGTACTGTCCGATTGATCCGTCCTCTGATTGCAAGGAGCCCTCGAGTAGAAACGGGTCAGTCACCAGCGGCGAGCCGGAGACGAATTCCGGTGACGGTGCCGTGGCCTGCACCCGGAGCAGGGTCCACTCTGGGCCGGTACGAGGCCGCACGTCGAAGACACTTTGACCGCGAACGGGATTCCCAGCGCTCATTCCCTCGATTTCGACGCTGGTCGAAACAATCGCCTTCCCCTCCCACAAGTAGGTCGAGACTGCGAGTTCTCCGGATACGCTTTCGTCAACCAATAGCTCGTTGGCCGCAACGGCACGTCGGTGTGTTGGCGTGAATTCACTCGAATCGGTCATCACCGCCATACAGCGCACAATGTTCTCCCTCACTGCTACAGACGGTGTGCAGGTGACCCGAAGCACCGGCACCACCCTCACCAGCACACTATCCCGCTGCACCTCCCCATCCACCTTCGCCGTCACCACTTCATACCCCGTCTGCAGCGGATTGTCGTAGCACACCTCGACCGCCGCCTCGCTGCACTCCAAGGCGGCATCGAGGAAGTGGGCCTTCGGGCGCCCGCGCACGACGCTCACGCCCCCGGGCGTGCTCGCGGATGGCGAGGCCTGAGCGTCTGTCCGACGTAATGGCGCCGGTGAGCGGGAGGCCGCCGGCCGACGCGTATCGTTGCCCTGTCGACCCATCGTGCCGGCGCGACGCGGCGCCGACACCTCGCGCAGTGCCTGCCCCGCCTCCACCGCCACAACGTTCACCGGCACGAAACTGAACCCCATCACCTCGAGTCGGCCGGCCCCGGGTGCCGTCACCCGAAAGACCGTCGTGTCGCCGTACGCCAGCGTCGTGGAGTCGACCGTGATCCGCACGTGCGCCCCACTCCGCCCCGTGTTCCGCGCTGCCAGCACCCCTCCACTTGCCATCGTCGCCTGCACCAGCACCGCGCCCGCCTCTGGCGCCTGATACGCGCAGGTCCGCTGCCCGGCGCACGCGCCGAGCTCCGTGAACACGGCCCGCTTGGCCTCCGGATAGCGCGGGATGTAGGGCGGGTACGGTGTCCCGGTCGCCACCGAGTCCACCCGTTCGCCGTCGAACACGTTGTGCGCCGCCCGCACGAACCACCAGCGCGTCGTCATGATCGAATCACCGGCGGCGACCTCCGCGGTGAAGTTCGCCGGTTCCGTCTGCGGCGCATCCGTGCGCGGACCGCTCAGGCGCAGCACGGGCGGCAGGCCGAGCTCCGCCCGGCCGCCATCATCGGGCACCGCGCCGAAGCGCCACACCCCCTCGTATGACTCCCACGCCGCCGTGGTGCCCCACGGGATGTAGTAGCAGCAGCCAACGCGGTTGAAGTGCAGCTCGCGGCGCGTCGCCGTGTCGGCCGCGGGCACGGGGCCACGGAAAAACTCGGCTACGGGATGCTCCGCGTACAATCGGTCGTAGTATCCCGCCGTGCGCGACCAGGTGAGCGCGAGGCCCATCCCGGGCTCATACGGTCGCGGCACCCCGGGGCCAGGCGCCAGACCATGCACGGTGTACATGAATGAAGCGACGCTGCAGATCGGATCCGTCGCGCCGTACCGGGCACAATAGCCCGTCTGGAACGCCGCTGTGGATCGGGAGAGCACGCCCCCCTCGGCGAGCACGCGAATGGGTAGGCCGACCGGGAAGACAAGGCCCGTGGGATGCTTGCCGATGGTGCCGGCGTAGACGTCCTTTTCCGGCGACCGCGCGTACCACATGCCGCCGGAGTACCCGCCTCGCGGCATCACCGCGTACACGCCGCCGATCGAAAACGAGTCGAGCAGAATGCCGACTGACGCCACTGGCTCAGTGATCGCGCGTACGCTGTGCCCGGTCTCCACTGGCGCCCGCGCGGCGGGTGCCACGGGCTCGCGGGCGCAGCCAGCAAGCACAACCACCGCGGTGAGCGCTAGGCACGCGCCTCGTCGCCGCACTGCGAAGGCATGAGTCGGTTCCGGGCCCGGCGGGACGTCGCGTGGGGACGACGTTATGCGAGACGAAGCGTGCGGTCGTGCAGGGTGTGGCCGCATGGCAACAAGGGATGGGCGTCGAGATCGCTGGGGGCGACTCGTGCGGAACGTGCCGCGCGCAGTCGTCGCCCGCTAGAGCCCAGCTATTACTTGTTGTCACGCAAGCGTCACACGAGCGTCACACCAGAGGCAAATCCGGTGCCGCGATCCAGCGTCGGCGCCCGTCCTACACCACCGGCACGGTCCGCAGACCATGGTGTACGAGCGCGATTGACACGTTCGCCTACCCAACGAGGACCTGCCCCAATGGCCATCTGGAAAGAACAACCCACGCCCAAGAAGGATGACGTCATCGCCGTGGTGAACACGCCGAGCATTCCCGAGACCATCACGCGCACTGAACCCGCCCCGCGCGTCGTACCGACGCCAGCGATCACGCCGGCGCGCGAGCAGCGCGAGTCGCTGATCGCTTCCGAAATCACGATCGAAGGGAAGATTGAGGGCACAGGTCACGTGCGCCTAGCCGGGCGCTTCAAGGGGGACGTACAAGTGCAGGGCAACCTCTCGATCGAACGCGGCGCCAAGCTCACGGGCGGCGTCCGCGCGAGCACGGTGGTGATTGGCGGCGAGCTCGAAGGGAACATCACCGAGGCGGCCAGGGTCGAGCTGCTCGACTCCGGCGTGCTCAACGGGGACCTCAAGGCAGGCTCCCTGACCGTCGCGGCGGGTTCACGCATGCGCGGCCAGGTCGAGTTCGGCTGGGAGGACGCCGGTGCGAGCGCACCCGCGATCAAGCTGGAGCGCGGCGCCATCCCATGACGGCGGGGCGTCAGGCGACGCCGGGCGCCGAGCGAACGTGTCCACACTGTCGGCAGACGATCCTCGCCAGCGCGGCGATTTGCCCCGCGTGCCACAAACACCTGCGCTTCGAGGCGAAGTCGGCGACAGACCGCGCCGCAGCGACGCACGTGCCGTTCCGCGTCGAGGGGAAGATCACGCGTCCGCCGGAGGGCGAGCCGTGGGAGTATTCGATGGTCGCCGAGATCCGCAATGAGCGCGGAGAGGAGATTGCGCGCCATGTGATCGGTGTCGGGGTGCTGCGTGAAATGGAGGTGCGTACCTTCGCGGTGGTCATTGAGGTGACGGTCGCGAAGTGACGGCCGCGAAATGACGGTTGCGAGGTGACGGCCGCGAATTGAACTCGAGAGCGGCGTGGCCCGGCCACGCACGCGCACGGAGAGGGAGGATGCGACGTTCGATCTTTGCCGTACTCGTTCTCACACTCGGCGCGACCGCCGGGTGCGCGCGGACGTGGTACGCCGAACCGAGCGCCGGCGCCGTCTTCGTTCAGGTAGCGCCGCCACCGCCGCGTCGTGAGGTCCGCTTCGCCGCCCCCGGACCGGATTATGTGTGGGTTGACGGACACTGGGCCTGGCGCGGCAACGCGTACGCCTGGGTCCCGGGTTCATGGTGGCGGCAGCGTCCGGGGAGCACGAAGTACTCGCCTGGACGCTGGCACCACGATCGCCGCGGGTGGTACTGGGTTGCGGGGCGCTGGCGCTGAGGAACGGGGCGCAGAACCGACGGCGCATCAGGCGCCTACTTGTAACGCACGCCCTTCCGCACCACAACGTCCACGTACTGCAGTCGCTCGATCTGCTCGAGGAGGTCCCCCCGCACGGCAACGATGTCGGCGATCTTACCCGGTTCGATGGTGCCGACCTGCTTGTCGACCCCCATGGCCACCGACGGCCAGAAGGTGGCCGCCCGGATGGTCTCCATGGGATCCACGCCGTAACGGCGCACCCACGTGATCATCTCCTGCGCCGTGGCGTAGCCGTGGAAGTTGGCCGGTACGCCGCCATCCGTGCCGACCAGCATCCGCACGCCGCTCTCGCGGATCTGCCGGAATTTGGTCGCCAGCGTGGGCTGCCTCCCCGGTACCTGCCGGTAGTATGCCAGCGTGTCCAGCCGCACGATCGACCGATGCACATCCTTGGCGATGGAATCGGGAAGCCACCGATACCACTCGGGGTCGTCCACGAACTCGTTCGCGTCGCGGCGAGTCGTGAAGTTGGTCAGCACGTCAATGGTGGGCGTCCAGAAGAGCGGAGCGATGTTCCCGCGCGCGGCGCGCTCGCGCAGCGCCTGCACGATGTCGGCGGGAAACTCGAACGCCGTGGCGAGTCCGGTGTGCTCGAAGTCGTCCACTCCGGCCGCCAGCCCCCGTCGCACCTCCTCCGGTCGATGGGCGTGCGCCACCACCGGGAGCTTGTGCTTGTGCGCTTCGTCTACCACGGCGGCGATTTCGTCCATCGTCATCATGTCCTGGTCGATCAGCTTGATGACGTTCATCCCCGCCGCGGCCAGCTTGCGCACCTTCGCTCGACCGTCCTCGGCGCCGTTCACTCCCCAGCGGAATGCCTCGGTGCCCGGATACGGAGCATGCTGGATGAATGGCCCGCTCGCGTAAATGGTCGGGCCGGGGATCTCTCCCCGGTTGATCCGGTCGCGCACTGCCACGATGTCTTCGAGGCTCGAGCCGAGGTCGCGTACACTGGTAATGCCGTGCATCAACGACTGCCGTGCCGCGGCCGGCATGATCGACTTGGCGATCTCGCGCGGATAGGTCTTGTCCCAGTAGCCGTAGTCGCCGTGCCCGACGAGCATGAGGTGCACGTGCATGTCCCATAGTCCAGGCAGGACCGTCATTCCCTCGGTGCTGATGACCGCGGCCCCCTTTGGCACGGCGAGCGAGCCCACGGTGCCGATCGCGGTGATACGCTCGCCCTGCACCAGGATCACCGAGTTGCGCACGGGCCGGCCGCCGTTGCCGTCGATGAGTGTGCCGCCCACGAGGGCCAGCGTACCCTGCGCATCGGCAACGGGGGCGGCGAGGGCGAGCGCGAGGACGAAGGCCAGGCAAACGGCGCGGCGCGCAGGCGAGGCGAGCATGGGCGGGGGCTCCGATGGGCGGGGGAGCGGATAATCTGCAACGACAACATCGCGGACGTACGTGCGGTGGGGGAAGCCGCACCATGCGACTCCCCCCGACCACAGGTCCCACGACCCTACCGAATCAGAAAGTGCAGCGAGAACTTGTGGGTCCGGGCCGTCCCGCCGTCAAACGTGAGCGGTTCGCTCGGAGCGGCCACGACGGACGGCGGAACGTATTCCTGAACCGTGACCTTGTCCCCTTGCCCGAACGGCAGTGGGATCGGAATGCAGACTTCCCGCACGCACGTCTTCGTCAGGTTGTAGCGGAACTCCGCCATCTTCCCGCGCAGCGAGACGCCGAACGTCGGCGTCCACTCCATCCAGTGCTCCTGCTGTGTCCGGAACGTCCGCTGCACGTTGTTGTCCTGTGCCAGCCGGTAGTTGATGGCGTACAGCCCCAACCCGAACTGCACTCCGAGTGCGGTCCCGTTTGCGCGCTCCGGCCACTCATGCGCGAATCCCGCGCGCATGATCGTATTGGAGAACCGGAACGAATTCTCGATTGTCTTCCCGCCAGCCGGGATCATGCCGCCACCAGCGACCGCGGTATCCCGCGCCGCGTCTGCCCACGTCTCCGTGGACATCGGCTCGAGCAGGAGATCCAGCCCGAGCGTCGTCCGCGCTACGGTGCGCGAGACACCCACGCCGGCATGATAGCCCAGCGTGTGCCCCGGGTCCCGCGGAATCGGGCGAAACCCCCGGAGATCGTACTCGGGGATCTTGGGGTGCGTCAGCTTGCTCATCGTCGCCACCCACCCGAGACGCCATCCCTCGGTTCCGAGAGGCCGCGCGTATGCCACGTGCGCGCCCCAGATATACGTCCGGTCATCGTTCCGCTGTGTCCGCTCACCCAGTACTTGCCGGACTCCTTGAATGAACCGGACATCGGTGTAGTGCACATCGTGCGTGGCCCGGTACTGGTTGTGCACCACCAGCAACTCCAGCGAGCGTGCCGGGCTGAACTCCTTGAGGATTCCCAGGCGCACGTCGGCGCTGCTCCCCGACTGGACAATCCGGTCGCTTCCCGCATAAAGCAGGTCCACGCCGTCCACGGCGCCGAGTCCCGCGAAGTGCCCGCTCGCCCCCACGGAGACTCCGCGCCCCATCTGCCGGGCCAGTGAGAGCCCGAGGTACCGGTTGTTGGCCGTGCGCTCACTGATCGCCGGTGCATCGGCCATGGGGCCGCTCCGGTCGAGTTGCTGAAGCGCAAACACGCCCGCGGCTGACCAGCGCCCTGACGAAGCCATGCCGCCAATTGGGAACGCGCACCCCCCGCCCCGGCGGTCCGAAATCTTGTGGCAAAAGGGGGCCGTGAATAATCGCCCCGTGCGCACGCGTGTGGCCTTGGCCGGGTTCACCAACGCATCGGCGACCGTGTCGTCAAGCGCCAGCGAGACACCAGCCATCCCCGCTGTCGAGGACGGCAGGATGTCGAACTGCTGGCCCTGCTGGACAGGGACCGTCTTGGGGGTGACCACCTGCGCCGCGACGGGCGGCGGGGCCCCGCCCATGGCGTACGCGATTGCGCTGGCGAACACGAAGCGAGCAGATGCTGCACTAACAAGGTGTGGCTGCATCGCAGACCTCCGAACAGGGTGACGAGGCGGCACGGAAGGCACGGCCTCTACCTGGGCGTACCCCCGCGGCGTCCGTACGCGTCACATGACGTCGGCGTCGCCTGATCGCCTCCTCCATGCGACAGCGGCGGACTCGCCGAGCCACGCCGCCCGCACGCAGATTACCCGTACCATGCGCCCATCACTCGTCGCTCTCGTCCTCGCCGCCGTTGCGCAGGCCGTCTCTCTTCCTGCCGCTGCCCCCGCCCAGACCATCGCCCCATTCGACCTCGGGCGATCTCCCATCGCGCTCAGCGGCGATGCCCGCGCCGGACAATTCGTCAGCGCCGTCGGCCGCCGCGCCATCGCCATGGGCACGGAGGACGGCGCCTTTGAGTTGTGGAGCTGGCCGTACAAGTGGATGCACGACCTCAAGCTCTCGTTCCGTGTCCCGAAGTACACGCAGCCCATTCCCGGACGCGACGTCGCCCGCTCGGTGCTGGTCCGCCCCGAAGGCGTGACCATCACGTACGCGTACGAGACGTTCACGGTGAAGCAGACGATCTTCGCCTCCATCGACAAGCCGGCCGTGATCATGCTGCTTGAGGTGGACGCCATCCGCCCGATGGAGATCATCGCGTCGTTCGTCCCCGACCTGCACCTGGCCTGGCCGGCGTCACTCGGCGGGCAATACGTCGCGTGGCACGCCGGCGCCAAGGCGTTCGTCTTCAGCGAGAGCCGCCGCAGGGTGAGCGCCTTCCTCGGCTCGCCCGCCGTGACGCAGGCGAGCGACGTTCCCGCGCACATGCTGAGCGCGGCGCCCCCGCAGTTCACCATCGGCGTAGGCAGCGACAAGGAGCGTTACACCGAGCCGCGGCTGGGCGAACCGCCGGGCGGGAACATCAATGTCCACGCCAAGTTCATCCCCATCGTAATGGCGGGGGGCGAGATGCCGCGCGACTCGGTGCTCGCGCTGTACCGGTCGCTGCTCGTGCCGGGTGCGATCGAGCGCGAGTGGAAGAAGCGCGTCGCGCACGCCGACTCGATTCGCACGCAGCAGGTATCCGTCTCGACGGGCGACCCGAACCTCGACCTCGCCGTCGAGTGGGCCAAGGTGAATCTCGACGAGTCGATGGTGTGCAATCCGGACCTGGGGTGCGGTCTCGTGGCGGGCTACGGACTCTCCGGCGCGGCGAGCGACCGACCCGGCTTTGGCTGGTTCTTTGGCGGCGACGCGTCCATCAACTCATTCGCGATGAGCGCGGTGGGGCAGCATGAGCTGGTGCGCGACGGCGTGCTGAAGTTCTTCGCCAAGTACCAGCGCGCCGACGGCAAGATCACGCACGAGATCTCGCAGGGGGCGGCGAAGATCGACTGGTTCGGCTCGTACCCGTATGCGTTCTACCACGGCGACACGACGCCGTTCTGGATTCTCGCCTTCGGCGAGTACTGGAAGCAGACCGCCGACACCGCCACGGTGCGTGCGCTCTGGCCGAAGGTGAAGAAGGCGTACGAGTGGTCGCGCAAGTGCGACACCGACAGCGACGGCCTGATGGAAAACACGTGCGCCGGCGCCGGCGCGCTCGAGGTGGGCGACCTGCAGGAAGGGATCGTCAGCGATGTCTACCTGAACGGCGTCTGGGCCGCGTCGCTCGAGCGCTTCGCGCGCATGGCCGAGGCGATGGGCGAGCCGGCGCTGGCGAACGAGGCGCGCGCCGAGCGCACGCGCACGATTGCCGCGCTGGACGGCAAGCTCTGGATCCCGGCCAAGGGGCAGTACGCCTTCGCCGTGCTCGAGCAGGGGAAGATCAATGAGACGATGACGGCCTGGCCAGCCACGGCGATGGCGTTCGACGTCTTCAACCAGGCGAACGGGCGGCAGATGGCCGAGCGGATGGCGCGCAGCGACCTGATGACGGACTGGGGGGCGCGCCCGCTCTCGACGACGAGCAGGCTCTTCGACCCGCTGCACTACAACAACGGTGCGGTATGGGGCTTCGTGACCGGATGGGTGTCCACGGCGCAGTTCCGCTACGGAAATCCCAATGCCGGATGGCAGGCGCTGCGTGCGACGGCGCAGACGACGTTCGACGAGTCGCGCGGGCGGAATCCGGAGGTGATCAGCGGGCGCGTGTACAAGCCGCTCGATACGGCGGTGCCGCAGCAGTTCTTCGCCACATCGATGATCCTCACCCCGCTGCTGCGCGGCATGATGGGGCTCGAGGTGGACGCGCCGGCGGGGACGCTCCTGGTGGCGCCGTGGGTGCCGCTGGGTGAGGAAGGGGTGCGGGTAGAGCGCCTGTGGGTGGGGCGCACGCAGGTGGACCTGAAGGTCACGGTGCGCCCGTCGGACGTGACGCTCGACGTGATGCGCGCCGGCGGCGAGACCGGTCGCCTGCTGAAGGTCACGTTCAATCCGGTGGCCGGGGCGCGACCCGTCTATGGCGAACTGCGCGCCGGTCAGAAGTCGCTTCGCCTGGAAACGGCGCGCAGCAACGCCCCCGAGGTGCGGTTCGCGGTGCGACCCGCCGCCATCGGCGAGCGGTCCCGTAACGTGCGGGTCGTCTCGCTACGCACGGAGGGCCAGAAGGTGCGATTGGTTATCGAAGGCATCGCCGGCGACACGGCGATTGGCTTCGTGCGCGGCACGCGGGGTGTGGAAGGCGCGCCCGATGTCGTCTACGCGCCGATGCGTGGCGATTGGATGAGCCCGCTGGCGCAACGAGAGTGGGGCTCGCTGGTCGATCGGCTGCTCACCGCCGGCGCAGTGCCGGTGCTCATACCTCTGCCGCGAGACGGGGCGGATGCGGACGGCTACGTGAGGAGAGAGATTGTCTTTGGGCGAAGGTGAGGAGTGAGAGAAACAACAGAGGGACAACAGAGAGAAAACAGAGCGACAACAGTACGGCTCAACGGCCGGCGTCTGTTGTCGCTCTGTTTTCTCTCTGTTGTCTCTCTGTTGTATTTCTGTTCTTAACGCGAGTCGCGGTAGGTCAGCGGTTGACGAGCCAGTGACGGCCCCCCGGCGCACTGTACGCGCCCCCCGCTGTGCCTACCGCGACACGCTGGGTCGCCGAGGCGACCCCGCGTAACCCGCTATATTTGTCTCCGGTGCTTCGCCTCTTGCGTTCAGCGCGCTACCGGTCGCAGAGGGAATGTCAACCTAGGGGCACCACCGCGGAATGGGGTGCAATTATGGAAGTTTTGTGAGGCATTTCCTCACGAAACCCTTACACGGTAGATTCAACCCTGAAAGTGGAATTCCACAGGGGGATTTAGATGAGCCTGGCTGCAACCATCCGTCCCGAGGCAGACGAATTCGCGCCGTACTACGGTCCGTACGTTGGCGCCGTCCCCGACGGTGACGTCACCCGCACGCTCGCGCAGCAGGGGGACGCCTTCGTTGCCCGCCTCAAGCACCTGAGCGAAGAGCAGGCGGCCTTCGCCTACGCACCCGGCAAGTGGACGGTGAAGGAAGTCGTCTGCCACATCACCGATGCCGAGCGGATCTTCGCCTATCGCGCGCTGCGCATCGCGCGCGGTGACGCCACGCCCCTCGCGTCGTTCGACGAGAATGCCTACGCCGTCACCTGCGGCGCCAACGACCGCCCGCTCGACACCCTGCTCGGCGAATTCGCCGCCGTGCGCGGCGCCACACTGGCGCTCCTGCGCTGGCTCCCCGAGGCCGCCTGGACCCGCCGCGGAACGGCCAGCGGGAAAGAGGTGAGCGTCCGAGCCCTCGCGTGGATCACCACCGGCCACGCGCTGCATCATGCAAGCGTGCTCAAGGAACGATACGGGGTCTAAGGCAAACGACAACCGCGAAGCTTGAACGGCGCGAAGGGGCGCGAAGTGATGAACTCTTCGCGCCCCTTCGCGCCCTTCGGCCTTCGCGGTGGAAGTTCGTTATTGCACTTAGATGTGAACGGCGCGCCCGAGTGCAGATAACGCCGCTTCTTTCACGACCTCGCTGAGCGTCGGATGTGAATGCACCGTCGCTCCCACGTCCTCTGCCGTCCCCCGGTACTCCATCGCCAGCACCACTTCCGCCAGCAGGTCGCTGACATTGGCGCCGATCATGTGGCAGCCGAGAATCTCGTCCGTGTTGGCGTCGACGATGAACTTCACGAAGCCACCAGTCTCGTTCATCGAGCGCGCGCGGCCGTTGGCGGAGAAGGGGAACTTGCCCACGTGGTACGCGCGGCCGCTCGCCTTCACCTCGGCTTCCGTCAGGCCGCAGGTGGCGACCTCGGGCCAGGTGTAGACGACGCCGGGCATGTTGTGGTAGTGCATGTGCACCGGCTTGCCGGCGATCACCTCGGCGGCGATGACGCCCTCCTCCTCCGCCTTGTGCGCGAGCAGCTTGCCGCCCACCGCATCACCGATGGCATAGACGTTCGGCAGGTTCGTGCGCATTCGATCGTCCACGGCGATCTCGCCGCGCGGCCCGAGCGTCAAGCCGAGCGCGGCGGCGTCCACGCCGTAGAGCGCCGGCTTGCGGCCGATGGAGACGAGCACGCAGTCGGCGGAGTAGGTGGCCGGCGTCCCCTTCTCTTCCACCTCGACGATCACCCGCTCGCCCTCGCGCCGGCCGCCCGTGACCCTGGTGCCGACGTGGATGTCCATCCCCTGCTTCTTGAAGATGCGCGTCGCTTCCTTGATGACGTCGTCGTCGTTGCCCGGCAGGATCGTCGGCATGAACTCGATCACCGTGACCTGCGCGCCCAGGCGCCGCCAGACGGAGCCGAGCTCGAGGCCGATGACGCCGCCGCCGATGACGATCAGCTGGCCGGGCACATCGTGCAGCTTGAGGGCGCCCACGTTCGAGACGATGCGCTCCTCGTCGAACTTGAGGTACGGCAGCTCGACGGGCACGGAGCCCGTGGCGAGGATCACATTGCGCGGGGTGTACGTCGTGACGGTGCCGTCCTCGGCCTTCACCTCCACGACGTTGCCGGCCTTGAGCGTGCCGAATCCCTTGGCCCAGGTCACCTTGTTCTTCTTGAACAGGAACTCGACGCCCTTGGTATTCTGGAAGACCACGTCGTCCTTGCGCTTCATCATGCGCTCGAGGTCGAACGACACGCCCTGGTAGTCGATGCCGTGGTCTGCCGCGTGCAGGCGCGCGAACTCGTAGTGCTCCGTGGAGCTCAGCAGCGCCTTGGACGGAATGCAGCCGACGTTGACGCAGGTGCCGCCGAGCGTGCGGTCCATCTCGACGCAGACGGTGGAAAGGCCAAGCTGCGCGGCGCGAATGGAGGCGACATAGCCGCCGGGGCCACCGCCGATGACAAGGACGTCGGGAGTCAGGATGTCAGGCACGGGACAGAGACTGGTTGAGGATGCCTGAATCTAACGCGCCGCGGTGCGGCGGCTGAGAACGCCGAGGGCGCCGGAGAAATCCGGCGCCCTCTCAATCGCAGTCGCCATCGTGAATCGGGATCCGCGATCTCCCACTCCTCAATCGATGAGCATCGTCGCCGGATCCTCGAGCAGTTCCTTCATCTTCACAAGGAACAGCACCGCCTGCTGGCCGTCGATGACGCGGTGGTCGTACGACAGCGCTACGTACATCATCGGGCGAATCACGACCTGTCCGTTGATGGCGACCGGGCGATCCTGCGTCTTGTGCAGGCCGAGAATGGCGACCTGTGGGAAGTTGATGATCGGCGTGGAAAGCAGCGATCCGAAGACGCCGCCGTTCGTGATGGTGAACGAGCCGCCGGTGAGGTCTTCCATCGTGAGCTTGCCATCGCGCGCCTTCTTGGCGAGCGCGGCGATGCCGCGCTGAAGGTCGAGGATCCCCTGGCGATCGGCGTCTTTCAGGTTGGGCACGACGAGGCCCGCGTCGCTGGCCACGGCGATGCCGAGGTTGACGTAGTGCTTGAAGAGAATGGCGTCGCCATCCACCTGCGCATTGACCGTCGGGAACGTCTTCAGCGCAAGGCACGCCGCCTTGGCGAAGAACGGCATGAAGCTGAGCTTCAGGCCGTGCTCTTTCTCCACCCGCTCCTTCATGCGCTCGCGGAGCGCCGAGAGGGCGCTCATGTCGATCTCGTTGAAGGTGGTCAGGTGCGCGGTGGCGTGCTGCGCCTGCAGCAGGTTCTCGGCGATGCGCTTGCGGCGCGTCGACATCTTCTCACGCGTCTCGCGAACACCGGCGGCTGGCGCCACAGGCGGGACGGCAGACGGTGGACGGCTGACGGCAGTTGCGGCGGGTGCCGAGACGGCCGACGGCAGAGGGCTGACGGCGGATGAGGTCGGCGCCGACGCAGATTCGACCTCCTGCGCGCCAGCAGGTGCGGTGCCTGCAGCAGCCGCCGTCCGCCGTCCGCCGTCTGCCGTCTGCTTTTCGGCCGCCTGCACTGCCGCCCACACATCCGGCTTGCTCACGACGCCACCGCGGCCGGTGCCGGGAATCGCGCCGAGGTCCAGCCCCGACTCAACAGCCATCCGCACCGCGCTTGGTGCGGCGCGCACCTCGGCCGGCACGGGTGCGGGTGCCTGAGCCGCCGGTACGGGGGCCGACGCGGGGGCCGCTGCGGGAGCCGCCGCGGGTGCCGCCGCGGGCGTCGCTGCGGGCGTCGCTGCAGCGGCCGCGCTGTCCGACGTCTGCCGTCCGCCGTCTGCCGTCACTCCGGCCGCGCCTTCATTCAGCTCTCCAAGCACCTCATCCACCTTCACCACATCGCCCTCGAGCTTCGCGCGCGTTCCGAGCACACCGCCCTTCGGGGCGGGGACCTCGACGGTGATCTTGTCAGTCTCGAGCTCGACCAGCGTGTCACCGATGTTGACGGCCTCGCCCTCGCCCTTGAGCCAGCGCGAGATGGTGGCTTCGGTGATGGATTCGCCAAGGGGGGGAACGCGGATCTGCATGCGGAAGGACGGACGGAGGACGGAAGACGGAAGACGGAAGACAGAAGACGGGCGACGCGCGACTCGGCGCAACGGATCTGCCACCCAAGCTAATATATTCGGGCGGCGGCAACGGCGTTTCTGCCTTCGCCATCCGCCATCTGCCCCGCGCCGTCCTCCGTCTTCCGTCCGCCGTCTTCCGTCCTCCGTCCGCCCCTAGCATGCGCGCGCTGACCATCTCGACCACCGGCTCCCTCGACTGCGTCGAGTTCAGGACCGATATCGCACCGCCGGCGCTCTCGACGCCCGGGCACGTGCGCGTGCGCGTACGTGCCGCGCCGCTCAATCACCTGGACCTGTGGACCGTGCGGGGCCTGCCCAGCATGAAGATCGCGGGCCCCTGGATCATTGGCGCCGACGGCATGGGCGTGGTCTCGGAGGTGTCGGACGACGTCTCGACGGTTCGTCCGGGCGACCGTGTGGTGATCAACCCCGGGCTCTCGTGCCGGCAGTGCGACTACTGCCATGCGGGTGAGCAGCCGCTGTGCGTGAAGTTCCGGGTGCTCGGAGAGCACCTGCCGGGCACCTTTGCGGACGAGATCGTCATCCCCGCCACCAACGTGCGGCCCATTCCGCCAAGCGTCTCTGATGCGGATGCCTCGGCGTTCGGCCTTGCGGCAATGACCGCCTGGCGCATGCTGGTCACCCGCGCGCGCGTGTCGTCCGGCGACGAGGTGCTGATCTGGGGCATCGGCGGCGGCGTGGCGCAGGCCGCGTTGCTGATCGCCAAGGCACGCGGGGCACGCGTCTGGGTGACGTCGGGTTCCGACGAGAAGCTCGCGCGCGCGCGCGCCATGGGGGCCGACGAGACGATCAACCACACCGGCCTTGACGTGGGACGCGAGGTGCGCGCCCGCACCGGCAAGCGCGGCGTGAACGTGGTCGTGGACAGTGTGGGCGCCGCGACGTGGGAGCAGTCGCTGGGCGCGCTGGGCCGCGCCGGTCGCCTCGTCACCTGCGGAGGCACCTCGGGACATGCCCTGCAGACCGACGTGCGACGGCTCTTCTGGAACCAGTGGACCATCATGGGCTCCACGATGGGAAGCGACGCGGATTTCGACGCCGTCGTCGGCGAGCTGGTCGCCGGGCGGCTGTCGCTTCCGGTGGACTCCGTCTTTCCCCTCGAACGCGGGCGCGACGCGCTGGCGCACCTCCAGTCCGGCGCACAGTTCGGAAAGGTCGTCCTGCAGGTCAGCGCCTGATGGCAGCCGACCGCGAACGCGCGCAGTACACCGAGGAGGAGCAGCGCACGATCCGCGAAGCGTTCACGGCCGGCGGCGAGGCGCGGTGCCCGCGCTGCGAGGTGGGCATGACCGCCCGCGTGATCGGCGGCGGGAGCTTCGGCCTCGGCTATGCGCGGCGACGGGAATGGTTGATGTGCCCGGGGTGTAAGAGGTCAGTGATGTTTGATGTGAGGCGCGGGACGAGGAATTGAGGGCGGGGTGCGGGGGTTTGGTGCGGAGGGACGAGTGGAGTGAGGAGAAGGCGGGAGGAGGCCTCCTCCCTCATCCTCATTCCTTCGCTCGTCCCTCCGCACCAAACCCCCGCACCCCGCACCCGTCTCCCCGAAACGCCCCGCCATTTTGATGCGTCTATAGATCGACTCCCCTTCATCAACACATGCGCCGACTTCTGCCGCTCCTCCTCCTCGCACTGCCGCTTGCCGCGCAGGAACCGCCGGGCGTTCCAAAGCCCCGTCTCGAACTCGCCGACAGCGCACGTCGTGCGGAACCGCCCGCCGGCGCGCGCCCGTCCGGCGCGCCCATGCGCGACAGCGGCGTGACGGCCGTGGCGCGCATCGCGCGCACCCCCTTCGTGCGCAACCAGACGCTGCTTGGCATCGTGCTGTACGGGCCGTCGTTTGCGGCGACCGTCGCCGACCGGCCGGTGCCGGCGGTGGCCGCGTATCTCGTCATGGCCGGCGGGAGCTTCTTCGCCGCCGCGGAACTCGCGCGCGACCTTCGCATCACGGAGGGCATGGAGCTGTTGGCGACCCGCGCCCCCATCCTCGGCGCCGCCACCGGCGCGGCGGTGCAGTACTCCCTGACGGGAGAGAATGACTACGCCGCCGGCATCTTCTTCGGGTCCATGCTTGGCACGACCGCGGCGTTGACGCTGGGCCAGCGACTGACGACGGGTGCGGCGATGGCGTCGGTCTTTGGCGCCGAAGCGGTGGCAGGTCTGGCCATCGGCACGATGTACGCGTTCGATGAGGACTACACCAATACCAGGGCGCGCGCCGCCGTCGGCGCCGGCGCCGCCGTGGCCGGCATGCAGCTTGGCGCGATGTACGGCACCTACTCGCGCTACAACGTGACGGCCGGCGACGTGCAGGCGCTCTGGACGGCGTCGCTCATTGGCGCGACCGCCGGCGGTGCGTTCGTCGCGAACGGGCATCCCGGGCACAAGACCAGCACGCTCGCCCTGCTCGGGGGCGCCGTCACCGGCCTCGTGGCAGGTGACCGGTTGCTGGTGCGACCAATCGACCACGCCCGCGGTGAAGGGACTTTGGTGGCCGCCGGCGGGCTTGCGGGCGCCCTGATGGGAGGCGGCGTCGCGGTGCTCGTGGGTTCGAGCGACCGATTCAACGCGGTCACGGCGGCACTCGGTGCAGCGGGAGCGATCGGCGGCGTCTGGATGGTCGAGCGCTGGATGGGATCCCGCCCGGATGCCGGACGCCGCGTCAGCACGCGGCTGACGGTGACCCCGCAGTCCCTGGCGCTGGCGGCGAGCCGCGTCCCCGGCACCCATTCGCTCGTTCGGTTCACGTTCTAGTACATTATGGGGACCCTCATCGAGTCCTCGTCGTGAACTTCCTCGACCGTCTACAAGAGAGCTTCGCCTCGTTCTGGGAGTACATCCCGGCGCTGTTCGGCTCTGCCGTGGTGCTCCTGGCCGGCTACCTGCTGGCCAAGCTCGTGCAGAAGGGCGCCGCGCGACTGCTGCGCCGCCTGCACCTCAACGATGTGCTGCGCAAGGGCGGGGTGGTGCCGCTCGAACGCGTCGGCGCCCACCTCAATCCGACGCTGGCGATCGCCAACCTGCTGTTCTGGCTGGTGATGTTCAGTGCGATGCTGCTCGCGGCGAACGCCCTCGGCCTCGACTCGCTGGCGTCGCTCTTCAGCGAACTCGTCGGGTACATCCCGAGCGTCGTGGCGGCGGTCGTCATCATCATCGTCGGCATCGTGCTCGGCGATTTCGTGGGCGGGCTGATCGGCGCGAGCACGAGTTCGCTGCACGGCGGACCGACGCTGGCCCGCGTCGGCAAGGGCGGCGTGGTGCTGCTGGCGGTCTTCATGTCGCTGCAGGAGCTGGGCGTCGCCACCGAGATCGTGACCACGGCCTTCGCCATCATCTTCGGCGCGGTCGCACTGGCCCTCGCGCTCTCGTTCGGGCTCGGCAACCGCGAGCTGGCCGGGGAGATCACCCGCTCGTGGTATGAGGCCTACAAGGCCGAGCGCGACGCGATCGACCGCGAGGTGGAGGCCGAGGAGGCCGACGTGCTGGCCGAGGAAGCGGCCCCGGCCAAGACGCCGGCAGCACCGAACGGGGCGTAGGCGTGCTGGCAGCGCTGGTTTTCGCGGCGTCGCTGGCGGCGCCGATGGCGCAGGACAGCCTGGCGCCGGTGCGAAAGGCCGACTCACTGCGCGTCGCCGTCCTGTCGGCGGCGCGCTTCGTGCTCCTCGACACGACGCAGTGCAATCAGGGCGTGCTGCGCACCTTCCCGGACTCCGCCCGTGCGGCCGGGGCCCCGAGTGCCGCGGAGACGCTGGCGCGCCTCGAGCGGCTGGTGATCGCGCAGGGTGTCGAGGATCCGATCGACAACGCGCGCGGCCATGCGCTGCTGCGCGCCGTGGTCGGGTGGGAAGTGGGCATGTCGCGACCGAATTGGGACGTGGCGGACGGCGCGCCGACGTACCGGGCGATCGCCGCTGGTCTCGCGGGCGAATTCTGGAACCCGGAGACCAAGGCGTGCGAGTCGTTCGTGCCGGAAGAGCCGCACTACGTGCTGCTGCCGCCGCTGACGAACTTCACGATGCCGCGCCCGCCGCGCACCGCGCTGACGATCGGGTTTGGCGAACCGGGACTGCTCGACCTGCGCGACAAGTTCTTCGCGGCGCACCGCGGCGACAGCACGGCGGTGCTGACGTATGCGCACGTGATCGCGACGGTGGTGTGGCGCGACTACGCGGTGGTTGCGGTCAACCGTCCGGCGGAACAGCTGGGGGCGATGAAGCTCCGCCAGGGCGCCGGCGGTTCGACGTACCTGTTCCATTTCGCGAATGGCGAGTGGCGATTGCTGGCGATTGTGCGGACATGGACGTAGCCAGTTCCTACAACCACGATGATTGAAGGGCGCGAAGGGGCGCGAAGAACTGCGCACAACTGCGCACACCGGGGCTGGTGGCACTTGGAACGGCGGGCCTGACAGCCCGCCGTTTTGCCTTCGTGCAACCAGGCAAACTACGCGCCCCTTCGCGCCCTTCGTCCTTCGTTGTGGCAGTCGAAAACCAGCGTCTGGTAAGTGTTTGATTGGCAACTAGTTACAAGGTCAATTACCAGTTGCGTTTTCGCGGTCTTTTCGGTAAATTTCCTCGATTGGTCGAGGGCCTTTTTCCACCCCCCTGACACGGCACATGACCGCACCGAATAACCGCGAGCGGATCCTCCCCAGGCTGATTGACGAGGAGATCCGGGAATCGTTCATCAACTACTCGATGAGCGTGATTGTGTCGCGCGCGCTCCCCGATGTGCGCGACGGCCTCAAGCCGGTGCATCGCCGCGTGCTGTACGCGATGAACGAGCTCGGGCTCGTGCCGGGACGGGCCTACAAGAAGTCGGCGACGGTGGTCGGCGACGTGCTGGGCAAGTACCACCCGCACGGCGACCAGTCGGTCTACGACGCGCTGGTGCGCATGGTGCAGGATTTCTCGCTGCGCTATCCGCTGGTGGACGGGCAGGGGAACTTCGGTTCCGTCGACGGTGACCCGGCCGCGGCCTACCGGTACACCGAGGCGCGCCTCACGCGTGTCGCGGTGGAAATGCTCGCCGACATCGACAAGAACACCGTCGCGTTCGCGCCGAACTTCGACGATCGGCTCGAGGAGCCGACGGTCCTGCCGTCGGGCGTCCCCAACCTGATCGTGAACGGGTCGGCCGGCATCGCGGTGGGCATGGCGACCAACATCCCGCCGCACAACATGCGCGAGGTGGTGTCGGCGCTGCTGACGCTCATCGACCACCCCGACACCGACGCGGCGACGCTGCGCGGGCTGATCAAGGGCCCTGACTTCCCGACGGGCGCCTTCATCTACGGGCGCGAGGGAATCAAGGAGTACATCGAGACGGGACGCGGCAAGATCGTGATGCGCGCGCGTGCCGTCATCGAGGAGAAGGAGAGCAGCAACAAGCAGCAGATCGTCGTCACCGAGCTGCCGTACCAGGTGAACAAGGCGCGGCTCGTCGAGAACATCGCCGAGCTTGTGCGCGACAAGAAGATTGACGGGATCAGCGACCTGCGCGACGAGTCGGACCGCGATGGCATGCGGGTGGTGATCGAGCTCAAGCGGGACTCCATCCCCCGGGTGGTGCTGAACCAGCTGTACAAGCACACCTCGATGCAGGCGACGTTCGGCGTCATCATGCTGGCGCTCGTCCCCGACCCGATCACGAAGCGGCTCGTGCCGCGCGTCATGGGAATGCGCGAAGCGCTGCTGCACTACATCCATCACCGCCACGACGTCATCGTCCGCCGCACGCAGTTCGACCTCGACAAGGCGCGCGACCGGGAGCACATCCTCGACGGCCTCAAGATCGCGGTCGACAACATTGACGCGGTCATCAAGGTCATTCGCGCCGCCGAGGACACGGAGTCGGCGTCGCTCGAGCTGCAGAAGCGCTTCAAGCTGTCGGAAAAGCAGGCCGAGGCGATCCTCAACATGCGCCTCGCCAAGCTCACCGGGCTGGAGCGCGAGAAGCTGGAGGAGGAGCTCGCGGAGGTGCGGGCGATCATCAAGACGCTCGCCGCGCTGCTCGAGAGCAAGCCGGCGCGCATGGCGCTCATGAAGGAGGAGCTTGCGGCGGTGGCGGAGACGTACGGCGACGAGCGCCGCACGGCGATCATCGCCGACGAGGGCGAGTTCTCCATCGAGGACCTGATTGCCAACGAGGAAGTGCTCGTCACGATCTCGCACGCCGGCTACGTGAAGCGCACGTCCATCGCGACGTACCGCAAGCAGAAGCGCGGCGGGCAGGGGCTCAAGGGGACCGAGCTCAAGCTCGACGACTTCGTCGAGCACTTCTTCACCGCCAAGACGCACGACTACCTGCTCGTCTTCACCGACGACGGGCGCTGCTTCTGGCTCAAGGTGCATGAAATCCCCGAGGGCGGCCGCGCCGCCAAGGGGAAGCCGATGGTCAACCTGATCAACGTGTCGCCCGACACGCAGGTCTCGGCGGTGGTGCAGGTCAAGAAGTTCAGCGACGACGAGTTCCTGCTCTTCTGCACCAAGGACGGGACGGTCAAGAAGACGGCGCTGAGCGAGTACTCCAACGTGCGCAGCACCGGCATCAAGGCCATCAAGATCGACGAGGGCGACCAGCTCATCGACGTGCAGATCACGAGCGGCACCAACGACGTGGTGCTGGTGGCGCGGCACGGGCTGAGCATCCGCTTCCACGAGCAGGACGTGCGCGCCATGGGGCGCGACACGACGGGCGTAAAGGGGATTGCACTCGGTGCGGGCGACCAGGTGGTGGGCATGGTCGTGGTGAAGCGCGAGGCGTCGCTGCTGGTGGTCACCGAGCACGGGCTCGGCAAGCTCACGAACATCGACGAGTACCGCGTGCAGGGACGCGGCGGCAAGGGGATCCTGACCGTCAAGCGCACCGAACGCACCGGCGACGTGGTGGGGCTGCTCGAGGTGCTCCCCGAGGACGAGATGATGCTCATCACGCGCGGCGGTCAGACGCTGCGGTGCGCGGTGAAGGACATCCGCGAGACCGGGCGTGTGGCGCAGGGCGTGCAGCTCAAGCGGCTCGACATGGGCGACGTGGTGGCCGCGGTCGCGCGCCTCGTGATCGAGGACAAGGAAGTGCCGGCCGACGCCGGCGACGAAGGGACGGCCGAACCGCAGATGGAGCTGACGGAAGGCGGCGAGGAGTAGTCGGTCCTGCCGGCCAGGTGTGCGAAGGGCGCCCACGTCGGGCGCCCTTTTGCCTGCGGGTCCGGGACCGCCGGCCCGCGTCGCGCGCGGCGCCGCTACCGTCCCGGGGGAGGCGGCGCGCGCACGATGACGATGGTCTGGCCCGTGTGGCCGTCCACGGTCACGGTGACGTAGGCCTGCCCGGGACTGAGCGCGGTGACGATGCCGTTGGCGTCGACCGTGGCGATCTCGGGTGCGCTGGACCGCCAGAGCAGCGAATGGGGAATGAAGGCGCCGTTGTTGGTGAGGCGCGGCGTGAACGAAAGCTGGGTCGTTTCGCCCACCGCGAGCTGCACCTCGACGTAGCGCATCGTCACGCCCGTGACGGCGTTGGCGGGTGGCGGAGCGCCCAGCGTGGGCACCCCCGTCGTATCGACCGGGGTGTCGAGGCAGCCGGCGACAAGCAGGGCGGAGCAGAGTGTGGCGATGCGCATGCGGAGTTGTACCTCTCAACCGCAATATCGCGCAGGAGGAAGCGCGGGGCCAGTGGAAACGGGCCTGCGATGTGGCGCGGCGCCGAAAAGCCGCATACTATCTGCCACAATGCCCGCCATGGACCGGTCGGTCCTCATCCTCTCCGACCACGTCGCCATGAAAGTCCGGCTGCGTGACGCGATGGCGCCCTACGCGCGAGTGGAGTGCGTGGCCAACGAGCACGAGCTGCTCCAGCGCCTCGCCCGCCCGGTACGCCTGGTCGTCATTCACGGGGTGCCGCCGTTCGCCGACCCGCGGCTGCCGGCCCGGCTGCGGCACGCGCTGCGAGAATCGTCGACGTCAATCGTGGTCGTGACGCACTCGCGCGAGCCGGCGTGGCAGTCGGCGCGCGCGCTCGTCGGCGCAGGGCAGGTGGAGGACATCATCTACACGGACACGGAGCGCGTGGACGCGCTGGTGGCGGCGTGGAGCCTCGACAGCGACCGCTGCCGGCAGAAAGTGGAGGCGCTGCGCCTCGCTCGCGCGAGCGCCCCGGAAAACCTGCATGTCGTGCTGGAGGAGCTGCTGCTCAAGGACACCGGTGACCTGTCCGTGGGTGCCTGGGCGGCGAAGAAGCCCGAGGGATCACGCTTCGCCCTGCACCGGGAACTGTCGAAGATCGGCGTTTCGCCCTCGACGCTCGTGGACGTCGCCCGCGTGATCAACGTGGTGACGCGGGTGCTGGTGCGCGGGGGTACGCGGCTCAAGGGGCGCCTCGCCGCCCTGCCGGACGTGCGATCGGCGCGGCGGCTGCTGATGCGCACCCTCGGCATGTCGCCGAGCGACGTCACGCACCTCGCGCACGAGCAGGGTCCCGACGCCGTGCGCGACCGCACGCGGCGGGCGGTGTCCCGCATGCTGGGCGGCAGAAACCCGGTACAGCAGAAGCCAGGAGGCGAGGCGAAGAAGTAGGCGGGATTGTCACGGCGGGCTCCGGGGGATGCCCTCGCGTCCCGGGCAATCCGTGGCGTTGCGGAACCCCTTGCGGCAGAGCAAATTAGTCGCGATCCATAGCGTATTCCGCGCTCTTCCGCGGCACCCTCTCCATTTATAGTTGGAGATTCGTTCATATGGCGCTTGAGTCCCGCGAGTCAACTCACCTGCGAGGCAGCAGCACCTCACGCATGGCACGCGGCCTCGCCCGCGCTGCCCTCGCTGTCGTTGCGCTCCTCGGCTTGACGGCCGCGCTTGGCGCGCAGGGCGGCGACAAGGCCAAGATCGGCGAAGCGGTAAAGTCCGACCTCACCCGGCTGGCTGAACTCGAGCGCGGCTGGTTCGAGAAGAACCGGACGTTCACGACCGACCTTCGTGCGCTCGGCTTCACGCCCACCAGCGGCGCCAACGTCACGATCTCGTACGCGTCGGCGCGCTCGTGGGCGGCGAACGCGACGCATCCGACGCTGCAGCCGACGAGTTGCTTCATCGTCGTGTCGCAGCCGAGTGGCGGTGGGTCGAGCGCGCGACCGTTCTGCTCCGAGTCCACGGGGGGCCAGGTGGCGGCGGCACCGCCGCAGGCCGCCCCTCCGCTTGCGGCGCCCCAGACGACAACGCAGGCGCCGGCTTCCCGGCCGGCGGCGTCGGCCGTGATCCAGCAACCGGTCGCGAGCCGTCGGCCCGCCCCCCGACGTCCCGCTCCCGCTGCCGCAGCACCGGCGCAGACGATCGTGGAACTGCCGGCGCGCGCGCCGTCGAACGCCGCCGCCCTCGCCGCCACGCGCGCGGCCGGCGGCGTGGCTGACGCGGGCGTGACCGAAGCGGTGACGCCGGCGCAGTTCACCGAACGGCTGAACGCCATCGTGGCCGCGGCCCTCGAAGTGTCGAACGCAAAGATGCCCGACGTGGCGCGCGATCCGTACGAAAGCACGTCGGAGTACCAGGCCCGCGTGGCGCAGGCGTATGCCGTCTTCCAGCGTCGCGAGTCGGAGTTCTACGCGCGCAACACGCGCACCTACGTGGTGTCGGTGCCGGTGAAGGGCGTGAAGTACGACGCCGACCGGGAAATCGTGGAGTTCTCCGTGGATCCCATCGCCCTCCCGACGACGCGCTCGTTCGCGGCGTCGGACGCGGCCCGGCTGAGCGTCGCGTGCTACACGCGCCCGTTCTTCTGGTGCAGCCCGGAGGCCGGGATGTCGTACGACGGCACGGACCTCTGGCGCATTCCGCGTGCGACGGCGCGGTCCGTGGACGTGCTGCAGACCCCGCTCACCTTGCTGGCGCGCTACGTCGTCGGCCGGCGCGACGATGCGCGCACGCCCGCAGTTTCGCTCATCTCAATGGAGCTGCACGCCAAGGGCGCCGCCATCTCGCGGTGGGATTCCGCGACGCGCTGAGCACGCGTGCAGGACTGATGCGCAACGCCCTCCGCCCATGACCGCCGAGCCGATGCTCGTCGGGATTGACGACGTTCGCCGCGCCGCCGCCGTGCTGCGCGGCGTCGCCGTTCGCACCCCCCTGCTGGGTGCCGAGGCGCTGTCGGCGGAATTCGGGACGCCGGTCTGGCTGAAGCCCGAGCAATTGCAGCGTGGCGGCGCCTTCAAGTTCAGGGGCGCCTACACCTTCATTGCGGGGTTGAGTGAGGCCGACCGGGCGCGGGGCGTGGTCACCGGCTCGAGCGGAAACCACGGCCAGGCCGTCGCACTCGCGGCGAAGATGTTCGGCGTGCCGGCGACCATCGTCATGCCGACCACGGCGCCGCGCGCCAAGCGCGCGGGCGCGGAGCGGCTGGGCGCCCGCTGCTTCTACGTCGGCACCACGACCGCAGAACGTCTCGCGAAGGCGGAGGAATTGCAGGCCAGCGAGGGGCTCACCTTCGTGCCGCCCTTCGACGACCTCACGATCATCGCCGGCCAGGCCACCGTCGGCCTGGAGATCGCCGAGGACCTGCCGCAGGTGGGCACGGTGCTGGTGCAGATTGGCGGCGGCGGACTCGCCTCCGGCGTGGCGACGGCCATCAAGCGGCTCGCCCCGTCGGCGCGCGTGATTGGCATCGAGCCCGAAGGCTCGCCGAAATTCACGCGAGCACGCGAGGCGGGGAAGCCCGTCGTGATCCCGGCCAATCCCTCCGGCCTCGCCGACGGCCTGCTGGCCGTGAAAATCGGCACGCGCAACTTCGCGCACCTCAGCGCCATGCTGGATGAGGTGGTGACGGTGCCCGATGCTGCGCTCCCTGGGGCGATGCGCTTCCTCCTCGACCGGCACAAGCTGGTGACGGAGCCCAGCGGTGCGATCACGGTGGCGGCGCTGCAGACGGGACGCGTCCACGCGCACGGCGACACGGTGTGCGTGCTGAGCGGCGGCAACATCGAGTGGGACGGCCTGCAGGAGCTGCTCGGTGACGCGTAACGCGCGCGTGCTCGTCGTGGACGACGACGAGGGAGTCCGGCACGCGATGGTGAGCGCGCTCAGCGACGCCGGGTGCGAGGTGCGAGAGGCCGTTGATGCGGCCTCCATGCGCATGCTGCTGTCCACGTGGGAGCCCAGCCTGCTGCTCCTCGACGCGTCGCTCCCGGACGCGGCGGGAACGCAGCTGCTGCAGGAGCTCAAGGCCGGTGACGGGACCCGCGACCTGCCGGTGGTGATGATCGCGACGCGGCTGCCTGACGAGCTGACGGAACTGGCGCTTGGACTGGGCGCGGCCGACGTGCTGCGGAAGCCGTTCCGGCCGCGCGAGCTGGTGGCGCGGGTGCAGGCGCAGCTGCGGGTGCACGCCCTGCTGCGCAGCACGCAGGAGTTGCTGCGAAACGCCGAAGACGAACTCACCCGGGTGCAGGAGGATTCGGAAAACCGGCGCAAGCTGGTGGACATCCTGCACGAGGTCACGGGCGACCTCTCGTCGGACGAGATCTACCACATCCTCGCCCGTCGCGTGGCGCGCGCGCTGTCGCTGTCGCGGTGCTCGGTCATCCTCGCCAAGCCGGGCGACCGGGTGGGCGTGGTGGCGACCGCGTTCGACAACCCGGCCATCCGCAACTATGAGATCAATCTCGAGGCGTACCCGGAGATCCGCGCCGCGCTCGAGCACGGACATCCGGTGCTGGTGGAAGACCTGCACACCAGCCCGCTCTACGAGGATCTGCGCCGCGAGTGGGCCGCCAACGGCACGCAGGTGCCGATTCGCAGCGTCATCGCGCTGCCGTTCACGCTGGGCAAGGTGCAGGCGGGCGTCTTCTTCCTGCGGCGCATGGTGGACGAGCCACCGCTGACCAACGAGGACGTGGAGTTTGCGGACTCGGTCATCAAGGCGGCGGTGGCGGCCATCCACCGTGCGCAGGTCATCGAAACCACCAAGGCCGACAATGCGCGGCTCGAGGTGCTGGCGCACACCGACCCGCTGACGCAGGTGCTCAACCGCCGCGCGCTGACGGTGCGCCTCGCGTCGGAACTCGAGCGGGCGCGACGCTACGACTCGGTGCTCACGCTGCTCATGGTGGACCTCGACCATTTCAAGAAGGTCAACGACACGTACGGCCATCTGGTCGGCGACGAGGTGCTGCGCGAGGTGGCGACGATGCTGCAGAACGAGATCCGCAGCGTGGACGTCGTGGCGCGGTACGGCGGCGAGGAGTTCGTGGTCGTGCTGCCGGAGACGTCGCTGGTGGGCGCGATGACGTTTGCCGAGCGCATTCGCGAGCACGTGGCGGCCACGCCCTTTGCCGGCTCGCTCGTGGACGGGCTGCAATTGACGTGCAGCATCGGGGTCAGCTCGTATCCGTCGACAACCATCAATACGGTGGACGATCTCTTTGCCCGGGCCGACGAGGCGCTGTATCGCGCCAAGGCGGACGGGCGCAACCGGGTCTGTCTATGAGCATGCGATGCCCGTCCTGCGGCACCCAATACGCCGACGACGCGAAGTTCTGCACCAAGGACGGCACGCGGCTGCAGGCGCTGGCCGCGCCGGCGCCGGCCGCTCCGCTGGGCGCGGATGGCGCGTCCGGCTCGTCCACGACGCCGCGCGCGATGACGCCGCCGGTGGGGATTCCCAAGCAGTTCAACCCGGCCGCGCTGACGGGGCAGGTGCTCGAGGGGCGCTACAACATCGTGAAGAAGCTCGGCGAGGGCGGCATGTCGTATGTCTACCTCGGCGAGGACATCGCGACGAAGGAGCAGTACGCCATCAAGGTGCTCTCGCCGTCGCTGGTGAAGGACGGCAACGCGATGGCGCGCCTGCGGCGCGAGGCCGCGCTCGGCATGCGCCTCGAGCACCCCAACGTCTGCCACATCGTGCGGCTGGGGGAGACGGAGGATGGGGTCGTCTATGTGGTGATGCCGTTCGTGCAGGGCGAGATCCTGAGCGACCGCAACAACCGGAAGGGGCAGCTGCCGCTGACGGAAGTGGTGCCGTTCGTGCAGCAGATCGCGGCGGGCCTGCAGGTGGCGCACGAACTCAAGATCATCCACCGCGACCTGAAGCCCGAGAACATCATGATCACCACGAATCCGGACGGCACCGACCGGGCGGTGGTCATGGACTTCGGGCTGGCCAAGGAGCGCAAGGCGGGCGGCGAACTGGAGAAGCTGACGGCAACGGGGATCATCCTGGGTACGCCGGAGTTCATGAGCCCCGAGCAGCTGCGCGGCAAGCCGCTCGACCCGCGCACCGACGTCTACTCGCTCACGCTGATGACGTACGAGATGCTGACGGGCAAGCTGCCGTTTGAGGGGAAGAACCAGCAGGAGATGATGATCGCGCGGCTGCGCAGCGATCCCATCTCGATCCGCACGCGGCGGCCAGACATTCCCGAGGCGGTGGATGCCGTGCTGACGAAGGGCATGGCGCGCAATGCCGACGACCGGTATCCGACGGCGGTGGAGTTCGCGGCGGCGCTGGCCGCGGCGGCCGGCGGCGGCGGCGGTGGCGTGCTCGGCAAGCTGTTCGGGCGGTAGCGGGTCTGCCACCCTCGGGCAGTGGATCGGGTGGATACCGCACTGCCACCGCGAAGGGCAACGGGCGCGAAGGGGCGCGAAGGAACCCACGCCGTACGGAGGGGTGCCATGGAGATGATGCGATTCCACATCTTCCGCGCCTGCGTCGCGCCGCTTTCAGTGATGGCGCTGGGCGCGTGCTCCACGGGCACGGCGGGGCCGCCGCCGCGCCTGGATGAGGTCGCGGCAGCCGAGTCGCTGGTGCACGCGCGCAGCACGCCCAACCTGCGCGTGCCGCCCGGGTACGACATCCGCAAGATCGCCTCGCTCAACGGGCCGCGGGTGATCCTGCCGCGCGCCGACGGCTCGATGTTTGTCACGCTGACCGGCGACGACCAGTTGATGCTCGTGGCCGATCCGGACGGCGACGGCACCTACGCCGTGACGCAACTGCTGCGCAATCTCGACAGCCCGCATGGCATGGTGGTGCACGACGGCTCCCTGTACATCGCCAACACCGGGGCGGTGGTGCGCAGCAAACTCGATGGCGCGGGACTGCCGACGCGGCCGCTGGAGACCATCGCGCGCTACTCGCATGGCGGTGGGCACTTCACCCGCAGCATCGTCTTTGGCACCGACGGGGGGATGTACGTCTCCATCGGCTCGTCGTGCAACATCTGCGAGGAATCCGAACCCGACCGCGCGACCGTGATGCGGTTCGACGCCGACGGACGCAACGGCCGGGTCTTTGCGCGCGGGCTGCGCAACGCGGTTGGCATGGCGGTCCATCCGGGCACCGGCGCCATCTGGGTGTCGCAGCACGAGCGCGACAACCTGAAGCCCGACCACGAGGATCTGCCGCCCGAGGAGATCAACATCCTGCGGGACGGCGGCGACTACGGCTGGCCGTATTGCCACAGCAACCGCGTGCCGAACCCGGAGTACAACGATCAACGGCGCTGCGACCGCACCATCGCGCCAGCGCTCCAGATGCAGGCGCACTCCGCGCCGCTCGGCATGACGTTCCTCGCACACGCGACGCAGGTGCCCGCCGAATGGCGCGGCGACCTGCTGCTCGCGTTTCACGGATCGTGGAACCGCGATACTCCCACCGGCGCCAAGGTGGTGCGCATCCGCGTCAGCAACAACCTCCCCGTGTCATACGAGGACTTCGTGGTCGGCTGGCAGACGGAGAACGGGCGGCGGTGGGGCCGGCCGGCGGATGTGGCGGTGGCGGCGGACGGCGCGATCCTGATCGCCGACGATCATGGCGATGCGATCTGGAGGATGTTCCGTGCGCGGTAGCCTGTGTTCGGGAGCGAGGACGCGTGCGGCGACGTTGGCGTTGATGTGGTGCATCGCCGGAGCGCTGGCGGCGCAGCAGCCGTCGGCGTCACCGCCGCCGGCGTCGCAACCGGCGGTGGAGCGATATGAGTTTGCGCTGGACCTGCCGGCGCAGGGCAAGCACATCGTCGGCGGCGCGCGCGTGATCTATGCCGCCCCCATCACGGTGGACACCCTGCGTCTCGATCTCGACGACGCGATGCGCGTCTCCGGCGTCTGGATCGGCTGCGTCGAGGCGCGCGGGCAGGCGTCGTTCGTCCACCGGGGGGACGTGCTGCTCGTCGCCGTCCCCGCCGGTGGCATCGGTGACACGCGATGCCTCGGCATCACCTACGATGGTGAGCCGTCTGACGGACTCATCATCACGACCGATTCCGCCGGTCGCTGGGCGGCCTTTGGCGACAACTTCCCGAATCGCGCGCGCCACTGGCTGCCGACGCAGGACCATCCGTCGCGGAAGGCGAACGTGACGTGGACGGTCACGGCACCGATGGGTCGCAGGGTCGTCGCCAACGGCGCGCAGGTCAGCGCCGTGCCGAGCCCGGACTCGCGGGTGACGACGACCTGGCGCACGGATCGTCCGATTCCGACGTACGGCATGGTCATCGCCGCGGCGCCGCTGTCGGAATACCGCCTCGGCGACACGGCCTGCGGCTTCGCCGAGGACGGACGCTGCGTGCCGCAGATGGTCTGGACGGCGCCGGAGCAGCGCGTCTGGATGCCCGGGCAGTTCGCGCGCGCCGGCGAGATCGTGGACTTCTTCGCACGCACGATCGGCGCGTACCCGTACGAGAAGCTCGGCCACCTGCAGACGACGACGCGCTATGGGGGGATGGAGAACCCGTCGGCGATCTTCTACTACGATCGCGGTTTCCGCAAGGCAAACGGCATTGACGATGGACTCATCGCACACGAGACGGCGCACCAGTGGTTCGGCGACGCGGTCACCGAACGCGAGTGGGCGCACATCTGGCTGAGCGAGGGGTTCGCGACATTCTTCGCCGCGCTCTGGGCGCAGCACGCGTACGGTGACACCGCCTACGCTCGGGAAACGGCCGGCATGCGCGACGCCGTGCTGAAGGCCGACGTGGTGACGCGCCGCGCCGTGATCGACAGCGTGGAGACGGACCCCAACCGCCTGCTGAACGAGAATTCGTATCCCAAGGGCGGGTTCGTACTGCGGATGCTGCGCGATGAAGTGGGAGACAGCGCCTTCTTCAGCGGCCTCCGCCGCTACTACACGGCGCACCGGCATGGCAATGCGATGACGCGGGACCTGCAGGCGGCGGTCGAGGCGACGTCGGGGCGAGCGCTGGGGTGGTTCTTCGACCAGTGGCTGCGCCGCCCCGGGTGGGCCGAGTTGCGCACGTCATTCAGGTGGGACGAAGCGACTGGTCGCGTGACGATGCAGGTGGAGCAGGGGGCGCGGTTTGGCCCGTTCCAGTTGACGCTGCCGGTGGAGGTCGTGGACGCGTCGGGAACGCGGCAGCGCATGCGCGTTCCCGTGGAGGCGCGCGCAAGCCAGGCGGTGGTCCTGCCGGCGACGTTCACGGCGGCGCCATCGAGTGTGCGGTGCGACCCGGAGCACACGCTGCTTGCGGTGTGCACGTCCAAGTGAGGGGGCTCGTGCGACGCATCGTCTGGCGACGCGGATTGCTGCCGCTCGTCCTGGCCAGCGCGGGACTCGCGCCGCGCGTGCACGCGCAGATCCCGCGAGCGTCGCACCCCCTGCCCGGTACGACCACGAATGCCGGCGACATCGACGCCATCGAGCGCCGGCTCTACGAGGCGTCCCGTCGTGCGCCACGCGATGCCGCCACGCGCGCCGCGCTCGGCGAGTGGCTGGCGTCGCGCGGCCAGTTGAAGTCGGGGGCGGTGCTGCTCGAGGAGGCGCGGCTCTTCGGCGGCAACGCCGTGGCCATCGCCGCCCGCCTGCAGCACATCTACACGTGGTTGCGCGACTGGGAGTCGCTGGCGGCGCTTCCGTCGTCGCAGCTGTCACCGGGAGAGAAGGCGCGGGCGGCGGCGCTCGTCGATCGCCCGACGAGTGTCGTCGGCGCCGACTCGACCATCGTGCCCTTCGCGCCGGTGGAGATTGGCGCGATCGGTCGCCTGCCGCTGGTGCTTGGCCGGGATACGGTGTGGGCCGAACTGGACCCTCAGGAGGAGGGCATCGTGCTTCCAGGGTTGGCCCGGGGAGCTGGGCTGGTGGACATCGTCGGTGACGACCGGCGGGGCGTGCTTGGCATTCTCCAGGAATGCACCGTGGGAACGCTCTCGCTGATGAACGTCCCCGTGCGCATTGACGCGTCGCTGGGCGCGGGGCGGGCGCGCATCGGCTTTGACGTCTTTGCGATGCTCGCACCGACGGTGGACGGCCGCGCCGGTACCGCAACACTCCGGCGCGCGGGACGCGTCGCCGAGCGACCCGGCGCCACGGGGGTGCCATTTGTGCTGGGTTTTCCGGGCGTGCGCCTCGCCGTGCGCGCCGGCGAGCCGCTGGTGCCGATGAACTCGCCTGCCGGGCGTGCCGCGCTGCGCGGGCGCCCGTGGACGGTGGACTTGCGGCGCGGTGTGATCTGGTCCGACACGGCGCGGTAACGCCGTCCGCCCCCCCAGCAGTGGCGCCGTCCGACGCCACCGCGCGATACCGAGTAAATTGACCTGCGGTCCCCGCGGCGCGCTGTGTCACACTTGTATCCGACAATTCCATGAAAATGCTCGTGCTTGGCGCCGGGCTTCAGGGTTCCGCGTGCGCCTATGACCTGCTCCAACACGCCGACGTCACCGAGGTGCGGCTCGCCGACAAGTCGGTGAACCGTCTCCCGGAGTTTCTCACGCCCTATCTCGGCGGCAAGCTGAAGCCGATGACGCTCGACGTCACGGACCGCGCCGCGACGCTGAAGGCGATGCGCGGAGCCACGGCGGTGATGAGTGCAGTGCCGTACTACTTCAACATGCCGATGACCGAGGCTGCCATAGCCTCGGGGGCGCATTTCTGCGATCTCGGCGGCAATACGGAGATCGTCTTTCAGCAACGGGAGCTCACGGACAGGGCCGCCTCGTGCGGGTTGACCGTCATTCCCGATTGCGGTCTCGCGCCGGGGATGGTGAACATTCTTGCGCAACTCGGCATCTCGCGCTGCGACAGCGTGTCGGCGGTGAAGATCTTCGTCGGCGGCTTGCCGCAGAAGCCCGAGCCGCCGCTCAACTACCAGGTCGTGTACTCGCTCGAGGGAGTGCTCGACTACTACACGACGCTCTCGTGGGTGATTCGCGACGGGAAGCGGCACCAGGTGAAGGCGCTTTCCGAGCGCGAGTCGATTTCATTCGACGGCGTCGGCGAACTGGAGGCCTTTCACACCGCGGGCGGCTTGTCCACGATCGGGTTCCGGTACGAGGGGCAGATCCCGACGATGGAGTACAAGACGCTGCGCTATCCGGGACACGCGCACATCATGGAGGCGATTCGCGACCTCGGGCTGCTCGACCTCGGCGCGATCGACGTGAAGGGGTCAAAGGTGGTGCCGCGCGACGTGGCGATCGCGTGCATGGCCCCGCACCTCAACAAGCCCGACGGCCGCGACCTGGTGGCGATGCGGGTGATCGTCACCGGAGTGAAGGACGGCAAGCCCGTGACGCACACGTTCGAGCTGGTGGACCGCTTTGACGAGAAGACGCACATCACGTCGATGGAGCGCACGACCGGTTTCTCGCTGGCGATCACCGGCCTGATGCAGGCGCAGGGACGCATCAAGCCGGCGGGCGTGCACACGTCCGACGAATGCATGCCGGGCGAGGCGTATGTGGCCGAGCTCGCGAAGCGCGGGATCAACATCGTGCAGTCCGTGTCGTAACGCGGGCGCATGGCGCGTGGCGCGTGACACCACGCCGCGATGACGCGATTGCGCAAAGAAGCGGGCGGGGCCAGGCGGCCTCGCCCGCCTTCCGTTCCAGCGGCGCTGAAACCCCGCCGGTGAAGGGGTGTTCCCGCTCTCGCCGTTGTCGCGTGCGGACGGTCGAGGCGGGCGTGGATCATCACCCACGACGGGGGGTAGAGAACGCAGAACCCTCTTGGAGGATGTATGGGTGTGACGCGAACGGCATTGGCGGTGGGCCTGCTCGCGATCAGCGTGCCGGCGCTCGCGCAGCCTGGCCGGAGCGGCAAGGAGCGCGCGCACGCGGATCGCGGCGGCGAGGCGCATGGCGGCCGCGCGGAGAAAGGCGGGAACGAACGCGACGAGCGCCGCGTGGATAGTCAGTCGGAGCGGCGCGGCGGGAGCATCGTGGGCGGGCGCATCACGCCGCGCGGCGGCGCGCCCGAGGTGCAGCAGGGGCGTCGCGATCCGCGTGGTGGCGATTCCAATGGGCGGTTCGAACGTCGTGATCCGCGCGTTGCGGTGCCCGACGGACGTTATGAGCGCCGCGATCCGCGCGTCGGGGTGCCCGATGGACGATACGATCGCGGCGATCATCGAGTCGCCGTGCCCGATGGACGGTATGATCGCGGCGATCGGCGCGACGATCCGCGTGTCGTAGTGCGCACGCCGGTCGTGATTGACCGGCACGACAACCGCGCGCCGCGCGCGATGCCGCGGTCGGGATACTATGGCGGTCGCGCCAGCTATCGCTACGGCGACCGCGATTTCCGTCATCGCGATGTGCTGCGGATCACAATGTGGTACCGCAGCCTGCCGCCGACGCGGCTTGCCTTCTACGGGTACTACGACCGCTACGATCGCCCGTGGGGCGGGGTGCACTACGTCTTCCGGCCGGGGCTGTACCTGACGTTTGACGTCTTCACCCGCCTGGCCCTGCTGCCGTACGACCTCGAGTACGAACTCGGGTACCTGCCGTGGTACCTCGAGCGCCGCATCTACGGCAATACGGTGCTGGTGATCGACACGAGGACGCGGTACATCGTCGACATCTTCGAGCTGGACTACTGATCTAGGATTGGGAATCCGGATTGGGATTCGGGATTACGATAGAGGATTGCGATTAGCGATGAGCCCCGGGGCCAGATCTGGCGCCGGGGCTCATCGTTATTCGCTATCCGCAATCGCCGTCCTGTATCGCAATCCGGATTCCCAATCCTCTATCGTTGGTAGTTCGCGAGCGTTGCACCCATTGCGTCCATCGCTTCCCTGGCGCGCCAGCGGTCGCGGCCGTTGTAGATGAACGCGAAGGCCATCCGTTCGCCGTCGAGGGCCGTGACATAGCCGCTGAGCGAGGCCACGTCATTCGTCGTGCCGGTCTTGGCGCGGAGGTTGCCCATCGCCGGCGTGTACTTCATGCGGCGGCGCAACCCGTCGGTGCGGCCGGCAATGGGGAGCGACTGTTCGAGCACGTCGCGCCACGTCGCCCTGGCGGCGTAGCCGAGCAGCTGCACCATGGCGCGCGGGGTCACCCGGTCAGCCGTGGACAATCCGCTGCCGTCGGCGGCGTAGACCGACGTGGGCGGCACCTGCGCCTTCTCCCACAGGAAGCGGCGCAGGAGGATGTTCGCGTTCTCCGCCGAGCCCACCACGCCGGCGCTGCGCGCCGCGTTGCGGAACAGGAGTTCCGCGAAGTGATTGTTGGACTCGCCGTTCATCGTGCCGACCAGCTCGCCGATGGACGCCGAGGAGAGGGCCGCCACGCGCGGGGCGCCACTGGCGGCCCTGGCGAGCCGGGCACTGCCGCCCACCGCGACGCCGTGCTGCTCGAGCGCGGCCCGGAATGCGGCCGTCGTCACGAGGGCGGGGTGCTCCGCGACCACCTGCACCCTGCGCCCCTTGTGGGCGCGCCCGATGGTGCCGCGCACCTCGATGCCGCCTTCTCGCTGCACGATGCTGATGCGGCTGCCGCGACCGGCGACGACCTTCACCGAATTCACGATGCTGATGCCGGAGAGCGCGGGTTCAAAGGTGAGCTCGGCTGATTTCCCCGCCGGCTTCACCGTGACGGCCAGCAGGTTCTCGTTGTAGGACAGTGCCGAGACGCGGGCGGCGTAGGACGAGCCCAGGTACCGCGAGCGCCATCCCTCGGGGACCTTGCGCTCCTCAAAGGCCGAGGCGTCGCCAATGATGTCGCCCGAGACGCGGCGCACGCCGGCCTGCGCGACGAGCCGCGCGATGGCGGCGATCGGCGTCTCACCCGAGGCGCCGTCAGCGTAGCGTCGGCTGAACGACGGGTCGCCTGTGCCGCGCAGCACGAGGTTGCCGCGTACCGTGCCGTCCGCGCCGAGCGCGCCCTCGCGCAGGACTTCGGTGACGAGGCGATAGTCGGGACCGAACCGCTCGAGGGCCACGGCAGCGGTGAAGAGCTTCATCGTGCTGGCTGGCAGCAGCTGCCGGTCGGCGTTGTGCGCGAAGAGCGTGTCGCCGCTTGCGAGCGAGACGACGGCGACGCCCCAGCTTCCGCTGCGGGTGGCCCGGCCAAGAATGGAGCCGAGGTCGAGCATCAACTGCGACTCACCGCGCGGCGCCGTGTACTTGAGGAGCGCCGGAGCGGGGATGCGCTTCTTGGCCGCCGGCCGGACCTTCGCCTTCGCACTGCTCACAGGCCGGCGCTTGGACGCCGTCGAGCGTGCATCGCGTGCCGGCTTCTGAATCGCCGCTCGCACGGAGGCCGCGGCGGGCTTCGCCTGGGCCGACAGGTGCCCGGCAGCGGCCGCGAGCACCATGGCTGCGGCGCACCACGAGCGGAGACGACGGTGGCGGAGGCGGAGGGGCATCAGCGAATGGGCTCTCAACGCAGGGAAGGCGGCGCACGAGGCGGCCGCCCCTCGCGTCAGACCTTCAAGATCAGGTTTCGGCGGTAGAGCACCGCCAGGATTGCATACCAGAAGAGGACGAAACAGATCGCGAAGGCCAGCGACGCATTCCGGGGTTCGAGCCACGATGCGAACACTGTCTTATACACCACAGCCTGCACGGATACCTGTTTTCCGTCGAACTCGACCTTCCAGAGCGAATAGATGATGCGGGCCATCAGCCCCGATCCCACAAACGCCACGATCGGGTTCACGCCATATATGACGAGCGGACGGGTCCACCACGTAACACTCTGGACGTCGATGATCCACGTGATCGTGGCAACGGAGACGGCCGCCATGCCCGCCGTGAACACCACGTAGGAACTGGTCCAGATTCCCTTGTTGATCGGGAACGACCAGTGCCACATCAGGCCGACCATCATCAGGAGGGCGCCGACGGCGAACATGCCGGTCAGCCGTTCCAGCAGCGGCCGCTCCTTCTGCGCGATCCAGCGGCCACAGAGCACGCCCATCATGGCGGTGCCGACGGCCGGGATGGTGGAGAGCGGTCCCTCGGGGTCCCACGTCTTCGTGCCCCGATAGAGATGGCCATCGAGCAGCGCACGGTCGAACCAGGCCGCCAGCGTACGGGACGGGTCGTTGAGGCAGAGCGCGCCGAGGTCGCAGCCCCCCGGCACCGGGAGCAAGGTCATGGCAAACCAGTAGCCGTACAGGGCGACGGCCAGCATGCCGACGATCTGCTTGACCGAGGCGTTCAGCGTCAGGAGCCCGGCGACGAGGTAGACCACGCCGATGCGCGGCAGGACGCCGGGGATGCGAACCTCGGTGATGCGTTCGAGCGGATAATAGGGAAAGGCGTGCATTCCCCAGCCAATGAGCACGATGAGGGCGCCGCGGCGGAGCACCTGACGGCGCAAAACCGCGTCGCTGTCGCCGCGGGCGCGCCGCGCCGAGAGTGACAGGTGGGTGGTGACGCCGACGATGAAGAGGAAGAACGGAAAGATCAGGTCGGTGGGCGTCCACCCGTGCCACGCGGCGTGGCCGAGGGGCGGATAGATGGCGCTCCAGGTCCCCGGGTTGTTCACGAGGAGCATGCCGGCGACGGTCAGGCCGCGGAAGACGTCCAAGCTGACGAGGCGTTCAGTGGGTTGCATTGAGCTCGGGCCTCCCGGCCGGGGACAAGAGAATGTGCCGAGGGGGCAATTCGACAGCAAGGACCGACGTGTAGTGCAGGGGGCAGGGAACAGGGCGAGGTGCGGGGGGCAGGGAACAGGGTGTGGTGCGGGGGAAAGGGACTGGGTGAGTTGGAATGGTGATGGAAGCTGAGACTCCGCCCTTACCGTGTTTCCATGGATAGAATCGTGGAGCAAGTTCTTGCCCAGTGGGCGCCCTCCGTGGCGCCGGAGGAGAAGGCCGATCCGCTCTGGCAACTGCACGCCTATCGCGTCGCGCGCTACTTGGTAGATCAGCTTCAGAGCGACGGCGCAATGCTCGCGCCGCACGTGGATCCCAAGACGGTCGCGCAATTGTCGCGCGCGGTTGCATCGATTGGGGCTAATATTGCCGAAGGCTACAGCAGACGCTCGGGTGCAGACCGTGCGCGGTTTTACGGGTACGCTCTCGGGTCCACCCGTGAGGCGATGGTGTGGTACCGTAGCATCGCGTGGTGCCTCGACGCCGAGAGCGTCTCGCTGCGGATGGCGTTTCTGGCACAACAACGCCGACTACTCCTCGGAATCCTGAAGGCAGTTCAACGGCAGGGTATGCCGCCCTTTGAACAGGGACTGTGAGGCCCCAGCCCCCCTCACCCCGCACCACACCCTGTTCCCCGCACCGTGTACCACACCCTGTTCGCCGCACCCAGCACCAATGCGAAGACGGGCGGCCACCCGGCCGCCCGTCTTCGTCTACGAGAAATGTCCTACCGCTTGAACAGGAACAGAAACGCCACCAGTGTCGCCCCCGCAATCAGCAGCGGTCCCACGAAGAGCTTCCGGAAGATCGCGTGGTCGAACTTCAGGTGCATGTAGTACATCACGACGATGGCGAACTTCACCACCATCATGATGAGAATTGACGGCTTGAACGCCACGCTGTTGACGAGCGCGGGGATGTAGTACGCCCACACTTCGACGACGGTAATGACGAACAGCCAGAGGGCGACCCACTTGTACTGCTTCCAGGTGGGATGCTCGTGGACGTGATCAGCGTGCGCGCGATCATTGGACATGGTCGGCGGCCCCTTATTTGATGAGGTAGACGAGCGCGAAAATCACGATCCAGACGACGTCGACGAAGTGCCAGTACAGCGCGCAGATGTCGACGAGGATCGCGTCCTTCGGCCCGAGCCCCCGCTTCATGTCGATGAACAGCAGGGTCATGAGCCACAGCACGCCCACCGCCACGTGCGTGCCGTGGAAGCCGGTGAGCGTGAAGAACGACGAACCGAACAGGTTGGTGCGGATCGTCAGCCCTTCGTGCACGAACGACGTGAACTCGTACGCCTGGAACCCGAGGAAGGTCGCACCGGCGAGCGCCGTGGCGAAGAGCCAGAACTTCGACGAACCGAGCGTGCCCTCGTAGCCGGGCTTGCCCTTGTTCTCCACCGCGGCGAGGGCGAGCACCATGAAGAGCGATGACATGAGCAGCACGAACGTCGACGCCGAGGTGACGGGGATGTCGAGGATCGGCTTGAAGACCTGGCCGGTGGGTGACGTCCAGGCCTCGTGCGGGAACGGTCCGGCGACCGACCGTCCCTTGTAGACGAGGTAGGTGGAGATGAGCGAGCCGAACAGCATGCACTCGGACCCGATGAACGCCCAGATGGCGATCTTCTTGTTGTCGAGGCCGGTGGATGTGTAGTGCGTGTGCTCGTGCGCCTCGTGGGCGCCGGCGGCAGCGGTGGCAGTGGTCATGGTTGGGTTCCGGTTACTCGAGGGGGCTCGTGAGCCACGCATACAGCGAGCCCACCATGAACGCGCCGCCGCCCAGCATCGTCGCCATGGCCAGCGGGAAGTTGCCGAGGTGCAGGACGATGAGGCCGCTGAACAGGATGATGATCCCCAGCGCCACCAGGAACGGCTTGATGGTGCTGAACGGTATCGGGATGCCGAGCTCCTTCGCGGTGCCCCGCTCCGTCTCCTCGTGCACCGGCACCGCGTGCGCCTCGGCGATCACCTCAGCGTCGGGATGCGAGTGCTCGATGCCAGCGGTGCGATCGGGGGCCTTGAGGTCCCACATCGGGTAGCGCGACGTGACTTCGGGGATCTGCGCGAAGTTGTACTCGGGCGGCGGCGACGGGATGGACCACTCGAGCGTCGGGGCGCCCCACGGGTCGCTGCCGGCAACCTCGCCGTGCTTCTTGGAGCGGAAGAAGTTGTACGCGAAGATGAGGCCGGCGACGAGCAGCATGTACGTGCCGACCGTCGACATCATGTTGAACAGGTCCCAGCCCTGTCCCGCGTCATAGGTATAGATGCGGCGGGGCATGCCGAGCATGCCGCTGAAGTGCATCGGGAAGAAGGTGAGGTTCAGGCCGATGAAGTTGAGCCAGAACTGCCACGACCCGAGCGTTTCGCTCATGAGGCGGCCGGTCATCTTGGGGAAGTAGTGATAGATGCCGGCGAAGATGCCCATCATGGCGCCGCCGTACAGCACGTAGTGGAAGTGCGCCACGATGAAGTACGTGTCGGTCTGCTGCAGGTCGGACGGCGGCGACGAGTGCATGACGCCCGAGATGCCGCCGATCGTGAACATCGCGATGAGGCCGATGGCGAACTTCATGGACGTCGGGAAGCGGAGCGAACCGCCGTACATCGTCGCAATCCAGTTGAAGATCTTCACGCCGGTCGGGATGCCGATGAGCATCGTGGCGAGCGAGAAGATCGAGTCGGCCACGGGCCCCATGCCGACCGAGAACATGTGGTGCGCCCAGACGCCGAAGCCGAGGAAGCCGATCATCGCGCCCGAGTAGACCATCACGTTGTAGCCGAACAGCGGCTTGCGGCTGTGCGTCGGCAGGACCTCCGACACGAGGCCGAACGCCGGCAGGATGAGGATGTACACCTCGGGATGGCCGAACACCCAGAACAGGTGCTGCCAGAGGAGGGGGTCGCCGCCGGCGGCCACTTCGTAGAAATGCGTCCCGAAGAAGCGGTCGAACTGGAGGAAGAAGAGCGCCGCCGTGATCACCGGGAAGGCGAGGATCACGAGGAACTGCACCACGAACGACATCCACGTAAACATCGGCATGCGCATGAGCGTCATGCCCGGGGCACGCATGTTGATGATCGTGGTGATGAAGTTGAAGGCCGCGGCCAGCGACGAGATGCCGAGCACCTGCAGGCCGATGACCCAGAAGTCCATGTTGTAGCCGCCGCTGTACGTCGGGCCGGAGAGCGGCGCGTAGCCGAACCAGCCGCCGTTCGGCGCAAGCCCCCAGAAGATCGGGAGGGTGATGAACAGGCCGCCGAGCGCGTACACCCAGTACGAGAAGGCGTTGAGGCGCGGGAAAGCCACGTCACGCGCGCCGATCTGCAGCGGGATCAGGTAGTTGAAGAAGGCGGCGGACAACGGCATGATCACGAGGAAGACCATCGTGGTGCCGTGCATGGTGAACAACTGGTTGTAGAACTCCGCCGAGACGATGCTGAGGTTCGGCTTGGCCAGCTGGGTGCGAATCAGCGTCGCCTCGAGCCCGCCCACGAGCAGGTAGAACAGGGCGGTGTAGAGGTAGAGGATGCCGATCCGCTTGTGGTCGACGGTGGTCAGCCAGCTCCAGAGGCCGGACTGCTCCGACGCGTGCGACGCGGCGTGCGCGTGCGTCGGACTGGCGGCAGACGATGCCATGTGTGCGGTTCTCCGGGGCTACTTGAGGGAAAGCAGGTAGGCGACGATGTCGGCGATCTGCTTGTCGTCGAGACCGGCAGATGCGGGGACGATCTGCTTGATGAGGGCGTTGTATTCGCCGGCGCCGAATGTCGGCATCGTGGCGCCCGGCTTCATCGCCGGCGCGTTCTTGATCCAGAGCGCCAGCGTCTTCGCGTCGTTGCGATACAGCCCGGCGCCGAAGGTGTGGCGCGAGCCGAGGTGCGTCAGGTTCGGGCCCTTCGCCTGGTCATCGTTGACGTAATTCGTCTCGCCCTTGATGACATGGCAGGTGAGGCAGGGGGCCTTGCCGAGGTTGGCGGGGTTGGTGAGCAGGGCGCGTCCGGCCTTGGGGTCACCCGTGGCGAGCAGCGCCTCGTCGAACTTGGTCGCCGGGAGCGGCGTCTGCGGCCAGGCGTGGGGCGCAATCTTCTCGGCCGGGAAGGCCCAGACGGCGGGGGCGGAGGCAGCGGCCGGTGCAGCGGCCGCGGTGGGAACGAGTGACGCCGCCTTCACCACAGGCGCCTTGGCGGCGGCCTGCGCCGCCGAATCAGCTGCCATGGCGGTGGTCGAACCGAGGGCCACCGTCTTCTGGTGCGCCGCCCACTGCTCGAATTCGGCGGCCGTGACCGTGAAGGTCCGGAACTTCATGTTCGCGTGGCTCGAGCCGCAGTACTCCACGCACGCGCCGTTGTAGGCGGTGGGCTCCAATCCCGCCTTCGGCGTGAACCAGATGTAGTTCACCTTGTTGGCGATCAGGTCGCGCTTGCCGCCCAGCTGCGGCACCCAGAACGAGTGCAGGACGTCGCGCGTGCGCAGCGAGAAGTTCACCGTCTTGCCGATCGGCAGGTACAGCTCGTTCGCGGTCGTGATGCCGTACTGCGGGTAGCGGAATTCCCACCACCACTGGTGACCGATCACTTCCACCTGCAGCGCCTCGGCGGGGGCCGTGCGCTGGTTCTCGAAGATGGTCTTCACCGTGGGGACGGCGAGGAAGACCAGGATCAGGGCGGGAATGGCGGTCCACGTGATCTCGAGCGCCGCGTTGCCATGGATCTGGCGCGCGGCCGGTCCGCCCTCGCGATGGCGGAACTTGAAGATCGTGTACACCAGCAGCGCCTCGACGATCACGAAGACGATCGTGCCGAGGAGCATCATGCGGTCCCAGAGGAAGACCGCGCCCTCGTTGAGCTCGGTGTTCCTGCTGAACGTGGAGTTGGGGTACTCTCCACCGCACGCAGCGAGCGCCAGCAGGGCAACAGCAAGTGCGGCGGCCGGCGCGAACCGGCGCAGATGCAGCTTGGGCATCAGCGGTGATGTTTGGGGGTAAGGGGCCGATGTCCGGCAGACACGGGCATCGATGTACGGAAAAACCGACGAAACTTACCTGATCACGTCAGGCGGTTCAAGCACACCTGAGTGAGGTAAATACCTACACCGAAATGTCGCCAATCAGGGCGAAACGGCCGGGTGCCGCGTCCTTCGGTCGCTCCGGGCGGTGGTCGGCGAGGGAGCGGTGGAGGCGGGCGCTACTCCGGGGCGATCTCGATGTCGACGGCGTGGTCCTTCTTGACCTTGTTGCCCGCGAACTCGATGGCGGTGCGGATCTGCGCCACATGCTCACGATACGTGCGCAGCTTGGCCTGGTCGCCGCCGCCGCGCCCGGCGACGAGGATCATCGTCGAGACCTGGTCGGCGATCATCCCGAACTGGCCCTTGAGCTGACCGACGAGCGGGGACGCCATCCGCTTGAGCTGCATCGGCATCACGCCAAGCGGCTTCTTGTTCTTCATCTCCATCGCCATACGCTCGACAAGGCCGTGGATGGTCTGAAGCGTGACGAGAGCTTCTTCCAGCGTCTTCATCTTCTGCGTGCCTGCGCCGTCGAGTTTTGTGGAGGCCATGGTAAATACCGAATGAGGCGGAGAACGGCGGAGAACGGCGGAGAACGGCGGAGAACGGCGGAGAACGGCGGAGAACGGCGGAGAACGGCAGAGAACGGCGGAGAACGGCGGAGAACGGC